>BNJV01002750.1_pt1 | contig 439005 bp, 524 predicted proteins | sample 8540591 | NCBI WGS metagenome assembly BNJV01 (sample SAMD00202457, study PRJDB9452) | human saliva metagenome | host: Homo sapiens
ACAGAAAAAAACGAGATAAGATAAAAAAGCACCAAGTGGTGCTTATTTTTTATGAGCTGTTGGCTCTGTTTTATAGATCCCACTGCTTGAGGGAGATTTCGCCACTGTTGAGCCAGCGTTCTTTGCCGTCCGTCAGTTGGACTAGTAGTTGTCCACTGTCCGAAATATCCTTGGCCAGGCCTTGGTAGCTAGTCTGATTTTGTTCGAAGCGGACTTCCTTACCTAGAACTAGTGAGCGTTGCTTGTAGAGGTAGATCAGCTCCTCCTCTGGACTATTGAAAAATTCCTTCCAAATCTCAGCAATCAGTTCATTGCGAGTAATGGGAGGCTGGGAGTCAAAGAGGGAACCAGCCTTGTCCTTCAGTTCCGTAGGGAAATTAGTGATGGCAAAATTAAGGCCGATACCAATGATAACATCTGTGATGAGGCCTGTTTCGATGGAGCTGATGGCTTCAGTCAAAATGCCACCAACTTTTTTTCCCTTGTAGTAGATATCATTGACCCACTTAATATCGACATCCAATAAGGCTAGATTTTTCAGAGCCTTGTAGATAGCAGCTGCGACCATGAGGGTATAGGCGGGAGCTTGATCAAAGGGGAGATTGGGCTTGATGTGGAGCGACATGTAGATTCCCCTTGAGAAGGGCAGAAGTAGTCGCGCCCAAAACGTCCTTTAGCAGCTGTTTGATAGGGAGCCAGATAGAGGGTATAGGAGTCTCCTTCAGCTTCCATAGCATTCTTAGCGTCCAGTTGAGTGGATTGGGAATGAGGATTGTAGGAGACTGTTAGAGGACAATGCTCCTCGATAACTTGAGGAATTAGGAGATCTCCGGAAAGAATCTTGTAGCCTCGTTTTTTAACGGACTCAATCTCAATGCCTTCCTTTTCTAGACGCTGAATGGCCTTCCAGATAGAGGTGCGAGATAGTCCCATTTCTTGGGCTAGTTGTTCGCCGTTGACATAGTCTTGAGCTTGTGCCAAGGTTTGGTATAAATTTCGTGTGTTTTCATGGTTCTTATTTTCTAAAAGAATGGAAGATCATCCATTCTTGGTACTTTCTCTTAAGGTGAGTTTGGTTCCTAGCATGGTGAGGGTTGGTATTTCTCTTGGAGCTAGGACTTGTTTATTAAGGACGTCCATAGCAGTACGTCCCATTTCTTCTGTAAAAACAGTGATGGTCGAGAGGGGAGGAAAAACTTGCTTGGCTAAACTGGTATCGTTAAAGGAAATGAGTTGGATATCATCTGGGACCTTAATGCCGGCTTCTTGAAAGGCGCGGAGAGCCCCAATGGCCAAGCTATCACTAGCAGCAAAATAGGCATCTGGTAAGGGTGAGCCAGACTGAAGATGAGAGGAAATGAGGTCATAGCCTGATTGAGCTGTAAAACTACCTGTGAGTATGAGTTCAGGGTGATAAATGTTTCTTTCAATACAATAGTTTCGATAGGCTCTTCGCCGAGGATCGGGAATACTTTCCAATAGGTCAGTCGTTTTTTCCTCTCCGGTTAGGAGACCAATTGTTTGACACCCTTGCTTTCGTAAATAGTGAAGGGCAGTCTGTACAGCATTTTCAAATTCAGTCGTGACACAAGGATGTCCTTGGTTGAGAGTGTTACTATCGACAAAAACCAGAGGCTTGGCTAGCTTTTCTAGCTCTACAATCTGAACTCTACTAAACTTTCCAATACAAAGGACACCAACAACTTCCTCTCCTAATCGAAAGGGAATATCATTGAAATAGCGGAGGATGCCATAATCGAGATCCTGTGCTCTTTTTTCAATGCCTAAACGGATGTTGTAGTAGTAAAGGTCGTCCAGCTCTCCCTCTTCACTTTTCCATTGGATGATGACAATTTGTTGTTTTTCTTTCTTAAAGTTCCCACTTTTCTGATGTCTGGTGTAGCCTAGTTCGTCAGCAACGGTCAAAATTCTGTGGCGGGTTTCCTCTGTTACAGAAAGACTAGTATCTTGATTCAGCACACGTGAGACAGTGGCGATGGATACGTTAGCGAGACTGGCAATATCCTTTAATGTAGCCATAAGTTTTCTCCTTCTGTCTTCTAGTATATCATAGCTTTGGCCTGGTTAGTGTAGTTTACTAAAATTTTAGTAAACTAATTGATTTGCTTTATGAAAAGGGTTACACTAAAGATAAATAACTATATAAGTGAGGTAATCGCAATGAATACTCAAGAACTTCGGAACGCTTTTCAAACAGTCTTTGGAGCAGAAGCGGATCATACCTTCTTCTCACCAGGTCGGATCAATCTAATCGGTGAGCACACAGACTATAACGGGGGTCATGTCTTCCCTGCAGCTATCACCCTTGGTACCTACGGAGCAGCTCGCAAACGCGAGGATAAGCTTCTTCGTTTCTTCTCTGCTAACTTTGAAGACAAGGGCATCATTGAAGTTCCTCTTGAAAACCTTCAGTTTGAAGAGGAACACAACTGGACCAACTATCCAAAAGGCGTTCTTCATTTCTTGCAAGAAGCTGGTCACACCATTGATGTGGGGATGGATGTCTATGTCTACGGTAATATTCCAAATGGATCTGGTCTCTCTTCTTCAGCCTCACTAGAGATGCTGACGGGCGTCATTGCGGAAACCATCTATGGTCTTAAAGTGGATCGGGTAGAACTGGTTAAGATCGGAAAACAAACGGAAAATCATTTTATCGGGGTCAACTCTGGCATCATGGACCAGTTTGCCATCGGTATGGGGGCTGACCAACGGGCCATTTATCTGGATACCAACACTTTGGAATATGATTTGGTGCCCCTTGATTTGAAAGACAATGTCGTCGTGATTATGAATACCAATAAACGCCGTGAATTGATTGATTCAAAATACAATGAACGCCGTGCGGAATGTGAAACAGCTGTTTCAGAATTGCAAGCTAAACTAGACATCCAAACCTTGGGTGAATTGGATGTCTGGGATTTTTGATACCTATAGCTACTTGATCAAGGATGAAAAATCGCATCAAACGAGCTCGCCATGCGGTACTTGAAAACCAACGGACCCTCCAAGCTCGCAAGGCTCTGGAAGAAGGAGACTTGGAAGCCTTTGGACGATTCATGAATGCTTCCCACGTATCCTTAGAACACGATTATGAGGTAACTGGACTTGAATTGGATACCTTGGTGCATACAGCCTGGGAACAAGAAGGAGTGCTTGGTGCTCGTATGACGGGAGCAGGCTTTGGTGGTTGCGCCATCGCCCTTGTTAACAAAGATAAGGTTGAGGCTTTTGAAGAAGCTGTCGGCAAACGCTATGAGGAAATCGTTGGCTATGCGCCAAGTTTCTACATTGCAGAGGTTGCGGCAGGGACACGGGTGCTTGATTAAAAAGGAGATAGGATGACAGAACTGGTATTAGATGCATTTGTCACAGCCGTCATTGTGGCAAGTGACTATGAAGAGATGGATCGGATTTATCTAAAAAACCGCGTTATGAGTCGCATTGGAGAAGAAGGGCTAGACGCCCCAGCTCATCAGGCTGACTTGATCGCACTCAAAGATCAGCTGGTGGAAATCGCTGTTGCGAATAGTAAGATCCAAGATAGCTTGGCCGCAAAGGACAGCTTGGGAGCAGAGTTGATGGATTGGATCACCCCCAGTCCTAGTCAGGTCAACCGCTATTTCTGGGAGAATTACGGTCAGTCCAAGGAAGCCGCGATTGCGGATTTCTATGCCCTCTCTAAGCGCAATGATTACATCAAGGTCAAGGCGATTTCGCAAAATATCGCTTTTGAGGCAGAAACTCCCTATGGCTCCCTGAAATCACCATCAATCTGTCAAAACCTGAAAAAGATCCTAAAGACATCGCAGCGGCGAAGCTAGCTAAAGCTAGTCATTATCCGGCCTGCCAACTGTGCTTTGAAAATGAAGGCTATCAAGGTCGCCTAGACCATCCTGCCCGTGCCAATCATCGGATCATCCGCTTTGACATGGACGGTCATGATTGGGGCTTTCAATATTCCCCTTATGCCTACTTCAATGAACACTGCATTTTCCTCGATAGCCAGCATGTTCCTATGGCCATTAGCCGCAAGACCTTTGAGCGACTCTTGACCATAGTAGAGACTTTTCCAGGCTATTTTGCAGGCTCCAATGCAGATCTACCCATTGTAGGGGGCTCCATCCTGACTCATGATCATTACCAAGGCGGACGCCACACCTTCCCTATGGAGCTAGCTCCTGTTGAGGAAAGCTTTACCATTCCGGGATTTGAAGAGGTGTCACTAGGAATTGTCAACTGGCCCATGTCGGTTCTTCGTTTGCAATCAGATAACAAGGAAGAGCTGATTAACTTGGCGGATCATATTTTAGCAAGCTGGCGAGGTTACTCGGATCCAGCTGTGCAAGTCCTAGCCACATCTGACGGTCAACCCCATCATACTATTACCCCCATTGCACGAATCCGTGATGGGCATTATGAACTGGACTTGGTGCTCCGTGACAACCAAACCTCACCAGAGCATCCAGATGGCATTTATCACCCACATGCGGATGTGCAACACATCAAAAAAGAAAATATCGGCCTGATCGAGGTCATGGGCCTAGCCATTTTTGCCACCTCGTCTCAAAAGAAGAGCTCAAGCAGGGTTCAAGACTATCTGCTTGGACGAGAAAGCAGTGTGGCTAGTTACCACCAGGGCTGGGCTACTGACTTGAAAGCCACTTACCCATCCATCACAGACGAAGCAGAGGCAGAAGCTATTGTTCGTGAATCAGTTGGTCAAATCTTTGCGCGCGTGCTCGAAGATGCCGGTGTCTACAAGCGAACAGCAGAAGGCCAAGCAGCCTTTGGACGCTTTGTCGCGACACTTTAAGTGTGGAGAAGAGGCAGAAATTTGGTACAATAAGAGAGAAGACAAAGAAGCGAAAAGGAAAACAAATGGCAATACTCGTACTCGGAGGAGCTGGCTATATCGGTTCCCTACATGGTAGACCGTTTGGTCAATGAAGGACAGGAAAAAGTCGTCGTGGTAGATAGCCTGGTCACAGGCCACCGTGCAGCGGTGCATCCAGATGCCGTCTTTTACCAAGGAGACCTAGCGGATCAAGACTTCATGCGCACGGTTTTTAAGGAACATGCAGATATCGATGCGGTCATCCACTTTGCGGCCTACTCACTAGTCGCGGAATCTATGGCAGATCCATTGAAATATTTTGACAACAATACAGCTGGCATGGTCAAACTCTTGGAAGTCATGCATGAATGTGGGGTGCATTACATCGTCTTTTTCTTCAACCGCTGCCACCTACGGTATTCCAGAAGAGATTCCGATTCTTGAAACCACTCCACAAAAACCGATCAATCCTTATGGCGAAAGCAAGCTCATGATGGAAACCATTATGCGCTGGGCCGATCAAGCCTACGGCATCAAGTATGTGCCTCTTCGTTATTTTAATGTAGCGGGTGCTAAACCTGACGGCTCGATTGGCGAAGACCATGGGCCAGAGACCCATCTCTTGCCGATCGTCTTACAAGTAGCCCAAGGCAAACGCGAGAAGATCGCAATTTTTGGAGATGACTACCAGACACCAGATGGCACCAATGTTCGGGACTATGTCCATCCATTTGACTTGGCAGATGCCCATCTGCTTGCGGTGGAGTATCTCAGAAAAGGGAATGAATCGACTGCCTTTAATCTGGGCTCATCGACCGGATTCTCTAATCTTCAAATCGTTGAAGCAGCCCGCAAGGTGACGGGACATCCGATCCCACTAGAGATTGCAGATCGTAGACCAGGAGATCCAGATACCTTGATCGCATCCTCTGATAAAGCGCGTGCTATCCTCGGATGGCAACCAAAATTTGATAATATCGAAACCATCATCCAAACAGCCTGGGCATGGCATTCCAGCCACCCAGATGGCTACAATGATCGATAAGAAGAGGACTGCGAACATCATTTTTGAGGGTTTTCTTATACATCTATATCTACAGTTGATCTTGTTAAATGACTGGTTTCAGACGTCAGTCATTTTCTTAAACATCATAAAATAGTGAGGGATTCAAAATGAATAAAACTGTAAAAAATCTGACTATCCTGTTAACAGCTAGTCTCCTACTAGTTGGTTGCGGACCAAAAGAGGAACCAAAATCTACCGTTCAAACGTCCACTAAAGCTACGACAAAAGCGACAACTGAATCATCAACTAAAGCAAAGACCAAAGATTCATCAACTGATGAGGTTAAAAAAGAAGACTCAAGAGCAGGTGCCCAAAAAACTGTTCTTGAAACGAGCGATGAAGCAGGTAAGTCAACCGTCACCTTGTATTACAAGGGAGATACTTTATTAGTACAAGAAAAGGTTGATGATTATAATATTTCAAAAATGGATGGAGACAACCCTCTTGAAGAAATGAAAGAAGCCGTTGCCATAAGCCAAGAAAAATTCAAAGATCTGATGGGAAACGGATTTGAACTGACATCAGAATACAAAGACGGTATCTTCTATATCTACAATACAATTGATTACACGAAAATCGATTTGCAAAAGCTAAAAGAAATCGTACCAGGCTTTAATCCTCTAAATGACAGTACAGTTAGTTATTCTGTGACGAAAGAAAGTCTCATTAACAGTGGTATGGTCGAAAAATAATGTTTTGATATTCTAATCGGTCAGATTTTTCGATTTGCTAAGGTTAGTGATGACCAAATCGTGAACAAGGATTATGTCTTCCAAGCAATAATGAAGTGGTCGCCTTGATCAAGCAGCATCTTGAAATCCAGGATAATCCGAGTTGGCGAGAGCAAAGAACCCGAATTAAATCAAATAAAATTAGAAGGTTTTACACAAATCATCAGGTGTAGCCTTCTTTTTTGGTATAATATAAAGAGAAAAGTATAAATATCAAGGATGACACAGAAGGAGAAGCTTATGAAACGAAAAGAGAAGTTAGGAGCCTTTATTCTCTTACTAGCAGGACTTATTACGGTTGGTTGTAGCAAACGAACTCCTCGACATTCTAGTCAGTTGAATAACAGCTCGGAAACAACGACGGTATCATCCTCTAGTAAAAAAGTTACTAAAAAAGAGGTGAAAAAGGATTACAAGAAGTTGTACCAGCCTGTATTTGAGGATTATCAAAAGATTTTGACATCGCCAAAGGATACAGCAAGCATCGCAAGTCTCTCTCAAAGTTTACATGCAACTGAGCGTCCAATCAATAGTTGGGCAATCGAAAATGCGGTTAACCAGGCAGATGAAATGCGTTATGCCTTTGCAGATTTAAATAACGATGGGATAGAGGAACTTCTGATTGCGGACCTAAATTTGAGTGGTAAATATTTCTTAACCGGCCTATATTATTTGAAATCTGGGAAACCATTCCTTTTAGCAGAAGGGTTTGCTGCTGATCATGGTGGAGCAAGAAATGCAGCCCTTGTCTATAAAGGAGGAGAGGTTCTAGAGCTTAGCTGGTCCTCAGGAACGGGTCAAGGTTATGGAACTCTCTATCAGCTTAATGCCAAGCAAGAGCAAGCAACTATACTCCAAGAAAAAGAGATTCAAATACAAGCAAATGATATTGCTGCTGATTTTTGGGAAAAAATGCATCGGATCAAATTGACTTAAGAGGCCTCGATTGGCAGGAATTTGAAGTTCCAAGTCGTTCATCTAAGTCAACAACTGAGCAAAAAGCACCATGGAATCCCAACAAATCTGCCAAGCTAGAAGCTTTTATAAAGGACTGGGGGGAAAAACTAGGACAACCCAATTACCAAAAGGGAATCGCAGGAGGAGATGTGGGGGCTGACCATCTCTATACACTTAGGGATGATGGACCAAGTGAGAAAATGAATGCCGAGTATACGGATACAGGTCTCGGTAATGCCCAGTACCGAATTGTAGAGCGTTATAGCAATTGGGATAAATATCCGGATGTTCATAGTTACTTTTTTGCGATAACCAATACGGGAGAAGCGATTGTCTTTCATTCACCGACGACTAATGGTGGAACCATGTACTTAAAACCAACAGAAAATACAGAAATCCAAGCGGAGTTTAAACGTTTGGTAGAAGAAGAATAGTCCATCATAATGGAGAGTTTGGCCTTAGCCAAGCTCTTTTTCTTATATATGATTTCAAATCAAAATCGTTGACAGATGTAATTTCTAGCATTACAATGTTATAATAATGATTACACTCTTATAAAAAGTGAGATAAGGATCTTAGCTTTTAAGAAGATGGTGAGGAAGAACATGATTGAATATAAACATGTAGCCTTGCGCTACACGGATAAGGACATTTTAAAAGATGTCAATCTCCGCATTGAAAATGGAGAATTCATGGTGTTAGTGGGTCCTTCAGGGTCTGGAAAGACCACCATGCTCAAGATGATCAATCGTCTTTTGGAGCCGACTGATGGCAATATATACATGGATGGAAAACGCATCAAGGACTATGATGAACGAGAGTTACGTCTTTCTACTGGTTATGTTTTGCAGGCCATTGCTCTCTTTCCAAATCTAACTGTCGCTGAGAATATTGCTTTAATTCCAGAGATGAAAGGGTGGACTAAAAGCCAAATAGCCTCTAAAACAGAAGAACTCTTGGACAAGGTAGGTCTGCCCGCTACAGATTATGCTCATCGTTTACCAAGCGAGTTATCGGGTGGGGAGCAACAACGGATTGGCATTGTGCGGGCCATTATTGCAGAGCCAAAGATTCTATTGATGGACGAGCCCTTTCAGCCTTGGATGCCATTTCTCGCAAACAGCTACAGGCTCTCACCAAAGACTTGCACAAAGAATTTGGTATGACGACTATCTTCGTTACTCATGATACGGACGAGGCCTTGAAATTAGGCGATCGGATTGCGGTGCTACAAGAAGGAGAGATTGTGCAGGTGGCAGATTCTGATACCATTCTAGCCCAACCAGTCAACGACTTTGTTGCGGATTTATTTGGAGGTGCTCACCATGTCTAAACTATTTGCAACCTTTCAAGAACGCTTTGGAGACTGGCTCACTGCACTGGGGCAACATTTGCAACTGTCATTACTGACCTTGCTCCTTGCGATTTTTCTAGCTGTTCCACTGGCTATTTATTTAAGTAGTCGCAAGAGAGCCAGTAACTGGGTTTTACAGGTAGCTGGGATCTTCCAGACTATTCCTTCCATGGCCCTTTTGGGGCTCTTCATTCCCATCATGGGAATCGGGACGCTTCCGGCCTTGACAGCTCTCGTCATCTATGCCATTTTTCCCATCCTTCAAAATACCATCACCGGTTTACAAGGGATTGATCCAAGCCTTGAAGAAGCGGGAACCGCCTTTGGGATGACCAAGTGGGAGCGCTTGAAGAAGTTCGAGATTCCCTTGGCCATGCCCGTTATCATGTCTGGGATTCGGACAGCAGCTGTGATGATTATCGGGACGGCTACCCTAGCTGCCTTGATTGGAGCAGGGGGACTCGGTTCCTTTATCCTTCTGGGGATTGACCGCAATAATGCCAGTTTGATTTTGATCGGTGCCCTGTCTTCTGCCTTCTTAGCCATCGCCTTTAACCTTCTTCTCAAATGGATGGAAAAGGCCAAATTGCGGACCATCTTTGCGGCCTTTGCGGTCATGATCCTGGGATTGGGAGCTAGCTATACACCAAGTATTCTTCCCAAACCGGAAAAAGAAAACCTGGTCATCGCTGGGAAGTTAGGGCCTGAACCGGAAATTCTAGCTAATATGTACAAGATCTTGATCGAAGAAAACACGGACATGACAGTGACTGTTAAACCAAATTTTGGCAAGACCACCTTCCTCTATGAGGCTCTGAAAAAAGGGGATATTGCTATCTATCCAGAGTTTACAGGGACCGTGACCGAAAGTCTCCTCAAGCCGGCGCCGCAAGTCGACCATGATCCAGAAGCAGTCTATCAAGCGGCTCGAGATGGGATCAAGAAACAAGACAACCTGGCCTTGCTCAAACCCATGGCTTATCAAAATACCTATGCTGTCGCAGTGCCCAAGAAAATTGCCCAAGAGTATGGCCTCAAGACCATTTCAGATTTGAGAAAGGTGGAAGGACAACTTAAGGCTGGATTTACCTTGGAGTTTAATGACCGAGAGGATGGGAACAAGGGCTTGCAGAAGGTTTACGGACTCCATCTACAAGTCTCCACCATGGAGCCAGCCCTTCGTTACCAGGCTATCCAGTCCGGTGATATCCAGATCACAGATGCCTACTCAACGGATGCCGAGCTTGCTCGCTATGACCTCGTGGTCCTCCAAGATGACAAGCAACTTTTCCCGCCATATCAAGGGGCTCCCCTCATGAAAGAATCTCTTCTTAAGAAACATCCAGAATTGGAAGGGATTCTCAATCAGTTAGCTGGTAAAATCACAGCAGAGCAAATGAGCCAGATGAACTACCAAGTCGGAGTAGAAGGCAAGTCAGCTAATCAAGTGGCGCGTGACTTTTTGGTGAAAGAAGGGGTTATCAAAAAATAGAATTCTTAATAGAAAAAGTAATTTTGTTTAAGCTTCTCACCAAGGATTTCTCTTTGAACCGGATCTACTTAGTTGTTGAAGATGACTAAGAAGGGGTAGAACGGATGATTAATCGATTACTAGAGGTTGGGCATTTTGCCCCACCTCTTTTTGTGATATACTAGAGTAGTTTTTGAGACTTGAAAATAATGGGTTTTCAAGTTCAAATTTAAAAAAAGTAAAGGAGAGAACATGGATATCTTTCTTAAGAGCATATCGGGGATCCTGGTCATTCTGGGGATGATATTAGTGGGCTTTGTCATAGGTGAAAAAGGCTGGTTTGATGACAAGTCACGTGGCTTGATCGCAAAATTAGTTACTCAAATCGCTCTGCCCTGCTATATGCTTTATACCATTACACAGCGCTTCACGTCGGGAGATCTGCTTAAAATGTTTCCGGCATTGCGGTTTCCGGCCCTGTCTATGGTTATTTTGCTTGGCATTGCAACAGCAGTAGCTAAGATCTTTGCAGTGAGACAGGACCGTCGTGGCCTCTTTATTTCCATGTTCTTTAACTCCAATACGATTTTTGTGGGGCTCCCCATTAACCAAGCCCTCTTCGGGGATGCCAGTATTCCCTACGTTCTGATCTATTACATGTGTAATACGACCTTTTTCTGGACTTTGGGGACCTACTTGATCCAGCGGGATGGCGAAGGAGAAGCTCAGTTTGATCTCAAAACGAGTGTGAAAAAAGTCTTTTCACCTCCTCTGATGTGCTTCATCTTGGGACTAGTCATGGTGATGCTGCAGATAAAGCTCCCTGCATTTCTAGCCAGTGATTTGCAGTATCTGGGCAATTTAACAACCCCCTTATCCATGATTTTCATCGGTTTGTCGGTATCTCATGTAGGCGTGAAGCAGTTGGTGCTTGGAAAAGATCAGCTCCTCATTCTACTAGGACGCTTCGTGGTTGCTCCACTCCTAATGGCGACCATTGTTTACTGGGCGCCTCTACCAAGTTTGATGAAGCAGGTCTTTATCATTCAGTCCGCTATGCCAGTGATGACCAATGCCCCAGTCGTTGCCAGACTCTACGGAGCTGATAGTGATTACGCAGCGGTCATGGTGACAGAGACGACCCTTGCTACCATAGTGGTCATTCCGATACTCATGGTGTTGATGGCTTGATCGTTTGAAAAAAAGTTAAGCAAAAGTCTTGCTTTTCTTTTTATTTGTGTTATATTTGTTCTTGTGTTAGATACAAGTTATCTAAAGGAGTTTATATGGATACAAAATTTTCAGTAGCCTTACACATCCTAACCATGATTAGTGAGAGTAAGGAAACCCTAAGTTCACAAGCTCTGGCTGAGAGTGTTGGGACCAACGCTAGTTATATTCGTAAGGTGATTGTCTTATTGAAATGCAGGCCTGATTACTTCCCATCAAGGAAAAACAGGCTATCAAATCAGTAAGTCCCCAAAGGAAGTGACCTTACTTAACATTTATTTTGCCACACAAGAAGTCAGCCACATCAGCTTATTTCCTGTTCACCAAAATAGCAATCCTGATTGTCCCGTTGGAAAACATATCCAAGGAGCCGTTTCGCCACTATTTGCTAGTGCTGAAGCTCAACTTGAGAAGGAACTAGCCCAGCAAACCTTAGAAGATGTCATTAACAATCTTTATAAAGAAGCCAAACAAAAACGAAACTGATTTGCATGCAGATCAGTTTTAAAAAGACTATACCTGTATCTATATCGGATACAACAAAAAAATAGAAAAGAGAAGACAATGAAAGCCGCACAACATACATCATACAACAAAAAGAATATCACACTGAACATCACAGAAGTCGCTACACCAAGTATCACAGACAAAGAAGTTTTGGTCAAAGTCACCGCTGCTGGTGTTAATCCTCTGGATAACATGATTTCCCGAGGAGAAGTAAAGATGATCGTCCCTTACAAACTCCCACAAACTGCGGGAAATGAAGTGGTCGGTATCATTGAAGAGACAGGTAGACGAGTCAAAAATCTCAAAGTCGGAGACCGAGTTTTTGGACGTTTACCACTTGATCATATTGGCGCCTTTGCAGAATACGTAGCTGTCGATAGTCAGGCTCTAGCCAAGGTTCCAGACTATCTGTCAGACGAGGAAGCCGCTGCTGTGCCTTTAACTGCCTTAACCATTATGCAAGCCTTAGAACTCATGGGTGCTCAAGCTGGCAAAACCATCTTTATCTCTGGTGGTACAGGTGGTGTCGGCGGTATGGCCATTCCGATTGCTAAAGCTAAAGGTTTGAAGGTCATCACCAATGGGGCTGGAGATAGCGCTGAGCGTGTTTTGAAGCTAGGAGCAGACCGCTTTATCGATTACAAAACAGAAGATTATACAAAAACTGTTAGCCAGGTTGATTATGTCCTCGATACCCTTGGTGGCGCTGAAACTGAAAAACAAATATCTATCATGAAAAAAGGTGGTCAGCTTGTTTCCCTCCGTGCTATGCCAAATGGTGACTTTGCCAAACGCATGAACCTGCCAAAATGGAAACAGATGATTCTTGGACTAGCCGGTCGCAAATTTGATAAGATGGCTGACAAATACGGTGTTCACTATCATTTTATCTTTGTAGAAAGCAATGGTGCTCAATTACAAGAGGTAGCTGACCTCTTTAGCAAATTAGAAATCAAACCATCTATCGATACAGTCTATCCATTTGAAGAAGTGAATAGCGCCTTAGACAAGGTCGCTAATGGTCGCTCACGTGGAAAAACAGTCCTCAGCTTTAAGAAATAAAAAGGAAAACACAATGTCATATCTTACAACTAAAAATCAATACATCACTGTCGACGGGAACAAAATCGCCTATCGCGAACTCAGCAAAGGCAAATCAAAACTACCTCTTCTGATGCTGGTCCATTTGGCAGCAACCCTCGACAACTGGGATCCAAAACTCTTGGACTTGATTGCTGAAAAGCACCATGTGATTGTGGTCGACCTTCCTGGTGTCGGAGCCAGTCAAGGCAAAGTGGCGCCAACCATTCCTGGAATGGCTGAGAAGACAATTGCCTTTATAGAAGCTCTTGGTTACGATAAAATCAATCTCCTAGGTCTTTCTATGGGGGGCATGATTGCCCAAGAAATGGTCCGAATCAAGCCTGATTTGATCAACCGTCTCATCTTGGCAGGAACAGGACCTCGAGGAGGAAAAGAGGTCGATAAGGTTACAGGGAAAACATTTAACTATATGTTTAAAGCTGGACTCGAACGCATAGATCCTAAACGCTATATCTTCTATAACCATGATGAACAAGGAAAAATCGAAGCCTTGAAAGTTCTCGGACGAATGGGAATGCGAACCAAGGAATTTGCGGACAAAGACATGAGTATCCCTGGTTTCTTGACTCAACTCAAAGCCATTAAACGTTGGGGGAAAGATTCTCAAGACGACCTAAGATTTATCACCCAACCAACCTTAATCGTCAACGGGGACAAGGATATGCAGGTTCCAACGGAAAATTCTTATGATATGCATGAGAAAATAAAAGATAGTAAGCTCATCATCTATCCAAATGCTGGTCACGGTTCGATCTTCCAATATGCAGAAGAGTTTTCAAAAGAAATCATTGCTTTCTTGGAGGACTAATATGGTCAAAACCATACTAATAACAGGTGCTACGGATGGCATTGGAAAGCACTTGGCAAAGAAACTGGCTAGTGAAGGTCATCAGGTCATTCTTCATGGTCGCAATCCTCAAAAACTGGAATTGGCTACTCAAGAGGTTCGGGCCGTTTCCCTGAGAGGCAGAGTTTCTAGCTACTTGGCAGATTTTTCAAAATTAGATGATGTTTATCGATTTGCGGAGGAAATCAAGCGAGACTTTCAACGTATCGATGTCTTGTTTAACAATGCAGGACTGTATGCAGGGAAAGAACGAAAAGCAAGTGCTGAAAATGTCGAGTTGACTTTTATGTTATCCGTTCTCGTTCCCTATATATTAACAACTGAGCTAAGCCCCTTGTTAGAAAAATCGCCTGACGGTCGTATCATTAATACCTCTTCCTATATGCATCATTTTGCCAAGGTCAAGGATTTGGACTTTGGATTTGAGAAAGAATACAATCCAGGATTAGCTTATAATAATTCCAAACTCTATACCATTTGGATGACACGTTATCTAGCAAGAGACTTCTTTTTAAAAGGTTCAAACATCACTATTAATGCCTATCATCCTGGTCTTATCTCGACTAACTTAGGGAATAATTCTAGTGATGAAAAGACGAAAAAGTCTCTCTTCGGACGCCTGATGAAGTCTCTCTCGAAAGATCTAGATCAGGGAATCGAAACAGGCTATTATCTCACCTTATCAGAGAAAGTCAGGGGCTTGACAGGCTACTACTTTGATGAAAAGAAAGTCAAGTCGGTATCTGAAAAAGGCTATACACTTGAAAAAGCACAGAAATTAATGGATTACTGCCAAGAAAAGGTTAAAATGTTTAAAGAAAAGCAGGATTTTTAATTCCTTATTGATTTCGTAACTACCAAAAAACTCAAGTTTTCATTGATAAAACTTGAGTTTTTCTTATATGAGGGCTAACAAAATGGTAAGAATCAGAGCAATTCCGATCCGAATGACATGGTGGGCTAGATGGAAGTTTTCTTTGTGCTTGCCATTCCAATAGGCTCCGTAGCAAATCAAGCTAACTCCGATCAGCCAAATGAATAAAGCAAGAATTGGCAAAAGGAAGTAGAGGATGAGAGAGAAGGTCGCAAGGCTACTTCCTAGAAAGTAGGTAAATTCCAAGGGTCTTTTTGCCCTTTTTTAATTCGGAAAGGCTGACCAATAAATGAAGAAGGGCAAAAGCAAGGGCTAAGAAGGCTGTAAAAAAGCCGAGAAGAATGGGGAGGAGCATAGTTTTCCTTTCTATGATACATGATGTAAAGTCGCAGCTTAGTTAGAAGCGACGTTTAAAATCTCCAAATAAAACTGGATGACTTCTCGTTCGGTGTAAGTCTTGCCGTTTTTCAACCACCAGCTGAGGGTTTCAATGAAGTTGGTTACGACCAGGTGTTTGAGATAGGAGTGGGGGATGTTGGGGTGAGATCGAATCAGTTTCTTAGCTACCATGGGGTAGACATCGTGCTCCAGTTCTTTTTTCAGTTGCCGGATAAAATAATCATTTTTGGAAAGCAAGAGGCTGGTCACATGGTCTTGATTTTTCTTGAAATGCTGAAAGATATGGGCTAGGTAGTCTTGGGGAGAGAGCTGATCATCTCGCTCAAAGAGGTGGTGAAAGAGTTTTTGGCAGAGTTCATCCAGTAAGAGTTCCTTGCTCTCATAATGGCTATAAAAAGTTGAGCGACCAACATCAGCACGGTCAATAATTTCCTGAACGGTAATAATGTCGTAGTCTTTTTGGTTGAGTAAGTGTAAAAAAGCATGATAGATAGCTTTTCTAGTTTTGGTAATACGACGATCCTGTGTTGTCATATGGACACTTTGAACAAATTGTTCAGTAACGTACATCCTAAACAGTTTGCCCCTATCCTTTCTTTTTAGATTTAGAGATAATACTAGTGAGAAGATAATACTATTACTATTATACCAAAGGAAGGTAAAAAAATGAGTTCAAAACGTGCTGTTTGGCTGGCTTTTTTCTTGAATCTAAGCTTTGCCATTATCGAATTTATCTTTGGTGGACTCTTTGGCTCCAGTGCAATCTTAGCGGATGCCGTCCATGACTTGGGAGATGCTTTGGCTATTGGCATTTCTGCTTTTCTAGAAAGTATTTCCAATCGGGAGGAGGACAGTCGCTATACCCTAGGCTACAAGCGTTTTAGCCTCTTAGGCGCCATTCTAACGGCAGTCATCCTCATTACAGGCTCCACTCTCGTTATTTTAGAAAATATCAGCAAATTCATTGAGCCACAACCAGTGGATCATGAGGGGATGCTTTGGTTGGGAGTCATCGCCATTGTTATCAATTTAACGGCTAGCCTCATTGTCCGCAAGGGGCAGACCAAGAATGAATCCATCCTGAGTCTCCATTTCCTTGAGGATACACTAGGTTGGCTAGCTGTGATTGTTGTTGCCATTATTTTGCGGTATACGGACTGGTATTTCCTTGATCCACTCTTGTCCCTTGGGATTTCTGCTTTCATCTTGTCACAAGCCCTTCCTCGTTTTTGGAGCACCGTTAAGATTTTCTTGGATGCTGTGCCAGAAGGAGTAGATATCAAGCAAGTTAAGAATGATTTAGAGCAGTTGGACAATATCGCTAGTATCAATCAGCTTAATCTTTGGGCCATGGATGGACTAGAGAAAAATGCTATTGTCCATGTTTGTCTCAAGCGGATGGAGCAGATGGAAGTCAGTAAAACAGCTATCCGTCACTATCTAAAGGACATTGGCTTTCATAATATTACCATCGAAGTGGATAGCAATCAAGCTAGCCATGCCTGCCATAAACGGGATATCCATGCTATAGAGAATCCGAGCGGACATGAACACCACCACCATCACCATCATTAATGGAAATCGATCATTCCTTTGTTGAGGATATTTTAGAAATCATCGATTTAATATATTGACTCCCGATTCAAATTGTGATAGACTACTCATATTTATGAAAGGATCGAGTATATGCTACAACTACAACACATTTCAAAAGTTTATCATACAGCAAATCAAGAGTTTCACGCTTTGAAAGATATCTCGATTCGTTTCCGTGAAAATGAGTTCGTCTCGATTCTCGGGCAATCGGGTTCAGGGAAAACCACCCTCTTAAATATCATCGGTGGACTCGACCAATACACATCGGGTGATTTACTCATCCAAGGAAAATCAACCAAGCAATTTAAAGACCGCGATTGGGATAGCTACAGAAACCACACTATCGGATTCGTCTTCCAATCCTATAATCTGATTGGTCACCAAACGGCACTCTCAAACGTCGAGATTGCGATGACGCTCTCTGGGGTTTCCAAAGCGGAACGCAAGAAGCGTGCCATCGAAGCACTTGAACGCGTTGGCCTAAAAGATCATTTATATAAGAAACCAAGCCAAATGTCTGGCGGACAAATGCAACGAATCGCGATTGCGCGTGCTCTTGTCAATAATCCTAAAGTCGTTTTAGCTGATGAGCCAACAGGAGCGCTCGATTCTGAGACTTCTGTTCAAATCATGGAGTTATTAAAAGACATCGCCAAGGAACGTCTCGTGATCATGGTGACGCATAACCCAGAGCTGGCCAAGACGTACTCCACTCGTATCGTACAAGTATTAGATGGAAATATCTTAAGCGACTCGAATCCATACGAACCAACCGAAGAACCCAAACAAGGGGACATTCAGTTTACAAAGACAAAGATGAGCTTTACGACGGCTCTGGCCCTTTCGTTTAATAACCTATTGACGAAGAAAGGTCGGACATTCCTGACTGCCTTTGCTGGTTCCATCGGGATTATCGGGATTGCCCTGATCTTGGCCCTCTCAAACGGTGTGAGCGATTATGTGAAAAAGGTGCAAGAAGACACTCTTGTCTCTTTGCCTTTGACGATTAGCGAGCAGAACCAGAGTAATCTGATGGCAACCTCTCCAGACTTGAGTGAAAGCCTTATAGGGATAAAAACAAACTCGGTGTCAATACGCTTTTAACGAATCTATTGAAAAAACAAATCGGGAAAAATGACCTCGCTTCCTTCAAAACCTACTTGGATAAACACGCTTCAGAAGTCGCACACCTTACAAAAGACATTCGTTACCAGTACAATTTACAACCCTATATTTACGCCAGTGACACCTCCAACGGTCCAAAGAGCATTCTCCCGTCTAATCTCGCGGACGAAGTCGATACGGCCAACCAAACAATTAAAGGCTATTTGCAAAACATCGACTACTGGAGCCAACTGTCAAGCGACCAGGAGATGCTTAATGCGCAATATGATGTGCTAGAAGGTCGCCTTCCGAAGGATAAATCTGAAATCGTCTTGATCGTGGATGAAGAGAACCAAATCAGTGACCTCCTCCTTTATAGCTTACGCATCAAAGACCCTAGCGAATTAAACGATTCGAAGAAACTGGATGAACTCAAATCCCAAACCTATCAGTATAGGGATTTCATTGGAAACTTTCAAAGCTGTTGTCAACACGAACCGCTTCGTCAAAGAAAACAACCAATGGATGAATAAAATTGACGACGAAGCCTATATGAAGACGCAAATCGAGAATGGCTTCGAGCTTAAAATTGTCGGCGTTCTTCGTCAAAAAGAAGGCACCAGTTCTGGGGTGAACTCTCCTTCTGGTGGGGTGGCTTATACAAGCGCCCTTATCGATTACACTTCTGAACAAATTCAAAACAGTGACATCGTGAAGGAGCAAGAAGCTAACCGAACTATCAATGTATTTACTGGAAAAGCATTTGCCAAAGATCCAAAACCATTCAATTCGGCTGATTTAACCGAAGAAGAAAAAATCCAGTTGGTCAAATTGACGCCTGAACAACAAGCACAATACATCCAACAATACAACGAAAACTCGGCTGCCACTTACGAGGAAAATCTCGCGAAATTGGGTGTCATCGACAAATCCAAACCGGCTGCCATCGAGTTCTACACCTCTTCCTTCCAACAAAAACAAGAGTTGAAGGACTTCATCAACGCCTATAACACGGCGAAAAAAGACGCTGGCGAAGACGACAAAGTGCTCGCCTACTCCGACGATATTCAAACCATCATGTCTTCGATTACGACAATGGTGGGCGTGATTACAACCGTACTCGTTGGTTTCGTAGCCATCTCGCTCATCGTATCATCGATTATGATTGCGATTATCACCTACATCTCGGTTCTCGAACGTACAAAAGAAATCGGAATCTTACGTGCAATGGGGGCTTCGAAGAAAGACATCCGTCGTATCTTCACTGCCGAAACAGCCATCGAAGGATTTATTTCCGGAGTGCTCGGTATCGGAATTACACTCCTTGCAACACTTCCAATCAATGCCGTCGTTGCGAAAATGACTAACGTGGAGAACGTGGCGCAGTTACCATGGGAAGCAGCGCTCATCCTGATCGGTATCTCCATTGTCCTTACCATGTTAGCTGGTCTCATCCCTTCACGCATCGCCGCAAAGAAAGACCCAGTGGAATCTTTACGTAGCGAATAAAAGCTGTAAACAATAAAGTGGATAGAAGAATGTTTCTTTATCCACTTTTTCTATTGTGTAGAAATTCTTAGAAAGGGATTCAAACCTTCTCTCCTTACATGAAAGATGGTCATTTCAAATAGATGTTGTTTTCAAAGAATAATACAGTATCGGATTGGACATAAAAAGATATTTGTTCCACTTTCTTTGAATGATTTCTTTTAATAGCTTGTGAATTTACCTAGAAAATTAGTTGCTTCTTCCAAATGATTTATAAAAGAGTTTCCTAAAGAAATCCTTTTCATGGTAAAATAGTGGAAAGTAAATAGTAAGGAGTAGTTATGAGTAAAAGAGCTGTGTTGATGATGACCTTTGGTTCACCAGAAGAGATTACCTATGAAGGAGTAGCGGAATTTTTCACAAATATACGCCGTGGGGTTCGTCCTGAACCACATGAAATTCAGACTTTATATAACAATTACGTCCGAATCGGTGGAACCCCACTCCAAAGGATAACTAGAGAAGAAGTGGACATGGTTGCTGCTGCTCTTGGAAATCAAGCGTCGGTTTACTTTGCCAACAAATTTTCCCGCCCTTTCATCACAGATGTGATCAAAGAAATGGAGTTAGATGGAATTAAAGAGTGTTTGTGTTTGATTTTAGAGCCTCATTATTCCTACTATTCTGTCATGGGCTATGAGAAATTTTTAGAAAGTACGCAGATTAGGTTCCAAATTATCAAGGACTGGTACCGTGAACATGACCTACTCCACTATTGGGCTGATGAGATCCAAAAGATTTTAGATAAGATTGGAGATGACAGCTTTAGGGTGATTTTTTCAGCCCACAGTGTCCCAGTTTTGGCAATAGATTTCGGTGACCCCTATATCGACCAGATTTATGACAATAGTCGCTTGATTGCGGAGATTTTAGGGCTAAAGGAAGAGCAGTACACTAATACATGGCAGAGTGAGAGTGATATAGGTATTCCTTGGATTAACCAGATGTCTTAGAATATCTGCGAGATGAGAGTGAACACCCGAAGCACTATATTTTTGTTCCGATTGCCTTTATTAGTGAGCATATTGAGGTTCTTTTTGATAATGATGTGGAGTGTAAGGAGCTATGCCAAGAGCTCGGAGTGACTTATCACCGACCTCCTATGCCAAATAGCGATTCACGACTGATTAAAGCCCTTCTGTCAACCATTCAGTCTCATATAGACGGTGACTATAGTGACTATCAACCTCAACTAGAGACTTTTGATGAGTTGGAAGCTCCTTCAAGTACAGGTCAGATTTTGGAAGCAGAAAAAGATATTCAAATGCCCGATTTTGTCAGAAAATTGATTGCTAAAAAAGGTCGAGAGAATGTCAAGATGCCCTATCTGATTAAGAAAATGCTAGAAAAGAAGTATGGGAAAAAATATGATTAAACGATGGAGTTTTAAATCAGGAAGTGGGCTAGAGCTCGATAAAAAGTGTATACTATAGGTAAGTAAGCATTAGAAAGTAGGTCGTCCCTATGAAGAAAACAGTTTATACAAAAGCTGGGCAAGTGGGTCTAGTAGAAGTGGAGCGTCCACACATCGAAGCACCAGATGATGTCATTCTCCGCATCGTTCGCACCTGTGTCTGTGGCTCTGATCTATGGAGCTACCGCAATCCAGATATTGAAGAGGGGGGCACCAAAATAGTGGTCACGAAGCCATTGGGATTGTGGAAGAAATCGGAGAAGCTATTACAACGGTCAAACCGGGAGATTTTGTCATCGCCCCTTTCACTCATGGTTGTGGGGAGTGTGATGCCTGTCGTGCTGGCTATGATGGGACCTGTGACCGCCATATCGGCACCAACTGGTCTGATGGGGTTCAAGCAGAGTACATGCGCTTTGAATACGCCAACTGGGCCCTTGTCAAAATCCCTGGGCAACCATCTGATTATACAGAAGCCATGCTCAAATCCTTCTTGACGCTAGCAGATGTCATGCCGACGGGCTACCATGCAGCGCGTGTGGCTCATGTAAAGCGGGGCGACAAAGTGGTTGTCATCGGGGACGGAGCCGTGGGGCAATGCGCTGTGATTGCAGCCAAGATGCGGGGAGCATCGCAAATTGTCCTCATGAGTCGGCATGAGGACCGTCAACAAATGGCTTTAGAATTTGGTGCGACAGCCGTTGTTGAGGAGCGTGGGGAAGAAGGGATTGCCATGGTCCGTGAAATCCTCGGAGGAGGAGCAGATGCCGCTCTTGAATGTGTCGGTACAGCGGCAGCAGTCGACCAAGCCCTTGGGGTTCTTCACAATGGAGGGCGCTTAGGTTTTGTCGGTGTGCCTCACTACAATAACCGTGCTCTTGGATCCACCTTTGCCCAAAACATTTCTGTTGCAGGGGGAGCAGCTTCCGTAACAACTTATGACAAACAGTTCTTGCTGAAAGCAGTGCTTGACGGAGATATCAATCCAGGACGCGTCTTCACCCATAGCTATAGCTTGGACGAGATTGATCAAGCCTATAAAGACATGGATGAACGCAAGACCATCAAGGCTATGATTGTCATTGACTAACAAAAAAATTCTAGTAGAGGATGTCTACTAGAATTTTTTTTAATCTTGAAATAAATGCTTATTTCAAATTCGACATCACTTGTTTCTTGGTGAAGGTGCGCTCTTGTTTGTTGTCTAGTGCCTTGATGCGAAGATCACTTTTTCATTTTAAACTGATTCATAAGGGAAATAGTCCTTTTTGCTATCTCTTCTTGACACCGGCTAGATAGACTTATATAATGTTACAAACAAAGTTTGGAGGTAGCTGATGATCCATAAATATGAAATTCCTATTTTAGAGTTTGATGACAACCTACAGGCAGTCATTATGCCGACTCATGAGGGGTTAGACCTGCATTTACCTGATAAATGCGTTTATGCTTTCTTAGAGGATGAGATTGACCGCTTTGCCAAAGCTGCTGGAGCCAAACAAGTAGCTAGCTTTGTCTCAGCTACCAAGACCTATCCGGTTTATGTCATGGAGCACCAAGGAGAGGAAATCTGCTTAGCCCAAGCGCCAGTTGGATCTGCACCAGCAGCTCAATTCATGGATTGGTTAATTGGCTATGGGGTGAAGAAGATGATTTCGGCAGGTAGCTGTGGCGTCTTGGTGGACATGGAAGAAAATGCCTTTTTAATCCCGACAAAGGCCTTGCGAGATGAGGGAGCTAGTTACCATTATGTAGCACCCTCCCGTTATATCGAAGTGGACAGTCGTGCATTGACAGCCATTGAAACTGTCTTAAAAGGAAAAGAAATTCCTTATCAAGAGGTCCTGACTTGGTCGACGGACGGCTTTATAGAGAAACGCCCGACAAGGTAGCCTATCGCATTGAAGAAGGGTGTAGTGTGGTGGAGATGGAGTGCGCCTCACTTGCAGCAGTAGCCCAGCTTCGAGATGCGGTTTGGGGCTTGCTCCTATTTACCGCAGATTCTATTGCAGACCTGGAAAATTATGACCAGCGTGACTGGGGGTCTGAAGCATTCGAGAAAGCCTTAGAATTGTGCCTAGAAATGGTTCATCACTTGTAGGTCTATTCACTTTTTATGATACAATGAAGCTATGTTAGTCAAATTATTTTTTAAACAATGGCAGTCTAAGATTAAAAGCCTGTCTCCGGCTAGGCGAATCTTTCTCAGCTTTGCCTTAGTTATCTTAATCGGCTCTTTCTTATTGAGTCTGCCTTTTGTCCAGCAAGCAAGCTCAAAAGCAGGTTATATCGACCACCTGTTTACAGCAGTCTCTATGGTCTGTGTAACGGGGCTCTTTACCCAGTCAGTGGCTTCGACCTATAATGCCTGGGGGCAGTTGATTTGTATGCTCTTGATTCAGATTGGTGGCCTGGGGATCTTGACCTTTATCGGTCTCTTCTTTATGGAAAGCCGTCAAAAGCTTAGCTACAAGGACCGGCAGACCATTCGGGATAGCTTTGGCTTTAGTAATAACCAGAGCTTGGCTCGTTTTGTCCGTTCTATTTTCATTACCACCTTTACCATCGAAGGACTGGGGGCCTTGCTCCTCATGATTCGCTTCATTCCTCGCTTTGGTTGGGGTCATGGGATCTTTAACTCCATCTTTGTCGCGGTTTCAGCCTTTTGTAATGCGGGCTTTGATAATTTTGGGGGCGATAGTATGATGAGTTTCCAGACTGATTGGCTGGTGAACCTGACCTTGTCTGCCCTTATTATTACTGGGGGCCTGGGCTTTATGGTTTGGTTTGACCTGGCTACCAAGGCCCGCAATCAATCAGGACGGCGGACTCTTCGCTTCCATACCAAGGTGGTTCTCTGGTTAACAGCTGCAATCCTTCTCTTTGGGACCGTAACCAGTCTCTTGACTGAGTTTGATAATCCGGCGACCATTGGGTCCCTCCCCTTAGGAGAGAAAATTTTAGTCAGCTTTTTCCAAACCGTCAGCATGCGGACAGCTGGTTTTGCTTCCTTAGATTATACAGCAGTCCGGCCAGTGACGCTCTTCGTCTATCTCTTGCAGATGTTTTTAGGTGGAGCACCAGGCGGGACAGCAGGGGGGATGAAGATCACCACCTTCCTGGTCCTCTTGCTCCTGGCTCGGAAGGAACTATTGGGGCTACCACATACCAATTTAGGAAAACGTACGATTTCACCAGATATTGTTCAACGTTCCTTTGGGACAGCGGTGATTTTCCAGTTGACCTTCTTAGTGGGGCTATTAGGAATCTGTTTGGTGACGCCGGATGGTCAACGCTTTATTTATTTGGTCTTTGAGGTGGTATCCGCTCTAGCGACAGTGGGAGTGACCGCCAATGTAACCTCAACCTTAAATGGAGCGGGACTAGGCATTATCATGGTCCTCATGTTTATCGGACGGATTGGTCCTTTGACCCTCATGGTTAGCTTGAACAATTACCAAGCCAAGAAGGCAGATACCTTGCAGTATGCCAAGGCAGACATCATTATTGGATAGGAGAAACTTATGGAGAATCGAACCATTGGAATTTTAGGATTAGGAATTTTTGGACAGAGTGTCCTGAAAACTCTGCAGGATCAGGATGTGGATATTATTGCAATTGACGATCACGCAGATGTGATCAACCAATATGAATCCATGATTACAACAGGAATTGTCGGGGATATTACGGAGTTGGACCTCTTGGATGCAGCAGATATTGGGAATTGTGACACAGTCGTGATTGCGACGGGAGAAAACTTGGAGTCCAGTGTGCTGGCTGTTATGCACTGTAAGGCCCTTGGTGTTGAGCGAGTCATTGTCAAGGTCAAGAATGAAGTGACCAAGGAAGTCCTTGAGAAGATTGGGGCTGATTTGGTCATCCTACCAGAGGTAGAAGCGGGGATGTCTCTAGCTAAGATGATCCTTTCCAACACGGGATTGAAGTCTTCCAGTTGGATGAAGCAGTGGTGGTGGTCGAGTTTACGGTTCCAGTTAGCTGGGTAGGGAAAAGCATCCGAGACTTGGAAATCAGAGACCAATATCAACTCAATATTATTGGCTATCGAGATGCGGAAGACCAGCCTTTGCGAAGTCAGATTGGTCCTGACTTTATCTGGCCAGAAGGGGTGCGCGTGATGGCGGTGACAGACAACCAGTATCTGGATAGAATCCAAGACCTTTTAGAGGAAACAAACTGAGAGAGAGTGGGACAGAAATCGGTCATTCGTTAGAATTCGATTTCGTCGTCCCACCTCCGCACAGTTGAGTAGGGCTGTAAAAGCTGATGAAATCAGCGTAGTAGAGCCCACTCAACCACTGCGTCTTGATTGACAATCCAAAGACAATTGAGAGGCCGGACTTTTGTCCTAGCCTCTTTACTAATAGCATTTTATTACTAACTAAGAATTAAAGTTTCTTTAAGCATATTCTACTACAGTAGAACTATCAAAAACACTTCCATTATGGGAATAGAAGGATGAATGATGAACATTCTTAAATCTATACGACCTGAAAAACCATTAAAAGAGCTCAAATGGTATGATATCGCTATTGTGACAGCGATCATGTTTGGGCAGTTTATTGTTTGGTCTACAGAACTCTTCCTTGCCAGTCTTCAACCAGTTGCACAAACCGTTAGCACAGCCACGGAGACAGCTACCAATACAGCATCGGATGGGGTAGCCTACTCCAGTAACTTTACTTTACAGATTATCTTATTAGCCCTTGCCTTGGCTTACTTGCTGCTCAGGAATTTCGATTTTAAACAGCTTCCGGTTCGCTTTAAATGGTCCGTACTCTTTTGGGTGCCTTTGATCTTTGCCATTGTTGGTCTGTTTGGGGATATCGTGACAACGGTGAGTGGAGAGTACGATTACTTCAATATCAATCTCCTCCCTTATATCGATCCCATGCAGATTATTCACAAGTTCTTAGCGCTTAGTCCCATGGCGATTTCTTATGCCTTGCTCAATGGTTTCTACGAAGAGTTCTTCTTCTTGGGAGTCATGACATCTGTTAATGACAAGTACAAGTGGTGGGCACTGGCTTATTCGACCTTGATTCGGATCTCCTTCCATACCTACCAAGGTTTGCTTTGGGCAGTGGTCATCGGAGTTATCTATGGACTCTTCTACTATTTCCTCTACAAGAAGGTGATCAAAAACCTTTTGCCATTCTTCCTCATGCATGCTTTGGCTGATATGTTTGGCTCTAGCATACTCTATCTTTAATCAACTGGGGAAGTTAATAAAATGCTTGAAAAACTGGACGTTTCGTCCAGTTTTTTATCTGCTTTGAAACTCCTGAATGATGGGAAAATCCCTGTAGAAAAGGCGCAAAGATGGTATAATAGAACTATCATTTTACAGGAATCCTAACATTATGAAATTAGTCTATACAGATATTCGAACCCCTTTAACCCAGGTCTTGGTGGATGAGGCCAATCGATTGGTTGAAGAAGGGAAGCGGGTCTTTTATATCTCGCCCAACTCCCTATCTTTTGAGAAGGAGCGCAAAGTCTTGCAACTCCTAGACCAGAAGGCTTCTTTTGCCATCACCATTACGCGCTTTGCTCAGATGGCACGCTATTTTACACTTAATGAAAGCCACCAGAAGCAGTCGCTAGACGATATCGGTCTTGGCATGCTCTTTTTTAAGGTGCTTTCTCAGATGGCGGATGAAGAGCTCAAGGTTTATGCCCGTCTTAAGAAGGATCCCCAGTTTATCCAACAATTGATCCAGCTCTTTCATGAGTTGCAGACAGCCCAGATGACAGCATCCGACTTGGATGCCTTGCCAGATCAGGAGAAGAGAGAAGACTTGATCCATATCTTGAAGGCTGTTCAAGACCAGTTAGTAGCAGGTTCTTTTGAGTCTGAGTCTAAGTTGGCTAGTTTTGCCTCTCACCTTGTCAAGGGAGATTTGGATGAGGAGTTGAAAGACTTGGCTCTAGTGATTGACGGCTTTACGCGTTTCTCAGCCGAGGAGGACTACCTGGTTCATTTACTGCACGACAAGGGCGTCGAGATCATTATTGGGGCATACACCAGTGAGAAAGCCTATCGCTCGAGCTTTCGTGAGGGAAATCTCTACCAGGCCAGTGTGGATTTCCTGCTAGACTTGGCTAGGACCTACCAAGTCACGCCAAGCTATGTCGGTCAAGGAAAAGAGGATGCCTTTAGTCGTATGACGCGGATCTTGGAAGCTCGTTATGACTTTACAGAGGTAGAGGGTGAGCTGTCTGATCAAGATCGAGAAGCAGTAGAGATTTGGACCTGCAACCATCAAAAGGAAGAATTAGAGGCGGTAGCCCGCTCCATTCGCCAGCGTCTGTATGAGGGAGTTCGTTACAAAGATATTCGAGTCCTCTTGGGGGATGTGGATGCTTATCAGCTCCAGCTCAAGACCATCTTTGACCAGTACCAGATTCCTTTTATCTTGGAAAGAGTGAGTCCATGTCCCAGCATCCCCTTGTCCAATGGGTGGAATCCTTGGACCGTCTTCGTCGCTATCGGTTTTTGACCGAGGATGTGGTCAATCTCTTGAAGACGGGGCTCTATGGGGCGCTATCACGAGAGGACATAGACCATTTTGAACAATATGTTCGCTTTGCAGAGATCAAGGGTCTGACAGCCTTTTCTCGTGACTTTACAGCCAACCACCAGGACAAATTTGACCTAGAGCGTCTCAACCAGATTCGCCAGCAGGTCATCAGTCCCCTTCAGGATTTATACAAGACCAAGAGCCAGACCAGCCAGGGCCTACTGAAGAAGTTTGCCCAGTTTTGTCAAGATGCCCAGTTGGCGCAAAACATGCAACAGTTAGCCAGTCGTGGCTCTGAACAGGAAATGGAACGCTATGACCAGGTATGGAAGTCCTTTAGCCATGTGCTAGAACAATTTGCCCAGGTCTTTGATCAAATCAAGGTGACCTTAGATGATTTTCTTAGCCTTCTCTTGTCAGGGATCTTGTTGGCAAGTTATCGAACGGTCCCAGCGACTGTGGATGTAGTGACAGTTCAGTCCTACGATTTGATTGAGCCCTTATCAGCTCCGTATGTCTATGCCATTGGCTTGACCCAGGAGCGTTTCCCTAAGATTGCCAAGGACCAATCCTTGCTGACGGATGAGGAGCGTCAGGTCCTGAACCAAGCTTCAGACCAACAGGCTAATCTCCAAATTGCCAGCCAGGACAACTTACGGAAGAATCGCTTCGTCGCCCTATCTCTCTTCAATGCGGCCACCAAACAGCTGGTCTTGTCCAGTCCTATCCTTGTCAATGAAGTGGATGACAAGATGTCCCCTTACTTGCTTGAGCTGAGCAAGGCACCGCTTGCTCTACCCGTCATTGAGAAGAAGGCAAGGGCTTCTAGTGAAGATATGGGGTCTTACCAGGCCCTCTTAGCTCGACTGATTGAATTGCATCAGGGAGAAATTGACCAGGAGTTGAGCAAGGAAGAAGCGACCTTCTGGGCAGTTGCCATTCGCGTCCTTCGGAAGAAATTAGCTTCAGAAGGCTTGAATATCCCGCAAATCAGCCACAGCTTGACGACCAAGGTCTTAGAGGATGAGACGCTGGAAGGCCTTTATCCAAAAGGACAGGCTCTATCTTTGTCTGCCTCAGCTCTCAACACCTATTACCAAAACCAATACAGCTATTATCTCCACTATGTCTAGGTTTGCAGGAGGAGTGGCACTTGCGCCCAGACGCGAGAAGCCATGGGAATTTCTTGCACCGTATTTTTGAACGGGTGCTGAAAGATCCTGCAGAAGGGGATTTTGATGAGCGTTTGAACAAGGCCATTCGCGAAACCAGCCAGGAGACAGAGTTCGCTCTCCTTTATCAGGAGAATGCTATGGCAGCTTTTTCAAAAGAATTGCTCCTGGATACAGCTCGGGCGACTGGTCGTGTCCTCGCTCGCAATGACAGTATTGAAACCATCGGAGAAGAAGCTCTCTTCGGCCGAGAAGATCGTCCCTTCTTAACCTTAGAAGATGGTCGTCCACTCTTGGTCAAGGGCAAGGTCGATAGGATTGATCGGCTGTCTGACACAGGGGCCTTGGGAGTGGTGGACTACAAGTCCAGTGAGACCAAGTTTAACTTTGAGAAGTTCTATAATGGCCTCAACTCCCAGTTGCCAACTTATCTATCTGCTATCAAAGACTTTCAGGCTTTTGATCCTGACAAGGGGATTTTCGGCGCCATGTATTTGCAGATGACGGATCCTTTGGTGCCTCTCAAGGATACCAAGGCGGTCGATGATGCTGTCCAAGCGGTTCTAAAATCCCAGCAGTACAAGGGGCTCTTCTTGGCAGACCAAGCCAGTCAATTAGGGGAGAGCTATGAGAAAAACAAGGCCATGTTGCTGAGTCAAGAGGAGCTAGATCTGCTCTTGCTCTACAATGCCCATCTCTATCAACAAGCAGCCGAGGGTATCTTGTCGGGAGACTTTGCTATCAACCCTTATACTGAAAATGGTCGAAGCATTGCTCCATATGTAGAACAATACAAATCGATTACAGGATTTGAAGCCAATCGCCACTTAGGACAAGCTCGCTTCTTGGAGAAACTGGACCTAAGTCAGTATGACAAACGTCCAGTTGGTGACAAGCTTCGTCAGGCCTGGATAGAAAAAATGAAGGAGGAATTGAATCAATGAAACCCATTGAATTTTTAAGTCCAGGTCAGATTCAAGACCTCCAAATCCAGGAGGCCCAGTCTGACAAGGAACCAAAGCGAACCCCTGAGCAGATAGAAGCCATCTATTCGTCAGGGACCAATATCCTGGTCTCGGCTTCGGCTGGATCTGGAAAGACCTTTGTCATGGTCCAACGGATCCTGGATCAATTGCACCGAGGGATTTCCATCCAGCAATTATTCATCTCAACCTTTACCGTCAAGGCAGCGACTGAGCTCAAGGAACGCTTAGAAAAAGAGTTAGAGAAGAGCCTCAAGGCTAGCCAGGATGAGGAGCTCAAGCACCACTTGGCTCAACAAATTGCAGAATTACCAACTAGTGATATCGGAACCATGGATGCCTTCACGCAACGATTGGTTTCCAAATATGGCTATTTATTGGGCCTCTCGCCGACCTTCCGCATCCTCCAAAGCGCGAGTGAGCAGTCCTTACTCAAGAATGACTGTTTTGAACAGGTCTTTGAACGCTTTTATGAGGAGCAAGGGCCTGACCGCCTCTTTAGTCACTTGGTTAAGAATTTTACAGGAAAGGGCAAGTCGCTAGCTGGCTTTAAGGAGCAGGTTTATGCACTAGTAGACTTCCTCCAATCCACTGCGGATCCCCAAGCCTGGTTGGAGGAGTCCTTCCTCAAAGGTTATCAGGATCTGGACTATAATGAAGCCTTGGACCAGTTGGCCCAAGAAGTAAAAGAGCAACTTTTTGAACTGGAATCTTTCTTTACCTTCCACCTGGCCAATGAAGGCCAAGCCTTTTCAGGGGCCAAGTACCAAGAGAATGTCACCGCTATTCAAGACTTGATCGCTAGTCTCAATGAGAAATCCAGCCAGGAAACCATATTTGAGGTCTTGGAGCGGGTGGTCTTGATCTCCCGTGCCAGCGGAGGACGGAGCCTGACCATCACGACACGAAAAGAAGACCTGAAAGAGCTAGCTACTGCCTTTAATGATGAACGCAAAGAACGCATTGAAGCCTTGCGGGTAGCAGCTTCCCAGCACTACCAGCTAACCTATCAAATTTGCTTCAAGGATGAACCCTTACCTTTGCTGGTCTTGCTCAGGGACTTTGTCCAAGCCTTTTCAACCGCTTATTTAGAGCGCAAGAAGCAGGAAAATACCTTTGAATTTGGCGACATAAGTCATTTTGCCATCCAGATTCTTGAAGAATTCCCCCATATCCGTAGTCTCTATCAGGAGCGTTACCACGAGGTCATGGTCGATGAGTACCAGGATACCAACCACACCCAAGAGCGGATGTTGGAGCTCTTGTCCAATGGGCGCAACCGCTTCATGGTGGGAGATATTAAGCAGTCTATCTACCGCTTCCGTCAGGCGGATCCCCAGATTTTTAATGACAAGTTTAAGGCCTACCAAGAAGAAGGGGCAGATGGCAAATTGATTCTGCTCAAGGAGAATTTCCGTAGCCATGTAGAGGTTTTAGAAGCGACCAACCATGTCTTTGAACGCCTCATGGATGAGGAAGTTGGAGAAATTCTCTATGACCAGAGCCATCGCTTGATTGCGGGCAATCCAGAGAAGAAGGAGCCAACGCCTGCCTATGAGACGGAGTTCCTGCTCTATGATGGCAGTCAGGAAGTGGATGAAACAGGTGAAGACGAGGAGCAAGAAGGGGATAGTCTATCCTCAGGTGAAGTCCTTTTGGTCATCAAGGAGATCCTCCGCCTCCACAATGAAGAGGGGTACCTTTCAAGGATATGACGCTTTTAACGGCTTCTCGGACCCGGAACGACAAGGTTCTTTCAGCCTTTGAAGCCTATCAGATTCCTATCGTTGCGGACGGGGGAGAGGAAAACTACCTCCAGTCTGTTGAGGTCATGGTCCTCTTGGATACCTTCCGCACCATTAACAATCCATTACAGGACTATCCTTTGGTGGCCCTCATGAAATCAGCCATGTTTGAATTTGACGAGGACCAGTTGGCCCGTTTATCCTTACAGAGAGGTGAAGGCAAAAAAGCAGAAAATCTTTATGAGAAACTGCAACATTCTTTAGACCAGACTGGAAGTGCTCCTCAATTGATCGATGCGAGCTTAAAAGAGAAACTCACTCGCTTTATGGAGACACTGGATGCCTGGCGTGACTATGCCCAGACGCACTCCCTTTACGATCTGCTTTGGAAGATTTACCAAGATCGCCACTATTATGATTATGTAGGTGCCCTGCCAAATGGAGCCCAACGGCAGGCCAATCTCTATGCCTTGACCCTTCGGGCAAATGATTTCGAAAGCTCTAGCTTCAAGGGGTTGCCTCACTTTATTTCCATGATTGATAAGATTTTGGAAAATCAGCACGACTTGGCCAATGTTGCCCAGGCAGTTCCTAAGGATGCTGTCCAGCTTATGACCATCCATAAGAGCAAAGGACTTGAGTTCCCCTATGTCTTTATCCTCAACACCGATAAAAAGTTTGTTGGTAAGGAACTGTCTACCAATGCCGTTATCAGTCGGAAAAATGGGGTGGGCATCAAGTATGTGGCTAGTCTTCCCGTTGAAAATGACCAGCCTGCCCTCCCAGAAGATATTCGATTGGTCATTGAGACCCTACCTTACCAGCGAAATGTCGAGGAAATTCGTCTGGCAGCCTTGTCGGAGCAGATGCGCCTCCTCTATGTGGCAATGACCCGGGCAGAGCGCAAGCTCTATCTGGTGGGCAAGGGCCGGCAGGATAAGTTGGAAGAGAGAAAATGGGGAGCCAGTGTCAATGGACGCTTGAGCCCAGCTCTTCGCAAGGAGATCAATTGTTTCCAAGACTGGCTCTACGCTATTCAGGCAGTTTTTGCCCAGCAACACTTGGCCTATCAGACCCGCTTTGTGACCGACCAAGACTTGACGCCGGAGCAAATCGGTCACTTAGAGTTGAAGACGTCTCTCCCAGTCGATGACCTCAAGGACAACCGCCAATCAGAAGAGATTCGCCGTGCCCTGGATGTCTTAGAATCTGTGGACCGGCTCAACACCCAGTACCAAGCAGCTATCCAACTCCCTAGTGTGCGGACTCCAAGTCAAATCAAAAAATTCTATGAACCTATCCAAGATATCGAAGGAGTGGACCTCATGGAAAAAGTGGACGTCCCCTTACCAAGATTTGAGTTTCCAAAATTCGGCAAGGAAGAAGCTGTGACAGGAGCAACAGTCGGTAGTGCCCTGCACGAACTGATGCAACGGATCCCATTGACGACGATTCCAACCATGGAGAGCCTAGCAATGGTCCTCCAAGAGGTCAATGCCAGCCCAGCTGTCAAGGAGCGAATCGACCTTAAGAAGGTCTTGGCCTTCTTCCAGACTGACTTGGGCCAACTTTTGCTCAAGGAGGCAGACAAGGTTCATCGTGAAGCACCCTTTGCCATGCTCAAAACGGATCCAACTAGTGGTCAGGACTTTGTGGTCCGGGGGATCTTAGACGGTTACCTCCTTTTGGAAGATCGGATCCTTCTCTTTGACTACAAGACAGACCGTTACCGCAACCCTCAGGACTTGCTAGATCGTTACCATGCTCAACTGGAGCTCTACGCGGAAGCCCTCCGACGCTCTTATGGGGTGGACCGGCTTGAATCCTATTTGATTTTACTGGGTGGTGAGCAGCTGCAAGTCGTTTCTCTAGCAGATAGAAAGGATCCATCATGACGCCTATCGAACGAATCCAAGAGATGGAAAGCCATCTCAAGGTCTACCAAGGCTTAATCGAAGAGCTTGAAGCCTGTTTGCAACGAGTGGAAGCTGGCCAGTCTCGCTATATCGCCCTTCGCGATTACTACACTAGCCAGGTCTACATGGAGGATGTCGAACTGTCCAATCAACCAGACTTTCCTGAAGAGGTCTACTGTGGCGTCTTATCGGAAGATGCCGTCTACGATTTGTTGGACGAGCACTACCAAAAGGCAGTGGAAATGCTAGACCTTGCGACTAAGATGTTAAAAGAACGATAAGAACACAAAAAGAGAGTGGGACAGAAATCGGTAATTCGTTAGAATTCGATTTCGTCGTCCCACCTCCGCACAGTTGAGTAGGGCTGTAAAAGCTGATGAAATCAGCGTAGTAGAGCCCACTCAACCACTGCGTCTTGCTCGACAATCCAAAGACAATTGAGAGGCTAGGACTTTTGTTCCATCCTCTATTGATACGCAAAACAGGTCAACAGATGACCTAAAAATCATTGAACAACTTAAGCTCTTCTATTTTGACAAAAAAGTCAATCTTTCTGTGACGCACTGGAAGTTGCGTCTACCTGATTCTGATCTGCTTCTTCTTGTTTAGAAGAATTTCTTTCCGTCTTATCTAAAGTGTCGGGCTCTTTCTGTACATGCCCGCAGGCCGTTAGGATAAAGACAGAAATCAGAGCCAGAAACAAGCTCCCAATTTTCTTGAATCTAGACATACGAGTCCTCCATTTTACGAAACTTGATGAGACTAGCACTCCGCCAAAAATTCCTGCACAGTCTCGACATCTTCTGGACTACCGCCTCGGTCAATATCGCAGATATGCTGGAGCCCATATTTTTCGATAATCAAGGCAGTCGCCCCGCAGAAGGTCCGGCCGTGTTTAACAGAGTCACCATTATTAACAAAACCTTTAATCAGCCCAGGATGTTTCTTGATAAAGCGTTTGGTAGACCAGGGAATTTTCCCAGCACCAGCATTTCGAGTAATGAGAATACAGGGCTCTTCCAGTTTCTCCTTGATAGTCTGGGTCGGATAGCCCAGTGATTCTGCAAATCGTTTACCAATACCAGTATTTGAATCATAAACTACAATCATCTTCATCACCTACTTTCTTAAAAAAAGGATAGCAAACCAAGCCGCAAAGCCTAAAACCACGACATCTGAGATGAGCATAAGCATGAACTCTAAATCTGGCATCATGTGAATGTACATCAGCAATGACAAAGTTGTCAAAGCCAGTGCCGTCAGCTTAACAACTGCCGGCAAGCCCGGAATCAAAGCTGCTCCGATCAGGACAACGATGAGACCTCCGACTAAAAAAATGACTGAAAATCCACACTTAAACTAAAAACCAACTGTCGCACCGCCGTAACCAATGGTCAAAAAGACCAATCAGCACCAGACAGATACCCAAAATAGCCAATCCGCTCATAGCAAATCCTCCTTGCTTATTCATTCATTTCCTCACTTTCCGTTTTTTTGAATGAACGATTTCTAATATTCATTCAAAACTTTTTTAAAAAAATAATTCACTTTATACTTATCCAATCACATTTCTTGAATACCTTCCAATTCCTATTCGCACTACATAAGACATCACCTCCTTTTTGTTTATGAATGAATGATTTTTAAAAAAATTCATTCATGCTTGCTTCTAAGTAAAGGAATTTCCTCTATTTGGAAAAAATCCCCTTAACAAAATATTTCACTAAAGTCTCAAGACTATCGAAGTAGCCTGAAAATTCCTGCTCTGTGACATGCATGTCTATGTAATAAATCAAGTCATAAACCTTCATGATCTCAGCTATTTTCTCCTTCGAAAAGCCCTCTTCCTGCAAGCGCTGGCTGAAGGTCTGAATCAGAAACTGATGAAAGGCATTGGATGCTCGTCCGGCATCCTGATTATAGTAATCGTGCAGAATCTGAGAAATGCCTGGCTTGTTCCACTCAGCCAGAATTTTATTGGGTGAAATCAACTCAAAAGTGACTGCAAAAAGCTGCTCAACGATTGCCTCGGGCTCGCCCTGCCAGTCTACGCGTTGCATGATTCCCTCACGTATATGGCTATTTTCAGCTACATAAACCTCCAAGAAGATAGCTTCCTTGGACTCATAATACTTGTAAAATGATCCGACAGCCATATGGCTTCTCTTAGCAATATCAGAAATTCCAGCTGCCTTATAGCCTTTTTCTGCAAATACTTCTCTAGCCGCAGCCAAGAGCTCATTTTTTTTATCCATTTCCATGCCTCTTTTATGAATGAATCAATCTATATATTCATTCATATTTTAACACATTCTTGCCATTTGTCAAGCATTTATGCTATACTATACAAAAAAGATAGTTTGCTAATCAAATTATTTTTTTGTACTATATTTTGGAAGTTGAGCTATGCTCAAGGAAAGACGTAACCAGGGTACCATCGCCCTACTGGTAATTACTTTTATTTTTCTAGCAGTTGCTGCAGTGATGGGATTTATCCAATACCAAAAAGTCAACACCAAGACTGCCTATGACCGAAATAGCAATCCCGGAGCAGATTCAGCAGTCTATGCTGAAGTGTCATATATTTTTCCAGAGGCTCTGATTGAAGTAGAAGATAATACTCAAGTTTGGCTGGTTGCTTACCAAGACGGATATGTTGGTCTGCAGGCTAAAAAGGGAGACAAACAGATTGCCCAGCTCTTGGAAAAAGAGAAAAAGGGCGAGCTGGAAAAAAATCCTGTCCGAATCGTTGGCTCCTATGTTAATGCTAACTCCCCTAAAAAAAATCAGGGATATATCTCTAATTATGGCAGCCTCGTTCGCGGTCTCCTAGCAGACAATCCCGAAGTCATCACAGTAATGTCAAGCAGCTCCTATATCTCTATCACTGAATTTGAATCTGACAATCTTGCATTCATGTTCTACATTCTGTTTTTGATTGGACTCTGTGTTTTCTTTGTCGTTATAGGAATTATCGGCCGCAAGAAAAATATCGCTGCCTACGAAGAAATCTATGCAGCCTATCCAGAGGCCAAGAACAATCTCAATATCCTGCTGGAACAAGCTTCTTTCCACGACGATGTGCTGAAAATTGCTGTTTATAAAGACCATCTCATTGCCTACTATAGAGGTTTCAAGGCGATTGATCTCAAACAGGTCGTCCATCTCTACCACCACATTCTCACCATGCATCGTGGCTTCGTTGCTTCAAACAGAAACTCAACCTTAGTTGCTGTTCGAAACAATCAAAAGAAATACCAAATGCCTATTAAGAACATTGGTAAAACAACAGACACTAAACTTCAGTCAACCTTTGACTACCTCTACAACCACTTCCCTCATATCCGATTGGGAGTGTAATATCACATAAAGAGAGTGGGACAGAAATCGGTAATTCATTAGAATTCGATTTCGTTGTCCCACCTCCGGACAGTTGAGTAGGCTATAAAAGCTGATGAAATCAGCGTAGTAGAGCCCACTCAACCACTGCGTCTTGCTCGACAATCCAAAGACAATTGAGAGGCTAGGACTTTTGTCCCAGTCTCTTCAAATTGAAGATAAAGTCTTTTGAAAAACTTTCCTTAGGTGAGTGCGGACGTCAGCGAACTTCGTAGAAGTTCCATGACTTAGTTTTGAACCTAAGGTTTCAAAACTATCGAGTGCTTGAACCATAGTGGTTCAAGCACTTTTTCTCACGGCGGAAAGTTTTAGATTTGCTTAAATGCTTATCTAATAAAAAATTTTTGAAATATTATCTAGCTAGTTAATGTAAAAATAGTTTGTTTCCATTCAAAAAACTCCGGTTTCCCGGAGTTTTTTGATTGATTAGTGTGATACGCGACGACGTGCTGCTTTTTTACGGTTTTCTTCGATGAAAGCTGCTTTTTGTTCTTCAGGCTCGATTACTTTTTTCTTGAATGTGTAAACTGCACCTGCTACAGCAGCAACTGTACCAGCAACACCAGTAACAAAACCTTTACCAAATCCTTTAGCCATGAGAATTTCTCCTTTTTAGAACTTTAAATTTTTATGTTATAATATATGGTAACGAAAAAATGCGATTTTTGCAAGGAAAAACGATGAAAAACAAGATAATTGTGATAGTGGGGCCGACCGCTGTTGGGAAAACAGCCCTCGCTATCGAGGTGGCCCAGCGTTTTCAGGGAGAGGTCATCAGTGGGGACAGTCAGCAAGTCTACCGCACCCTAGATATCGGAACGGCCAAGGCTAGTCCAGAGGAGCAGGCAGCGGCTCCCCACCATCTGATCGATGTCCGCGAGGTGACAGAGACCTACTCGGCCTATGATTTTGTCAAAGAAGCCAGCCAAGCCATCGAGGAGATTCAAGGGCGTGGCCATCTTCCCATTATTGCTGGAGGGACCGGTCTCTATGTCCAAAGTCTTCTCGAAGGTTATCATCTAGGTGGGGATGTTGCCCATGAGGATATTCTAGCCTATCGGGAGTCCTTGTCGCCTCTTACGGATGAAGAACTGTTTGAGCAAGTAGCGAAAGAGGGAATGGAGATCCCACAGATTAATCGTAGACGGGCCATGCGAGCTTTAGAGATCGCCCATTTCGGTCAGGACTTGGAAAATCAAGCTCCAGCCTATGAGCCTATATCATCTGTCTAGACGATGATCGCCAAGCCTTGTATGACCGCATTAACCGACGGGTGGATCTCATGGTTGAGCAAGGCTTGTTAGAAGAAGCCCAGTGGCTCTATGATAACTATCCTGATGTTCAGGCTGCTAAGGGGATTGGCTACAAGGAGCTCTTCCCTTATTTCAAGGGGGAGCAAAGTTTAGAAGAAGCCCTGGAGCAACTCAAGCAAAATACGCGCCGCTTTGCCAAACGCCAGTTGACCTGGTTCCGCAATCGGATGACGGTTCATTTTTACCAGATTGGAGAAAAAGGCTTTAAGGAGCGGGTTCTCCAAGATATAGAAAGATTTTTAAATGATAGAAACTGAGAAAAAACAGGAGCGGGTCCTCATTGTCGGTGTCGAGCTTCAAGGTATGGAAAACTTTGACATGTCCATGGAGGAGTTGGCCAGCCTAGCCAAGACAGCCGGAGCAGAAGTCGTCGGCGTCTACACCCAAAAGAGAGAAAAGTACGACAGCAAGACCTTCGTCGGCTCTGGGAAGCTAGAAGAGATTGCCCAAATGGTCGATGCGGATGAGGTTTCGACCGTTGTCGTTAACAACCGTTTGACCCCTCGCCAGAATGTGAATTTAGAAGAAATCTTAGGTGTAAAGGTCATCGACCGGATGCAGCTGATCTTGGATATCTTTGCCATGCGGGCTCGGAGCCACGAAGGCAAGCTCCAGGTTCATCTGGCCCAGCTCAAGTACCTCTTGCCTCGTCTCGTGGGTCAAGGGATCATGCTCAGCCGTCAGGCTGGGGGGATTGGTTCCCGTGGACCGGGAGAAAGTCAGTTGGGAGTTGAACCGCCGGAGTGTCCGCAATCAAATCACCGATATCGAGCGTCAACTCAAGGTGGTTGAGAAGAACCGTGAAGTGGTCCGAGAAAAACGCTTAGAATCCTCTGTTTTTAAGATTGGCTTGATTGGCTACACCAATGCAGGGAAATCAACCATTATGAATGCCTTGACCAGTAAGACCCAGTACGAAGCAGATGAACTCTTTGCGACCTTGGATGCTACAACCAAGAGCATTCATCTAACAGGCAATTTACAAGTAACTCTGACAGATACGGTTGGCTTTATTCAAGACTTGCCAACAGAGTTGGTGACCAGCTTTTAAGTCGACCTTAGAAGAGAGCAAGAATGTGGATCTTTTTGGTCCATGTCATCGATGCCTCTGATCCCAACCATGAAGAGCATGAAAAGACAGTCCTTCAGATTATGAAAGATTTGGAGATGTTGGATATTCCACGCTTGACCCTCTACAACAAGGCAGACAAGGTCAAGGACTTTACCCCGACACAGACACCTTACCGCCTGGTTTCGGCCAAGGATCCCGATAGTCGGGCTAAACTTCAGGACATTCTACTTGAAAAGATGCAAGAGCTCTTCCAGCCCTTTACGATTCAGGTTCCTTTTGAGCAAGCCTACCGCATCCATGAATTGGAGACCATGGCCATTCTGACCGAGCGTTCCTATGAGGAGACTGGTGAGGTCATAACAGGCTACATCGCCCCGAAAAAAATGCATGGAGACTAGAGGAGTTTTATCACCATGGATTATCTTAACATCGCCCTCAGCTACGGTGGCTATACCAGTCTAGACAAGGTCTATTTAGATCGGGTTTTGGCGGGATTGACAGAGGAGCAGAAGCTTCAGTTTATCACGCCGCCACCCAGTGTCATCAACGCCTACTTCGCAGAGCTCTACCAAAAGAAAAGCCCGGAAGCAGCAACTGACTACTATGAACAAGTCACTGAGGCCTTTGACCTTTATCAGACGAGTCCCAGCTTTGAGGAGGAGAAACCCTTTGTCCGTCTCAATCTTTCTGGCAAGGCCTATGGTTTTTGCTACCGAGAAAAGGGATTGGCGCAAGTATTTGCCCAGCAAGCAGAAACCATTCGCATGGATCTCTTGTTTGAGATAGCGCAAATCTTTCCTCACTACCTCGTCTATGAAGAGGAAGGCTTGATCTTGATGCGTCTGGTTAGGGAACAAGAGGTAGCCGAGACTAAGGAGTTATCAGCTTTGTCTAATCTTGAAGAGCTGGCAGATGGTAGCATCCGTCTATCTGGTTACAACCAGGACGAATTGGTTCAATTAGCCACTGCCTACCCTGGAAAAATCGCTGTTCGATCTAAGAATCGGACCGCTATGATCTATATTAGTTAGAAAGTATACAATGGAAATTCAATTTTTAGGAACGGGTGCGGGACAACCGTCCAAATCTCGTAATGTCTCTAGTCTAGCTCTCAAACTCCTGGATGAAATCAATGAAGTCTGGCTCTTTGACTGTGGGGAAGGGACGCAGAACCGAATCTTAGAAACCAGCATCCGTCCTCGAAAGGTCAGCAAAATTTTTATCACCCATTTACACGGGGACCATATCTTTGGCTTGCCAGGTTTCCTCTCTAGCCGGGCTTTTCAAGCCAATGAAGAGCAGACTGATCTAGAGATTTATGGCCCAGTCGGAATCAAGTCTTTTGTCTTGACCAGCCTGCGAGTTTCCGGTTCCCGCCTACCCTATCAGATCCATTTTCATGAGTTTGATGAAGGTTCACTTGGGAAAATCATGGAGACAGATAAGTTTACGGTCTATGCTGAGGCCTTAGACCATACCATTTTCTGTGTGGGCTATCGCATCATGCAAAAAGACCTCGAAGGAACGCTCGATGCAGACAAGCTCAAGGCAGCAGGGGTTCCATTTGGACCGCTCTTTGGCCAGGTCAAAAATGGCCAAGATGTCACTCTGGAAGATGGCACCAAGATCATTGCTGCGGACTATATCTCAGCCCCTCGACCTGGTAAGGTTATTACCATCCTAGGCGATACACGGAAGACCAATGCTAGCGTCAGACTTGCCGTCAATGCAGATGTCCTCGTGCATGAGTCTACTTATGGCAAGGGCGATGAGAAGATTGCTCGGAAGCACGGACACTCGACCAATATGCAGGCGTCAGAAGTGGCGCGTGAAGCAGGGGCCAAACGCCTTCTTCTCAACCATATCAGTGCCCGCTTCCTCTCCAAGGACGTCAGCCAATTGCGCAAGGATGCGTCCAGCATTTTTGAAAATGTTTATGTCGTCAAGGATTTAGAAGAAGTGGAGATCTAAGATGCGAACTATCATCATCACAGGAGCAAGCGGAGGACTAGCACAGGAAATGGTCAAGCTTCTCCCCGAGGATCGGCTCATTCTCCTAGGCAGAAATCAAGAAAAACTGGAAGACCTCTATGCCAGCCATCCTCAGAAAGAATGCATCGGAATAGATATCACAGATTCCTTAGCTGTCCAACAGCTAGTGGAAGAGCTGACTCAGCGCTATGGAAAGATCGATGTCTTGGTCAACAATGCTGGGTATGGGATCTTTGAAGAGTTTGATAGCATTTCTGACCAGCAGGTGCGAGAGATGTTTGAGGTCAACACCTTTGCATTGATGCAGTTTCACGTTTGTTAGGGGCGCACATGAAGGAAGCAGGCAAGGGGCACATCGTCAATATCGTCAGCATGGCGGGTCTCGTTGCAACTGCCAAATCCAGCCTTTATTCGGCCACTAAGTTTGCCGCCATTGGTTTTTCTAATGCCTTGCGTTTGGAACTCATGCCTTTTGGTGTCCATGTGACGACGGTCAATCCAGGCCCCATTCGGACTAGTTTCTTTGATCAGGCAGATCCTGACGGAAGCTATGTCAAGGCTGTGGATCGCTACATTTTGGAACCAGATTTTGTAGCCAAGAAGATCGTTAAAAACTTTGGAAAAGCAAAACGCGAGCTCAATCTTCCTTGGCTCTTGAACCTGACCCACAAGCTCTATACCCTATTCCCACGCATCTCGGACAAGCTCGCCAGCAAGATGTTCAATTACAAATAGGAGGAGCCAGATGGCCGCAAATATTCAAGCTTATTTAGAAAATCTCCAGCAACCCTGGGGACAGATCTATTATGATATCCTTTTTGACCAATTACAGGACATCAAGGGAAAGCGAGTGCTTGATTTTGGCAGTGGCTTTGGCCTGGTGGCCAACCACCTAGCAAAAGAAAATCAAGTCCTTGCTGTGGAGCCTAATGAAGAAATGGTAGCCTTGCGGGCCCAAGAACATTCCTACCAGCAACTGGTAGGAAGTCTGGACCAGTTAGCAAGCCTTGAAGATGCCAGCTTTGATGTCATCCTTTGCCATAATGTCTTGGAGTATGTAGAGGATCGCAAGCTAGTTCTTGAAGAATTTACCCGTCTCTTGAAACCAGATGGTCTCCTATCCATCGTCAAGCACAATGAGGTTGGACGCGTCCTGCAGACCGTCGTCTTTGAAAATGATACTCAGAAAGCGCTCGATCTCCTAGCAGGTCAGGATCTGGAAACCCACTCCATGGGCTTGGCCCAGGCCTATGATCTAGATAGAGCAGTAGAAGACCTAGCCCTCGAAGTTCAGGACTACCAAGGAATTCGTGTCTTTTACGCCTTGCAGGACAATCGCTTCAAGAGCGAAGAAGGCTGGAGAGAGTCTATGCTCAAAATGGAGCTGGCCGTTTGCCAAGAGTCCCCTTACAGAGATATCGCCTTCTTCAAGCACTATAGCTTAAAAAGGAGTTAAGATGTTACATTATAAAAAAGAAATTCCAGCGATGACAGACCTACTCGCACTCTACAGCTCGGTCGGCTGGACCAATTATACCAATAACCCAACCATGCTAGAAGAAGCTGTCAAAGCCAGTCTATGGCAGTTGGCGGTTTATGATAAGGAAGAGTTAGTAGCCTACATTCGCTTGGTAGGAGATGGGCACTCTGTCCTGTTGGTGCAGGACCTCTTGGTGCGACCAGATCACCAGCGCCAAGGCATTGGAACGAAACTCCTAGAAGAGGCTTTAGCGACCTTTCCTAATGTCTATCAACGGCTTCTTGTCACTGAACGGAGCGAGAAAAATCTTTCCTTTTACCAATCCCTTGGCTTTGTCGAATTGTCAGAGCAAGCCTGTACAGGGATGATTTATAGTAATTGACGGAGAGGGTTTCCAGATAGGGAATCCTTTCTTCATTTTCTTCTGTAAAATCTTTTATCACATTTGAAAAAAAGATTCATGATATAATAAGTAGACTAGATGACAGGGAGAAAAGATAAACAGATGATCACGTCAAAATATGAATGGCAGTTTGCTGCGCCCTTTTCAGATGATACTTTTTTGGCGCAAGCAAAGAAAAGAGGATTGGAAGTATCCGCAGCCAAGTTACTGGGAGAACGAGGAATCCAGACGGAAGAGGCGCTGGATCGTTTTCTAGAACCGCGGCTAGAAGATCTGCATGATCCCTACCTGCTACACGATATGGACAAGGCTGTGGATCGGATCCGACAAGCTATTGAAGATTATGAACAGATCCTAGTTTATGGAGATTATGATGCAGACGGTATGACGGCTACTTCTATCATGAAGGAAACCCTGGAGCAGATGGGGGCGGAAGTAGCCGTCTATCTACCCAACCGCTTTACGGATGGCTATGGTCCCAATGCCAGTGTCTACAAGTATTTTATTGAACAGCAGGGGATTTCCCTCATCATCACGGTGGACAATGGGGTAGCAGGCCACGAAGCCATTGACTTGGCCCAAAGCATGGGAGTAAGTGTCATTGTGACCGACCACCATGCCATGCCAGAAGTCTTGCCCGATGCCTATGCCATCATTCACCCTGAGCATCCAGATTCCGATTACCCTTTCAAGCACCTAGCGGGCTGTGGGGTTGCCTTTAAGTTGGCTTGTGCCCTCCTAGAAGAGGTGTCCCTAGATTTCCTTGATCTGGTTGCCATTGGGACCATTGCAGATATGGTCAGTCTGACAGACGAAAACCGCATTCTAGTCAAGTATGGCCTAGGTGTCCTTCGTCAAACCCAACGGATCGGCCTTCAGGAAATGCTCAAGCTGGCCTCCATCGCTCCTCAAGATGTAAATGAAGAAACGGTTGGTTTTCAGATTGCCCCTCGTCTCAATGCGCTAGTCGCTTGGATGACCCAAATCCAGCGGTCGAGCTTTTGACAGGCTTTGACGACGAAGAGGCGTTGGAGATTGCGCTGATGATTCAAGCCAAGAATGAAGAGCGCAAGGAAATCGTGCAAGCCATCTATGATGAGGCCAAAGCTATGGTCGATCCAAGTCTTCCCGTTCAAATCTTGGCAAAAGAAGGCTGGAATCCTGGTGTCTTAGGGATCGTAGCCGGTCGACTGCTAGAAGAGCTCCATCAGCCCATCATCGTCCTCACCATAGACCAAGGCAAGGCTAAGGGAAGTGCGCGAAGTCCCGAAAGTGTCCATATTTTTGAAGCCCTAGATCCCCATCGGGATCTCTTTATCGCCTTTGGAGGTCATGCGGGTGCAGCTGGTATGACTTTGGAAGTGGACAAGCTCCCTCATCTGACCGAGATTTTTTCCGATTATATTCGTGAAAAAGGGATTGACCTGACGGCCAAATCTACCCTCTTTGTTGATGAGGAATTGGACCTAGAAGAGCTGACCTTGGATACCTTGAAGAGTTTTGATCGTCTAGCACCTTTTGGGATGGACCATAAGAAGCCGGTCTTTTACATTCGTGATTTCCAAGTGGAGTCTAGTCGGACCATGGGGGCTGGTAATAGCCATCTGAAGTTGAAGATTCAAAAAGGCGATGCCCGCTTTGATGTCGTGGCTTTTGGCCAGGGCCATTTGGAATTGGAGTACTCCCAAGCGAAAAATCTGGAGTTGGTGGTATCCTTGTCCGTCAATCAGTGGAATGGACAGACCACCCTGCAACTGATGGTCGTGGATGCCCGTGTAGAAGGAGTACAGCTCTACAATATCCGAGGAAAGAATGCTCCTCTCCCACAAGCCGTCCCACTCTTTAGTCAGTTGGAAGAAGGGGAAGATTCCCCTGCCATTGTCATCGATCGCATACCGGATGACCTGGCTGACTTGAAAGCGCTCTTCCAAGAACAGAGCTTCCAAGCGGTCTATTTTAAAAATCACCTTGACAAGGCCTATTATTTGACTGGTTATGGTAGTCGGGATCAGTATGCCAAACTTTACAAAACACTGTATCAGTTCCCAGAGTTTGATCTCCGCCATAAGCTCAGCCAACTATCTGACTACCTCAAGATTCCACAAGTTTTGTTGATCAAGATGATCCAAATCTTCCAAGAGTTGGGCTTTGTCCAGATTGAAAATGGCATCATGACGGTCAACAAGGACGCGGAGAAGAAGGAAATTGCCTCTAGTTCCATCTATCAGGACTTGGTGCAGACGGTCAAAGACCAGGAACTCATGGCCCTAGGGTCTGTGCAAGAAATCTATGATTATTTGCTTTCTGATGAAAAGTAACGATTGCTCATGAATCATACTAAAGTCTGCTTTTTTAAGACTTTCTAGTGCATCCCGTGAATATTCATGGTATAATGAAATGTAAACATAAAATTTTGAAAGAAGTTAAAAATGAACTTAAAAGATTACATTGCAAGCATTGAAAACTATCCACAAGAAGGGATTACCTTCCGTGATATCAGCCCTTTGATGGCAGATGGCAATGCTTATAGTTATGCGATTCGTGAAATCGTTCAATACGCAACGGATAAGAAGATCGATATGATCGTCGGTCCTGAAGCGCGTGGTTTCATCGTTGGATGTCCGGTCGCTTTCGAGCTCGGTATTGGTTTTGCGCCTGTTCGTAAACCTGGCAAATTGCCACGTGAAGTCATCTCAGCGGACTACGAAAAAGAATACGGTGTGGATACCTTGACCATGCATGCTGATGCTATCAAACCAGGTCAACGCGTCCTCATCGTCGATGACCTCTTGGCAACAGGTGGTACCGTTAAAGCAACCATCGAAATGATTGAAAAACTCGGTGGAGTGGTTGCAGGTTGTGCCTTCTTGATCGAACTCGATGATCTCAAAGGTCGCGAAGCTATCGGGGACTACGATTACAAGGTCTTGATGCATTACTAATATAGTTTAGAGCTATATCTAGATAGAGAAAAACCATAATTGAAAACTATATGCTCCTGTCTTATAATAAGAGGTAACAACTTGTAAGATGGGAGCTTTTTATGCCAATTACCTTAGATAAGAAATTACCAGCAGTTGATATTCTTCGCTCAGAAAATATTTTTGTCATGGATGATATTCGGGCAACTCACCAAGATATTCGTCCGATGAATGTTCTGATTTGAATCTCATGCCGACTAAGGTAGCAACTGAGACTCAACTGTTACGCCTCCTGGCCAATACTCCCTTGCAGATCAATGTGGATTTCCTCTATATGACCAGCCATGAGTCCAAGACAACAGCAGCAGAGCATATGGAAGTCTTCTATAAATCCTTTGAGGATATTAAAGAGAATTATTATGATGGCCTGATCATTACGGGAGCTCCAGTAGAGAAATTGGCTTTTGAGGAAGTGGATTACTGGGAGGAGTTAACAAAGGTCTTTGCTTGGTCGAAGCGCCATGTTTTTTCAACCTTGCATCTTTGTTGGGGTGCCCAAGCTGGTCTCTATTACCGCTATGGGATTGAAAAAGTAGCTCTCTGTGACAAGCTATCAGGGATCTATGAGCAAACAGTCATGAATCCACAGAACCGATTGATGCGTGGTTTTGATGATGCTTTTCTGGCTCCTCACTCACGTTATACGGATGTCCCCCTCAAAGAAGTGCTAGACAAGAGCAACTTGCAAGTCTTAGCTCAAGGCGGTGAAGTAGGGCTATCTATCCTGGCCAGTCCAGACCTTCGAGAGGTCTATAGTTTTGGTCATCTGGAGTATGACCGTGATACCTTGGCCAAGGAATACCAGCGGGATGTGAAAGCGGGCTTGAATCCAGATCTTCCCAAGAACTATTATGATCAGGATGACAGCAGTCAGGACCCTCGGATGCGGTGGAACTTAGCGGCAGCCAACTTCTTTAGTAATTGGATCAATTATGCAGTTTACCAAGAAACTCCTTATCGTTTGGAGGAGTTAGAAAAAGATATTTCATTTTATGGTTACCTATAAAGGGGTAGTATGACATATTCACAAGCATTTAAGTCGGGCAATTTGGTTTTACCAAGTGCCTTACTTTTCCATTATCACCATTTATTTAAAGACGCAGAGGATTTTCTTGTTTGGCAGTTCTTTTATTTGCAAAACACGACCAACCAATCCAGCCTCACACCTAATCAAATTGCAGATGCGATTGGCAAGGCGGTCACAGAAGTTAACCAGTCCATGTCTCGCCTGACCAATCAAGGTTTGCTCCAGTATCGAACCATTGAGCTGGATGGGGAGATTGAAGTTCTTTTGATGCGACTGTTGCGCTCGAACGCCTGGATGACCTGCTTCAAGGTAAGACGGAAGTAGCACAGCGTGGGCAAGACAAGCAGGCAAAAAAATGAACTGGCTGATTTGGTCAAAACCTTTGAGCAGGAGTTAGGACGTTTATTGAGTCCATTTGAAATCGAAGATTTGACACAGACAGTCAAACAGGACCAAACAGATCCAGATATTGTGAAGGCTGCCTTGAAAGAAGCTGTCTTTAATGGCAAGCCTCACTGGAAATACATCCAGGCCATCTTGCGCAATTGGCGACGAGAAGGCATTACCAGTTTGACACAATTAAAATTCAAGCAACAAGAACGGGAAGCTCTTGAGACCGAAGATGTCACTTTTTCAGAGGAGTTCTTACAGGCTATGGATTTATGGAAAGATTAAAAAACTAGCACTTATTAAAGTGCTAGTTTTTTTCGTTTATAAATAGTCCGCGTAAGCTTTTTCTAGTTTGGTGAGGAGTTCTTGCTTTTCCTCATCACTAGCAAAGGAAGCTTGGATGGCATCGACATTGTGCTGGTAAAAGTCAGCTGGGGTCGTTTGGAAGTGGCGATGGTAGAGGGCATATTCCTTGGTCAAATCAGTATCAGATACGGTCCGGTTATCGGTGTTGATACTGATATGGGCCTGAGCTTCTTTCATCTTGAGGTAAGGGAAGTCTTCCACAGTGGCAGCTGCTTTGGTTTGAAGGTTGCTTGTCAAACAGAGCTCGCCGGTAACCCCGTTTTTCACAAACTCTTTTAGAAGTTCTGATTCAACCGTTAGTAAGGTCACATGACCATTTCGTTTGATGCCATAGGCCATGGATTGAGTGACATTGGCTGGACAGTGGCATTCTCCTGCATGCAGGGTCATGGGACGGTTGTAACTGTTGACCTGTTGGATGAGGGTCTCAATGGCTTGTGGAGGGTAGTGATGCTCATCCCCTGCGAAGTCAAAGCCGACAAAATCCTGATCAGTGACTTGGTTGGCTTCTGCCAGGATGCGAGAAGTGAGTTTTTGATCCGACTGGCGCATGCCACAAACAAGGGCTTTGGCTGTAATGCCAAATTCATCCTGGGCTTGGCGCAATCCTTCACAGACAGCATCGATAGTTTCTGGGACAGTGAGTCCTTGATCCATGGATAATTCTGGTGCAAAACGAACTTCGATATAAAGGACGTTTTCTAGAGCAGCTTGCTTTGCGACATCATAAGCGGCCAGAGTTAGGGCCTCCCTAGTTTGAAGAAGGGGGCGGATATAATCAAAGGCCTCCAAATAGTCCCAAAGATTCTCACAGTGGGCAGGGGCAGTGACATGGTGTTTGAGCTCTTCATCGCTAGCAGGAAGGTCAATATTGGTCATGGCTGCCAATTGGCGAATAGTCGGAAGAGACAAGGAACCATCCAAGTGGCAGTGTAGTTCGCTTTTAGCCAAATTGTGAAAATCAATCGCTGTCATTGTCTGCTCCTTAATAATGTATTTTTTCTATACTATCATTTCTACCCAAAATTGTCAAGGTCTTTTAGCTCGAAAATTTAATTTTGGAACGTAGTAGATTTTTGAAAGTAGCGCCTGGATTTGATATGCTAGTACTAGCTTAGAAAAAGGAGAACAGAGATGTCAGATTATCAATTACCTGAAGTATGGGAAGCGCCAAGTCAAATGGGTGGAGCCTGGGGTAGCTTGAACCAACCAACAGCAGGTGCCCGCTTTGAACAAAGCCTTCCAAAAGGCGACCAGCCTTTTCAACTCTATACTCTTCCAACCCCAAATGGGATCAAGGTGACTATTATGCTGGAAGAACTAAAAGAGTTGGGTGTGGATGCGGGCTATGACGCTTATCGCATCAAGATTGGTGATGGGGATCAATTCGGCAGTGACTTTGTAGCCATCAATCCAAACTCGAAAATTCCTGCCATGTTGGATCAATCAGGTGACCAAGCCATTCGGGTCTTTGAATCAGCCAATATTCTCTTGTATCTAGCAGAGAAATTTGGACATTTGATTCCAGCAGATCCTGCTAAAACGGACCGAAGTGCTTAACTGGCTCTTCTGGCAGACAGGGGCTGCACCTTTCTTAGGTGGAGGCTTTTGGCCATTTCTTCCACTACGCACCTGAGAAAAATCGAGTATGCCATCAACCGCTTTTGCCATGGAAGCCAAACGCCAATTGGACCTACTGGACAAAGGAATTGGCGACCAAACCTTATATCGCAGGGAGATGACTACACCATTGCGGATATTGCCATCTGGTCTTGGTATGGCCGTCTAGCCCAAGACAAGGTCTGGGATCGTGCTGGAATTTTCCTAGATGTGAAGGAATACAAGCATTTGCAAGCTTGGACAGAGAAAATTGCTAATCGCCCAGCAGTGCAACGTGGCTTGGAAGTAGAATATAAGGAAATTGATGCATAAGGAAAAGGCGCCGTCGCGCCTTTTTTTAATGCTGCAAACATGGTATACTAAAGGGTGGAATAAAAGTATAGAAAGAAACACATGGAATTTACAAAATTATCAAATCGCTTGGACTTGGTGGCTAGCTTCGTCCCAGAAGGAGCGCGTCTGTTAGATGTGGGAAGTGACCATGCTTATCTCCCAATCGCGCTTTTGCAAGAAAGAAAAATTGAGGCTGCTATTGCAGGGGAAGTGGTAGAGGGACCTTATCAGTCTGCCCTTCAAAACGTCGCTGATAATGGTTTAGAGGACAAGATTGAAGTCCGCCTAGCTAATGGTTTGGCTGCATTTGAACTGTCCGATGACATTTCTTGCATCACTATCGCAGGAATGGGCGGGCGCTTGATTGCGGATATCCTAGCAGCAGGTCTTGAGAAATTAGCCGGTGTCTCTCGCTTGGTCTTGCAACCCAATAATCGGGAGGATGAACTGCGGGCTTGGTTAGTAGATCATGATTTTCGCCTTGTTGATGAAACTATCTTGGAAGAAAATGAGAAGTTTTATGAGATCCTCGTGGTCGAGCATGGTTCTCAAGAGTTGTCAGCTAAGGAACTGCGTTTTGGTCCGTATTTGATGCTGGAACAAGCACCAGCCTTTGTCCAAAAGTGGTCCAAGGAAGTGGAGAAATTAGCCTTTGCCTTGGAGCAGGTCCCAGTTGAGAATCAATCTGCCAGAGCATCGTTAGAAGAGCGCATCGCACAAATCAAGGAGGTCCTAAATGCTAGCAAGTGAACTTATCAAACGCTATGAAGTCTACTGTCCTCAGGAACTTTCCATGGAGGGAGATGTCTGTGGCTTACAGGTCGGCACCCTGCAAAAAGACATCAAGAAGGTCATGGTAGCCTTGGATATCCGGGAGCAGACGGTGGCAGAAGCCATTGACCATGGGGTGGACTTGATCATCGTCAAGCATGCGCCTATTTTTCGTCCTATTAAGGATCTGGTTTCCGATCGGGCTCAAAATCAGATCTATATTGACTTGATCAAGCACGATATCGCAGTCTATGTCAGCCATACCAATATTGATATTGTCCCAGATGGTCTCAACGATTGGTTTTGCCAGCTCTTGGAAATTGAAGACGCAGAGCCCCTCAGCATGACAGGAGAAGGTCTAGGAATCGGCCGTATCGGTCAAGTACCATCTCAAACCTTTGGCCAGTTGGCTCATAAGGTAAAAGAAACTTTTGGCTTAGATGCTTTGCGCTTGGTTGGTTATGACCAGGTGGACCTGGATCGGGTCATTGAGCGCGTCGCTATCTGTGGAGGAAGTGGGCAATCCTTTTACAAGGATGCTCTTGCTAAGGGGGCTGAGGTCTACATCACAGGAGATATCTACTACCACACGGCTCAAGACATGCTGAGCGATGGTCTCCTGGCCTTGGATCCAGGTCACCATATCGAAGTTCTCTTTGTGTCGAAACTAGTCGAAAAACTCAATCAGTGGAAGTCTGAAGAAGCGTGGGAGATCGAAGTGATTGGCAGTCAAGCCAGCACCAATCCTTTTTATCATATCTAAGGGGTTATCATGAAAGTTGCCATTATCGGTGCAGGGATTGTTGGATCCACTGCAGCCTATTATTTATCCAAGGAAGCACAAGTGGATGTGACTGTCTATGACCATGGAGTCGGCCAAGCGACCAAGGCAGCGGCAGGCATTATCAGCCCTTGGTTTTCCAAACGGCGGAACAAGGCCTGGTATCGTCTGGCTCGTCTGGGAGCTGATTTTTACAAAGAATTAGTAGAGGACCTGGCCAAGAACGGAATCGAAACAGACTTTTACCAGCAGACAGGGGTCTATCTCCTTAAGAAGAAGGAAGAGAAATTAGATGAACTCTATCAGTTGGCGCTGAGTCGACGGGAAGAATCTCCCTTGATTGGGGAATTGGCGGTTTTAACCACAGAAGAAGTAGGTCAACAGTTCCCAGGTCTGCAAGGCTTTGAACAGCTCCTTTATGCCTCAGGTGGGGCCCATGTTGAGGGATCCCTTTTAACGGAAACTCTCCTTAAAGCAAGTGGCGCAAGAGTGATCAAGGAAGAGGTTGCTCTCACAGTCTCAGATGATAGCTATCAGATAGCAGGAGAGAGCTATGACCAAGCCATCCTAGCTACAGGAGCCTGGTTGGGGCAAATCCTTGAGCCACTTGGCTACCAAGTGGATGTCCGTCCGCAAAAAGGACAGTTGCGGGATTATCAACTAGACTTAGTTACTAATGATTATCCTGTGGTCATGCCAGAAGGAGAACTGGATATCATTCCCTTCCAGCAAGGCAAGATCAGTATGGGAGCTACCCATGAGAATGAGATGGGCTTTGATCTGACGGTGGATCAAGCTTTACTCAATCAAATGGAAACAGAAGCCTTGACCTACTATCCAGAACTAGCTCAAGCGACAGTTGTCGGGGAGCGCGTGGGAACCCGGGCCTACACCAGTGACTTCTCGCCCTTTTGGGGAGCTCTTCCCGATCAAGCTGGTATTTATGTCGCCAGTGGCCTAGGTTCATCTGGCCTCACAACGGGTCCCTTTATTGGGTGGCACCTGGCCCAACTAGTAATAGGAGGAAAGGTGCGCTTAGATCCAGCAGATTATCCAGTTGAACAATATGTGAAGAAGAGAGTGGGACAGAAATCGGTAATTCGTTAGAATTCGATTTCGTCGTCCCACCTCCGCACAGTTGAGTAGGGCTGTAAAAGCTGACGAAATCAGCGTAGTAGAGCCCACTCAACCACTGCTTCTTGCTCGATAATCCAAAGACAATTGAGAGGCTAGGACTTTTGTCCCAGCCTCTTATTTTCGAAAGACCTTCCTTAATTCGGATAAAAATAGTAGAATAAAACAAGTGAATCAACAAGAAAATGGGAGTTGTTATGAATTGGTTTCAATCACAATCCGTGGTCTTACAGGCCTTTCTCGCAGGATTGTTTACATGGGGCTGTACCATCGTAGGGTCAGCCATCGTCTTTTTCTTCAAGCATATTAGTCGAAAACTATTGGACATCATGATGGGCTTCGCGGCGGGCGTTATGATTGCGGCTTCTTTTTGGTCCCTCTTGCAACCGTCTATTGAGTATGCGGAAAACTCCTATGGAAGTTTGGCTTGGTTGCCAGCGGCGATTGGTTTTCTAACTGGAGGATTCTTCCTCCGCTTGATCGACGCCATCGTCCCTCACCTTCATATGACGAAGGAGATTGAAGAGGCAGAGAGTATCCATACGCCGAGAGAGAAGAAGTTGTCTAAAACGACCCCCCTCTTTCTCGCTATTACCATCCACAATTTCCCAGAAGGCTTAGCAGTCGGGGTTGCCTTTGGAGCTCTCGCGAGTAATCCAAGTCCAGAAGCCTTTATAGGGGCGGTTGGTTTGGCCATTGGGATTGGCTTGCAAAATATCCCAGAGGGGGCTGCCCTCTCGATCCCGATTCGGACGGATGGAAAATCCCGTCTCAATGCCTTTTATTGGGGATCTATGTCTGCCATCGTTGAGCCAGTAGGAGCCTTGTTAGGAGCAGTTGCTGTCTTATCTATGACAGCCATTCTACCATATGCCCTTTCTTTTGCGGCAGGCGCGATGATCTTCGTAGTTGTGGAAGAATTAATCCCAGATTCGCAGACTAATGGCAACACAGATGTTGCGACCCTCGGTCTCATGGTTGGCTTTGTCATTATGATGATCCTAGACGTAGCTTTGGGATAAAGTGTCATCACCTTGCAACACAAATGCAAGGTGACTTTTTTATATAAACATGATAAAATAAGGGTAATGAATACGTAGAAAGGCCTAACATTATGAAAGGTATTATTTTAGCCGGTGGTTCGGGTACTCGTTTGTATCCTTTGACCCGTGCCGCTTCCAAACAGTTGATGCCCATTTACGACAAGCCAATGATTTACTACCCTTTGTCAACTCTTATGTTAGCAGGGATCAAAGAAATCTTGATCATCTCAACTCCGCAGGATCTTCCTCGTTTTGAAGAGCTTCTTGGAGATGGTTCTGAACTTGGTATTTCTCTCTCTTATGCTGAGCAACCAAGCCCAGATGGATTGGCGCAAGCTTTCATCATTGGAGAAGAATTTATTGGTGATGATCATGTTGCCCTCGTTCTTGGAGATAATATCTTCCACGGAAATGGCTTAACCAAGATGTTGCAACGTGCGGAAGCGAAAGAAAAAGGTGCCACAGTCTTTGGCTACCAAGTTAAAGACCCAGAACGTTTTGGTGTGGTAGAGTTTGATGCGGATATGAATGCCGTCTCAATCGAAGAAAAACCAGAACATCCAAAATCGAATTTTGCGGTGACTGGGCTTTACTTCTATGACAATGATGTGGTAGAGATTGCCAAAAATATCAAACCAAGTCCTCGTGGAGAGCTTGAAATCACCGATGTCAACAAGGCCTATTTGGAGCGTGGAGATCTCTCTGTTGAGCTCATGGGCCGTGGCTTTGCTTGGTTAGATACAGGAACTCATGAAAGTCTCTTGCAGGCTTCTCAATATATCGAGACTGTTCAACGCTTGCAAAATGTCCAAGTAGCTAACCTTGAGGAAATTGCCTATCGTATGGGCTATATTACTAAAGAGCAAGTCTATGAATTGGCTCAACCTCTGAAGAAAAACGAGTACGGACAATATTTGCTCCGTTTGATTGGAGAAGCTTAATGACAGAACAATTTTTCGAGAAAGAATTAGCAGCCCGCAAGATTGAAGCTATCCCAGGTTTGATAGAGTTTGATATTCCAGTTCGTGGGGATAACCGTGGTTGGTTCAAGGAAAACTTCCAAAAAGAGAAGATGCTTCCTCTTGGTTTTCCTGAGAGCTTCTTTGCGGAAGGCAAGTTGCAAAATAACATTTCATTCTCTCGTAAGAATGTCTTGCGTGGCTTGCATGCAGAACCTTGGGACAAGTACATCTCTGTAGCAGATGAAGGAAAGGTTCTCGGTACTTGGGTAGACCTTCGTGAAGGTGAGACCTTTGGGAACACTTACCAAACTGTGATTGATGCTTCTAAAGGAATCTTTGTCCCTCGTGGTGTTGCCAATGGATTCCAAGTCTTGTCTGACAAAGTAGCCTACAGCTATTTGGTCAATGATTACTGGGCATTGGAACTCAAGCCAAAATATGCATTTGTTAATTATGCAGACCCAAGTCTAGACATCCAGTGGGAAAATTTGGAAGAAGCAGAAGTCTCAGAAGCTGACAAGAATCACCCATTGCTCAAAGACGTCAAACCCCTAAAAGCAGAAGATTTGTAAAAATGAAGCTCTTGAAACAATCAAGAAAATCATTATATAGTTTTTAGCTTTGCTATAAACGAGCGAAGCGAGCTATATGCTTAGCTTTCCGCCGTGAGAAAAGCACCTGAACCATTGTGTTTCAGGTGCTCGGAAGTTTTGAGATATTAAGCTCAAAACTTAGTCATGAAACTTCCTGGATTGCTGAAATCATCCACTGGATAATTTCAGCTAACGTCCGTACTCACCTAAGGAAAGCTAAAAAAATTGATTTAAGTAACAATCTAAACTAAAAACTATTTGGAGAAAAAATGACTGAATACAAAAACATCATCGTAACCGGTGGCGCTGGTTTCATCGGTTCAAACTTCGTACACTATGTCTACAACAATCATCCAGACGTTCATGTGACTGTCCTTGACAAACTCACTTACGCTGGTAATCGTGCCAACATTGAAGAAATTCTTGGTGACCGTGTTGAATTGGTTGTTGGTGATATTGCTGACGCTGAATTGGTTGATAAATTGGCTGCTAAGGCTGATGCCATTGTTCACTATGCGGCTGAAAGCCACAATGATAATTCATTGAATGACCCATCACCATTTATCCATACAAACTTCATTGGTACATACACACTTTTGGAAGCAGCTCGCAAGTACGATATCCGTTTCCACCACGTGTCAACAGACGAAGTGTATGGTGACCTTCCATTGCGCGAAGATCTTCCTGGACATGGTGAAGGTCCTGGTGAAAAATTCACTGCTGAAACCAAATACAACCCATCATCCCCTTATTCATCAACCAAGGCTGCTTCAGACTTGATCGTGAAGGCTTGGGTTCGTTCCTTCGGTGTTAAGGCAACCATTTCAAACTGTTCAAACAACTATGGACCATACCAACACATCGAGAAGTTCATCCCACGTCAAATCACCAATATCTTGTCTGGTATCAAACCAAAACTATACGGTGAAGGGAAGAACGTCCGTGACTGGATCCACACCAATGACCACTCAACGGGTGTATGGGCTATTCTCACTAAAGGCCGTATCGGTGAAACCTACTTGATCGGTGCTGATGGTGAAAAGAACAACAAGGAAGTGCTTGAACTCATCCTTGAAAAAATGGGTCAACCAAAAGATGCCTACGACCGTGTAACAGACCGTGCTGGTCACGATTTGCGTTACGCCATCGATTCAACAAAATTGCGTGAAGAATTGGGTTGGGAACCACAATTCACAAACTTCGAAGCAGGTTTGGAAGAAACCATCAAGTGGTACACCGATCACCAAGACTGGTGGAAAGCTGAAAAAGAAGCTGTCGAAGCCAACTACGCAAAAACACAAGAAGTCATCAAATAAAAATAAGCCTCTCTTGATCATGATTTCTGGTCGACGGAGGCTTTTCTATTTTAGAAACAAAAAAAGACCAAACGGTCTTTTTTACTGGTTAGCAGATGATTCGGTATCTGTAGCAGATGGTGTTGTGTCTGCAGGAGCTTCACTGGCACTGGTTTCTACCTGTGATGAATCAGTTTGTTCAGAGCTTGCTTCGGATGCTTGGCTACTGCTAGCACTGGTATCCGTTCCCGTAGCACTTGAATCAGTAGCAGATCCATCCTTTTCATGGACAACGACAACACTAGTAGATCCATCTTTTTTCTCCTCTGTCTTAGTCGTTGGTTTCATGATACTGTAAATGGTAAATGAAGTAACGATAATCCCGAGGAGACTAGCAATTGTTGCAACAATCATCTGGAATAAAGAAAGGCTCTGTTTCACTTTTTCGCTTCTAGATGGTCTGTTGCTGTCTTGGTGTTTTTCTTTTCGTGAGTATTGTGACATAATCTGTTTCCTCTTCATTTCATTTTTTTGTTCTTTTATGTGAACACTTTAGTCATTATACTTTATTTTTATGAAAATGTCTAAAAAGAAATGAAAGAGGTTATTAAAATTTCAAATTGCTTTCAAACTGGACACTTTGTGTCTCGCTTGCTTCAGAGGATGTTGCAAAGTTTGCCTGTCCTTTTTCAGAGACTGAAATCGGCTGGCTTGTTTGACTAGGCTGGCTGATGATTTCATGCTTACTAAAACTAGAGGAATCATTAGGAGAGATAAACTGGCCATTCGCCTGAATCTCTATCTTGTTTGGATCCGGGATAGAGTAGTCAATCTTACCCTTGAATTCCTTGGTTTTTGAAATCACTTTTACATCTTTGACACGGATGATACGACGGAACCAGCCATTGTATTCGACCAAGCATTTGAATTCGATATGACTATCGGATTCGCCAGGGATTGGTTGGATAAGACTCATTTCACGTAGACTCCCTTCATCCTCCCTAAAGTAAGGTGGCTTTTCCAAGGGCTGTTGCAAGTCACACTGTCCTTTACCGTGACAGGCTAGTTGGGCAGAGGGAAGGGCAAACGGAAGTGGTGGTAGGACAGCGAGCAGTCCTCCAAGAGCAAGACTTCCAGCTAGGGCAATGGAAAGATAGATTGGTCGTTTCATGTTTGTCTCCTTTTATCATCTTTCGTGACCAGTTCAGTGGTTGAACAAATGTTTTAAAAGCCAGAACTTAGTTTTGTAAGCGCTTGACAAAACTCTCCATCTTCATCATAAGCTATTTTGAGAAATTTACAAGTTTTCTGTCTGAAACTAGGAACAAAATGAAGCCTGCCAAATCCTTGTCCCTCCAACCTATAAATGTTACAATAAGATGATTGAAAATTGACTAGGAGAGAGTGGAAGATGATTTACTTTGATAATTCAGCAACAACCAAACCTTATCCAGAGGCCTTGGCTACCTACACGGAAGTCGCAAGCATAATATGGGGAAATCCATCTAGCTTGCACAACTTGGGAAGTCAAGCGACTCGGATCTTGGAGGCATCTCGCAAGCAGATTGCTTCCCTCCTAGGCAAGAAAGCAGAAGAAATCTTTTTTACCTCAGGTGGGACAGAAGGGGACAACTGGGCTATCAAGGGAGTTGCTTTTGAAAAAGCTCCTTACGGGAAGCACATTATTGTCTCAGCTATTGAGCACCCAGCTGTGAAGGAATCGGCCCTCTGGCTACAAGGTCAAGGATTTGACGTGGACATCGCTCCTGTTGATGCGCGTGGCTTTGTCCAAGTGGAAGAGCTGGAAAAACTCTTGCGCCCGGATACGACTCTCGTCTCGATCATGGCCGTCAACAATGAAGTCGGTTCTATCCAGCCTATTCAAGCCATTGCGGATCTGCTAGCAGATCGTCCGACCATCACCTTCCATGTCGATGGGGTTCAGGCGATAGCTAAGATTGCAACCGCTCTCTACCTACCAGAACGGGTGGATCTAGCGACCTTCTCTAGTCATAAGTTTCATGGACTTCGTGGGGTTGGCTTTCTCTACCTCAAAGAAGGCAAAAAGATTAGCCCTCTCTTTAACCGGTGGAGGACAAGAAAAGGACCTTCGTTCGACGACTGAGAACTTGGCTGGAATTGCAGCGACTGCCAAGGCCTTGCGCTTGGCGATGGAGCGTCAAGAGGACTTTGAACGCAAATGCCATCAGTTGAAAGAAGTCATTCGTGAAGAATTAGCTCATTATCCAGATGTGACTGTCTTCTCTGGAGATGAAGGATTTGCGCCTCATATCTTGACTTTCGGCATCAAAGGAGTGCGAGGAGAAGTCATCGTCCATGCTTTTGAGGAGTATGAGATTTATATTTCGACAACCTCTGCCTGCTCTTCAAAGGCTGGTAAACCAGCTGGAACCCTGATCGCTATGGGAGTCGATAAGGCTCTGGCGCAAACAGCTGTCCGTCTCAGTCTCGATCTCGAAAATGATATGAGTCAGGTCGAGCAATTTTTGACCAAGTTCAAGCTGATCTATGAAAAGACGCGCAAGGTGCGTTAAGGAAAAGAAAAGGAAGTAATGATGCCATTAACTTATTCAGAAATTATGATCCGCTATGGGGAGCTTTCTACTAAAGGAAAGAACCGGATGCGCTTCATCAATAAATTGCGTAATAATATCTCGGATGTCTTGTCCATTTATCCAGCTGTCAAAGTGACAGCCGATCGGGACCGGGCCCATGCCTATCTAAATGGAACGGATTATGAACAGGTAGCTGAATCCCTCAAACAGGTCTTCGGGATTCAAAATTTTTCACCCGTTTACAAGATTGAAAAATCAGTCCCAGCCTTGATTTCAGCCGTTCAAGAAATCATGCAGGATATTTACCAAGAAGGGATGACCTTCAAGATTTCCAGCAGACGAAGTGACCATTCTTTTGAGTTGGATAGCCGTGAGCTCAACCAAACCTTGGGTGGAGCTGTCTTTGAAGCTATTCCAAGTATTCAAGCTCAAATGAAAAAACCGGATATCAACCTCCAAGTAGAAATCCGGGAAGAAGCAGCCTATATCTCTTATGAAACCATTAAGGGAGCGGGTGGTTTGCCAGTCGGAACTTCTGGAAAAGGCATGCTTATGCTATCTGGTGGGATTGACTCTCCAGTAGCGGGTTACCTAGCTTTGAAGCGGGGTGTGGACATTGAAGCGGTTCACTTTGCTAGCCCTCCTTATACCAGTCCTGGTGCGCTGAAAAAAGCCCACGATTTAACTCGTAAATTGACCAAGTTTGGCGGTAATATCCAGTTTATCGAAGTACCTTTTACTGAGATTCAAGAAGAGATTAAAGCCAAGGCACCGGAAGCCTATCTCATGACCTTGACTCGTCGCTTTATGATGCGGATCACAGATCGCATCCGTCAAATTCGTGGTGGCCTAGTCATCATCAATGGGGAAAGTCTTGGTCAGGTTGCCAGCCAAACGCTAGAGAGCATGCAGGCTATCAATGCCGTGACCAATACGCCCGTCATCCGTCCAGTGGTGACCATGGACAAGTTGGAGATTATTGACATCGCCCAGGCCATCGATACCTTTGAAATCTCTATCCAGCCTTTCGAAGATTGCTGTACCATCTTTGCTCCGGATCGTCCAAAGACTAATCCAAAACTCAAAAATGCAGAGCAGTATGAGCAACGTATGGACGTGGAAGCCTTGGTGGAGCGGGCTGTCGCAGGTATTATCGTAACAGAGATCACGCCTCAAGCAGAAGCAGATGAAGTCGATGAGCTGATTGAGGATTTGTTGTAAGATCTAGTAAAATTGCTTGAAGAGTCAGCGAGACCAATCGATGAAAATGGGGAAAACGCTTGTTTTCCTCAATTTTTATCATTAAATGATGAAAATCCGTTTTCAAGGGACAAAAATGCTTGTCTTTGTCTGATAGAAGTGATATACTTATAGAGTTGACTATGCACATGCCTGTGCAACCGCTCGATCATCGTTGCTCATCCCTTGAGCTTAAGAGGTTCGTCCCACGATGCTAGGCGAGTCTTCACAAAATACGGGGAAACCCAAAAATACATAGGAGGTGCATAATGAGCACATACGCAATCATTAAAACTGGCGGAAAACAAGTTAAAGTTGAAGTTGGTCAAGCAGTCTACGTTGAAAAATTGAACGTTGAAGCTGGTCAAGAAGTTACATTTAACGAAGTTGTTCTTGTTGGTGGTGAAAACACTGTTGTCGGAACTCCACTTGTTTCAGGAGCTACTGTTGTTGGAACTGTTGAAAAACAAGGAAAACAAAAGAAAGTTGTTACTTACAAGTACAAACCTAAAAAAGGTAGCCACCGTAAACAAGGTCACCGTCAACCTTACACTAAAGTTGTCATCAACGCAATCAACGCTTAATTTTTAGGAGAACACATGATACAAGCAGTCTTTGAACGAGCCGAAGATGGCGAGCTGAGGAGTGCAGAAATTACTGGTCACGCCGAAAGTGGCGAATACGGCTTTAGATGTCGTGTGTGCATCGGTTTCTACGCTTGCCATTAACTTTGTCAACTCTGTTGAGAAATTTGCAGGCTATGAACCGGAACTAGAATTAAACGAAGAAGAGGGTGGCTTCATGCGGGTAACAATCCCGACAGACATTCCACCTCATCAAAGAGAAATGACCCAACTATTCTTTGAATCATTTTTCTTAGGGATGGCAAACTTATCGGAGAACTCATCCGAGTTCGTCCAAACAAGAGTTATCACAGAAAACTAACTGGAGGAAAACAATTATGTTGAAATTGAATCTTGCTAACTTGCAACTTTTCGCCCACAAAAAAGGTGGAGGTTCTACATCAAACGGACGTGATTCACAAGCAAAACGTCTTGGAGCTAAAGCAGCTGATGGACAAACTGTAACAGGTGGATCTATCCTTTATCGTCAACGCGGTACTCACATCTATCCAGGTGTGAACGTTGGACGTGGTGGAGACGATACTTTGTTCGCTAAAGTTGAAGGCGTAGTACGCTTCGAACGCAAAGGTCGCGATAAGAAACAAGTTTCTGTTTACCCAATCGCAAAATAAAAAGCGAAGAAACGGATTCAAAAACTCTCTGATTCATCAGGGAGTTTTTTTGCTCTCTCGATTGATGCCCCCATCTTTTTTCATCCTCTAGATTATGGTATAATGGAGTGATATTGTTAGAAGGAAGAAGACATGAATATTCAACAATTACGCTATGTTGTCGCGATTGCCAATAGTGGTACTTTTCGTGAAGCAGCTGAAAAAATGTACGTCAGTCAGCCGAGTCTGTCCATCTCTGTGAGAGATTTGGAAAAGGAACTGGGCTTTAAAATTTTCCGTCGGACTAGTTCAGGGACTTTCTTGACCCGCCGCGGGATGGAATTTTATGAAAAGGCCCAAGAATTGGTCAAGGGCTTTGATGTTTTTCAAAACCAGTATGCCAATCCTGAGGAAGAAAAGAAGGAATTCTCGATCTCGAGTCAGCACTATGATTTCCTTCCCCCTTTGATTACCCAATTCTCTGTCCTTTACCCTGAGAATAAAAATTTCCGGATCTTTGAGTCAACGACGGTTCAAATCCTTGATGAAGTGGCTCAGGGTCATAGTGAATTGGGGATTATCTACCTCAATAAGCAAAATACCAAAGGGATCATGCAACGGGTGGATAAACTGGGCTTGGAAGTCGTTGACCTGATTCATTTCCAGACCCATATCTATTTGCGTAAGGGTCATCCATTAGCTAAGAAAGAATCCTTAGTGATGGAGGACTTGGCACACCTACCGACCGTTCGCTTACCCAGGAAAAGGATGAGTATCTCTACTATTCGGAGAACTTCGTCGATACGAGTAGCAGTTCCCAGCTCTTCAATGTGACGGACCGGGCAACTTTGAATGGGATCTTAGAGCGGACCGATGCCTATGCGACTGGTTCTGGCTTCTTGGATAGCCAGTCAGTGAATGGGATTACGGTTATCCCCTTGATCGATGATCTGAATAATAAAATGGTCTATGTCAAGCGGGAAGAGGTGGATCTCTCACCAGTGGCTGAGAAGTTTGTCCAAGTCATGGAAGCCTACTTTGATGAGAAGAGGTAGGCAATGAAGAGAAAAGTAAGTATTTTTATCAGTATCCTCCTCTTGATTCTCTTAGATCAAGCGGTGAAGGGATATGTCGTCAAGGAGATCCCGCTTGGGGGCATGCGTCGCTTTATCCCCAAAGTGGTTAGTCTGACCTACCTCAAGAACTCAGGTGCCGCCTTCTCCATGCTAGAAAACCAACAGTGGTTTTTTACCATCATTACCATCTTAGCGATGGGGGCAGCCTTTGTCTACCTTTATCGTCACATCAAAGGTTCCCTCTGGCTCTTATTGGGGTTGACCCTGATTATCTCAGGAGGAATTGGCAACTTTATTGACCGGGTTCATCAGGGCTTTGTCGTCGATATGTTTCACCTGGATTTTATGAATTTTGCCATTTTTAATGTAGCAGATATCTATTTAACCGTCGGGGTGGGACTGCTACTGATTTATCTATTGAGAGAGGAGAGCCATGGAAGTTAGAGTAGAAGTCGCAGGAGCGCGACTGGATAAGGCCGTCTCAGAGTTGACTGAACTCTCACGTGGCTTGGCTAATGAGCAGATCAAGGAAGGAAAAATCCTCGTCAACGGTCAAGTCAAAAAGGCCAAATATACCGTAAAAGAAGGGGATGTTATCAGCTACGAAGTCCCTCAAGTGGAAGAAGTGACCTACGAGGCAGAAGCTATCCCCTTAGAGATTGTCTATCAGGATGCGGATGTCGCCGTGGTCAACAAACCCCAGGGAATGGTGGTCCATCCTAGTGCGGGGCATACTAGTGGGACCCTGGTCAATGCCCTCATGTATCACATCAAGGACTTGTCAGGGATCAATGGGGAGCTTCGTCCGGGGATCGTCCATCGGATTGATAAGGACACCTCTGGCCTTCTCATGGTGGCTAAGAATGATGCAGCTCATGTAGCCTTGGCAGATGAGCTCAAGGCTAAGAAGTCCCTGCGCAAGTATTGGGCTATTGTCCACGGTAATCTCCCTAATGATCGGGGTGTCATTGAGGCGCCGATTGGACGGAGTGACAAGGACCGCAAGAAGCAGGCTGTGACAGCCAAAGGAAAACCAGCTCTGACCCGTTTCCATGTTTTGGAGCGTTTCGGGGATTATAGCTTGGTCGAGTTGCAATTGGAGACAGGACGGACCCACCAGATTCGGGTTCACATGGCCTACATTGGCCATCCGGTCGCTGGTGATGAAGTCTATGGTCCTCGCAAGACTTTGAAAGGCCATGGCCAGTTCCTCCATGCTAAGACACTGGGCTTTACCCATCCACGGACGGGAGAAGTCATGGAGTTTTCAGTGGAGGTACCGGAGATTTTCCAAGCAACCTTGGAGCAGCTTCGTCAAGGATAAGCTTATCATCATCAAAACGAGTTTAACTCTTGTGGTTCAAACTCGTTTTTTTGTGGGCAAATGGGGATTCCCTTGGTCCACTCTTAGTATTTTTTAAGGCTTTCATGGTATAATGTTACAATCGAATACACTGGAGAATGAATGTATGAAGAATAAGAGAATTGTGTTTAAAGTGGGGACCTCTTCCCTAACCAATCAAGATGGAAGCTTATCTCGGAGCAAGGTCAAGGCCATCACCCAGCCTGCCTAAGGGATGCGGTTTGTAGTCCAGGCGGCTCTACCATCGCAGGAGTCAACCGCTTGGAACAAGTCGGCTTACGGGGTGACATTATTGCCGGCGTGGAAGCGGCCTACAAACGCACCCAAGAAATGGGACAAGAGGCAACGAAAAACTAGAGAAAAAAAGATTGGTTTTGTCCAATCTTTTTTACGTTAGAGCGATTCTATCTCTACTAAACCATTTTCAGTCAGACGATAGATCTTTTGGCAGACTTCATTGAGGAAGGTCCGATCGTGGGAGACGGTAACCAATCCTCCTGGGTAGTCTGCGAATAGGCGTCGAATTTCTGGTTGGGAAGTGGGGGAAATTACGAGTAGGCTCGTCCAAGAGCAGAAACTGGGGTCTTGTGAGTACTAATTGAAGGAGGAAGAGTTTTCCTTGCTGACCACCAGAAAGTTCAGAGATAGGATGGTGCATTTCAGAATAAGTAAAGTTGAGGGAGGCTAAATGCAATTGAATGGTATTGATTTCTTCGCGATCGCCTGAATACTGTAGAAATTGAACCGGCGTATGAGTCAGCGGGAGGAGTTCAGTGTAATCTTGAGGCATATAGGCAGTGCGGATACTCTCATTCTTCTGTAAAATCTCCCAGATCATTTTTAGGAAAGTGGATTTTCCAACACCGTTGGAACCGATAATCCCTATCTTATCCTGCCCATGAAGAGTGAGGGAGAGGTTCTTGACTAGGACACGATCACCAATTGCGAGCTTTTCCTGATCTAAGAGAAGGACACGTTTTTGAGGAGACAAGGGAGTAAGGGAAGGGAAATGCAGATTAATGATTTCCTCATCATAGGGTTGGGAAGTCATGGCTTGGAATTCTCGCTCATAGCGCTTTTCCTGTGAGAGGAGAGACTTCATTTTCTTTGCTAGGAGACGTCCAGCAGTACTATCTTTGGTATTTCGTAAGGAGGTTTCGACTTGCTGGCGGACGCGACGGTGTTTCTCCATTGTTTTTTTGTAGGCTCGTTGATCATTGGCAGCTTGCTGAGACTGTTGCTTAAATTGTTGTTCACTCTGGCTACTGTAGTCTTGATAGCCTAGGTGCTCCACGATGGTTTCAGCCTCCTTGCGGTGTTTGATCTGTCTTAAGTGTATGATCGTATCCGCCGTCTGAGTCAAGAAATCCTCATGATGGGAAATAAATAGAATGGTTTGGGGGCTTGTTTGGATCATCTGCTGAAGCCAGTCAAGGGTTTCTAAATCTAGATCGTTTGAGGGTTCATCTAAAAATAGCAATTCATGAGGACGACAAAGTTCGTGAAGAAGTTGGACCTTGAGGGCTTCTCCTCCAGATAGGCTTCCGATGGTTTGATCGCTTGCAAAGCGGTCGCTATTAAAATGCAATTGATCAGCCAGTCTGTAGAGGCTGGCATAGTCTAGCTCGTCCTCTCCAAAAAAATATTCTCCCAAAGTTTTTCCCTTCAATGCTTCCGGCAAAGACTGGGGAATATAGGCATAGGAGTGAAAGGAAGTGGTGATTTCTCCTTCTATGGTCAGATAATCTGGTAGAGATTTGGGGACATGAGGACCTGAAGTAAGGAAGATTTTCCATTCCCTTCTTCGCCAATAATAGCAACTTTTTCTCCTTCATGTATGGTTAGGGACAGATTACGTACTAGATCGCGTAAATCTTTTGTATGGCGGATAGTGAGGTGGGATAGTTTTAGCATAAGATTCCTTTCTACTGGGACAAAAAACAGCTCTACCTATTTAGTAGAGCTGTATTCAAGCGGAACCCAAGTAGAAAAAGACCTAATTTAGCCAACAAAAGGTTGGAGAATAGGCGAGAGGGTACACAAAAAGAGATAGAACAAGCAGTCCACTAAATAAAGTATCTTATTTAACGAAACTTAGTTGTTCATATCTCCTTACCTCCGAATGTGATTAGCTTTATTCTATTCCTTTCATTCCTTCTTGTCAAGGAAATCCTTGCTTTCCCCTTTCTTTTCTGCTCTGGTTTTGGTGCGAAATGTGGTATAATAAAGGTTATGCAAGCTAAACCGTCCTCTGCCTATGTGCATATTCCATTTTGTACCCAGATTTGTTATTATTGTGACTTTTCTAAGGTTTTTATCAAGAATCAGCCGGTCGATGCCTATCTGGAACACTTGATCCAGGAGACTCGATCGTATGAGATTGGCAAACTTCGGACTCTCTACATCGGTGGAGGGACTCCGACAGCTCTGTCCTCCCAACAACTGGCCTATTTCTTGACAGAATTGCCCAAGGTTATGGACCTATCGGAAGTAGAAGAGTTTACCATCGAAGCCAATCCTGGCGATTTGGATCCGGATAAGATCGCAGTTCTCAAGGAGTCTCAGGTCAATCGGGTCTCTCTGGGTGTCCAAACCTTTGATAACAAGATGCTGAAAAAGATCGGTCGGAGTCACCAGGAGCAGGATATCTATGACAATATCCGCCACCTCAAGCAGGCAGGATTTGACAATATTTCGATTGATTTGATCTATGCTCTGCCGGGTCAGACCATGGACCAGGTCAAGGAAAATGTCGCCAAGGCGATCGGCTTGGACATCCCTCATATGAGTCTCTATAGTTTGATTTTAGAAAACCACACGGTCTTTATGAACCGCATGCGACGGGGCAAGCTTCCTCTACCCAAAGAGGAGCTGGAAGCAGAGATGTTCGAGTACATCATTGAGGAGCTAGAGAAAGCAGGCTTTGAGCACTATGAGATTTCCAATTTCTCCAAGCCTGGCTTTGAAAGTCGGCACAATCTGGTCTATTGGGATAATGCAGAATACTATGGCCTAGGAGCTGGTGCTTCCGGCTATGTCGATGGGATTCGCTACAAGAATCATGGACCAATCCGGCATTACCTGGAGGCTGTTGAGGCTGGTAAGGCTCGGATCACAGAGGAACACCTGACACTGGAAGAGAAGATGGAAGAGGAGTTGTTCCTCGGTCTACGGAAAAAGACAGGTGTGTCCAAGGCGCGTTTTGAAGAAAAATTTGGTATCTCTTTTGACCAACGCTATGGACAAGTGGTGGCCAGTCTAACGGAGCAGGGACTCTTGGTTCCAGATGACAAGCAAGTGCGGATGACTAAGAGAGGCTTGTTCCTTGGTGATACCGTAGCAGAGAAATTTATATTGGAGTAAACGATGGCTAGAATTTATCAGTATGACATGAAAGTCCCCTTTGATATGAGCGATGTGAATGGCTTTATCAAAATGCCACAGCTCATCCTCTTGTCTTTGCAAGTCTCAGGCATGCAGTCGATGGAGATTGGTATTAGTGACAGGGACCTGCTCGAACAGTACAATCTAGTCTGGATTATCACTGACTATGACATCACGGTTCATCGCCTACCAGTCTTTGATGAAAAAATCACTATCGAGACCAAGGCCCTGGCCCACAATCGTCTCTTTTGCTACCGTTCCTTTGTGGTCAGAGATCAGAATGGGGAAGCCATCGTCGAGATGGTGGCAACCTTTGTCTTGATGGATCGGGATAGTCGCAAGGTCCAATCCGTTCTGGAGGAGATCACCGAGCCATATGAGTCACCGTTTGAGAAGAAGATCCGCCGTGGTCCACGCTATCCAGAACTGAATGGGGCCATGGAGCAGAACTACCATGTACGTTTCTATGATTTAGACATGAACGGCCATGTGAACAACAGCAAGTACCTAGACTGGGTCTTTGAAGTGATGGGAGCAGAATTCCTAACCCAGCATATCCCCAAACGTGTCCATCTCAAGTATGTTAAGGAGGTCCTGCCTGGGGGCATGATTACCTCTAGCGTTGAGCGAGAAGGGATGATCAGCAATCATGTCATCTCATCAGAAGGCCAAGTACACGCCCAAGCCCTCATCACTTGGGAAGAAATAGATAAGGAAACATTATGGAAAAAGAAGATTAAAACAGAAAAAAGAAGACTTGATGGAGGTTCAACGACGGGTTGTTGCCTATGCCCGTCGTAAGAAAAATCCTCTCTATGTATTGGGAGATGGTTTCTTAACCTTAGTCGCAGCCTTTTATATCTTTATTGAGGAAGCGATTCGTTTTGTACGCTACCGATTGAGTTTTGAAGCCTTTCTTCGTTTTCTCAAGGAAGATGTACGCTGGTATCGTGTTTGGATTCATTTGATTTTGGCCTTTATCCTGCCTGTCGTCGTCTTTTCTTTGAGTATCACTAGCCAATCAGGTAGCTTTTGGAGTAACTTCTTTAATAAGCTCTCCCAAGGTGTTCTCTTCAGTACGACTGTCAGCCTCGCAGCGACTTTAATGACAGATTTCATTGAGACCATGAAGCCTATTCAGGCTGGCAAAGAGACTAATGAGGAAAAAGAAACTGGCGTCTATACCATTACCATTGATCAGGCTAAGATTGGTGGCTTAATGGTGACCATCGTCATCTTGATGATTTCATCCTTCCTCTTTACTCAGGCTGGAAAAGCAAGTATCAATTTCTTCGGTCTGGTCCTTCAATTTGCCTTATACGGGGCTTGCTTGCTTCTGTATGGAGCAGGTGGCCAGTTTCAATTTCAGGAGAAAGAAGCAGAGGAATTAAGTGAAAAAGGAGACCAAGAATCCCGTGACTTATAAGGGTTATTTAATTGACTTAGATGGAACTATCTATAAAGGGAAAGAGCGGATTCCAGCTGGGGAAGCCTTTGTCCACGAATTGCAAGAGCGTCAGATCCCCTACCTCTTTGTGACCAACAATACCACGCGGACGCCAGAAATGGTCCAAGAGATGCTGGCAGGCCAATTCAACATCGAAACGCCGCTGGATACCATCTATACAGCGACACTAGCAACCATTGATTATATGGTGGATATGAATCTTGGAAAAACCGCCTATGTCATTGGAGATGTTGGCTTGAAACAAGCCATTGCTGAGGCAGGTTTCGTCGAAGATACCGTCAATCCAGCCTATGTCGTGGTGGGTCTCGACTGGGAAGTGGACTATGAGAAATTCTCTATCGCTACCTTAGCCATTCAAAAGGGAGCACATTTCATCGGGACCAATCCTGACCTCAATATCCCGACAGAGCGGGGAATGATGCCAGGGGCAGGAGCCCTAAATGCCCTGATCGAAGCGGCAACGCGCGTGAAGCCAACCTTTATCGGTAAGCCCAATGCCATCATTATGGACAAGGCCATCGCTCACCTGGGACTAGAACGCGAAGAAGTGGTTATGGTGGGAGACAATTACCTGACTGACATCCGGGCAGAATTGACAATGGCATTCCTACTTTACTGGTGACAACTGGCTTTACCAAGCCAGAAGAAGTGCCAGACCTGCCCTTGCCACCAACGCATGTCCTATCTAGCTTAGCGGAGTGGGATTTCGATGCGTGATCGGTTAAAGGTAACGGGCTTTGTCCTCTGGCTCTTAGCAACAGTGATTTTAGGGACCATTCTCGTAGCCTGGTTGATTTATCCCATGGAGATTAGCTGGTTACGAATTCAGAATCGGACCGGTTTGACTCCTGCAGTCATTCAGAAGAACTTTCAAGTCCTCATGCAGTATTTGACCAGTCCTTTTACTTGGAAGCTGGAGATGCCAGATTTTCCATCCTCTCCAGATGGCCTCCATCATTTTCAAGCAGTCAAGTACCTCTTTCACCTGACCCAGGCCTTCTTCCTGGTTTTGTTGCCAGTGGCTATACGATTTATTCGAACGGTCATGTGGAAAGGATACGCAGGTCTCTATCGCCCTTTATTTGGTGGGATGGTTCTCTTGCCTATCGTCATAGGAGGAGTGACCCTCTTTATTGGCTTTGATCAATTCTTTACCCTCTTTCACCAAATCCTCTTTGTCGGAGATGCTACTTGGCTCTTTGATCCCTACAAGGATCCCATCATATTAGCTCTTCCGGAGGACTATTTCCTACATGCCTTTCTGATTTTCTTTGTTCTCTATGAGGGGGCTTTTGGATGGTGCTACGGATGGAGCCGGAAAACAAAAACAGTAGATTAGCGGAGTGAATGGATGAAACAGTTTAATCGATTTTTAGATCCCAAAAAGGATTTGGGGAGCTTTTCGGGGATGGTTTGTCTCTATCTCTTGGTCATGGTCTTTGTTAGCATCATTTTGACCTTTGCCATTACCCTCTTTATGTTTGGACGGTATGGATTGGAGATGGCAGAGAAGCAGGAGTATGTAGAAAATCTCATCAATGGGAATGGGATTAGCTATCTAATATCTGTCAGTATAGGAGTCCTTCTATTTGCCCTCTATCGGCAAGGCTCCCTCTTTAAAGGAGATGTGAGACAAAAGGGACGCAAGATGACCTGGCAGACTTTCTTAGTCTTCATTGCCTTCTTGGGGTTCTCCCAGTTGGCTTCTAGCGCCTTATCTCAACTCTTAGACCACATGATGGGAACCCTGGGCTTTTACAAGCCTCAAGAGGACATGTCTGAGCAACTCAGCCAGTCTTGGAGTCTCTTGCTCTATGCGACCCTGATCGGTCCTATCACAGAGGAATTGGTTTTCCGGGCCGCTGGACTGAGAGCATTAGAAAAGTATGGAAAAGTCTTTGCAATCGTCATGACAGCTATCGCTTTTGGACTCTTTCATGCCAATTTTGATCAGTTGTTCTTCGCGACCATTATTGGTTTAGGCTTTGGCTACTTGACCTTCGAATATTCGATCTGGTGGGCTATTTTCTACCATATCTTTAACAACCTGGTCCTCTCGCAAGGACTTCATTACCTCGGCACGCATGTCAATATGAATGTAGCCGAGTGGGTTCAAATTCTGGTCTTTTTAGGTGGAACCATCGCCTTTACCATCGTTTTGATTTTAAAAAGAAAAGCTATTTTTCACTACATTCAAGAAAACCGACCAGCACCTGGTGTCTTCCAAAGAAGCTTGTATTCCTTCTGGTTCTGGGTCTTGGTCCTTGGGACAACTCTGATGTCCTTACTTCCTTATTTAAAAGGCTATTAATCTCAAAGAGGGATCGTTTTCGATCCCTCTTTGATTGAAGATAAATTCTTCTGAAAAACTTTCCTTAGGTGAGTACGGACGTCAGCGAACTTCTACGAAGTTCCAAGACTTAGTTTTGAGTCTAAGGTCTCAAAACTCCCGAGTGCCTGAAATTCGAATTGTTTCAGGCACTTTTCTCACAGCGGAAATTTTTTTATCCTCTTAAATGACTAAAATAGTCAGTTATTTTTATAAACATCTAACTATTTTTATTTAAAACAATAGTTTGTTTCCATTGAAATAAAAGAAAGTGGAAGTGGAAAAATTAAAACTTGGAATGAACGAATTTTTAAAATATTAAAAAAATTGGAGCAATATCTACTGATGAAAAAAATAAATCTAAAAAAAATGGAAATTGTTTTTTTGTTGATTATTCCTGCATTTATGATTTTTAGGGATTATCACGACTACTCTTGATGATATGAAATCAAAAGATGGAATTTATTATCTGACAGTAAAAAATGAATCTACTAAAACAGCCTCATTAGATAAAACATCATGGATAAAAATAGAAGGAGAGCAGATTACTCTAAAGAAAGGTAGTTCAGAACGTACCTACTCTTATGATACTGAAAATGATGAATTTGTTAGAGATTCTGTGAAGTATTCTTGTTTGATATATGATGGAATTTTAACTCTTTCAGGAGATCAGCCACAAGATGAATTGCCTGAATATGTCAGCCCTAATAGCAATTGGTATTCAGGATATGAAAAAGGACAAGTCGAGATAAAGGATTGAGATTGGATGTCTGATCTATCTTTTAAACATTATTTTTAACTTGGTGAAGGCGAATATAAAAATCACAGACATAATGCATAGAGGCTAATACCCCTCTTTTTTGCTATAGTAGAGAGAGTAGAAATGATGGTAAGCGATCGGGTTGATAGGAAATTGCTTGCTGCATCATCCCTTGGTCTAGATCTAGCAACAATGATACGAAAGAAATTGTCAATGAAATAAGGAGATTTATGGTTAAAGATTATAAAGAACTAAGAAGACGCTACAATATTCCATTGATAGTCCTACTGGTAATTCTAGCTCTACCATTTTTATATAGTGCAAGTGACTCAAAGTAAAAAAATTGCTCTCATTTGTTTTTTGATTTACTTACCATTTGAGCTGGTTCTAGTTATCATTAAAGATACTCTTTTAATTAAGAAGTTGAATAGTCTTATCTATAAGGACATAAATCTTGACTTGATGGCAAGCTATATTCTGAACCAAAAAAGAAAGAGTATTAAAACTATTAAAGCGCGTGTACAGGTTGCCACTATTTTCTATTTCTATAGGATTGGTGACTTTGGATCCATTGAAGCAGTTGTAGACGAACTCAAAAAGATTCAAAAGTTTACAGATGTTGAACAAGTAAAATTAAACGAAATTCTATTGAATGCAAACTTATTTTCTAGACCTGATTTGAAGGAAGATGAGTTCGAGGAATTGCTCTCTGACTATTTAGCAGATTATGAACCACTCAAGATGGCATACAGAGCTCGCTATGATCTACTGGTCAAAAAAGAGCCCAATGATGCCGTTCTAAAGGAAGTGACAAACAACAAGTTCTCACAATTGGAATCTATGTATCTGAAGGCAGTTAATGTGTACCTTAAAGGGAATAGAAATGAGGCAATGGAGTTCTTTCGTACCATTGTGAAAGAAGATGAGAGACTTTATCTGGTCAGAATGGCTCAGGCCTATCTAGGTAGTTCAAGTTCAGAGGAGAAAAGTGTTTCGCTTGATGCAGGGCAAGAAGAAGTCACTGTGAAACTATTGCGAATGAAGCTAATAGAAGTGAAAACAGTCGAACGAGATACAGCAGCTAAATCTAATAAAGGGCTTGCTTTTTTCAGAGGCTGGAAAATCGCCCTTCTTTTAATCCCGCCATTTTTATTGTATGCGATGGTTTTAGTCGTAGTAGAAGTCGTCACAAGACTGGTTAAGTTCGTCCTATCGAAATTTGAAAAATAGATAATTGGACTGAGTGAAATATTGAAATTAACTTTTATAAAAGACTTATTTGAAAGGAAGATATGCTAAATCAACTAATAAAGAAACCCCTATTTTTAAGTTGTTCAATTATATTTGTTATCTGCTCAGTAGCAAGGCTAATTCGAATACTTCTATATGAGGACAGATGAAACCTTTCTTTATCTGAGAATTTTTCTACATAAGCTTTTTTTGGAATACTTTCTATTGTGGGGAATTCTTTCAATTTAGTAAATTAAGATGGATAGATATTGGTTTTACAGTTCTAATGGAACTGTAAGAGGTATAGGAAATGGCCTGCTCTTTGGTTTAGTGTGCTCCATCTTTGCATATACAGTTGAGTGCATTGTTCTCTTGTTTCTTCATGGTAATGTTCACTTATCGTTTTATGCCAGTGGTTTTTCCTTAACAAATGAAAAAGTATCTCAAGCAGGAATCTTACTTATTCTCTCAAGTGTGTTGTTTAACCTGATAAATGTCTGGATGGAAGAAGGAATATTTCGTGGCCTTTTCACAAAAATTCTTGAAGGGCTTTCTTACCGCAAGAGTCTATTCTTTATAGCCTTCCAATTTGGAATATGGCACTTGGTAATGCCCTTAAGAGATTATCTTCAAGGAGAGTCGTCACTTGTAAATCTCATCGTCATGGGCATTGGCTATGTTATCTTAGCGGGAATGATGAGTATCAAATGGTCCTTACTCTACAAATGACAGGTTCCTTATGGTTTGGGTTAGGAGATCATTTTTTCAACAATCTTGCTTCAAATCTAGTTCATGTGGTTTCAAATTCTGAAGCAGATAGTTTGCAGATAGTAAGAATCCTTCTGTGGCAGTTGTTGTCATTTGTAATTGTTTTGAGCATTTATACAAGCAAGTCAAAGACTTTAGATAACGAATTATAAATCTCCATTAGAAATTTCGAAACCCTTTAACAGTTTATGAAACGACGATTTAAAACGAATGATATGATATAACATTATAAGAGGAGCATAGCCTCCCTTTTTTGCTATAATAGAGAGTATGAATAACTTGATTAAATCCAAGCTCGAGCTCTTGCCGACGAGTCCGGGCTGTTACATTCACAAAGATAAGAACGGTACCATCATCTATGTGGGGAAGGCCAAGAATCTTCGCAATCGGGTGCGGTCCTATTTCAGAGGAAGCCACGATACCAAGACGGAAGCGTTGGTTTCTGAGATTGTGGATTTTGAGTTTATCGTCACCGAGTCCAATATTGAGGCCTTGCTTCTCGAAATCAACCTTATCAAGGAGAACAAGCCCAAGTACAATATCATGCTCAAGGACGATAAGTCCTATCCCTTCATCAAGATTACCAATGAGCGCTATCCGCGTCTCATCATCACGCGCCAGGTCAAAAAGGATGGTGGCCTCTATTTCGGTCCCTATCCGGATGTGGGAGCAGCCAATGAGATCAAGCGGCTTTTGGATCGGATTTTCCCTTTTCGCAAGTGTACCAATCCCCCTTCAAAGGTCTGCTTTTACTACCATTTAGGGCAGTGTATGGCCCATACGGTCTGCCACAAGGATGAGGCCTACTTCAAGGGCATGGCCCAAGAAGTTTCTGATTTCCTCAAGGGGCAGGATGACAAGATTATCGATGAGCTCAAGCTCAAGATGACTACCGCTGCGCAAAACATGGAATTTGAGCGGGCGGCCGAGTACCGGGATCTGATCCAGGCCATCGGGACCCTGCGGACTAAACAGCGAGTCATGGCCAAGGATTTGCAGAACAGGGACGTCTTTGGCTATTACGTGGACAAGGGCTGGATGTGTGTGCAGGTCTTCTTTGTCCGTCAGGGTAAGCTGATCGAGCGGGATGTCAATCTTTTCCCTTACTACAATGATCCGGACGAGGATTTCTTGACCTATGTGGGCCAGTTTTACCAGGAGAAGTCACACCTGATCCCTAATGAAATCCTGATCCCTCAAGATATCGATGAGGAAGCGGTCAAGGCCCTAGTGGATACCAAGGTCCTCAAGCCCCAGCGTGGAGAGAAGAAGCAACTGGTCAATCTGGCTATTAAGAATGCGCGTGTCAGTCTAGAGCAGAAGTTTAATCTCCTTGAAATCCATGGAAAAGACCCAAGGTGCTATTGAAAATCTTGGAAAACTTCTGCAAATCCCAACTCCTGTGCGCATTGAATCTTTTGACAACTCCAACATCATGGGGACCAGTCCGGTTTCAGCCATGGTTGTCTTTGTCAATGGGAAGCCAAGTAAAAAAAAGACTACCGCAAGTACAAGATCAAGACTGTTGTCGGTCCAGACGACTATGCCAGCATGCGGGAGGTCATTCGCAGACGCTACAGCCGGGTCATGAGGGATGGTCTGACGCCACCAGACCTGATTGTCATCGATGGGGGTCAGGGGCAAGTTAATATCGCTAAGCAGGTTATCCAAGAAGAGTTGGGACTGGACATTCCCATCGCAGGTCTGCAGAAGAATGACAAGCACCAGACCCACGAATTGCTCTTTGGCGATCCTCTTCAAGTTATCGAACTCTCTCGGACCTCGCAGGAATTTTTCCTTCTCCAGCGGATCCAGGATGAAGTCCACCGCTTTGCCATCACCTTCCACCGCCAGCTACGGTCCAAGAATTCCTTCTCCTCCCAGTTGGACGGCATCGAAGGCTTGGGTCCAAAACGCAAGCAGTTGCTGATGAAGCACTTCAAGTCACTGACCAAGATCAAAGAAGCCACTGTAGATGAGATTGTTGAAGTCGGCATCCCACGAGCAGTGGCGGAAACAGTGCAAGCCAAGCTCCATCAAGGAAAGCAGGAAGAAGCAAGTCCGTTGATGGAAGTGGCGGAGCCCTCCCAAGGATTTGAGTAATTGCACCATCCATTTTCATGGATGGTTTTTACGTTTTACTTCTAATTATGTTATACTTAATGCACACAGATTTTTGATCGATAAAGGAGTAATAATGAACCATCGAATTGCTATTTTATCTGATATCCACGGAGATACGACAGCCCTGGAGGCAGTGATTGCGGATGCGCGTGCTCAAGGCGCGACGGAATACTGGCTTTTAGGGGACATTTTGCTTCCGGGGCCTGGAAGAGATGACCTTTTTGAGTTGCTGGACGCGATTCCCATTACAGCAGCTGTTCGTGGAAATTGGGACGATTGTCTCTTAGAAGCCTTGGATGGCGAGTACGGACTTGAGGATCCGCAGGAGATCCAACTCCTTCGCCTCACTCAGTACCTTATGGAAGGACTGGATCCTAAGCGAATTGATTGGCTTCGCTCCCTTCCATTGGTAGAGAAGAAGGAGGTCAATGGTATTCGCTTTTCACTGACCCACAATTTGCCAGAAAAGAATTACGGTGGAGACTTGCGTCCAGCAAATGTGACGGAGAACTTTGACCAATTGCTGGATGACCAGACAGATATGGCCATCTACGGTCATGTTCACAAGCAGTTGCTTCGCTACGGCAGCCAGGGCCAGCAGATTCTTAATCCAGGGACTATTGGCATGCCATATTTCGACTGGGAACCAATTCAAAACCACAGAGCTCAGTATGCTCTGATTGATGTCGAAGAAGATGGAGTGACCAACCTGCAATTTCGTAAGGTGGCCTATGACTATGAAGGAGAGCTCCAAGATGCCAAGGACAAGGGCCTTCCCTTTATTGAAATGTACGAAGAATTGAGACGCGAGGATAACTATCGAGGTCATAACAATGAGCTCCTCGCAAGGTTGAATAAGCAGTATGGTTATGACCAAGACGTCAGTACTTCTATGACTTTCTTTCCTAAATGATCAATGAAAAAACTCTGCAAGCTCTTTCATTTTGTGTTAAAATAGAGGTAATAGAATTAGAAAAGGAAGTTGACTATGAAATTCCTAGAACTCAACAAAAAACGTCATGCGATCAAGCATTTTACAGACCAGCCGGTCGATCCAAAGGATGTACGGACAGCTATTGAAATTGCGACCTTGGCTCCAAGTGCGCACAATAGCCAACCATGGAAATTCGTGGTCGTTCGTCAGAAAAATGCAGAATTGGCAAAAGTAGCCTATGGTGGGAACTATGACCAAGTCATGGAAGCACCTGTGACGATTGCTCTCTTTACGGATACCGATTTGCAACGTCGGGCTCGGAAGATTGCGCGTGTCGGTGGGGTCAAAAACTTCACAGATGAGCAGTTGCAATACTTCATGCAAAACCTTCCTGCTGAATATGCTCGCTACAATGAGCAACAGATCAGCGATTACTTGGCATTGAATGCTGGATTGGTCGCAATGAACTTGGTATTGGCCTTGACTGACCAAGGGATTGGCTCGAACATTATCCTTGGCTTTGACAAATCAAAAGTCAATGAAGTCTTGGAAATCGAAGAGCGATTCCGTCCAGAACTCTTGATTACTGTCGGCTATGCAGCTGAGAAGGTAGAACCTAGCTACCGCTTGCCAGTAGACGAAATCATTGAAAAACGCTAATAACAACAGAAAGAACCGGATGGTCTCGTCTCTACGATACAAGTCCGGTTTTCTAGAATCCTTTGGTAGACTAGTGGACAGTCGCTGATGGGATTCTGGATGATTCAATTTAAATCGAAATAACGGAGGAATGCATGACAACAATTGACTTTAAAGCAGAAGTAGAAAAACGTCGCGAAGAAATGATGGCTGACCTTTTCAGCCTCTTGGAAATCAACTCAGAACGGGATGACAGCCAAGCAGATGAGACTCACCCTTATGGACCTGGACCCGTCAAAGCTCTTGAGAAATTCTTGGAAATTGCTGAGCGTGATGGCTATGAAACAACCAATGTGGACAACTATGCTGGACACTTCACCTTTGGACAAGGGGAAGAAGAGCTCGGTATCTTTGCCCATATGGACGTGGTGCCTGCAGGTAGTGGCTGGAACACAGACCCTTATAAACCTGAGATTATCGATGGTAAGCTCTATGCGCGTGGTTCATCAGATGATAAGGGACCAACAGTAGCTTGTTACTATGGTTTGAAGATTATCAAGGATCTGGGATTGCCTGTATCTAAGCGCGTGCGTTTTGTCGTCGGTACAGATGAAGAATCTGGTTGGGGCGATATGGACTACTATTTCAAACACGTCGGACTTCCTGATCCAGACTTTGGTTTCTCTCCGGATGCTGAATTCCCAATCATCAACGGAGAAAAAGGAAACATTACCGAGTACCTCCACTTCGGTGGTCAAAACACAGGTCAAGCGCATCTTCATAGCTTCACCGGTGGCCTTCGTGAAAACATGGTACCTGAGTCAGCGACAGCAATCGTTTCTGGTCAATTACCAGATATAGCTAGCCTCTTGGAGGCCTTTGCCAATGAACACCAACTTCGTTATGAAGTAGCAACAGAGGATGATGGCAAATTCAAAATCACCATTATCGGGAAATCTGCCCACGGCTCTACTCCAGAAGCTGGGATCAATGGAGCGACCTACTTGGCTCTCTTCTTGAACCAATTTGACTTCGGTGGAGATGCAAAAGCATACTTGCAGGTGTCAGCTGATCTTCTTCATGAAGACTTTGCTGGTGAGAAGCTTGGCATTGCCCACACGGATGAAAAGATGGGGGCTCTCAGCATGAATGCGGGTGTCTTCAACTTTGATGAAAATAGCTCAGATAACACCATCGCCTTGAACATTCGTTACCCTAAAGGAACAGATCCAGAAACCATCAAAGCTGGACTTGAAAAAGTAGAAGGAGTGGCATCTGTCAGCTTGTCTGCCCACGGGCACACACCTCACTATGTTCCAATGGAAGATGAATTGGTCTCAACGCTGTTGCGTGTCTATGAAAAACAAACCGGACTGAAAGGTCATGAGCAAGTAATCGGTGGTGGAACCTTTGGTCGTCTATTAAAACGTGGGGTTGCCTTCGGTGCCATGTTCCCAGACTATGTGAACACTATGCACCAAGCCAATGAATTTACGGATGTAGAAGATCTCTACCGTGCAGCTGCAATTTACGCAGAAGCTATCTACGAACTCATCAAATAAGACGCTACTCAGTCGGCACTTGCTGGCTGAGTTTTTGCTTAGAGGAGGAGAAATGAAGCAACTAGAGCAGATCAAAAAAGCCATCATGGCTGATCCACAAAACAAAGACTATACGGATAAAGGGATCGAGCCCCTGTTTGCGGCACCAAAGACAGCTCGAATCAATATTATCGGACAGGCTCCTGGCCTCAAGACTCAAGAAGCGGGCCTCTATTGGAAAGACAAGAGCGGGGACCGCTTAAGGGAATGGTTAGGAGTCGATGAAGAGACCTTCTACCATTCGGGTCTATTTGCGGTCATTCCTATGGACTTTTATTTCCCAGGGCATGGCAAGTCAGGGGACCTGCCACCTCGCAAGGGCTTTGCGGAAAAGTGGCACCCTCTGCTCCTTAAGGAGTGTCCGGATATTGAGTTGACCCTCTTGATCGGCCAGTATGCCCAAGCCTACTATCTTCATGAGAAGGTCAGTGGCAAGGTGACAGAGCGGGTGAGACGGTACAAGGACTACCTGCCCGACTATTTCCCTCTGGTCCACCCTTCGCCTCGCAATCAGATCTGGATGGCCAAGAACCCCTGGTTTGAGGCAGAAGTGGTGCCAGCTCTCCGGTCTCGAGTCCAGCAGATTATAGCCGAGCATACAAAATAATAGTTAGTGATAATTGCAAAAGGAGGTATTCCCATGGATCCATATCAAAAAGTCAAAGCCAAATTGGACGAGCTCGGGATTGAATTTGATGTGGTGGAGCATCTACCAGCATTGACTACCGAGCAGGCCGATTCCTATATTGAAGGTCTCGAAGGGGTCCGGACAAAGTCCATGTTTTTGACCAACAAAAAGAAAACCCAGTACTATCTGCTCATCATGGATGATCAGAAGCTCTTGGATATGGATGACTTCAAAGAGCAAGTAGGAGCCAATCGGATCCGCATGGCTTCAGCTGAATCTCTGGCAGAAAAAATGCAATTACCAGCTGGGACAGTATCTCCATTTGGCTTGTTAAACAATGAAGAAAAAGATATTCTCGTCTATTTTGATCAGGATATTGTGTCAGAGGAAATCATGACCTTCCATCCTAACACCAATGAAAAGACCATTTTTATCAAAACCCAGGACCTATTCCGTTTTTTAGAGTCCATTGATTTTAACTATGAAATACTAACCTTGCCATAGTGGCATCAAAAAGGAGAAATCATGAAAGAAATTCCATTTAATGACTTTTTAGCAAAGTACCAAGTTGGAGAGATCCAAGTCGTCGATGTCCGTGAGCAGGAGGAATACGATGCCCTTCATCTGGACGGAGTGACCTTGCTTCCCTTATCCGTGTTGGCAGAACGGTATTCAGAACTAGACAAGGAGCAAGCCTATTATGTCATCTGCAAGTCTGGACGGCGCTCAGCCCGTGCCTGCCAATTTTTGGAAAAAGAGGGCTATGATGTGACCAACGTCCAAGGGGGCATGGATGCATTTGAATAGATGGGATGCTCTAGACAGTTGATTCCTGTAGAATATTGAATTATAGCTAAAATTTTTATATAATATATCTGTATTTTATTTTATAAGGAGATTATTTTATGATCAAACAGGATTGGCTTGATTACTTTGAAGCTGTGAACGGTCGTTCAGCAACTGAAGCAGAGATCGCACAAGCATTAGCTGCAGGTGAGTTCCAAGAAGAACAGGCAGCCCAAGAAGCTTCACAATTTGTAGGTGCTCCAGTGGCTCCAGACCAAGCAAACGCTGGCTTCGTCGCTGCTCCAGTAGCACCAGAAGAAGCGGCTTCACAATTCGCTGCTGCACCAGAAGCACCAGCTCCAGAAGCGCCACAATTTGCTGCTGCTCCAGAAGCACCAGTACAAGAAGCGCCACAATTCACAGCTGCTCCAGAAGCGCCAGCACAAGAAACGCCACAATTTGCTGCTGCGCCAGAGGTACCAGTACAAGAAGCACCTCAATTTGCTGCTGCGCCAGAAGCGCCAGTCCAAGAAGCGCCACAATTTGCTGCTACTCCAGAAGCACCAGTACAAGAAGCACCACAGTTCGCTACTGCTCCAGAAGCACCAGTACAAGAAGCGCCACAATACACTGCTGCGCCAGAAGGACCAGCATTTGGTGCTCAACCAAATAGCTTCCAGCAAGCACCTCAACAACAGCCGCAACCAGGATTTGGTCAACCGGCTCCGGGTCAAGCTCCAGGTCAAGGCTTCCAACAAGTACCTTATCCAGGACAACATCAACCAGGTCAAGCCTATTATGCACAACCTGCTCAACCAAATGCCTTTGGTCAAGCAATGAAAGGATTCTGGTCATGGTTCGTTTCTGCTTTGGTTCGTCCAACAGTAGAAACTCAACCAAGAGTATTGAATGGTATCCTTCATTATGTCTTGACTGCATTTATCCTTAGCCTCTCACTTTTCTTCGTGGCGAGTGCCTTCCCTTACGCTGAAGTTGGATTTACAGCTTACCTATTGATTGTCATTGTAACTTTCTTTACAATTTATGTTACGCAATTAACTGGTTTCTTGGTTCGTAACCTTGTCTTGCAAGATAAAGAATACACCTACAAACGTTCATTCGATGAGTTTGCTCGCTTGTCTATCTATGCCTTGCCAGCATCCCTCATTGTCTTGATTTTTTCTCTAGTCAAGTACTTTGAAGGATTTATCTTCCTTCGATCGTTAATCTTCTTTCTCTATTTCTTAGGCTTGCTCTATACTGTTTACCAAGGTTTGAACAGAACAAAATTCAAGGCTGACAAATTCTTGTTGCTCCTTGCTTCTTCAGCAGTCATTCTAGTCATCTTCACAATTGTTGGCATCATTGACAGACGTATTTTAGAACAAGTATCTATCTATATCGCTTCCTTCTTCTAATTAGATAGGAACCTGATCATAAAATTCTTGTTCATATTCATATCGGGATAAAAAATATTTTAGGTTTTAGGAGAACATACCGATGAACAAAAAATGGGTAGAATTATTTGAAAAAGTAATCGGTCGCAAACCTACTCCTGAAGAATTCATTGCCGGAAGAGATTCCGGCTTTGATTTTAAGGCAATCAAATCGATTGCTGGAGTAGCTATTGATCAAGTGGCTTCAGAAGCGCCAGGACTAGGAGTGCAGGAGTCAGTAGAAGCGGTTGTAAATCCTCTTCAACTTGCTTGGGAAGAGCATTTTATCGCCCTCTATGGACGTTCACCGCTTCCAGAAGAGATTGAATCTGCTCGAAGCCAGAATTTTGAAATCGTAGAAGCACCTGCTCCGACGATTAACTTGGAAGAGACCAATCAGACAACGCAGGTCTTCGCACCAGTGGAGAATCCATCAGAGACCCCAGAAAACTTGTCCCAGCCAGTTGAAGCTCTAGCGCCAGCAGAGGCTCCAGAGCAAGAAGAAGCTGTCAAGAAAGGCAAGGAAAGAAAGAAAAGAAAGTCAAAAAAGAGAAAAAAGGCAAGAAAAAGAAAGTCTTCTTCTTCAGTATTTTGGCTTTGTTGGTCTTGGCCTTGTCTGGTCTAGGCTATTACTTCTCATCAACTACAGGCCCACAGGTGACAGTGGATAAATTGGTCACAGCCATTGAACAAAAGGATTACCGAGAAGTGGCGAGCATTCTTTCTACTGACAAGGATAAGTGGACCAAGGAAGAAGCTCAAGGCTTGCTAGACTATATGACCTCTCAGAAGATCGATGTCATCTACGAATTAGATCATATCGCTCAGTCTTCAAAAACAGGTAGCATCAAGGACAAAAACCAGAATCTACTGATTGGAATCGAGAAGGCGGATAAGAAATTCGGTATCTTCCAAGAATACCGCATCGCGACCTATCCACTTGAAGTCACAGCGGTTACGAATCTGGATGATGCCAAGCTTAAGACCAGTGAAAAAGAGTCGACAGTGCTCAAAAAGAACCAAACGACCAAACTTGGAAAGGTTCACTTTGCGCCACGAGACATGCAACTAGATGGTAAGACCGAAGTTGGAAAAATCTCTAGTGAGGTCAAACTAGATCCAGCTCAGGCTTCTAAGAACAAGCTGAACTTGACCTTCAATTCTGAAAAACGTCTTCTTGAAATTGAATTCCCAGAGGAAGTAAGCAATCCAACTGATATCAAGGTAGCAGTGAATGGTAAGGAAGTCGGCACAAGTACCTTATTTGAAGTCGATGTCGTAGCCCATCAAGAAATCGAAGTTCATGCAGTCTTTAGTGTCAATGGTGAGAGCTATACAACTGAAAAAGCTAAAGTCACGATCGGTGAAACTCCTGATGACGATGAAGTCATCACTTTGAAACTTTCTAAGGATGTGGCCAAACGATTGAAAGATGCAGAAACAGCTCGTAAAGCCAAGGAAGAAGAAGCCAAGAAGGCTGAAGAGAAGAAAACCTCTGTAACCTCCTTCCTCCAAGACTATCGCACAGAAGTCTTCTCATCTGTCTCAAGTAGATCCAACACCTACTCCAAGTACTATGACACTTCAAGTGACGCCTACAAGGAAATGGTGGAGTGGACAACAGGTGGTGGAGTCAAGAAGGCTGAAATCGACTACTATACACCAGGTGTTTTCAACGTTCTTAGCGTTACCGAAGAGAACGGAATGGTGATCGTGAAAACCCACGAAGAATATACTGTACATTATGTGACCAGCCGAAAAGATAGCCAGAGTAGCAAGGACAAGACCTATACCCTAAAACCAGTAGGGGATACTTACGTGATTACGGCTATTGCGGTCACAGCTGGTAATTAGGAGGTTTATGATGAAATTAAGCATGACAAAATGGACACTTGCTGGCCTTGTTCTTTTGAGCCTAGGCGCTTGTGGCCAACAGAAGGAATCAAAGAGCTCAACGCAAAAAGAGCCTACTTCCAGTAAGCAAGTCGCACAGTCATCAGCTAGTAAAGAAACCAGTGCTTCTGAAGCAAGTTCGTCTAACGATAGCGATAAGTCAAGGAAGAAGACAGGCGAAGTCACGGTGGACCAAGGTGTTTCCTTCAACGGTTCTTATTACAGTGTCCAAGGAAAATCTGGAGATATCGTCATCGCCAACAAGCACTACCCCTTAGCTGCAGACTACAATCCAGGTGAGGATCCGACAGCGGTTGCGGCCTTGCATGAGTTGATTGCGGCTATGCAGGCAGAAGGCTATGCTATCAGTGATCAGTACAGTGGTTTCCGCAGTTATGAGACCCAGGTTGATCTCTACCAAAGCTATGTCAATCAAGATGGGGCAGCAGCGGCAGATCGCTACTCAGCTCGTCCTGGCTATAGTGAGCACCAGACAGGTCTAGCATTTGACCTCATCGATACCAGTGGCAATCTCGTTCAAGAATCAGGCGCAAGCAAATGGTTGCTCAAGAATGCTGCCAAGTATGGCTTTATCGTCCGCTATCAAGAGGGGAAAGAAGCGAGCACAGGCTACATGCCTGAAAGCTGGCACCTTCGCTATATCGGAGAAGATGCAAAAGATGTCGCAGCCTCAGGAAAAAGCTTAGAAGAATACTTCAACTTTACTGGTGGCGACTACGAATAACAAGAAAACCGCTCTTTCAGGAAATCTGAAGGAGCGGTTTTTTTGTGCTGGACAGGATAAGAAAAAACCACTGCCAAGTGGAAGTGGTTTTGATTGGTTTCTTATTTGAGACCGTATTTTTTGTTGAAACGATCCACACGTCCATCTGCTTGAGTGAACTTTTGACGTCCAGTGTAGAATGGGTGTGAGTCTGATGAAATTTCAACACGGATCAATGGGTAAGTTTCACCTTCGAATTCAACAGTCTCGTTAGAGTACTTAGTTGAACCACTAAGGAACTTATAACCAGTAGTAGTGTCCATGAAGACAACAGGGCGATATTCTGGATGGATATCTTTTTTCATTTTGCAATAATTCCTTTCTGCCATGGTCTCTTTCCGAGCCATAGATTGTTACTAAGCTAGTGTATCAAAAACAAAAGAGTTTGGCAAGGATTTTTACCAAATTTTTCGCATTTTTATTAAGAAAAAAGTGGGAGAAGCTCATCCTATCAGACAAGCTTTTCCCACTCTGCCTAACAGTCCCAGTAAAGAAATGTTGGACATGTAAGATCAATAGAAATCTTTTTATTCTTGACCAGGTTCAGTAGTTGGCTGTTCTGGTTGTTGAGGTTGCTGTTGCTCTTGAGGTTGCCAAGGTTGTTGAGGCGCTTGTTGGAACCCTTGTTGAGGCTGTTGAGGTGCTTGTTGGAACCCTTGTCCTGGAGCAGGTTGACCAAATCCTTGTTGAGGCGCTTGTTGGAATCCTTGCTGAGGTTGTTGGAACCCTTGTCCTGGAGCAGGCTGACCAAATCCTTGTTGAGGTGCTTGTTGGAACCCTTGTCCTGGGGCAGGTTGACCAAACCCTTGTTGAGGTGCTTGTTGGAACCCTTGTCCTGGGGCAGGCTGACCAAACCCTTGTTGCGGTTGTTGCCATTGTTGTTGACCAGGTTGACCAAACCCTTGTTGAGGTGCTTGTTGGAACCCTTGTCCTGGAGCAGGTTGACCAAATCCTTGTTGAGGCGCTTGTTGGAATCCTTGTCCTGGGGCAGGCTGACCAAACCCTTGTTGTGGTTGTTGCCATTGTTGTTGACCAGGTTGACCTGGTTGTTGTGGTGATTGGACAGATGATGCAACAGACTGTGCGAATCCTCTACTTGTTGATGCAAGTTCTTGGAATGTCCCTTTAGTGATTTTACCACCAGACATCGCAAGAAGTCCTGTGACAACAAGAGCAATACTTGCAATGACTGCAATAATCAAACCAAAACCAATAGAAAAGCCATCACCGAATTCAGATGAAGCACCCAAAACTCTAAACATAGTGATGATCGTAATTAAGCTTTCAAGAATACCGATAGCAATGACACCAATGGAAAAATTCTTGTTCATTGGTGGAGCAATGTTTGGAAGGCAAGCTAGAACGATGGCACCAATAGCTAGGACAACGATGACCCATCCAAATTCACCTCGAATTCCACTGAAAGAATAACTTCCGAAGGATCCACCATTAAGTGTACTCCACGGCAAAAAGGTAGAAATGGCAGTAAGAGCTGCTGCGACAATGATAAAAATACGATGTTTATGCATAAAACGTCTCCTTTTTTTGTGATTATTATAGCATAAATAAGCTCAAACTGGAATGGAAATCTAAGAAATCGTTCACATTTTTCTAAATCTTATTAACATTCATTCGTTTTTGTTTAAAATGAAAAAAGGCCAATCATCTCCACTAGAGATGACTGACCTGTGTATTTGATCCTTCATGAACACCTACTTTGCCTTGGCAACTTCCTGTAGTTCCCGATAGATTTGCTCGTTTTCTTCTAAGGAATAAGAGTTGGCTCCACTTGCGAGTGGGTGGCCTCCACCATCGTGGCGTTTGGCAATCTCGTTGATCACCAGAGCTTTACTTCTCATACGGACGCGGTAGTGGCCATCGGCTTGCTCGACAAAGATGGCCCAAACACTGACGTCTTCGATCCGACCAGGTGCTGAGACAATCGCAGCAGTTTCGGCATCAGTGATTTGGTAGTGTTTGAGGAGCTCATGGGTAAGGGTCACGCGACTTGCTCCATTTTCATCGATTTCGAGATGGTCATAGACATAGCCTTGAAGCTTGGCAATCTTAAAGCTCATGCTATCCATGTGACGAGAAAGACCGGTAAAGTCAAAGTTAAAGCTACGAAGGTGGGAAACCATCTCGAAAGTCCGGCTCGTCGTTGAAGGGTAGAGGAAGCGTCCAGTATCTCCGACAATACCGGCATAGAGGAGACGGGCTGCTTCTGGAGTGATTTCAAGCTTTTGTTCAAGAGCCAAGAGGGTAATGAGTTCACTCGTAGAGCTCGAGTCAGTGTCTACCCAGAGGAGATCTCCGTAAGCATCATCGTTTGGATGGTGGTCAATCTTGATTAGAAAATCGCCACTTGTGTAGCGTTTGTCATCGATGCGAGGGGTGTTGGCAGTATCGCAGACAATGACCAGGGCACCCGCATAGTCCTCATCTGTGACAGCATCCATGCTAGCCATCCAAGCAAGAGTCGGCTCATTAAAGCCGGTAGCTAAGACTTTTTTGTCTGGGAAGTTGGTCTGGATGATCTCTTTCAGGCCGACCTGGCTTCCGATCGCATCCGGATCGGGATTCATATGACGGTGAAGGATAATGGTATCGTATTGGTTGATTTCTCTAAAATGTCCTGTGTAATCTGCATATAGTACCTCATTTAGTTCTCATTCAATTTTAGCATAAGCAGGGCATTTGGAAAAGAAAAAGGTTGTCTGGCTCTCTGGTGGGGAATTTCCGAACAATGCCAGGTCCCCAGTACTTCCCTATGCAAAATTCGAGCGAAAGTGGTATAATGTCATAAGATTATTATTTGGAGGGAATTATGACATTAGCAAAGATTGTTTTTGCAAGTATGACAGGAAATACAGAAGAGATTGCTGATATCGTAGCCGATAAGTTTCGTGATCTTGGTGTCGAAGTAGAAGTCGACGAATGTACAACAGTAGACGCAGAGGACTTTCTTGAAGCTGACATTGCAGTCGTAGCAACCTATACTTACGGTGATGGTGAGCTTCCTGACGAAATCGTAGACTTTTATGAAGACTTAGCTGGTCTTGATTTGAATGGTAAGATTTACGGTGTTGTTGGTTCAGGTGATACCTTCTACGATGAGTTTTGTAAAGCAGTCGATGACTTTGATCGTGTCTTTGCAGCAACTGGTGCGGTTAAAGGTTCTGAGTGCGTCAAGGTAGACTTGTCAGCTGAAGACGAAGATATTGAAAAATTAGAAGCTTTTGCAGAAGAACTTGTAGCAAAAGTAGGATAAACCATAGCTAAGAAAGGTGTTTGCATGTGGCAGGCACTTTTTTTGTGGTTGAAAATGTTCAATAGCTGGATAGGGCTAGTAAGATAGCACGATTTTTGATAAAATGGGAGCAAAAAGTGAGGAGACCAGTATGGAGTTAGAGAAAATTCGCCAAGAGATTGATAGCATCGATAAAGAATTGGTCCATTTATTGGAACGCCGGATGCACTGTGTAGAAGATATCATTCGGTACAAAGAAACTCATCAAAATCCTATCTTGGATCGGGGCAGAGAAGATGAGGTCTTAGCCAATGTCGCTGGCTTGGTGCAGGAAAAGCGCTATGAAGAGACCATCCTTGCGACTTATCGAGACTTAATGAAGCGCTCCAGAGGCTACCAGGCCGATCAATTAGATGGGGACGAAGGTGCTTGAGATGACGATAAGTAAAAGAACCTTAGTATATACCCTAGATGCCATTATGATCGGGGGGATCGTCGGGGTGATTGATACTCTCTTCGGGCGTGTCTTGATTGGGATTGGAGAAGTTCGTACGGATTACCTTCTCTATCTCTTACCCTTTCTGCCTCTAGCCGGTATCTTGATCACCTATCTCAATCGCACCTATGGAGGTAAGAGTCAAAAAGGGATGGAGCTCCTCTTTGAAGTAGGAGAGGGAAGGGAGAAAGCCATTCCCAAGCGCTTGATTCCCTTGACCATCCTTTCTACTTGGTTGACCCATCTCTTTGGTGGATCTGCTGGTCGAGAAGGAGTAGCGGTCCAGCTTGGGGGAACAGTGGCCCATGCTCTTCGAAGAGACTGGCTTGGCCCTCACGCTTCACGGATTTATTTGGTCACTGGGATGGCTGCCGGCTTCGGGGGACTCTTTCAGACGCCTCTAGCTGCCATCTTCTTTGCTATGGAGGTCCTAGTGGTTGGGAGACTAGAGTGGCGGGCTCTTTATCCTGCGGCCATTGCAGCCTTTGTTGCTAGTTGGACCTCTCACACCTTGGGACTAGAAAAGTTTACCCAGATCATTTCTGCCAAGCTCTCCCTATCCCCACAAGTCTTCTTGCAGTTACTTCTTTTGGGAGTCATCTTTGGTCTGACAGGCAAGCTCTTTGCCTATCTCCTAGGCACCTTTAAACAAAGCTTTACCAGGACCTTTGCCAATCCCTATGTGCGGATTGGAGTGGTTGGCCTCGGTCTGAGTATTCTCTTGTATCTGATTGGAGCAGGTCGCTACACGGGACTGGGGACCAATCTGATTTCCCAAAGTTTTGAAGGAGCTGATGGGAAGAGCTTGATCACTGGGGCAGACTGGATCCTCAAGCTCCTCTTCACGGTGACGACCATTGCGGCAGGCTATAAGGGAGGAGAAGTGACCCCGCTCTTTTCTATCGGGGCCAGTCTGGGTGTCTGGCTAGCTCCTTTCTTTGGACTTCCGGTTTATCTGGTAGCCGCCTTAGGCTATGCAGCAGTCTTTGCCGGAGCAACCTCGACGACGATTGGACCTATCTTGATTGGGTGTGAGGTCTTTGGTTTCCAACATTGGCCAGCCTTTCTCTTGGTTTGTCTGGTCGCAACTCGTCTCTTTCCAGCCCTGTCTATCTATGGTGGACAAAAAGTTGCGAAAAAGTTGCAATAATCCTTTACAAAAGGACATTCTTTTGGTATTATAAACTTTGTGCGTAATGGAAGCACAAAAATACAGTTTATCCGCTGGGGGAGTAGCCCTCAAGATTGACGAAGATAGGAGAATAAAATGAATCCATTAATTCAAAGCTTGACTGAAGGTCAACTTCGTACTGATATCCCTGCATTCCGTCCTGGTGACACTGTTCGTGTACACGCGAAAGTTGTCGAAGGAACTCGTGAACGTATCCAGATCTTTGAAGGCGTTGTTATCGCTCGTAAAGGTCAAGGACACACTGAAATGTACACTGTTCGTAAAATCTCTAACGGTGTCGGTGTTGAACGTACATTCCCAGTACATACTCCACGTGTAGAAAAGATTGAAGTTGTACGTTACGGTAAAGTACGTCGTGCGAAATTGTACTACCTTCGTGCATTGCAAGGTAAAGCAGCTCGTATTAAAGAAATCCGTCGTTAAGACGAATGAGGAGGCGGGAGTGATCTCGCTTCTTTTTTTATAGGTCCCCTTAGTTCAATGGATATAACAACTCCCTCCTAAGGAGTAGTTGCTGGTTCGATTCCGGCAGGGGACATGAACTTTTGATCATGTGGATTTTCTGATTGAGTAGGAATTCCTCTTTCGTGACTTTCCTTACAGAAAAATTTTTAAAAAGATAGTTTATCCACCTTTTAAAGGAACTCGTGATGCGAGTTCCTTTTTGTGTTAAAATTTAAAGTCAAAAAAATTGAATATCTCCATATAATGAATTGATTTTTTAGGAGGGAAGGGGTAAAATTGTATTAATATAATAATCAATAGGAGGTTTGATTATGAATGGTTTAGTTTTGGGGTTAGATATAGGTATTGCTTCAGTTGGTGTAGGTATTCTAAAGAAAGATACTGGTGAAATTATTCATGCAAATTCTCGTCTTTTCCCAGCTGCAACAGCTGACAATAATGTTGAGAGAAGGACTAGTAGACAGGCTAGACGATTAAATCGTCGGAAAAAACATCGTAGTGTTCGTCTTCATGATTTATTTGAAGACTTTGGTTTGTTAACTGATTTCTCTAAGGTGTCAATTAATCTAAATCCTTATCAACTTCGTGTACAAGGGTTGGATGATCAATTAACTAATGAAGAGTTGTTTATCGCTTTAAAGAATATTGTTAAGAGACGTGGTATTAGCTATTTGGATGATGCTTCTGAGGATGGCGGTACAGTATCGTCTGATTACGGTAAAGCAGTTGAAGAAAATAGAAAATTACTTGCTGAACAAACACCTGGTCAAATTCAACTAGATCGTTTCGAAAAATATGGTCAGCTTAGAGGGGATTTCACTGTAGTAGAAAATGGTGAAAAACGCCGATTGATCAATGTTTTTTCAACATCTGCTTATAGAAAAGAAGCAGAAAGAATTCTTAGAAAACAGCAAGAATTCAATAATAAGATTACAGATGAGTTTATAGAAGACTATTTAACAATACTAACGGGAAAAAGAAAATACTACCATGGTCCAGGGAATGAAAAATCACGGACTGATTATGGACGTTTTAGAACAGATGGAACTACCCTAGATAATATTTTTGGTATTTTAATTGGTAAATGTACATTTTATCCTGATGAATATCGTGCTTCAAAAGCTTCCTATACTGCTCAAGAGTTTAACTTACTAAATGATTTAAATAATTTAACAGTTCCAACAGAAATCAAGAAATTGAGTGAGGAACAAAAGAAGATAATTGTCGAGTATGCGAAAACAGCTAAAACATTAGGAGCTTCAACACTATTGAAGTACATTTCTAAATTGATTGGTACTTCAGTTGATCAAATACATGGATACCGCATTGATCCTGATAAAAAACCTGAGATGCATACTTTTGAAGTCTATCGAAAAATGCAATCATTAGAAACAATCAGAGTGGAAGAGTTACCAAGAAATGTTATAGATGAGCTTGCTCATATTCTAACTTTAAATACAGAGCGAGAAGGTATAGAAGAAGCAATTAACGCGAAGTTAAAAGATACATTTAGTCAGGATCAAGTACTTGAATTGGTTCAATTTAGAAAAAATAATAGCAGTCTTTTTAGTAAGGGATGGCATAATTTTTCTCTAAAACTCATGATGGAGTTGATCCCAGAATTGTATGAAACTTCGGAAGAGCAAATGACAATTCTTACTCGATTAGGCAAACAAAAATCTAAAGATACATCAAAACGAACCAAGTATATTGATGAAAAAGAATTAACTGAAGAAATCTATAATCCTGTGGTAGCAAAATCCGTCAGACAAGCAATAAAGATTATCAATGAAGCAACTAAAAAATATGGTATCTTTGATAATATCGTTATTGAAATGGCACGTGAAAATAATGAAGAGGATGCAAAGAAAGGGTATATCAAGCGTCAAAAAGCAAATCTAGACGAGAAAAATGCTGCCATGGAAAAAGCTGCTTTCCAATACAATGGGAAAAAAGAATTACCGGATAACATTTTTCATGGACATAAAGAATTAGCAACTAAGATTCGTTTATGGCATCAACAAGGAGAAAAGTGCCTTTACACTGGGAAGAATATTCCAATTTCATATTTGATTCAAAATCAGTATAAATATGAAATTGATCATATTTTACCTTTGTCTCTTTCTTTTGATGATAGTTTATCCAATAAAGTATTGGTACTTGCTACAGCGAACCAAGAAAAGGGACAACGTACACCGTTTCAGGCTTTAGATAGTATGGATGATGCTTGGTCTTACCATGAGTTTAAAACATATGTAAAAGATTCAAAATTACTGAGCAATAAGAAGAAAGATTATCTTTTAACGGAAGAAGATATAAGTAAGATTGAGGTGAAACAGAAGTTTATCGAACGAAATTTAGTAGATACTCGTTATTCTTCCCGCGTTGTTCTAAATGCTCTACAAGATTTTTATAAGGAGCATCAATTTGATACAACTATTTCAGTGGTACGTGGGCAATTCACTTCGCAACTCAGAAGAAAGTGGGGACTTGAAAAATCTCGTGAGACCTATCACCATCATGCTGTAGATGCTTTGATCATTGCTGCATCTAGTCAATTAAGATTATGGAAAAAACAAAATAACCCTTTGATCTCTTATAAAAACGGGCAATTCGTGGATCAAGAAACTGGTGAAATTATTTCATTGAGTGACGATGAATACAAAGAGTTAGTGTTCAAAGCACCATATGATCATTTTGTTGATACATTGAAATCTAAGAAATTTGAAGATAGCATTCTTTTTTCTTATCAAGTAGATTCAAAATTTAACCGTAAAATTTCAGATGCAACAATTTACGCAACAAGAAAAGCGAAATTAGATAAGGATAAATCTGAAGAAACTTATGTTCTAGGTAAGATTAAAGATATTTATAGTCAAGCGGGATATGATGCATTCATTAAAATTTACAATAAAGATAAAAAGTAGATTCTTAATGTATCACAAAGATCCACAGACATTTGAGAAGGTAATTGAAGAGATTTTAAGAACCTATCCTTCTAAAGAATTGAACGATAAGAATAAAGAAGTTCCTTGCAATCCTTTTTGAGAAATATAGACAAGAAAATGGACCAATCAGAAAATATAGCAGAAAAAGGTAATGGTCCAGAAATTAAAAAGTCTGAAATATTATGATAAAAAAATATTCCAGAATCATTTATTAATATAACGCCGTCTAATAGTAAAAAAATAAAGTAATCTTACGTCAATTAAATCCTTGGAGAACGGATGTATATTTTAATCATCAGACAGAGAAGTATGAGTTACTGGGATTAAAAATATGCGGATTTACAATTTGAAAAAGAAGACTGGGAATTATTCTATAACTATTGATAAATATAATGAAATTAAAGAAAAAAAGAAGGAGTTAGCAAGGAGTCAGAATTCAAATTTACCTTATAAAAAAATGACTTACTTTTTGATTAAGGATACCAAAAAAATAATGAAGAACAAATTTTTTTAGGTTTTTTTATCGAGAACAATGCCTAACCAAAAAAACTATGTAGAATTGAAGCCTTATGATAAAGCTAAATTTGATGGAAATCAAGAGTTGATGACAATTTTTGGGAATGTTGCTAAAGGGGGACAATGTATGAAAGGATTGAACAAGTCAGGTATTTCCATTTTTAAAGTTAAAACAGATGTTTTGGGTAATAAACATTTCATCAAAAAAGAGGGTGAAGAACCAAAACTCAAATTTTAAAAAAATATTTTTTAAAAAAGAGTTGCAAACGCTTTTACAATGTATTATAATATTAACTGTAAGGGACGCCTTGCACAGTTACTTAAATCTTGCAGAAGCTACAAAGATAAGGCTTCATGCCGAATTCAACACCCTGTCATTTATGGCGGGGTGTTTTCGTTTTGTAAAGAGGATAAATAATGACTTGGAGAATTGTACATGTTTGTCAGAGTGAAAAAATGCAATTAAAGTTGGATAATCTTTTGATTAAGAAGATGGGCGAAGATTATATTATACCCTTGAGCGATATTTCTATCATTGTAGCAGAAGGAGGTGAAACTGTTGTAACCCTAAGATTGTTAAGTGCCTTAAGTAAGTATAATATTGCCTTAATTGTCTGTGATAATGAGCATTTACCGACAGGGATTTACCATTCACAAAATGGCCATTTTAGAGCCTATAAAAAGTTACAGGAACAATTGTTGTGGACGCAGGAGCAAAAAGATAAAATATGGCAAATAGTGACCTACTTCAAAATAAATAATCAGCAAGATGTTCTTTCAATGTTTGAGAAAAATATCGATTGTATCCAGTTATTAGCAGATTATAAAGACCATATTGAATTTGGGGACAAAACTAATCGTGAGGGTCATGCTGCTAAAGTTTATTTCAATGAATTATTTGGAAAGAAATTCGTTCGTCTTACCCAACAGGAAACTGATGTTATCAATGCTGGTCTAAATTATGGCTATGCGATTATGAGAGCGCAGATGGCGCGTATTATTGCTGGGTATGGGCTAAATCCCTTAATCGGAATTTTTCATAAAAACGAATACAATCAATTTAATTTAGTAGATGATTTAATGGAACCTTTTAGGCAGATTATTGATGTTTGGGTTTATCAAAATCTACGGGATGAAGAATATTTGAAATACGAGTTTCGTTTAGCCTTAACAGATACACTGAATGCTAAAATTCGTTATGGAAAAGAAACTTGTTCTGTTACGGTAGCAATGGATAAATATGTTAAGGGTTTTTTAAAATGTATTTCGGATAAGGATACGAGTAAATTCTACTGTCCGATTGTTTCTAGTGTAGAATGGAGCTGAAGAAATGAGGTATGAAGCATTGAGGTTATTGTGTTTTTTTGATCTTCCTATGGATACGAATCAAGAAAAAAGAATCTATCGTAATTTTCGGAAAGATCTAATTGCTAATGGTTTTGAAATGTTGCAGTTTTCTGTTTATTATAGAACGTGTCCCAATCGCAGTTTTGCTAGTAAATTCTATAAAAAATTAAGCCAAAGTAATTTACCTAGTGGGAATGTCCGTTTACTAGCGGTTACAGAGAAACAGTTTTCTGAAATGGTTTTGATCATTGGTGGAAAAACAAAACAAGAAGAAGTAGTCAGTGATAATAAGTTGGTAGTTATATGAAAATGAATATTAGTCATCCATACAAGGATAATATTACATTGAGTTTTGGACAATTTACCCAAGTTGTTGGCCAAGATCAACAATTAAAGTACTATATTTGGCAAATCCTGTTATGGTATTTTGGAGGAAAAAAATATAGTGAAGAAGACTTAGTCCTATTCGAACAAAATGAACCTAAAATCTTAATAGACGATACGGTGGTTTCCCGTTCAGAATTTAGGGTTATCCAACTATCGAATATTAATGATCTAATCGAGCAGATGGAGTATAAAAAAGGAACGATAGCTTATGATTATCTGAAGAAAAAGATTAATACAGTGGAGACGATGGAGCAAATTGAAAATATCAATGATCATCTCGATAGGATTTCTTTGCTGTTGAATCAGAATCTGAATCTACAACTAGATGGTATTAACTATCATACAGAAGCGAAATATTTTAATGCAGACCAATTGATCCAAAAAAATTTTCTGCCCTATTTTGGACAGAACGATAAAAATATATCCTTTGAATTTGTTGACAATAAGACAAAGTTTTTATTATTCCTTTCGATGTTGCAAGTAGTGATTACGGATCAATCTGAAAAGGTATTACTTGTTCTCCGAAATATGGATGATTATTTATCTTATAAGGAATTTGTTGAGTGTTGTGAACAATTAGAGAGATTAACTAATTATTGTAACATGTTATACACTATTTCATTTCCTTCAAATGAAGGTTATCTTCATGTCACGAAAGAAGTATTAGAGGAGATTAATATTGTCTCTGATTACATTGATCATTTTTTTATTCATTAGAATTTATGTATGAACGTTTTACTGATCAATATCCAATAAATCAAATACCTAGTAAACAAGAGTTTTTTTATCATCTTTAAGGAAGATTGGGCCTTATTTATTTAGTTCTGATATTCTTCATATGAGCTTATCAATTGAGGATCAAGTAGCATTGAGAATATTAAACAATTTGTACCAGTATGAAATGAAAATAAAATTCCATATTGAACCAGTCAACCCAATGTTATTGAAGTATTTAGAAGAATAGTATTGACGAGTTATGTCTAAGACTTTATAATGGTTTTTGAGAGGACAAAAATCAAAATTGACGAATTTGAGGTTTTTGTACTCTCAAGATTTAAGTAACTGTACAACTTACAACACTTTTCTTATTATTTGCAGGCGGTTTTTGTACTCTCAAGATTTAAGTAACTGTACAACCCAAGTTTACTCTGGCAATCTGTCAGCATGGTTTTTGTACTCTCAAGATTTAAGTAACTGTACAACCCCTTCGAGGTTTCCAATATCACGCCCGATGTTTTTGTACTCTCAAGATTTAAGTAACTGTACAACATGGTCAATACAATGTGTTAACCAACGATGGTTTTTGTACTCTCAAGATTTAAGTAACTGTACAACACAGATGAAACGCTTATCCAAGCAGTCCTTGTTTTTGTACTCTCAAGATTTAAGTAACTGTACAACCAACTTGCCTTGGTATGCTCAAGCGACACGGTTTTTTGTACTCTCAAGATTTAAGTAACTGTACAACTTGTGCTCATTCATATAACTTGCTGAGATATGTTTTTTTGTACTCTCAAGATTTAAGTAACTGTACAACCTCAGAGAGTCGAAAACCATATATGTCCTGGTTTTTTTGTACTCTCAAGATTTAAGTAACTGTACAACCCAGTAGTATTGACACCTACAACACGCTTGGTTTTTTTGTACTCTCAAGATTTAAGTAACTGTACAACTTGTATCCACTACTGGTACTTTTAGATTTAGGTTTTTGTACTCTCAAGATTTAAGTAACTGTACAACTGGTTTTATTTCCCGGTTGATGGTCAACCGGTTTTTTTGTACTCTCAAGATTTAAGTAACTGTACAACTGACCTTCTTCAATCGCTTGTTTTTGGGTTTGTTTTTTTGTACTCTCAAGATTTAAGTAACTGTACAACTGTTTTTCGCCTTGGTTGAATACTTCGTCTTGTTTTTTTGTACTCTCAAGATTTAAGTAACTGTACAACGAACCTGGACGATGGTGTCTTTGTTGATAAGTTTTTTTGTACTCTCAAGATTTAAGTAACTGTACAACATATCGTCCATGTCTGGGATAGGCCCGCTGTTTTTGTACTCTCAAGATTTAAGTAACTGTACAACTCTTGCCGTCAGAGTCTACAACTTTGTGCCGTTTTTGTACTCTCAAGATTTAAGTAACTGTACAACTCTTTCTTGGCATTTATAATAGTTTGACGGGTTTTTGTACTCTCAAGATTTAAGTAACTGTACAACTCTTTCTTGGCATTTATAATAGTTTGACGGGTTTTTGTACTCTCAAGATTTAAGTAACTGTACAACACAGCCAGATCAACAATTATTTGACGAGATGTTTTTGTACTCTCAAGATTTAAGTAACTGTACAACTCGCATAGACAATATAACGAGTACTGTCGAGTTTCTGTACTCTCAAGATTTAAGTAAGTGTACAACTGAATGCGAGGGAATGGAAGTTGAGGAGGTTGAGTTAGTTTTAGAGCTGTGTTGTTTCGAATGGTCCCAAAACTATTATTTGTATGATATAACAGAATATTTAAAAAAATGAAGGGGTTTTCTATGGAGAGTGATGTGTTTTTTGATTATTTTTTAAGATCACTTAGGTTTTATTTTCGTGATAGGTGTAAGGATATTGGATTTATAAAGTTTTTTAAAGATGAAAATAATTGTTTTATTACTATAGAGGATTATGTTTTTGGAATCATTTGTAGTATTGTCAAATATTTTGAGTAAGGATAGGATTGTGTTTTACTTGTGGAATTATTTATAGTAAGGGGGTAGTTACTGGAGTAGAAGTATATATGAATGTATTAGAGTTAGAAAGATTAAATAAATTGTATAAGATATAGTTTTGATGAATATTAAAAAAACATAAGGGTATTTATCTACGTGGGATGTGTGGAGTGATAGGATTAATGTTTCCTAGTTATAGAACTCTGTTGTTTTGAATGGACCCAAATACCTTCAATAATTTGAGTACTCAGCATTCTCTATTCCCCGTAGCCATTTATTGTTTTTTTAAGCTTTTATTGTTACAATATCCATATAGACAAAAAGACTGGATTTCCAGCCTTTTTAATTGTTTTAAAGAAAGGTTTTTTATGAAACGCAAATCGATTTTGTTTCTATTTTTATTCTTGCTCTCGATTGGTCTGGCCTATGAGACGCAGTCTATCACAGCTGGTTGGATGACAGGCAGTCAGTATGGGATCATTGGTATCTCCGTCCTCTTGCTCCTAGTATACGCGATTCCTGCTATTTGGGCTCTCTTTCATTTCGCCAAGAAGTGGAAGTTGTCCTGGATTCCGGTTCTTTTTTCTCTCCTAGGTGGGGGCTTTATCGCAGGTTGGTTATCTAGTTTTGCCAATACCTATTTCCATGAGATGATTCAAGCGGTAGCGCCAAATAGCGATTTTTGGAACCAGTATGAGAGTGCCATCGCAGGACCACTCTTTGAGGAACCCTTCAAGTTGATTCCGATCTTCTTTGTCCTCTACTTGTTCAATGTACGTAGGATCAAATCCATCTTCCTTTTAGCGATTGCATCTGGTCTTGGTTTCCAGATTGTGGAGGACTTTGCCTATATCCGTCAAGACATGCCAGAAGGCTTCTCATACGCAGTATCTGGTATCCTAGGTCGGATTATGAATGGGGTCGTATCACACTGGGTCTACACAGCCCTCTTCATGGTGGGTCTCTACTTGATCCTTCAAGCGACAAAAGGTCGCAAGGAGTTGATGCTGACGGGTTGGTTCTATTTTATTTCTGGCTTTGGCCTTCACTTTGTCGGCAATTCACCATTTGGCCAAATCGAGACAGAACTCCCTCTCGCCATTCCATTCTTGACAGCAGTAGGACTCTTCTTGATTTATCAAGCCTACCTCACTGTCCAAAGTCTGGACCAAGGAAATTAATAATAGAAAAATCGTATGTTGCAACATACGATTTTTTTTTAGGTTATTTTCCAAGACAGAATTGACTGAAGAGTTGGGTGATGAGCTCGTCTGGTGCAGCATCTCCTGTGATTTCTCCGAGAATTTCCCAAGTGCGGGTCAGATCGACTTGAAGCAGGTCCACTGGCATGCCCATAGCCAGGCCTTCGTTAACTGCTTGGAGGCTTTCAACGGCTTTCTCAATGAGAGAGATGTGGCGGGCATTGGAGAGGTAAGTAGCATCTTGCTCTACTAAGCCAGCATTTTCAAAGAAGAGGGCATTAATACGGTCTTCGATTTGATCGATATTTTGATTTTTCAGAACCGAAATCTTGATGTAATCTTCTGGCAGTTGGTCGATTTCAATCTTCTCTGGGAGATCGACCTTGTTGAGGAGAATGATGCGGTTGCTGTCTTGTGAGATCTCAAGGAGCTGCCGGTCTTGATCAGTCAGAGGCTCGCTAGCATTGAGAACCAGGAGGACCAGATCAGCTTCTTTGAGGGCTTTCCGAGAGCGTTCCACACCAATGCGTTCGACGATATCCTCTGTCTCCCGGATACCGGCTGTATCGACCAGCTTGAGGGGAACACCATTGATATTGACGTATTCCTCGATGACGTCACGGGTCGTCCCTTCGATATCGGTCACGATGGCTTTCCTCGCGCAGGAGGTTGTTCAGAAGGCTAGACTTGCCGACATTTGGTCGCCCGATGATAGCAGTAGAAATCCCCTCGCGAAGAATCTTACCACGGCGAGCTGTCTTGAGGAGGTTGGTCAAGAGGGCTTCAAACTCAGTGGTCTTTTCGCGGATGATCTCAGTGGTTGCTTCCTCGACATCGTCGTACTCAGGATAGTCGATGTTGACTTCGACCTGAGCCAGAGTATTGAGGATCTCTTGGCGCGTGTTGTTGATGAGATCAGATAGGGATCCATCCAACTGTTTGACTGCGATATTCATAGCCTTGTCGGTCTTGGCGCGGATAATATCCATGACCGCCTCAGCCTGGGTCAAATCGACACGACCATTCAAGAAGGCCCGCTTGGTAAATTCACCAGGCTCAGCTAATCGAGCGCCTTCGCGAATCACCAATTGCAGGATTTCGTTGGTCACCGCAATCCCACCGTGGGTATTGATCTCGATGATATCTTCTCGAGTGAAGGTCTTAGGAGAGCGCATAGCACCGACCATGACTTCATCCAGAATCTCATCCTTATCTGGATCTACGATGTGGCCGTAGTTGAGGGTGTGGCTGGCCACGTTGCTTAAATCTTTTCCTTTAAAGATCTTTTGTGCAATTTTAAAGCTGTCTGTCCCGCTTAGGCGGACAATCCCGATTGCTCCCTCACCGAGTGGCGTCGAGATAGCAGCGATGGTATCAAATTCTCTAGTAATCATGTATCTTCTCTTTTCCTGTGTATTTCTTCTATTCTATCGTAAACTAGCAAGAGGGGCAAGATATTGCTTTTAGAAGGAGGAGTTGAAAAGGTTTTCAGTTAAGTAGTGAAATCTGTCCGCCAATATGCTATACTAAATATGAACAGAAATGGAGGTCTAAGATGGTAAACCTAAAAGAACAGGTCGGCATTAAGGCGGCTGAGTTTGTCACTGACGGCATGATTGTCGGTCTCGGTACAGGGTCAACTGCTTATTATTTTGTGGCTGAATTGGGACGCCGCATCAAGGAAGAAGGCTTGAAGATTACAGCTGTTACGACCTCAAGCGTGACCTATGAGCAGGCAGAAGGCTTGGGAATTCCGCTAAAAGCGATTGACGATGTAGAAGTGGTGGACTTAACCGTAGATGGTGCGGATGAAGTAGACCCAGCTTTGAACGGGATCAAAGGTGGAGGCGGTGCCCTCTTGATGGAGAAAATCGTTGCGACCAACTCAAAAGACTGCATCTGGATTGTTGATGAGTCAAAACAAGTGGAGACACTTGGTACCTTTAAACTTCCGGTAGAAGTCGTTCAATACGGAGCAGAGAATCTTTTCCGTCATTTTGAGAAGAAGGGCTATTCTCCAGCTTATCGTGAAAAGGATGGTCAACGCTTTGTCACCGACCAAGTCAACTATATCATTGACTTGGATCTCAAGGTGATTCAGGATGCAGAAGCCTTGGCAGAAGAGTTGGATCGGACTGTCGGTGTTGTTGACCATGGTCTCTTTTTAGGAATGGTTTCTAAAGTGATCGTAGGGACACCAGAAGGCCCAAAAATCATTAGCAAATCACTTTAAAAAAGGGCATTTTGTCCTTTTTTCTACGGATATGAAACTTATTTATAAAATTCTATATGAAAGCGTTACATTTTCAAAAAATTGTGTTATACTGTAGTCAGTTTAAATTATAAAGGAGACATTCAAAATGCCAAAATTTAATCGTATGCATTTAGTTGTATTGGATTCAGTAGGGATCGGAGCAGCTCCAGATGCTAATAACTTTGTCAATGCTGGTGTACCTGACGGTGCATCTGACACACTTGGACACATCTCAAAGCTGTTGGTTTGAATGTGCCAAACATGGCAAAACTTGGTCTTGGAAATATTCCCCGCGAACATCCCTTGAAGACTGTTCCAGCTGAGAGCAATCCAACTGGTTACGCAACGAAGTTAGAAGAAGTCTCTCTTGGAAAAGATACCATGACAGGTCACTGGGAAATCATGGGTCTTAATATTACAGAACCCTTTGATACTTTCTGGAATGGATTCCCAGAAGAAATCTTGACAAAAATCGAAGAATTCTCAGGTCGCAAGGTCATTCGTGAAGCCAACAAACCTTATTCTGGTACAGCAGTTATCGACGACTTCGGACCACGTCAAATGGAAACAGGCGAGTTGATCATCTATACATCCGCTGACCCAGTTCTTCAAATCGCAGCTCACGAAGACATCATTCCTTTGGATGAACTTTACCGTATTTGTGAATACGCTCGTTCCATCACTTTGGAACGTCCAGCTCTTCTCGGACGTATTATTGCTCGTCCTTACGTTGGGGAGCCTGGAAACTTCACTCGTACGGCTAACCGTCGTGACTTGGCTGTTTCACCATTTGCACCAACTGTTTTGGACAAATTAAATGAAGCGGGAATCGACACTTATTCAGTTGGTAAGATCAGTGATATCTTCAACGGAGCAGGTATCAACCACGATATGGGCCACAACAAATCAAACAGCCACGGTATTGACAACTTGATCAAAGCGATGAAATCAGAAGAGTTTAAACATGGTTTCTCATTTACCAACTTGGTTGACTTCGATGCCCTTTACGGCCACCGTCGTGATCCACATGGTTACCGTGATTGCTTGCATGAGTTTGACGAACGTTTGCCAGAAATCATCGCAGCCATGCGCGAAGACGATCTCTTGATGATTACGGCAGACCATGGTAACGACCCAACTTACGCTGGTACTGACCATACGCGTGAATACATCCCATTCTTGGCTTATAGCCCATCCTTCAAAGGTAGTGGCTTGCTTCCAGTTGGACACTTCGCCGACATCTCAGCAACAATTGCGGATAACTTTGGTGTTGAGAAAGCCATGATCGGTGAAAGCTTCTTAGATAAATTGGTCTAAGATGACGCGTTTTGCCTTACTCGTAAGAGGAATCAATGTTGGTGGCAAGAACAAGGTGGTCATGGCTCAACTCCGTCAGGAATTGACCGATTTAGGGCTGGGCCAAGTGGAAACCTACATCAACAGTGGCAATATCTTCTTTACGACAGATCTTTCACGCTCTCAGTTAATAGAGTGCCTATCGACTTTCTTTGAACATCACTATCCCTTCATTCAGTGCTTTTCTCTCCTGAGTCGAGAAGACTACGAAGTAGAATGTGCACACCTACCGGAATGGTGGACAGACGAGATGGCTCGCAAGGATGTGCTCTTTTATACGGAGGGCTTGGATAGGGAATCTGTAGAAGAGAAGTTGCTTGCTTTGAAGCTAGGAGATGAAGTGCTTCACTTTGGCAAAACAGCAGTTTTCTGGGGGAAGTTCTCTGAAGACAGCTACGCTAAAACTGCCTACCACAAACATCTGATGAAGATGCCTTTCTATCGTCAGATCACTATTCGCAACGCCAACACCTTTGACAAAATTGGTCAATTTTTAAAACAGAAAGAAGGAGATAACTAATGACATTTTTAGATAAAATCAATGAAACAGCTGCTTTTTTGAAAGGCAAGGGAGTAGAAGCGCCTGAGTTTGGTCTAATCCTTGGTTCAGGTCTTGGTGAACTTGCTGAAGAAATCGAAAATGCAGTCGTAGTAGACTACTCTGTCATTCCAAACTGGGGTCAATCAACAGTAGTTGGACACGCTGGTAAATTGGTTTACGGTGATCTTGCTGGACGTAAAGTATTGGCGCTTCAAGGTCGTTTCCACTTCTACGAAGGAAACCCATTGGAAGTGGTGACTTTCCCAGTTCGTGTCATGAAAGTGTTAGGATGTGAAGGGGTTCTTGTAACCAACGCTGCAGGTGGTATCGGCTTCGGTCCTGGTACCTTGATGGCTATCACTGACCACATCAACATGACTGGTCAAAACCCCTTGATTGGTGTAAATTTGGATGACTTTGGTCCACGTTTCCCAGATATGTCAAAAGCTTACACTCCAGAATACCGTGAAATCGCCCACAAAGTGGCTGACAAGCTTGGTATCAAGTTGGATGATGGAGTTTATATTGGTGTGACAGGTCCTACTTACGAAACTCCAGCTGAAATCCGCGCGTACAAGACACTTGGAGCAGATGCTGTCGGAATGTCAACCGTTCCAGAAGTCATCATTGCGGCTCACTCTGGCTTGAAGGTTCTTGGGATTTCATGTATTACCAACTTTGCGGCTGGTTTCCAAGAAGAGCTCAACCATGAAGAAGTGGTAGAAGTCACTGAGCGCGTTAAAGGAGACTTCAAAGGCTTGCTTAAAGCGATTCTTGCTGAATTGTAAACAACATGGAAAGAATTGTGAGATACCTTCAAGAAATTTCCTATAAAATGAAAATGGTCCTAGCAGCTTGTCTGCTAGGGCTTGTTTCGGGTTTAGCGGGTATTTTTCTTCATTTCCTTTTAGAATTAGTGGAAGGATTAGCCTTTGGTCGATCAGAGCATGAGTCTGACTTTTTGACGGATGGAATTCCTCCTTATCGGATAGGGATCAGTTTACTAATTGTAGGTCTTGCCTCGGCCTTAGTCTGGTATTTCTTGCAACGAAAAGGGAAGCTCCTCTCCATCAAGGGTCAGATGAAGGAGGAGGATGCTCGTCCCACCCTTCATATCTGGAAACAGTTGCTCCATTCTGGCTGGCAAATCGTTGCCGTAGGAGCTGGAGCGCCAGTTGGAAAAGAAGGAGCACCCCGGGAGATTGGGGCCTTGTTGGCAGGTCGTCTTGCGAAAGGTTTTGACCTATCTCTGACAGATCGTATTTCCTAATCGCTTGTGGGGCAGGTGCAGGATTGGCAGCCGTCTACCAAGTCCCATTAACGAGTGTGTTTTTTATATTTGAAACCTTAGGCATTGCATTTTCACTTAAACGCTTTGTCCTAGCTGGGGTCACGACCTATATAGCTGCTTTTGTAGCAGGTTGGGTGATTTCAGATCATGCACTCTACAAGATGCCGGTTCCGACTTGGTCACTACAGGTATTGTGGATGATGCCGATTTTAGTCTTGGTCTTAACGCCCCTAGCTTATTGCTTTGCGCGCTTGACCAAGCAAGCCACTACTCATCGGATCAAAGACCAGCGGATTTTCCTGACTCTTCCACTGGCATTTCTTTTCTTAGCTGGCCTAGCCCAGAAGCTCCCCCACCTTCTAGGAAATGGACGAATGGTAGCTCAGGAGGTCATCAATGGCATTTCATGGAAGACGGCATTAGTCTTATTTGTCCTAAAAGCACTCGTCGTTTTGCTTACTCTCTGGGCGGGAGCTTACGGAGGGACTTTGACACCTTCATTTGCACTAGGGATGGCAGGAGCGGCACTTCTAACTTTATCTTTTGGATTTGAGAGTCTATCTACCACACTACTGATTGGCGCTGTTTGCTTTTTGACCGTGACCCTAAATGCTCCCTTATCTGCGACGGGCTTGGTAATTGGATTTACAGGTCAAGGAGTAGATGCTCTGCCTTACCTTTACTAACCGCTTTTCTAGCTCATTCACTTGGAAAGGCCTTGGGTCGGGTTTCATGGAAAGGTTTGAGCAGAAGAAAAGTGAGAGCGTCAGAAGATGGTTAAGGGTCGGAAGAATTACATACTAGCCTTTTAACCTATCCATTAGATGAATCCTATCTTCTTATGGTATAATTGATGTATACAAACTAGGGCAGGTTGGTCTGGGGTTCAAATCGAATCTCAGGATCTTGTGGCTTGACCTATGAGAAAAAACAGGAAGCTAGAGCATGTGTTCAGATTTGAACATGAGCGGACAGCTTTTCTAAAGAAAAATACACACAGAAAGGAAGGGCATGTGTTCAGATTTGAACACGAGCGGAAAGCTGGGAAAATAGATGATCTGACTGAGAAATCAGGATTTCTCGTCAGATTCCTAATTTTCAGTCGCTTTCTGTTCGCTCTTTGTATCATAAATTATGTCTATCCATATTGCTGCTAAGCAGGGTGAAATTGCTGATAAAATTCTCCTTCCTGGAGATCCTCTTCGTGCGAAATTTATCGCTGAGAACTTTTTAGAAGACGCTGTTTGCTTCAACGAAGTTCGGAACATGTTTGGTTACACGGGTACTTACAAAGGTCATCGTGTATCTGTCATGGGTACTGGAATGGGGATGCCATCCATCTCTATCTATGCGCGTGAGTTGATCGTAGACTACGGTGTGAAGAAGCTCATCCGTGTGGGTACCGCGGGTTCTTTGAACGGCGATGTCCATGTCCGTGAATTGGTCTTGGCCCAAGCAGCAGCTACCAACTCAAACATCATCCGCAATGACTGGCCTATGTATGATTTCCCACAAATCGCTAGCTTTGATTTGTTAGATAAAGCCTATCACATTGCCAAAGACCTTGGCATGACGACGCACGTCGGCAATGTCTTGTCATCTGATGTCTTTTATTCAAACTACTTTGAAAAGAACTTAGAGCTTGGTAAATGGGGCGTAAAAGCTGTAGAAATGGAAGCGGCAGCGCTTTACTATCTTGCCGCTCAACACCATGTTGATGCCCTTGCCATCATGACCATTTCTGATAGCTTGGTCAATCCAGAAGAAGATACGACAGCTGAAGAACGTCAAAACACTTTCACAGATATGATGAAAGTTGGTCTTGAAACCTTGATTGCAGACTAATGACGGAATATCTTCATGATGAGTGGCTTTACGACCTTCAGACCTACCAGTATAGTCGGGCCCTCCGCTCTGCTAAGAAGCAGAAGGAAGTGCCAGAGCTGGTCTTGACCTTATTGCAGTTAATGGCCGAGCGTCGAGAGCTCAATATCCAGCCAATCATGAACCAAAAGTTGAGAACCGAGTTGCTAGATGCAACAGGTTTTCAGCTTTTTTGGCATGAGGATCCAGAAGAGGAACAGTTGGCCAACTACCTTTATGACTTAGAAGCCAAGCTCCGCAACGATCAGATGATTGACTTCATTCGTGCGGTGAGTCCTGCCATTTACCGGATCTTTATGCGCTTGATTGAAATGCAGATCCCTGATATTGCAGACTACATTCACAACTCCAAGGAGTCTAGCTATGACCATTGGAAGTTTGACAAAATTCGGTCATCTGACCATCCAGCCTTGCAGAATTTCCATAGCGAGAGTGCAGTCAATTCGTCCAGTTTGACGGAGTTGATTTTACTTTTAGACTTGCCGGATTCCACCAAGGATGCGGCCAAGCAACTGCGGGAGTTGGAAAAATCTGTCCGCAATCCTTTGGCCCATTTGATCAAACCCTTTGATGAGGAAAAATTGCACCGGACGACAGGTTTCTCTTCTCAACATTTTATGGAGCTCTTAGTGAGCTTGGCCCAGGAGACGGGGATTGTTTATCAACGAGAACCTTTTTATTTCGACCAGGCCAATGCCCTTATCGAGGCTCTCTTGTGAGGAGGAAGACATGGATAAACTAAAAGAGTTGCAGGACGTGATTGACCGTAGTCAGAATATTGTGTTTTTTGGTGGAGCAGGTGTCTCTACGGAGTCCAATATTCCCGACTTTCGTAGCTCAGACGGCGTCTATAGTGTTCAGGTAGGGCGACATTTGACAGCTGAGCAATTGGTCTCTCATACCATGTTTGAGCGCTATCCAGAGGATTTTTTCGACTTTTATAAGAAATACCTGCTCTATCCTGATGCCAAACCCAATGCAGCCCATCGTTATCTTGCTTGGCTGGAGCAGACAGGGAAGCTTAAGGCAGTGGTGACGCAAAATATTGATAGTCTCCATGAGATGGCAGGATCTAAAAAAGTCTTGAAACTCCATGGTAGTGCCGATCGCAATTACTGTACGGGCTGTCAGCGCTTTATGATCTGGAGGCCTTTCTAGCTTTGGCAGGGACTATTCCTCATTGCCTCGACTGTGGCAAGGTGGTCAAGCCGGATGTGACCCTTTACGAGGAACCCCTCGATATGGACGTCTTTAGCCAAGCAGCTCGAGCTATCCAAGAGGCTGACCTTCTCATCATCGGAGGGACCTCCCTTGTGGTCTATCCAGCAGCTAGTTTGATCCAGTACTTCCAAGGGAAGAATCTGGTTGTCATCAACAAAACCAGTATCCCGCAAGACAAGCAGGCGGACCTGGTTATTGAAGGGAAGATTGGCCAAGTGTTTTCTAAATTAAGACAATAAAAGAACACCTGAAGGAAGTAGAAGGCTACTTGTTTCAGGTGTTTTTATTATGATTGTGTAGATGGTTAGTCCTTATTTATCAAATCGGACTTCCTCAAGTAAGTATTCGATAAATTTCTCACCCATCTTGGAGAGGCTGGCTTTCTCATGTTGGATGTAGACTAGCTCGATTGGGTCATCGATATCTAGTGGGATGGAGACGATATTGTCTCCGTTGAGGTTGCTATTGAGGATACCGGTCGCAATGGTGTAGCCGTCCAGACCAATCAAGAGATTGAAGAGGGTGGCACGGTCGCTGACCACGATAGACTTTTTGTGATGCTCTTGGGAGAGGATCTCTTCTGAGAAGTAGAAGGAGTTGTGGGTCCCTTGGTCATAGCTGAGATAAGGGAAGTCTTCTAGATCTTCTAGCTTGACCACATCTTTGTTAGCCAATGGGTTGGTTTTGCTGACGAAGATGTGGGGTTGAGCAGTGAAGAGGTGGGTTGCCTTAAGGTGGCTATCATCCAGCATTTTTGAGAGGACATCCCGGTTGTAGCCATTCAGGAAGAGGACACCAATCTCACTTCGGAAGTTCTTGACGTCATCGATAATTTCCCAGGTTCTAGTCTCCCGAAGGAAGAGCTCGTATTTCTCCATATCGCTTTTCTTGAGGAGAGAGACGAAGGCTTCGACCACGAAGGCATAGTGCTGGGATGATACGCTAAAGAGCTCCCGATTGGCTACCGGATTTTTATAGCGTTCTTCTAAGAGTTGGGTCTGCTCTACGACTTGACGGGCATAAGAAAGGAACTCCATCCCATCCTTGGTCAAAGTGATACCTTTGGGATTGCGGATGAAGATGTCAATCCCCATTTCTTTTTCCAGGTCCCGCACAGCATTAGACAAACTTGGCTGGGTAATGAAGAGTTGTTTGGATGCCTCATTCATAGAGCCTGTTTCGACGATTTTGATAATGTAATGTAATTGTTGGATTCTCATGCTTATATTTTAACATACTTTTCGCAGAAAATCCTAGCTGGTATCAGTCTCTAGAAGGATTTTTCCCTATAAATCAGGTTTAGAATTGAAGGAATGTTAACACCTTGGTAGAATGATGGAAAAGATAAGCTTTGGAGGCCTTATGAAAAAAATTGCTAACTGGTACAAAAAATGGAACCAGGAACTGGAGACTAAATTTTTAGCCAGTGTATTAAAGATGAACTTTATGACCAACTTCCTTATATTTATTAGTTTGTCTGCTTTTCTAATTGTCGGGAGTTTGCCAGGAAATATCCAATCTTTGGGTTTCTGGAATGCTATTTTTGGAGTTGCAGTTTACAGTGTTATAATTCTTGTTCATGCCCTAGGGGTCAGTTATTTTGTTCCTAATATCTTTGTGATTCTGTATGTTATTTCTAGATGGTCTACGATACAGGCCCAGACCTTGGAAAAGGAGCTAGTCGGTGTCTATGACGAGAAAGAAGAGGAAAAAATTAAACGAAGGGTCAACAATCGCAAGTACTTTGTAATCCTTTGGATAGGAGTCTTTGGCTGTATTCTAGAATCTTTCATTATCTATCAGGTAAAGGATCTGACCGGTTATGATTGGACAAAACAGCTCATTAATGAGCAGAAGCATACCATGATTTGGACAGAGGCTCTGCCAACTATCATTACCTTGGCTCTTATTTCCCTCTTGGCTCTGGTCATTTATTCCTACCGGGATGCCAATTCCTTGTCTCCACTTTTGAATATCTTTTGTATCAGTGGGATATTGATGGGTTTGGTGCTGGTAGGATTGTTTGACATCCAGTTGCAAGTCATCGGTTGTCACACGGTTTTCTGGTTAGTTTATTCCATTAGTCTCTTAAGGACCAGGATGAAGGAGTGGGAGGGAGAGTGTGATCCTAATAGGGTCTATGACAATCCCATTCTCCAGCGCTTTCACACCATCCTCCACCAATCCAAACACTGGCCTTGGCTGGCGGTCGTCTTTGCCCTTCCCTTGTTAGCTGTATTGGTCATGGTTCTCATGCTCTTTGGTCAGCGACCTGATAGCTTAGTCAAGGCCTGGACCAATACGGCGGATTGGACCTTCTCGGAAAAGATCCCTCCTCAGAATCTCATCATAGATGAGCATTATCTCTGTACGGTCGCAGCAGGTGGCCATGAAAAGGTGGTCAAGCCCCAGCGGATGGGAGTCCGGCATGGTCATCCAGTCGTTGTCAATCGCCAGCTCTGCATTGCCAATGCCTTTGAGCAAGTTTGGAAGAAAAGACGCCGCGTTTCCACCGCTTCTTGCGTCGCAATTATGACCGCTATGGCTATCCTTTTGCCAAACATATCAAGAAGAAATGGGTCATGGATGTCATTTACTATCTGATGAAGCCTCTGGAATGGGTCTTCTTGTTGGTTCTTTACCTGGTCGATCGCAAGCCTGAGAACCGAATCGCCATGCAATACATCAAACCGATCCCAGAGGATTTTGATCCCAAGAAAGCTTCTTAAATCACCGATTTCTACTTGACAAGCATCTAGTAGCGCGATATAATGAGACAAATTTAACCTTTAAGGGGTCCAGAGAGGCCTGCAAGGAAAGACAGAAAAAAAGATCAGCGGACTGAGTCTAGCTGATCATTTGTAGGACCTTGCTTTTGCGAGGTCTTTTTTGCTAGAAGAAAGAAGAGGAAACCAATGGTCAGTGACAGCTGTAAGAAACGGTTTGGAAAAATCATGATGGAATACATGGAGTTAATCGCTCAAGAAGAAATTGCGCCACGGATTTTTTCAATGGTCTTGAAGGGGGAAATGGTGGAGCAGATGCTGCCAGGGCAGTTTCTCCATATCCGTGTACCAGATGACTCCAAGCTCCTTCGTCGTCCTATTTCAATCTCCGAGATTGATCCAGAAAGCCATACTTGTCGCCTGATCTATCGGGTAGAAGGGGGAGGAACGGCTATCTTTTCTCAGTTGCCTATTGGTAGTTTCCTAAGTGTCATGGGTCCTCAAGGGAATGGCTTTGATCTAAAAGATCTTGGTCAAGGGGCGCGTGCCTTGATCATCGGTGGCGGGATTGGAGTACCTCCCTTGGTCCAAGTGGCCAAACAGCTACATGAGCAAGGAGTAGAAGTCCATTCTGTCCTTGGTTTTGCTACTAAAGAAGCGGTTATCCTTGAAGAAGAGTTGAAGCAGTATGGGCAAGTGACCATTACAACTGACGATGGGACTTATGGTACCAAGGGGTATGTCTCAACCATCGTTGATCAGATTGACAAGGAGTTTGATGCCATCTATTCCTGTGGGGCCCCTGGTATGCTCAAATACGTCAACAGCAAGTTCTATGATCACCCTCGTGCTTATATTTCAATGGAGTCTCGTATGGCCTGTGGGATGGGGGCTTGCTACGCCTGTGTCGTTCATCTGGAAAATGCAAGCCAAGCAGCAAATAAGCGTGTGTGCGAAGATGGTCCAGTCTTTGAAACTGGTACGATTGTGATGTAGGGAGGAAAGAATGACTAGTAATCGATTAGCTGTATCCTTACCAGGATTAGATTTGAAAAATCCCATCATCCCAGCTTCTGGCTGTTTTGGGTTTGGCCAAGAATATGCCAAATACTATGACTTGGACTTATTAGGATCCATTATGATCAAGGCGACAACCGCCGAGGCTCGCTTTGGAAATCCCACACCACGTGTAGCAGAGACACCCGCAGGCATGCTCAATGCCATTGGTCTCCAAAATCCAGGCGTCGATGTCGTTCTCGCAGAGAAACTCTCTTGGTTGGTCCAGCATTATCCAGAGCTACCGATTATCGCCAACGTAGCAGGATTTTCCAACGAAGAGTATGCGACGGTATCGCGGAAGATTTCTCAAGCACCAAATGTAAAGGCCATCGAGCTTAATATCTCTTGTCCCAATGTGGACCATGGGAATAACGGGCTTTTGATTGGTCAGGTTCCTGAGTTGGCCTATGATGCGGTAAAAGCTGCGGTAGAAGCATCCTCAGTCCCTGTCTACGTTAAATTGACCCCTAGTGTAGCAGACATCACTCAAGTAGCCAAGGCTGCGGAAGATGCGGGAGCAAGTGGCTTTGACCATGATCAACACTTTGGTCGGGATGCGCTTCGACCTCAAGACTGGTAAGCCCATTATTGCCAATGGTACAGGAGGTATGTCAGGACCAGCTATCTTCCCAGTAGCCTTGAAACTCATCCGCCAAGTAGCCCAATCCACGAAACTTCCAATCATTGGAATGGGGGGTGTAGATTCAGCAGAAGCAGCGATTGAAATGATGATTGCTGGCGCTTCTGCGATCGGTGTCGGCACTGCCAATTTCACCGATCCTTATGCTTGTCCAACGATCATCGAAGACCTGCCACAGGTCATGGATCGATATGGCATTGACACTCTTGAGAACTTACGAAAACATGTTCGAGAAAATCTATTATAAGGATTATCATGAAAATAAAAAATGCCTGCTGGCTACAACCCCAACAGGCTACTGAGTAAGCTACAACTGAAACAACCCTTACTCAGCATAGCAAAAATTTTACAGGAAAAACGTTTATTCGTCAATCTTTTAACATGTTTATGAATCTTTCCTAGTCGAAAGATGAAAAAGACAGATGGAATCCGAACGTTTTATGATTATTTCTTGACATTTCTTTAATATCGTACTACAATGTAGAAAAACCTTTAAAGTGGTCCAGAGAGGCTCCTAAGGTCTAGACGGTGAATCAGGGTAGATGCTACCTAATTTTCGTGTAACCTTGCCTCGGGCAAGGTTTTTTTGTGGAAAAAATGTCACCCATTAAAAGGAGAAACCCATGCGTGAAGAACGTCCCATCATCGCCCTTGACTTTCCAGCTTTTGAAGATGTCAAAAACTTTTTAGAACATTTCCCAGAAGATGAAAAACTTTTTGTAAAAATCGGAATGGAATTTTTCTATGCAGTTGGACCAGAAATTGTCCACTATCTGAAAGGTCGTGGTCACAGTATTTTCTTGGACCTAAAATTGCATGACATCCCAAATACGGTTAAGTCAGCAATGTCTGTCCTTGGCACCTTTGGTGTGGATATGGTGACAGTTCATGCGGCCGGCGGTGTAGAGATGATGCGCGAAGCTAAAAAAGCACTTGGGTCAGGGGCCAAGTTGGTGGCGGTGACTCAGTTGACTTCTACCAGTGAAGAAGACATGCGTGATTGCCAAAACATCCAAACCACTGTCCAAGAATCAGTAGTTAATTATGCCCGAAAAGCACAAGAGGCTGGTTTGGACGGAGTTGTTTGTTCAGCCCATGAAGTTGATTTGATCAAGAAGGCTACATCAGAAGAGTTTGTCTGTGTAACCCCAGGTATCCGTCCTGCGGGAGCAGAAATTGGTGACCAAAAACGGGTCATGACCCCACAAGAAGCCCACGCCATCGGTTCAGACTACATTGTCGTTGGACGTCCGATCATCCAAGCAGAAAACCCATGGGATGCTTACCATGAGATTAAGAGACAGTGGAATGCGTAAGAGCTACTAAAAGTGGAACTTTTGTAGCTCTACGGGAAGTCCTATAGGACCTTCCCTAACGCATTCACTAGATTAGAAGAAAGAAAAATATCGTTTCTTTCTTCTAATCGTCGGAATAATCGGAGCCCGATGGGGCCTTCCCTAAACTATTCACTAACTTGTTTGAAAGAAAATTATCGTTTCTTTCAAACAAGTGTCGGAACTCTGGAAAGTCCGATGGGACTTTTCCTAACGCATTCACCAACCTATACTGTTATTGTTTAAAACTATTTCCTATTTAATTCGTATTCGATTAAAATCGTAAAAAAGGAGTTATTATGTCATTAGCTAAAGATATTGCCAGCCATCTTCTAAAAATTGAAGCCGTTTATTTGAAACCAGAAGAGCCTTTTACTTGGGCTTCAGGGATCAAGTCCCCTATTTATACAGATAATCGTGTGACCCTCGCTTATCCTGAAACTCGTACCTTGATTGAGAATGGATTTGTAGACAAAATCAAAGAAGCTTTCCCTGAAGTAGAAGTGATTGCTGGAACAGCAACTGCAGGGATTCCTCACGGTGCCATTATCGCTGACAAGATGAACTTGCCTTTTGCCTACATTCGTAGCAAACCAAAAGATCATGGTGCTGGGAACCAAATCGAAGGCCGTGTCCCACAAGGTCAAAAGATGGTAGTGGTGGAAGATTTGATTTCTACAGGCGGTTCAGTTTTGGATGCTGTCGCAGCTGCGAAACGTGAAGGAGCAGATGTCCTTGGTGTGGTGGCTATCTTCACCTACCAATTGGAAAGCCGATAAGAAATTTGCAGAAGCTGGCGTTCAACTCGAAACCTTGTCTAACTACACAGAACTGATTCATTTGGCAGAAGAACAAGGTTATATTACCTCTGAAGGTTTGGAAATGTTGCGCCGTTTCAAGGAAAACCAAGAAACTTGGCAAAATAACTAATCGTACAGAAGCGTTTCTTGCGCTTCTTTTTTATCCTCTTTTCACTAGTTGTTAGCTAACTTGAAATACATAGAATAATCCTGTATGATTATGGTAATTGTTTTACGATATAAGCGATCTTAAGGGAGAAGCACATGACAAAAGAAGAGTATTTGGAAATGAAAAAGCAGGCGAGAGTTTGGTTTACCGTTAATATCCTCATCAGCTTGATTGCTATTACAGGTGGAAGTTTAGTGATCATCAGTCAATCACGCCATATTCCGTTTTTGCTGATGTCCCTGGGAGCAATCACCTTGATGAATCGAGTTTTGATCACACCTGCTTTTAATGCTAAAAAAGAGGCTGAGGAGCAACACCCAGAGTGGAAGGACTTGTCCACGAAAGGTACTAAAATACCTGTTGAAGATTTCCAGAAAGGGTTTCTCATATCGGTTGCCGCTCTTCTGATTGTCATTGTAGGTTTCTTTATGTTCTATCGTCCTCTGCCTAAAGCAGACCCTACAGTTTCGAATTTGACCCCTAAAGATGTTCAAATCTTACAAGAATTGGAAGAAGATATCGAATCCAACACCCCGTCGAATTCAAATTCATTGGATATCGATAAAGCAAAAGATTTAGCAGAAGAAGCACAGCGTGAAAATTGGTTGAAAAGAGAAGAGTAAGAACTCTTTTTAGGGAATTTGGAAGTCGCTAGTCTATGTGGAAGGGTATAAAAATGCAAATGACAGGAACAACATTTTGGCTTGTTTTTGGCATTGAATTTATTTCTAATTGTGATCCTATTTTACAGAGGACTTGCATTCACAGAGTTGCGAGAAGTCAAGCTTGATTTCAAGGAAGATTGCAAATAGTGAAGATCATTCCTCGGCCTAAATGATTTCGTACCAGTCACAAACAGCAGAAATGCTGTTTTTTTGATATAATGGATTTATGTTATCGAAAAGTAAACGTATTCTATTTGGGATGCTTCATGGTATCATGTTGCTAGTGATGGTCCACTGGTTCTTGATCAGTGTGACCTATCTGAGAGAGATTTCATGGCTAGCCATTTTAGGTGCTGGATTGCTATTTCTGCTAGGCTGGTTGAAACGCGATGGGGTCAAAAGAGCCCTTGCTTGGTTGACCCAGCACAAAAAAGGCTTCTTGCTTGGTGCAATCGTCTTTCAGCTGATTGTCATGGTTTGTGCGGAACTTTTGATCCGTCGGGATGCTGCGGTGGTTTTTAAGGGGGCTTTTGAGCTTCTGAAGCAATCTTCCATCACCAACTATCTCAGCCGCAATCCGAATAACATTCCGCTCTTTCTCTATGAAAAGTTTTTCTATGTGTTGTTTGGCTCTAGTGGTCTGTGGGTTATGCAGGTTCTCAATATGCTCTATGTCAATTTGGGTGCCGTCCTCTTGTACAAACTGTCACAGAAGCATTTCAATCAAAAAACGGCTGATCTAGTCTATCTCTTTTATGTGAGCTTGATCTGTTACTCGCCTTATTTCTATTCCATGTATACGGACATTCCGCCACTTCCTTTAATTGCTCTGCAATTATGGTGGTCCTTGGATCTCTTGAAGGAAAACCAAGCAGGGATCTCCTGGAAGAAGATGTTTGGTTTAGGGATTTTATCTGGCGTAACTATGTTGATCCGTCCAACGACTATTATTGTCATGATTGCCTTTTGGGCTGTACTCTTCTTTAGAGGAAACTGGAAGGTCTTTGGCAAGATTGCTACGGTGACCGTGATGACGACGGGATTTGTCTTTGCAGGGTTGAATACAGCGGTCAATCATCAAAGGGTCGTGCCGATTCTGAAAGAAGAAGGGCTGGCCAAAGGACCACTCTTGTTTATCAATCTGGGCTTGACGGATATGGGGCATAACCAAGAAGATATGAAAGAGGGCTTGCTGGCTTATATCGATGAGGACAAGCGCTCAGACTACAACAATGGTCTGTTTAAGAAGGAAAATGTCATTAAAGAAATCAAGCGCCGTCTCAAGGAATATGGACCTTAGGTTTGATTGGGCACATCTATTACAAGCAATCCTTGACGGTAGCAGAAGGCACCCTGGGTTGGCTGTATCGAGATGTAAAGTATGAGAAGACGCCTTTTATCAATCCTCTCTATGCAACACTCACAAAAGATAATGGATTTGCTAAATGGGTGCGGACCTATTTCCTCAGCACGGATCGTCCACAGTACAAGTATTATGAATTTATCAAGCAGTTAATCTGGATCGTCCTGTCGGCTGGCTTGCTTGGGGCTTATCTCAAGCGTCGAGATACGGATGACTTTAACTTCCTTTCCTTAGCGGTTTTTGGTGGTTTGCTCTTCTTAACCATCTTTGAAGGTGGGAAGACTCGCTACCTCATCCAATTCTTACCGCAAATTTTGCTAGTGGCTTCGATTGGTCTAGCAGGATATCCCAAGAAAGAAAACACCTAAAAGCTCTCGCTTTATGAATAGGCAGAAACAGAGGTTGGATAAACTTGTCCAGCCTCTTTTTTATCCAGTGGATCTCTGTCAAATGTGGTATAATGAAAGGTAAGAATTTATTGGATAGCGGAGAGTTTCCATGCAACATTCCCCATGGCACGAAGCCATCAAATCCCATCTTCCGGAAGGGTATTTTCATCAGATTAATGACTTTATGAATAAGGTCTATAGCCAAGGAGTGGTCTATCCACCGCGTGATAAGGTCTTTAAGGCCTTGCAGACAACGGAGATGGATCAGGTCAAGGTCTTGATCTTAGGCCAAGATCCCTACCATGGACCAGATCAAGCGCAAGGCTTAAGTTTTTCTGTCCCGGATCATGTACCAGCGCCGCCTTCTTTGCAAAATATTCTTAAAGAATTGCGCTCAGACATTGGTGAGAAGCGGTCGCATGATTTGACCTCTTGGGCGGAGCAAGGGGTCCTCTTGCTCAATGCCTGCTTGACGGTGCCTGCTGGGCAGGCCAATGGTCATGCGGGACAAATTTGGGAGCCGTTTACAGATGCTGTGATCAAGGTGGTTAATGAGTTGGAGGAGCCAGTAGTCTTTATCCTCTGGGGATCTTACGCTCGTAAGAAAAAGCCTTTGATTACCCACGATCGACATTTGATCCTTGAATCAGCTCATCCAAGTCCCTTATCGGCCTACCGAGGATTCTTTGGTTCCCAGCCCTTTTCAAAAACCAATCAATTTTTGGAAAAAGCAGGACGCGAGCCGATTGATTGGCTAAGATAGGAGAAAGAAATGCCACAATTAGCAACGATTTGTTATATCGACAATGGGAAAGAATTTCTCATGTTGCATCGCAATAAAAAGCCCAATGATGTCCATGAAGGCAAATGGATTGGAGTTGGTGGAAAATTAGAACGCGGAGAAACTCCTCAAGAGTGTGCTGCTAGGGAAATCCTTGAAGAGACGGGCCTGAAGCTAAACCAGTTTTAAAAGGGATTATCACCTTCCCTGAATTTACTCCAGATCTGGACTGGTACACCTATGTCTTTAAGGTGACCGATTTTGAAGGAGAGCTCATCGAGTGTAACGAAGGGACATTGGAGTGGGTGCCTTATGATCAAGTCCTCTCAAAACCTACTTGGGAAGGGGACCACACCTTTGTCGAGTGGCTCTTGGAAGATAGACCCTTCTTTTCAGCAATGTTTCGCTATGACGGGGATCGCTTACTAGAGACCCATGTCGATTTCTATGAATAAAGGAGTAGAAGATGTTAGTCATTAAAAATGGTCGTGTGATGGATCCAAAAACTGGTTTGGATCAAGTGTGTGATCTCTTGGTAGATCAGGGGAAAATTGTTGAAATGGGTCCATCTCTTTCTCATGAGCAAGCCCAAGTCATTGATGCAAGTGGCAAGGTGGTAGCGCCAGGTTTAGTGGACATTCATGTTCACTTCCGTGAACCTGGTCAGACCCACAAGGAAGATATTCACACTGGAGCTCTGGCAGCCGCAGCGGGTGGTTTTACGACAGTTGTCATGATGGCCAATACCACTCCAACTATTTCGGATGTCGAGACCTTAAATGAAGTCTTGGATTCTGCTGCCAAGGAAGCCATTCATGTCAAGACAGTTGCGACGGTTACCAAGAACTTTGATGGCCAACATTTGACCGACTTTGAAGGCTTGTTACAAGCTGGGGCTGTCGGTTTCTCTGATGATGGGATACCTTTGCAAAGTACCAAGGTAGTGCGTCAAGCTTTGGAAGAAGCCAAGCGTCTAGGTACCTTTATTAGTCTGCATGAAGAAGATCCAGAATTGAATGGCATTCTGGGACTCAATGAGCACATTGCCCGAGAACACTTCAAGGTTTGTGGAGCGACAGGTGTAGCTGAATACTCTATGGCAGCGCGTGATGCCATGATTGCTCACGCGACAGGTGGACACCTCCACATCCAGCACCTTTCTAAAGCTGAAAGTGTTAAGGTAGTTGAGTTTGCTCAAGCAATTGGCGCTCCTGTAACAGCAGAAGTAGCTCCTCAGCATTTCTAAGACTGAAGATCTCTTGCTGTCTAAGGGAAGCAATGCCAAGATGAATCCGCCTCTTCGTCGGGAAGAAGACCGTCGTGCAGTCATCGAAGGCTTGAAGTCAGGAGTCATTACCGTAATCGCAACGGACCACGCGCCTCATCATGCGGATGAAAAGAACGTAGCCGATATCACCAAGGCTCCTTCCGGCATGACAGGATTAGAGACCTCTCTATCGCTTGGTTTGACCTATTTGGTCCACGCAGGAGAGCTCGGCTTGATGGAACTCTTAGAAAAAATGACCTATAATCCCGCTAAATTATATAACTTTGAAGCGGGCTATTTGGAAGTCGGTGGACCAGCAGATATTGTGATTTTTGATCCGGATGGTGACCGTTTAGTGTCTGATCATTTTGCTTCCAAGGCAGCCAATTCCCCGTTTGTCGGTGAATCCCTCAAGGGACAAGTAGCCTATACCATCTGCCAGGGCAAGATTGTCTACCAAGCCTAAACCTGACTTAAAAATAAGAAAGTCAAATTGAAAGCTGGACGAATGAGGAGTATATGAATAGTAGAAAAATACTAGAGATGATCTTATATTGTTTGGTCACTTTTCTGGTCTGCTTTTTTCTGGTCAATTGGCTCCTTCCTTCGGCAGAACCAGTGATGACCAAACCGTCAACAAGTGCCAAAAAGAAGGTAGTCACCTATGTAGCGATTGGGGATTCCTTGACCAAAGGCGTAGGAGATAGCACCAATCAAGGAGGTTTTGTCCCTATGCTCGCTCAGAGTTTGACCAATGAAACAGGTCTTGAATTCAAAGCGATCAACTATGGTGTTTCTGGTAACACGAGCGGTCAAATTTTGTCACGTATGCAGGAGAAAAAGGAGATTCGAAAGGACCTGAAGCAGGCTCAGTTACTGACCATTACTGTCGGGGGCAATGACCTGCGAAAGGCCATCCTTGAGGATACCAGTAACTTAAATCTGGACCGTTTTGAAAAAGCATCGAAGACCTATGAGAAAAATCTCAAACAGATCATCGAATTGGCCCGCAAGGACAACCCGGATCTGCCCATTTACGTGGTGGGGATCTATAATCCCTTGTATCTCAACTTCCCCGATTTAACGGATTTGCAGACACTTGTCGATCAGTGGAACCAAAGAACGGAGGAAACCCTTTCTGCTTATAAGGGCGTCTATTTTGTTCCGATCAATGACCTCCTCTATAAGGGGATTGATGGACAGAGTGGGGTGACAGAGAGCGAATTAGGAAAAGAAACTGTGACCAACGATGCCTTGTATGACGAGGATAGTTTTCATCCCAATAATACAGGATATGAAATTATGAAAGAAGCCGTACTGGAGAAAATACATGCAACTCAGAAAAAATGGTTCGAGTGAAAAGAAGGTCAAGCCACCAACCACAGGACCTCATTTTAAGGAGAGACGAGAAAAAACGCCGATCAACATCTGGAAATGGCTCTTTCTAGGCTTGGTCAGTTTCTTATTCGCAACAAGTCTAGTCGTATGGACTCGTTTCTCAACGGTACGAGAGGATGTCCGGCAACTACAGGCTCCTAGCCAAGAAGGAGATATCAAGATCGGCAGTATGACCACGACCAGGGCTCAACTAAATGAAACCATCAAGGTTATGCTGAAAAGTTATCATTTGAGTGGTTATCAACTGTATGCAGACAACCAACAGATGTTACTAGAGGGGAAGATGGACTTTTTAGGAAAGGAGTACCCGCTCTATATCTATTTCCAGCCAAGTAAGCTAGAGGATGGAAGTATCCTCTTGACCCTTAAGGATTTTTCAGTTGGGACCTTGAAACTTCCTAAGAAGACCGTGATGCAGGTGCTGTCTACAAACAAGGATCTACCTGACTTTGTAAAAATTGATAGCAAAGAAGCGACGATCAAGATCGAACTTGCCAAAATCAAAAATGAGATGGACTTTTACGTCAAGGCCAATACCATTGATCTATACAATGATCAAATCATTTTTGATCTCTACAGAAAAAAATAAGAACCAGAGGCGATAGCAGGAAAGAGGCTTTCGCCTTTATTTTGCTTCTATTCAAAAAATTCAGAATATTACAGAAAATTCTTGACATTCAATTTTCCCTGTGCTAGAATACTAAACAAGACATCAAACAAAGGAGAAAAGTCAAACATGAAAACAGCTAAGTTTATTCAATTTGCTTTGTTGTTGAGGTACTCGGACTAGTGCAAAAGCATTAGTCCTGTTTGGCTTACCAAGCGGGAGTAACAAAACATCTCGCTTAGGTAACTGGCGAGATGTTTTTATTTTATTCGCTATATTTAGAAAAGAGGAGACCCTATGCGTAAAGTTGAATTTTTAGATACCAGTCTTCGGGATGGCGAACAGACTCCTGGAGTTAATTTTTCCATTAAAGAAAAGATTGCCATTGCCAAGCAATTGGAAAAATGGGGAATTTCTGCTATTGAAGCAGGTTTTCCAGCAGCCAGTCCCGACTCTTTCACAGCTGTGCAGGAAATTGCTAAGGTCTTGACCAAGACAGCTGTGACCGGTTTGGCACGCTCGGTTAAATCCGATATTGATGCCTGCTATGAAGCCTTGAAGGATGCGAAGTATCCGCAAGTTCACGTCTTTATCGCAACGAGTCCCATTCACCGAGAGTTTAAACTCAACAAGACCAAGGAAGAAATTCTTGAGGCCATCAAAGAGCATGTTTCATACGCACGCTCTAAGTTTGAGGTTGTTGAATTCTCGCCGGAAGATGCGACCCGGACGGAATTGGATTTCCTCTTGCAAGTCGTTCAGACTGCAGTTGATGCGGGGGCTAGCTACATCAATATTCCTGATACAGTCGGCTTCACGACACCAGCAGAATATGGCGCGATTTCAAATACTTAATTGACCATGTCAAAACAGACCGCGAGATTATTTATTCACCTCATTGCCATGATGACCTAGGGATGGCTGTCGCGAATAGCTTAGCAGCCATTAAAAATGGCGCAGGTCGTGTTGAAGGGACCATCAATGGAATTGGTGAACGGGCTGGAAATGCGGCACTTGAAGAAGTAGCGGTCGCTCTTAATATTCGCGAAGACTATTTCCAAGTGGAGAGTCCGATTGTCCTTAATGAAACCATCAACACCTCTGAGTTGGTCTCTCGTTACTCTGGGATTCCAATTCCTAAAAACAAGGCGGTTATTGGTGGCAATGCCTTCTCACACGAGTCTGGGATTCACCAAGATGGAGTCCTTAAAAATCCGCTTACCTATGAAATCATCACGCCTGAGTTGGTGGGGGTTAAGAGCAATAGCCTTCCACTTGGTAAATTGTCTGGTCGCCATGCCCTTGTTGAAAAACTGTATGAGTTGGGACTGGAATTCACAGAAGAAGACATCCAGCCATTGTTTGCTAAGTTTAAATCTCTGGCAGACAAGAAACACGAGATCACTGATGCCGATATCCGCGCCCTAGTTGCCGGTACAGCAGTGGAAAATCCAGAAGGCTTCCACTTTGATGATCTTCGCCTCACAACCAATGAAGATGAAAGTATCACTGCAGCAGTCAGTCTGAAAAATGAAGATGGTGAGATTCTTGAATACCTTGCCAAAGGTCAAGGTTCAGTGGAAGCAATCTTTAATGCTATTGATCAATTCTTCCACCAAGAAGTTCGTCTGACTTCTTATAGCATTGATGCGGTGACAGATGGGATTGATGCCCAAGCGCGGGTGCTGGTTACTGTTGAAAATGAAGCGACAGATACCATCTTTAACGCTTCTGGTTTAGACTTTGACGTATTGAAGGCCTCAGCGATTGCCTATATCAATGCCAATACCTTGGTGCAAAAAGAAAATGCTGGAGAGATCGGCCACATTGTGTCCTATCGTGATCTACCAGATGCCTAAAGGAGAACACTATGACGAAGAAGATTGTCGCCCTTGCTGGAGACGGGATTGGACCAGAGATTATGGAGGCTGGCCTGTCCGTACTGAAAGCAGTGGCAGAAAAAACAAACTTTGACTATTCAGTCCAAGCGCATCCATTTGGTGGAGCAGGGATTGATGCGGCTGGTCATCCTCTACCAGCTTCTACTCTAGAAGCTACCAAGGAAGCGGATGCTATTCTCTTAGCAGCTATCGGAAGTCCCCAGTATGACCAAGCACCGATTCGGCCGGAGCAAGGTTTGTTGGCTCTTCGTAAGGAGCTCAACCTTTATGCCAACATTCGTCCGGTCAAAATCTATGATGCTCTCAAGCACTTGTCTCCTTTGAAGGAGGATCGCATTAAAGGCGTGGACTTCGTAGTGGTTCGCGAGCTCACAGGTGGGATTTACTTTGGAGAGCATATCTTAGAAGAAGATCAAGCTCGAGATATTAACGACTACTCCCTTGAAGAAGTGGAGCGTATCGTCCGTAAGGCTTTTGAGATTGCGCGTGGACGTCGCAAGAAAGTTACCAGCATTGATAAACAAAATGTCCTCGCAACCTCTAAACTTTGGAGAAAAGTTGCAGATCGAGTGGCTCAAGACTTCCCGGATGTGACCTTGGAGCACCAGTTGGTAGATTCAGCAGCCATGCTCATGATTACTAATCCTTCTCGATTTGATGTCATTGTTACGGAAAACCTTTTCGGAGATATTCTTTCAGATGAGTCCAGTGTCTTGTCTGGAACTCTTGGCGTCATGCCATCGGCTAGCCATTCAGAGTCGGGGCCAAGCATGTATGAGCCTATTCATGGATCAGCTCCAGATATTGCGGGTCAGGGCGTGGCGAATCCAGTCTCGATGATCCTCTCTGTTGCCATGATGATGCGAGAAAGTTTTGATCGAGAAGAAGATGCTAGACGAATTGAAGAAGCAGTAGAAGCGACTCTTGCTGCTGGAATCTTTACTAGAGACCTAGGAGGCAGTGCTTCGACAAAAGAAATGACAGAAGAGATTATAAAACGATTATGAGTGTAAAAGGAATGATTACGGGCTTGATCCTTCTATGGAATCTTTCGTAGGAATTCTCTACGGAGTGGATAAGGAAAAGGCTAAACGAAATGACTGGCGGATACCAGAAAAGACCTTGCTCTTTTATGCTTTTGCAGTTGGAGGGCTAGGAGCTTGGACTGGAGGGCTCCTCTTTCATCACAAAACACAGAAGTGGTATTTTAAAGTTACCTGGCTCTTAGGAACGCTTCTCACCCTATACACACTCTACGCTTTATGGAGGTAAGGATGGCAGGAAAATCAATTTTTGATAAAATCTGGGAACGGCATGTAGTGACCGGTGAGAAAGGCCAGCCCCAACTCATGTATGTGGACCAACACTATATCCACGAGGTGACCAGTCCCCAAGCCTTTCAAGGATTGCGGGATGCAGGACGCAAGGTTCGACGGCCAGATTTAACCTTTGGGACTTTTGATCACAATGTACCAACTGTTAACATTTATGATATTCGGGATGTGATTTCCAAGGCTCAGATTGATAAATTAGCTGAAAACGTTAAAGATTTTGGAATTGATCATGCGGCTCACGGTTCAGAAAAACAAGGAATCGTTCATATGGTGGGCCCTGAAACTGGACGAACTCAGCCTGGAAAGTTCATTGTCTGTGGAGACAGCCATACCGCAACCCATGGCGCTTTCGGTGCAATTGCCTTTGGAATTGGAACCAGTGAGGTAGAGCATGTCTTTGCCACCCAGACCATCTGGCAGGTCAAACCCAAGAAGATGTTGGTCGAATTCACCGGAACCCCGCAAAAAGGGATCTATTCAAAGGATTACATCCTAGCTTTGATAGCGCGTTACGGTGTTGCCTGCGGCGTTGGCTATGTCGTAGAGTATCGGGGCGAAGCGATTGATCGCTTGACCATGGAAGAGCGGATGACCATCTGCAATATGTCCATTGAATTTGGATCTAAGATGGGAATCATGAATCCAGACCAAAAGACCTTTGATTACCTAGAAGGTCGTGAATGTGTGCCACAAGATTTTGAAGCTGCAGTAGCGGACTGGAAGACCTTGGTCAGTGATGACGATGCCGTATATGACAAGGTCATCCGTATGGATGTATCTGACTTAGCTCCGATGGTGACTTGGGGGACCAATCCTTCCATGGGAGTGGACTTTGAAACTTCCTTTCCAGAGATTCGTGACATGAATGATGAGCGGGCCTATCATTATATGGATCTAGAACCTGGCCAAAAACCAGCAGACATTGAATTAGGCTATATCTTTATCGGATCTTGTACCAACGCGCGTCTCAGCGATTTGGAGTTGGCAGCCAAGTTTGTGAAAGGCAAAAAGATTGCGCCCAACTTAACAGCCATTGTCGTACCTGGTTCTCGTCCGGTTAAGCAGGCTGCTGAAAAGTTAGGCTTGGACAAGATCTTTATAGATGCAGGCTTTGAATGGCGTGATCCAGGTTGCTCTATGTGTCTAGGAATGAATCCAGATAAGGTTCCAGATGGGGTCCACTGTGCCTCTACCAGCAACCGAAATTTTGAAGACCGCCAAGGGTTTGGGGCCAAGACCCATCTCTGTAGCCCTGCTATGGCAGCTGCAGCGGCAATAGCAGGACGCTTTGTCGATGTGCGCCAAATGCCCGAAGTCCAGTAAAGGAGGAATCATGGAGAAATTTACCATTTATACGGGGACAACCGTTCCCTTAATGAACGATAATATCGATACCGACCAAATCCTCCCCAAGCAATTCTTAAAGCTGATTGATAAAAAAGGCTTTGGCAAATACCTCATGTATGCTTGGCGCTATTTGGACGATCACTATACCGAGGATCCAACATTTATCTTTAATAAGCTGGAATACCGCAAGGCAACCATTTTGATCACTGGTGACAATTTTGGGGCAGGTTCCTCTCGGGAACATGCAGCCTGGGCCTTGGCTGATTATGGCTTTAAAGTCGTCATCGCCGGATCCTTCGGAGATATCCATTACAATAATGAACTCAATAATGGGATGCTTCCGATTGTTCAGCCCTTAGAGGTTCGACAAAAACTAGCCAGCTTGAAGCCGACAGATCCAGTGACGGTGGATTTAGAAGAGCAAAAGATTATCTCGCCAGTTGGAGAGTTTCGATTTGAGATCGATGGTGATTGGAAGCACAAACTGCTCAATGGTCTAGATGACATTGGCATTACACTTCAATATGAGGACTTGATTGCCGCTTATGAAAGCAACGGCCAGTTTATTGGCAATAAAATTGTATAGTTAATTAAGAATTTTCAGAAAATATATTGAAGCTTTTTGGTAATTTTGATAGAATAGAAAAAAAGAATTGAAGAGGACGAAATTTATGACAAAACACATTCAATGGGACGGAACACTTTCACAAGAAGGATTTGACATTTTGAAAGGAGAGGGAGGTTGTATCGTCTGCCCTACAAAAGTTGGTTACATTATTATGACCAGTGACAAGGCCGGCTTGGAACGGAAGTTCGAAGCTAAAGAACGCAACCGCAATAAACCAGGTGTCGTTCTTTGTGGGAGCATGGATGAACTCCGAGCCCTTGCGCAATTGAATCCTGAAATCGATGCCTTCTACCAAAAACATTGGGATGAAGATATCTTGCTTGGTTGTATCCTTCCTTGGCGTGAAGATGCCTATGCAAAATTACAAGCCTTCGGAGATGGACGCGAAGAACTCATGACAGACGTTCGTGGAACCAGCTGTTTTGTCATCAAATTTGGTAAAGCTGGTGAGCAAATCGCCAAAGAAATGTGGGAAAAAGAAGGCAAGATGGTTTACGCCTCTTCAGCTAACCCTTCAGGCAAAGGAAACCGTGGGAAGGTCCAAGGAATCGGTGAGCGTATCGAAGGTGCTGTGGATTTGGTCATCGAAGCCGATGACTATGTAGCCTCTATCCAACCAGACAAGACCATTGAAACGCGCTATGAACAAGGGGTGATGGTATCAATGGTGGATGCAGAAGGAAACCTCATCCCAGAACAAGGAGCAGGTAGCCGCTCTGTCAATACTTGTCCAGTCGTGATCCGTAAAGGATTGGATATCGATAAGATCATGATGCACTTGTCCGATCATTTCAACTCTTGGAACTACCGTCAAGGGGAGTACTATTAAGAAATAGAGTAAAGAGTGGGACAGAAATCGGTAATTCGATAGAATTCGATTTCGTCGTCCCACCTCCGCACAGTTGAGTAGGGCTGTAAAAGCTGATGAAATCAGCGTAGTAGATCCCACTCAACCACTGCGTCTTGCTCGACAATCCAAAGACAATTGAGAGGCTGGGACTTTTGTCCCAGCCTCTTTTTGTGAAACAATAAAAGATGGTATAATAGAGTCAAAAGCTATTCCAAAGAAGGGGAATTAGTATGATTTCTAGAAAAGCATTTATAGATAAAGTGAATCTGGAAGGCTTTCATTCAATACCCAAATCCCATGGTGGGGATATAATGACTTCAAGTCATTGGTTCGAAGAAAAAAGCTCTCTGAAGAGCAGCTTTATCAGATATTTCTTTCACTTTGTAGGGAGATAGAAGACCGGCAAATGCATGAATTAGAGCTGAAGGGTAAGTATAATACCGGATTTTATGTAGTCGAATCAAATGGTCGGGAGTTCCGGTTTGAGTTTGTTTTCAAAAAGAATCAACAACTAAGAGTTTATAATCTATTTGAGACAGTCAATGGTCGTAAGAAACTCACCTTGATGGATCTGCTTGATTTCATTATGGAATGACTAGGTATAGAAATAATAATGGTATACTACAGATTGAAAAAAGAGAAAGTGGCTCTATGATTACAAGAGATGAATTTTTAGAAAGAATCAATCAAGAGGGATTTTCATTTAGCATTGAAATCCCGCGCAGAATTTTTTGGGATTTTAAATCATTAGTTTTTAGAAGAAGAATTTCGGAAGAAGACCTCTATCAGATGTTTTATAACTATTGTCGGGAGTTAGAAAACTGTCTGAAAGAAGCCGGAGAGAAACGCCGTTTGCTCTTTAATAAATTTCCAGTTAGTCCCATTCATGATAAATATAAAACAGAATTTGATACAACGGCACCAAACGGCCGTAATTTTCGTTTTGAGTTTGTCTTCGGTACTGACAATCGTTTAAAAGTTTATAATATCGTTGAAACCGTTAATGGTCGTAAGAAAAGCAAACCTATGGAGATTATTAAGGATATAGTCGATTCCTTATAAGGCATATTTATTTCAAAACAAAAAACAAGGTATTTATACTGAGGCTAAAGTATAGATAACTAGCCAGCGCTTGATGAATCCGATTTTCTCCTTGTTCAGAGTTAAAGTGGTTGGCTCGTCATAAACCTCTCAAAGAGGGAGCTGTTTTACTTGCTATCATCCCTAAAGGAATCTTATTAGTTAGCTATTTCTGCTTGATTCCATTGGCCTAGTGACTTTGATGAATGAGTTTAACAAAGCTGCAGATAGGCTCGTGTTCCTTTGCTTGTTCGCTCTGACTTTTTTAATGTTGCTACTATTTGCAATCATCACAGTTGCAATAGTTTTATTAAACCGATCTTTCCTGTTTGATCGCTTAACAGCTAGTAGTTATCGAAGTACGGTCGGGAAATAGACAAAAAATAAAAGGACTCTATTTTGCGAATAGAGTCCTTTTGATTAAGTAGGAGTTGAAGTAAGTTTTTAATAAGTCACCACATTAATCTCACCCTTGTCGTATTCTGCGATAAAGATGTCATCAACATTTTCAAATCCTTGTTTATTTAGTTCAGCCATAAGCCATTCTTCAGTTTTACCGATGGTTTCTAAAATTTCTACTTGGACCACACCATCTGTAATGATTGGGTATTTGGGATTTTCATCTCCCATTCGAACGATTATGAGTTGGCCATTTGTTCGATGACGGCTCTTTTGACTTCTTTCAATTGGAAGACCCCTTGAGAGCGCAACTTAAGAGCGACGTCAGAAGCAGAAAGGCCTTTTGAGCGACAAGCTTCTGGATCTAATTTTCCGTTTTTTATGATAATAGTTGGTTTTCCATCAATCAGATGTTTGATGAAGTAAACATTGGTATTAAGCCATTTGAGTGACAGAATCAAAATCGTCCAGATGATGAGGATGACGATATATTGAAGGATGGTAATCGAGCTATTGTAGATGACCCCGCCGATAATACCCCCGAGAACAAAGTTCTGTATTTGGTCTACTGCAGAACTTGGAGCTAAATTTCCTTTTCCTGTTACGTTAATAACAAAAACAAGAGAAAGAAGCCCCAAGGCCAATTTAATTGCAATTGTAGCAAAAAAGCTTATCATTTTTCAACCTCCACCAGTTCTACATCTGTTTTATATAAGTCCATTTTTTCAAGTAAATAGCTATCTGGGTCTGTTCCGCTAATCGCACGATAGAATTGCTTGTCTACCTTGATAATAGCTCCGTCGGTCGTATCCGAAGTATTGACATAGACATCTTCTTTATCTACACCTAATTCTTTTGAAACAACTTCGATAAAGTGTAGGGAAGAGCGGAATTGATTGTCATTAGACTGATTGTTTTGAAAATTTGAAATGCCAATCAAAACAACGGCTACTAAGATTAAGACAGAAATAATAGACAATTCACGGAACTTACTTCCACGTTTATCCTTATATGCCTTAAAGACAAAAAAAGCAGTTACCAACACTAAGAGAATGGACATAATCACCATAACCCAATTTTGCTGGCTAATCTGACTAAGTACATAGTCGTAGGAATAGAATTTCATAAAAACCCTCTCTTTTGTTAATTCAAGATATTATAAACCATTTCAATCCATACTTCAATAATTTAAAATGAAAATTCTATTTTTTTAAGGTTTGGATTGTACCTTAAAGGTTGGAGAATGGCAGTAGGAGTTTTCTATCTAATCGAAATTTGGTACACTAGTGCTATGAAGATGGAAGATACAATGAAAAAAGCGATCATTTTAGGGGCTACAGGGGGGATTGGCCGTCAGCTAGCGAAAGAATTGGCAAGAAGTCTGGATTATCTGGTCTTAGTAGGACGTGATCCAGACAAACTCTCCCAAGTCCAAGAGGAACTAACTGGGAGCAAGGCGCAGCTGTCAATCCTAACGTTAGATATGCTAGATCAAGTAGCCCTAGAAGCTTTTGTAGAGAACCTAGATGCAGATCTTCTTGTCAATTGTGCGGGACTAGCCTATTTTTCCCTAGGATGTGACCTTGATTCAGCTAGTGAGCAAGACCTCTGGCAAGTCAATTACCATGCTCCAGTCCACTAATCAAGCAGGTGGTGAAGAAGAATCAGAAGATCCACTTGGTCCAGCTGTCATCTCTGGCTGCTCTTTTTCCTCATCCCTATTTAGCAGCCTACAGTGCTAGTAAGGCTGCCTTGCAGACCTACACTCTTTCTCTCCAGGAGGAACTGAAGCAATCAGATTCACCGATTCAGCTAGGTCTCTATATTCTTGGACCAGTCCAAACAGCTATTCTTCCTCCCAAACTAGTAGAAGCATTGGGTGGCGGTCGCTTGCAGATGAAGCCTGAGAAAGTCGCTCAGCAGTTGATCCGCTTTATAGAAAGGGATACTTCCTATGCGATTATCGGGCTTCGCTATCGCTTGCTAGTTTGGCTAGGTAGCATGCTTCCCCAAAGATGGATCATTCGTATCCTTGCAAGGTATTTACGAAAGGGACTTAATAGATGAAATTGTTAGTTATATTTTTAGGAGTTGCTTATCTTCTCTTATTTCTCATCCGTTGGTTGCTGTCCTTCATTTATTATAAAAAAGGTCAGTCTCATCTTGCGGACTTCCCAGAAGAGCTTTTTACAGTGGTCCAACCCATCCTCTCTGGGGATCCTCGTTTAGAGAGTGATTTGCGGGCCAATCTCCAGCAAACAGAAGCAGTAGAATTCTACTGGTTGATTGACCAGTCTGATACAGAAGCCCAGCGAGTAGCAGATCAGATTTGCCAAGATGCTTCCTTTGCCCAACGCATTCGAATCTTTCTCATTGAAGACGTCCCTCAAGGGATTAATCCCAAGAGTTACAAGATTGAGCAGGTTGTAGAGGAGCTGACCCGGCCTTATCTGATTGTTTTGGACGATGATAGTGTGATTGATTTTTCTAAAATGGGTGAGTTGACTGCCTATCTGGGTCAAGAGGTTATTCTGACAGGTATTCCCTATAACCAAGAAAGAAGTAATTTCTGGTCCAAGCTGGTTGCAGCATTCGTCAATGGCAATTCCTTTATTACCTATTTTACTATGGCAGAAGTTGAGGCGAATCACTCCATCAACGGGATGTTTTATATCCTACCGGTAGAACTTGCAAAGGAGCAGGGGCTCTTCACAGCGATTAAGGATTATCTATGTGATGATTTAGCTGTGGCCGATTTTTTAAGGAGTAAAGGAGTATCCATTGTCCAAACACGGGTCACCTGCAATGTTCGAACCACTATCAAGGATGCCAAGCAATACCTGCTCCAGATGAAGCGATGGCTTCTCTTTAGCTCTATCTATCTCAAAGAACACATGGACTGGAAGGTCTTTTGTCTCATTGGTTTACCTAGTTTTATGCCTTTTACAGGCTTCATCCTAAGTCTGTTTTTAGGGTGGCCTTATCTTCTTCTAGGCTTGAGTTTACTACTATTCAAGGCAGTATGGATGCTCCTCTATCGACAAAGCATTCTATCCAATCGCCTACACTTGGATGAAGTCGCCTACGAAGTGCTGAGTGATTTCCTGCTTCCTTGGCTCTTTGTCTATGTTCTAGTGACTCCTCCTGTGATTAATTGGCGGGGGCGGAAGATTCGAGTGACGGATGGAAAGATTCGTTATGAGTAAGATGAAGTCCTATCTGGACCGTTTGTCTGCCTTGTCACCTAATCAGACCATGCTAGACTCTGATCGCTTGGTTCTCTTTCTTAGTGGGAGCAGTGATATTACTTGTGCCGGGCTGACAGCTGGGCAACTAGACCTCCTCCATGCAATTTGTCCATCTGGCTATTCAGTGGTAGCCAGTAATTTTCCCTTCAATCAAGATTTTGAACATATAAAGTCTCCACAAGTATCCCTCTTGTCAGCTTCTGCATCCAATATCATCTACTATTGGCATACGATTTTGAACCTTCGTTTCCAAAAGTTGTTACAGGAGCACTTGTCTCCCTTGTTGGAAGCGCAGGAAGTAGTTCTTGTTTGTAAGAGTTCAGGTGTCAATATGCTGACCCAGTGGTTCAGAAGTTTAGGGAATCAGGTCACCCTTCCAAGATTGCGTGTGATAGCGCTTGGCCCGGTTTCCCATCTTCTCTTAAATCAAAAAGAACTAGAGCTACTGGTCATCAAAGGAAAGAAAGATCCTTATTCACGTATTCTGGATCGCCACTCAGCGTATATTCAAGTGGATACGGATCATTATAGCTATGAGTACAGAGAAGATGTGAAAGGAATCATCTATGACTGGATTAGAAAAAGTGATAAAAATCGATGTGATTAGCGTCCCCTTTAGTGGCCATTTGTTTCCAACCTTGACCCTGGTGAAACCCTTGCTGGAGGATCCGCGTTTTCAGATCCGTGTTATTACAGGTTTTCAGAAAAAGGCATTGGTTGAGCAGATTGGTTTTGACTGCCTTGCCTTGTTTCCTGATCGTCCGACAGTGATGGAAGATATAGCCAATACATCAAAGCAAGCAAATCTATTGATCATGTACCAACAATTAATGGCCAATAGCAGACTGGTCCCTGAAGTTTTTGACGAAATAAATCGAATTTGGGACTCTGAGGGAAGCCCTGACTTGGTTATTGCAGATTTTGTAGCAGCTCCTGCTGGAGTTTTAGCAGATCGTTTGGGCATTCCCTGGATTACGACCATTCCAAGTCCAGTAGCGATTGAAAGTCGCACGACAACACCTGCTTATCTAGGTGGCTGGAAACCGCACCAGGGAACCTTCTACAAGTGGAGAGATGCTCTGGGTAGGCGAGTCATCCGTTTGGCAAAGAAAGTTGGACTTGCGCTGGTTAAGAAGAATCTCGATACCCTAGAGGATTTCAAATTGTACCGTGAAGATGGGACAGAAGCCATCTATTCTCCCTATTCAATCTTAGCCCTGGGCATGAAAGAGTTGGAGTTTCGAGACGATTTCCATCCCAGCTCAAATGGATTGGTTATCGCTGTTTATCTTTTGATCGGCTTCCTCAAGAGCAGAAGCAGTATTTCACTAGCTCTAAAAAGCGGGTCCTCGTTACCTGTGGGACCCATTTAAAGTGGGAAAAAGAGCGGATGATAGAGTTTGCAAAGCTTATGAGCCAAGAACATCCTGACTATGTCTTTTACGTAACCTTAGGCGACCCTAATGGTTTGGAGAATCCACCCAAGATGTTGTCGGAGAATCTTTTGATCTTTGATTATCTTCCATATTCAGATGTTTTGGAACAGATAGATTTTGCCATTCATCATGCAGGTGCGGGGATCTTGATGGGTTGTATTGATCATGGGATTCCAAGTCTGATATTGCCCCAGGACTATGACCAGTTTGATAATGCGGTTCGGGCTGAGTTATTCCAAATAGGTTTGGTCTCTCGTAAAAAGACGGAATCCGAAGTCTTGCGCTTATTTAATGAATTGGTTTCTCGGGAAGATTGGTCGCACCTAAAAACTCTGGCTCAGAAAAACAAAGCCTATCAGCCAACAGAGATTCTTTATCAAGAAATAGAGAGACTCTTGAAAGTGACCTTATAGAAGAAGTGGAAGGGGAGACTCCTGTTTGCTTTCTTCCAAAGACCTTTGATTATTGAACATAAAAAAACTAGAGTTTAGACTCTAGTCTTTTTGTTTTTGATGGGTGATGTTTTTACCCCAGGTGACGATATTTTCATTCTTGTTGAGGATTCGTTTGATATTGTCCTTGTGGCGGATGATAATCAAGGACGAAAGTGCGAGGACGATAATGGTAAAGATGATATCGTAGCTTGGGAGGATCCAACCAGTCAGTGGGAGGATGAGGACTCCGATACTTGCCAAAATTGCGACTGTCACACTTGAAAAAGAAATCATGCTAGTTAAATAGAGGCTAGCAAAGAAATATATAGCTAAGATTAATAGAAAGAGAGGTGAGAAGCCGATGAGGACTCCTGCACTGGTTGCGACTGCCTTGCCTCCTTTAAAGCCTGCAAAAATTGGGAAGGTATGACCAAGGACTGCGAGAAGACCAAAGACCATTGGCGAAATCCCTGTAACCCCAAAAATAGTCGGCAATAAAACAGCCAAGGTTCCTTTGAGGAAATCAACTGCAAAGACGACCAGACCTGCCTTCGTCCCTAAGATACGGAAGGTATTGGTGGTCCCTGTATTTCCAGAACCGTGTTCGCGTAGATTGATGTTAAAGAAGGCTTTCCCAATCCACAAACCAGAAGGGATAGAACCTAATAAGTATGCTAATACGAGTAAAAGAATTGTTTCATCATAGTTTCATTATATCAAAATTACTTTGAATGAAAAAGAAAATTTCGTCCATAATTGTCACATCGGATAGTCGGTTTAAGCTAATCGTACTTAAATGGGCTAATTAAAGGGAGAGAAGAAAGAAAAATTTTGCAAAATTTCCTAAAAAGCTGTAATATAGAAAAGATGAACAAACAGGAGGTTCCTTGTGTCTAAAAAGGAAATCAACATTAATAATTATAATGACGATGCCATTCAGGTACTAGAAGGGTTGGATGCGGTCCGTAAACGTCCAGGGATGTATATTGGATCGACAGATGGAAATGGTCTCCACCATTTGGTCTGGGAAATTGTCGACAATGCCGTCGATGAAGCCCTATCTGGTTTTGGTTCTCAAATTGACGTTACCATTAACAAAGACGGTTCCCTATCTGTAGCTGACCAAGGTCGGGGGATGCCGACAGGAATGCATGCTATGGGCAAACCAACTGTTGAGGTAATCTTTACGGTCCTCCACGCAGGTGGGAAGTTTGGACAAGGAGGGTATAAGACCTCTGGTGGTCTCCACGGAGTGGGATCTTCCGTCGTGAACGCCCTCTCTAGCTGGCTTGAGGTTGAGATTACCCGTGATGGAGCAGTCTACAAGCAACGCTTTGAAGATGGCGGGAAACCAGTTACCACTCTTGAGAAGATAGGAACGGCACCTAAGTCTAAGACAGGGACCAAGGTTACCTTCATGCCAGATGCAACCATCTTCTCAACGACGGATTTCAAGTTTAATACTATTGCAGAACGAATCAAGGAGTCGGCTTTCTTGCTCAAAGATGTGACGTTGACGCTGACAGATCTTCGTAAGGAAGAAGACAACTACGTCGCCTTCCATTACGAGAATGGGGTCCAGGATTTCGTTGAGTACTTAAATGAAGATAAGGAAACCTTGACGCCGGTTCTCTACTTTAATGGAGAATCAGAAGGCTTCCAAGTAGAGGTCGCTCTCCAGTACAATGATGGCTATTCTGATAATATCTTGTCCTTCGTCAATAATGTCCGCACCAAAGATGGGGGAACCCATGAGACAGGACTCAAGACTGCCATTACCAAGGCCATGAACGATTATGCAAGAAACAGGCCTTCTCAAAGAAAAAGACAAGAACCTAGAAGGCTCCGACTACCGGGAAGGTCTTTCAGCTGTTCTTTCGATCTTGGTTCCAGAAGCCCATTTGCAGTTTGAAGGGCAAACCAAGGACAAACTAGGAAGTCCACTTGCACGACCAGTCGTCGACGGGATTGTCGCTGATAAGTTGACCTTCTTCCTTATGGAAAATGGGGAACTAGCTTCCAATCTGATTCGCAAGGCCATCAAGGCCCGGGATGCGCGTGAAGCAGCTCGGAAGGCGCGTGATGAGAGTCGTAATGGGAAGAAGAATAAGAAGGATAAGGGACTCTTATCTGGTAAATTGACCCCAGCCCAGTCCAAGAATGCTGCCAAGAATGAACTCTACCTGGTCGAAGGGGACTCAGCCGGTGGTTCTGCTAAGCAAGGTCGGGACCGCAAGTTCCAGGCCATCCTTCCGCTTCGAGGGAAGGTTCTCAATACTGAAAAGGCCAACATGAGCGATATCCTCAAAAACGAGGAAATCAACACCATGATTTACACCATCGGTGCTGGAGTTGGGGCTGACTTTACACTTGAAGATGCCAACTATGACAAGATTATCATCATGACCGATGCGGATACGGATGGGGCCCACATTCAGACCCTGCTCCTAACTTTCTTTTACCGGTATATGCGCCCCTTGGTTGAAGCAGGACGTGTCTATATCGCCATGCCTCCTCTTTACAAGATGTCTAAAGGCAAAGGGAAGAAAGAAGAAGTGGCTTATGCCTGGACTGATAGTGAATTGGAAGACCTACGTAGGACCTTTGGTCGTGGGGCAACCCTCCAACGTTATAAAGGGTTGGGGGAAATGAATGCGGACCAGCTTTGGGAAACCACCATGAACCCAGAAACCCGTACCTTGATCCGTGTCACCATTGATGATTTAGCTCGTGCAGAACGCCGTGTCTCCGTCCTAATGGGAGATAAGGCTGCACCACGTCGTCAATGGATCGAAGATAACGTTAAGTTTACATTGGAAGAAACGACAGCGTTTTAAGGATTTTATTTTTATTTTATTGATTAATTTATAAAATAGTGGAGAAATATCCTATGTCGAATAGTATGAATAAAGAGCAAGCAAAACAAGCTCTTAAAAGTGGGTACGGAAAGTCTAAAGCCTTATTAAATGATAAAGATAAATTAGATATATTTTTGCGTGGACTAGAGAGAAAGATTGAAGGAATTCCAATGATTGGAAAGGAGTTGTCTATTATTCCAGTCATGATATCTTAGTAAAAAATTTTGCAGAAGGAAAATATACTTCTGTCCCCTATGGAACCGTTTTAGCTGTTACTAGTGCGCTTATTTATTTTGCGTCTCCAATTGATTTTATTCCCGACTTTATTCCAGGGGTTGGATATGTAGATGATATGGCAGTTGTCTCGTTTTGTTTGTCTATGGTAAAAAAAGACATAGAGTCATATAAAGAATGGCGTCAAGCAAATGATAAGTGATAAGAGTGGAGATTATCATTCACTTTATTCAGCTGTCTAAGTTTTTAAAAATTATAATCATAAAAATAATCTAAATAGGATTTTAATTTAAAATGTAGGTTCAACTATATAAAGGTATTAAAATGAGAACTGACACAGAAATGATGGAAGGAATTGTGCAGATTGCTGAAACTCTCCAAGTGGAAGCAGTGGCCTTATCTGGTTCACGGACTAGTCCACATTCCTCAAAAGATGAGTTTCAAGATTATGATGTGGTCTATATTGTAGAGAATCTGGAGAACCTGTTATCAGATTTATCATGGCTGGACCAGTTTGGAAAACGCATCATCGAGCAGCATAACGTACTTGACCATCGCCGCCTCTATCTCATGCTCTTTGAAGATGGCAATCGCATCGATTTGACCCTCTGTCCCAAGGAGTATATCCAAGAGTGGGTAGATAGCGAAGCAAATTTGAAGTTATAAAAGATGACAAAGGCTTGTTTGAAACATATCAGCCTAATTCCAAGCGCTACTGGACCTGTCCGCCTACTGAAGAGGAATTTGCAGCATCCTGCAATGAATTTTGGTGGGTATCGGCTTATATCGTAAAGGCCATTCGAAGAAATCAGCTTATCTATGCGACCGACCACCTCTATGGCATTTGTCAGCAAGAATTGCTTAAGGTCTTAGCTTGGCAGGTGACAAGCGATAGGGGAATAGTTGATATCGGAAAGAACTACAAGTACCTCTTCCAGTATCTACCAGCTGAGCAAGAGAAGGAGTTCTCAGCTTTGCTTGATTTATCCAGTTTCGATAAAATCACTCAGTCTTTATTTTCCACCATGAAGGGATTCGATCGAGAAGCTCAAATTCTGGCCCAAAAGATGGGGTTTACTTACGATAAGGAAGTGGCTGAGAAGTTGATAGCTTATGCTAAAGAGAAACTTTCTAATCATTAATGAATCTATTTTAAACATCAGAAAGGAACGTTTGGTTACTTGGTGTAACTGAATTTCTTTTTCGTAAAAAAATATTCAACATTCTTTGAAAGGAGTTGAACACGCCCTAAATACTGTGTGAAAAAGATAAATTCTCTTGTGAGCATGGCTCACTGCAAGAATTTCCTATTTCACTTTGTATTTTACGGGCTTTGTACCCTATATGAGTAATATCCAAAACATGTCCTTGGAGGACATCATGGGGGAGCGCTTTGGTCGCTACTCCAAATACATTATTCAAGAACGGGCCCTTCCTGATATTCGGGATGGCTTGAAACCTGTTCAACGTCGGATTCTTTATTCCATGAATAAGGACGGCAATACCCATGACAAGGGCTACCGCAAGTCTGCTAAGTCTGTGGGAAATATCATGGGGAATTTCCACCCTCACGGGGACATTTCTATCTATGATGCCATGGTCCGCATGTCTCAAGACTGGAAGAACCGCGAGATCCTTGTGGAAATGCACGGAAACAATGGCTCCATGGACGGTGATCCACCAGCGGCCATGCGTTATACGGAAGCGCGTTTGTCTGAAATTGCGGGCTATCTTTTGCAAGATATCGAAAAGAACACAGTGCCGTTTGCCTGGAACTTTGACGATACAGAAAAAGAGCCAACTGTTTTGCCGGCGGCCTTTCCAAACCTTTTGGTCAATGGAGCTACAGGAATTTCAGCTGGTTACGCGACAGATATTCCGCCACATAATCTCGCTGAAGTCATCGATGCCGTGGTCTACATGATCGACCATCCATCTGCCAAGGTAGACAAGCTCATGGAGTTTCTACCTGGGCCTGACTTCCCGACTGGTGCCATTATCCAAGGGCGTGATGAGATCAAGAGAGCCTATGAAACTGGTAAGGGCCGGGTGGTTGTCCGCTCTAAAACAGAGATCGAGCAGCTAAAAGGCGGTAAGCAACAAATCGTTGTCACCGAGATTCCTTATGAGATCAACAAGGCAGTTTTGGTCAAGAAGATCGACGATGTCCGTATTAACAACAAGGTGGCGGGTATTGCGGAAGTCCGGGATGAGTCTGACCGAGATGGTCTTCGTATTGCCATTGAGTTGAAGAAAGATGCCAATGCTGATCTAATCTTGAACTACTTGTTCAAGTACACAGACTTGCAGGTCAACTACAACTTCAATATGGTGGCGATTGATAACTACACACCACGTCAAGTGGGGATCGTACCAATCCTCTCTAGCTACATTGCTCACCGTCGGGATATCATTGTCGCTCGCTCGCGCTTTGATAAGGAAAAGGCAGAACGTCGCCTCCACATTGTAGAGGGCTTGATCCGCGTCATTTCCATTCTCGATGAAGTCATTGCCTTGATCCGAGCTTCTGATAATAAGGCAGATGCTAAGGAAAACCTCAAGGTCAGCTACGATTTCACGGAAGAACAAGCAGAAGCTATTGTTACCTTGCAATTGTACCGTTTGACCAATACGGATATCGTGACATTGGAAGAAGAGCATGCCAGTCTCAAGGAGCAAATCGCGACCTTGGTGGCCATTATTGGGGATGAACGGACTATGTTTAACCTCATGAAGAAGGAATTGCGTGAAGTCAAGAAGCTCTTTGGTAATCCGCGTCGCAGTGAGTTGCAAGACACTGCTAAAACGATTGAGATCGATACAGCCAGTCTGATCGTTGAAGAGGAAACCTTCGTCAGCGTGACCCGTGCGGGTTACATTAAACGGACCTCTCCTCGTTCCTTCAATGCGTCAACAGTGGAAGAAGTCGGTAAGCGGGACGACGATGAATTGATTTCGTAGAGCCTGCTAAGACCACCCAGCATCTTTTGCTCTTTACCAACTTGGGAAATGCCATCTATCGACCTGTTCATGAATTGGCAGATACCAAGTGGAAGGATATCGGGGAGCACCTCAGTCAGACCTTGACCAATTTCGAGCAGGAAGAAGAAATTCTCTTTGCAGAGATTGTAGATCAGTTTGAGGGCGTGACCTACTTTGCAGCTACCCAACAAGGCCAAATCAAGCGTTTTGAACGCAAGGAATTGAGCCCATGGCGGACCTATCGTTCTAAATCAACTAAGTACGCTAAACTGAAGGACCAAGAGGACCGTATCGTAGCGGTTGCACCAGTGGTCCTCGAGGACATCATGATCATTACTAAGAATGGTTATGGCCTCCGATTCAATATTGAAGAGGTTCCAGTGGTAGGGGCCAAAGCAGCAGGTGTCAAAGCCATTAACCTCAAAGATGGGGATCAAGTGGTAGCCGTCTTTAAGTCAACGACGCCAAGTATGTACATTCTGACACAGCGAGGCAGTCTCAAACGGATGTCTCAGGATGATATTCCTGTGACCAGTCGGGCCAAACGTGGCCTACAGGTCCTGCGTGAACTGAAGTCTAACCACACCGCGTCTTCAAGGCAGGTCCAGTCTTCACTGACCAAGGTGATTTTGATCTCTTTACGAGCCAAGAAGAAGTGGGAGAGCAGGATCAAATACTTCAGATTACCTCCACAACAGGTCAGGTGACAGAAGTGGATGTTACCCAACTCAAGTTGTCAGAACGAACTAGCAATGGTTCTTTTGTCAATGATCAAATTTCTGATCAAGAAGTCTTTACTGCTAGAATTAAATAAAAACAAAATTAGCCATAAACTGGCTAATTTTGTTGCTCGATAAATTTTCTGAAAATTGCAAATTTCACTTGAAATTCTCATGAAATGGTGTAAAATAGAGTACATGAATAAAGTCATCCTTTGTGGTGGCTCTTGCTATTTAGCAAGTCTTGAATGGAAGAAGGAAAACAGACATGACAGTATCACTTGATTGGGAAAATCTTGGATTTTCTTATATGAAATTACCTTACCGCTACATCGCCTATTACCGTAATGGTGCTTGGGAAAAAGGAGAACTATCCGAAGATGCCACTCTTCATATTTCTGAATCTTCTCCGAGTTTGCACTACGGACAGCAAGCTTTTGAGGGTCTGAAAGCCTACCGGACAAAAGATGGCAGCATTCAATTGTTCCGTCCAGATGAAAACGCCAAACGCCTTCAACGGACTGCAGATCGACTTTTGATGCCACAAGTTCCAACGGATATGTTTGTGGAAGCTTGTAAGGCAGTAGTGCGTGCCAATGAAGAATATGTCCCACCATATGGAACAGGTGGAACCCTCTATCTTCGTCCATTGTTGATTGGAGTCGGAGATATCATTGGAGTGAAGCCAGCAGAGGAATACATCTTTACGATCTTTGCTATGCCAGTCGGAAACTACTTCAAGGGTGGCTTGGTTCCAACCAATTTCTTGATCCAAGATGACTATGACCGGGCAGCTCCTCATGGGACAGGCGCAGCGAAAGTCGGTGGGAACTATGCCGCTAGCCTCTTACCTGGTAAATTAGCTAAGTCTCGGAACTTCTCAGACGTGATTTACTTGGATCCTGCAACCCACACCAAGATTGAAGAAGTGGGATCTGCTAACTTTTTTGGGATCACAGCTGATAATGAGTTTGTGACACCACTTAGCCCATCTATTCTGCCATCCATTACCAAGTATTCCTTGCTCTATCTTGCCGAGCACCGTCTTGGTTTGACACCAATCGAAGGGGATGTCCCAATCGATAACTTGGACCGCTTTGTTGAAGCAGGGGCTTGTGGAACTGCTGCAGTTATTTCACCAATTGGGGGAGTTCAGCACGGAGATGACTTCCATGTCTTCTATTCAGAAACGGAAGTAGGACCAGTTACCCGCAAGCTTTATGATGAATTAACGGGCATCCAGTTTGGTGATATTGAAGCACCAGAAGGATGGATTTTCAAAGTAAACGATTAAATGAATGATCAGAGGGAGGAGAACTCCCTCTTTTTCTTAGGAAGAAGATACTAGTAAAAATAATTTAATCATGAAACATTTTCGGCTTGCAAGCATGTGAAAATTTTTGTAAAATAAAGGGGTTGAAATGAGGTAGAAGAATGAGTAAAAAAGATAAAAAAATTGAAATCCAAATTTCTGATAGCAAGGTAGTTGTTGGAAAAGATACCTTTGATGGCTACCAATTAGCGATTGGGAAGAAGGCTATTGCTGAGATTGCTGATATGGGAGCTCAGTTCGCTCTAGTGAAAAACGGAGCAGTAGAAAGTCTTTATAAATCCCTTGAAAAAGCAGTGGAAAGTGCCATCGAAAATTATAATTTGAACAAATAAGGGGTTGCATTTTCATGAAATCAATGGTATAATTGTGTCTGTTGATTTGCTTGGAGAGATAGCGAAGAGGCTAAACGCGGCGGACTGTAAATCCGCTCCTTCGGGTTCGGGGGTTCGAATCCCTCTCTCTCCATTAGCGTTCATTGTGACGATGATAAAGTGACTAAGGTCAGCGCTCTTTTTGGGGTATAGCCAAGCGGTAAGGCAAGGGACTTTGACTCCCTCATGCGTTGGTTCGAATCCAGCTACCCCAGTTCTAGGTAATATCAGATAAGGTGGTAAAATATCTACTCAGGTATTTTATTTCTTTATATGAAGAAGTCGTTGTAGATCATTTTGATTTCGTTGCGAGTGCTTGCTTAGGAAAAATAATTATAAGTATGTCAAGTTTAGAAAACTTGATTGTTGGAGGATTTTTTAGATGAATGAATTTGAAGATTTGCTAAACAGTGTTAGCCAAGTTGAGCCAGGTGATGTTGTTACTGCTGAAGTTTTGACAGTTGACGCTACACAAGCTAACGTTGCAATCTCTGGAACTGGTGTCGAAGGTGTCTTGACTCTTCGCGAATTGACAAACGATCGTGATGCTGACATCAATGACTTGGTTAAACCAGGTGAAACACTTGAATTGCTTGTTCTTCGTCAAGTAGTTGGTAAAGATACTGATACAGTAACTTACCTTGTATCTAAAAAACGTTTGGAAGCTCGCAAAGCATGGGACAAATTGGTCGGACGTGAAGAAGAAGTTGTTACTGTTAAGGGAACACGCGCTGTTAAGGGCGGACTTTCAGTAGAATTTGAAGGACTTCGTGGATTTATTCCAGCTTCAATGCTTGATACTCGTTTTGTACGTAACACTGAACGTTTCGTAGGTCAAGAATTTGATGCTAAAATCAAAGAAGTTGACGCAAAAGAAAACCGCTTCATCCTTTCTCGTCGTGAAGTTGTTGAAGCTGCATCAGCTGCAGCTCGCGCTGAAGTATTCGGTAAATTGAACGTTGGTGACGTTGTAACTGGTAAAGTTGCTCGTATCACTAGCTTTGGTGCTTTCATCGACCTTGGTGGTGTTGATGGATTGGTTCACTTGACTGAATTGTCACACGAACGCAATGTTTCACCTAAATCAGTTGTAACTGTTGGTGAAGAAATCGAAGTGAAAGTTCTTGACTTGAACGAAGAAGAAGGTCGTGTATCACTTTCATTGAAAGCTACAACACCTGGACCATGGGATGGCGTAGAACAAATTGGCTGCTGGTGATGTCATCGAAGGTACTGTTAAACGTTTGACTGACTTCGGTGCATTCGTTGAAGTATTGCCAGGTATCGATGGACTTGTACACATCTCACAAATTTCACACAAACGTGTTGAAAATCCAAAAGATGTTCTTAAAGTTGGACAAGAAGTAACTGTTAAAGTTCTTGAAGTAAATGCTGCTGATGAACGTGTATCACTTTCTATCAAAGCTCTTGAAGAACGTCCAGCTCAAGAAGAAGGCGAAAAACAAGAAAAACGTCAACAACGTCCACGTCGTCCAAAACAAGAAAAACGTGACTTTGAACTTCCAGAAACTCAAACTGGATTCTCAATGGCTGACTTGTTTGGCGATATCGAATTGTAATATTCAAAAGAGGCTGGGACAAAAGTCCTAGCCTCTCAATTGTCTTTAGATTATCGAGCAAGACGCAGTGGTTGAGTGGGCTCTACTACGCTGATTTCATCAGCTTTTACAGCCCTACTCAACTGTGCGGAGGTGGGACGACGAAATCGAATTCTAACGAATTACCGATTTCTGTCCCACTCTCTTTTTTACTTGTAAAATTCTCGAGAATTTGATATACTATAACAGTTGCCACCCTTAGTGTAATGGATATCACGTAAGATTCCGGTTCTTGAGATGGGAGTTCGATTCTCTCAGGGTGGATGACGATAGGAGAGCCTTAAGGCTCTCTTTTTTTATTTTTGGATGAAGAAAGATAGCAGTGGGTTTTTAAGAGTAGGATTGGGCTCTCAGGGCTCTCTAGGATGTCATAATAATGAGATCAAGAAAACACCATGTCCTAAGACATGGTGTTTAACGTTTTGTTTAGTTTTTAGAAGCTGCTTGGAATTCTGGGTTCTTCCATGCTTCATCGATAATCGCTTGCAATTCTTTTGCAGATGCTTGCATTTTTTGTGTTTCAGCGTCGTTCAATGGAATATTTACTGGACGAACGATACCGTGGGCACCAACGATAGCTGGTTGACCGATAAAGACGTTTTCGACTCCGTATTGGCCTTCTTGGAAGACTGAAAGTGGAAGTACGGCATTCTCATCATCAAGGATGGCACGAGTAATACGAGCAAGGGCAACAGCGATACCGTAGTAAGTAGCCCCTTTCTTGTTGATGATTGAGTAAGCAGCATCACGTACTGAGATGAAGAGATCTACAAGGTCAGCTTCGTCCAAGTCACGGTTTGCTTGCAACCATTGTTCCAATTTCACACCGGCAACGTTGGCATGTGACCAAACAGCGAACTCTGAGTCACCGTGTTCACCCATGATGTAGGCATGGACTGAACGAGCGTCAACACCGATCTTTTCAGCAAGTGCTTGACGGAAACGAGCTGAGTCAAGAGAAGTACCTGAACCGATAACACGTTCTTTAGGGAAACCTGAGAATTTCCAAGTAGAGTAAGTCAAGACGTCAACTGGGTTAGCAGCTACAAGGAAGATACCGTTAAATCCTGAAGCAACAACTTGCTCAACGATTGATTTGTTGATGGCAAGGTTTTTACCAACAAGGTCAAGACGAGTTTCACCTGGTTTTTGAGGAGCACCCGCAGTAATAACAACGAGGTCAGCATCCGCACAGTCTTCGTACTTAGCAGCATAAATCTTCTTAGGAGAAGTGAAGGCAAGAGCGTGGCTAAGGTCTTCAGCATCACCAACCGCTTTTTCAAACAATTGAGGAATTTCGATGATACCTAATTCTTGAGCGATACCTTGAGTAACAAGTGCGAAAGCATAAGATGAACCTACAGCGCCGTCACCAACAAGGATAACTTTTTTATGTTGTTTAGTTAATGTCATTATTCTAAACGTCTCCTTCTATTTTTTGGGGTTTCCCCATTCGCATTTATTCTACCACTTTTACTTTTCTTTGTCACGGTTTTACGCCTATTTTGGACGATGTAAACGTTTTTACTATTGTGTTCCGAAGGAGAAAAAAAGTGCTAAATGTGTTATAATAGTATGGTGAATTAATTAAAGAGAGGCATTGTTTTAATGCAGGATAATAACTTAGTTGATGTTAACTTAACATCTGAAATGAAGACCAGTTTCATCGATTACGCTATGAGTGTTATCGTGTCTCGGGCTCTTCCTGACGTGCGAGATGGTTTAAAGCCAGTTCATCGTCGGATCCTTTATGGAATGAATGAACTTGGGGTTACACCAGATAAACCACATAAGAAATCTGCCCGTATTACTGGGGATGTTATGGGTAAATACCATCCACACGGGGACTTTTCTATTTATGAGGCTATGGTTCGGATGGCTCAGTGGTGGAGCTATCGTTACATGCTTGTAGATGGGCATGGGAACTTTGGTTCTATGGATGGTGATGGAGCCGCGGCCCAACGGTATACGGAAGCTCGTATGAGCAAGATTGCTCTTGAAATGCTTCGGGATATCAACAAGAATACAGTTGATTTCACAGATAACTATGATGCCAGTGAACGCGAACCAAACGTCCTTCCAGCTCGCTTCCCTAACTTGTTAGTCAATGGAGCGACAGGGATTGCGGTAGGGATGGCGACAAATATCCCTCCACACAACCTCGGTGAGTCTATTGATGCTGTCAAGCTAATGATGGACAATCCTGACGTGACAACGCGCGAACTGATGGAAGTCCTTCCTGGACCAGATTTCCCTACCGGTGCCTTGGTCATGGGCAAATCGGGTATTCATAAGGCCTATGAAACAGGAAAAGGCTCGATTGTCTTACGGTCTCGGACGGAAATTGAAGAGACCAAGACAGGGCGTGAACGCATTGTCGTTACAGAATTTCCTTATATGGTCAACAAGACCAAAGTGCATGAGCATATCGTTCGTTTGGTTCAAGAAAAACGAATCGATGGGATTACAGCAGTTCGGGATGAGTCTAACCGGGAAGGGGTTCGTTTCGTCATCGAAGTCCGTCGCGATGCCTCAGCCAATGTTATCTTAAACAACCTCTTCAAGATGACCCAAATGCAAACCAACTTTGGTTTCAACATGTTGGCTATCCAAAATGGTGTCCCTAAGATTCTCTCTCTTCGTGAGATTTTAGGATCTTATATTGAGCACCAAAAAGAAGTGGTGACTCGTCGGACCATCTTTGATAAAGAGAAGGCGGAAGCTCGTGCCCATATCTTGGAAGGTCTCTTAATCGCTCTTGATCACATCGATGAAGTGATTAAAATCATCCGTAATAGCCAGACAGATGCAGAAGCACAAGCAGAATTGATGAGTAAGTTCAAGCTTTCTGAGCGTCAAAGCCAAGCTATCTTGGATATGCGTCTTCGTCGTTTGACTGGTTTGGAACGTGACAAGATTCAAAGCGAATACGATGATCTCGTTGCCTTGATTGCTGATCTTGCTGATATTTTAGCCAAGCCAGAGCGTGTAGTTGCGATTATCAAGGAAGAATTGGACGAGGTCAAACGGAAGTTTGGAGATCCACGTCGGACAGAATTGATGGTAGGAGAAGTTCTATCACTAGAAGACGAAGATTTGATCGAAGAAAGCAATGTTTTGATCACTCTCTCTAACAAGGGCTACATCAAACGATTGGATCAAGATGAATTTACTGCTCAAAAACGTGGGGGACGTGGTGTTCAAGGTACAGGGGTCAAAGATGATGACTTTGTCCGTGAATTGGTTTCTACCAGCACCCATGATCGTTTGCTCTTCTTTACCAATAAGGGACGGGTTTACCGTCTGAAAGGCTATGAAATCCCTGAATACGGCCGTACAGCTAAGGGACTTCCAATTGTCAACTTGCTCAAGTTAGATGACGGAGAATCCATTCAGACCATTATTAACGTCGCTCAGGATCGTAGTGAAGACGCTTATCTCTTCTTTACAACCCGCTCAGGTTTGGTAAAACGGACCAGTGTAGCTGAGTTTGCTAATATTCGTCAAAATGGCTTGAAAGCTCTTAACCTTAAAGACGAGGATGAGCTGATTAACGTCTTCCTAACCGATGGAAATACGGACGTAATCATCGGGACCAAATTTGGTTATTCTGTTCGCTTCAAAGAGTCTGTTGTACGGAACATGGGTCGCTCGGCAACTGGGGTTCGAGGTGTCAACCTCCGTCCAGGCGACCAAGTGGTCGGTGCAAGTGTGATTACAGATCAAGATGAAGTATTGATCATCACTGAAAGGGATACGGTAAACGAACGCGTGCTGATGAGTATCCAACAAAAGGACGTGGTGGTAAAGGGATTAAAACTGCTAATGTGGTTGATAAGAATGGTCCTCTGGCCGGTCTCATGACTGTCAAAGGAGATGAGGATTTGATGATTATCACCAATACAGGTGTCATGATTCGTACCAGCGTCGCCAATATTTCTCAAACTGGACGTTCGACCATGGGTGTGAAAGTGATGCGTCTGGATCAAGATGCCCAAATCGTAACCTTTACAACGGTTCAAGCTGACGAAAAAGATGAGTCAGATACTGAAACTGAAAGTGAAGGGTAGGATAAAAAATGGCTTCAAGAAGAAAAAAGAAGAAAACAAGCTTACGCAATCGCTTGATTAATATCTTTGCTACCTTACTAATCCTTTTGTCTATTGCCTTGATCTTTAATGCTCCGATTCGGAACATGATCATGGTGTGGCATACCAATCAGTATCAAGTCAACAAGGTATCGAAAAAGACCATCGATAAGAATAAAGATGCCAAGACTAGCTTTGATTTTAAAGAAGTCAAATCGCTTTCTACAGAATCTGTTATCAATGCCCAGTGGCAGGCGCAGAAGTTGCCTGTTATTGGGGGGATAGCAATTCCTGAGTTAAAGATGAACCTTCCGATTTTTAAAGGCTTAGATAATGTGGGACTCTATTATGGGGCAGGTACCATGAAAGAGGACCAGGTTATGGGGCAAAGGAATTATTCATTGGCTAGTCACCATGTCTTTGGTTTAACAGGGGCAAATGAAATGCTCTTCTCTCCATTAGAACATGCCAAAGCTGGAATGAAAATCTATATCACTGATAAGGAAAAGGTCTATACCTATGTCATTAATTCTGTTGAGACAGTGACACCAGATCGGGTCGATGTTATTGCAGATCGTGAAGGGGTTAATGAAATTACCTTGGTTACCTGTGAGGATGCCGCAGCAACTTATCGTACGATTGTAAAAGGTACTTTGGAAACTTCAGTAGATTACTCAAAAGCACCAAATGATATATTGGAAGCTTTCACAAAATCTTATAATCAAATGCAATTATAATCAATTTAAAAAGAGGTCTTTGACCTCTTTTTTTCTGTTAATTTTCTGCCAACTTGTAAGAGGATAGTCATGAAATGTTACCTGACTGACATATTTTTGCATGCTTTCTATTTTATAATAGAAGAGTGATAGAAAGAAACTTGGAGGAACCGAATGCCTACAGAAGATATCTATACTTTGTTAAGAAACTTCTATGGCTTGTTGGTCAATGATTTCCCCAAAACAGGGCTCATTACCAAGGGTATCTACGAAGTTGAACAGGTCTTCGAAACCATTGAAAACCTTCCTGATGATCAAGAACACTTAATTCGATACGAAATTCGTCAATTTCTTGCGTCTTTGGAACAAGTGCAAGAGTGCTATAAAATTAACTTCTCAAATGAAGAAACTCGAATTCTTGAAAACTTAAGAGAAGTAGTTTGTCCAATTTAATTTATACAGAATCGTCCTTTTTCCTCCTCAATTGCGAATTATTAATTGAGGAGGTTTTTTATGTATCATATTGAATTTCAAGAATCAGGTCTCTTACCTAGAGAACGTTTGCTAACAGAGGGCCCTGATAAGCTCAGTCATCAAGAATTGCTGTCCATCTTGTTACGGACGGGGAACAAAAATAAACCAGTTTACGAGATTGCTCAAGACCTGTTGGGCTCACTAAAGAGTTTAAAAGAACTGGCTAGTATGAGTTTTCAGGAGTTACAGGAAGTTCCAGGAATTGGGAAAGTTAAGGCCATTGAGCTGTTAGCTGCTATTGAACTAGGGAAACGAATACAGACTTCTGAAGTGATTGAAACGGAACAAATCATGAGTAGTCAGAAGCTGGCAAAAATGATGCAACAAAAAATAGGCCATGAGAAACAGGAGCATTTACTGGCCTTATATCTGAATACTCAAAATCAAATTATCCATCAGCAAGTGATTTTTATCGGAACAGTCAATCGTAGCATTGCTGAACCAAGAGAAATCTTGCACTATGCCATCAAGCATATGGCGACATCCTTAATCTTGGTTCACAACCACCCGTCCGGGATCATTCATCCCAGCAAGAATGATGATGGCGTCACCCAACAAATGATTGAAGCCTGCAATTGTCTAGGAATTGTTTTTCTGGACCATCTGATTGTCTCAACTGATGATTACTATAGCTATCGGGAAGAAACAGATTTATTGGTATAGAAAAAGAGAGTGGGACAGAAATCGGTAATTCGTTAGAATTCGATTTCGTCATCCCACCCTCCGCACAGTTGAGTAGGGCTGTAAAAGCTGATGAAATCAGCGTAGTAGAGCCCACTCAACCACTGCGTCTTGCTCGATCATCCAAAGACAATTGAGAGGCTAGGACTTTTGTCCCAGCCTCTTTGCTTATCATGAATTTTTACGCATAAAGTAGAGAAGGGTTTGCAGTTCACTGGTTAGGTCGACATATTGGACTACCACATCTTTTGGAACTGTTAAGTGTACGGGAGAAAAGCTAAGGATTCCCTTGATACCAGCTTCAACTAATAAATCTGCAACTTCTTGAGATTTTACACTTGGAACGGTTAAAATGGCTGTTTGAATCTCTTGTCCCTCAAGTTTTTCTTTTAGTGTGGAGATCCCGTAAATCGGAATACCATCTTTACTTTTAGTGCCGACTAACTCATGATCATCCGTATCAAATGCCATGACAATTTTCATTTTATTTCGCTCATGGAAGCGATAGTGAAGAAGGGCACTCCCCATATTTCCAATCCCGACGATAGCAACATTGGTGATGGAGTTATCATTCAAGAGATCGGCAAAGAAGTTCATTAACTTTTTGACATCATAACCAAAACCACGTCGTCCAAGCTCTCCAAAGTAGGAGAAGTCTCGACGAACAGTTGCGGAATCAATCCCGATGGCTTCAGCAATCTGTTTTGAATTTGCACGTTCGATTTTCTCTGCATTAAAGCGTTTAAAAATGCGGTAATACAAGGAGAGTCGTTTGGCAGTAGCACGAGGAATTGGATTAGTCTTATCTTGTTTCACAATATCACAACCTTTCAAATCTATTGTATAAAAAGTTTGTGAATAAAGCAACTATCTTCTACTAAAAAAACACCAAAAAGGTGCTTTTCTTTCTTAGTTGGAATTTCTTAAACTCTGATCAAACTGAATCAGATAGCGATAGAAGTCGCCTATCTTTCCAGTAAAAGGTAATGTTTGTCCCTTGTAGGATACGGAAACAACCTGATAGGAATCTGGAAGGGTCACACAGCCTGAAAAAGCTAATAAACAGTGATCCAAATTATCGTAGCTGATCTGACGTTCCTTTTTGTATGCATCCAAATAAGTGAGGACTATGAGACCATTGGTCATTACTTTTCAATCCTTTCAAAGATTTCCCGTTCAACTAGACTATCCATAAGGAAGTAGAATTTTTTTGTTGGATGATTTTATTTTTCTGGATTTTTTTAAAAAAATATTCACCAAGCGAAGGCCTGACTTATCAGTAATGTTAATTTTTAAATCCTGTTAAATCCTTATTGATGATAATTTTTTTAGCTTAAAGCCATCCCCGCTGTTTGGAACAGCTTCTAATAAACGATTTAATTCGTAGTTCCCAACCTTTGTTTGTGCAAAGGTATTGTCGCGTAGGGTATATTTTTTAATATTTGGATGGATTGCGTATGTGTAATCGCAGTTTGGTAATGAGACAGATGTTTCAAATGCCATGTAATTCTCCTAAAATTTTGTGAATGGTTGTTATAAAAGTATCGACCTCAGCGGTCGTATTGAATTCGGATAAACTAATGCGAATAGATTCCTTCAATCGATGAGAATCTTCGCCATAATAAGCTGCAAGAACGTGGCTTGGTTGAACAGTTCCTGCTGTACAAGCAGAGCCGGTTGAGACTGAAATCCCTGCCATGTCTAAACGAAGCAGTAAGATATCATTGCTGATACCTGGAAAGCCGATATTTAAGACATGAGGAAGTTTGGAGTCTGTGCTATTCAGATAGAAATCTAAATCTTCTAGGCCAGTTAGGATACGATCAGATAAGCTCTGAATGTACTGATAATTTGCGTCTAACTGATCAGTTGCTTCTTTAAGGGCTTGAGCCATTCCAGCAATTGAAATCAAGTTCTCTGTGCTAGCTCGACGTTTGTCTTCTTGGTCACCCCCGTGTAAGAGATTGAAGAAGTCAGGCTTTTTAGCATAGAGAAGACCAACTCCCTTAGGCCCGTGAAATTTATGGGCCGATGCGGTTAGAAAATCAACTCCTAGCTCTTCAGGGGCTACAGCAAGTTTACCAACGGCTTGAACAGCATCAACATGAAAAGCAGCAGGATGGTCTTTTAAAAGGTCAGAAATTGCCTTGATAGGCAAGAGATCACCCGTTTCGTTGTTGGCATACATGGTGGATACTAAAATTGTATCGGGACGAAGTGTAGCTCGAATATCTTCAGGTCGAATTTTTTGATCTACTGGTTGAATGATGGTTACTTCAAATCCATATTCTTGGACCAAATACTCAATCGGTTCCAGAACGGCATGGTGTTCGATAGCCGTGGTGATAATATGCTTGCCTTTCTGTCTGTGTTTGAGACAGTAGCCCTTTATAACAGTGTTATTGCTTTCGGTTCCCCCAGAAGTGAAGGTAATTTGTTGACTAGAGGTTTTTAAACAAGATGCAACGCATTCCCTAGCATCTCTAAGAATCTTTTTTGCTTGGCGACCGTGGGAGTGGAGACTGGATGGATTTCCGAAACTGGATTCCATCGTTTCTGTCATCACCTTGATTACTCCAGGGCTTAGAGGAGTTGTTGCTGCATTGTCAAAATAAATCACGCCATCACCTTATTTCTTGTGGTATGCAAAGAGTGGACTAACAGGTTTACGCTCTTGGATACGAACAAGGGCATCTCCAATCAATTCGCTTGCAGTAATGTATTTTACATTTTGGGGTTTTTGCTCTTTGGTTGCTACAGAGTCTGTAACCAAAATTTCTTTAATCGGTGCTTGGTCTAGTAATTCTGCAGCTCCCTTAACGAAAAGTCCGTGACTAGAAACGGCATAAATCTCAGTAGCGCCGTCGCGTTGAACAATTTTTGCAGCCTCAGAGAAGGTTTTTCCTGTATTCAAAATATCATCGATCAGGATTGCTTTTTTACCTTTAACATCCCCGATGATGTAGCCCTCGTCACGGCTAGAGTCGTCTTGGGCGTAGTCGATGATAGCAATTGGGGCATCTAGATATTCTGCAAGATTGCGTGCGCGTTTCACTCCGGAGTTTTTAGGACTGACAACCACCACATCTGAACCGGTTAAACCTTGTTTGATATAGTGATCAGCAAATAGAGGAATCGTGAACAAGTTGTCTACTGGGATATCGAAGAAGCCTTGTACTTGAACCGCATGAAGATCGAGGGTTACAACACGGTCTACCCCTGCCTTGACAAGCATGTTGGCAACTAATTTTGCTGTAATTGGTTCGCGAGGAGCAGCAGTGCGGTCTTGACGAGCATACCCAAAGTATGGAAGGACCACGTTTACGGTATGGGCACTTGCTCGTTGGCAAGCATCTACCATGATTAACAATTCCATCAAGTGATTGTTAACAGGGTAGCTGGTAGATTGGATGATGTAAATATCATATCCACGCACACTTTCTTCGATATTAATTTGGATTTCACCATCTGAGAATTGACGTGAAGAAAGCTTTCCGAGTGGGATACCAGCAACTTCCGAAATTTTTTGTGCAATTTCTTGGTTGGAGTTGAGTGCGAAGAGCTTCATATTGTTTTTTTCTGACATGTGTTTGATCCTCATTTAGATATTTTTGTCTAGTCTTATTTTAGCAAAAAAATTCAGTAATTTCAGCTTTTTAGCAAACTTTGGGCCAATCTTGCTACTTTACTTTTTGCTGGCTTGTATTCAATTTGTTTTTCCTTGAGAAATTCGTGAAAATAAGTTTCATCTGAGGCGTCATCTACCTCCATCTCCAACTCATAGTCCTCGATAGAGTTATAGCGACTACGGTCAAAAGCTAATAAACCTTTAGGGATTCTTTTCTCACGTCTCTCTGTTTCCAGACTACCCCAGACATCTAAGGCAACTAGTGGAATTCCTAAATCAGTGAGAAAGCTGGCAATCTCACCTTGAGGGAGTTTTTTCTTGGATAGAAAGTCTTCTACCTGATCAAATGTAAGAGCTTGGTTGTATTCAAAATGTCCCGCTTCTTGCGGTACTTTAAGGGTTAGCTCAGCCCGATCAGCTAAGGTACGAATTCGCAAGGCCATCTGATGATTCCGGATGGCTTGGTCGGGCGTATCGATATAGTGATTGGTTTGTCGGATAGGAGGTTGTTCCTTGAAAAAATCCTTAAGAGAGTCGTATTCTTCCTTGGTTAGTAAGGTTTTAAATTCAATTTCTAAATGATTCATAGCTACGTCCTTTTCTTTCGTTTGCAAGCTCTTTATGATATAATAATAGATGTGTTTATTTTATACAAAAAACTTTGAGATGACAAGGTGATTCAATGGCGATTGATTGGGAAAATTTTTTAGATCCCTATATCCAAGCAGTTGGTGAGTTGAAGATTAAGCTTCGTGGGATAAGAAAGCAGTATCGCAAACAACAAAAGCATTCCCCAATCGAGTTTGTGACCGGTCGTGTGAAGCCGATTGAGAGTATTCTCGAAAAAATGGAACGCAGAAGTATTTCTGAAGAGAACCTGGCTCAAGATATGCAAGATATTGCTGGTCTGCGGGTTATGGTTCAATTTGTTGATGACGTAGAAGAAGTCTTAGAAGTTCTTCGTAAGCGTCAAGATATGCGAGTGGTGCAGGAAAGAGATTATATTCGTCACAAAAAGTCGAGTGGCTATCGAAGCTATCACGTTGTAGTAGAGTATCCAGTAGATACCATTAATGGCTATGAAACCATTTTGGCAGAGATACAGATTCGTACTCTGTCTATGAATTTTTGGGCCACCATTGAACACTCATTAAATTACAAATATAAAGGAGATTTTCCGGACGAGATTAAAAAGCGTCTTGAAGTCACTGCGAATTTGGCTTATCAACTCGACGAGGAAATGGGCGCCATTCGTGATGCCATTCAGGAGGCGCAAGCCCTTTTTGATCCTATGCATCGTAAATTAAACGATGGTGTCGGAAATAGTGATGATACAGATGAGGACTACAGGTAAGAAGGTTTCGATTATTCGAAATCGAAAACGCCAGAGCGAAGAGGTCTTTCAACAACTTCGTTATAAATTAAAAAAGAATAATTTTATCTTGACTGAAAAACATCCGGATATCGTGATCTCTATTGGTGGAGATGGCATGTTGCTTTCGGCTTTTCATAAGTACGAGAGTCAATTGGATCGGGTTCGTTTCGTTGGGGTGCATACAGGGCATCTTGGGTTCTATACGGACTATCTAGATGATGAGATTGACAAATTAGTAGAAAATCTTAAGTACGATACAGGTGCCAAGGTATCTTACCCAATCCTGAATGTCAAAGTGACCTTTGAAAATGGCGATACTAAGATTATGCGAGCCCTAAATGAGGCGACTATCAAACGGAGCGATCGGACGATGGTAGCTGACTTAACCATCAATGGCGTTCATTTTGAGCGGTTCAGAGGGGACGGCATTACCGTTTCGACCCCTACAGGTAGTACGGCTTATAACAAGTCTTTGGGAGGGGCTGTTCTTCACCCGACAATCGAAGCACTTCAAATTGCAGAAATTGCTAGCCTGAATAACCGTGTGTATCGAACTTTGGGTTCATCGATCATTGTTCCCAAAAAAGATAAGATTGAAATTACGCCAAGCCGGCCAGGTTTTCATATTCTCTCTGTCGATAATTCAACTTATTCTTATCGAAATATCGTCCATATCGAATACCAGATTGATAACCACAAGATCAATTTCGTAGCGAGCCCAAGTCATACCAGTTTCTGGAATCGGGTCAAGGATGCTTTTATTGGAGATATTGACGAATGAGGTTCGAGTTTATTGCAGACGAACACGTCAAGGTCAAAACATTCCTGAAGAAGCACCAGGTTTCAAAGGGGTTATTGGCCAAGATCAAGTTTTCTGGAGGCCAGATTTTAGTTAATGGCATTGAACAAAATGCCATTTATCTTCTCGATATAGGAGATAAGGTAACGATTGATATTCCCTCTGAGGAAGGCTATGAAGCCTTGGAGGCCATTGATCGTGATTTGGAAATCTTGTATGAAGACGATCATTTCTTAGTCCTCAACAAACCGGCAGGAGTGGCATCCATTCCTAGCTCTCTTCATTCCAATACCATTGCAAACTTTGTCAAGGGTTACTACGTTCGAAACCAGTATGAAAACCAGCTGGTTCATATTGTCACCCGTTTAGACAAAGATACCAGTGGGATTATGCTCTTTGCTAAACATGGCTATGCCCATGCCCGATTGGATAAACAACTTCAGGCTAAGACCATTCAAAAACGTTACTTTGCATTGGTAAAGGGGACGGGTGAGTTGGCAAGCAAGGGTGACATCATTGCCCCCATTGCGCGTGATGAAGATTCGATCATTACCCGAAAAGTAGCAAAAGGTGGCAAGTATGCTCATACCAGCTACCAAGTTGTCCAGTCTTTCGGTGATATTCATCTGGTGGATATCCAATTGCATACAGGCCGGACCCATCAGATTCGCGTTCATTTTTCTCATATTGGTTTTCCGCTTTTGGGAGATGATCTTTATGGTGGTTCCTTAGAAGATGGGATCCTTCGACAAGCCTTACATTGCCATTCCTTGGCTTTCTATCATCCTTTTTTGGAAGAAGAACTCCGAATTGAAAGTTCTTTGCCAGATGATTTTAGCCAGGTCTTAAAACAGTTAACAAATATTTAATTTTTTTCAAAGGAGAAACTCATGGAAGTTTTTGAAAACCTCAAAGCCAACCTGGTTGGTAAGAATGCACGTATTGTATTACCAGAAGGTGAAGAACCACGTATTCTTCAAGCAGCAAAACGAATTGTGAAAGAAACAGACGTAACCCCTGTCTTGCTTGGGAATCCGGATAAGATTGGCATTTACCTTGAAATTGAAGGTGTTTTGGAAGGATACGAAGTCATCGATCCGCATTCTTACTCAGGTTTTGAAGAGATGGTAACTTCCTTAGTTGAACGTCGCAAGGGTAAAATGACAGAAGAAGAAGCACGCCAAATTTTGCTAGATGATGTCAACTACTTTGGTGTCATGTTGGTACATCTTGGAATTGTTGATGGAATGGTGTCAGGTGCGATTCACTCAACAGCAGCAACCGTTCGTCCAGCTCTTCAAATTATCAAAACTCGTCCAAATGTTAAACGGACTTCAGGTGCCTTTATCATGGTTCGCGGATCTGAACGCTACTTGTTTGGGGACTGCGCTATTAATATCAATCCAGATGCTGAAGGCTTGGCTGAAATTGCCATCAATTCTGCTATCACAGCGAAGATGTTTGGGATTGATCCAAAAATCGCCATGTTGAGCTATTCAACAAAAGGGTCAGGTTTTGGTGAAAGTGTTGATAAAGTAGTTGAAGCGACCAAAATCGCTCATGAGCTTCGTCCAGATCTTGAAATTGATGGGGAATTGCAATTTGACGCAGCCTTTGTACCTGAAACAGCTGCATTGAAAGCACCAGGAAGTAAGGTAGCAGGTCAAGCCAATGTCTTTATCTTCCCTGGTATCGAAGCAGGTAACATTGGTTACAAGATGGCAGAACGTCTTGGAGGTTTTGCAGCGGTAGGTCCAGTCTTGCAAGGATTGAACAAGCCAGTGAACGACCTTTCCCGCGGATGTAATGCAGATGACGTTTACAAGTTGACCTTGATCACAGCGGCTCAAGCTGTTGAACAATAAGAATGATATAAAGAGGCTAGGACAAAAGTCCTAGCCTCTTTATTTTCTTTGGATTGTCGAGCAAGACGCAGTGGTTGAGTGGGCTCTACTACGCTGATTTCATCAGCTTTTACAGCCCTACTCAACTGTGCGGAGGTGGGACGATGAAATCGAATTCTAACGAATTACCGATTTCTGTCCCACTCTCTTTTATAGCTAAAGTCAGAATCGCTAAAGTAGAAGTCATTCTATGGTATACTAGGAATATGATTGATTTAAAAGATTACGGGATTACCATGTGGGAGGAGAAAAAAATTGCTTCTTTCCGAAGAAAATTATTAGCATGGTATGATGCCAATAAACGGGATCTTCCCTGGAGAAGGACGCAGGATCCTTATAAAATTTGGATATCAGAGATTATGCTCCAACAGACACGCGTCGATACAGTTATTCCTTATTATGAACGTTTTCTTGACTGGTTTCCAACGATTGAGGATTTGGCTAAGGCGCCAGAAGAGAAACTCTTGAAAGCTTGGGAAGGTTTGGGTTATTACTCACGGGTTCGCAATATGCAGAAAGCTGCTCAGCAGATGATGGAAGACTACGGTGGTGTGTTTCCATCAACCCTATGAGGCTATCTCAAAACTTAAGGGAATTGGACCTTATACAGCCGGTGCCATAGCCAGTATTGCTTTTTGGATTACCAGAGCCAGCAGTGGATGGCAATGTCATGCGGGTCCCTAGCCCGCTTGTTTGAGGTGGACTATGATATCGGAATCCCGACCAATCGTAAAAATTTTTTTCAAGCCATGATGGAAATCTTAATCGATCCGGACCGTCCTGGCGACTTTAATCAAGCCTTAATGGATTTGGGGTCAGATATTGAGTCCCCAGTCAATCCTCGACCAGAAGAGAGTCCTGTTAAGGAATATAGTGCGGCTTATCAGCATGGAACCATGGATCGTTATCCCATCAAGGCTCCTAAAAAGAAACCAGTGCCAGTTTATTTAACAGCCTTTATTATAAAGGATAGTCAAGGGCGCTATTTGCTGGAGAAAAATGAACGAGAAGGCCTATTATCTGGTTTTTGGCATTTTCCCTTGATTGAAGTGGATAATCTATCGGAGAACTTGGGGCAGTTGTCTCTACTGGATGGAAAGGGGCAAGCAGGAGACCTTCCGGAAATACTTTCCTTTGAACAGGATTATGACTTGGTCATTGATTGGCAAGAGAAATCTTATCCCATCGTCCAGCATGTCTTTTCACATCGCAAATGGCAGGTTCAACTTCGTTACGGCTTGGTAAAAGAAGGAGAGCAGCCAACAAGTGAATCGACTGTTTGGTTAAGACCAGAAGAATTTTCGGCCTATCCTTTTGCCAAACCCCAGCAAAAGATTTGGACGACTTTTACAGAAAACGAAAAATGAGAGTGGGACAGAAATCGGTAATTCGTTAGAATTCGATTTCGTCGTCCCACCTCCGCACAGTTGAGAAGGGCTGTAAAAGCTGATGGAATTAGCGTAGTAGAGCCCACTCAACCACTGAGTCTTGCTCGACAATCCAAAGATAATTAAGAGGCTAGGACTTTTGTCCCAGCCTCAATTTTTTCTTATAGATGAGCGAATGCTTTAATTTCTTCTTCTGACATAGAAGAGTCACAACGAACCGTTACTTCACCTGCTTCGACATGTAAAAATCCTGGTACAGTTGGAATGCCATAGGTTGAACGGAAGGCTTGTAAAGCCTCTAATTGGCTTGGTTCTTCACTATTGATGAAGTAGATATGAGCTTTTGTTTCAGCTACTACAGTTGCTAATTTAGCAGCGAACTTACGGCAATATGGGCAAGTCTTGCGTCCAATAAAGAAGGTTGCTGTTTCTTTTTTGTCGATGGCTTCTTGCGCACGCGCTACAGTGGTTACTTCAAGATCTTTAATATCTTCTAAAAATTGTTCCATGAGATTACCTCGCTTTCTTATAAATCTAGTATGCCATAAAGGGCGAAAAAATGCTGTATTTTGATACGAAAAAAAGATGAGATTGGTTGATCTCATCTTTTGTGGTTTCTTATTTTACAAAGGCATTGATTTCAGCTTCGATGTTAGCAATTTTAGTTTGAGAATCTTCGTTGCTTTCACCAACAACGGCAATGTAGAACTTAATTTTTGGTTCTGTACCTGAAGGGCGAACGGCAATCCAAGAACCATCCGCAAGTGTGTATTTCAATACATCACTTGGAGGAGTTGTCAAGGTTGTTACAGTGCCATCAGCAGCAGTAGATGTTTGTGCTTAAAATCTTCAGTGATTGAAACTGCTGTTGCATTGAATTCTTTTGGACCGTTTTCACGGAATTTTGCCATAATCGCCTTGATTTGCTCAGCACCGTCAACACCAGAGAGGGTAACAGAGATTGTCTTTTCAGCATAGTAGCCGTACTCTTTGTAGATTTCCTCGATACCGTCAGCAAGTGTCAAACCACGAGAGCGGTAGTAAGCAGCAAGCTCAGCAACGACAAGGACAGCTTGAATCGCATCTTTATCACGTACGAATGGTTTGATCAAGTAACCAAAGCTTTCTTCAAATCCCATCATGTAAGTGTGATTGTGTTTTTCTTCGAATTCTTGAATCTTTTCAGCGATAAATTTGAAACCAGTCAAGACGTTAAACATGGTTGCGCCGTAGCTTTCAGCAATCTTTGTTACCAAGTCAGTTGAAACGATTGATTTGCAGAGAGCTGCATTTTCTGGAAGGGTTCCAGCGTTTTTGTGGGCTTCCAAGATGTACTTAGCCATGATAGCACCGATTTGGTTACCTGAAAGGTTAAGGTAGCTTCCGTCTTTTTGAAGGACTTCAACACCGACACGGTCTGCATCAGGGTCAGTTGCAACAAGAACATCAGCTCCTACTTGGCGACCAAGTTCTTCAGCTAGAGCAAAGGCTGCTTGGCTTTCTGGGTTTGGAGATTTAACAGTAGAGAAGTCTGGATCTGGAGTTGCTTGAGCTTCAACGACTTGTACTGAGTCAAATCCTGCCTGAGCAAGAGCACGACGAGCCAACATTTCACCAGTACCGTGAAGTGGAGTGTAGACAATCTTCATGTCTTTACCAAATTCTTCAATCAAAGTAGGGTTGATATTAACATCTTTACTTCTTTAAGATATTCTGCATCAATCGCTTCACCAATAACTTCGATCAAACCAGAAGCTTTTTCTGCTTCAACATCAGCGACTTCCACAGCAAATGGATTTTCGATCGCACGAATATAGGTTGTCAAAGCATCTGCATCATGTGGAGGCATTTGGCCACCATCCTCACCGTAAACCTTGTATCCATTGAATGGAGCTGGGTTGTGGCTAGCAGTAATCATGATACCAGCAAAACAGTTGAGGTGACGAACCGCGAATGAAAGTTCTGGAGTTGGACGGAGACTTTCAAAAACATAAGATTTAATACCGTGTTTTGCAAGAACTGCTGCAGATTCAAAGGCAAATTCTGGAGAGAAGTGACGGCTATCGTAAGCGATGGCTACCCCACGTTCTTTCATTTCCACCCTTTGATTCGATCAAACGAGCCAAACCTTCAGTTGCTTGACGGACTACATAGATGTTAATACGGTTGGTACCGGCACCAATCAATCCACGCATACCAGCAGTACCGAATTCAAGGTTTGTGTAGAAGGCATCTTCTTTGGTTTTTTCATCCATGTTTTCCAAATCGCGACGAAGGTAATCTGGTAGGTCAGCAAAATCAGCCCATTTTTGGAAGTTTTCTTGATAAGTCATGCAAGCGTCTCCTTTTGATATATAATTAATCGCTTACATTATAGCAAATTTTTTCAGAAAATTCTAGCGATAATTGTAAATCTTTTCAAAAATAAAGAGGGAATTTTGGATAGAAAAAAGGCTGGGACAAAAGTCCTAGCCTTTCAATTATCTTTGGATTGTCGAACAAGACGTAGTGCTTGAGTGGGCTCTACTACGCTGATTTTATCAGCTTTTGCAGCCCTACTCAACTTTGCGGAGGTGGGACGACGAAATCGAATTCTAACGAATGACCGATTTCTGTGCCACTCTCAACCTTTTATTTTAATTTTTCAAGGGCTGGGACAACGGCACTAGTGATCAGAACTGTTGCAATAACTTCGATGAGTGAGTTAGTAGAAACAATCAAGCCAAGAAAATGTTGAATTCCTCTTCCAAAGCTGTTACCAAAGAAGAGGTAAATCCCGCTTAAAACGAATACAGTATTGGTCATAGATCCGACAATGCCGGCTGTTATTAACCCAGTACGATTGTGCATCCATCGATAGACAAAATAAGGTGTTACCCCGATGAGAATACGCGGTACTATAGCGATGACGAGGGAATAGAGATTTCCGTTTGGCACAAAGGGACTAAATAGATAGCTTGCTGGGGTTAAAACAAGAGTATTCATCGTTAAACTAAAGAGTCCCATAAGCAGTCCTAGAATAGCACCTGTACGAGGTCCATAAATGATAGACGCGATCACGACAGGGATATGAACCAAGGTTGGCTGAATACCTGATGGTACAAAATGTAAGATGAAGGAAGTTGTAAAATGGATGGTAATCATTACCGCGAAAAATATAGCAATGCGTGAAATGGATGAGGATTTTTTCATGAAAGCGACTCCTGTATAGTAGTTAGAATGGTTTCGATAGAAGCTAAAGCTCCAGCCCCTTGATCGCCACAAGCCAGAGTAGCATAGCGAGGTTGAATAATCTGATAGTCGTAGTCTTGTAAGAGTTTTAGATTTCGTTGGGTAGCTGGGTGTTCCAGCATTTTCGTATTCATAGCGGGGGCTAGGATTTTTTTAGTTACTTGAGGCAAGGCTAGAGCTGTGCTCGTCACTATATTATCTGCTAACCCCATGGCAAGTTTGGCAATCGTATTGGCACTAGCCGGTGCTACAAGAAAGAGGTCCGTTTCTTTCCCGATATCGATGTGTTCAATCCGCTGTGGATCCTCTTCAATCATGACATCTAGACCGACTGGATTTTTTGAAAGAACCTGAAGGGTTAGAGGAGTGATAAAAGCTGTAGCTGCAGGTGTCATGAGAACCTTCACCTGATGCCCGAGCTTGGTTAATTGACTGGTGATGTCAGCTGCCTTATATGCAGAAATACTTCCTGTAACAGCTAGTAGAATATTGGCCATAGGTTTATCCTTTGTTTGTAATGTGATGGAAAATTTTTTGAGCAATATCCAATTTCGTTTCGGCTATTTGAACAGCATCTTTAGTAACTAAGTATGCTCGATGCTTCCCGTCTTGAATTTCGCTCAAGTCATTGGCGACAATCATTTCTGCCTGATTTTTTTTGAGGCTAGCACGAGCAACTGATAGCAGTTGATCCTGGGATACATCAACCAGCAGTTTAAATCCAATTAAACGAATGTCTGGATTCCAGGCTTTCACCAAGGAAATCAACTTAGGATTTTTCTTCAAAAAGAGAACTTGGTAATCTTCCTCCGATGAAATCTTCGATTCCTGATTGGTTTGATGGAGAAATTGCTCTAAATTAGGAGCTTCTTTTACAGCCTGAAAACCTGACATATAGACAGGACTGTAGTCGGAAACAGCCATGGAATGAATAAGGACCTGATGAGTTGGAGTTTCTTTCTCAAGGACTGTTTGAAGTTCAGCGACATCATTTATGAACACTTTTGTTAAAAAAGGATGAGCTTTCGGCTGAGCCGCGGTTGGGGTGGTCACCAGAGTCACAGAAAATCCTGCCTCTAAAAATTTTTCGGAAATGATTTTTCCAAGTTGACCAGTGGAATGGTTGGTAATCGAACGAACCTGATCAATTTTTTTCACTCGTTCCACCAGAAGTAATCAAAATATTCATAGGCTTATTTTTACAAGAATTTTTATATTTTAGTAAAGCCAAGAACATGGGTCTTGCGTCTGTTTTTTTAGGTGAAACGGAAGTAATGGGAGAGGAATTGGGGACTCATAGTTATTTCGTATAGAGGGCTATAAGAAATTAGAATAAAGGCCGAAAAAGGTTCATTTTAAAGGCAAATACCGAACGAACGGGGAAAGTTTGACATTTAAAATATATATCCTTGTGAAATTTCTGTATAATAGGATTATTAAATAGTGAGGAGATTAAGATGAAGACAGATATCGAGATTGCACAAAGTATTGAATTGAAACCAATCACAGATGTGGTAGAAAAAAATTGGGGATTCATTTCGATGACTTAGAACTCTATGGAAAGTACAAGGCAAAATTAACCTTTGATAAGATTCAAGCCGTTCAGAAGGAAGAACCAGGAAAACTCATCTTGGTGACAGCTATTAACCCAACTCCAGCTGGAGAAGGAAAATCTACTATCACTATTGGATTGGCAGATGCCTTAAATAAGATTGGTAAACAAACCATGATTGCCATCCGCGAACCATCTTTAGGTCCTGTTATGGGTATTAAAGGGGGAGCAGCTGGTGGAGGCTATGCCCAAGTTCTCCCTATGGAGGATATAAATCTTCATTTCACGGGTGACATGCATGCCATTACGACAGCAAACAATGCTCTTTCAGCTTTGATTGATAATCATTTGCATCAAGGAAATGAGCTAGGCATCGACCAACGCCGGATTATCTGGAAGCGGGTAGTGGACTTGAATGACCGTGCTTTGCGGCATGTTTCTATCGGTCTCGGAGGCCCTCTTAATGGGATTCCTCGTGAAGATGGGTTCGATATCACCGTTGCTTCTGAGATTATGGCCATTCTTTGTTTGGCGACAGATATTGAAGACTTGAAACGCCGTTTGGCTAATATTGTCATCGGCTACCGCTATGATCGTAGTCCAGTTTATGTCCGCGATTTAGAAGTAGAAGGGGCTCTTGCTTTAATCCTGAAAGATGCCATCAAGCCAAACTTGGTTCAAACCATCTATGGAACTCCAGCCTTCGTTCATGGTGGACCTTTTGCAAATATTGCCCATGGATGTAACTCTGTTTTGGCTACCTCAACCGCTCTTCGTTTAGCCGATTACGTAGTGACAGAGGCAGGCTTTGGGGCTGATTTGGGAGCTGAAAAATTCTTGGATATCAAAACACCAAATCTCCCAGCCAGTCCATCTGCTGTTGTGATTGTTGCAACGATTCGAGCTTTGAAGATGAATGGTGGAGTTGCCAAAGATGCTCTTTCTGAGGAAAACGTTGAGGCTGTTCGTTCAGGTTTTTCTAACTTGGAACGCCATGTTGAAAATATGCGCAAATTTGGTGTTCCTGTAGTGGTTGCCATTAATGAATTTGTAACGGATACAGAAGCTGAAATTGCAACTCTTAAAGAACTTTGTGCTTCTATTCAAGTTCCTGTTGAATTGGCTAGCGTTTGGGCTGATGGAGCTGATGGAGGAGTAGCCCTAGCAGAAACCGTGGTGGCGACCCTTGAAACAAGTCCTGCTAGCTACACTCGTCTTTATGATAATGATCTTTCTATTGAAGAAAAAATTACCAAGATTGCTAAGGAAATTTACCGGGCAGACAATGTTGTCTTTGAGAAAAAAGCCAAAACTCAGATTGCTCAGATTGTAAAAAATGGCTGGGACAAGTTGCCCGTTTGTATGGCCAAGACACAATATAGTTTTTCAGATGATCCAAGTCTCCTTGGGGCACCTTCTGGATTTGACATTACTATTCGCGAATTGGTGCCTAAGACTGGTGCAGGCTTCGTCGTTGTTCTAACTGGTGAAGTGATGACCATGCCTGGACTACCAAAACGTCCTGCTGCTTTGAACATGGATGTGGCAGAAGATGGGACAGCCTTGGGCTTATTCTAATAAAAGTATATGAGAGAGGGACAAAAGTCCTAGCCTCTCAATTGTCTTTGGATTGTCGAGCAAGACGCAGTGGTTGAGTGGGCTCTACTACGCTGATTACATCAGCTATTACAGCCCTACTCAACTGTGCGGAGGTGGGACGACGAAATCGAATTCTAACGAATTACCGATTTCTGTCCCACTCTCATTTTTATATTTTTTAGGTATAATAGAGAGATAGAAAGCGAGAAGACTATGTTGAAGATACGACCAGTCACCTTAGCGGATGCTCCTGAACTTGTCAGAATTTATGCCCCTTATGTTAAGAAAACAGCCATCACTTTTGAATATGATGTTCCGACGACGGAGGAATTTGAAGGGCGTATCGAAAAGACCCTTCAACGTTTTCCCTACTTAGTAGCTGAAGAAAATGGTCAAGTACTTGCTTATGCCTATGCTTCAACCTATTATGACCGATCAGCCTATGACTGGGCTGTAGAAGTATCAGTCTATGTGAACGAACATTATCTTGGGCAAGGACTGGGTTCTCGTTTGTATGAGGCCTTAGAGAGGGAGCTGGAAGCGCGTGGCTATTTACGCTTCTTAGCTTGCATCGCCTTGCCAAATCCAGCTAGTATTGCCCTGCATGAAAAACGAGGCTATATGAAAGTTGCTCATTTTCCTAAAATTGACTATAAATTTGACCAGTGGCATGATATCATCTGGATGCAAAAGACCTTAGATGGTCCTGTCAGAAAAATAGAGAAATAAGCTATTAGATTATCAGTAATACTGGTTGATTGCTCATATCATTTACTCATGTCATTTACCTATGTTAGAATGTCACTAAGACTAAATAAATCACCGAAAGAGGTCGGAATGTAAAGCCAATCTTTCATTCTAAAGGAGCCTATATCTCCCAAGAAACAAATGCCCGACTACTGCCTCAGAAACCTTCTAAATGGGCAAAAATCCTGCTTAATCGCAAGGTACCCGTTTTACTTTTTTTATTTCTTGAACTTACCTTCCTAATCTTTTCTTATGTCAGCCTCCAAGAACATTTCCCATCTATTATCCTATGGGGACACTTGTTGAGTGTCTTTACCTTCTTTTATTTGCTCAATCGATCCATGGACTCCCGTTCCAAATTATCTTGGCTGATTATCATTGCCCTCTTTCCAATTTTTGGGACAGCTCTGCTTTATTTTTCTCTCGCTGATTTTGGTGTCAGACGATTGAAAAAGCGTCTTGTGGAAGCTACTCAGCAAGTTTCCGACTATTTGAGCACTGATCCAGGAGTTGCAGATTATTTATCTCATAGTGATCGCCAATTACAGCGTTTGGCTTATTTTCTGGAGCACAGTCCGGCTCAGTTTTCCATCTACAGAAACACTAATGTTACCTATTTCCCACTTGGAGATGACATGCTTCCGGTCTTGTTAGAGGATTTGAAAAAGGCCGAGCATTATATCTTCATGGAGTATTTCATCATTGATGAAGGCATCATGTGGGGAGAGATATTAACCATTTTGGAGGAGAAGGCTAAGGCCGGACTGGACGTTCGTGTTATGATTGATGGGATGAATGAGATGACCAACTTGTCCTACGATTATATCGAGAGGCTACACAAGGTTGGGATTAAAGCTCAAACCTTCTCACCACTCAAGCCAATTTTATCGACCTATTACAACTACCGAGACCATCGAAAAATAACAGTGATTGATGGTCAAGTTGGTTATACCGGCGGCGTTAATATTGCTGATGAGTATGTCAATAAACGAGAGCGTTTTGGTCATTGGAAGGATACTGCGATTCGATTAGACGGCTCAGCAGTACAAACTCTCAAGGCTCTCTTTTTGACCATGTGGTCAGTGACTGGAGTTGATGATCCAGCTGATATGGAGCGATATCTACAAGAAAGCCTCAAAAAAGAGATAGTCAAGGCTTTGTTCTTCCATACGCTAATTCGCCATTGACTTATCACAAAGTCGCAGAGAATGTTTATTTGCATCTACTAAATACGTCAACTGATTACGTCCATATTATGACCCCTTATCTGATTTTGGATGATGAACTCGTAAGAGCCATGACCTTTGCAGCCAGACGAGGAGTGGACGTTCGTATCATTATGCCGGGGATTCCTGATAAACAGTATGCTTTTGATATTGCTACGACATACTTTAAAGTCTTGTTGGATGCTGGCGTCCGTATTTTCCGCTATACACCAGGTTTTGTCCATGCTAAAGTTTATGTTTCTGATGCCAAACAAGCTGTTGTAGGTACTATTAACACAGACTACCGAAGCCTCTATCAAAATTTTGAAAATGGGATTTATCTCTATAAAAATCTGGAAGTGCTCAAAATTGCTGAGGATTTTGAGAAAACCCAAGCTCTTTCAGAGGAAGTCACTTTGGAGAGCTTGTCTAAAATGCCTCTAGTTCATCGTTTGAGTGGTTATCTCTTTTCTTTGATTGGACCTTTGATGTAATATAGGAGTACTCAATATGGATACAAAAATCCTTTTGAAACTGTTAGAAGACCAAGCTGACCCAGCTAAAGTACCACAAATGGAAGCTTATATGAAAAATAAATTCAGGTTTCTTGGCGTTCAAAAAACAATTCTCAGAAAGATTGAAAGAGACCTTTTTAAGTCGTTCATGAAGAATCCAATTGATTGGAACTTTGTGGAAGAGTGTTGGCAGCAACCCTACCGTGAGTTTCAATATGTTGCTATGGATTATCTGGACAAAAAGAAGAAGGAGCTTAGACCTGAAGATTTTCCAAAGCTAAAGGAATTGGCTCAAACTAAATCATGGTGGGACAGTATAGATCAATTAGACCGTATTATCGGGGAGATTACTTTTCACTATCCAGAAACCAAGAATATTATGCGCCAATGGAGTCTGGCTGAAGATTTTTGGTTGAGGCGTATTGCCATTGACCACCAGCTTATGCGTAAAGAATTGACAGATACAGACCTCTTAGCTGAAGTTATTTGTAATAACTTTAGACAGACTGAGTTTTTCATTAACAAGGCTATCGGTTGGAGCTTGCGCAATTACTCAAAGGTAAATCCTGATTGGGTTCGTGTTTTTATTGATCAACATGCTAGTCAAATGGCTCCTCTTAGCATTAGAGAGGCAAGAAAGTATTTGTAGAAATCACCTCTTGACTCTGTGACCTATTATGCTATAATAGTCACATGCGATGAGTCGATTGGCTCTTAGGAGCCTTTTACGCTGAGGAGGTCTACATTCAATTGTAACGCAGGAGCGGACCTTGAACAGTTGTGTGAACCGGCTGTTCTCATCGAAAGATGCCTCGAATCCCTTACCATTTGGTAGGGGATTTTTTTTTTTTTAGAAATTCACTGTTATCAAATACATATATTTGTTTGCCTCTTGTGATTGCTGGTGGTATAATGATGGAAATGGATGTATTCATTTGTGTTTGAAAGGAGATGGTTATAGTGTATGATCAAAACAGTCCAAACAACAAGTGGTCACAAGAAACTTTCCAACGTATCAGTGAGTTGGAAGGTTCAAAACAATTTCAAGATAAACTCTTATTAATGAAGGAGCAGATGACCAGTAATCTTCAGTGGAAGACGGCTACGATTGTGGGGATGCTTTTAGCGATGTTTTTCTTCGCCCTATTCAAGTTAAAGGCTATTATTCTGATCTTGTTAGGTATCGTTTTCTATTATTGGCCCCAATATATGAAAAGGAAGACCCTATTTGGGGATAGAATTCGCACAAACGATGAGATCTATATCAATGATTTTCTTTGTCCTATTTTGAAAGAAGTTTTTCCTCAAGCAGAGCTAACTTTGACAGCTAACTACCCTATAAATGTCTTGGATGTCTTTAGTCCGAGATCGACTAAGTTTAATCTCTTTAATCAACTGTCCTTTCATGATGAAAAGAATCTCGTAGTAGCCAATCTCTATGCTTACCACATTGAGACGCGAACCAAGAGAGACTCTAACGGGGAAACTCATACGGTCAGAGAGGAAGTTGAGGATTTCGCAGGTCAGATCTTCTCTTTAAAATCTCCAGTTTCATTTCCAGGACACTTAAGAGTTATTCCGACCAAGAAATCTTTCTTTTTAAAAAGAGAAGTTAAAGGAGCCTATCCAGGTGCAGGACCTAATGAAGTCCAAATAGAAACAGAAGATATCCAAAACAATGAAAATTACAATATCTATTGTACAGATGAACTTGCTGCTCGAAAATTCTTAAAACCTAAGATCCTAGAATGGTTTGATCAGCAAATTTCTCAGAATGCTATGTGTGTGTATTTAGTACAAGACACACTCTACATTTCCTTATATACTGATCGCTACCTTTTCCCAACCCCAAATAGAAAAGACGCAATCGAAAGTCTTTCGATTGCTGCAGAGTATCAAAAACTCTGTAGGGAGATTGATCTCATTGATGAATTAACCAATATATTTAAAGGAGAATAACTATGTCAGGTTTAATGATTGCCCTTGTTTTTTTTGCTCTTGTCATTTTCTTGTGGTTTATCGGAGAAAGCAACCGTTTGAACCGTTATCAGGTCATGATTGAAGAATCTAAAAGAACGGTCGATATCACTCTGGTGAAACGCTACGAAACCATTTCGGAAATGTTGAAGGCTGCTAAGGCTTATGCCCAACATGAGGAGAAAGTCTTTAGCGAATTGGTAGCCCTTCGCCAAGGTGCTTCTATTCAAGAATCCAACCAAGTTATTGCCAATCAAAATGATGTTTTGGCACAAATCCGAGCAGTGGGTGAGAATTATCCAGAGCTCTTGTCTTCTAACCAATTCTTGGCCTTGCAAAAAGAAATTGCAGATGAAAATGAAGATTTGGCAGCCTCTAAACGCATTGTCAATAGCAACATTAGTCAAATCAACCAAGCCATTGTAACCTTTCCAACATCTGTTGTTGCAGGGATCAAAGGCTTGTCACAAGTTCCATTTTTATTGGAAGACACGCGAGGGAAGAAGGACTTGAGTGATTTGGATTATGAGATCCATTAATTTTAAATAGAAGCTTTCATCTATCTAGAAACGATCCCGGTCTTAGATCGGTATTTTTGTTTTTAGAAATGGAAAATACGCTTTTCATTTACTGGGAAAAATAGTATAATAGATGAAATTCACAAATTTTTAGAAAATTCCGAAAGAGGTTTTATTATGGGATATACAGTTGCTGTTGTCGGCGCGACAGGTGCCGTTGGTGCTCAAATGATCAAGATGTTGGAAGAATCGACACTTCCAATCGATAAAATTCGCTACTTGGCGTCTGCTCGTTCAGCTGGTAAGGTATTGAAATTTAAGGATCTAGACATTACGATTGAAGAAACAATGGAGAACGCTTTTTGAAGGAGTTGATATTGCTCTCTTCTCTGCTGGTGGTTCAACTTCTGCAAAATACGCACCTTATGCTGTGAAAGCAGGAGCTGTCGTGGTCGACAATACGTCTTACTTCCGTCAAAACCCAGATGTGCCATTGGTTGTTCCAGAGGTGAATGCTCATGCCCTTGATGCTCACAATGGGATTATTGCTTGCCCCTAACTGTTCAACAATCCAAATGATGGTGGCACTAGAGCCAGTTCGTCAAAAATGGGGCTTGGATCGTATCATCGTATCGACTTACCAAGCTGTCTCTGGTGCAGGTATGGGTGCTATTCTTGAAACACAACGTGAACTTCGAGAAGTTTTGAATGATGGAGTGGATCCGCGTGATTTGCATGCAGAAATCTTACCATCAGGTGGCGATAAGAAACATTATCCAATCGCATTTAATGCTCTTCCTCAAATTGACGTCTTCACTGATAATGACTACACATATGAAGAAATGAAGATGACAAACGAAACCAAGAAAATCATGGAAGATGATAGCATTGCAGTTTCGGCAACGTGTGTACGTATTCCGGTCTTGTCAGCTCACTCAGAGTCAGTTTACATTGAGACCAAAGAAGTAGCTCCAATTGAAGAGGTAAAAGCGACCATCGCAGCCTTCCCAGGTGCAGTACTGGAAGATGATGTTGCTCATCAAGTATACCCACAAGCTATTAATGCTGTTGGTTCTCGTGATACCTTTGTTGGTCGTATCCGTAAAGACTTGGATGCTGAAAAAGGGATCCATATGTGGGTAGTTTCTGATAACCTTCTTAAAGGAGCAGCCTGGAACTCTGTTCAAATCGCAGAAACTCTTCATGAGCGTGGATTGGTGCGCCCAACAGCTGACTTGAAGTTTGAATTGAAATGATTCTATAACTGAATAAATTGTAATGGGGACAGTGACCAACTTTGGTGCTGTCCCTCTTCCCTATGATTGAATCAAGAAGGAGGATCTATGTCTTATCAAGATTTAAAAGATTGTAAAATGATTACCGCCTTTATCACCCCTTTTCACGAAGATGGCTCGATCAACTTTGAAGCTATTCCTCCTTTGATTGAGCACCTCTTAGCTCACCATACGGACGGAATTCTATTAGCTGGTACCACGGCCGAAAGTCCGACACTGACACACGATGAAGAATTAGAACTCTTTGCAGCGATTCAAAAGGTGGTGAACGGACGGGTTCCTTTGATTGCTGGTGTCGGGACCAATGAAACCCGAGATTCTATTGAGTTTGTAAAGGAAGTAGATCAGTTTGGAGGTTTTGCTGCTGGGTTAGCTATCGTCCCTTACTACAACAAACCTTCTCAAGAAGGAATGTATCAGCATTTTAAAGCTATTGCAGACGCTTCTAACTTGCCAATTATTATCTATAACATCCCAGGGCGCGTGGTTGTAGAAATGACACCAGAAACCATGCTCCGTTTGGCCGAACATCCAAATATCATCGGGGTCAAAGAATGTACGACTCTAGCCAATATGGCTTACTTAATTGAGCATAAGCCAGAAGAGTTCCTCATTTATACGGGAGAGGATGGAGATGCTTTCCACGCCATGAACTTAGGGGCAGACGGTGTCATTTCAGTAGCTTCCCATACCAATGGGGATGAAATGCACGAAATGTTCCAAGCGATTGAGCACAATGATATTAAAAAGGCAGCGGCTATTCAGCGCCAATTTATCCCTAAAGTTAATGCTCTCTTTTCTTATCCAAGTCCAGCACCAGTTAAAGCAGTCTTGAACTATATGGGCTTTGAAGCAGGGCCTACTCGTTTACCATTAGTTCCAGCCCCTGCTGAGGAAGCGAAGCGCATCATCAAGGTTGTAGTGGATGGGGATTACCACGCATCGAAAGAAATCATCACGGGAGTTCTTCGTCCGGATTATTGATATTTTAGATTCTTGACAAATCTCCTATTTATTAAGATAATAGAAGTATATTGAAGACCAAGGAGAAAAAGATGGAAGTCATTAAACGTAGTGGTGAAGTAGTAGAATTTGATCCAGATAAAATCTACCAAGCTGTTTTAAAAGCGGCTCAAACAGTCTATGTCTTAACGGATGATCTTCGCCAAAACTTGGCGCAAGTGACCAAGAAAGTTGTGATGGATCTGGAAGAAGCTAAAGTAGAACGTGCGACTATCAGCATGATCCAGTCAATGGTTGAACACCGCTTACTTGGCGCTGGTTATATTACCATTGCTGAACACTATATTTCTTATCGCTTGCAACGTGATTTGGAACGGAGTGGTTATGGAGATCACATCGCTGTTCACTTGCATTTTGAGCAAATTCGCTAAAATAAGAAACGAAGTTACAGATGTAGCTTCGTTTTTGTTTGTAAAAATGGGAAGCAGTTTTATAAAAGAAATACCGTATTTCATGGTATAATAGATAGGATTGAATGTTGAAAGGATTTCATTTCATGGCGATTATTCAATGGTTTCCTGGACATATGTCCAAAGCTAGAAGACAAGTACAGGAAAATTTAAAATTCGTGGATTTTGTAACGGTTCTGGTGGACGCTCGTTTGCCATTATCCAGTCAAAATCCCATGTTAACAAAAATTGTTGGTGACAAGCCTAAGTTGATGATTCTGAATAAGGTAGACTTGGCAGATCCTGTCGCAACAAAAGAATGGCAGGGGTATTTCGAATCTCAAGGAATCAAAACATTGGCTATCAACTCCAAAGAGCAGTCGACAGTCAAAAAAGTAACAGATGCGGCTAAGTCTTTGATGGCAGATAAAATTGCTCGCCAAAAGGAACGAGGGATTCAGATTGAAACCCTTCGGACCATGATTATTGGGATCCCAAATGCTGGTAAATCAACGCTGATGAATCGTTTAGCAGGGAAAAAGATTGCCGTAGTTGGAAATAAACCAGGTGTAACCAAGGGACAACAGTGGTTGAAAACCAATAAGGACCTCGAAATCTTGGATACCCCAGGGATTCTTTGGCCAAAATTTGAAGATGAAGATGTAGCTCTAAAATTAGCTTTAACGGGTGCCATTAAGGACCAGTTATTGCCTATGGATGAGGTGACTATTTTTGGTCTGGAGTATTTTAAATCTCACTATCCAAAAGAGTTGCAAGAACGCTATAAGCAAATGAATTTGGAGCAGGAAGCACCGGAAATCATCATGGAGATGACCCAACGCTTAGGCTTTCGAGATGATTACGATCGTTTATAGCTTGTTTGTTAAGGATGTACGAGATGGTCGTTTGGGCCGCTATACCCTTGATCGCGTAGGTGAAGTGGATGCCAACGATTAAAGAAGTCAAAGAGCGTTTGGCAACGATTGATAGGCTGGATCATCCCTTGTTTGAAGAGTTAATCTATGATGCTCGAGCGGGCGTTCAGTCGGCCATCAACAAACGAAAACGTGAACTCCAAAAACAAGTAGACGAAGACCTGCGTTTAGAAAAAATGCTCACCTATGAAAAAGAATTATATGCCCAAGGGATTCAGCTCATTGCAGGAGTGGATGAAGTAGGACGAGGCCCTTTAGCTGGGCCTGTCGTCGCTGCAGCTGTTATTTTGCCTAAAAATTGTAAAATTCCAGGTTTAAACGATAGCAAGAAAATTCCTAAATCTAAGCACCAAGCTATTTACCAAGCGGTTTTGGATCAGGCTATTTCGGTTGGGATTGGGGTAAAAGACAATCGGGTCATTGATCAGGTTAATATTTATGAAGCAACCAAATTAGCCATGCTAGAGGCTATTCAAGAATTGGACCCTCGACCTCAACACCTCTTGATTGATGCTATGAAATTGGATCTCCCTATTTCTCAGACATCCATCATCAAAGGAGATGCTAATTCTCTGTCTATCGCAGCGGCTTCTATTGTGGCGAAGGTGACACGAGATCAGATGATGGCGACATATGACCAAGAGTATCCAGGTTATGATTTTGCACAGAATGCGGGCTATGGGACCACCAAGCATCTTGAAGGATTGGAAAAACAAGGGGTTAGTCCAATCCATCGTCGAAGCTTCGAACCCATTAAGTCCATGACTGCTGTTGACTAGGAGGAGAAGAAAATGCTCTTAGCCTTTGATATCGGAGGAACCTTTATTAAATATGGCTTAGTCGATGAAGCCTATCAAGTGAGCGATTCCTCTAAAGTCCCGACACCAGATAGTATTGAGGACTTCTGGGAAGCCCTCGAGCGCGTGATTTGCTCGTTCCAGAATCAAATTACAGGGATTGCCATCTCATGTCCAGGTGAAATCAATAGTCGACTTGGTTTTGTCTTTAAAGGTGGCCTAATTCCTTATTTGAGGAATATTCCTTTAGCTTCTCGTTTAAATAAGATGTTTCAAGTTCCTGTGACCGTCCTCAACGACGGAGATGCTGCGGGTTTGGCAGAAGCTCGAATTGGAAACCTCCAAGATTGTTACTGTGGTGCAACCTTTGTATTGGGAACTGGCGTAGGATTAGCCTTGACTTCCAATGGTTCTTTAATTTCTACCTTGCATCTCAAGGATTATCTTCGTTGGCCGAACCCAGAGGAGCCACCAACAACTCCAGAACAAAAACAATTTCAGAGAGAGATTTTGAAGCATGGGATTTCCAGTTTGGTTCAAAATTTAGGCTCAGCTGTCAACTTTGTAGCCCAAGCCAGTCAGCTCTTGCAACTGCCGGAAGAGGATGGCATCCAGGTTTTTGAAGCCCTTCACGCTGGTTATCATGGGGAGTTACAAGACTTATTTATTTCTTATTGTCGGGAAATTGCAATCCTGATCTATAACCTTCAGTCACTTGTTCGGCTTGAAAAAGTGACGATTGGTGGAGGAATTAGTAGCCAAGACCTTCTTTTAGAAGAAATCAACCATCAGTATAAATTGTTGTTTGAGGAAAGTAGTGAGCAACGATTTTCTTTACTAGAGATTCAAGCAGCTCGTTACCACAACTCAAGTAACCTTTTGGGGGCCGTTTGTCATTTTAATATTGTAGAAAATCATTAAAAAGTTCTATTTTTAGAGCTTTTTTTGTTTTCTTTTACGAATATTATAAATAGATAGTAGAAAATGAGGTTTACGAATGAACAAATATGAACTTTATAAATTAAAGGTTTCTGGCCTGTCTAATCTACAGGTTTTTAACATTGTCAATTACTGGGAAATGAATGGGGAATGGCCTTCTTTAGAATTAATAGCAAAAATTGCAGGATGTCGCAATCAAACACTTTTTATGGAACGATATATTCGGATTGATGACAAGGTCTTGATGGAGGAGTTCAAAGAGTTTGATTCGATATCCATTATGGATTCAGAATATCCTGAAGAACTTCTTTGGATGCATAACCCACCTGTTTTGTTGTTTTACTCAGGTAATATTGACCTTCTTAAACATCCAAAAATAGCAGTTGTGGGGAGTCGATCCTGCAGTCGCACAGGGATTCAATCTGTCGAAAAAATTATTAATGAGTTAAACAACGAATTGATTGTGGTGAGTGGATTAGCCAAGGGGATAGATGCTGCGGCTCATTATGCAGCTATTCGAAATGGAGGAAAAACAATTGGTGTGATTGGTACTGGGTTAGATGTCTTCTATCCTAGATCTAATAAACAGTTGCAGAAGTACATGAGTGGGAGCCATTTGGTTTTAACAGAATACGGTCCTGGCCAAAGCCCTCAAAAACACCATTTTCCAGAGCGTAATCGGATTATTGCTGGTCTTTCTAGAGCGGTGATTGTGGCAGAAGCGCGGATGAGGTCTGGGAGTCTGATCACTTGTGAGCGTGCTATGGAAGAAGGTCGTGATGTTTTCGCTATTCCAGGTTCTATATTGGATGGTCGTTCTGATGGTTGTCATCACCTCATTCAAGAAGGAGCAAAGCTTGTGACCAGTGGAAAAGATGTCCTAGATGAGTTTGAATTTTAAAATGAGTTTTCCTATAGGAGAACTTCACGGTTGACATCCCGAAAAAAATAGTTTACACTCTATGAGGTTTATTACAAAATAGAGGTAAAAAAGTGGCTACTAAAACAAAAAAGAAAACCACAACAGCTAAAAAGAATTTAGTCATTGTGGAGTCTCCTGCGAAAGCGAAGACAATTGAAAAATATCTTGGTAGAAATTATAAGGTCATGGCCAGTGTGGGGCATATTCGTGACTTGAAAAAATCTACCATGTCCATTGATTTTGATAACAATTATGAACCTGAATACATTAATATTCGCGGAAAAGGTCCTTTGATCAATGAATTGAAAAAAGAGGCTAAAAAGGCCAAACAAGTCTTTCTCGCAAGTGACCCGGACCGTGAAGGAGAAGCTATTTCTTGGCACTTGGCCCATATTCTTCAGTTGGATAAGGAAGATAAGAACCGTGTCGTTTTCAATGAAATTACTAAGGATGCGGTAAAAAATGCCTTTCAAGAACCCCGTAAGATTGATATGGATCTGGTAGATGCTCAACAAGCACGCCGTGTCTTGGACCGGATTGTAGGGTACTCGATTTCACCAATTCTATGGAAAAAGGTGAAAAAAGGACTTTCTGCTGGTCGGGTGCAGTCAGTTGCTCTTAAATTGATCATTGACCGGGAAGAAGAAATCAATGCCTTCCAACCAGAAGAATACTGGACAATTGATGGAACCTTTAAAAAGGGAACCAAGCAGTTCCAAGCCAATTTCTATGGAATGAATGGCAAGAAGATGAAACTTCAAAACCAGGAGGATGTGAAAGCTGTTCTTTCGCATCTCGACGGGAAAGAGTATATCGTTGAAAAAGTTGAGAAAAAGGAACGCAAACGCAATGCGCCCCTTCCTTACACAACTTCTTCTATGCAGATGGATGCAGCCAATAAGATTAACTTCCGTACTCGTAAGACCATGATGGTGGCTCAGCAGTTGTATGAAGGAATCAATATTGGATCAGGTGTTCAAGGTTTGATCACTTATATGCGTACGGACTCGACTCGGATTAGTCCAGTCGCTCAAAATGAAGCAGCTAGCTTTATCGTTGATCGATTTGGAGAGAAGTATTCCAAGCATGGAAGCCGGGTCAAAAATGCTTCTGGTGCCCAAGATGCCCATGAAGCTATTCGTCCTTCTAGTGTTTACAATACGCCTGAGAAAATTGCCAAGTACCTAGACAAGGACCAACTCAAGCTCTACACCTTGATCTGGAACCGTTTTGTGGCTAGCCAGATGACAGCAGCTGTCTTTGACACTATGAATGTCCGTTTGGGGCAAAATGGGGTTCAATATACAGCCAATGGTAGTCAGGTGAAATTTGACGGTTATTTAGCGATTTACAATGATTCGGATAAGAACAAGATGTTACCGGATATGGAAGAAGGGGATACTGTCACTCAGGTCAATAGCAAACCTGAACAGCACTTTACCCAACCACCAGCCCGTTATTCTGAAGCGACCTTGATTAAGACGCTGGAAGAAAATGGAGTGGGACGTCCTTCAACCTATGCACCAACGATTGAGACCATTCAAAAACGCTATTACGTGAAGCTTGTAGCTAAACGCTTCGAGCCAACCGAGTTAGGGGAAATCGTCAATAAACTGATCGTTGAATTCTTCCCAGATATCGTCAACGTAACCTTTACTGCTGAGATGGAAGGGAAACTAGATGATGTTGAACTTGGGAAAGAGCAGTGGCAAAAGGTTATCGATTCCTTCTATCAACCATTTAAAAAAGAAGTAGCCAAGGCTGAAGAAGAGATGGAGAAAATCCAAATCAAGGATGAGGCGGCTGGTTTTGACTGTGAGGTTTGTGGAAGTCCCATGGTCATCAAATTAGGACGTTATGGTAAGTTTTATGCTTGTAGCAACTTCCCAGATTGTCGCCATACCCAAGCGATTGTCAAAGAAATTGGGGTGGAATGTCCAAACTGTCATCAGGGCCAAATCATCGAGCGTAAAACCAAACGGAACCGTATCTTCTATGGATGCAATCGCTACCCAGAATGTGAATTCACTTCTTGGGACAAGCCAATTGGCCGTGACTGTCCAAAATGTGGTCAGTATTTGGTTGAAAAGAAAGTACGTGGTGGTGGCAAGCAAGTTGTATGTAGCAATGGTGACTACGAAGAAGAAAAAGTGAAATAAGTTTTTAGAATGATTCGATGTCTATTATAACGGCAATTTTATAAAATGTCTGTTATAATAGACATTTTTATTTTTTTTCGTTATAATAGACATAAGGAGGTGGGCTTATGTATCTTGCTTTGATTGCAGATGTCATTGATTCTAAAATGGTTCAAGAACGTTTCAACCTGCAAAAACAGTTAGAAAAAACGCTTCGAAAGATGAATGAACTCTTTGGAGATTACTTGGCATCCTGTTTTACCTTGACCCTGGGCGATGAGTTTCAGGCGCTTTTAAAAGTGGATGCTCCAGTTTTTCAAATCATCGATACCCTGCGTTCAGAACTAAGCCCGACTCAACTACGTTTTGGTATCGGACTTGGAGAGATTGCAACAGCTATTGATCCCTTGCAAAGTATTGGGGCAGATGGTCCAGCCTATTGGAACGCACGCGCGGCCATCAATCTGGTTCATCAGAAAAATGACTACGGCAATACCCAGATTTATTTTTCAAGCGGGAACGACAGCAAGGACTTATTGGTGAACGCCCTCATTGCTTCAGGAGAAGCCATTCGTTCGGGTTGGCGTGGCAGTCAGGAAGAAATCCTGCTAGATCTTCTTAAGAGATTTGTATACAGTGAGAATTTTAGTCAGCAAGACTTAGCTCAATCACTAGATATCAATCCAAGCGCACTGTCTAAACGCTTAAAGAGTAGTAGTATTCGTGTGTATTTACGGGGGAGAGCAGCTGCCCTTGCTAGTATACAAGCTCTAGTGAAAGGAGAGGCTTATGACCGGATTGTCTAGTATTGTAATGAGTCCATACTTGATTCTCTTGTTGATTTGTCATTTGTTATCGGATTATTATTTTCAAAGTCAAAAGATGGCGGATCGCAAGAATCGGGATAAGAAGGTTCTAGGCCTTCATATTCTCTATGTAGCTCTTCCCCTAATCGTCGTTTCCCTCTGTCACCTGGACCTATGGTGGATTTGCTTGATCATTTTGCTAACTCATGCAGGGATTGATTACAGCAAGCCTTGGGTGCAAAAACAATGGAAATTAACAAACTCATGGGCTTTTACGCTGGATCAATTCTTGCATGTCGGTATCATCATTATTTTGGTCTTCTTGGGAGTAAAAAATAACACGACCTACCTGTCTGCTGATATCTTAAAGCTGATCTTTTATGTCCTCCTGGTGGGAAAACCGACCAATATAGTCTTTAAAATTCTCTTTGCCAATTACCAGCCGACGATGGAGGATAAAATGGATACCATCACTGGGGCTGGTTCTATGATTGGTTTTTTAGAGCGGTTGATTATCGGCGCCTGTCTCGTGTATGGACAATTTGCTTCTATCGGCCTAGTCTTTACAGCCAAATCCATCGCTCGCTACAATAAAATTTCAGAGAACCCAGCCTTCGCGGAATATTACTTGATTGGGTCCTTATTCAGTATTCTATCTGCCCTCTTAGCAGCCTGGTTGTGTTTATAAGAAAACAACTAACAGTCGATAGACCAGACAGGAAGGATTAGCCTCCCTGTCTTTTTTATGCCCTTTTTGGTATAATGGACCAAGTATCAATTTAGAAAGATTTGTGGGTGTCAAACAGTCCAGATAGTTGTTTTGATATGAACTTAGGTTCCACCCAAAGAGGTATTAGTGTCATGTCTCAATCTTATATCAATGTTATCGGTGCGGGCCTTGCTGGCTCGGAAGCAGCTTACCAGATTGCCCAACAGGGAATTCCTGTAAAGCTCTATGAAATGCGTGGGGTCAAATCCACTCCGCAACACAAACAGACAACTTTGCTGAGCTAGTTTGTTCGAACTCTCTTCGTGGGGATTCGTTAACCAATGCTGTTGGTCTCCTCAAGGAAGAAATGCGTCGTCTTGGTTCTGTCATTCTGGAGGCAGCTGAAGCAACTCGAGTGCCGGCTGGTGGAGCACTCGCTGTGGATCGCGAAGGCTTTGCTAAGCGGGTAACAGAGAAGGTGTCCCAACACCCTCTGATTGAAGTGATTCGCGATGAAATCACGGAATTACCGACGGATGCTATCACAGTGGTCGCAACGGGTCCTCTAACTAGTGATGCTTTGGCTGAAAAGATTCATGAGCTTAACGGAGGAGATGGCTTCTACTTTTACGATGCAGCAGCTCCTATCATCGATGTCAATACAGTTGATATGAGTAAGGTTTATCTCAAGTCACGTTATGACAAAGGAGAAGCAGCTTATCTCAACTGCCCAATGACCAAACAAGAGTTTATGGATTTTCATGAGGCTTTGATCAATGCGGAAGAAGCCCCGCTTAACTCTTTTGAAAAAGAAAAGTATTTCGAAGGTTGTATGCCAATTGAAGTTATGGCTAAACGAGGGATTAAAACCATGCTCTATGGTCCGATGAAGCCAGTTGGACTCGAGTATCCGGATGACTACAAAGGGCCTCGGGATGGGGAGTTCAAGACACCATACGCAGTCGTTCAGTTACGCCAAGACAATGCGGCTGCTAGCCTTTACAATATCGTCGGTTTCCAAACGCATCTCAAATGGGGCGAACAAAAACGGGTCTTCCAAATGATCCCTGGTTTGGAAAACGCTGAGTTTGTGAGATATGGAGTCATGCACCGCAATTCTTACATGGACTCTCCAAATCTCCTTGAGCAGACTTACCGTTCTAAGAAACAACCAAACCTCTTCTTTGCAGGTCAAATGACAGGAGTAGAGGGCTATGTTGAATCAGCTGCCTCAGGCTTAGTAGCCGGGATCAATGCGGCACGTCTCTTCAAAGGCGAGGAAGCAGCCATTTTCCCAGAAACAACAGCCATCGGAAGTCTGGCTCACTATATTACCCATGCCGATAGCAAGCATTTCCAGCCCATGAATGTCAACTTTGGAATTATCAAAGAGCTAGATGGTCCACGCATTAGGGATAAAAAGGAACGTTACGAGAAAATTGCCGAACGTTCTTTACAAGATCTGGCAACATTTATTGGAAAATAAAGTCAATCAATGAAAAAGTTTGGAGAAATCCAGACTTTTTCTTATAAAAATGGTATAATAAATAAAAATTTAGAATATAGAGAGTTTTTCTGACAATGAATAAATCCTATTTTTATTTAGAGATGAAGACACACGAGTTGAAAGTGCCTTATACCGGAAAACTCCGTCGTGTGCGAGTCTTATTACCTAAAAATTATGAAACAGATACTGATCGACGCTACCCTGTCGTTTATTTCCATGATGGACAGAATGTCTTCTATAGTAAGGAAGCCTATGTAGGTCATTCTTGGAAGGTCATTCCAGCCATCAAGCGGAATCCAGACATTAGTCGCATGATTGTTGTTGCCATTGATAATGATGGCTTGCAACGGATGAACGAATACTCTGCCTGGAAGTACAAGGAATCCAATATTCCTGGTATGCAATTTGGTGGCAAGGGCGTCGAGTATGGGGAGTTTGTCATGGATGTGGTCAAACCTTTTATCGATCAAGAATATCGCACTCTTGCTGATCGAGAACATACAGCTATGATTGGATCTTCGTTGGGCGGTAACATCACACAATTTTTGGGCCTAGAGTACCAAGATCAAATCGGTTGTCTGGGAGTCTTCTCCTCTGCCAACTGGTTGCATCAAGAAGCCTTTGATCGCTATATCGAGCGTAAGAACTTGTATCCGGATCAACGTATATACATCTATGTAGGGACTGAAGAGGCAGATGATACTGATAAAACGTTAATGGCTGGGAATATCAAGCAAGCCTATATAGACTCATCTCTTCGTTATTACCATGATGTTATTCAACAAGGAGTTGCTTTAGAAAATATCGCCATTCGGATTCAATCTGGGGCGATCCACCATGAAGAAGCCTGGGCTGAACATCTACCAGAATGCCTTCGCTTTTTGGCAGAAAAATGGGATTAATAATCTTAAAGTAAATATATAAAGAGAAAGAGGGAACTTATGAATATTGAACATTTAAGCCACTGGAGTGGCCAACTTAACCGCGAAATGTATCTAAACCGCTATGGTCATGCGGGGATTCCTATTGTGGTCTTCGCTTCATCTGGTGGAAGCCATAATGAGTACTATGACTTCGGTATGATTGATGCTTGTGCTCAGTTTATTGAAGAAGGACGGGTTCAATTTTTCACCCTTTCAAGTGTCGATAGTGAGAGCTGGCTTTGTGATTGGAAAAACCCTCACGATCGGGCAGAGATGCACCGTGCCTATGAACGCTATGTTATTGAAGAGGCCATTCCTTTCATCAAGCACAAAACAGGTTGGTTTGACCCAATGATGACAACCGGCTGCTCAATGGGAGCTTACCACGCGCTCAATTTCTTCTTACAACATCCTGATGTCTTCAACAAGGTTGTGGCATTGAGTGGTGTTTACGATGCTCGTTTCTTTGTTGGTGAGTTTGGAGGAGATGAAGCGATTTACCAAACTCTCCGTCTGATTATATTTGGCATCAAAATGATGGTTGGTTTATCGATCGTTACCGTCAGGCAGAAATTGTTATCTGTACAGGTCTTGGGGCATGGGAGCAGGATGGCCTTCCATCCTTCTATAAATTGAAGGAAGCCTTTGATCACAAAAATATCCCTGCTTGGTTTGCTGAGTGGGGCCACGATGTAGCCCATGATTGGGACTGGTGGCGGAAACAAATGCCATACTTCTTAGGACAAATGTATCTATAAGTCAAAAGGGAGGAGACGTCTATGAATTATCTTGTTATTTCACCTTATTATCCACAAAATTTCCAGCAATTCACCATTGAGTTGGCCAACAAAGGAATCACTGTATTAGGGATTGGCCAAGAGCCTTACGAGCAGTTAGACGAGCCATTGCGTAATAGTTTGACAGAGTATTTCCGTGTTGATAACATGGAAAACTTGGACGAAGTGAAACGTGCAGTAGCCTTTCTATTTTATAAGCATGGCCCAATCGATCGCATCGAGTCTCACAATGAATACTGGTTGGAATTGGATGCAGCGCTTCGTGAGCAATTCAATGTCTTTGGGGCCAAACCAAAAGATTTAAAGAGAACTAAGTTTAAATCAGAAATGAAGAAACTCTTCAAGAAAGCAGGAGTTCCTGTCGTTCCTGGTGCAGTAGTCAAAGCCGAAAAAGACATTGACAAGGCTGTGAAGAAGATTGGGTTGCCATTGATTGCCAAGCCTGATAACGGAGTGGGAGCAGCAGCGACCTTTAAAATTGAAACTCCAGAAGATGTGGAACGTTTTAAAGCAGAATGGGATGGACATACCGAATACTTTTTTGAGAAATTTGTTCTTTCCAGTGAAATCTGTACCTTTGATGGGTTGGTCGATCGAGATGGAAACATTGTCTTTTCTACTACTTTTGACTACGCCTATACGCCACTTGACTTGATGCTCTACAAGATGGACAACTCTTATTATGTCCTCAAAGAGATGGATCCAAAATTGCGTCAGTACGGGGAAGCGATTGTTAAAGCATTTGGCATGAAGGAGCGGTTCTTCCACATTGAGTTCTTCCGTGATGGGGATGACTATATTGCAATCGAGTACAATAACCGACCTGCAGGTGGATTTACGATCGATGTATACAATTACGCTCACTCCATCGACTTGTACCGTGGGTATGCAGCTATTGTAGCAGGAGAACCTTTCCCTGCTTCTGAATTTGAACCTCTTTATTGCTTGGCAACTTCACGCCGTGCTAATGCAGCCTATGTCCTTTCAGAGGAAGAAGTCTTGGCTAAATACCAGCACCAATTCCGAGTGAAGAAGATCATGCCTGCAGCTTTTGCGGAGCTTCAAGGGGACTATCTCTACATGTTAACAACTCCAAGTCGTGAGGAATTGGAACAAATGATTCGTGACTTTGGTCAACGAGCTGAATAAAAGCGAGCCGATAGGTCTTTTCCTATCGGTTTTTTTATTCCTAAGTATCAATATTTTCTCAATATATGACTTTGTGAATCTTTTATATAACAGTTGAAAAACTCTATTACACCAATGTTCTATAGAGTTTGATTTGTGAAGATAATTGAGCATTTTTTTTGACAGTGCTTTCAATTTTGGATAAAATGAAAGAGAATGAATAAATGCTAAGAAAGGCGAAATAATGGCAACATTAGATAAAAGTCTCTTATTGGAAATGTTCCGTAAAATGGAAGAAATCCGTCGCATGGACTTAAAAATTGCACAGTTAGTAAAAAAAAGGAAAAGTGCCGGGAATGACGCACTTTTCTGTTGGTGAAGAAGCAGCCAACGTTGGAGCAATGCTAGCTTTGAACGAGGACGACCTGCTCACTTCAAACCACCGTGGTCACGGACAAGCGATCGCTAAAGGGATCGACCTGACTGGAATGATGGCTGAAATCCTTGGCAAGTATACTGGTACTTGTAAAGGGAAGGGTGGCTCTATGCATATTGCCGACCTTGATGCCGGTAACCTCGGTGCCAACGGTATCGTCGGTGGCGGTATGGGAATTGCAGTAGGGGCTGCCCTTACTCAACAAATGCATAAAACTGGAAAAATTGTTGTCTGCTTCTTTGGTGATGGCGCAACCAACGAAGGTGTCTTCCACGAAGCGGTCAATATGGCTTCAATCTGGAATCTTCCAGTCATTTTCTATTGTATTAATAATGGTTATGGGATCTCTGCTGACATCAAGAAAATGACCAATGTCGAACACATCCATGAGCGTAGTGCTGCTTACGGCATTCCTGGAATGTTTATTCCTGATGGAAACAACGTCATTGATGTCTATGAAGGATTCCAAAAAGCTGTTGAACATGTCCGTTCTGGTAAAGGTCCTGTCTTGATCGAAAGTGTCACCTATCGTTGGCTTGGACACTCTTCATCTGACCCTGGTAAATACCGGACCCGTGAAGAAGTCGAAGAGTGGAAGAAGAAAGATCCGATTGAAAACCTTCGCAAGTATCTCCTTGAAAATGAAATTGCGAGTGCAGAAGAATTGGATCAGATTCAAGAAGAAGTGAAAGAAGCAGTTGAAGCTTCAGTGAAATTTGCGGAAGAAAGCCCATTCCCTCCACTTGAATCAGCTTTCGAAGATATTTATGCAGACTAAGGGGGAGTAGAGAATTATGGAAACAAAATTAATGTCTTTCCGCGATACCATTATCCTTGCTATGTCTGAGGAAATGCGTCGCGACGAAAATGTATTGTTGATGGGGGAAGATGTCGGAGTTTTCGGTGGAGACTTCGGAACTTCCGTAGGAATGCTAGAGGAATTCGGTCCAGAACGTGTTCGTGACTGTCCAATTTCTGAGGCTGCTATCTCAGGTGCAGCTGCTGGTGCAGCCATGACCGGACTTCGTCCAATCGTTGATATGACCTTCATGGATTTCTCGGTGATTGCCATGGATGCTATCGTCAACCAAGCTGCTAAGACTCGCTACATGTTTGGTGGAAAAGGGCAAGTGCCGATGACGGTTCGTTGTGCAGCTGGTAACGGAGTTGGATCTGCAGCTCAACACTCCCAATCTTTGGAATCATGGTTTACCCATATTCCTGGTTTGAAAGTTGTTGCTCCAGGAACTCCAGCTGATATGAAAGGACTTCTCAAGTCTTCTATCCGTGACAACAACCCAGTGATCATTCTTGAATACAAATCAGAATTCAACCAAAAAGGTGAAGTGCCTGTAGATCCTGACTATACCATTCCACTTGGTGTCGGCGAAATCAAACGTGAAGGAACGGATGTCACTGTCGTAACCTACGGAAAAATGCTTCGTCGCGTGATGCAAGCAGCTGAAGAATTGGCTGAAGAAGGCATTTCAGTAGAAGTAGTAGACCCACGAACCTTGGTTCCGCTTGATAAAGAAATCATTATTAACTCTGTCAAGAAAACAGGAAAAGTAGTCCTTGTCAATGACGCCCACAAAACAAGTGGTTATATCGGTGAAATTTCAGCTATTATTTCTGAATCAGAAGCATTTGATTACTTGGATGCACCTATCCGTCGTTGTGCGGGGGAAGATGTACCAATGCCTTACGCGCAAAACCTTGAAAATGCAATGATTCCAACAGTTGAAAGCATCAAAGATGCCATTCGTAAAACCTACAACAAAGAATAATACATAAAATAAATTATGTAACTAGTAATAATTCAGACGAAGAAACTTTGTATCTATCGATGCAAAGTTCTCTGCGTCCTTAATATCTTAGATTAGAGCACGGGCTAAAAGCTCGGAAAAAAGATAAATCTCCTTGACTTCATCGAAGTCTTCGTTGATTTCCTATTTTTCAGTCGCTTTTAAACGCCCTTTGCATCATAAATAGAATAGGAGAGGTCATGGCTGATGATAAGCTAAGAGCGACTCCTGCGGCTAGAAAATTAGCGGATGATCTTGGGATCAACCTCTATGATGTTTCTGGTTCAGGCGCAAACGGTCGTGTCCACAAAGAAGACGTGGAAACATATAAAGACACAAATGTGGTTCGCATTTCACCACTTGCAAAACGAATTGCTTTAGAACACAATATTGCTTGGCAAGAAATTCAAGGAACTGGTCATCGTGGCAAGATCATGAAGAAGGATGTTCTTGCTTTCCTTCCTGAGAATATTGAGAAGGATACCATTAAGTCACCTTCTCAAATTGAGAAGGTGGAAGAAGTTCCTGATAACGTGACACCTTATGGTGAGATCGAGCGCATTCCGATGACACCAATGCGTAAGGTGATTGCGCAACGGATGGTGGAATCTTATTTGACAGCACCAACCTTTACATTGAACTATGACGTCGATATGTCTCAAATGTTGGCCCTTCGTAAGAAGGTATTGGATCCAATCATGGAGGCAACTGGCAAGAAGTCACTGTAACAGATTTGCTTTCACTTGCAGTGGTTAAGACCTTGATGAAACATCCATACATTAACGCGTCATTAACGGAAGATGGCAAAACCATCATCACTCACAACTATGTCAACTTGGCTATGGCGGTTGGGATGGACAATGGACTGATGACACCGGTTGTCTATAACGCAGAAAAGATGACTTTATCAGAGTTGGTGGTAGCCTTCAAGGACGTTATCGGACGGACCTTGGACGGTAAATTAGCACCAAGCGAATTGCAAAATTCAACCTTTACTATCAGTAACTTGGGGATGTTTGGTGTTCAATCTTTTGGACCGATTATCAACCAACCAAACTCAGCCATCCTTGGGGTTAGCGCAACTGTTGAAAAACCAGTTGTTGTGAATGGTGAAATCGTCATTCGTCCAATCATGAGCTTGGGATTGACCATTGACCACCGCGTTGTCGATGGTATGGCTGGTGCCAAATTCATGAAAGACTTGAAAGCCTTGATTGAAGACCCGATTTCAATGTTGGTCTAATCAACGAAAGATAATAGAAACAAGAAAAAGAGGGAAATAAAATGGCCTTAGAAGTAATTATGCCAAAAGCCGGCGTAGATATGACCGAAGGACAAATCGTTCAGTGGAATAAAAAAGTCGGCGAATTTGTAAAAGAAGGAGAAGTTCTCCTTGAAATCATGACAGATAAAGTCAGCATGGAATTGGAAGCTGAAGAAGATGGCTACTTGATTGCTATCTTGAAAGGTGACGGCGAGACTGTTCCTGTAACAGAAGTAATCGGATACCTTGGTGAAGAAGGAGAAAACATCCCAACAGCTGGAGCAGCACCAGAAGCGAGTCCAGCGCCAGCCGCAGCAAGTGCTTCAAACGATGACAATAAGAGCGATGATGCTTATGATATCGTAGTAATCGGTGGTGGTCCTGCTGGTTACGTATCAGCTATCAAGGCAGCTCAATTGGGTGGTAAGGTTGCCCTTGTTGAGAAATCTGAACTTGGTGGAACTTGCTTGAACCGCGGATGTATCCCAACTAAGACTTACCTTCACAACGCTGAAATTATCGAAAATATCGGCCATGCTGCAAATCGTGGTATCGTAATTGAAAACCCTAACTTCACTGTTGATATGGACAAGGTTCTTGAAACCAAGAACAAGGTCGTCAATACTTTAGTTGGCGGTGTTGCAGGACTTCTTCGTAGCTATGGTGTTGATGTTCATAAGGGTATCGGTACCATTACGAAAGATAAGAATGTCTTGGTAAATGGTTCTGAATTACTTGAAACTAAGAAAATCATCCTTGCTGGTGGTTCAAAAGTTAGCAAGATTAACGTTCCTGGTATGGAATCATCACTTGTAATGACCAGTGATGATATCTTGGATATGAACGAAGTCCCAGAAAGTCTCGTGATCATCGGTGGTGGGGTTGTCGGTATCGAACTTGGTCAAGCTTTCATGACCTTTGGTTCAAAAGTTACTGTTATTGAAATGATGGACCGCATTGTTCCAGCTATGGATGCGGAAGTATCTAAGAACCTTCGCTTGATCCTTGAACGCAAGGGGATGACCATCTTGACTGATACCAAACTGCAAGAAATCATTGAAGAAGATGGCAAACTCCGTATCAAGGTGGAAGGCAAAGACGATATCATCGCGAACAAGGCTCTTCTTTCAATCGGTCGTGTTCCAGATCTTGAAGGAATCGGTGACGTTGAGTTTGAATTAGACCGTGGTCGGATCAAGGTCAATGAATACATGGAAACATCTGTTCCAGGTATCTATGCGCCAGGTGATATCAATGGTACCAAGATGTTGGCCCACGCTGCTTTCCGTATGGGTGAAGTAGCAGCTGAAAATGCTCTTAAAGGGAACCACGCTGTTGCCAAATTGAACTTGACTCCTGCAGCCATCTACACACTTCCAGAAGTAGCAGCAGTTGGTTTGACAGAAGAACAAGCTCGTGAAAAATACGATGTTCAAATTGGTAAATTCAACTTTGCAGCTAACGGTCGTGCCATTGCGTCAGATGCAGCTCAAGGCTTTGTTAAGGTCATTGCAGACAAGAAATATGGTGAAGTTCTTGGGGTTCACATCATTGGTCCAGCAGCAGCTGAATTGATCAACGAAGCTTCAACCATCATTGAGATGGAAATCACTGTAGAAGAAATGCTCAAGACTATCCATGGTCACCCAACCTTCTCAGAAGTGATGTACGAAGCTTTTGCGGATGTACTTGGATTGGCAGTTCACTCACCTAAGAAGAAATAATATTATTCTTTCAACTAAATTTTCTTAAAGTAGTACGGACGGCAGCGACCTCTTAAGAGTTCCATGCCTAAAAATTGAGCCTTTTGTCTCAATTTTTCCGAGAAATGTAACGATAACTCGTTACATTTCTTTTTACTACTTCAGAAAATTCAAGTACAATTTAACTATTTCTGTCTGGCACTCATCATACTATGAGTAGGATTAATAAAAAAAGAATTTTTTTGGAATTACTATGAAATACATTATTAATTATTCAAATGATACTGCTTTTAATATTGCTTTAGAAGAGTATGCCTTTAAGCATCTATTGGATGAGGATCAAATCTTCCTTCTCTGGATTAACAAACCATCAATCATCGTTGGTCGTCACCAAAATACTATCGAAGAAATTAACCGTGACTACGTTCGGGAGCATGGTATTGAAGTCGTTCGCCGGATCAGTGGTGGTGGGGCTGTTTACCATGATTTGAACAACCTTAACTATACCATCATCTCTAAAGAAGATGAAAATAAGGCTTTTGACTTCAAGAGCTTTTCAACTCCGGTCATCAATACCTTGGCTCAGCTTGGAGTTAAGGCTGAATTCACGGGTCGTAACGATTTGGAAATTGACGGTAAGAAATTCTGTGGGAATGCTCAAGCCTACATCAATGGACGGATCATGCACCATGGTTGCCTTCTCTTTGACGTTGATTTGTCTGTCCTTGCCAATGCTCTCAAGGTGTCTAAAGACAAGTTTGAGTCTAAAGGGGTTAAATCAGTTCGTGCTCGTGTCACCAATATTATCGACGAGTTGCCAGAAAAAATCACGGTTGAAGAGTTCCGTGACCTGCTTCTGGACTACATGAAGAAAGAATATCCTGAAATGACGGAGTATGTCTTCTCAGATGAAGAATTGGCTGAGATCAACCGTATTAAGGAAACCAAGTTCGGTACCTGGGATTGGAACTATGGGAAGTCCCCTGAATACAATGTCCGTCGTGGCACTAAATTTCCTAGCGGTAAGGTTGAAATCTTTGCTAACGTCATTGAATCTAAAATCCAAGACATCAAGATCTATGGAGACTTCTTTGGTATCGAAGACGTTGCAGCAGTAGAAGAGCTTCTTCGTGGTGTCAAATACGAACGTGAAGATGTCCTCAAAGCCCTACAAACCATTAACCTAGGTCGTTACTTCGCAGGAATCACTGCAGAAGAAATTGCTGAGGCTGTGGTGGAATAATGTCATAAGAGATGGGACGACGAAATCGAATTCTAACGAATTACCGATTTCGTCGTCCCACCTCCGCACAGTTGAGTAGGGCTGTAAAAAGCTGATGAATTCAGCCTAGTAGAGCCCACTCAACCACTGCGTCTTGCTCGACAATCCAAAGACAATTGAGAGGCTAGGACTTTTGTCCCAGCCTCTTTTTTTGAAACTAGTTTCACATAGAAATTATTGTTTTACGAAGGATTTTTGTGGTATAGTAAAGGTGGAAAAAGTGTATTCGCTTACAAAAATATAATTATGATTTTTAATACTCAGTAACCACTAAACAAGGAAATTGATTGACTAGCTGAATAATACTTCCCTTTGATGCTTTAGAAAGTGTGATGATATGAAACGTGTCTTTATTATTCTATCAAACCTTTTCATCTCTAGCTTTTTGATTTGGATTGCCTTTATTTCTCCAAATACGGTTATCCACCAAAGTCTTCCGGTAGTAAGTGTGATGAGACAAGAAAAGAGCGTCACATATGAAGAGTTATCTTCCAGTTTAGACCGTTTGGCAAGGGAAAATCATAGTATAATTGCCCGTCAGATACAAAGAACAGACTCTAAGGGGCAGGTTGTTTTCACCTATGAAATCTACGGAGAGGGAAAACTTCCTCTTGGGATTAAAAGAGAGAAGAAAGAACTGGCTGCCAAAGAAAGCCTGCTAACGAATTATTATGTATTAACAGGTGAATTGGAAACTGAAAAGCTGGATCAAACTCTTCATACTCTTGGTTTCTCACAAACTTTTATTGAGAAACCGAATCTTCTGCTGACCTTTATTGCCTTTTTTGGCTCAGGTTCACAATCACTTGCCTTAGTCATTTTTATCATTAGTTTTAGCTCTTTTACGATTATTCAAAAAACACAAGAAATGAGAAGTGCTGGGATTCGATATATTTCAGGAATGAGACGCTTGCAACTTTTCGGACATTCTCTAAAAGATGATAGTATAGAGTTGCTTTTGGGATGTATTGGCGCAAGTATAATGGGTGCTGTTCTGATTTATTGCTTTCAATTGACACCTTTCCTATTCCCTCGTCATTTCCAGTAGTATTATTTACAATGGGATTTTACTAATTTTGTCTGTTTTCTTATCCTTCCTCTTTGCATATAGTATTCAAACAATGCATTTAGTCCCCCTTTTAAAAGGGAAGGTTCCATTGAAGCGCATATTGGTTTTCCTCTTTATTTGTCAATTTCTCGCTGTGGCATTAATTGGCCTTGCGATTCATCGAATCAGTATTTATGGATCAGTCTGGCAAACTCACCAAGAGGGAAGTGAGGCTTGGTTAAAACAGTCGAATTGGGTCCAAATTAGTACAAGTCGGGAGGATTTTTCACAGAAAACAAACAAAGAGACGCAAATTGAGGACAGAGCAAAATGGTCTAAGCTCATCGAGTCTGGCATCGAAAATGGTGGTCTTTTAGCTTATCATCACCTCGTATTTTTTGGTTCAAAAGGAGTTATGACGGATCCTAGTACAGGTAAAGAGTTTTCCATCACAGATTACGATCCTCTTGCACGAACTCTCTATGTAACTCCAAATTACCTCGAAATCCAAGGTGTTCCAGTATCTCCTGAAGAAAAAGATCACTTAAATCACTTACAAGCAGGAGAATTTGGTCTCTTACTTCCGGAAAAATTAAAAGGTCGAGAAGAGGAGATGATCAAACGATATGAAGATTATCTATCTCCTCGAGATGATCAAGGAAATATCACCTTATCAATGAAGGCGCAGGTAACGTATATTCCGAATCATCAAAAACGCTTTATCTACAACAACACACCAATCAGCTATAAGCAATTCTTTACAGATCCTGTTTTAGTGGTTATACAACCTGAAAGTTTTGGAGGCTATGAGAATCCATATTTCACCCACCTAGATTCCTACCTTTATTTTAATGGACTTCAGAATAGTAAGAAGCTAATCGCTGAGTATAATCTTGAAAAAAGTGTTAGTCAGTACGACTATGCAGTGGACGTTTACCAGCAAATGGCCCAAAAACATACAAATAGAAAATCTCATGGCGATTGCAGGAGGAGTCTTTGGTATAGCAACCTCTGTTCTTCTTTTTAACACTATGAATTTCCTATATTTTGAAGAGTTTAGAAAACAAATCTTCTTGAAGAAGATTGCAGGTCTGGGATTTGTAAACATTCACCAAATGATTTTGCTTTCAGAAAGTAGCCTCTTGCTATTAGGAAGCCTCTTGGTATTCATTCTCACTTCGGAATGGTGGATCGCTCTTGTCACTCTCTTGCTATTTATTACTAATGCTTGGTTCATTCTCCTGTACCGGTCTCATAAAGAAGACCACTTGTTAGCCACTGTACTGAAAGGAGCCTAATATGATTACCGTAGAACATTTAACCAAATCATTTGGCCAACGAACGGTCTTTCAAGATTTGAGCTGCAATTTACAGAAGGTAAGGTCTATGCTCTGATCGGAAATAGTGGGTGTGGTAAAACAACCTTGCTCAATATCTTGGCGAAGATAGAGCCTTATGAAAAAGGGAGTATAAGCTATCAAGGGCAAGAACTGAAACAAATCAAACAGCATCACTTCTTTAAGCATGAATTAGGCTATCTCTTTCAAAACTTTGGCCTACTTGAAAACGAGACTATCGCTACAAATTTAGATTTGGGATTGATTGGGCAAAAATTAACGAAAAAAGAGAAGAGGCGGCGAGAAGAAGAAGTACTCAAAAAAGTAGGATTGGCTTACCTTGCTTTGGATCAAAAGATTTATGAATTATCTGGGGGAGAGGCGCAACGTGTCGCATTAGCTAAAGTTATTTTAAAAGATCCACCTTTAATTTTGGCAGATGAACTAACTGCAGCACTGGATCCAGAAACCTCACAAGAGGTGATGGACTTGCTCTTAATGTTAAAGAATCAAGAGCGTATAATCATTATTGCAACCCATAATCCAGTGATTTGGGAAAAAGCTGACGAAGTGATAAAGCTCAACTAATCCATGGCTGAAGAATGGTAGGATCTTCTGTATTATCTTTTATAGCCAGCTATTCATGAGGTATAGGCTGATGAAGAAAGATTCGGTCAAACAAAAATTTTAAGTTTTTTCATCAAAAGTTAGTTCGTGACATGGCCTCTTTTCTTGATATTCAAATGCGATGAGTGTAGAATATAGAGGAAATCTGAAACAAAAAGGGGATCAAATTCAATGATGAAAGTTCCAGTAGAAAATCTTGGGCTATTTGAACAGTTAGATCGTATCGTAGTGGCTTTTTTTAGGAAGGAACAACTTTCTAGTCCATATGATTTGAATGTCAGTATTACTCAAGAACACCTTGACCGGAAAAAGCAAGATCTAGAACCTTTAGGCTATCAAGCTGTCCAACTACCATTAGGAATGGCTTTAGATAATATCATTCAGCAACCTCATTATAAAAACTTAATCATTGGTGGACTTGCTCCCGACGAAATTATGGTCAGTAAAGAAGAATTAATGCCTTTGAAAGATATCGTGGATAGTTTTTGTATTATGTACGCTGCAGCGAATAACAGACTGGAAAATAGTAAGGCTTATGAATTAATGAAAGATAAGACGGTTTATTTTATTGGTAAACTATTTACAGATTTTCCAAAAGCTGGTGATGAAATTGCTTATTTAGGAATTGATCGAATAGCGAGCGATGGTACACCATATGAAGCAGTTAAATGCTTTTTAACGAAAGAGAGTGCAGAGAAGTTCAATAGTGAAAAAAGACCTGTCACCCCTGCAAACTTGGCTTATCTAAAATCATTCTGGGGTAAACCAGTAATTATTGAGCCTCATCGTAATTATTGGATCGAATTTTTTTAGAAAGTATAAAAGAGCGTAAGATTCTATCAAAGATCTACGCTCTTTTTCTAACACTAAACATATTACATAATTTATATTATGTATCTCATAAACTATCCAAGGCATTTCTGTTCGTCATTTACGATATGCGTATACAAGTCCGTTACCTGAGTGCTGGCATGTCCTAGCTGATGGCTGACTAAAACTTGGGATTTGGTTGCATCATAGAGACGGGTAGCAAGAGTATGGCGCAGTTTGTGGGGGGTTACGCGGACTTTGAAGTCTTCAGAATACTTGGCCACCATCTTTTCAACACTAGAAGCATCAATCCGGTTCGGAACACCTCGATATAAGGTTAGAAACAGGGCTGTATCGGTTTTTTCTGTCTTATAACGTTTGTCTCGAATAGCGAGATATTGTTCTAAATAAGGCTTAGCAAAGGCAGCAACATTAACCGAGTCTCTTTTTCCACCTTTTCGAGTGACGTCAATCACCATCATCTTAAGGTTGAGGTCTCGAAGATCCAGGTTAACGGCTTCAGAGAGACGGACACCAGAGGCAAGAAGGAGTGCGATAATGGCTAAATCACGCTCTTTATTCTTATTAAAGGAAGATAAGGCCCGATTTGAAAGTGTTTTGGGGTATTCTTGGTCGATATAGTTCAGGAAACCTTCTGTCTCATCACCTAAAAAGAGCTTTTGCTTGATATTTTCAGCCCGAGCAGCTAAGGTTTCTTTCTTTTTCTTGGTTGCAACCTTCTTCATGACATTACGGTAGAAATAAGGTTCCCCCTTGCTCGTTTTCAACTTCCTCAGTCAAATACTTATAAAGACTAGAAAGTGCAGAAAGGGTACGGTTAATGGTTGTTTGAGAAACCCCATTTTTAGTCGTATTGGCATTGAGCAGAGGACGCTCACGCAAGTAAAGAATAAAGGATTCCATGTCTTTCTTGGTCATGTGCTCTAGAACCTCTAAAGGGATATTAGCCATGGTGTCAGCATCTGATATACCAGATTCCAAGACCCAGGTGAAAAATCGATCGTATTCTTTTAAGTATTCGTACAAGGTCGTAAAACTGTATGGAACAGCCAGTTTCGATTGATAGTATTCCAATACATACCAAGGCATGACTTGTTTGAGTTTATCAATACGTTCTAATAAGATCTCACGTTTCATGTTTTTCTCCAAATCTTTCTATACTAGTAGTATAGCATAGCTAGATATATTTTTCAAGAAAATTATAGTTTTTCGGAAAGATGTTATAGGGTTTTATATAGGACTGTTTTTGTTTCAAACGCATAACCAAAAAAATTTTTTTAAGCCAATTATACTCAATTATGTACTTTATTTAAGTGAACACTGGAAATTTTTTTACTACTCTCAATTCAGTTGAAAATGTACTTTATTTAAGTGAAAACTAAAAAAATTTTTCAAATGTACATTTTTGATAATAAAAAAACACTCTAATATCAATTTAATGAAATTTAGAGTGTTTTTATTTATCTATATTTTTTCAAACTGTACAAAGTGTTCTTGCTTTTCTTCTGTGGCCTTTGCAAATGGAACACGACCTTTTATTGCGTTTTTTGTATGCCATTCTTTCTTTTACTTGAATTTTGTAACGGTGATTAAGATTTTCTTGACATATCCACCATACAGGCAGAATACTCAACTCTGTAATTTCAGTTGGACTTACTATCAAGGAGTTATTTAGATAATCCCACTCATTCATTAGACTTTGTTGCGTTGTTGCTAAATCGTTAAATCCTTTTTAATACTTTTTTTGATTTCTACAGTATGGACAAGAATTTTCTCTGTAAAATTTTTCTTTAATAACTTTCTGATATTCTCCAGTACATACAGGGCATTTCCACCATGCATTATATGTTGAATTTGCCCTTACTGAAGACATTTCTTGTTTATTTAATGATGACCATTCTTTAATTAACCAAGGATGTGTTGTTTCAAGATCATTATAACCTTTTGCAGTCTTCTTAAAAGAACAATATGGACAACATTGGTCGTTTTTGTGGCGATCAGAAATTTTTGCTTTAAAACTTCTGTGACATTTTCGACAAATCCAATTGGTTAAAGCATTTGAATCATAAAAGAAGGTATCAATATCACCATTCAGTTCTTTTACCCATTCATTGTTTAAGTACGGTTTAACATAGCTTAGTGTTTCATTTGGTTTAGGAATTTTTTTATTACAGTAAGGACATATAGAATTGAGACTATTAGAATTATTGTTTGTAAACACACCTAGAACAATCCCTAATCTCTCCTGAAATTCTAAATCACAACAATCACAAATCCAATTAAATATTTTATTCTCGGTTTCTGACGATTTCGTCACCTCATCAGGTTTCTACATTCTTGCTACTCCAAAGGTCACACAACTCAGGATAAGTATCTGCAATTGTATTATAACCTTTTAATGCTTGTTCATCATTACAATATGGACAGCTATCTATTACTTCTTTTCTTATTGGAATTGAACAAAGGTATTCACCTTGACAAACAGAACACTTCCACCAATATTTTTTTGTTTCAATGTGGCTCAATGCTAAATGAACAGGCAATCCATTTTTATCGCTCCATTCTTCCTGTAATTTTGGGAAATTATAGAGTATATCATTGTTAAAAACAAGTGTATCCCAATCACAACGATTAGGACAAGTTTGAAAATTACTATTCTCTAAGTCGGTTCTTAAAATCATTTCAATTGGACTACAATAAAAACTGACTTTGCAGCAAGGGCATTTCCAATTTATGCATTTAGAAGACTTATACCAGTATTCAGAAATAGGTTTATCATTACTTTTATCCCAAAATTTCTCTAAATAAGGATGAGTTTCTTGTAAAGTATTATATCCTTTTAACATCAATTTATTATCACAATAAGGGCAGCCTTCAAGATGCCTTTTGACAACACTACATTCATATTGACCATGACATTTAAAACACTGCCATCTTACTAAGATGTTGGATAAACTATCAATCATATTACTTTTTACATGAGTTGGAATAAATTGCTTAAAAAGATTTCTATCTGTATGTAATAGGGGGTTCGCTTTCACTTTAATTGAGGTATCGAATGTAGCTTTACAGTTAGTACAATAGAAACTATATCTTTTGATTCTTGAAATTAGCTGATCAATAGACAACTTAAAGATATGGTCACATTTGTCGCATTTCCAATTTCTAGGGATTGTAACATTGTCACTTAACTTCAGATCATTAAACTCTACATCGTTTTGCTCCCCTGGAAGATAAATTTTCCGAAGATTAGGGTATGCTTTAGTGTAAGGTACAAAATGTGTACTTTCATTACATCCGACATGAACAAGCTCTTGATTATGTTTATTGATTAATTTAGAAGTGTTTGCTACATCTTTCCAACCAACATGACAGGTAGGACATTTGAAGTGAAATAACCTCTTTGAAGAAAAAAAGATAAATTATCAATCTCTTCCTGAATGGTTTCTATATTTTCATAATGAAAGTTTATGTACCTTAGAAAGTTAGGAATCCTTGCAGATATAGAGTTTTCCCCTTTTATGAACACTTTTCCAAGCTCACATACAGGACAGATTTTTGAATGATTTTGAATATTCTTATAAGATTTTGATGTACTTGCTTTCCATTCATAAGAACAGGTAGGACATTTCCAGTTAATGTGTTTTTTTACTGGTAATTGTTATTTTTTTCTACATCTATTTTGATATTCTTGTCAAAGTCCCAATAGTTCAATAAGGCTGGAAAATCAGTGATTAAGTCTGACATTTTCTCCTCCTAATACTTAGTCTTGTTATCCAGTAAGTCTTTTATTTCCAAAATCTTACTTTTGCTTGTTTGCTTTTCAGTATGAGTATGTTTTTCAAAAGATATTTTTGTGTCTGAAGTAATAACATTCTCACTAAGATACTTCTTAGTTACTAGTTGCTGATCAGATTTTAACAAGCCCTCTTCTTTTAACAATTCATTCGCAATATCAGGATACAAACTAGTTTTAAGAAGATTCCTTAACTTTTTGTTTTCCTCTAATAATTCTTTGTTTAACGCTGTCTGCTCCTTTATTTCAGCATTCTTTTCATTAAGTTGTGCTACCTCATTTTTCAACTCTGAAACTCTTGTTTTGAGCTTACTGGCTTCTTCCTTATATTCTATTGCTGCATCAACAACTCTTTTATAATAATTGTTAAGTTCCATCAATGCTGATTTGATTGCTTTAGGGGTTCTATTGGTCATTAAGAAACGTTCTACATCTAGAGTTTTATACGTTATAACTGTTTGATAAGTGTCGTCTTCAAATAGTTCCAATCTATCATTAAGGGCTTGTCTAAATTCTTTGTTTCTTCTAATCGTTGTGTCTGCAACCTGCGGAAATCCGTTGCTTCTAAGGTAATTTCCAAACTGTGGAATTTTGAATAGTCTAGGATTATTCGAACAATGTTCCAGTAAATAATGTTCAAATAATAATAGCAATTCTTGATTATCAATATACTTCTTTCTAGCCATTTGAGAACTCCTGTAAGGATAAATGTTTTTCAGTTAGATATTCTTGATAAGAATGACTAACTGTTTTAAGTTTTAATAATGCCTCACCAATATCTTCTATATTCCCCTTTCCTTGTCGAACTCTTTTTATAGCCTCATCTACAATTAAAGCTTCCTCGTCGATTGATTTCTTAAAGGATTTATCCATAGAGAAATAATCTTTTCCAGCTTTTCTGTAAAATGGACAACTAGTACAAGCACCAAGCTCTGCATGTGAGCTAATGACTTTAAGACAGTCTGAATAATCACCTTCCGCAAATCGAGGTGAATAACATCTGCCCTTATTATCAAGAGGAACATAGTTTTTATTAATGGTGTATTTATGTTGAGTTTTACTTATAGCGTAAGACGTTTGAGAGTTTGTTAATTTACGATAAAGCTGATAGCTCCTACATTCAATAAACTGACTCAGATTTGAAAAATAATGTGAAGATGTTGTGATACTATCATGTCCAGCTAAGAGCATTGCTGTTACTGGACTAGCTCCTTCTGCTATCAAATTGATCATTGCAATGTGTCTAGTATCTCCAATATGAATGAAATTAATCTCATGATCGTCTAATTGATTTGGGGAATTGATATGATGGACAAAATACCCATACTGTTGAGATACAATCTCATTAAAGAAATATTTTAAAATTGTATTTAAGTTACTGTACGTCAAGAAACGGTTTTTAGTACTAGCAATACGTTTCCATTTCCGATAATGAGAGTCTGTCACAAATAGGGTATCTAACTGTGTAGATGATAAGTCTTTGGTTAGCTCTAAATAATTTAAAATCTCACTCGCAAGCTTAAATGGTACTTCGTAAGTTGTTAAATAATAATCCTCTGAAATTTTATGGGATACTCCCTTGTCTTTTCCTTTTAAGTTATTTCGTCTGAGAGTTAAGTAATATTTTCCGTCTTTTTCTGTGAGACAATTTCTCTGAGTGAGCAAAAACTCCCTTGGTCTAAGTGGTACTACTGCTGTTATTTGCCACCATAAGTAAAGAGGGTAGTAAAACAATCTTTCCTCATCTAATAATGATTTAACCCAATAGTCGTTTAAAATATCATTAAATAAAAAATAGGATTGAAATTGGGCTAACTTTCGCTGTTTTTTAGTGTTCAGTTGATAACTAACATTTAAAAGTTCATCTAGTTGCTCAATCAGTTGGGTTAATTCGTTACTCTCTAAACATGGTAGTGTAGAAAGAAAATCTATACATACTGAGGGGTTGGAAATCTTCATATTTGCTAATGAGAAGGCTTCGTTCACTTTTAGTTCTCTGACTAATTTCTTTATATCTCTTAAAAAGGCTTGGAGAGTGATTAAAACATGATGTTCCATAGATAGCACTATAAAACTCTTTAAGTAGGTAACAAAATCATCAAAAGATAATTGAAATACTTGTTCATAAAACCTTTTATATTGGAATTTATTCAAGTTAAAAATGAAGCTAACGTTAGAATATTCATTAGTCGTTTCCCATTTATTTTTCTTCAAAATTGGTGGTTAGAATAATCCCTTTTTTTCAACATAGTCTTGAAAAACATTCTTTTGCGCTCTCAATCATATTGTCATCAAACAGGATAATTTCATTTACTTTACGAAATAATTTTGATTGATTATTCAACTGACTAACTCCTTAATAATATCCTCATAATCAGACAATACAGCTTCGCCATACTGTTCTGATAAAGCTTGCAACATTTCTGTAAGACATGGTTTAATCTGCTTCTCAAGAATGGCTCGAACCTTTCCTCGTTCAAGTTCATTCTTTAATTTTTGATATTGTTTATTGAGTCGATTAAACTCACCAATTAACAAAAGCAAGGTAGATTTTGTTTGTAATTCATACTGACAGCCGACGCAATGCTGACGGTCATCATAGGGACATAGTTTCCCTAGTGCAGATAAAAGACACATACTCTCTCCTTGCTTAGAAAAAGCTTCTCCGTTACCAATTCGATGACAGATCGTCAGTAATTGTTCAGGATCAACATTATTTTCAACTAGAGTTTTTAATGCTTGTTGCGAACGTGAATCAGCCCTAATACTCAATTCCAACGTTTTTTCAATTTCAATTGGCGTTAAATCTAAACTTTTAATCATTTGAGTTTGTTGGCTTGGACTTAATTTTTTATACTTTCCTCTAGTTACAATGGTCAAGAGCATAGACGGAATCATGGATAATACGCCTCGTTCAAATAGCTCTTTTGCAACCATTTCAGGTTTTAGTTGTCCGAGTTGGGCATCTTTTAGATACGTTGTTGTGGTTTGTGCAAATTCATTAAAATCCCCTTTATGGCTACGAGCTAATGCTGCTAGAAAATAACCTTTAATATTCAGTTCTGACTTTCTTCAAGAACATCATCTGCTAACATTGCGACAGATTGTAAGTAGGACTTGTTTGCAGAACGACTACTAAAGTTACGCTCTAAAAATAAATTTCCGATTTCCTCTCCCATATAACTAGTAATCTTTTCATAAGTTTTAATTTGTCTGATCAATGGATTTTCTGCATTGTATGGTATTTGAAGTTGGAAATGTGCCTCACAGATAGCCAATAACGTTCCAATAAGAACCTGACAACTTTCTGGGACATGAAACTTTAACTGAGCAACATTAGAAGCGTTTTTGGTTTTATTAGGTGTTAAGTTTAAATAAGTCAATCTTGTTGTAATACTTAGTAAAGTCCTTCTAGCTTCACTACTACTCCAAGTTCCATCTACTACTGCTTCTAAAACTTCTAATGGTTCTCTTGTTAATTTAGGATGTCCTAATCTTTCTAAGTCTGTTGATCTTAGTGCGCAAATAAAATGTAACCCTAGATACAACCATGTATCTGCATAGTTTTTTGAATTTGCTGCTTTACACAACATATCATTTTTTATGATGTAGTTTTCGTTGAATAGGTAGTACATTAATTCAAGGTATTCATCTAATTCATACGCTCCATTTGCACTCTCAATCGTGTAACGCTTTGTCATTTCAAAACTTACTCGATAACGAGTAACGCCTTTATTGAGTAGCCATTTAATAAATTGAATGAGGATATTGCCTTGTGACTTCGTAAGAACTTCTGTTGCTACTTCTACTAAGGTCTCTACTTCAGCATCACTATATAGAAACAAATCCTTTGTTAAGTAGTATGCTAAAATCAAGTAGATAGAAACGATTTGTTTCACTCAGCTTTTCTTCTTCAGCAAATTGTACGAATAATTCACTTGTAGAAGGAAATTTTTTTGAAAAGATTCCTTCCATACTCTTAATTCCAGGAGGTGTTGTTAGATAGTCTTTGATGTGATTTTTAAGAACTTCAGCATCTTTTTCAGAAATAGTATAATCATCAAGATTTATAGACACACCAAACCATTCATTGTCTAGTAAGAATCCACTGACTTTCTCACGGTGTTTTATTGTAGCAGCACCTAACTCGACTAATATTCTTTCAAGATAATTTTTTAAATCTACTACCAATAGCTACTCCTTTTAATCTTCTCCAAACAATTTTTCTGCTTGCCAGTTCATATATTCAAAAACACCATTATTAACCTGACCATATTGTTTTGCAATTTCTCCTTTATTTTGTAAATAAACCCAAGCACTTTCTGGTGAATTGTCCCCTCTAGCAGACATCAGTTCACTAACTTCATTAACACCTGACAAAACCAATTGTGTGGTGTACCAGTGCCTAAAGATATGGGGTGAAATATTATTTTCTTGCAAGAGTTGACCAAAAAAGACAACCTCTGGGTCATCAGATTTAAGAAATATTGGAATCATTTCTTCGCGAATAATCTTACGAAATCGTTGATAGTACACATCGTATGACAATGCTTTCCCTTGCTTGTTAAGGCTTAATGGACCATAATCTTTCTCATACCTTTTACCTTCTAGGTAGCTCATATAGTCATTGTAGGTGTCTAAAAAGACCTCTAAGAAGATATAAGGTACAGCTTGAAGTCTTTCCTTTTTAATTCGTCCAGTTGACTTTAAATCGCTTCTAAGGGGCATTTCTTTTCGCAGATCAACCTCAATTTTAAATACTTGATTATCACTTTGGTGAAATATGATACCTGCCCCCAAAGGGCTATCTTCACGTCTTACATTACAAGCTTCTGATGGTCTTAAACCAACAAATGCTCCCAAGGCAACAGCCATAAGTAAATCCTTGTGACATTGAGCAATGTGAGCGAAGAGCATTTCAAAGGCGCTGTTTGGCATATCTCTAAAAATTGACTTCTGTGTGTTGCTATCATCAACAAATATCTCAAAATTCAGCTCTTTTCTTTTGATGACTCTGCCTCGTCTATTGGTAAACGTATTGATAGAATAAAGGTCTTTTGGCTTCAATTTAACCTTTCCTTTTCGTTCATTCAAGTATAGAGTTAAAAAATCAAGAACTGCATTTACACATTTTTCGACTGTACTTTTCTTTCTATTTTTTCTATCTTCTGGAAGTTGTCCTAAACCATAAAGCATAAAAAACTCCTTGACCATTTCTAAAGTTAGTTGATCAAGATTGTTAACCCCAACTGTTCCGTATATAAAATTCAAAAATTTAACAACGTATGAAAATCGTTTGTTTCCATCGTCTGAAATAGATTTAATCTTTGTGGCAGATTTTACATATCTATGAAAATCAGTGAATTGTAATGTGCCATCATCATGTTTGAGTGCAATCAATTGCTTTGTCACGATGTTGTTATCACCTAAAACCAGCGAATGTTTATAAACTACAAATTTCATTAATTCTCCTTGTTTATCATGACTGAAGGTTCTGACTGGCTTTTAGGATGTCAATACGCAAAAAAACGACCAAATCAGTACTGTTCTCCTTTGAGCTCTAAACTGCAAAAAGGAAATATCGATGAGTACTTTCATTGATCGTTATTATTATTTAAATTAATTCAAAAATAAAAGTAACTTCATCTAAGTAATAAGAGCAATTAACTAGCTCAGCAACAACGATAACCACAGCAACTCCTTCTAAACGATGAAAGGAATATCCGCCGTGGCTATCTATATACTTTTTTTCTTTTTACTTTGGTAAGTTACTTTTTGTTATTTTTTTACTTTTTTTCTGTATTATATCATATTTTTGATTAAATTGTCATCTGAGATAGTGATTTTTAAAAAAAGCTGGAAATTTTTTTCAATTGTATATTTTTGACAATAAAAAAAACACTTTAATATCAATTTAATGATTTTTAGAGCGTTTTTTTAGCTTATTTGATTTTTAAAGTTGTCGTCTATTCCTCAGAATTACTTGAAGAACAGGAAAAATTCGACAACAAAGTAAGTCGATCTATTCAGTTATAAAACCTATGAAGGTCTTTCTGCTGGAACTAGCCACTCCTACTTTGGAGATGTAGATTATACTCTTACTTATTCAACTGATAATATCCCTCATGATTTCTCCTCATGATGCGTCTGTGGGACTCAAAAGTTTTGGGAAACCTTTTGAGGATTAATTTCGTTTCACTAACAAACTCACACACTCCACATGTAGTGTTAGCTTTTTTCTATACTAATAGACGAAAGAGAAAAAAAGTGATTTTTAGAATTATACTGTAGAAATAAATATTAACTTTGGTAATGACTAACTTTCTAAAATATCTTCAATAAGCGGTTCTATCCTCTGGATAATAAATCAGAAATTCTAAACTGCATGTAAACTCTATACAATTCAAGGTACTTCAGAAATCAAACATCTTCAACACTATTTTCAACTTATCTAAATAAATAAAATAAGGAGGAAAGTTTATTAACCTTCCCCTTATGACTTTTTTTGAAAACCTCTTTCAAGGATTTCACGCCGTCGTGGCACTAAAAATATAACTATATTATTCTATCATAACCAGCAACTTTTTTTGCAACACTTACTTGCCAATTCTATTAAAAAAATTTTTTTATTAATATCAAACTTCAATAGTAACATATTTTTTTAAATAATATGATTGAATAGCTCGATCAATCCTTTTTAAGAGAGAATCTATTAAAAAGAATTTAAAAATTTTTTAAACCTTGATAAAACTTTTAAAACTCTATTATTCCTTTTAGGAGTAAGTAACAAATCAGAGATAAAAAGTCTATTGATTAGAATACTATTTCCCGTCCTATATCTGGTTATGAGACCAAAGTGTGCCAATTGGTTTCTCAACTCACGCAGTATTTCACAAGCGTTAATGAATTTTTTTCTCGACTCCCACTAATAGAGGAATCAAATCCCATCTCACTCATAATTTTTATTTTTGTATAGCAATGTCTAATCCTTGGAATAAAAACCAGCAAGTCATTCAACATTAGTGTATCAATAATAACCCAAAGCGGAGGATTTTTTTATAGCTAGAAATATATGGATATTTAATTTTACAGAAGTCTGAATAAGATAATTCAAAAAAATCTTCCCTCTATGTTATTAATTTGAATCGTCACATTCATAGAACCGTTTAATGAAGAAATATTACTAGGAGTATTAGAAGCTTTTTATTGAAAATCTCCTCGATATTGATTTATTTTTAAGGTCATCAACTATTCCATCAAAATCACCTTCTAGGTTGTAATATACATCTCCGTTACGAGTATGAGAGGTACTAATTTTACCTGTAAACATTACATCTTTAATCTTGGCAGAAATAGTATGCACTCTAAAAAAAGAATGCGTTTTTTTATTATCTCCATGAGTATAAAAAAATACTCTGTAAAAGAATTTCGATTGTGTGCTATCGGTAGCACATAACAATTGATATCTAAATACTTTAAGTTAGAAGCAATACCATTATTGCAATGAACTTTTGAAAATTCGTATGCAATTCTCGACTTCAGTTCAACCTCAATCTTTTCGATTTCTTGAAATAGGTACTTAGCTATATTTCTATCTAATGTGTATATTCTCTCAAAATCTTTAAAAGAGACTCTTTTCATATTTTTTTAGGGTTAGAGGTCTCCAAAAAAATAGTTTCAAAACCATTTATAGAATTAAAATAATTTTTCTGCTGAATAAAACTTACCATCCCTGGCTCATCGGTAATCTTCAAATTCCTGCCCCGTTGAATCAAAATCTGCTCTTCAATAGTTTTTAAACGCTTTTTCTCTAGTCATATTTTATTATCCATCTGCAATATCTTTGATTATATTATATTTTTCGAAAATATAACTATCAAATATAAAAGCCTTAATAGTTATTTTTCTTGTTTACTTTCAAAGTCATTCAACAATTTCAGTATACCACAAAAACGCAAATTAGGCTGTAACGAAAATGTTTTCCAGCTGTTATTACAGCCTTTCTTTTTCTATAACTGTACCTCAGTTCCCTCTGTGAAGGGTACTCTAATTTTCCTATCCTCTTAAATGCTGATGTGGTCTAGAAGTTGATTCATCATAACTCATTCAAATTTATCTAAATCTAGTATCTGATACATCTGCTTAGCATAGTCCTTATGAAGAAGATTTGTTGCTTGCTCTAGCAAAATAAAAATTACTTGATACCTCTAATCACGTACCTCTCATCATAGATTTTATAAATTACAAATAATCGTAATCCACCTACTTGTCGTCACGATGCAAACCGCTATATATTATCAGCTACTGATCCTTTTTAAACGTTGGATAGAATTTGTTTATATAGGAGGTGAAAGTTTTGACATCAATGCTACAGCCCCGTTATAATGCATCTGTGGGACTCAAAAGGTTTGGGAGTTCAAAGCTCCACTGGAGCTTTGAAATAAAAAAGCGAGAGATTTAGCTACGTTTCACTAACAAACTTACACACTCAACATGTGCTGAGAGCTTTCTTCTATACTAATAGACGAAAGGGTGTGAAAATGATTTTTAAATGATACTGTGGAACGGAACAGTAGCCCTAGTATTGACTACTGTCGTTTCTATTCATATTGGCTATTCTAGGACTGAGATGAAAAAATCTATAAATGCTCAGAATAAAATTGAACCCGCAAATCTCCCCAAAACAATGGTGAGTCATGTACTTGTATTATTCCGAAAAAATACACCTCTGGTGCAGTGAGACAAATTGGTGTATCTTATAGTGGCTTCGTAGATGAAAGCTATACTCTACTATCACTCTTTGATGATGTAGAACAAATTGAAAAAGATAATAGACTTCAGACAGCTATTGATGTTGTCAGAGAACAGTTTGGTTTTTTAGCCATACAAAAAGGAACCGTCCTAACTGAAGGTTCCAGAAATATTGAACGCAGTAAACTTATCGGTGGTCATTCCGCGGGTGGATTGGAGGGATTAAAAATGAAACAAGAAAAAAATACAGTACAATTTTTCAGAAATCCGTAGCAAAAGGATGTAATGATATTGAAATGCTTGAAAGATTTTTACATGGAATCGTTGAAACAGCAACTTCAAAACTTCGTCAGAGAAAACTCAAAACAACTGAAATATCGATACGACTAGTACATGCTAAATCTGAAAACCGATTACCATTGGAATTTACATTTAGCATTAAGCCAACAAGCTCATCTGTGATAATCTATACTGAGGTAATCAATCGCTTTTAAAGAATGTTACACAGGTGGGGGAATTCAAGGTTTTTACGATTCAATTTGATAAAAATACCCTTGCCTCTGCATAGAAAAGGATTTGATATGATTGACCGTTCATATTTACCATTTCAATCAGCAAGAGAGTACCAGGATACAAAGATGCAAAAAAATGGATGGGCTTTTTTTCCTATCTGAACATGCATCAGCACTCTCTGATGATACAAACAAAAGTAACGTACATGTCTGACTTATCACTAGAGAAGAAATTATTACTCCTCAGTCAAGTATACGCCGGGCAGCTACGCACACGCATTCAAGTGATTGAAAAAAACAAGCGTGTTTCCTACACTGGAACAATACCAAGTCTGACCAAAGATTTCATTTTGATAAAAAAACTACAACAGGTCACATCAATTTGAAATTAAAAAGACATTATTAGTATTGAACTTGTCGAGGAGGTGCTCTATGAATCAGCTTGAGTTTCAGCGTAATCACCTACAAATGGACTATTATAGCGAGAGCTACCAAGATTTTTGAACGTGACTTCTACCGCTACTCTAACATGAATATTCCATTGACCTTCCTAACTGATGATATCCTAAAAAAACAATGGCGACTTCACGTAAGAATTACTTTGTCCTCAATAAGGAAAAAGTCCAGAGATAACCGCGATCACTTCTTCATATTTGAAGTAAGTACCGTAGATGAGAATCCGCTAATCTATCATTATACATATAAGAAAACTACAATATATTTAGCAGAAAAAAATAGGAGCAGTTCAATTGACTGTTCCTATTTTTTTAATATTCATAAAAATCTAAAGTCTTTATACTCTTTAACAATGGAGTCGCCAACCAGAACAGACTATACTGACCAGCGACTACCTTAAATTTAATGTTTCAGATTTATTTTTTCTTATCTCTAATTTCATAAACTACATCTGCTACATTTTCGAGTAATCGTTTATCGTGGGTGATAAACACGATAGTTCAGTGTACTCCTTCATTAGTATTTCCAAAGCCTCTAAACTTGGTATGTCAAGGAAGTTACTGGGTTCATCCATTATTAGGATGTTATATCTACCCATGAGCATTTTAGCAAGCAACAATTTTATAATTTCTCCACCGCTTAAAACAGATAAACTTTTTCCAATATCGTTCTGTTTGAACCCCATAGATGCTAGCACTGAACGAATTTCTGATATATTGTAGTCACAATCCTTCTGCATAAACTCCATAACATTCTGATTACTGTTGTACTTGTAACCATTCTGTGCAAAGTAACCTATTTTTTTGCCTTAGGCGAAATAGAAATTCCTTCTTCATGGTTTAAGATCATTTGGATTAAAGTTGTTTTTTTCCGATTCCATTACCACCAGTTAACGCCACTTTTTGCTCCTAACGGAATTTGAAAAGATGCATTTTCAAACAGAGCCTTATCCCCAAATACTTTATTAATTTCTGCACCGACTATAGGGTATGGATTATGGAGCTCCAATGCTTTACTTTGCCTGAAACGAATTCTGCGAATGCCTTCCGGAGCTTCTACTTTTCCTAAGGCCGCAATCCTGTGCTCTAGGGTTTTTAGCAGCATTATACATCTTTTTTTCCTTACTTCCTATTGATTTTTTTGATGAGCTAAACGCCCTCCGTCTTCAGTACTTTTTTCTTTGAAGAACCTTTTTGCCTTCTGTTCTATTTTACGAGCCTGTTTTTCGCTTTTTCCTCCGCAGCCCTTTCCAATCGGGCACGTTCCGCAATAAATTGTTCGTATTCTGCAGCTTGGCTCTTACGTTCTTCCTCTTTCTGACGAAGATAATCAGAATAGTTTCCCCAATACTCAGTGATTTTTGCCATCTTTCAGTTCCCATATTTTTATCTACTATTTCATCAAGAAAATAGCGGTCATGGCTAATAACTAACAGTGCACCTGTAAAATATTTTTAGCTGTCCTATTAGAAAAATCAATTCCTTCACGGTCTAAATGGCTCGTAGGTTCATCCGCTAAAATACCATGAACCTGTGCCGATAAGGCCTGTGCTATTTTTAAGCCTTGTTTCTTCACCACCGCTCATAGTCTGTATATTTAATTGCTCAACACCTAGCTTGCCTACAAGTGCAAAAATCTTTTTCCTCCTGCAGAGTTACTTCGTCCAACTGGGGAATATAGGCAAGTTCACCCAGACGATTCATTTTACATCCTGGGGAGTTAATTCTCCTAAAAAGTACCCTGAGTAAAGTGCTTTTTTTCCAGCACCATTTGCTCCTACTAAACCAATACGGTCATAATCATATACTTCTAATTCATTTATATCTAAAACATCGCGTCCTTTGAATTCCACACGAATGTCTTTTGCTTTTAATATTAATTCCATAACATTTCCTCCTGTCTATAATCGCATGCTTTCATTTGCTTGTATGCAGGGAAAACCCTGCGATTTTAGCAGGAAGAGTTACATGAAAATAAGATACATAAATATTCCTCCAATATTGTTTATTTTTAAATCTAATTTTTCTAACCTCAGTTATCATTTGGCAAACTATAGCAATGCCAATAATTAAAATACCTGATAGTAAAAACCAATGATTTACACCGATTTTATCAGCAAAGAATCCAGAAAGAATTAACCCAATTGGCATAGCAAGTGACATGATACTTCCGATCAAAGAAAATACACGTCCTAAATATTCAGGCTTAATTTTCTCCTGAAAAAGAGCTGTTTGCACACCGCTATAAAATGGCACCGAAAGCCCCATTATTGCACAGCAAACTACGAATATTACAAATCCATTTGGAGGAAGTATTCCCGAAACGGCTAAACTGGTCCCCATTATAAAAAATGAACTTGTTATTAGTAATACATGCTTTTCGAAGCCCCCTAATCTTCCTAATAATAAGCCTCCTGCTAGCATCCCAAATGCAAAGGAAATTTCCGTAATAGAAATATGCACAGGGCGTTCCATTAAAGTGTTCCATGCTTATTAAAGGAAATAGTGCATTGATTGGCATATAAACAAAAAGTATATAGTGTTCCTAAGAGTAATAAGGCAAACAATCCTTTGTTTTGTCTCAGAACCACAACTCCTTCTTTCATCTCCCTTATGAAATTTGGTTCTAAACTTTGCACTTGATTACCCAGCTTAGGTATACGTACAATTGCTACCGTAATAGATGCAATCACAGCACCCAATACGTCGATGGCAATAATAGCATTTAAATCCCAAACGGAGTATAAGAGTGCTGCAACTGCCGGACTAACAATATAGCTTATAGACTGCAAAGACTGACTATAGCCTGCGCATTTCGTTAGCTGTTCTTCTGGTACTAAAAGTGGTGTAACCGCATTGAGTGCTGGGGTATGAAAAGCTGTTCCAATGCTACGGATAAACAATACTATCATAATCATCCAGACAGGTAGCTCCATACAGAATGCAACAATAGCAAGCACTGCACCAGCTGCTGCGATAATTAAATCGGCACCAATCATTATCTTCTTCCTATCATGACGATCCACTAGCACACCAATGGCAGGGTCCCAAAAATCGCATAGGGTAAAAAAACCTACTAATGAAGCCATAGACAAGACCATCGCAGATCCTGTTTTTTTCTGTAAGGTAAAAAAATAATCGCCATTTGCAGGATGGCACTAGTGATTAATGATACTGCTTGCCCTGCCCATATTGCATAAAAATTTTCGTTTCCAATTGTTGTATTTTTTTCCATTTATATTATCTCCTGCATATTATTTTTGCTTGAATTTCTATTTTTGAATAGCATTCTAGGCAATAAAAATGCAGGCCAAAACCCCACAATGTGGCTTTTTGGTCTGCATACATACAATTTGGAAACATTCATATTAAAGACATAGTTAAATAAAGGTATAGTTAAATAACCAATATCCTCACCGTAACTAATGAATGCTCAATATCGTATAAATAAGCACAACAAAAAAAGCCTATCATCGGGTATAGATTCTGCTTTTTTTATTGCCAGCTTATCTTAAACGCATTGAGGCTGTCATAGTTTCGGTTCCTCCCTACATCTTTGTTTATATCAATTTATAGTATAACACAACAAGATGATATGTTCAATATAAAAGTTATGGAATGAGACTCATACTTCCAATTCGATGCCAGATTTAAAGGATATGACGAAGTTTTTCTTCATAGACTGTAACGCTCTGGATTATCTTCCTTAGTAGCAAGCGATTAGCTTTCACAAAATCTTCTGTTTGTAGTTTTAAAAAAATTCATCAGGATTTTTCTAACTCAACCTCAAAAATATTTCATTTTACATTCCCTCATTTCATTTATTGATAAATTGAGTTTGCAAAAAAAGAGTGGACAATTTTTTTGTCTACTCTTAACCTTTAAAAATAGTTTTTTTAATCGATTTGAAGTTGCCTAAATTATTACTTATTCGGTAAAATGAAGTATTGCTTTCAACAGATTTCCTTCAACTACACTTCACTTGATTCAAACAAGGTGGGTACATTTCTATTCCCACAAACTCCTTGTCAATGGAAACAAACACGTACCCACAGGGTAAATGGAAATAGAAACTGATAATTTCTAGCTATCACTTCTACTCATTCCAAAAATTTTCTCACTCTGATACTTACCCACCATAAAGCAAAAAGCCTTGCAATCAAGGCTTTCATTATCCCTTTCGTTCAAAGGTTTCTAAGCTTTTTACGAGCAGAGCGACACACTCAGCGGTTCGCTATCTCCGTTCTGTCTGCGTGCTAGCACTTGTCAATCACGGACAGCTATCGCATGGGCGGAAGTAAATGCTAATCTTCGTCGTTTTACTCCTTGACTAGCAAACTTACCGCCTCAACATGTGGTGCTAGTATACTCCTATATTAAAGAACGAAAGTAACTGAGTTGTTGTTTAAAATTAAAATGTAGAATGAAACTATTTTATAGTTACCATTTTTCAACTTTATAGCTGATAATTGTCACTTAAAAAATTTACTTGCTAACTTGTAAACTTGTTGAGTCTCTTTACTTTTAACGTCCCAACTACCAAATTCTTCTTTAATCAACTCTTTTATTATTCAGCTTTTTTCTCAATCAAATACCAACTAGGAATGATTTGCTTCATATCATCATACCATTCTAAAATTTCCTTAGCTTGATTTTGCATTACTGATATTTCTTCAACTCCGTAAGGAACAGACCATGGAAGAGCACCAACTATGTTATTTAGAATATAGATAGCAAGAAGTTTCCAAAATAAATCTGGAACCTTATGATCAAAATATCCATCTATCATACCAGAGGCAAAAGAAGGTGAAACTTGAGCAGACCATACAATACGATTGAATTCCTCCCAAGGATCTCCAAGGTCAAATCGATCAAAGTCAATGACATAAATATTACGATCTTCACCAATCATGAAATTCCCGATATGATAATCTCCATGTTGGAAAACCTGAGGTCTATCTTTTAATAATTCTCTATTTGCATTTAAAAAATCAATAAAAATCTGACCATTCTCGTATTGAACGGGGCATTCTTTGTATTTTTTGATTTTGTCATCAATTTTACGATTAAAAAAGGGTTCCCAATCTTCACGAACTTCTGTAACAGGAAGTGAATGAATTTTTCGAAGTATACTTCCTGCTTCTACTCCGTAAGTGTATTGTTGTTCTTTCGAAACAGTTAAAATGGTTTCTCTTGCATCTTTCCCGTCTATCCATTCGTGTAAAGAATGCACTTCATCATCACAGAGTTCTATACTAATCGGTTTACACATCGGAATTCCAAGAGAAGCTACTTTCTCCATCATATCATATTCAGATTTTTTAGAATCTAACTTCTCCTTATCAGAAACACGCAAGAAATATTTTTGCTGATTTTGATCTGTCACACAATATTTTTTATCATCTGACCAGCCTTTATTTATGGCTATCTTACTAATAAAATTCATCAAGCACTCTCCGATTCACTTTCCAACACTTCTTGCAGTTTTCACTAGTAACCCATCCAGTTCGTCTACACTTTAGTTTCCAATATGTAAAAATATCTTAATAATACGCTATCTAGTTGCTTTCCCTAATAATAAAGTTAAAATGTGTCTCACCGTATCTGAAAGCTGATAAACTAAATCGATATAAAAATTCAGTTGATGATTTAATAATCATATCAATTGTTTTCATACTTTCTACTTCCTAATCAACTTTCAAATATATAGCGTTTTTCATTATTTTCTTATCCTATTATATCATTATTCAAAATAAAAAAAACTGCAACTTACTAGTTGCAGTTAAACACAGATTTTTCTTCCGTTCCTACTAGAAATTTATAAGTTAACATTTAGAATTTGTTCAGTTATCAAAGTTCATTTAGCTTTCTACTATGTAAGATTCTTGCTTGATAGCGGAGTAAATTTTTCTATTCTACACCAAAAGCAAAAAGGATATTTTTTTAATAAATTCCATTTGAAAACAATTCCTGTTCTATTATAGTAATGGTAATTCTAACTTTACACTTGCACCATGTTTATCCGAGTTGTTTTCTAATATGATGCGTCCATTATGTAATAACATTATTTTCCAAGAATTATATAAACCTAAACCATAGTTTGTAGCTGAATGTCTACTCTTATCTCCACGGTAAAATTGCTCCGTTCCTCGTTTTAAATCCTCATTAGAAAATCCTGGGCCTTCGTCTATCACAGATATTGAAAGTATCTTATCTGTAGTCATTATTAGTAATTCAATGTTGGATTTGTCTGGTGAATATTGAATAGCATTACTAAATATATTTTGAATGACTCTTTCAAATAATTGTATATCTATCATTACATCTGAATCTTCACAATTAATAGATTTAGATATAGTACGGTCATGTATTAGTGTAATCTCTCTCGCTATTTCACTAACTCTTTCGATTATTTCTGACACCTTTACTTTTTGTAAATTCAACGAGTTTAATTTAATTGACTGATTCATCTCCATCAGAGCTTTTGTATAATCTGATATACGTGTTGAATTTTTTATAATGTACGCTACATAATCTTTTTGTTCATCAGTTAGATCAGTTACCTTTAACAATTCAGCATTACCTTGGACAATAGAAACCGGAGTTTTTAAGTCATGCATTAATGCCGATATCTGACTTCTCTTATTCTCTTCTTTAATCCAATTCTCTCTTAATGAATCACTTAAGGCTTTTTTCATTATATCAAGGCTATTTAAGACATCATTAAATTCTTTGATATTTGAACTTCCTATTTCAAAGTCTAATTCATGGTTGGCGATTTTATCTGATGCATCTAGCATTGGAGATAATTGCCTTGTTATTCGTTTTGCCCAGATTAGAGTAGCCACAAATGCACTCATTAAAAAAAGAAAATGATTAATAAAAAAATATTAATAGTAAATCTATGCTAGGGAAATATTTTTCCATCCAATCATTATTGTAGCGTGGCTCTAGTGAATAATGGATTAATACATATCCATCATTCCTTTTAAATTCTATAAATGAAGAAGATGGAGTTGAAAATCCCTCATGATTGTGAAAATTCTTAGCTTTCAGTTGAATAGCTTCATCCATATTAGTTTTTATCACTTCACCATCTGGCGATAAAAACATATAGCTAGCTCCTTTAGGTATCAATGCTTCATCAAAGTCAATTTTATTTAAAATTTTATATTTATCTTTTTTGTAATAAATTTTCTGTATGGTTAGCCGGAACAATCAAACCAACACTATAAAACGCTGTAAAAGTTAATAAAGCTAGTACGATGGCACATCCTAAACCAACTCCAACAGTCATTAAGTATTTAAGAAATACTATTTTGAGCGACTGTCCTTTTCTAATTAATTCCATTTATAACCAATCCCCCAAACTGTAGAAATTGGATTTTCACCAAATTTTAAGAACTTTGCTCTAATATTTTTTACATGTTCTGATATGGCAGAAGAATCACCAATCCCATCAAATCCAAAAAAATCATTTCATATATTTGTTCTCTTGAAAAAAACTTGTCCCTTTCTCTTTGCTAAAAGTTTAGAAATTTGATACTCAGACTTTGTCAGATGAATTTCTTCTTCCTTCACAAATACTTGATTGGAGGATAAATCAAATCTTATATTCCCTAGGTTTAAACTCGAATGTTTTTCTCTTTGTTCTCTTCTCAGATGAGCTTCTACCCTTGCTAACAATTCACCAACACCAAATGGTTTGGTAATATAGTCATCTCCTCCACTTAATAAGCCATCTACTATATCCGTTTCCATTGCTTTTTGCAGTTAAAAAGATAATCGGACAATCCACTTTTGCTACGTATATTTTTTTACAATAGCTGATTCCATCAACCTCTGGCATCATTACATCAAGTAATATTAAGTCATATTTCCCCAAACTATTTTCATCAATATCTACCGTGGTTTGGTAAATATCAACAATATGATCTCCTTTTATTAAAATATTCTTGATTAGAGTCAGCATATCTAATTCATCATCTATAGCAAGAATTCTTGCCATACCAAACCACCTCCATATTTATAAATATTTTATTATTATACCATATTCCATTTACAAATACATTTAGAGCTATTATTCACTGATTGACTTTCCACCCCACCTATTGAACCATAATAAAGAGCCAGTAAAAATGACTACTGTAATAGGTATTGCTACATAGCCCCACATGGTAAACTCTTTAATTAAATATGAGCTATCAGCCAATTCACTTCCAACAATATATGTTGCAGATAATCTCGATGCCCAAGTACAAGGTAAATAATACCAGATATTTTTCACCTAAATTGGTTATTGAAAGTAAAGCAATCAACGTTTCCACAAATCCCAATCCAATAGATGCACCACCACCTAACATAAGTGATACGCATAAATGAATCATATATGTAGATAAACATCCTATAAAAACTAATAATAATTCAATTAACCAAGCCATAGTCGCTTGATTACCAAATAGCATTGCAAATATAAAAACTGCTAAACTTATAGAAAATAGAAAACTCAATAAGAGCATTATAAGTTTTCCGCCATAAGCCTTGCTTCTGGATTTTGTAGTTGATAGAATCACTTGAAATCGTCCAGCACTTGCTTCCATGTCAACAACCTTAGATGTGATAGCACCAAATATTATTGGTAAGATAGCACCTAAAAGCACAAAATAATTCAGTATGATATCCATATCAGAAAAATTTTTTAGACTTGTAAATGTTGCTGCTCCATAAAATATTAGTGCATATAAAACAGGTAAGATAAAGTGAGCCCAGGGAATCCATGTATGCTTCAATTTATAAAACTCTGATTTTAATATATTCATCATTACTTCACCTCTTGCTTAGAAAACCATTTTGCAGTAATGAAAGTCAATAATGTAAACAAACATATTGATAAAATACAAGGAACAAGTAAGGATGTGTTTAAAATCATTGGATCTGATACTTCTGTTGGGATACCGTTCGGTAAAATACGCATAACGGGTACCATCAATCTAATCCCCCAAGAATAAGGGCAATAAATCCACATAGAACCGTCAGCTAACAAAATTCCTAACACAAGACCTAATACAGCGTTTACTACAATGCTTGCTATAAACCCAAACTTTTTAGCCAGGAAAAAACAAAATGGAACTTGCCATATGTTAGTTATAACCAATAATACACTTGCGAATAATAATGTCGTGAATGCATAGTTTCCTGTTAATTGTTCTCCAATGAAAAATTGAAAAACAAATACTCCTAGCATATGCAAAATAGCAGTTATACTTAGATAAATTGAAGCTGTTAATATTTTTGAAATCCATATCGTTTTTAAATCAATATTGAGTGGAAAAATTGCTCGGTAGTTTAATTTTCTCTCTTCTTTTCTATGCATCATTGCTGGTATTAAAGCGAAAGTTGCTGGCATAATCATCACATACCACCAATTATATGCATTTACACTAAAATATAATGGCATTAATACAAACGCAACAAGTAAAGATATAATTGGTGCAATAAATAATATCTTCAACAAAAAAACTGTGTTTGTGTTTCAAAGTTTCTGCAAAAATATAATTTTTTTCATTAATCTATACTCTCTTTCCATTCTTTACAACATCCATAAAAAGTTCTTCTAAATTTTTCATTATGATCAATGATGTTTTGATATTTTAATTCTCCATCATGAATAATTCCTATGTGATCTGCAGTATGTTCTACTTCTGCCAGAATATGGCTTGATAAAATCACTGTTATCCCTTTTTCAGGAAAACTACGTATCAAATCACGTAATTCTTGAATTCCTAATGGATCTAATCCGTTTGTCGGTTCATCTAGTATCAATAGTTTAGGATTATTTAATAAAGCAATTGCAATACCTAATCTTTGTTTCATCCCCAAAGAAAATTGACCGCTTTTCTTTTTTCCGGTATTTTTTAAATCTACAATTTCTAAAACTTCATCAATTCTTGCTTCAGGCAATCCAAGTAATAATGTTCTAACTTTAAGATTTTCTCTTGCACTTAAATTTTCGTATAAGGGTGGCATCTCGATTAAAGCACCAATATCTGATAAATCATTTCTACTCCATTCATGTCCTTCAAACATAATTTCACCTGACGTCTTGTGTAACATACCTGTAATCATCTTTAATGTCGTAGATTTACCTGCACCATTAGGTCCTAGTAATCCATATACTGAATTTTTCCTCAATTTTTAATGACACATTATTTACAGCTTTTTTTGTTTTCCAAAAAAACTTTTGTTAGCTCATTTGTTTCTAAAATATATTTGTTCATATTTTTATTCCTCCTTTAATCTTGTAAATAGTATAAAAAAATAATTTTTAAGGATTCTGTAAGGAAAAAAATATTTTTTTAAAAAAAGTAGCAAGAAAATTCTAATATATTAAATGTTTTGCATTTTTTTCTTTAGTCTTTTTATGCCATATTTCATATACTTCATAAATAAAAAAAGGCAGAACCAGAGTTCTGCCATAAATAACCATTATTTATCTTACAACTTCAATCTCCACCTTACTCTAAATCAAATTTTAAGGAATTGAAGTATTCTCTTTTTAATCCTATAGATATGCCTATTCTGTTCGAGTTTCAGCTAAATATATTCTCCATTCAGCTAATTCTTCAGGCAAATCATAAACAGTTTCCATTACATTCATAGATTTCAGAGATTCCTGGTGAGGTCTTAGAAAAAGTTTTCCAAGCTGTCACTAGTTCTTCTACAAATTGAATATTATGAGGTTCAAAAAAGTCATTAAATTTCGATAGTTCTTTACTATAAATTGTCACAACATTATAGCTATCAAGCATGATCTCATCATGACTTTTATGCCCACCAAATCCAAACTTACTTAGTCCATCATTAACAAGCAAATCACCGTATCTAATCAACAGTTCTAGGCATTCCTCTCTTGAACAACCATCAATATAATAAACATCCTTATGGGATTCCTTGATAATATTCTTTGCTATTACTTTTTCTCTATCAATACTGACAGGCAATTCCAAAATAAAAAACAAGGGCTCGTCATGAATCGCAATAAAGTGTTGAAAAACCTCTAATATTTTTTCTGAGTGTACATTCGCCATCAAATGATGTTCAGTTAACTTTGTAAATGATTCAAACAGGTTTTCTACCAAGGTAACTCGGTGACCTTTTACTAAATTCAACATTATGCGTCCTCCAGAGTATTTAGACAATATCCACATTTATAATTACATTATACCATTAAACCCCTAAAAAGACTGCAACTTCCCAGTCACAGTCTCTTATAAATCTACCTCAGTTCCTTCAAGGAAAGTTATTACAATTTGTCCAGCTTCTGAAATAGATTGATAGCATGTCAGACTATAGTATCCAGAAGCCATACTTGAACTATTACTCTGATTCTTACCCTCTATTCGATTAGAGAAGCTACCTTCACGCTTTTCATTATTTCTTTCGTTCACTTTTAAGAGCAGAGAAACACTCTCAGCGGTTCGCTGTTACCGTATCGTTTCGTCGTAAATTCCTTACTCTAAGACAGCTGTCCCATGGGCAGAACATCTTCTTCTACCTCGCTGATGCTTCAGCTCGTACAAGCAGTGATACCGCCTCAACGTGAGTTTTAGAGGACTAAATGGAGTCTGAATTGCCTGATAGAGATGTAGTATTGATTAAGCAATCAACAAATAATGTACAAAACAAAAATAAAGTACACTGCTTAATGAGTGTACTTTATCCTTCTAATTCAGTTTTATCAATGGTTTAGCTCTAGTTAAGTCGATTAGTTAAATGAATTTAGACTATTGCTTTTTATAACGACCATAAATTGTATGCTTAATGCTATAATTTATCTTCCAAATCTACTTCTTCATAATTTATCGGAATTAAAAGCAACTTCACTGCTTAGAGTAGATTGTTTTTTTCATTTTCACTTATTTGAATGGCATTTTTTTAATGAAAAAAATAACTTCTCTTACAAGATTTAATAAATCTAATGTACACTCTTGCAATTCAATTTCAGTTAGATATAATCTGCTTTCGTCATTGTCTTTATTTACATCAATAAAAATTCAATGTAATATTAGTAAATCTATGCTCTAAATAATTTCTAATAGTTTTTTTAATAGCTTTGCGTGTGGATTTGCTGTTAAAGAATTATCACCATTATCAAAAATCTTTCGATATCCAGAATATAGAAGACAAACCAATATTTTTTTATCCAACAATTTATTTAAATTACTATTTGTTCTCCAGATTGAATGAAAAATTTACTTGTCGAGGCATGATTTTTTTAGACAATAATATTCATTTATAAGCATTGCTACTTTATCTAATAATGAATATAGTGTTTTAAAAGCTGCTTTTAATCCTTCAATTCTGATAGAGTATTGTACGTAGTCTAGACAATCAATAAGATTAACATACTCGTCAGCATAATGAACCGAATCAATCTCAATGCTATTAAAACAGAGATAACGCGCATAAACATATTCTTGCTTAATTTGATTAAACATAGAAAAATATTTGTTTAAATCTTTATCTGATTGAAATAATAAACTTGGTAGTAAAAGATTATCATCATATCTATTTATATCGTCAGCTTGTAAGTCATTAAGTGGATTAAGATACAGCCCGTTGTTCCAACACCATTCGCGATACTTTTGTGAATTAGGATTATAATCGATGGTTTTACAAGAGCATTCATCTAAGTCTTTATAATTAAGATATTGTTCGTAAAGTTCAATAAATCGCTTTTCTGCATAATCAACTCTGTTTGGATCTGAAACAGTTATACTTGTTTCTATTAAATTTTTTTAATTTTTTTAATAAAGTGAAGATGTTCGTTATCATTCAAAAAATTACGATAATGATGTAGACAAATAGCCAAGTTACCACTAGCCATTGTGAATCTTGGATTGATTTGTATACATTTACAATACATCTTAATAGCTAACTGTTTTTCTACCACAAGCATCTAATAGATTTGCGTAATTGGTGTATAGTGAACATAATAATGGGTGAATAAAGCTATTGTTCTCAGGATCTATATCAATATTATTTGAAATTTCGATAGCTTTTTCTAAAGTAATAAATTTGTTGAACTGTACAATCGGTATCTATGTTGAATACTAGGTTATTACTTAGTTCAAATATATCACCATATGCTGTCCCAATAGAATAAAATAATTGAATTTTTGGAAATATCATCAATAGTATTTTTCCATATTTTTTTCCAAATTCTATTAGTCTATAGATTTCCACTATATTTTTTTATGTTTAAAAGCATTATCGAAAATCCTTTGACAATTTAAGTACACTATGATTAATTGGATTATTTGTTAACATCTTCATCCTAAATATTTCGATTTTTAAATTTGATTTTTCCTTTATTTTTCTTGTTCTTCAACTAACATATCAGATAAAAAAACTCTTTTATCATATTAAGATTAAGAAAAAAATTCGAGTTGCAATAAATTTAAGTTATAATACCTTATATAAATTATAAATAGGGTAAACCTGATATCTTTCTTGAGTTTCTTTATCTAACTTAGTCCAAAATAAATCAGCTTGTGGTTTTGATTTTTAATAACACTGATGCACCAAAACAAATTTCATCATTATCTTTATTATTTAATAAAATATTAGTAAGCTTCTCTATTTCAGTATTATCTAATTCACGATTTCTATATTTAATTTGAAGATCATTTATGATGCTTATGCTATTTTCTTTTATATGGTTCATGTTCCAGTCAGAAAGACGTTGAGCCCAGTTAAGCAACTGTTCTTTTTTTGAAACTTCTTCTGTCATATCGGCTGCAGCAACTATTTTTATTATGGTATCGTCAGCACACACGTTTTCTACACTACAGTCAACTAATCTTTGGTATGAGGCAATAACCGAATCAAAGTTACAGTTATCAATTGTTAACCAATCTTCGGGCCTAAAAACCTCAAATAAAGAAATATCCTCATCCTCGCCTCTCCTGCACCAAGGAGTTTCAGTGAAAATATCTATCATAGTTCCATTATTACCTTCATGAAATGCATATAGAGTACTAATATGTATGTTAGCAATCTTAAGATTAAACAATTTCGATTCCTCGTAATTTAACGCCACCTTGTTTTTTAATACTAGACCTGAATTAAGGATATTTAAATTTCTTTGAGATTGTTCATTAAAGAGGGATAAATCAAGCTCTTTTTTTATCCCCATTTTCTTTATGAAATTTGATATTTTCGACAATTCTTTTATATGGCTATCTAAATCAAGCGAATTAATATCCGATAAAGACCGTTCATCTAGTTCTATACTAATACCATTGAGTGTGAAAAATCCTACTTTTCCTAGTTCTTTAAGTGCCTGAGTACACTTTATAGCATCTGACAGCATATTAGGTCTTGAATAATTAAATTTAGGTTGAGCTTTCCCATTGTTAAAGGATATTTTAAAACCTTCCCCAAAATGAAGCTGTACCTCTCCGTCAGGAAAATAATGTCTCTCTATATCTTCAAAAATATAATCTCCTATCTCAATAATTAAATCTGTTGCTTCGAAAGTTTCAACAATCTCTATTGAATTTTCAAGTGGAATTTCGATGGCAGTTTCAGGATCCCTAAGATAAAGAAAGAGGTCGTGTTCCTTCTGGTAATTAAATATTCCTTCATGCCCCTGACCATAAAAGTAAAGCTTGATCTCTTTATTATTGGGTATATTTTCAATTGACATCCCATCGATATTTATAAAACTATGCTGTTTCTGACTATTAGTAACAAAATCAACTAACATCGAATAAATTTTTTTGTTCATCTAGTTTATGAATCTGTACCGAAAGTGTTTTTATAATTTGCAGACTTATTTTTTAATTTACTTCTTTTTAATTATTTTCTTTATAGAAAAAGGTGGCAGTGATTTATAATAAATATCTTTTTAAATTGCTATTCTCATCTAACCAAACTACGAATAAAACTACCCCACTGTTTTTTTGAATACAATTCTAAATCACGCATATCTACTGGGAAAGATTTCATTGAATTGTTCTTACGTTTAGTTGCTTTAATTTGGACAGGTACTCTCCCAAATATTTCGCTCTTTTTCTCACTAGCATTTTTAAGAACATGAATTTCCCCATCCCACGCTGGAGTTTTATCATTGTTATCGAAATAAGTCTGAAGCAACTTATTTCTGTTAATAAATGTTGCCAGATATGAAACGCCTAACGTTTCAATTTGTCTATTATTTGCCAAATTATCACCTCATAACATAACACTATGTATTATTTATTATACCATCAACAAAATAAAAATCTATATCTTGTGTTCAATTGAAACTTAAATAAGCTTCAAAAAATGTACAATTGAACCACCACTTCTTCTACACCTATTAGAGTCGAAAATGTACAAATCAATTTCTTCGATTAGATGATATTATGTACTAGAAAACATACAAAATAACACTCCAGAATAATGTACAAAATAAAAATAAAGTACACTATTTAAAGAATGTACTTTATGCTTCTAATTCATTTGTATCAATGGTTTAAGTCTTGTTTGGTCAATTGTACATAAACTTTTTAGTTTTTATATCTATACAGATCCCTTTTAAACACAATAAAATCAGCAAACCTCATGGATTTACTGATTGTTTTCTTCTATAACTTTATATTTTTCTACATATCGAAATGGAATCTTGCTACCACAGAGCCAATTATAGACTCGATCATTGACTTGAACATTCATAGCTTCATGGGCATATTCTGGCATGATTAAATGCTCTTTTGGACATTCTAATCGATTATAAATGGCAAACTGCGTTTCTGGATAACAAACATCATCATCTAGTCCTGTAATCATGTGAACTTGTCCTTTGATACGATGCGCAAAGTTTTTTACATCAATATAGGCCAATGTCTGCATCAAACGATCTTCGGTTTCGTGGAATGGATCATGGAACTTGAAATAACGGAAAAGCTCGTCATAGGCCTCACTGGTGTTCCCGATCTCTAATACTCGTCTGAAGTCTGATAAGAATGGATAAATGGCTACCGTTCGTTGTATACGAGGATTCAATCCAGCAGCAACCAGGGCCAAGGCACCACCTTGTGAGGCTCCATAGCTGGCAAGTTTGCTGTCATCTACTTGAGGGGGCTGGCTACAATATCAATTAACTGGTAAAGATCTAAGTAGACATCCTTATAAAAGAGCTCATCCGGACCTTCCACGGCTCCGCGGATAATCTGTCCTTTTACCGTATTACCAAGTGGTGATCGATTTCCGTCCGTTGAAAAACCTGACTGGCCTCTCACGTCCATAGATACAACACCATAGCCGGCTACTGTATAAGCTAACATATCAGCCCAATCCCAACAACGTCCCATATAGCCATGAAAATGGAAAATCACTGGAACCTTTTGATCCGTTTTTGGAAGGATCATTCTTGAATAAACAAGCCCATCTCGTGTTCCTTTAAAGGTTAATTCATAACATCGAACATTTGGAATGCTGAAATCCTGTTCTTCAAGCTTGTATTCAGGCAGTTCAGTCATCTTTGCTAGGGCTTGATCCCAAAAAGCATCAAAATCTGCGGGAACCTCATCCCGTCCCTTGTAATCTTTCATTGTTTCTAATAATTTGGGATCTTTCATAAAATTCTCCTTAAGTATGTGTAATCGCTACCAAAAATGTACCATATTAATTTAATGATTGCAAGAGACAAATAAAAATTACATAACCGAAATTATGTAATTTACTTATAGATTCAAAAATAGACTTAATTGTTTCACTAGATCTGGATTAGTGGGTAAAGCTGAATGATGAGCCTTGCGTCCTTTTAAATTTACTTCTGTATAGGCTTGTTTCTCAAAAATTGATTGTGCTGCTTGTGCACTAGAAAGAGGGACGATGCCGTCTGATTTCCCAGCAAAGCTACCAACAAAGTTAAGGACCTCTACTTCTTTTCCTAGGCGATGCTTCCATGTTTGAAAATCATCATACATCTCTTGGTTGAATTGGTAAGGACTACCAATAATAACCAGCTTGCTTACGGTCAGCTTTTTCTTTTCTAAAAAGCCACTTTCCAATAAACCAGTCAAAACCAGTCCCCCATTGGAGTGCCCGACTGCCTTGAAGTCTGTAAAATAATAGTGATCAAGAAGATAGGTTAAAGCTATCTTAAGGGATTCGATTTGCTGCTTGATATTGCTGTAACCATCTCGATTGTTCTCAAAGCCTATCACAATCATCGGATTCGGCTCTTTCGTATTCAGTCTTCCTTCCATCTCTATAGACTCATCTTTATTGACTTTTATTTTTAATAGACTCTGTTTTTTTCTAGAAAAGCGATGGAGCATACGAATTGTTCCATTGAAACGCTGAATACTAGCTGAACTTCCAGGTACAAAGATGATCGGTCTGATCGGTGGTTTCTTCGACCCTTTAGGAAATTCAAAGGGCTTTCTGTGGGAAGAAAAGAGTCTTACAAAGAAACGAATGAGTTGTTGAAATAGTTTTTTTAACATGTTTCCTCTAGTACTATTTTCTAAAAGAACCCAGAACAGTGTGTTCCAGGCCCTTACTAGAAATGATTATTTCCGTTTTTTCTTATTCTTGCGCATTTGTTTGGCCATCTTGTTCATCGCCCGTTTCATCATGAATTCGCCGGCTTTTCCTTTGAGACCACCACCGAACATTTGGCTCATGTCAGGCATCCCAGCGCCTCCACCAAGAGCTGACAAGTCAGGCATCCCGCCTTGTCCCATCATCCCTTCGAGGGCTGACATATCAGGCATGCCACCAGGCATATTCTTCGGCATATTATTTGGATTAAGCCCCATTTGTTTCATCATCTTGTTCATATCGCCTGATAGGACACCTTGCATCATCTGTTTGGCTTGGTTAAAGTCTTTGATGAATTTGTTGACTTCGACAAAGCTGTTTCCTGAACCAGCAGCTATCCGACGGCGACGACTAGGGTTCAACAAATCTGGATTTCGCGTTCAGCTGGAGTCATAGAAGATACAATGGCGCGTTTCCGAGCAATTTCTCTTTCGTCGACCTTGAGGTTCTTCATAGCTGGATTGTTGGCCATACCTGGAAGCATCTTGAGTAGGTCTTCCATTGGTCCCATGTTTTGAACCTGATCTAACTGATCGATAAAGTCGTTGAAATCAAAGGTATTTTCCCGCATCTTCTCAGCGAGTTCAATGGAGCGTTTCTCATCGTATTCTTGAGAAGCCTTCTCGATCAGCGTCAGCATATCCCCCATACCGAGGATCCGGCCAGACATGCGGTCTGGGTGGAAGGTTTCGATATCAGTAATTTTTTCACCAGTACCAGTGAATTTGATTGGCTTCCCAGTAATCTGACGGACAGAAAGGGCTGCACCACCACGGGTATCCCCATCAATCTTGGTCAAGATGACCCCGGTCACTTCGAGTTGTTCGTTAAACTCACGTGCCACATTGGCCGCTTCTTGACCGATCATAGCATCGACGACCAAGAGGATTTCATTTGGCTCAGCAAGAGCTTTGACATCGCGCAACTCGCCCATGAGTTTTTCATCGATTTGCAGACGACCAGCAGTATCGATCAAGACGTAGTCATTGTGGTTGGCTCTTGCTTGCTCCAAACCTTGACGTACGATCTCGACTGCAGGGACTTCTGTACCGAGTGAGAAGACAGGGACATTGATCTGTTGACCAAGCGTCTTCAACTGGTCGATGGCAGCTGGACGATAGATATCGGCCGCAATCATCAAAGGCCGTGCATTTCTTCCTTGACTAATTTGTTAGCCAATTTCCCAGCAAAGGTTGTTTTACCAGCCCCTTGAAGACCGACCATCATGATAATGGTTGGGATCTTAGGCGACTTGATAATGTCTGCTGTCTCAGAACCCAAAATGGCTGTCAATTCTTCATCGACAATCTTCACGATTTGTTGGGCGGGGTTCAGGGTTTCAATGACTTCATGCCCCACGGCCCGCTCGCGGACACGTTTGATAAAGTCTTTTACAACAGGAAGGGCAACGTCGGCCTCTAAGAGGGCTAGACGAATCTCTTTGGTTGCCTCTTGGACATCCGCTTCAGAGATTTTCCCTTTCTTACGAAGATTTTTAAAGACGTTCTGTAAACGTTCGGTTAAACTTTCAAATGCCATACTACTTCTCCTATTACAGGTATTTTAATCTTGTTTATTCTCGGTTATCAATGCTAGATAAAACAGCGATTTGCTCTTGTAGATAAGCGTCATCAGGATACTTGTCAGAGATCTGGTCGAAAATCTGGCTACGTACAATGTAATCAGAGTACATGTGCAATTTCATCTCATAATCCTCTAGGATTTTCTCCGTCCGCTTGATATTATCATAAACAGCTTGGCGACTAACACCGAACTCTTCAGCAATCTCAGCCAAGCTGTAGTCATCTGCGTAATAGAGCTCGATATAATTCATTTGCTTGTCTGTCAAAAGTGCTGCATAAAACTCAAAGAGCGCATTCATTCGGTTGGTTTTCTCAATTTCCATACCTTTCATTATATCAAAAAGCCCGCCAAAGACTAGCGGGACTTGATGCTTTTTACGTTGAAATGAGAGGAATCATCATCAGAGTTTCAGTGCTAACATATTGACTGTCATCCCTGCTGCAGTTCCCATTAAGAAGATAGTATCTCCTTCTTTGACAAGGCCATGATCCAGGGCGTAAGCTAGGCCAAAAGGAACCGCAACAGAAACCATGTTTCCGTAATCGCTAACGATGTTAAGATATTTATGGTCTGGGACGCCTAATTTCTCCATGACCAAAGGAAGAGCACGACTGGCTTGGTGAGGAATGATATAGTCTACATCGGCAAGCGATAGGCCAACCTTTTCTTGGAATTCTTGAAACATTTCTGGAATAACACGCGCAGAAAGTAATAGAATTTTCTTACCCTTCATGTCAAACATGAAGTCGGTTTTGGTAGTTTCACTATAATGTTTTGGATGGTAGGCTGTTAAACCGCCGCGAATCTCTGTATCATGGGCCCCCTTAGACCAGGTCCGTTGAAGGCTTGCAATCACTCCTAAATCTTCCGTCGTGCTTTCAAAGATAAAAGCAGCTGCCCCATCACTAAACAATTCATAGCTTTCTTTCTGCTTTGGATTAAGACCTAGGCTTCCCACCTCACTTGAAACAATGAGGACACGCTTGTACTCGCCACCTTCGATCAGATAAGAAATGGTACTAAGGGCTGAAATAAAGCTGGTACAAGTGGTATTGATATCCATAGCGGGAATGGTCAAGTCTTTGGCCACTCGTTCATGGATTAGAGCTGCCGTACATGGAATCGGCTGAACCCCTACGGCGCTCGCTGAAACTAGGCAGTCAATATCTGCCATGGTCAATTCTGCCTGCTTTAGAGCCTGTTCAATAGCACGAGCGGCTAGGTCGATCTGAGATTCTTCATCTTCTTTTACTCGGTAACGTGTCTGGTCCTTAAAGGTGACTTGATGCTTGGGTAAGGCTGTTCCATAGCCTTTAATACGAACGTGTCTTTGTACACTTGTCATAATGCTTCCTCCTATTTTTGAAGACGTTGTACGCGCTTGAGTTTGCGACTTGTGTCCCATTGGTAGTCAATAAAGGTAAGAGTGGGCATGATAAAGCCCTTTTGATCTGCTAAGATTTGGAATTGGTTGAGGATAGCCTCTTCTATCTCAGGTGAACGTTTGCTGAGAGCAACCTGAACTTGTCCATCTTCTGTTTGAGTCACTTGATAGTCTTGAATCCCTTCGACAAAGAGGATACAACGCCGAATGAAGTCTGGATAAACCATCTGTAGCTTGCCATCTGCTTTTTGAAATAAAAGATGTCGTCCGAGCGGCCCTCTATTTTAGCAATCCGTGTAAAGACAGAACCACAACTGCAGAGCTCAGGATCCTCTACTAGAATATCATTGAGCCGGTAGCGGAAAATAGGTTGGCTACTACGTTTAAAATCTGTAATGATAGGATAAAAACGGTGGTCATCCAAATAGTCTTTTTCCACTGATAAAATGTCCTCGTTGAGGTGCAAGTTCCCCTCAGAACAGGTACAGGCTAAGAAACCTTCTGTCGCTTGGTAGACCTGATCGACTTTAGACAGATGAAATGCCTGACGAATGAGGTCCCGGTCCCGATCCTCTAAGATTTCAGCGACGGAAACGACCTTTTGGGGTTGAATCTGTAGGGTCTGACTTTCTAAATATTTGGTTAAATCCAATAAGGTAGAGGCTGGAGCCACAAGGATAGTCGGCTGGTAGTCATTCAAACGCCCGATATGCTCTTGGCTATCTTTGAAAATATCAAAATATTCTAAGCGAATCAAGGGAGAATTGATGGTTTGATAGAGCTCGTTATCAGCACGGAGGAAAAAGGCAATGCGGTGCCCAAAGAGCTTCCCTTTGGGGAGCATTTTAGCGAGAATAGCGGCCGCCCACATACTACGTTCTGTTTCTGTGGTGATAAAAATGCCTCGGTGGCCGGAGGTACCAGAGGACAGACCCACTGCTACTTCTCCTTGCATCTCTGTAAAATCACGAGACTGCTCTCCTCGAATGGCCATTTCAAGAGCCTGGTCTCGGTCGATCCCTTGGGTATTTAACTCATTGAAATGCTCCATCATAAAGGTCTTTTCCATATAGCGAAAGTCCTTTGGAACGCCTTGAGCGAAATAGGGCGAATGTTTGAGTAAGAAGTCCTGGTATTTTTGCAGCTCTTTCTCTTGGTAGCGCTCGAGTTCCTCTCGGTTCTTAAAGCGGTGCCCCCAGCGGGTCTGGCAAAAGGTTTTAAGAAAGGTCCATTTTTTCATCTAGTATCCTTTCTACCCGATCCATTGGATCATGGCTGACAAGAACAGCGATCCCTTGATGTACCAAGGACCGCAAGAAATTGACGTTTTCTAAATAGGCCTCAACATTATCCTGAACTTGACTAGGAATCCAGCGCATCTGCTCTGTCAAGGGAAGAAGGTCAATTCCCCAACAGAGATCAGCCCCGATAAACAATTGGTACTCTGGAAGGAATAGGCAACCCTGTCCCTTAGAGTGCCCATCATGGGAACTAAGGAGAATACTGCCGTCTCCAAAGATATCCTCTGTTGCCGTATAAGGAAAAAGAGGATTGGTTTCTTGAGGTTGCATGATTTGGACGGATTCTTCAAAATGATCCGGCAAAAACTCTTTAAAAATTAAATCCTTAAAGCTGGGCTTCTGGTAGACCTGATAGGCTTTCTCGGTGACCAAGAAGCGCGCCTGTTTGAAACAACCCGCTCCTCCTAAATGGTCTGGATGAAAATGCGAGAGGATGACATAAGAAATGTCATCTGGTGAAATCCCAGTCGCTTGAAGCAAACAATCAATCTGGTCTTCCTTCTTCATCTGCATAGGAGTGCCGAGGCGGTAATAAAGATAACGGAGTTTGCTTTTGATCTCATAATGATAGCCTGTATCGTAGAGAATATAACCGTGTTCTCGGTGTTTGAGGAGATAGACGCCGGCTGGAAAGACCATTTTCTTCCTTTTCTGTCCCTTAAAGAGCAAGGCCAGATTGCTAGTACAATAGCCAGCAGGGAAGTACTTAATGCTTTCGATAATCTTGGACATACTGGGCAATTCCCTCCTTGATGCTGAGGCGTGGCTCATAGCCCAACTCTTCTCTTGCTTTTGAAATATCAAGAGTCTGGCTATAACGCAATAGGTAGTAGGTATAGCGAGTTAATGGAGGCTCTCCCTTTAGAGGTAAGACCCGATAAAGAACTTCTAAGCTCGAAGCTAAGCCACCTAGAAGAAAGGCCGGTAGCTTTTTATAACGAATAGGAAGTCCCAAGCCCTGCAAGGCTTCTTCGATCAGTTCCTTAAAGGGAGTCGGCTCGCCGTTGGTAATATTGTAAACCTGGCCTTCTGCCTGATTTGCTTTCAGAGCCAAAGCGATGGCCAAGGCAACATTTTCGACACAGGTCATGTCCATCAATTGCTTGCCTTCCTTGATTAAGGGGATTCCAATTTTTTGGCTTAGCTTGAGAACACGAGGAAGGATGCTGGTATCCCCAACACCAAAGAGCCCACGTGGACGAAGGATGATGCTTGGAACATCCGGGTAAGCAGGAAAGAGCTTCTCTGATAGGAGCTTACTTTTGATGTAGTTGTTTAAATGATTTTCAGCTGGAGCATCTTCTTCCTTGATGTCGATTTGGTCTTTTGGAGCAGCGTAAATACTTGGTGAAGAAACATAGACCAAGCGTCTTATTTTATTAGTTCGACAAGCTTCTAGAACATGCTGGGTACCAAGGACATTAGCTTGGTAAAAACTCTCCCAAGGACCCCAAACAGTGGATAAAGCTCCAGCATGAACGACCATTTCAACGCCCTTGCAGGCCTCTTCTACTGCTTGCTTGGAACTCAGATCTCCTTTGAAAAATTCCACCTGGTCTGAAACCAAGCTTTGTCCTACTGCTTCATTCCGACCAAAAGCACGGACAAAGTAGCCTTCTGTTACTAACTCTTTTACCACATATTTTCCTAGAAAACCTGTTGCTCCTGTTACAAGTACTTTCATAGCGCCTCCTTTTTAACTAAGCGATGAATTTCTTTCTTTAAAATGCTGGTGGCATCATAGATCTGGGCTCTCTTTTGGAGCTCTTTGAGTTGGGACCAGTCTTTTCTTCAAGTAATTGCTTAAAGGCTTGAGCGATCTTTTGACTCTTGTCCATGGGAGCTTGCAAGGCTACTCCTATTTCTACTCCACGAATAGCGTAATCATATTGGTCATAGTCATGCCGGAGGATTAAAGCTGGAATCCCATTTTTGATGCATTGAAAGAAAATCCCTGCTCCATCTGGTTTTCCATAATAGGAGCAACAGTAAAGCCAATAACTTCTGCTACTTTTAGCTTTTGAGGCCCTGTAAAAATCCGAATCTCATAGTTGAGGTCATTCAATAATGGGGCTAAAAGCAAGAGGACAGGATAAAGGTGTCCACTGAGAGGTGCTGCAACAGCATCAATTTTAATTCGAGACATAAAAACTTCTTATATAATTTACATAATATAATTTATGTAAATTAATTATTTTCTAAGTAAAATTCAAACCGCTCTCCAACATATTGGCTTTACATACTCAAAAGCGATACCATTATCAAAATAAGAAACCTGGGTCAATCCAAGGATGGCCTGTCCTTTGGGGATTTCCAGATATTCAGCAATCTTTTCTTTGGCCAAGCGAGCGTAGATAGTTTGTTGAGATTTGCCAATTCGATAGCCGTGCTTTTCCAAGGTTTGGAAGAAATGGCTGGTCACTTCTTCTTTTTTGAAGTTTTTGATAAATTTCTCAGGAATTGAGGTGACTTCATAAACGACTGGTATACCATCTGCATAACGAACCCGTTCCATTCGAACAATTGTTTCAGTCTTGTCGATACCAAGCTTATCTACCTCTTGAAGGCTAGGAATGGTGCGTTTGTAGGATATAACCTGTGTCGAAGGTATTTTCCCTTGGGCCTTCATGATTTCAGTAAAACTAGTCGTCCCCCGCATCTTTTCCTGGACGCGCGTGCTAGCGACAAAGGTACCACTACCAACACGGCGCTCCAGTACTCCTTCTTCTACCAAGAGGGTAATGGCTTGACGGAGGGTCATCCGACTCACTTGGAACTTCTCAGCCAAGTCCCGCTCACTAGGGAGGCGCTGTCCAATTTTCCAGATTTTCTGGTCAATTTCGGCTTTAATTTGATCGTGAATTTGTATGTAAGCTGGAATCATCTTGCTACTCTTTCTGTGTGTTATAACCTATTGTAGCGCAATTTTGTTAAATCTTCAATCCTAGTCAGTCTTGATTGGTAATGAAGGGGCTTTTGTGTTAGAATAGAGGAAAAGAATTTTCTAGAAAAGGGGAAAAGATGACAAACCTATCAACTGATTTGCATGATGTTGAAAAAATCATCGTGCTTGACTACGGTAGCCAGTACAATCAGCTCATCTCTCGTCGTATTCGTGAGATTGGTGTCTTTTCAGAATTGAAGAGCCACAAGATTACTGCAGCTGAAGTGCGTGAAATCAATCCAGTTGGGATCGTTCTTTCAGGCGGACCAAACTCAGTGTATGAAGAAGGATCTTTCGATATTGATCCAGAGATTTTTGAACTTGGAATTCCAATTTTGGGAATCTGCTACGGGATGCAGTTATTGACTCACAAGCTTGGTGGGAAGGTTGTTCCTGCAGGCGATGCTGGTAACCGTGAATATGGTCAATCTGAGCTTAGCTTGACGGAGTCTTCTGCTCTCTTTGCAGGCACACCAGACAAACAATTGGTCTTGATGAGCCACGGGGATGCTGTTACAGAAATTCCTGCTGACTTTGTTCGTACAGGTACTTCTGCTGACTGTCCGTATGCATCGATTGAAAACCCAGATAAGAAATCTATGGTATCCAATTCCACCCTGAGGTTCGTCACTCAGTTCATGGCTATGATATCCTTCGTAACTTCGCCTTGAACATCTGTGGTGCCAAAGGTGATTGGACCATGGATAACTTCATCGAGATGCAAATCAAACAAATCCGTGAAACCGTCGGAGACAAACGTGTCCTTCTTGGTCTTTCAGGTGGTGTTGACTCTTCTGTTGTTGGGGTTCTTCTCCAAAAAGCCATCGGGGATCAATTAATCTGTATCTTTGTAGACCACGGTCTTCTCCGCAAAGGGGAAGCTGACCAAGTGATGGAGATGCTTGGTGGTAAGTTTGGTTTGAATATCGTCAAAGCAGACGCTGCTAAACGTTTCCTTGATAAATTGGCTGGTGTTTCTGACCCAGAACAAAAACGGAAGATTATCGGTAACGAGTTTGTTTATGTCTTTGATGACGAAGCAAGTAAACTCAAAGATGTGAAATTCTTGGCACAAGGAACTCTATACACTGATGTGATCGAGTCTGGTACGGATACTGCTCAAACCATCAAGTCTCACCACAATGTGGGTGGACTTCCAGAAGACATGCAGTTTGAACTGATCGAACCGCTCAACACTCTTTATAAAGATGAAGTTCGTGCCCTTGGTACAGAACTTGATATGCCAGACCACATCGTATGGCGCCAACCATTCCCAGGACCAGGACTTGCGATCCGTGTCATGGGTGAAATCACTGAAGAAAAACTTGAGACAGTCCGTGAATCAGATGCTATCCTTCGTGAAGAAATCGCTAAAGCTGGTCTTGACCGCGACATTTGGCAATACTTCACTGTTAACACTGGCGTTCGTTCCGTAGGTGTTATGGGAGATGGTCGTACTTACGACTATACCATTGCCATCCGTGCTATCACTTCTATCGATGGTATGACAGCTGATTTTGCTAAGATCCCTTGGGAAGTCCTCCAAAAAATCTCAGTACGTATCGTAAACGAAGTTGACCACGTTAACCGTATCGTCTACGATATCACAAGTAAACCACCTGCAACTGTTGAGTGGGAATAAAATGACTTGATAAAATAACGCTTGAAATTATTGATTTCAGCGTTTTTTTATATATGTAAGACAGCGTTTATAATCAAAATAACCTCTACCTCTAGACCAGTTCCAGGCAGTCTATATCAAGGAGCAAAATTTCCTAATTCAAAAAACAAAGAAAATGTAGGCGGAACTTGTGAACTCTATTTGGGTGTTAGATTAATATTAAATAATCTAGAATGAAACAGGTTCTTGTATGAAGCTCGTACTTATGTTATGATAGTTTTAAATCTATTCCTTTTGAGTAAGGAATTCATAAAGTTAGGAGAATCAAATGTCTGAAATTACAGTTTCGCGTCAAACTGGCCTTGTAGGTGTATTAATGAAGGTAAACGTTTATATCAATGGAGAATGTGTTGCCAACTTAAGCAAAGACGAAACCGTTACACTTCCGCTTCCTGAAGGACTTGATATGGTTAAGGTCTACGTAGATCAAAGAGGAGCCTTCACACGTTCTAAGGAAGTGATCGTAAAAGCTGGTCAAACAGCTATTATTAAAGGATCGGCTATGAAAACACTTCTAGGTATTTTCGGAAAAATCTTAGGTATGCCTTATCTCTCAATCGAAGTAACAGATTAAAAAGCCATCATTCGATGGCTTTTTAATGTATGCACACTAATCTTTTCTTACATAAAATTATCTCTTTGAATCAATAATGATGATTACTTGTTGTTAAAATTATACGAGCAATTTTGAAATTTCCGCACTAACTTAAGGAAAGTTTCTAAGAATACTTTGTATTTGAACTCAAATCATCCTTATTGTTTTTTTTATATAGTTTATTTCCTCTTGTTTTTGTCGAATATGAAAACGATAAACTATTAATCCGATTCCAAGGAGAACCAGGACTCCCAGTCCAATCATAGGATACAAAGGAAGCTTGTTGGTTTCTTTCAGTAGTGTTTCTGTATTGAGCTTGGTATCAATCGTATTAAAGCTATCTCCTGCTTTCTCAATGATATCCTGTTTTAGAGCTTTGAGGGACTTGACAAGGTTTTTATCAGATCTTAGCTGACTATTAGAAAGCTTACTAGCAAAATCAACTAATTGTTTGGTTTGTTCATCCGTTATAGCACCCTCTAATTGATAAGTTTCCAGAATCTTTTTTACCAGCTTTTGGAAATCTTTCTTCTCGAGCTTTTTATCTTGATTGCTTCCTGTTAGAGCTGCGATTTTAAGATCGATGACAGCTACATTGAGCTTATCTTCATGGAAGCCTTTTTTACGGGCACTCTCTTTATAGATCGTTGCAAGCAGGGATAATTCTTCCTGAGCAAATGTTTTGTTTTCATCAGATATGGTGCTACCATTTTGCTCAAGAGAATATGATACCGCTGCAAGAACGCTCAGGCCTGATGCTTCTGTTGGAGACGCAATCGTGATTTCGGCATGTTCTAGCCCAAGAGTGGTCAGTGCATTGCGATGCATATCCGTTGTTACTTCTGTTATATTTTGAGGAGTGACAATGTGCACGCTAATAGGCGCTTTCTTGGCTTGTTTCTGTAGTTTAACGGAGGAATAATGATCTCCGTTCTCATCAATAGTAAAACTAGTATAAGCAGAAGGATTCATGGTTTTCCATTCCTTCTCCTTTTCTTCGTTATACATCAAGAGACTGAGGGTTTGCTCGACTTGAAATTCATCCAATGATGAGCCAATGACATAGTCAGGTTGGCTATATTTTTGATCAATGACTTTCTGAATGGTTGCGTCTGCAAAAACTGCTGAAGAGCTTGCAAGGAGTGCCAACCAGCCAACAATAAAGATTCCAATAAATTTCCTGAATGGTTTCATACCTTCTCCATAACTACTTCTATCATACTAAACCTCTTTTGGACAATAAAAAGGAAGCAGGTTTTATTCCTTTGCCTCCCTTCTAGTCTATCCTTTTTATCTTAAGACTGGCTTACAGCTTCTTTAAAAACAGATGACAGTTTGCTCCATAAAAAAACAAGGGATTCTTCCCTTGTTTAGAGCGACTGCCTGTATTAGAACCAGGAAAATAGTTTCATGATGAACTGATTCATTTCAACGAGACGTGAATAATAATAATTTCCCCCATTAACGTAGAGCTCTGAGCCATGTAAAAATGAAATAGGATGGAGATAAAGATAGGTCTTCCCTGTGACATTTCCAAGACTCGGTGCAACCACTTCTTTGAGTATTTACGGGCTAATTCAAGGCTATTTTTTCCGCCATTTTTTGCTACATATTCAATGTAATCTTGTCCGAAATTATAAGCCTGAACTGCTGTCCAGGGATCAACCTCCTTCTCCTTTGCTTTTCGTAGATTCTCAGAGAGGGTTTGAATTCCTTGGCGGATACTTTCTTTGTTATTGGTGATAGAATTAGTCTGGCCTGTTGCACTTTCACTGGCCTGCATGACATCATCTTCCTTACCCTTGGTCTCTGTATAAATCATAGCAAGGATCAGATCTTCATTCGTACCGGTATCTTCCTCAGCCAGTACTTCACGCACTAAGGTACGATAAGTCATGACTTGTTTGACATCCCGGTGTATCTGATAGCCCTTGTATATGAAAAAGACGAGCAAGAGGCAAAAGAAAATTTTTATTATTCGTTTCATCATTATTTATTCTGAATGTCCTCTATATTCTTGATGAGGATCGAGTAGGTCCCATTTTCATTCTGAATGAACTCTACCGATTCGGCATCTTCGTAAACATGGTTAGGGACCAAAAGCTCAATTCCGTTTGAAAGGGAGAGTTTTTGGTTTTCAAATTTCTTCAATTGGCGGCTGGCATCAATCTCATCGAAGCGAACAGGATCTGGAATAGTCTCTTTCACCTCATCGACAAAGCTGAGTCGAGCCGTTAAGTTGTTATCGAACAAATCATTGGCTAACTTTTCAGGTGACAATTCATTCTCTTCTTCCAGTTGGTTGAAAATTGCTGATTTGACCTTGGATTGGAACTGAAAATCATCTTGTTGGAAATTCTCAGCAATCCGTTGGGCCGTTTTTTCGATTTCTTTGATCGATTTTTTAGGTGAAATCTTGGGTTGCTCCTGGAGGAGATTCTCAGAGAAATAGTTCAAAAACGCTCCATTGTACTTGATTCGTTTTTCGATCAAATGGTACTTGCGGCTTTGAAGATTAATGACCAAAGCTTCATCTGCACCCGTTCCGAAACCAGGTAGATTGTTTTGCGTCAACTTAATCGGATTATCCACTTCCCCACCAAGATGGGTCAAGGTTTCCCGTAAGGCGATCCGAAGAAAGGCAAAATGATCCACCCCTTCTTTTGAGAATTGGATAAACACCAAATCGTTGGTCTTTTGATTCTCAGAGACGACAAATTCTTCTTTCCAGCGATTGGCTACGGCTACTGAAGTTTCTAGGAGATCATCCGTGATCATCTCAAGGAATGGATTATCTTCCTTAAAAATGCCGGTCTTGGCCTCATCGGAATAGACCCGCTCAATCTTTTTGCGCAAGTATTCCTCAATTTTGGGGGTGATATTCAGGAATTTGTCTGCTAGATAAAGATCGGTATCATCTGGGCTAAATTGATGAATGATGGCTTTTTTTACGTAAATGTCCATAAGATGGTTTAGTCCTCGTAAAGTGGGAAGGTATCTGTCAAGGTTTTGACTTGGTTCCGCACTTCTTCTAATACAGCTGGGTTCTCTGCGTTTTTCAAGGTTTTGATCATCAGTTCAGCCACTGTACGGCTTTCCTCTACTCCAAAACCACGGGCTGTAATGGCTGCTGCCCCAATTCGAATCCCACTAGTCTTAAATGGCGATAAGGTTTCGTAAGGGATGGAGTTCTTATTGAGGGTAATGTTGACCTCGTCCAGTAAGTTTTGCGCCACTTTCCCATTTTCAACGACTTTAGTGACGTCGACAAGGAAAAGGTGGTTCTCAGTTCCGCCTGAAATGACACGGAAATCAGGATCTTGTAAAAAGACATCAGCCATGGCCTGACTGTTTAATCACGTTAGCGGCATACTCTTTAAAGGCAGGATCAAGCGCTTCTTTGAAAGCAACGGCTTTGGCTGCAACGACATGCTCTAGTGGTCCTCCTTGGATACCAGGGAAGATGGCAGAATTGATCTTCTTAGCCAAATCTTCATCATTTGTCAAAATCAAGCCGCCGCGTGGGCCACGAAGAGTTTTGTGAGTCGTCGTAGTCGTGATGTGAGCATAAGGAACTGGGCTTGGATGAAGACCTGCAGCGACCAAGCCAGCGATATGGGCCATGTCAACCATGAGCTTGGCCCCCACTGCATCCGCAATCTCACGGAATTTTGAGAAATCAATGATGTGAGAGTAGGCTGAAGCACCTGCTACAATCAACTTTGGCTTGACTTCTTGGGCTTGTTTTAAGATAGCGTCAAAATCTAAGAGTTCTGTTTCCGGATCTACGCTATAAGATACAAAGTTATAGGTTTGGCCTGAGAAGCTTACAGAAGCTCCGTGAGTCAAATGCCCACCTGCAGCCAGATCCATTCCCATAACAGTGTCTCCAGGCTCTATCAAAGCCATATAGGCAGCACAGTTGGCCTGACTTCCTGAATGAGGTTGAACATTGGCAAACTTAGCCCCAAAAATTTCCTTAGCGCGTTCGATGGCCAGGCTTTCGATAACGTCTACGACATCAGTCCCACCGTAGTAACGACGACCCGGATAGCCTTCTGCGTATTTATTGGTCAGGATAGACCCTTGTGCAGCCATAACCGCCTTAGAGACCACGTTTTCAGAAGCGATTAATTCAATATTGTTTTGTTGACGTTCCTCTTCTTTGGCAATGGCATTCCAAAGATCTGCATCATAGGCTTTGTAATCTTCTTTGTCAAAAATCATAGGTCTTCTCCTTAAATAAATTTTATAAAACGTTTTTGTAGCTTATCACAGCTATAACCGACATGTTCGTAGAAGCCGTGAGCTTCGGTGCGGTAATCTGCAGAATTCAAGCGAATAAAAGCGTACCCACGTTGATTAGCTTCTACTTCTAAACCTTGAAGCAAGGTTTTACCAATCCCTTTGCCTTGTTGACAGGGCAAAACGGCTAAGGCCAAAATATTAAATCCTGGATCCGAGTAAAGTGACTGGTAAACTTCTGCATGAATATAACCAAGCAGTTGTTGGGTCTCACTATCTTCAAACCCAATGAAAAAATGATGTGGATCTTGGGATAATTTAGCTAGTTGCTGGCCCGTTTTCTCAGTAGAAAAACAGTAGCCTAATGCTTGCTTGTTAATCTGACACAAAGCTTCCACATCCGTTAATAAAATGTTACGTAACATCTTCTTCCTCCTAAAAAGGAATCTCTGGCACACGCTCAAGGATCTCCGAACGTGTAATGGCCCCCTGACGCAATATTCGAGCTTTAGGACCCGTGAGGTCTAGAATAGTTGAATCCTGCCCAGTTAGAAAGCTATCGTCTTCAAGCCCTGTAACTCCATGACCAAGCTCCTTAAGAATTTGCTGGCACTGGGTTCCACTAGCTTTCCCTGAGAGATTGGCAGAAGGTCCGATCAAGGGACCTGTTTTACGAATTAATTCCAACGTCTTTGGATGGGCTGGCATCCGAAAGCCAACCGTAGTCATCCCGGAATTGATCCAAGCTGGAACCTTTTCATTAGCCTCAAGGATGATGGTTAAGGGTCCTGGTAAAAAGGTTGCGATTAGTTTTTGATAGATAGGGTGGTTGATTCTTCGAATAAAATCGAATTTCTTCTTCGCTGGCAATATTGAGGTTCATAGCCTTCTCGCGGGGGCGCTGCTTTAGAGCGTATACCTGATTAACCGCTGCTTCATCCAAGGCCTTGGCAAAGACCCCATAGACAGTTTCTGTCGGTAAAACAACTGCATGTCCAGCTTCTAATTCTTTCTCAAATAGATCCATTGTCCACCACCACCATTCTATCCTGTCCAAATTGGTCTTTCAGAACGCGAACTCGTTTGTTGGGAAAAAGCCTCTTGAAAGAGCTCTTTTACTTTCTTACCTTGCTTATAGCCGATTTCTAGATAGATTTTTTTCCATCTGGTGTTAATACATTCGGTGCTTGCTGAGCAATCTTTTCGTAGATAGCATATCCATCACGATCCGCAAAGAGAGCTAAGTGGGGTTCAGAGGCTAATACATTGGCTCCGATTTCTTCTAGATCATCTCGAGAGATATAGGGAGGGTTGGACACAATCAGGTCATGGGGACCTGCTATCTGGTCCAGAACGTCTGAAGTTTTGAAATCAACTACTGCTTCTAACTGCTGGGCATTTTCTTGAGCAAGCTCCAAAGCCTTTTCTGACACATCACTAGCTTGAATCTGCCAGTTAGGTCTAGCAAGAGCTAAACTAATAGCAATGGCCCCACTACCTGTTCCGATATCCAGAACTCGTAGGGATTCCCTGTCATTTTCTTCAAGAATGAGTGCAACCAATTCTTCCGTTTCAGGTCTAGGAATTAGCACGCGCTCATCAACTGTAAAAACATGGCCACAAAATTCGGCGCTCCCAATAATATACTGGGCAGGGACGTGCTGTTTCAGCTGCTCAAAGATGGAATCAAGCAAGGCCTGATCCTCTGCTTCCACTTCTTTTTGCAAGGCAAGGACAAAGTCTGTAAAGGTCCAGTTTTTTAAAGCACGATATGCGAAGGAGAGGCTTTCTGCTTCCTCTCCAACTGCTATTAATGCTTCTTCATACTGGGCTAATAATGGTCCCAACAACATTATTTGTTCAACTCTTCTAGTTTTTGTGTTTGATCATACAAGACCAAAGCATCGACCACTTCATCTAATTTACCAGATAAGATGGTATCCAGTTTTTGAAGGGTCAAGCCAATCCGGTGATCGGTTACACGGTTTTGAGGGAAGTTGTAAGTCCGGATCCGCTCTGAACGGTCACCAGTACCGATAGTTGACTTCCGCTCAGCGTCTTGCTCATCTTGGGCAATCTGCGCAAAGTGGTCAGCCACACGCGCACGGATGATCTTCATGGCTTTTTCACGGTTCTTCTGTTGCGTCCGTTCTTCCTGCATCTCTACCTTGATATTGGTAGGCAAGTGGACGATACGAACGGCTGTTGCAACCTTGTTGACGTTCTGTCCACCCGCACCAGATGCGTGGTAGATGTCAATCCGAAGGTCTTTTGGATCAATGTCATACTCAACTTCTTCGATTTCTGGCATGACCAGAACGGTTGCTGTAGAGGTATGGACACGCCCTTGGCTTTCTGTCACAGGAACCCGTTGCACCCGGTGGGCACCAGATTCATACTTGAGTTTCGAGTAGACTGATTGCCCAGAGACCATGGCCACTACTTCTTTGATCCCGCCAACGCCATTGTAGGAAGCTTCCATAACTTCAAAGCGCCAGCCTTGGCTTTCCGCGTATTTTTGGTACATCTGCAAGAGGTCACCAGCAAACAACTGGGCTTCGTCTCCTCCTGCTGCCCCACGGATTTCCAAGATTATGTTCTTATCATCGTTTGGATCTTTTGGAAGAAGTAAGATCTTCAGTTTTTCTTCGTACTCTTCTTTTTCAGCCTTGGCATCTTTCAGCTCTTGCTTGGCCATTTCTTCCAAATCCGCATCTCCGCCTGCTTCCTTGATCATTTCTTCAGCATCGACGATATTTTGAAGGACTTGTTTGTACTCTCGGTAAGCTGTCACCGTGTCACGAGTGGAAGCCACTTCTTTTGAAAGCTCCATAAAGCGTTTGGTATCAGAGACCACATCAGGGTCACTCAGTAATTCTCCTAACTCTTCGTATCGGTCTTCTACAGCTTGTAGTTGATCATAGATATTCATGTTGTCTCCTTAAGATTTCTTTTCTTGGTGAATGTCTGGGTTAAATAATGTTTACGGCAAACAGAGATATAGGTCTCATGTCCACCGATTTGGATCTGCTCTCCATCGTAGACAGGTTTACCCGCTTGCGTGCGCAAGACCATGGTCGCTTTTCGAGAACAGTATTGACAGATGGTCTTGATCTCCTCGATCTTGTCTGCTAGCAACAGCAAATGTTCAGAACCCTCAAAGAGTTCATTGCGGAAATCATTTTTTAAACCAAAGGCTATGACGGGCACATCTAGTTCATCGACGACTCTGGCAAGATCATAGACATGGTGACGTTTCAAAAACTGTGCTTCATCAATTAAGACACAGTAAGGTTTTTCTTCTAGCCCTTGGATATAACCGAAGATGTCTGTCTCGTCTTCAATTGCGATGGCTTCCCGTTTCATACCAATCCGGCTAGAAACAACTCCAAATCCATCGCGCGTATCGATCGCAGAGGTCATGATAACCACGCTTTTACCTTGCTCTTCATAATTATGGGCTACCTTCAAAATTTCGATGGTCTTCCCCGAGTTCATCGTCCCATATTTATAATATAATTGTGCCATTTTCCTTCTGATCTCTCTAAAATGTGTTTCATTATATTATAACACGGGCCGTAAATTAGGGCAACTTATAGAAAGTCTCTCCATTGTATGGAAGCTTTCTCAGCAAGATGATTCGGAATCCTATAGAGCCTCATTTCTCTTGTTCAAACACGCAAAAATTTAACTTGGTTGCCACATATTTCCTAATTTGAGAATAAAAAAAGCGTCTATCATTTCCCTGACAAAATGACAAACGCATGGTGAGAGACCACTTCTCACAAATTAATTATACCATAATACCTGTAGCTATGGAAGTAGATAGTACTAAATATTGGTAAAAAATTTTTATATGGTTATTGAATCTATACTAGTAGCATCTACATAGGCTCCTCCTTTTTATGTAAAATGTGATAAAATAAGGTTAAGATTTATGAAGGAGGTGGTGCAATGCCATTTGTACGTATTGATTTATTCGAAGGGCGCACCTTGGAACAAAAGAAAGCTTTGGCCAAGGAAGTAACCGAGGCTGTCGTTCGAAATACAGGTGCTCCCCAATCTGCAGTTCATGTCATTATCAATGATATGCCAGAAGGAACCTATTTCCCCCAAGGTGAAATGCGCACTAAATAAGAGAGTGGGACAGAAATCGATAATTCGTTAGAATTCGATTTCGTCGTTCCATCTCCGCACAGTTGAGTAGGGCTGTAAAAGCTGATGAAATCAGCGTAGTAGAGCCCACTCAACCACTGCGTCTTGCTCGATAATCCAAAGACAATTGAGAGGCTAGGACTTTTGTCCCAGCCTCTTTTAGGAAATTTGATATTTCTTTTGAATCTGCCATAGGCGCATCTGGTAGCAAATTCCACTCACGACAAGGCTAGAAATGAGGCCAATCCAATAAGCATAGGGACCGAGGTCAGTCATATGATCAAGGAAAATCCCTAGAGGGATAGAGATACTCCAATAACTAAAGACTCCTAATAAGAAAGGAACGGTTGTATCCTTATATCCCCGTAAAATCCCTTGTAGGGGTGCAGCAAAGGTATCGGCTACTTGGAAAAAGAGACTAAAAGTCATGAATATAGTCGTTTGCTGAACAAAGATTGGATCCTTACCATACAATCCAGCCAGTTGGTAGCGGAATGTATATAGAAAGGCGAGGGTGATAATCGCAAAGCCAAAGGCTGTCAATCGTCCCAAACGGCAATATTGTTTCACTACCTCCGGCCTTCCAGCTCCTAGTTCGTAAGACACAATAATTGCCATGGTGCTTGAGATACTAACTGGGAAAGCATACATCATGTTTGAAAAGTTCATAGCAGATTGGTGACTAGCAATGGTGAGTGATGGGAATTTTGCCATGAGCAGTCCAACAAGCGAGAAGATGATGACTTCAGCAAAAACAATTCCCCCGATTGGAAGGCCAAGGTGCAATACTTCTTTGACTCCTTTAAAATCATAAGGTTGTGGCTTCCACAATTGATAAGAAGCTACCTTGGGATGCTTGCATAAGATCAAAACTGCAATAGCCAGCAAGACCCAGTAGGCCAGAGAGGTTCCAAGACCTGCTCCTGCGCCTCCCATCTCACGAAAACCAAAGGCTCCATAGATCAGGATATAGTTAAAACAGGCATTCAAAGGTAAGAGCAAGAGCATCAAGTACATGGATAGACGCGTCATTCCTAACGTATCCAGGAAGGTCCGTACAATACTAAAGAGCAACAAGGGTAAGATTCCTAGAGAAAGGAAATATAAGTAACGAATCGCTATTTGAGCAACAGTATTTTCTAAGCCGATTTGCTTGAGTATGATTGGCGCAATCCCCCAGACAAAGCCTATTAAGAGAACAGCCATACCAAATGACATATAAAGAAATTGGTAAAAATCGCTAGCAATCCGCTCTTTGTTTCCCTTGCCTAGGTGATGCCCGACAATCGGCGTTAGGGCAGAGACAATTCCTGTCAGGAAAGTAAAAAGGGATTCCAAAGACTAGTGGCAGTCGAAACTCCAGCTAAGTCCAAGGTATTGTATTGTCCCGTCATGGCTGTATCAACAAAACTAGCAGAGTAGTTAGCAAGTTGATAGACCAGGAGAGGGATAAATAGACTGACAAACAAGCGCAAGCGCTCTTTAAAATGATGGGTTAAATACATGGTAGGACTCTCTTCTTATCAAGTTATATTTTTCTCTTCCACTCTACTATATGTCTCCTTAAATGTCAAAAAAATTAAAAAACTGAAGATCTAACAGATCCTCAGTTTATTTAAATTATTTTTTGTTACGGTTCAAGATGGCGTTGAGAATAATTGCCAAGACGCTGGCAACAACAATTCCGTTTGCAAAGAACATTTTAAAAGCGCTTGGTAGACCATTAAAGAGGGTGCTGTTGTTTAACCCTACTCCTGCTGCGATTGATACAGCCGCGATGAGGAAATTGTGCTCATTGTGTTCGAAATCAACACGCGCAAGGATCTGCATCCCTTGAATAGACACAAAACCAAACATGACCAGCATAGCTCCGCCAAGTACTGGACTTGGAATGATTTGCGCCAAAGCTCCAAACTTAGGCAGGAGCCCAAGAAGAACGAGGAAACCAGCCGCATAGTAGATTGGAAGACGGGTCTTGATACCAGACAATTTCACCAAGCCGACATTTTGTGAGAATCCAGTGTATGGGAAGGTATTGAAAATACCACCGAGAAGGACGGCCAATCCTTCAGCACGGTAGCCATTACGAAGGCGCGTGCTATCAATTGGATCTTTTGTAATATCTGAAAGGGCAAGATAGACACCAGTCGATTCGACCATGGAAACAGTTGCGATGATACACATCATGACGATTGAAGTGATTTCAAACTTAGGAGCTCCAAAGAAGAATGGTGTTGGGACATGAAGGACTGGAGCTTGTTCTACAGGAGTGAAGTCCACCAAGCCCATAGAAGCCGCGATAGCTGTTCCTACAATCAACCCAATCAAAATAGAAATAGATTTGATAAAGCCTGTTGTATAGATGTTGACCACAAGAATGATGAGAATGGTAATCACGGCCAAAATCAAACTTTGAACCGTTGGTTCTTCAGCATTGTTCCCCATATTCCCAATCGCTACTGGAATCAATGTCAAACCAATGGTCGTAATGACAGATCCCGTCACAATAGATGGGAAAAGGTTAGCAATTTTAGAGAAGAAACCTGAAACCAGAACCACATAAATCCCGGAAACAATCAAGGCACCAAACATGGCCCCACTACCATGGCTAGCTCCAATCATGCTGAGAGGTGCCACAGACTGGAAGGCAACCCCGAGGACGACTGGAAGACCAATCCCGAAGTATTTGTTTAATTGCAATTGCAGGAAGGTGGCTACCCCACACATAAAGATATCTGTAGAGATGAGATAGGTCAATTGCTGGGCATTATAACCCAAAGCTCCCGCAATCATGATCGGTACTAAAATAGAGCCCGAATACATGGCCAATAGGTGCTGCAAGCCTAGAATGGCTGCCTGTGAATGGTTTTCTTGTTTTTGCATTAGATGTCTGCCTCCTTAAATACAACCTGACCATTTTCAAAACGGTCCAAACGAGCAAGTGAAACAACTGGGTAGCCGAGTTCTTCTAGCAGTCCACGGCCATCTTGGAAGGATTTCTCAATGACGATTCCGACTGCTTCTACACTGGCACCCGCTTGTTCGATAATCTGGATCAAGCCCTTAGCTGCTTGGCCATTTGCCAGAAAGTCATCGATGATTAAGACGTGATCATCTGGTGTTAAACTTGCTAGCAATGGAAACCGTACTGGTTACTTGCTTGGTAAAGGAATAGACTTCTGCTGTCAAAATCCCTTCATTCATGGTAATATTCTTGGCTTTTTTAGCAAAAATCATGGGAAGTTCCAAAGCTTCTGCCACATAAAGGGCAGGAGCGATTCCGGAAGCTTCAATGGTCACAATCTTGGTCAGACCAGCATCTTTAAAGCGTTCCGCAAAAGCCTTCCCAATTTCTTTCATCAACTGGTAATCCACTTGGTGGGTCAAGAAGGAATCGACCTTGAGGATGTTTTCTCCCAGGACATTTCCGTCTTTTAATATGCGTTCTTCTAAAAATTTCATGTTTTCTCCTAAACAGTTTGGAACAAAAAATAGAGACTTACCAAGTAAGCCTCTACAGAATCCAAGTATCCCTGGATCAATCTAAGACTTACTTATTGTTAGGTGTTCCGGCACCTTGTAGAGACCTTGCGCCAATCCGCAAGATAAATAAGTAATTGTAGTTTTAATGAGAGTCACCATTCCAGATAGAATTCTTTACGATGACATAATCGACATGCTTGAGATCAGCAACCTTGCGTCCTCCAGCATAGGAAATAGAACTTTGCAAGTCTTGCTCCATCTCTGTCAAGGTATCTTGCAGATGGCCTTTGGCTGGTAGGAGGATTTTCTTGCCTTCAACATTTTTATAGGCCCCTTTTTGGTACTCGGAAGCAGATCCATAATACTCCTTAAAGAATTCCCCATCTACTTCAACCGTTTTCCCTGGGCTTTCAATGTGACCTGCAAAGAGAGAGCCAATCATGACCATGCTGGCACCAAAACGAATGGATTTCGCAATATCTCCATGGGTCCGAATTCCACCATCTGCAATAATCGGCTTGCGAGCTGCTTTTGAACACCAACGAAGGGCGGCTAACTGCCAACCGCCAGTACCAAAGCCGGTCTTCACTTTTGTGATGCACACTTTACCAGGTCCGATCCCGACCTTAGTAGCATCTGCTCCAGCGTTTTCCAACTCACGAACAGCTTCTGGAGTTCCGACATTTCCTGCGATGACAAAGGTATCTGGTAATTCCTTCTTGATATGCTGGATCATTTGGATGACACTATCTGAGTGTCCGTGAGCGATATCGATGGTGATGTATTCTGGTGCGTCGTCCTTGAGTTGAGTCACAAAGTCGTACTCATAGTCTTTTACTCCAACTGAAATGGAAGCAATCAAGCCCTGATCGTGCATCCGTTTGATAAAGGGAATGCGACCAGCTTCGTCAAAGCGGTGCATAATGTAAAAATATCCCCCTTTAGCCAGTTGCTCGGCCACATCCTCATCCAGGATAGTCTGCATGTTGGCAGGTACCACTGGTAGCTTGAAGGTGTGCTTACCAAACTGAACGGTCGTGTCAGCTTCTGCACGACTTTTGATAATACACTTGTTAGGGATTAATTGAATATCTTCGTAATCAAAGATTGGAAATTCGTTTAACATACGGATTGGAATCTCGTTTCTAAATTTAAATCGTGATGCGTCATCACTACGCCTTCCGACGTTTCCATTCAAGATTATAGCAAAGATACGGAGTCGATTCAATTAGAATGCTGATTATTGAATTAATGTTCGGAAATTACTAGACGATTGGTTAGAGCAACTTCTATATATGAGTTATTTATGAACAAATCTGAAGCCAATTGATGATTTCTTTGCTGACAAGATTAGGAACTGCTGTATAAAAATCGTGACTGAGATCCTTTAAGAGTACCTTCTTGATAGAAGGATCTAAATTTTCAAGTGCTCTAGCTCTCCAATCGGGCTCTTCTTCATATTTAGGTCCGATGAATAAGGCCTTGGTATCTGTTAGTGGAGCTTGAAAAGATCGAAGTACCCGTCTGACTCTCAGCAAGGAAAGAACAGCTTGCGGATCTAGATCCAGTTCATAATGATGGAGGTCAGGATTCCAACGATAACTGGATTGGATAGCTCTTATAGCGACTTGCGAAGGATTGTCAGTATCTCCAAGTTCACTTGCAACAGCTTCCTCTAGAGATGGAAATACCTGTTGCTTGAGATAGTCGAGTGTCTCTTCGATTTCCTGCTCTAGTGGAAAGATCTGGTTCATGTCAAGATAGCCACCATCTAGCAGAACCAGGTGAGTAATTTGTGGAATTTTGGATGCTAGGTATCTAGCCAAATCTCCACCTAGTGAATGGGCAATGATACAAGTATTTTCATTATAATCCGCATGGGCTTTAAACCAATCTACTATATCTTTTGCAGATTCCAGTTTCACCCTATAGGGATCTAGATAGGTGATAGGAAAAGGAAAGTAGGAAGCAAGTTCGCTCATATGATTTTTGTTACTTCCGAGACCTCCGATAAAGTAAAACCTCATTCTTTCACCTCTATTTCCTTAATGATTCTGGCTGGATTACCAGCTAGGACCACATTATCCCCGAAGGATTTGGTCACCACAGCTCCTGCTCCGACGACAACATTATTGCCTAAAGTCACTCCTGGAAGGATGATAGCCCCTCCACCTGCCCAGAAGTTGTCTCCAATCGTTATCGGAGCTCCATATTCTTTTCCTGAATTCCGCTCATCTGGATCTAGCGGATGAAGAGGGGTGAGAAATTGGCAATTGGGGCCAATCATGGCGTTCCTTCCAATCCTGATCGGGCAGACATCCAGCATGGTTAGGTTCCAGTTGGCATAAAAGTTCTCTCCTAAGTAGATATTCACCCCATAATCACAAGCCAAAAAAGGATGAATGGAAACATTATTCCCTGTGGATCCGAACCAACTTTTTATGAGTTGGCTCCGCTTCTCTCCATCTGCTTCTTGGTTAAAGGCATATTGCTTGGCCCGAGCGTCTTGGGCTAAGGTCCTCAATTCTGGATCCATGGGACTGTAATACACGCCAGCAATCATCTTTTCATATTCCGTTTTCATAATTATCTCCGTCTTATAGTAAAAAACCACTCATAGTGAGTGGGCTTGTTTATCTCTTAATGGTACATCAGATAGCCATCGAAGAGCTCAAATATTTTTCCTATCGCTCGGAAAACAAGAGCCGCAACAAGGGCAACCAACAAAAAGTAAGCTACAGCAAAAATCACACTAATGATCATCATGACACACTCCTTTTTAATGTACTTTTTCCAACCTCTATTATACTCCTGGCCAATTTTAGATTCAAGGAAAACGCTATCAAAAGTTGATTTGTTTTCAATTTGTAATTTACAAAAATTTTCAGACGGTTCAATAATAACAAAAAGCAGGATTCTTACTCAGATATCGTTTTAACGATCTACTCCTGCTTTTGCTATTATTGAAAATGAAGAACAAAAGATAGTTCTGTCAGAAATTATCATGAAAGGTAAGCTATTATTCTTCAGTCTTACCAGTCTTTTCTTTGTCCTCTTCTTTGTCAGCGACACCATTGTTGACGGCTGACTTGAATTCAGAGAACATTTTCCCAAGCGAGTGTCCTAACTCAGGCAAACGCTTTGGTCCAAAGATTAAGAGGGCTCCCAGGATGATAATAATCAGTCCTGGTGCTCCGATATCACGTAAAATTCCCATATTTATCTCCTTTTTTGTATACGGTTATAGATGATGCGACTGATGCCCAGACTTACTTCGTAAAGCAAGATCAGAGGCACGGTCATTGCTAAATCACTGATAAAATCAGCTGGCGTCAGGACGACTGCCAGTACCAGCAATAGAAAGTAGGCTATTCGACGATAGCGCCTTAACCAGTCTGGCGTTAAGATATGAATCGAGGTCAAAAAGGCTACAAGGACCGGCAATTCAAACAAGACACCCAAAGGTACTGTCGTATGAAAGATGAAGGTCAAGTAGTTCTGTGCCGTTAACTGAATGGTAAACTGGCCTTGTCCCAACTTTAAGAGCACCTCGAGAATAGCTGGACTAACCAGATAATAGCCGAAGAGTAAGCCTAGCAAGAAACAAATCAAACTGGCCGGCACATAGAGCAGAATGGCTCCTGCTTCTCCCTTTCTCAAAGCTGGTTTAACAAATTGCCAGACTTGAAAGAGGGTGAAGGGCAGGTGATGGTAAAGGCCATTAAGCTCGCCAACTGAAGGTAGATGCTTAAAATGTCATTAGGGCCAAGGACCAAGAGTTTCTCTCGAAATCCAGCCGTCAAAAAGGCATAAAGCTGATCAGAAAACAAGAGGGCTCCACAAAAGACAATGAAAAAACAAAGGATACAAGCGATGAAGCGTCGTCTAAACTCGCTTAAATGCTCTACAATAGTAAGCTTACTATCTTCATTTTTCATGCTGCTTCACCGTCACAATCCCTACAATAAGAACGAATAGAACTTGGCAAGCAAGAACTTCCCAGCTCGGATAAATCCCAGCCCAATCAATGGTCGGGAAATTACTCAAAATATGATTGGGAAGCATGTTGGTTAATTGGAGCGCGTGCAAGCTCACCCCTAGCATCTTAAAGGCCAGGGCATAGATCATCCAAGTCAGGATGAAGAAAATCTTATGTGGCTTGACCAGACGACTTGCCTTGGTCATGAGAATAGCAAGAATGGCTAAAACTGCAAGTGCCAAGCCGATCCCTAGGAAGAAATCAAAGGAGCGAATACGAGGGAGGATCCCCACATAGAAAAGGATCGTCTCAGCCCCCTCACGGAAGACAGCTAAGAAACTGAGGGCAAACATAGAAATGAAACTGCCAGTTGCTGTCACAGCCTTCATCTGACTTTCCATGAATTGGTTCCATTTTTGAACGGAGGACTTGCGATGTAGCCAAATCCCAATGACAATCATCATGCCTACTGCAATGATCCCTACTGCTCCTTCAATCACCTCGCGGTTTGAAGCCGAGGTCACAGCCGGGAATAAGAATTGAAGAGCTACTGCAATGGCTGCACTGGCCAGGATACCTAGAAGAGCACCTGCATAAACCCATTTCAATCCTTTGACCAATTTAGCTGACTTGAGAACTGTCACCAAAGCCATGACAATCAATAGCGCTTCGACTCCCTCGCGTAAGAGGATCAACATAGAGTCAACCGCCGAATAGGAGGCGGTGGTATCAATAGCTGATAGATCACTAATCAGAGCTTCCAGTTGCTTTTGGTACTTGCTTTCCTTCCCCTTGACCATAATAACTGGACTTTGACTTTCTACCCGCGTATAGAGACTAGGATTGGTCGTGCTGACATCTCCTTCGATCGTTGGCCAAATGGTAATGAACTCCTTCATGACTTGACTAGCTTGGCTAGTGTCATTGGCTTGAAAGAGGTTTAGAGCTTTCTTGAGGAGCTTAATCCCGTCTGAAAGAGTCAGATTAGAGCTTGTCTCCTCAATCTTTTCCCCACTGATAAATTGATCCAGTACATTCTTTAAGTCGTTGTACGAAGATTGGATAGAGTCAAAGTTTGTAGGCTCTGTTTCGATGGCACTTCTCAAGAAGGAAATGGCTGTTTCTACCTTTCCGTAATAGGCGGTACTGTGATCTCTGACAACCGCTTCATTCCGGGTCCAGGTATTGTTTAAATCGGCATAAGCCTTTCGTGTCGCCTGGAGATCCTTTGCTGTGATCGCCTCTTGAAGCTTCTCAAAGTAAGGTTGCAAGCGAGTTTCTAGTTTCTCTTTTTCAGCATCCAGATCGACTGGATTTTGCTCTTTTTCAAAGGCTAGCAAGGAAGTGGAGACGGTCACCAACTGCTTTTCTGTGATCTCTCCTTTCAAGTCCAGACTCTTCTGGACTTCTTTTCCTGCCTTGGAATCATGATTGGCCTTCTTTAGAAACTCCTCTTTTATCTCTGCGACCAGAGTGTGAGCCTTTTCTTGGTCCTTATCCCGAACTGCTGTCGTTGCATCAGTGATTTTGATAAAGAGATCACTATAGGATTCGGCCTGAACAGGAGTCACGATGAAAGAGACAGGCTACTAGGACGACTAACAATTTATTCAAATAAGTCTTGACCAATGTACCCTCCTTCCTTCACACCTCCGAAGCAGGCAAAGAGGCCACTGCCAATATGGGTTACATATTCATTCATCTTATCGTCTGCCCCAAGATTGGTTTGGATTTTCACAAAGCGGTCTGGATCCTTTTGAAAGGCAATAAATAGCAATCCTGCATCAAACTGCCCCGTTTTCGGATCAATCCCATCAGAGTATGAATAAGAGCGTCGCAAAATTGGCAGATCCACTTCTTTAGCCAAACGGACATGTGAGTCAACTGGTAAAAGGGAGAGGTCCACTTCGTCAAACTCGTTTTTCTTTCCAAATGGTGCGCCACTTTCTTTATAGCGTCCAAAAGTGTTTTCTTGCTCCTGCAGGTTGGTACGATCCCAGGTCTCTAAATGCATGATAATCCGGCGGACAGCCATGTAAGAGCCGTTTTTCATCCAGTCTTGACTATCAGCCCAGACGACCTTATCGAAATATTTCTCTGTCGTGACATTGGCAGTTCCATCTTTGAAGCCAAAGAGGTTCCGGGGCGTTTCCATGCGATCCCCAATAGCAGCAAATCCTGATTGGCTCCACTTCATGGTCACCTTATTGCGTCCTTTACGAATCAGATTGCGGACAGCATGAAAGGCCACCTGCTCATCATCTGCACATGCTTGGATAACGATATCACCACCCGTATACTGCTCTCTCAACTGTTCCTTAGGAAAAGCTGGCAGATCCCGGAAGAGTTTGGGACGTTTCTTTCAAGGCCTAGTTTGGTCAAAAAGCTAGCCGAAACACCAAAGGTTAGGGTGAGGCGGTAAGGATTTAGTCCGACTGTTTCCCCAGTATCACTTGGAGGCAAGAGAGCGTTGGATCCATCTTTTTTGACCAGTTCTCCATTGACTAATTTCTGGCTATAATCTGTCCAGTCTTTAAACAACTGAATCAATTCGTTTTTATCTGTCGTCCGGAGATCGAGCACCACAAAATAGATATTCTTCTGCATGGGGGTGGTAATTCCAGCCTGATGCTTGCCGTAAAAGCTAATTTCTTCTTGACCGTCTGCGATATTTTTGGAGCCTTGCTCCTTATTAGCGAAAAAAGCAGAAGCACCGGATAGACCAAGTGCTAAGCCTGCTCCCCCAATACCTGCTTTTTTCAGAAATTCGCGACGATCCATCTTCTTTTCAAAAAATTTTTCGTCTTTTGTCATTGTTATTTACCGTTTAAAATGATTCCCATTTGAGAGAGTGGTTCTCCCAATTTTGTAACTGCTTCTGCTAGTTCTTTGGTATCTTCTTCTGTTAGGTCTGTATATGATTTATAGTTGGAATCATCAGTCATATGTTTGTCTAACAAGTCATTCACCGCCTTGAATTCTGTTTCAAGGGTTTTCACTAGTTTGGCATCCTTTTTCTCAATGAGAGGTTTGAAGAGTGCAAAAATCTTCTCAGCCCCTTCGATATTGGCCCGGAAGTCATAGAGATCTGTATGAGAGAAAATTTCTTCTTCCCCAGTGATCTTTTGTGTCGCCACTTCATTTAAGAGGTCAACCGCACCTGTCAACATCAAATCTGGCGTCACTTCTACTGTCGCAATCTTAGCTTTCAACTCTTTGATATCATTTACCAATTGCTCCGCATATTTTTCAGTGCCTTCGGTTGTATTTTGTTCCCAGAGGATGCGTTCGATACGGTGGAAGCCTGACCATCCTTCTTCTGATTTGTTTTCATCGACATAGTCAACCAAACGGAAGTCAATCTTGACATCAGACTCCCCAAAGCTTTCAGCAATTGGTTCAGAGCGTTCATAAGACATCCGAATCAAAGGATAGACCTTCTTAGCTTCTTCTAAATCACCACTTTTGAGGACTCTTTGAAATTCCTCTGTATCTTTTAACAACTGATCGATTTGTCCTTGCACAAACTCCTTGTATTCACTTGTCGCCTGGTCCAAGGCTTTTTGGTCCTCTTTAGACAATTTCACTGTCGAAGAGGAACTATTTGTTGTTGTGTTTTTTGAAGATGTATTGGCACAGCCCGCTAATAAAGCGACTGATAAGAGTGTTACTGCAAGTTTTTTCATGAGAATTTCTCCTGGATTCGTTTTTTACGTGGTCTATTATAGCAAAGATTTTCTCATTTTTCAACAATTGTCAGAAAACTTTAATAAAATGAATTAAAGAAGTAATTCTTTCACTCGACCGATATCTGTCTCTTTTACCACGAGGTAGATGCTATCTCCTAGATAGAGTCGGGTACTACCATGCACCGTACTGTTTTTTCCATTATGCTGATGAGTTGTGATTAGGAGGTCTCTCGGTAGATCTAAATCTCGAACCTGACGGCCTGCTATTTTCTCTGATACTGGAATTTCGATCAGGGTTAAGACATCTGAACCGCTGGTCACCTCAGGCATCAATTGCTCCAGCATAGCCTCGTAGACAGGGGCCCCTTTTAGCAGATCCATAGTAATGTAAGCTGTCAAAGTCACCAAGCCAATCGGCATCAAGGTTCGTATATCTCCTACCATTTCAGTCACTAGAATCATGGCTGTCAAGGGCGCTTTTGAAATGGCACTGAAATAACCACTCATTCCTAAAATGACAAACAAGGGAAGTTGATTAGAATGTATGAGACCAAACTTTAATAAAACAGCCGCAACCAAGGCTCCTAAAACAGATCCAAGAGCTAGAATCGGAAGAAAGATGCCACCAGGAAGACCACTACCGTAACTAATCATGCTCCAAATAAATCGTATCGCAAATAGAAGATCAGCATCTGGATACTAAGAGGGACATGCGCTAAGTTCAAAACCAACTGATTTCCACCACCCAATAAGTGAGGGAAATAATAACCGATCGGTAGGATCAAAAGAAAGGCAAAGAGTGGATAGTAAGGAGCAGTCACCTTGAAACAGCTACCAAGCTTTTGATATAGCCGACCAATATTTAAAACAGCAACTTCATAGAAATAACCAGTTAGGCCCAGAAAAATTCCCATGACTAAGAAAATCCAATAGCTGGATAAATCGATATGGGGAATATGATCTGGCATATTTAATACAGGTGTTTGACCGAAAATATTGAGGGAGACAAAGTTTGCGACCAAACTCGCAGCCAAGGTCGATACCCAGAAGACACGAGAAAAATGATGGTAGACTTCTTCTACTACAAAGAGTAGACCAGCGATCGGAGCGTTAAAGGCTGCTGCCAAACCTGCTGCGGCACCGCTGGCAATCAAGGCTCTTTCTTCTACAGGACTAAGTGCAAGTTTCTTAGCCAGCCCCTTTCCTCCCATGGCGCCAAGTTGGATACTGGGTCCTTCACGCCCCAACATCAGACCACTAGCAATTGCTAAAATCCCTAAAATGTACTTCTGCCAAAGCGTAGCCCACCAGTCTATCTGTAGCAGTCCTTTTAATTCTGCTTCTACTTGAGGAATACCAGATCCTTTAACGTTTTTGTTCTTTTTGATGAGCTGGCTAGCTAGCAAAATAATAAAAAGATACATCGAAAGGATGATGATCCAATTGATCGGACTTCTTCCAAGATCCTTATACAATCCCTGTACAATATGAAAGAGATGCTCAATAAAAAATCGAAAACTCGAGACAATCGCGCCGACTACAAGCCCTACTAAAACACCTCTGCTAACCTGAGACAAAATAGATCTCGAGGTCGATTGAAATTCTCTTTGGATTTGCTGACTTTGTTTCATAAATTCTCTTCAACTCACAGATTTCTTGCTTTTATTATACTATTTTTCACAGCTCTTGAGTAAGACAACAGCAAAAAAACGCCCAAATGAGCGTTTCTATAGAATGCATTATTTAGCAGTAAGTGCTGCCATAGTAATGTAGTTGTATGGTTTGTTGAAGTGTGGCAAGAAGAATAGGTCTGTCAATGCCAATTTTTCAATTGTAACATGCTCTTGGATTGCCAATGAGAACATGTGGATACCCATTGAAATTGCAGCATCACGTGATACCATTTGAGCACCAAGGATTTCACGGCTATCTTGATCATAAACGATCTTGATGGCAACTTCATGGTTGTCATGTTTGATAAATTCTGGTTTTTGAAGGTCGTTGAAGCCAGTTTCAACAGCGTTGTAGCCTGCTGCTTTTGCTTTTTCAAGAGTCAAACCAGTTGAAACCATGTGAAGACCATAGATAGAGATACCGTTTGATCCTTGCACACCGATTCCTTCAAGCTCATGTCCACAAGCGTTGTAAGCACCTACGATACCAGTACGTACCGCATTTGATGCAAGGGCGATGTAGCTAGTGTCTTTACGAGCGTTGTCATATACGGTCGCACAGTCACCAACAGCGTATACACCTGGGATTGATGTTTCTTGTTTCTTGTCTACAAGGAAGGCACCATTGCGGAAGAGTTCGATCTTACCATCAGCAAGCGCTGTGTTTGGACGGAAACCAACAGCAAGAATAACCATATCAACGTCGAATGTTTCTTTGTCAGTTACCAAGCGTTCTACTTTACCGTCACCTTGGATAGCTTTAACAGTTTGACCAAGTGCCAAACGGATGTTGTGGTCTTCCAAGTTCTTCGCCATCATTTGTGTGAAGTCTTTGTCATAGTATCCGTTCAAGACAGTGTCTACGATATCAACAAGGACAACTTCTTTTCCAAGACGTTCGAATGCTTCAGCAAGCTCAACACCGATGTATCCACCACCGACAACAACAATGCGCTCAAGGTGTTTGCTCTTGTCTTCAAGTTTCTTAATAACTTCTTCAGCATTTTGGTACAATTTAACGAATTGCACATTTTCAAGAGTCGCTTTGAACTCGCGGTTCCCTTTGACAATTTCAACACCTTCGATTGGTGGCAAGATTGGAGTTGAACCAGTTGCGAAGATCAATTTTTCATATGATTCTTTGTGTTCTTTACCATCTACTTCTGCAGTTACAACCTTGTTGTCGTAGTCAATTGAAAGAACTGGTGAGTTCATGTAAACTTTAGCGCCTTTAGCTTCTAATTTTTCTTTATCAGAATAGAACAAGCCTTCAGGTCCATCAATTTGTTCACCAATCCAAAGAGCCATTCCGCATCCAAGGAATGAGATATTTGAGTTTTGGTCAAAAACAACGATTTCATTTTCGTTTCCAAAATTATCCAACATTGTGTTGATACATGCAGTTCCAGCGTGGTTAGCACCCACGACTACGATTTTACTCATAGAAAAAATCCTACCTTTAATTTTTATTTACCATACAATTATAACATGAAAATGATATCGTTTCCAAATTTTTTGCTTACAATTTGTGATATTATTTTCAAATCCATTTGCATAAGTCCTGAAAAATGTCAATAATTTTGCTTGGGGGGATTGTGAAATGGCTTTCTTTTTGATAAACTTGAAGTAGGTGAATATTGGAAAGGTGGTTTACTATTTGTGGAACTAACTAGTCGATCCGAACGTCTAATGGGCTCCACCATAACCGTTTCGATTTCTCATCAACAAGCTGACCAAATACTGGCCGATTGCTTTAGTCTCCTGCGATCCTATGAGCATCGCTTTAGTGCCAATGACCCTTCTTCTGAATTGATGGAGGTCAATCAGAAGGCTGGCATTGAACCCGTAAAGGTTCATCCAGATCTTTTTTTCACTGATTGCTCTAGGAACCAGCCATAGTCAGGCGCAAGGAAGTCATTTAAACATTGCGATTGGTCCACTTGTCCAAACCTGGAGAATTGGTTTTTCAGATGCTAGGAAGCCTGATCAAGGGGAAATTGAACAAGCCCTAACAGTCATTGACCCTCATCAGATTTGCTTAGATCCGAATCAACAAACTGTTTTTCTCAAAAGAAAAGGGATGAAAATTGATCTAGGCGCTTTAGCTAAGGGATTTAGTGCGGATTTACTAGCTAGTTATCTCAGGAGTCAGGGGATCGAGCAAGCTTTAATTGATTTGGGGGGCAATATCCTTACCCTTGGTCAAAACCCTGTCAGTCATCGCCCCTGGCGAATTGGGATTCAAAATCCTCAGCTTCCAAGAGGGGAACATTTACTAGTTCTATCTGTTACAGATAAGTCCGTTGTGACATCAGGTACCTATGTTCGTCACCTTGAGGTTGACGGCCGGTCCTTCCATCATATTTTTGATCCTCAAACTGGCTATCCTGTCGAAACAGAACTGGCAAGTCTCACGATTATTTCTGATCGATCAGTCGATGGGGAGATTTGGACCACCCGCTTGTTCGGTGAAGAACCGACCTACATTTTAAATATTGTTGAAACCTTACCTGGCATGGATGCTATTATAGTCTATCAGTCAGGTCGCCTCGCCTATACCAGTGGGCTACATGATTATTTGTAATTTTAATTTCAGAAAGGAATTTCCATGACAAAACTTATTGCGATCGTTGGAACAAACTCCAAACGTTCAACAAACCGCCAACTACTTCAATACATGCAAAAGCATTTTGCTGAAAAGGCTGAAATTGAATTGGTTGAGATTAAAGATATCCCTGTCTTCAACAAGCCAGCCAACAAACAAGTCCCTGAAGCTATCTTAGAGATTGCTGCAAATCGAGGAAGCTGATGGTGTCATCATTGGCACACCAGAATACGATCATTCCATCCCAGCTGTCTTGATGAGCGCCCTTGCTTGGCTATCTTATGGGATTTACCCACTCTTAAGCAAACCAGTGATGATTACAGGTGCTTCTTATGGTACGCTTGGTTCATCTCGCGCTCAATTGCAGCTTCGTCAAATCTTGAACTCACCAGAAATCAAAGCAACTGTCCTTCCAGACGAATTTTTGCTTTCTCACTCTCTTCAAGCATTTGATCAAAATGGTGACTTGGTAGATCTTGACGTCATCAAGAAACTCGACGCCATCTTTGATGATTTCCGTATCTTTGTTAAAGTTACTGAAAAACTGCGCAACGCTCAAGAATTGCTTCGCAAAGATGCCGAAGACTTCGACTGGGAAAACTTGTAAGATAGGAGACATACTAGCATGAAATTTGTAGGACTTGTAGGATCAAACTACGACCAATCATATAACCGCAAACTTTTGGAATTCATCCGTCGTCATTTTAAGATCAAATTTGAATTAGAAGTTCTTGAAATCGATGAAGTTCCAATGTTCAACCAAGATGAAAAATGGGACGAAAGCTTCCAATTGCGTCTCCTTAACAATAAAATCACCCGTGCTGATGGTGTGATTATCGCAACACCTGAACACAACCACACCATTTCAGCAGGATTAAAATCTGTTTTAGAATGGCTTTCCTATGAAGTGCATCCTTTCGAAAGCAAACCGGTCATGATCGTGGGTGCTTCTTACTATGACCAAGGGACTTCTCGTGCCCAAGTTCACCTTCGTAAGATTCTGGATGCTCCAGGTGTCAATGCCTATACCCTTCCAGGGAACGAATTCCTTCTCGGAAAAGCGAAAGAAGCTTTTGACGCAGATGGCAACATCATCAACGAAGGAACTGTAAAATTCCTTGAAACTTGTTTAGATAACTTTGTGAAATACGTAGGAGTCGTTTCTAAATTGAAAAAACCAAAACCAATTGAACCAGAAGATTTGGATTGCGGAAAACCAATCGCTACTACTATTACTGAGGTTGATCCGGATGATCCAGATTGGGTAGAAAAAGTTGCAGAAATTACAGGGGCTGTATCTGGTGATACATACGTCAAATTGGACCACGGTATCCTGACTGTTAATCAAATCGATATGTTCTTGAAAGCTATGCCTTTCGAATTGACATACGCTGATGATAACAACCAGTTCCTCTACTACAACAATGCCCACCAAGATCCAGATACCATGTTTGCGAAACGCGTGCCACCTCAATCAGGTAGCCGGATGTCAACCGTTCACGGTTCTCTTCCACCAGCACGTATGAAAAACGTTGAATGGGTCATTGGTACTCTTCGCAACGGAAACCAAGAATATGTTCGTACCATTGTTCCAGGCTCTCCTGAAGGCGTGATCAATACTCACAACTATCAAGCTATGTACTATCCAGATGGTTCATATGCTGGTATCAACGAAATCGTCTTTAACTTCCAGCCATGGTTGGATTGGTACCTTCAAACAACTGGTCAACGCTTAGTAGGCGGTAGCGGACCATTCGCTCCTGCTGGCGGCCATGGGGATGCAGACGCAACTTCAGGTGCTTCAGATGCTGGAGGACACGGTGACGGAGCTGCTGATGCTACATCTGGTGCAAGCAACTAATAAAAAGAGAGAGAGTGGGACAGAAATCGGTAATTCATTAGAATTCGATTTCGTCGTCCCACCTCCGCACAGTTGAGTAGGGCTGTAAAAGCTGATGAAATCAGTGTAGTAGAGCCCACTCAACCACTGCGTCTTGCTCGACAATCCAAAGATAATTAAGAGGCTAGGACTTTTGTCCCAGCCTCTTTTATTTCAACTCTTTGATAATCTTCTTAGCATCTTCGTTTGAAATTGCCCCTAATTGAACATGTCCAATCTTTCCTTGGCTATCAATAAAGACTTCCGTAGGGATCGAACGGACTTGGTAATTCATAAAGGCAGATCCATCCGGATTGTACAAAACAGGAACTGATTGATAGTCTTGTTCGGCAAACCATTTGACGAACTCTTCTTCAGTTTTTTCCCCTTGCATTCCTGGTGCCATAACGGTAAGAATCTCAAAGTCTCGGTCCTTTTCTTCGACCAGTTTATTCAGTTCAGGCATACTTTGTCGGCAAGGACCACACCAAGTCGCCCAGAATTTCAAGTAAACCTTTTTGCCTCTATAGTCTGAAAGTTTGACCGTATTCCCCTTCATATCCTTTAGCTCGAAGTCACTAGCTTCTTTCCTACTAAAGGATGTTTACTTGTGCTAGTATTGGTCATTGATTGATTATCCATGGATTGATTGTTCATGCCACTTTCGGACTGATTCATAGAGCAAGCAGTCAGGATGGATAGAGAAAGAAGCGAAAAACAAGCGTATTTAATAACTTTCATAATGAGTAAACCTCCATTTGATTTATGAAAAGATAGCAGACAAGCTATTCAATTGTCCCAAGAGTAACAAAATCCCCATAATGATGATGATCAAGCCACCAATTTTCTTCAGTAACAAGAGATGGGGTTTTAGACGATTAAAGTATGGGAGAACAATCCCAGACGCTAAGGCCAAAAGTAAAAACGGAATAGCCATCCCTAGTGTATAGATAAAGAGATAGAGAGCACCCATGAGGGCATCTTGACCATTTGATGCTGCTAAGGCAAGTACAGAGCCTAGAACCGGACCGATACATGGCGTCCAGCCAAAGCTAAAACCAAGCCCAAGTAGAAAAGCTGAAAGTAATTCATTCTTGTGCTTGTTCGCCCCGAAATCCATTGTTTTTTGCTTTTCTAAGATATTAAAGTGAAAGACTTCCATCTGATGAAGGCCAAGAATAATAATCAGCGCTCCCATCAAGTATCGGAACCAGTTGGTGTACATGATTTGACCAAGTAGACCTGCCCCGAAACCAATAATGAGGAAAATAACAGAAATCCCTGCGATAAAACACAAGGTCTTTACAAGACCATGCCAGCGAATCTTCTTCCCGAAAATTTGGATGGATTTCCTGATCACTTCCTAGCAAAACCCCGATGTATACCGGAAGCAAAGGAAAGACACAAGGAGAGAAAAAAGAGAGAATCCCTGCCAGAAAGACAGTGAAGGAGAAAACGATTTGATTCATAAAACACTCCGTATATTGATATGCTACAACTAGTATAACATTCCAACTCCTAAATTAAAAATTTCTGCTACGCTTTGATTTCTAAACGATCATTTAGAAACTAGTTTCAAAGCCAAACAAAAACTCCAAAGCATATCACTTTGGAGTTCAATTGACGACTTATTCTTCTTCTGCACTTTGTTTATTTGGCAAGAAAAGAGAGAGGACAATACCAACTACTGCTGGGAGTAACCATGGGAGGGATTGGGCAGCAAATGGTAAAGTTTTAATGACGTTTGCCAGACCTGTAAGTTTGAAGGTGCTTGCAAGAACATCTGCAATCGCCACCAAGCTAACTAAGAAAATAGTTAGTTGCATTCCTGGTTTTGATAGTTGAGTAAATTTATTTACAATCACAATCAACACAATAGTAATAGTAATTGGATAGAGGATCATCAAAACAGGTAATGAATAGGCAATAATGGCGCTCAAGCCAAGATTGGCAATCGCAAAACCAATCAAAGTGAAGATTGTCGCATAGACCTTGTAAGAGATTTTAGGGAAGGTGTTATGGAAGAATTCTCCTGTTGACACGATCAAACCGGCTGTTGTCGTGAAGCAAGTCACCGTCACCATACCCGCAAGAAAGATTTGAGCAGCTGGGCCAAAGATAGCCTTGGTCGCTTCTGAAAGGACATAGACCCCTTTATTGGCATCAGAGGCCATCACTTTTGCTGGAATTGGGAAATGATTTCCAAGGTAACCCAAGCCAATGTATAAAATACTAAAGCCGATGGCTACGACGATCCCAACGATCCAGATGGTTTTAATGTATTCCTTCTTGCTGGTGAAACCAAGTTGATTGAGGGTGGTTACCGCAATCACACTAAAGGCCACTGAAGCAAGGGCATCCAAGGTATTGTACCCTTCAAGGAAACCTTGACCAAAGGCAGATGCTTGGTAGGCTTCTGTTGCCACTTGTGGCGCGTGTCCGCTGTATTTGAGGGTGCCGAGGACAACCAATACAACAATCAAGATAGCAAAGACAGGAGTTAAAATCCGACCAATACTATCTAAGATTTTAGAAGGGTGAAGGGCAATCAAATAGGCTAAACAGAAATAAACCAAGGTGAAAACGAAGAGACTAAGTTTTCCACTTGAATTTCCTAACAAGGGCGCAATCCCAACTTCGTAGGAAACGGTAGCCGTTCTCGGAATGGCAAAGAAAGGGCCAATAGAGAGGTACAAGGCTACTAGATAAACGATAGCAAACCAAGGTGCGATTTTACGTGAAATCTCGTGAATATAGCCCTTAGGATTGAGCGTCCCAATAATCAAGGTAATAATCGCAATCCCTACTCCCGACAAGACAAATCCAGCAATCGCTGGCCAAAAATGGCTACCCGATTGGGCACCTAGTGCAGGCGGAAAGATTAAGTTCCCTGCACCGAAGAAAATACCAAATAACAGTAAACCTGTTAAGGAACCTTTTCGTAACATATGTTCTCCTTTACATTTTTCAATCTTATCTAGTATAACAGCTTTCTTCCACCACGGCAATTCTTTTTACTGGAATAATTGCATTTAAAAATAACTTAAGACAAAGAAGACTCTACTGTAGATTCTTATATACTTCTTCATCCATTAATTAAAAAAGTGCTTCTCTGCTATCTAACAGAGGAGCACTTTTTGTTTTTAATCTTCACTAAAGCGTCGGTATTGGATGCGGAAATCAAAATAATTCTCTTCCTGAAGTTTACGGAAGATATCACGATAGGCCTCCTCATCGAAGCCCTCTCCTCGGTAGAGAATCTCGAAACTAAGGTCTTCATATTCAAGAAAGCATTGGCTGTTTTAAAGCCATTTCGAATATAGAAATCCATCCGAGCTTGACGTTGCTCTAGATTATCACATTCTTCATCCAATCGCTCAACTTCTAACAACATGGTCCGTTGGTAAAATTCCACTAATTTTTCAATAATTTCTTGACCATAGCCATGACTCCGCAAGTGAGGCATAATGGCAAAGAAACTGACGTAAAAGGCCTTAGCATTTGAAATAGCAAAGGCAAATCCGACAAATTCTTCCTCATTGTAAAAAGCGAAAAAGTGAGCGTCATCATTATCCGTATAGCGTAAAAACTCCGATAAAGGAATCCGTTCCTCTTCTGGAAAAGCCTCAATGTTTAGCCTTTCGACCTTATCCAAATCTGGGAACGTTTCAGTGATTAATTGGCTGGTTAAGCGCATAAAGCCTCCATTTCTGCTACGATTATAGCAAATAAAACAACCACCTTCAAGAAATCCGACTTCTAACAAAATGAAGTGTTTTTCCTAACAAAAAAGAGCGACTGCTCTTTTTTGACGTTTTTATTGAGCTTCTTCTTTCTTGGAGAATTGGCTCATATACAAGTCGTAATAGAATCCTTTTGCATCCAAAAGAGACTCATGATTCCCTTGTTCGATGATTTGCCCCTCTTTAAGGACTAAAATCTTATCCGCTTCTTGGATTGTAGACAAGCGGTGAGCAATGACAAAGCTAGTCCGTCCCTTCATCAAGTTCTTCATAGCCTTTTGAATCAAGAGTTCCAGACGGGTATCCACTGAAGACGTCGCCTCATCCAAAATCAAAATTTTAGGATCAGCTAGCAGGGCACGCGCAATGGTCAACAACTGCTTCTGTCCCAATGAGATATTACTAGACTCTTGGTTCATCTCCATATTGTAGCCACCAGGGAGCGTCCGGATAAAGTGGTCTACATTGGCAGCTTTGGCGGCAGCGACAATTTCTTCATCTGTCGCGTCCAAGTTTCCAAAGCGCAGATTTTCTTTTATGGTCCCTTCATAAAGCCAAGCGTCCTGAAGAACCATCCCAAACTGCTTGCGATAATCTTGGCGAGATAGGTCGCGGATATCATGTCCATCTACCGTAATAGCCCCCTTGGTCACGTCATAGAAACGCATCAGCAGATTGATGAGCGTGGTTTTCCCTGCCCCTGTCGGTCCGACAATGGCCACCATCTCACCAGGCTTGACCTCCAGGTTAAATCACGGATCAATGGCTTATCTTCCACATATTGGAAGTCCACATGGTTAAAGCTAACCTGTCCAGTCAATTCCTTGTCTAGAGCTTCATTTTTACCGAGTATTTCATCTGGTTCATCAAGGACTTGGAAGACACGATCCAGTGAAGATTTGGCACTTTGCAAGGTTCCAGCTAACTGGCTCAAGTTCTGAATAGGCTGATTGATTTGCCAGACATACTGGACAAAAGCCTGCATGTTCCCAACTGTCAAACGACCTGCAAGAACTTGAATGGCTCCGATAACTGCGACCAAAAGATAGGTCAAATCAGAGATTGCATTCAGAATAGGCATCATCAGTCCAGAAATAAAATTCGCTTTAAATCCAACTTGCTGGAGTCGACGGGTAATGTCACGGAAGTCTTCTTGCGATGATTCTTCCCGTACGTAGAGTTTTAAGACGTTGAAGCCACTCAAGTTTTCCTGAACAAAACCATTTAAAGCCCCAAGGACATCAGCTTGCTCCTTAAAGTAAGGCTGGGATTTCTTCATAATCAACTGGGCACCGAAGAAAGTGATTGGGATAGAGGAAATCACGATCAGCCCCAAAGTGAGGTTAAGATAGAGTACCATAGCAATGACCAAGCTTAAGGTGAAAATAGCATTCACAATTTGAAGGAAGGACTGCTGCAAGGCATTAGAAACAGTTTCGACATCGCTGGTAAAGCGACCCAGAAGATCTCCGAATTGGTGCTGATCAAAGTAAGAAACAGGGATGCGATTGATTTTTTTAGATAGGTCGTTACGCATATCCTCTATCATGCTTTGAACAGCATTGGTCATAAAATAGTTGGAATAATAAGATCCAAGTTCATACAAAACTCCTCGGAAGAGATAGACAATCATGACCCAGCCAACATAGCCAGCATTAATCTCAGCTCCCGCTACTCCTCTAGCCATATCTGTCAGGTTAGCGGTCAATTCTGTGATAGCGAGTCCAAGAATATAGGGCTCAATGACACTCATAACCACACTCAGAATCTTTAGGAGTGTAGCGAAAATAACGGCAAAACGATAAGCTCTTAGATAGCTCCAAAGACGTACAAAACTGGAACGTTTTTCTTTCATTTTCTCCCCCTCCTATTCTTCTGTTAATGATTGGTTATTCAACTGAGAGCGAGCAATCTCACTGTAGATTTCATTGGTTGCCAGGAGTTCCTCGTGGGTTCCACGACCGACGATTTCCCCATGGTCCAAAACAATGATTTGATCCGCATCCATGATGGTCCCAACCCGCTGGGCTACGATCAAGACGGTCGCATCTCCTGTTACTTCCTTGAGACGTTTTCGAAGTGTAGCATCTGTCTTGTAGTCAAGAGCCGAGAAGGAATCATCAAAGATATAGATATCCGGCTCCTTAACAACTGCACGCGCAATGGATAAACGTTGTTTCTGTCCACCAGAAAGGTTGCTTCCCCCTTCTGCTAAATGAGTGTCAAACTGCTCTTCCTTGCTTTCGATAAACTCTTTAGCTTGGGCCACATCTGCTGCCTTGTCTAGCTCCTCAATGCTGGCATCTTCTTTTCCGTAACGAAGGTTTTCGGCAATAGTCCCCGTGAAGAGTAAGGCCTTCTGTGGGATGAATCCAATCTTATGGCGCAAGGCTTTAACATTGAAATCACGCACATCTACACCATCCACTAAGATTTTCCCTAGGGTCACATCATAGAATCGAGGAATGAGCTGGACCAGAGAAGATTTCCCAGAACCGGTCGATCCGATAAAGGCAATGGTTTCCCCCGGCTTAGCCTTAAAGGAAATATTATGAAGGACTGGACTCTCTGTCTCACCAGGATAGGCGAAGGTAACATTGTCAAATTCCAGATAGCCCTTGGTTTCTGTCTCTGTAACCCCATTTTCATTTGGATCAATAGAAATCGGCATGTCCATGATTTCTTTCAAACGATGACTAGAGACAGCCGTCCGTGGGTACATGGTAAAGAGATTAGCTAGGAATAGGAAAGAAAGCAAGGCATGGAAACTGTATTCGATAAAGGCGACAAGATTCCCGATTTCTAAACTGCCATCCCCTAGAGGATCCAAGGCGAACCATACAATAGCTACAATCATGGCGATGATGATTTGAACAAAGAGCGGCTCCGTCAAGCCTGTCAATTTAAAGAGTCTATCGGAGTTGTCCGCATAGATTGCATTGGCTTGGCCAAATTCCTCTTGGAATTCCTCACGCGCAAAGGCACGAATGACCCGAAGTCCCGTAAGGTTTTCGCGTGCATATTGATTGAGCTTATCCAGGGTTTCCTGCTGCTTCTCTGACAAAGGTTTGGTTTTAATAGCTACATACCAGACGACCACCGCCAAAAATGGCATCGAAATCGCCACAATCCAAGCAAGCGATGGACTCGTCTGTAAAATTAACAGAATACTGGACAGCATCATGATAGGGGTGATGACGCCAAGCTTCAACATCTGATCAGAAAACTGCATCAAGACGAAGGCATCTGAGGTCATTCGCGTCACCAAGGAAGAAACCCCAATCTTTTCATACTCGTGGTGGGAATATTCTTGAAGTTTCTCATAGAGGTCATTTCGCATATCCATGACCATGGTGGTAGTGATCTTCCCAACTGCATAGGCCAGAACGATGCGACCGAGAATCCCAACGACGATCACACAAAACATAATCCAGGCCCAAAAATAAACCCGTTCCATATCTCTCGGATTGATCCCCTCATCAATCATACGAGCTAGAACTGTTGGCAAACCGAGATTGACAATCACAAAAAAGATGGCTGCTGTAAAATTCAAACACAACCATTTTGGATATTTTCTCAAATAGGACCAAATATATCCCATACCTTTCTCCTCTCTATACAATAAAAAAGCACCCTCAAGCACTTTTTAAGCTATTTTACAAAGCACGTTGGCTCCTTCAAGTCATCCCTATTATATCAGATCCCCCCTAGGCTAGCAAGGAAAAGAGCTGATGAAAAGCAAAGAATAAAAAAGAGGATAGCCTCCGCTATCCTCTCTATATACGATTATTTTTGACGTTTGAATTTTGCATCTTTGAAGAAAGCAAAAACTTCATAATCACTAGAATCAGCTTTTGATACATCCAAAGTCAAAACATCACCATCAATCTTATACTTGACTTTATCTTTACCACCTTCTGCTGATTCAAGAGTTTTAGCATTCTGATCAGCTTTCAGGTCAATTGTTTTCTCCTTGCTTTCACCAAGAGCTTTCATTTTGATAATCATCTTAGCTTTTGTATCTTTGATTTCAATTGTCATTGTCAAATCAAATTGATCAATAACCTGCTCAAGTTGCTCATCAGTAGCCCCTTGCTTTTTAAGGATACTTTTAATTTGATCCTTCTCAGCTTTATAGACATATTTCCCATTGTCGCTAGTTGTAGAACCACAAGCTACAAGGAAAATTGCACCAACTGCCAATAAAGCAGCAAAGACAAGACGTTTAAAGTATTTCATCAGAAATCTCCTTTTTTGTTTATAAAAACTATTCTATCAAAAAAATAAAAGTCTAACAACATAATAAATTAGTAAAAACTTGGAAAGTAGAACACTATTCGGTGGAGGCAACACACTCCCAAAAATTAGGGTTTCGATTTGATAAATCCAACAGAAATCAGCATTTTGATTAGCTCAATACCTATTTTCTGGAGACCCAAAAAGTAGATAGCCCTATACTATCTACTTTATATATTTTATTTTTGACGTTTGAATTTTTACATTTTTCCTAATTTATATTATTTCATCAAATATAAAAAGAATTGTAGATATGTTGATTGACAGAAATTAAGTTTAAAGGAGTATGATTTAAAAAAATATACAATCATTTAATCCTCAAAAATTTCTGATTCCTATTTTTGTGTTTAATAGTTTTATTCGGTTAAAAAGCTGCTAATATCACCTTCGGACTTAAATGCAATCGAAAACAGCTTTCTAATCTTGAAAAATTTAGATAGAATCCTACAGTAGATAAAGTACAGAATTAATCTGTAAAAAATAGGACTTAAACTCAAAATTGTACACAAAAAAACCGAGGCCTAAACCTCGGTTTACATTTTTATTGGAAACTCTATTATTTAAGAGTAACTGAAGCTCCAGCTTCTTCCAATTTAGCTTTGATTTCTTCAGCTTCAGCTGTAGCAACACCTTCTTTGATAACGCCAGGTGCACCATCAACAAGTTCTTTAGCTTCTTTAAGACCAAGACCAGTGATTTCACGTACAACTTTGATAACGCCGACTTTCTTGTCGCCTGCAGATGTCAATTCGATATCGAATGAATCTTTAGCAGCACCAGCGTCAGCAGCACCAGCTGCAGCAACAGCTACAGGAGCAGCTGCAGTTACACCAAATTCTTCTTCGATAGCTTTTACAAGGTCGTTCAATTCAAGGATTGAAGCTTCTTTAATTTCAGCAATAATGTTTTCAATGTTCAATGCCATTGTTAGTTCCTCCAAATAAGTTTTAAATTTTTTATTTATATTTTTTTGTAGCTAGGCTACGCTGCGTAGCTTAAGATTAAGCTGCGTCTTCTTTGTTGTCTGCAACCGCTTTGACTGCAAGAGCAACGTTGCGCACTGGCGCTTGAAGTACAGAAAGGAGCATAGAAAGAAGTCCTTCGCGGTTTGGAAGAGTTGCAAGAGCAAGGATCTCTTCTTTAGATGCGACAGCGCCTTCGATTGCACCACCCTTGATTTCAAGTGCGTCAGCAGTTTTAGAAAAGTCGTTCAAGATTTTCGCTGGTGCGATAACATCTTCATTAGAAAATGCTACAGCAGATGGTCCAACAAAAACTGATGCCAATTCTTCAAGACCAGCTTTTTCAGCTGCACGACGTAAGATTGAGTTTTTAATAACTTTGTACTCAACTTCGCTTCCACGAAGCTCACGACGAAGAACTGTATCTTGGTCAACTGTTAAACCACGAGCGTCTACAACGACGATTGATGCAGCAGCTTTCATTTTCTCAGCTACTACGTCAACTAGTTCCGCTTTTTTAGCAATAATTGCTTCACTCATTAGTGTGTTCACCTCCGTAATTATTTTGCTTGGGGAATTTTTCCAAAAGAAAAACGCGCCCAAACCTAGACACGAAAGTACAATACGCTTCTTTTTTTACATGATACGTTTTTGTCCTCGGTAGGATATTTATGAGTCTAGCTCCCCTACTGTCTTAGGCAGTTTTTTCAAACCGTTATTTAGTGTATCACATAAAAAAAAAGAATGCAAGTGTTTTTGCAAACTTTTTTAAAAAAATATTTAATCTTTATAAATAGTCTTTGTACGATTGAGCCATGCATAGGCCAAGCCCATGAGTACTCCTCCTCCTACCCAGTTACCTACAAAAGTGACAGCGTAATGACGAAGGACATTGAAGAACTCTAAATGAGGCAAATCTTTAGAAATAGAATTAAAGGTAGCCAGTGAGAAAGAAGCAAAGTTTGCCGCAATGTGTTCATTTGTAAGAAATACAAACATATAAATAGCTGACAAAGCCAACAAAACTTTCGCTGTTTCATCTTTAAAGAAAAGGTAGGACAAGATTGCTATGTTAACGAAGATGTTGGCAATAACTCCTTCGAAGAAGACCAATTGATTCGAACGTTGGAGCTTCATCTCTACAACCGAGCCAAGGAAGCCTTTTGGATTTAAGTTTGCAAATGCACTAGTCTGTGAAAAGAGGAAAGCCAGGAACAAAGCACCGACAAGGTTAAAGAATGTACAATAGAGTAAAATTTCTAAAGCTTTTTTCCAATTAATCTTCTTTAAATAAACACCAGCAGTAAGGTACATCATATTGGAAGTCGTTAACTCACTATTTAAGAATAGTAAATAAACCAATCCCCACGCAAAAATAAACGGGAATAAGAAACGACCAGAACCTGGCAAGAAGGTGTTGAGAAGGTCTGCCCCCACAATCCCTACTGCAGTACTCATTGTCAAAAAAGCACCCGCAAACATAGATCGAACCGCATAACGAGCTTTAGAAGCTGTATACAATTCTTCCTTCTTCTTACATGCTGCTTCTACCTTAAGAACAAAATTTGATTCTCCCATCTGAATCTCCTTATATATTGAATTTGTGAACTTCTTCATTATATCATAGAATGGAGTTCCTGAAAAGGCTTTCAGAAAAATTTAAGTTAAAATTACTGTGTTCCATAACAAAGATCAATAAAACGATTTAAAACGATGAAAAAAAAAACAGACTATGATAGTCTGTTTATAATTCAATTTAATTCATATATTATAAGAAACGATTCGCCCAAGCGATATCCAAGTTCAATATTTCTTGAGTTGTATATTGTTGGCGATAAGGGTTGTAAACTGTCCCTTCATATCCACCATAAACACTTGGTGAATCATATTGAGTAAGATTGTAAGATTCAATAATGTGGTTCAATTTTGCATAGTAGCTAGTATCAGTAGCATAAACACCCGTTAAAGCAGCTGTTGCATCCTGATAGCTTGTTGTATTGCTCTTCCAAGCTCCTGCAAAATGACCTTGTTTCAAAACTGCAACGTAGTCTTGTAATGATTCATAGTAGCTAGGGTATGAACGGAAAGCATCATTGATTGTATAGGCATTTCCATTACCATCATCTTCCCAAGTCTGCATCACTGCTGATTGACCTGCATAGCTCCCCTTAATACCAAAAAGGTTATAGTGTGGATACGATGACAAACCAGATTGACCTGATCCACTTTCTAAGATGGCTTGAGCAATCATAACAGATGCATAAAGATCATTTTCTTGACCAAGTTGACGAGCAGATTCACCGATTTGCGAGATGAAAGCTTCTGTTGGATCTGCGTATTGAGAATAAGCCTCATCGTTAGCCCCAACGTTCCCTACATGCTCACTCATTGCTGCCGCTACTGTTCCTACAGCAACCAGAGCCACTAATGATCCAATCAATTTCGATTTATTTAGTATTTTTTTCAATGTGATAATCTCCTAATGTTTAATGAATAGTCTTTAAGATGATTATAGCACAGAAAAACCCTAAAATGTTGAGTTAAATATTACATTTTAATTACAATATCGAGATAAATCAAACAAATTAATAACAGTCAAGTAATAATACGATTTATTCCGAAAAACTAAAATCAAAAATTGATTCCCAAGCTTCTTCTACTCCAGTTTTATTAACAGATGAAAAGATGATAAAGGTATCTGATTTATCAAAATCCAACTTCTTCTTAATCATGGATTCGTGCTTGTTCCATTTCCCTCTTGGAATTTTATCAGCTTTGGTCGCAACTAAGATAACAGGAATCTCGTAATATTTTAAAAATTCATACATTTGAACATCATCTGCTGAGGGTTCATGACGAAGATCGACCAGGCTGACAACAGCTCTTAAATTCTCTCTAGTTGTCAGATATTCTTCGATCATCTTGCCCCATTTCTCGCGTTCTTTTTTGGAGACACGAGCATAACCATAGCCAGGTACATCGACAAAACGAAGTTTGTCATCGATATTGAAAAAGTTCAACAATTGTGTTTTTCCTGGTTTTCCAGATGTACGGGCCAAATTTTTGCGATTCAGCATGGTATTAATAAAAGAAGACTTGCCGACATTTGATCGACCGGCAAGTGCAACTTCTGGGATATCATCTTGAGGATAATGGCTTTTATTAGCAGCACTCAAGAGAATATCCGCATTATGAGTATTTACTTTCATAGAATTTCTTTCTAGGCAGTTTCTAAAATTGGTTTTTCAGTTCCGTTAACTGCTTCTTTGGTGATGCGAACCAGTTTGACGTCTTCTTGACTTGGAACTTCAAACATAACATCCAGCATAGTTTCTTCGATGATCGAGCGCAATCCACGAGCACCTGTCTTGCGTTCGATAGCCTTACTTGCAATTTCTTCAAGTGCTTCGTCATCAAACTCTAATTCAACATCATCATAGGATAAGAGAGCTTGGTATTGTTTCACCAAGGCATTTCTTGGTTCCTTCAAAATACGGACCAGATCTTCAACTGTCAGTTGCTCCAAAGCAGCAAGAACAGGAAGACGACCGATTAACTCAGGTATAATACCAAATTTTTGGATATCTTCTGCAATGATTTCTTGCATATAAGAGCTGGATTCATCAATGGCTTTGTTGTTTTGGCCAAACCCGATAATCTTTTCACCAAGACGTTGCTTCACAATTTCTTCAATTCCATCAAAGGCTCCACCAACGATGAAAAGAATGTTTTTGGTGTCGACTTGGATCATCTCTTGTTGAGGGTGCTTCCGTCCACCTTGAGGTGGCACGCTCGCAACAGTTCCCTCGATAATCTTCAAGAGAGCTTGCTGGACCCCTTCACCAGATACATCACGGGTAATAGAGACGTTCTCGCTCTTCTTGGCAATCTTATCGATTTCATCAACATAGATAATGCCTCGTTCTGCACGTTCAATATTGAAGTCAGCTGCTTGCAATAGCTTAAGAAGGATGTTCTCAACGTCTTCTCCGACGTAACCAGCTTCTGTCAAGGCTGTCGCATCGGCGATAGCAAATGGAACATTTAAGCTCTTAGCAAGCGTTTGAGCCAAGAAAGTTTTTCCTGAACCTGTAGACCGACCATCAAAATGTTTGATTTTTGTAGATCTACATCGTTGTCTTCTTCACGATTTTCGTGGAAGTTAATCCGTTTGTAGTGATTGTAGACTGCTACTGCTAGCGCTCGTTTGGCACGATCCTGACCGATGACATAATGGTTGAGGATATTGAGGAGTTCGATTGGTTTTGGAACTTCTGAAAGGTCTGACAAGACTTCCTCAGCAAGTTCTTCTCGAATGATTTCTTGAGCTAACTCAACACATTCATTACAGATAAAGGCATTGTTCCCAGCGATAATCTTCTGTACTTCGTCTTGGTTTTTCCCGCAGAAGGAACAATAAACCATCATATCGTTTGATTGATTTGTAGGCATTTTCTTCTCCCGATTCTAAAGTCTGTTTGTAATTTATCTAAATAAAGTCATATAAAAGGCGTGAATAGAATTCACAAGATTAGTAAAGGCATTTAACAAGAAGAGCGTGGCTAAGCCATAGCGCTTTTTCCGAAAGGTCTGGGAAGCACATACTAGGCAAATCACGCATAAAACAGCTGTAAAAAAGCCAAAAATACTACGTTCCATGAACTAGTCTTCCTTTCTTTCAAAATGTCTAATGGTAAAGTCGTAAGGGTTTTTCTCATCTTTTTCGATTGTCCGCTCGTCTAGTAAGCGAAACTGATCCCACCGGAAGTCTTCAGGGAAGTAAGTATCTCCTTCCAATTCGGCATCGATGACAGTCTGATAGAGCTCCTCTAGATAAGGCTCGAAAAGACGAATGACCTTCTCACCACCGATAATAAAGAGCGACAAATCCTGATCCTTATACCAGTTTAAAACGTCCTCAACTGAGGTTTTTAACAAAACTTTTTCATTCTCTACATCATATTTGTCATCTCTAGAGAGAATGATATTGGTCCGATTTGGGAGGACCCGTTTGTTTAAACCTTCGTAGGTAACTCTTCCCATGAGAATCGCATGGCCTGTAGTCGTTTGTTTAAAGTGCTGCAATTCAGCTGGTAAATGCCAAGGCATCACCTGGTCCTTGCCGATTACCCCATTCTTTGTCTGAGCCCAAATGCCAATTACTTTCTTACTCATTTTTACATCCTTTACACTGATACTTCTATTTTATCAAATTTTTCAAGAAAAGACTGTTTCCAACTATTGCTTCCTTGAGCAAAACTGCCTATTTTTCCCATCAAAAAAACCGCGAATTAACGCGGTTTTTTATGAGAAATTTCTTAAACCTTAGTCTTCTTTTTTGCGTTTAGCAAGTCCGAATAATGAGAGACCTGTCAAGGCGCTAAGAAAAGCAAGACCAGTTTTTGAACTTTCCTCAGTACCAGTTTCAGGAAGAACTGCTGTTTCATCAGATGGATTGATGAATTTAGTTTCCTTAGTTTCTGGAACTGGTTTTGGATCTGGTGTTGGAACTGGATCCGGAGTAGGTGCCGGTGTTGGAACCGGTGTAGGAGTTGGTGTTGGTGTTGGTGTTGGAACCGGAGTTGGTGTTGGAGTTGGAGTTGGTGTTGGAACTGGTGTTGGTGTCACCGTCTTCTTGTAGATGTGTTGAGTATTACCGTTCTCATCAACAATTGTCTTCACAAACTCGTAACCTGGAATATCTTTCTTCGGTTGCTCACCATCTTCTGTTGGATAACCAGGAATTGGTTTTCCATTTTCATCTACGTGTGAAGTTGTAACTTTCTCGTAGACGTGCTCTGTATCACCATTTGGTAATTTCTTCGTTTCAACGAAGCGGTAACCTGGAATTTCAGCTTTTGGTTGGTCACCATCAACTGTAGGATATCCTGGGATTTCCTTACCTTCTTTATCAACAAACTTAGTGATTGGAAGAACAGTTGGTGTGTATGTCGCAGAAGCTTTTGTTCCGTTCACATCTTCACGAACTACTGTCACTGCTGGTGCAGTACCAGTAAATTCAGGTTCTGGAGTGAAAGTTACAGTTCCGTCTGCTGCTACTGTGTAAGTACCAACACCTGGAATCGTCTTCGTAGTTGAACCATCTTCAAATGTTGCTGGAACTTTATCGTTCATTGGAACATTTGGATTTCCAGCAGTAAAGGTTGGTTTACCTGTTTGGGTTTGTCCCTTGTTACCAATTGAAGTTACTGATTCTGCAGTTGGTGTAACAGGAGTTACAGTTGGTGTATAGGCTGCAGAAGCTTTTGTACCGTTCTTATCTTCACGGACAACTGTCACTGCTGGTGCAGTTCCGACGAATGATTTTTCTGGTACGAAAGTAACTGTTCCATCTGGGGCTACTGTGTAAGTACCAACGCCTTCAACTGTCTTCGTAGTTGAGCCATCTTCAAATGTTGCTGGAACATCATCATTCATTGGTACACGACTGTCACCTTCAGTAAATTCAGGCTTACCTGTTTGTGTTTGCACCTTGTTTACCTCAGTAGATGTTGCAGGTTCAGCTGTTGGTGTTACTGGTGTTACTGTTGGTGTGTAAGTTGCAGTAACTGGAGTACCGTTCTTATCAACACGTTTCACTGTTACGCCTGTACCTGTACCTGTGAATGATTTTTCTGGTACGAAGGTTACAGTTCCGTCTGGAGCAACTGTGTAAGTTCCTTCTCCTGGAATTGTCTTCGTAGTAGATCCATCTTCAAAGGTTGCTGGCACATCATCATCCATTGGGATTGCAGGGTTACCAGGTGTGAAGCTTGGTGTACCTGTTTGTGTTTTACCTTGGATATCTGTAGATGTTGCAGGATCAGCAGTTGGAACAACTGGAGTAATCTTAGGAGTGTATGTTGTTTCAGCTGGAGTGCCATTTGCATCCTTGGCTTGAACCTTAACTGGAACGACATCACCTGAATATGATTTATCAGTTGGTGTGAAGGTTACAACACCTGTTTCTTTATCAACTGTGAAAGTACCGATCTCATCACCTGTCTGGCGATTTAGCAACTACTGATGCAGCTGGTTGGCCATTTTCATCAAGAAGAGTAATGGTATCCTTGTCGATTGGTGCAACTGGATCACCTTCTGTGAAGGTTACAGTTCCAGTTTGTACCACACCTTGAGGAGCTTCTGATTCAGCTGGTGTTGCTTCTGGTGTTACCGGAGTTACAGTTGGTGTGTACTTAGCTGTAACTGGTGTACCATTCTTATCAACACGTTTCACAGTTACGCCTGTACCTGTTCCTGTGAAATGATTTTTTTCTGGAACAAAATGTTACTGTTCCGTCTGGAGCAACAGTGTAAGTTCCTTCACCTGGAATAGTCTTGGTTGTTGATCCATCTTCAAATGTTGCAGGTGTATCATCATCCATTGGAACATTTGGATTACCTGGTGTGAAAGGTTGGTGTACCTGTTTGCGTTTGACCTTGTTTGTCAGTAGATGTCACATCTTCAGCTGTTGGTGTTACAGAGTTACAGTTGGTGTATAAGTTGCAGAAGCTTTTGTTCCGTTCTTATCTTCGCGGACAACTGTCACTGCTGGTGCAGTTCCGACGAATGATTTTTCTGGTACAAATGTTACTGTTCCGTCTGCTGCTACTGTGTATGTCCCAACACCTTCAACGGTCTTCGTTGTTGAACCGTCGTCGAATGTTGCTGGAACATCCTTGTTGATTGGTACACGGCTATCACCTGCAGTAAATTCAGGTTTACCTGTTTGAGTGGCACCTTGAATATCTGTTGTTTCAGCTGGTGTAGCAGTTGGTTTAACAGGAGTAACAGTTGGTGTGTAGGTTGCAGATGCTTTTGTTCCGTTCTTATCTTCGCGGACAACTGTCACGGCTGGTGCAGTTCCGACAAATGATTTTTCTGGAACAAATGTTACTGTTCCGTCTGGTGCTACTGTGTAAGTACCAACACCTTCAACGGTCTTAGTGGTTGATCCATCGTCGAATGTTGCTGGAACATCCTCGTTGATTGGTACACGGCTATCACCTGCAGTAAATTCAGGTTTACCTGTTTGAGTGGCACCTTGAATATCTGTTGTTTCTGCTGGTGTAGCAGTTGGTTTAACAGGAGTTACAGTTGGTGTATAAGTTGCAGATGCTTTTGTTCCGTTCTTATCTTCGCGGACAACGGTTACAGCTGGTGCAGTTCCGACAAATGATTTTTCTGGTACAAATGTTACTGTTCCATCTGGAGCTACTGTGTAAGTACCAACACCTTCTACTGTCTTAGTTGTTGAACCGTCATCAAATTTCGCTGGAACATCTTCGTTGATTTCAACAGTCTTTTCAACACCGTTAACTTCAACTGTACCACCCTTGAATTCAGGCTTACCTGTTTGAGTGGCACCTTGGATGTCTTTTGTTTCTGCTGGTGTTGCAGTTGGTGTTACTGGAACAATCTCTGGAGTGTAAGTTGTATCAACCTTGATTCCGTTTGAGCTCTCAGCTTGAACCTTAACTGGCGTTACTTTACCTGTGTAAGACTTATCAGTTGGTGTGAAGGTTACAGCACCAGTTGCTGGGTCGATCGTGAATGTACCGATTGGTGTTGTTCCATCTTCCGCGTAAGCTGTTGTAGTTGAAACTTCGTTACCATCTTTATCCAAAGTGTGTAGCTGTTATCTTTAATAGTGATTTCTTTGTCTTCACCATTTACAGAAACAGTTGTACCCGCAAAGGTTGGTTTACCTGTTTGAGTAGCACCTTGGATATCTTTAGATGTAGCTGGATCTGCTGTTGGTACAGCTGCTTTTACAGTAGGTGTGTAGCTTGCATCAGAAGTGATAGTTGCAGTTTTACCATTAGCATTTGTAACAGTCGCAGTTGCTTGAACTTTAACCCCTTTAGCGGTTCCGACAAAGTCTTTCTCAGGAGTGAAGGTTACCGCACCTGTAGTAGGATCAATTGAATATGTTCCTTCACCTTCTACTGTCACAGTAGTTTCATCAGTAGGTTGACCAGTTGCTGGGTCTACCAATTTCTTACTTGTGATTTTCGCAGTCTTATCGTTGCTCAACTCAAATGTAGGAGTTTGAGTTTGTGGAACGTTTTGGATATCCTCAGAAACCTTGTCTGTTGGAGTGATAGCAATTGGAGTTACAGTTGGTGTGTACTTAGCTGTAGCTGTCTTAACGTACTCCTTTTGAACCTTACCATCTTTATTACGTCCAACTGGTGCTGATAATGTAACATCCACACCTTTGGCTGTTCCAACAAAGTCTGGTTCTGGAGTGAAGGTTACTTCACCTGTTGAAGGATTGATCGTGTATGTTCCTTCTCCTTCAACTGTTACAGATGGCTCATCAATCGTGCGACCTGTAGCTGGATCTACCAACTTAGCCGGGTATTCTGCACTTGGAGTGATTGCAATCTTATCACCATTTAAGTTAGTAGCAGTTGTATTAAACGTAGGTGTTTCTTTTTGAGTTGCCCCTTGAACATCAGTCGAAGTTTTGTCAACCCCTTCAATTTCAATTGGAGTGACTGTTGGAACGTATTGACCATCCATAGTATTCAACTGACCATTAATGTTTGGTTCTTGGTCTGGGAATTTGGTTGACCATCCAGTATCGTAACCGTTGTTATCTACACGACGGATAGAGATACCATCTGCAGTTCCTAGGAAGTTATCTTCTGGGATAAACTCAACGTCTACGTCTTTACCATTGGCAGTAATCTTGTATTTCCCTTGACCTGGTACGACATAGTAACCTTCAGCATCAAGCGTTGCACGGTTGCCATCTTTATCAACGATGTATGGTTCTACAGTTTCGTCGATGACTGCCTTAGAGTTACGTTCATACTTGTGTTCACCACGAGCTGTAAAGGTTACTGTTGCTGTTTGTTTAGTAGCTTGAGGACCAGAAGTTTCCTTAAATTCCCCTTTGGTGGGTGGGTGATTTGAGTCTTGAAGTCTTCTACTTCACCTGAGAAGGCCATGCCAGTTGGGCTTTCGATCTCGTTTGCTTTCTTGGCAATACGGACACGAGCACCTAGTTCATTAACGCTAGGGTCGATGTAAGTCTTGCTGTTTGCAAAGGTCAACTCAACAGTGCCATCTTGTGTGATTGTAGCGAGATTTGAGCGTTCATCCTCATCGAATTTACCATTTTGGTTAAAGTCTACCCAACCATAGATATGTGCTTCTGAAGCTCCATCCAAATGGGCTTGAACTGACATCTTGTAGTTACCTGGGCGTGTACGATCCATCTTGATCATCTCATTGGTTGTCCCTTTGAGTTCATCCGGAAGTAATTGGTTAATTCCTTCATCGGCCGTAGTTGTCTTATCATCACCGAACCAGTCAAGAGTCGTGTTTTCATCCATATCAGGACTCACGTTACCAAGATACGGTTGATTTACTTTGGCACCAGTGACACCGTCTACAGTTGCAATGGTATGAACTGCCTTACCATATGACTCAGGAGCATCCCCTTCATCAAGTGGGAAGAATCCTAGCATAGCAGACTGTTTACCACCTGAAGCGATATAAAGTCCCACTTCAGAGGCCCCACGTGTCATCACGAGTGGAACAGCAGAATTACCTGCAGAAATGTTTGGTCCAAAGACACCAGTTCCTAGACCAGCCGTAACTTTGTCAGGATTTCCGAAATATTTCCAGGCTACTGGTTTCTTATCTGGTCCAGCTACAGGAGAATTATCACGAAGTTGTCTTAGGTTAATGTTATTATATTTAGGTTTAGAACCAAAAAGATTCTCTGTATCTTGTGGTTCATAAGGAACAGAGGTGGCTGGTCTGGTAGACTTTCCATTCTCCAAGGTGCTGCCAACCTTGTCCGTTGGTAGTGAACATAACAAATTCACCAGGGTTAGCAGACTCCCCATCAGCCATAACAATAGCTGGCTTAACTTTCTTTCCACGGAAGGTTGCAGAGATTTCAAACTGAACTCCAATATTTCCACCATTCATAGCTGAACCCATGGTAGTCTTCTTGGCTTTCGTATCAACGTTTTCATGTTTAACTTCAGTCCAATTATTTTGAGCATCAGCGACAACGTCGGCTTCTTTGCCATCTGTAAAAGCTTTTTGAGCCCCTGTTGAAGTAACACCCTTTACATATCCATTTTTTGCATTTGGATCATAGGTTGCTTTTTCAGCTTCTGTAGCCCCTTGCTCTTCCATCCGTTTTTTATAGATTTCAGTCGCTTGGAAAGGTTTCAAAGATTTAACTTTTACAGTGACCACATAGCCAGGCATGATTTCCTTGGTATAGGTTGCCCCAACTTGAAGAGCCAGTCTTTCTTCTAAATCTTTATCAGGAAATTGGTCATTTTTAGGAACGATGACTGTTTTTGCACCTGTCCAGTTGGCTACATCTCCAAAGTCCAACCAAGTAATCTGGCTAGTCATAGATTTGGCATCAAGATCTGTTGTAAAGCCAGGTTTTTCAACTTTTGGAGTTGAAGTTGCGTCTTCAACGTCATCCCCGATCAAGCTTTCGTCATTAGGATCCCCGATTGCACGACGAGTACGTTTACTACGCTTACCACCAGAAGTTTCTGCTGTTACAGCAGGAGTTTCAGTAGCTGGAGCTGCGACACCTGCAGCCACTTCTTCTTTCTTATCTGTTGCAGCTGCTTCAGTTGCCTTGTTGTTAGGGTTTGTTGAAGCTTCTGTTGCTGCAGGAGTTGCTACAGCCGCTTTATCTTCAGTAGTAGCTGCAGTTGTTGGTTCAGTAGTTGTTGCTGGTGCAACACCTGCTGCAGTTACTGGTGCTTCAGCTTTATAAGTTGTAGCTGAAGTTGGAGCTTCACTTGTTGTAGCGGGTGCTTCAGTTGTCGTAGAAGCAGCAGCTTCTGTTGTTGTAGCAGGTTGAGCCCCTTCTTCTGTAGCCTTTGCAACAGTTGCTGGGTTCTCTGCGTTTTCTTCGGCTGCAACGCTAGACGCTGTACCAACCATAACGAGTGTTCCTAAAAGGACAGAGCAAACTCCGACATTCAATTTACGAATCGAAAATCTGCTAATGCGATCATTAAATAAATCTTTGCCCATATTTTCCTCCATAATTTTTTTAATAATTAATAAGCTAATTTATTGGCCTATATTTTTAAACCTTATATATTCTATCAGATTAGTTAAAAAAATATCAAAGTGAAATGACTCAAAAAAACTAATCATTTTTAAAAATTTTTTTGATGATAATACTAATCATTAAATTTAAATAATAGAAAGTATGGTTCATTTTTTATGAAAAAAACTTAAACTTTCTTCCTATCTAAATAGTGATTATTTGTTTAAAGCCTAAATAGCCAAATCAAACTTCAATTGAGGTTTGACTGGATCATAATCTTCCAAAACAAAGTCCTCGGCTTTAATCTCAAAGAAATTGGTGCCATCTGGTACATTCAATACCAAACGAGGCTGGCAATCAGATGGCTCGCGCCGAAGTAATTCTTCTGCCTGTTCGAATTGGTTATCATAGATGTGCAGGTTGTTAATAAAGTAAAAGAACTTGCCAACCTTCCAGCCAAAGTGCTTGGCGATCATCATCTGAAGAGCTACATACTGCATAGCATTGATATGGTGGGCCACCAACATGTCATTGGAACGTTGGGTTAAGGTTGCATCCAGATAGATGTCACCATCGACACGACGCACATCAAACATGGTTTGAAAAGCGCAAGGTAAGAGGCCTTCGCTCTCCTCAAAGGCTTGGTAGTCCCAAAGAGAAATGATATTGCGTCGATTCCAGGGATTCGCTTCCAGCTGTTTGAGAATCTTGTTAATGATGTCGTGCTTTTTAACGACAGCACCATACCGCTCTCCAATCGTTCCCGTGTCTCCCACTTCCCAATCATTCCAATAGCGGACCTGATACTTATCATTTAGAAGTTCCAGACTATTGGACTGGTCCTGGTAGATCCAGAGCATCTCCTTGATAGCCGACTTGATGGCAATAGGACGAAGAGTTGTAATAGGATACTCGCCCTTGGCCAGATCAAACTCCATAAAAGCTCCAGTGATGTACTTGGAATTGGCTGTTGTGCCATCCTTGTACTTGGGCCGAGCTTGCTCAGACCAGACGCCTTCTTCCATAATTCTTCGAATATTTTCTTTAAAAAGGATATCTGCTTTTGTCATTCAATCTCCTTAAATACTGTAATACCTACATTATAACACAGGATAAAAGAAAAGAGTTCCAAATAATTCAATTTAGAACTCTTTCTGTATGATTCTATTGTAGGACAAGTGACGCAGCTCCAATGACACCTGCATCATTTCCAAGATTAGCAAGCACCAATTGGGTTGACGTACGGACTTGTGGGAAGGTATTCTCGTCAAAGACCTTTTGAACCCCATCCAAGAGGAATTGGCCTGCTGCTGATACACCACCACCGATGACAATGTTGGCTGGGTTCAAGACACTAGCGATGTTGGCGCAAGCAATACCCAAGTATTGAGAGAAATGACGGTAGACAATCAAGGCTAACTCATCTCCATCTTTAGCAAGATCAAAGACTGTCTTAGCTGTGACTTCTTCGCCATCATCAATGAGACGTTTCAAGGTCGCATCTCCTGCGTATTCATCTGCATAACGGCGGGTCAAATTGACAATACCAGTCGCTGAAGCTACTGTTTCCAAGCAACCTTTCTTCCCACAGGTACAATCAAATGGACGATCAAAATCAACTGTGATATGGCCAAGTTCACCAGCAACACCACCTGCACCGTGCAAGAGTTTTCCTTCTGCTACGATACCGCCACCAACACCAGTTCCAAGTGTCATGAAGACGACATCCGGTTGGTTTTCACCAGCACCTTTCCAACGTTCACCAAGGGCAGCTACGTTGGCATCATTATCGATGAAGAAAGGAATTCCCAAGGCAGATTCAATATCTTTCTTGATAGGCTGTACAGTTTTCCAGTTGAGGTTGTAGGCTCCAACGACAGTTCCTTCGAAGCGATCCACTGCACCAGGAGAACCCATCCCGATTCCAATAAAATCTTCTGCGGATAAGTTCAACAATTCCAAGCGGTGTTTAATGGAAGCGATGATATCAGGAACGATATGGCTTCCTTCGTCGAGGATATTGGTCTTGATAGACCACTTCTCTTGAATCTCTCCTTCTTGCGTCAAAATGGCAAATTTGACCGATGTTCCACCTAAGTCAATACCAATAATTTTTTTGGACATTTTACACTCCTTTGTTCCTATTCTCTTGACACTAGTATACCAAAATGTGAAAAGGGTTTCAATTGTTTTTCAAGAATTCTCTCAATTTCATTTACAAAAAAAAGAACCTGTCTGCAAAAACACAGACAGGAGTTCATTACTCTTCGTTATGAAGTTTTAAAAAGAGCCTCAAGGATTGGACCCCAATCACGAAGAAGAACAAGCCCAAAATATGTAACAAGAAGATACTAATAGATAGTGGACTGACAATGAGAAATAAACCTATAAACAGCTCAATCAGCCCCCAAAATGTAAACTTCTTGGATAATTCTTCAGATCGTTTGGATAGGTAATGGGCCTTTTTCAAACTCAAGCCAGACTTATACAAGAGCCAAATACCTAGTGTAATCGGAAAGACGATTGGCAAGGTCTTGTAGCCATATAGCAAGAGATAGACTGCAAAGACCAGTGAGACCACACTCTGGAACAGATAAGGATCTGACAAGGTCGCTTGGGTCCGTAGACGATAGTAACGAGACAAACGCGAAACTGAAATCAAGAAAGCCCAGAGAAATCAACCAACTAAAGGTGGCAATTTTTTCGATTGGATTTACAAAGAGAACAAAGCCAATGCCACAGAATAAAAATGATGACAGCAAAAGACTGTATTTACTAATATGGTGCATCCTTCCTCCTTTAGTTTTCTGCCAGCTCACTCAAGTACTCATAGCGTTCGTACTTGGCTAAGAGCCGCTCGTTTTCTTCATCCATCTGACGCTGGAGACTGGACAACTTACCGAAGTCAGAACCATTCTCATTCATCTCAGCCTCGATGGTTGCAATCTTGTTTTCAATCTCTTCGATCTCACTCTCAATAGTCGCCCACTCCTGCTTTTCCTGGTAGCTCATCCGTTTCTTTTCTTCTCGGACTTTGACTACCTTTTCTTTTTCAGACTTGCTACTTTCGGCAACCATTTCTAGCTCAAACTTTTTCTCATCTAGGTAATCCGTATAATTTCCAAAAAACTCACGAATACCACCATTTTCAAAAGCTAGAATCTTAGAAGCAACCTTATCTAGAAAATAACGGTCGTGACTAACCGTGATGACCGGACCGCCGAACCCTTGTAGGAAATTCTCTAACACTGTCAAGGTCGCGATATCCAAATCATTGGTCGGCTCGTCTAAAAGCAAGACATTTGGTTTTTCAATGAGGAGCTTCAAAAGATACAAGCGTTTCTTCTCACCACCAGATAGTTTTTCAATCAAGGTGCCGTGGGTCGAACGAGGGAAGAGAAATTGCTCCAGCAATTCAGCGATTGAGGTAGATCCTGCGCTGGTCTTGACTTCTTCCGCCACTTCTTGCAGGAAGTTAATCATCCGCTTGCTTTCGTCCAAGCCTTCGATCTGTTGCGAGAAGTAGGCAATCCGTACCGTTTCTCCAATAATGACCTTCCCAGCAGTTGGTTGAAGTTTCCCAGCAATGAGGTTGAGCAAGGTTGACTTCCCAACTCCATTATCTCCTACAATACCAATCCGATCTTTGTTTTGAACCAAAAGATTAAACCGCTGCAGAATCGGTACTTGATCATAGGCGAAATCGACATCTTGAAATTCGATGACTTTCTTACCGATTCGACTGGTTTCAAAGGACATTTCTAGATCTGTTTCTGTAACCTGGTGAGATAGGTCCTTTTTGAGGTCGTGGAAACGATTGATCCGAGCCTGTTGCTTAGTAGCACGCGCCTGCGGTTGACGACGCATCCAGGTCAATTCTTGCTTATAGAGTTGTTGCTTCTTGTGAAGTAGAGCTGCGTCCCGTTCGTCCTGCTCAGCTTTTAAGCGAACATAATCCTGATAATTTCCTTGGTATTCGACTAGACCAGCACGGTCCAGTTCGAAAATACGAGTTGAAATATTGTCCAAGAAATAGCGGTCATGGGTGATGAAAAGTACGGTTTTCTTAGAGTTCTTAAGGAAATTGGTCAACCATTCGATGGTATCAATATCCAGATGGTTGGTCGGCTCATCTAACAGCAGCAAATCATGGTCTCCTAGGAGAACTTGTGCCAGCTGGACACGGCGACGCAAGCCACCAGACAAACTCCCCACCTTAGCAGACAAATCCTGAATCCCCAGCTTGGTCAGGACTGTTTGACTTGGCTTTCGATTTCCCAAGCATTGAGAGAGTCCATCTCCGCCATGACTTTTTCCAGTTTCGCTTGCTGACTCTCATCATACTGGCTCGTCAACAATTCATATTGACGAATCAATTGAAGTTCCTTCACATCTTCTGACAAAACAGTATCAAGGACCGTCTTGCTATCATCAAATTGAGGTTCTTGGGTTAGATAACCAATCTTATAGTCATTCTTAGCAGAAAAAGGGGAACGATCTCCGTCATAGCCTGCACGACCTGACAAAACATCTAAGAGAGTCGTTTTCCCTGTCCCATTGACCCCGATTAGTCCAATCCGATCCAGCTCATGAATGATAAAAGAAATATCTTTAAAGACCGTCTTATCCCCGACCGACTTGGTTAGTTTTTCAACAATAAAATCGCTCATGCTTCCCCCTTCTTGGCTTCAAGATAGCGACTCAAAAAATCACCAATGGCTTGTTTGTCATTCTCTAATTCACCATCTACAATGGCCCATTCTATGGCAGAAAGCACTTGTCCTAGACCTGGACCTGGTTTTAAGCCGTATTCCTTCATCAACATCCCACCGTTGACCACGATTTCTTGCTTATCATGGATCGCTAGAGAATCATACATTTCTTCGATGACTTGGAAATCTACGGGCAATCCATGAGCCTGACGCAGTTCTTCCGCTGACAAGAGAAGGCTACGGTCATAGCGATAGACATCCCGACGATTTAAACTAGTCTTTTCACGCAAACGGTAGATTTCAACCAACTGCTCCACCTTCTTAGCGAAGTCACGAGAGGTTTTCCATTTCTTGAAAAAAGCAGAGACCTTATTCTCATCTAAGGTCAAGAGTAAAGCAGCCCAAGCTTGCTCGGAACTCGTAAAGGTATAATCCATGGACAGCTGGAACAGTTTCTCTAGTGACGATTGGCTGTTTTGTAAGAGAGGGAGGTACTGATAGCTTTGGCTAGCAATCACACCCTCCAAACCCTTACGCCAAAAAGGAGCTAAAAGTAGCTTATCCAACTCAATAAAGACTCGCTCGACAGAGATTTTCTCCAGCAAGGGAGCGCAATCTGTCATGGCCTTAAAGGTTGCTTCTTCTAGATCAAATCCAAGACTGGCCTGAAAGCGAAAACCACGCATGATTCGAAGAGCATCTTCGTTAAAGCGTTCTGTCGCTACACCAACAGCTCTTAGGATCCGGTTCTCCAAATCTTCTAGTCCCTTGAAGAGGTCAATAATTTCCCCTTCTTCACTCAAGGCAAAGGCATTGACGGTGAAATCGCGGCGCTTGAGATCTTCTTCTAAGGAACGGACAAAATTAACCGCACTGGGTCTTCGAAAGTCGACGTAGACATCCTCTGTCCGAAAAGTGGTAATTTCATATTCTTGATGATTCTCAAGAACCAGGACCGTCCCGTGTTCAATCCCGACATCAATGGTCCGCTCGAAAATAGCCTTGGTCTCTTCCGGGTAAGAGGAGGAAGCGATATCGACGTCGTGGATGGGACGACCTAAAATGGCATCCCGTACAGAGCCCCCGACGAAATAAGCTTCATATCCAGCTTTTCGAATCTTTTCTAATATTGGCAAAGCCTCCTGAAATTCAGAAGGCAGTTTTTTTAATCTCATAATAGATGTTCTAAACCATAGACAAGCTCATGACGCTTGACTACTTCTTTTACTCCTAGATTGACCCCTGTCATGAAGGACACCCGATCGTAGGAATCGTGGCGTAAGGTCAATCCTTCTCCTTGACTACCGAAAATCACTTCTTGATGGGCTACCAGACCAGGCAAACGAACCGAATGGATGTGCATGCCTTGGTAGTTAGCACCGCGAGCACCTGGAAGACTCTCTTCTTCATCTGGCGCTCCCTGTTCTTGTGGTTGACGGACCTGACTGATCAGCTCAGCTGTCTTCACAGCGGTCCCACTCGGTGCATCCTTCTTCTTATCATGATGCAACTCGATGATCTCTACATTCGGGAAATACTTAGCTGCCTGCGCTGCAAATTGCATGAGCAAGACAGCCCCAATAGCAAAGTTTGGCGCGATGAGGCCTCCAAGATTCTTCTCACGAGACAATTCAATCAAGTCAGTGATTTCTTCTGTTGTAAATCCAGTTGTCCCAACCACAGGCGCTAGTCCATGCTCCAAAGCAAAGCGAGTATGTTCATAAGCAACTTTAGGGATGGTGAAGTCAATCCACACCTCCGCATCCAGCGACAAAACCCCTTCTTTGTCATGAAAGACTGGAACACCCGCCAGCTCGTTTTCAGACGCATGGGGATCAACCAAGCCAACTAGTTCAAGCTCGGGGTCTTCTAACACCATGTGATAAGCCGCTTGGCCCATTCTCCCTTTAAACCCTGCAATCACTACTTTAATTGGCATGTTTTCTCCTTATACTTTCGGCACAAAACTGATAGCAACACTATGATTTCCTAAGTGCGTACCAATGACACTGCCAAAGGTCGCAAATGGAATCTCACCAGCAAAACCGTCTTGATGAAGAATATCTCGAAGCGTTTCTGCTTTATCCAGTGCATTCCCATGGATGATAATGATCTGATAGTCTTTATCTGCAGTTCCTTCTTTGACAATCTCAGCTAAGCGTTTAATGGCTTTTTCTCAGTCCGGACTTTCTCGTATACCTCGATCACACCTTCCTCGTTAAAATAGAGGATGGGCTTGATGCTGAGGAGATTCCCTAGAATCGCCGCTCCATTGGAGAGACGACCCCCTTTGACCAAGTGATTGAGATCATCAACCATGATGTAGGCAGAAGTCCCATCGATTTGTGTCTGGATGTTGGCTAGAATTTCATCAAAAGAACGGCCTTCATCAGCCCATTTAACTGCTTCTTCAGCCATCCACCCAAGAGGGGCGCTGGTAATCTTAGAATCTGGAAAAGCTATCGTAAGATTTGGGAATTCATCTTTCATATACTGGATATTCTGATAGAAACCAGAAATACCAGAAGAAAGGAAAATCCCTAAAACATGGGTATAGCCTTTAGCCTCTAGTTGCGGTAAGAGTTCTTCTAATTCCGCGATACTAGGTTGGCTCGTTTTCGGAAGTTCAGAAGAAGCTTCCATCTTTTGATAGAACTCTTCTGCTGTCAGATTTTTACCTTCTACGTAAGATACTCCATCAATGACAACTGGAATATCTAGGACAAATAAATTATCGTGTCCTCTTGATTCATCTGATAGATAGGCAGAAGAATCTGTGATGACTGCTAATTTCATGCATTAAAACTCCAAATTAATACCTGGTAAATCAAGAGCGATTTCAGTTACCTCATAGGTCAAACGATTCAGCATATTCAAGCAAGGACGAGCTAGTTCTTCCACTTCTTCTTTGCTGAACTCACTTGGCTCGCTGACCAAACGATTGTGAATGTGGTTGATTTGGGTAATGGTCCCGCTGATAACAAAGCCATCAAAGACAATCATATAGGTCAAAATAACGATTAAAGAGGTTGTCTTTAACTCTGTATCGCGTTGAATCAATTGAAAGTTGACGTCTACTTTGTCTCGGGAGTTCCATTTTCTTTTTCCCATTCAAAGTTACGAGCATCATAATGATACTGGCTGACGAATTCTTTTTCACGTTGGATATCCATACTTGTTCTCCTAAAAATAAGCGTTATGAAAATTATACCATAAATTAAATCAAGATTCTATTGCAGAACCATGTCTTTTCACACTGTTTTCTATCAGAGAGAGAAGAAAAAGGCTGGGAATTCCCAACCTTTTCATCATGATTAGTTTTTAGGTTTGCGAAGCAATCCGAACAAGATACCACTTACAACTGCACCGATCAATACGAATAAGATATAAAGAAGTGGATTTGATGTAAGAGCGATAACGAAGATTCCTCCGTGAGGAGCCATAAGTTTCAAGCCTGCAAGACCAACAAGGGCACCTGTCAATGCTGAACCTGCAATGAAGCTAGGGATGGCACGAGCTGGGTCAGCTGCACCGAATGGAATGGCACCTTCTGTGATGAAGGAAAGGCCCATAACGATGTTTGTCAAACCTGAATCGCGTTCTTCTTGTGTGAATTTATCTTTGAACAAGACAGTTGCTACGAAGACTGCCAATGGAGGAACCATACCAGCCGCCATAACGGCTGCCATAACAATAGAACCACCTGAAGCAACAGATTCAGCAAGTGTACCTGTAGCGAAGACATAAGCGGCTTTGTTAACTGGTCCACCCATATCGACAGCCATCATACCGCCGACGAGAAGTCCAAGAAGGACAGCTGAGCTACCTGACAAGCTTGAAAGGAAGTTGTTAAGACCAGTATTGATAGCAGCCATTGGAATATTGATGAGGAACATCAAGAATCCTGTCAAACCAACACCAAGTAATGGCAAGAGAAGGATTGAACGGATACCATCAAGAGAACGTGGAAGACCTGCTAGAGCTTTACGAAGAACAAGAATCACTCCACCTGCTAAGAAACCACCAACTAAGGCACCAAGGAAACCAGATGATACTGCTCCTGGCAACTCACCTTTAGCAGCGCCGTAGGCGATATTTCCAAATGCTGACCCTGAGCTAGCAATAGATCCAGCGATAAACCCTGCTACAAAACCAGGTTTCGGCGATTGAGAATCCGATGTAACCTGCAAGTACAGGAAGCATGAAGCCAAAGGCTGCACCACCGATTGTTTTGAATTGAGCTGCTAATTCATGGTATGAACCAAGTTGAGACAATTGATCTTGAGGCACTCCAAGAATTTGGTCGATCAAGAAGGCAAGGGCAATCAAGATTCCACCACCGATAACGAATGGAAGCATTTGAGAAACCCCACTCATCAAGTGTTTGTAGAAGGCTCCACCCAAGCTCAATTTTTCTTGGCTTGCGCTAGCTTGTGTAGCATTTTCAGCGTGGAAGACTTCTGCTTTGCCATCCAAGATGGTTTGGATCAATTCTTCTGTCTGACGGATACCAGCTGCGACTGGTTTAGAGATCAATTTTTTGCCATCGAAACGAGCGGTTTCAACTGCCTTATCTGCAGCAATGATGACCCCTTCAGCTTTTGCGATTTCTTCAGCTGTCAAGCGGTTGCCGACACCAGATGCACCGTTGGTTTCAACGCGGACTGTAACACCCATTTCTTCACCTTTTTTGATGAGGGCTTCTTCTGCCATGTAAGTGTGGGCGATACCAGTTGTACATGCTGTAACAGCAACGATAAGCGGTTTGTCAGATGATGCTGCTTCTTTGACTGCTTCTGCTTTTTTTGCTTCTTCAGCTACAGCTTCTTGCTCTTCTGCATCAAAGGCTGCGATCACTTGATCAGGAGTGCTTGCTTGGCGAAGTTTGTCCGCAAATCCTGGTTTCATCAAGTACTTAGACAATTCAGCAAGGGCTGCCAAGTGAGTGTCGTTTGCTCCTTCTGGAGCTGCGATCATGAAGAACAAGTCTGTTGGTTGACCATCAAGCGAAGCATAGTCCACACCCTTGTTTGATTTTGCAAACAAGACTGTTGCTTCTTTGACTGCTTCATTTTTGCTGTGGGGCATAGCAATTCCGTCACCCAAACCAGTTGAAGTTTGTGCTTCACGGTTCATGATTCCAGTTTTAAAGGTTTCAAAATCTGTCACCACCCCATTGTCAACGAGTGATTGGACCATCTCATTGATCACGCCCTCTTTATCTGTTGCCTGAAGGTCAAACAACATCACGTTTTTATTTAAAACGTCTTGAATTTTCATAGTTTTTCTACCTCTACTTTTTCATAAGTTTCTTTAATATAGTCAGCTGTCGCCAAATCATCTGAGAAGGTGGTTGCTGTGCCACAAGCCACGCCCCATTTGAAGGCTTCGATGACATCTCCCGTCGTTGCGAGTTTCCCAGTGAAACCTGCTACCATGGAATCTCCAGCCCCGACAGAATTCTTCACTTGACCCTTGATTGGTTTTGCGAAGTAAGTGCCACTAGGACTTACCAGAAGAGCACCATCACCCGCCATGGAAATAATGACGTTTTGTGCACCCTTGGCCAAGATTTCTTTGGCGTAGCGTTCAATTTCTGGCAATTCCGTCAAGGTAACACCAAAAATAGCTCCCAACTCATGGTTGTTTGGTTTAACCAATTGGGGATTGAACTCCAAGGAATCAATCAAGGTTTGCCCTTCAAAATCACAAACCACTTGAGCACCTGTCTCACGAGTTGCTGCGATCAATTGTTTGTAAACGGCATTCCCAAGTGAAGATGGAGCAGATCCTGCAAAGACTACCACATCATCTGCTGTTAAGCTCGATAAGATGCCGAGCAATTCTTGCAACTGAGCTTCCGTCACTTCTGGACCATTCCCATTGATCTCTGTTTCCTCATCGGCCTTGATCTTGACATTGATCCGTGTATCTTGGTCCACTGTCACAAAGGTGGTTGAAATAGCTTCGCTGGTTAGTACGTCTTCAATGAAGCGTCCTGTGAAACCACCGATAAATCCAGTCGCTGTGTTCTCGATATCGAGACGCTTTAAGACACGACTGACATTGATTCCTTTACCACCGGCGAATTTATCTTCCGAAGCCATCCGATTGACCGCCCCTGTCTCTACATGATCGAGACGGACGATGTAATCAATCGCTGGATTTAATGTAACTGTATAAATCAAACCTCAATAACCTCCGTTTTTTCTTTTAATTTAGAAAGGATTTCCGTATCTGAAGCATTGGTAATGATGGTTGCTCTCTTCACCGGAGCTACCTTTACAAAAGATGTCCGCCCAAGTTTTGACGAGTCCAGGAGAATGTAAGTATTCTTTGCATTCTCTAAAATGGCCCGTTTGACGGCCCCCTCTTCAAGATCCGGAGTGCTGTACGACTCTAGGTCGACGCCATTCATCCCAATAAAAGCTCGATCGAAACTTAACTGACCGATTTGATTCAAGGCCATCCCGCCGATGCTAGCGTCAGTCGACGTCTTGACCATCCCTCCGATGATGACCGTCGGAATATCTCTCTCAACTAAACTCGCTGCATGGTGAATGGAATTTGTCACAACTGTTACGGTTGGATTGGCTAATTCATGAACCAATAATTCATTGGTGGTTCCCGCATCGATAAAGACAACTTCAAAATCTTTGATCAATTCTGCTGCTTTTTTTGCAATAGCAGATTTCTTGAACGTTTTTGATTGCTTTATCTTTATTGCTTTCTTCTTCCTGTAAGGAATGAAGACTTTCAGCCCCACCGTGAATTCGTCTTAGTTTATTCTCAGCTTCTAGTTCATCTAAATCGCGCCTAACCGTTGATTCCGAAGAGTTTAACTCTTGAACCAAATCCTCAATAGAGACGATTCGCTCTTTGATAACCTTTTCTAAAATGATATGTTTTCGTTCAGATTTTAACATATAACCTCCTTTCGGAAACGATTACAAGGACTATTATACTCTCTTATCTTTCAAAGTCAAGCACTAAATATCAATTTCTTTCATTTTCTCTCAATTTCTCCAAAATCGTCCATTATTCTCTCTTTAAATCTAGCTACTTAACGCTTGATCAATTCCTCCATCCCCTTAAACTCAGCAACAAATTTCTGACAGAACAAAAAAGGTATCACTAGGATACCTTCTTTTATGTCATGTAAGCAATCTGGAAATGTTTATCCAGAAGAGACATTACTTATAATTGTAAGCCCAGTAATAGTAACCATCTCCATTTACAACCGCTGCTACAGCACCTTCAGTTGCATTTGGATCTAGCAACAATTCACGCAAGCCACTGTTAAACCATTTCGTTGCTACAGTTGCTGGGTCTTCTTCACGACGAGCCACAAATCCAGTGCTATCGTATTGTCTTGAAATTTGGTTTGCTTTGGAAGAGAAAGATTGTTGTAGATATCATCAGACCAAGTCAATTCTTTCAAGCCTTGAGCTTTTCTTAGTTCATTGATTTTAGCAAATGATTCTTTGGCCTTATCTAGAGAAATATAGTTGGTTTCATCTGTCGCTTCCACACGGAATACGAATTTCACATAACCAAATTCAACGTCTTTGTATTCTTTTTCGTCGACACCACTCTTCAAGTTGGCAATCAAGACATAGTCTTTCGCCCATGGGTTCTCTTTTGATTGCTCAAAGAGTTCAGGGTCTTCGATTTCCCACTCTACCTTGCAATCCCATCCAGCATTGTCAATGAACTTAGGATTCATTTTTTCAATGACATACTTCTTAAATTCTTCGACGTTTTTGAACGGTAAAGGTTGACCGGCTTTGACTGTTTCCACCACGTTGGTAGAGTATAGTTTCACACTTGAGTCGCGATCGCTATAAGCATACTCGTCATCTTTTGCATCTTCGTGGAATTTTGGATCGATGACAGGATCATTCGGATCTGTCATGCCTTGTAGTTTCCATTTATCATCAATCCACTTCCAGTATGCAGAATATCCTGTAGCTTCTGTATCAGATGGAACATAGTAATAATGCGTTGTCCCATCAAAGTAATAGTTCTTATCGTTACGCAAAGCGGCTGATCCTGGCTTACCAGGTGGGTAGACCAACTTAGGTACTCGTCCGTTTGGTGCCCAAGGAAGGTGTTCTAATCCTTCAGCTGGGATTTCAACATATGGTGGAATTTGGTTTTCACTTGGCTGGTCAGTTGTTACCAAACCATCATTGCCAGGCACTTCTGGTTGAACCGGCACTTCTGGTTTTGGCTCAGCTGGGTTCTCAGGTGTTGGGGTGAATGGATCAAACTCACCATCTGCACCTACGAATGGTGGATTCTCAGGGAAGACCAAGTTACCTGTATCTTCAGGTGTAGCTGGTTCTGATGGATCCACTGGTTGATCTGGTTTATCAGTCGGATTTGGTTCCTCAGGGGTTGGGGTTGGATTTGGTGTCGGAGTAGGTGTTGGAGTATCAGGCGTTACAGGATTTTCTGTTTCGCTAGAATTTTTTACAAATACCCACTTCCCATTTTCATAGTAATAGTAATCCCCATTCTCTAATAAATAATAATGGTAGCCATTCTCATAAAGGTAATGAGGATCGTTGGCTAGATTATTTCTAGAGTTATTACGATTGGTCAAAGGTTGCCACTTACCATTACGGTAGATCCGGTAAGTGCCGTCACTCATTCGATAGTAATGATTGCCATTCCAGTAGATGTAATTCTCATCGTGTGTGAGATTGTTGTAGCCATAGTAGTTATTCCAGTTGTTATAACCGTAGTTATAGCCGTAATTGTAATTATTATAGCCGTAATTGTTATAACCATAGTAATAATCGTAATTATTATACCCGTAGTTATAGTTATAGTTGTAATTATTATAACCATAACTTGGAGTATAGTAACTGTAGATATAACGACTTGTGTTCCAGTTATAGCTCTCAGCTTGAACATTCGACGCAGCAAATACTGGAACTGCAACAGCAGAGGCTAAGATGGCCCGAGTTACATATCTATATTTTTTATCCATATCAATAATCTCCATTAGGATAGTATTATAAATAAAAAGGACGAAAAAACCTATGCATAAGTGTAAGTCAACCATTCTCTCAGTTTATATAGATGAAGAGAGCTCCTGAATGAGACATTCATTTTATATTAAGGCCTATTTCAAAAAAATGAACACTTCAGTCAGATTCCCACATATTTTTGCCTAAAAAACTGATAATAACGGCATATTTTGTATCGACACTTTTTCTTCCTTTGTGAAAAATTATAGCACAGATAGTTTTGATTAGCAAATAATTTGAGAACCTTCTTATTTTACTCATAGAACTATACTCATTCTTTATACAGCTAATTTTTACTACATTTTTAGTCTTTCAAATAGTATGGTGATAAAGGATAAAACAATAGAATAGTATTATACTATTGTTTTATCCTGTTTCTATAACTGCTAGATAATACAAAAAGAGGCTGGGACAATAGTCCTAGCCTCTCAATTGTCTTTGGATTATCGAGCAAGACGCAGTGGTTGAGTGGGTTCTACTTACGCTGGTTTCATCAGCTTTTACAGCCTACTCAACTGTGCGGAGGTGCGACGACGAAATCGAATTCTAACGAATTACCGATTTCTGTCCCACTCTCACTTTAACAACTATTCTTCTTTTTTTAACCCAAGTCCTCTAAACCATCTGGATAATCCTTTTCTACTTTGGTGTTCGTCTTTTCCAGTAGCTTTCTCAAGATCATCTTCGACTTGCAAGTGTACTTCTGATTGAGTAGAAGCCAGCAACGAAACTTGGGCCTGATCAGTTGCTCCTTCCTCTCCTGCTACTGCAGATTTGTTTTCATCCTCATTTGACTGAATTTTCTCTATCCGACTCTTGAAATCACTGGCCTCCTTTTGGTAAGCCATAAAGGTTGCAAAGGATGACTCAAATTCTACTTTTTTCTCTTCGAGTTCAGTTTTTGCGGAAGCCACCAAGGCCTGGGCATCAACTAGCAGTTCAGATGAATTGGTAAACAGTTTTAGATGACCTTTGGCTTGTGTTAATTGTTTTTGAGCAATTTGAAGTTGGGCATGTGCTCCTTCAAGCTTAGATGCAGTCTCTTTCGCTGCATTCTGTAAAACTTCTAATTGCTTTTTATCTTCTTCTAATGCTAGAACAACATTTTTCAAGGCTTCTTCTTTTGGGCTAATACTACCTTGTATCCGAGCCCGTGATACTGCCAGTGAGTTTTCGGCTTCCTTGACTTCTATCGACGCAGCCTGCCATTTTTTCATCGCTGAAGCTAGGTTGCCTTGAGCACGCGCCAATAGTTGCTCATGACTTGCAAGAGAATTCTTAACATCGAATAAATGACCAGAAAGGATATTGATACGAGATTCTTGGTTAATCTTTTCGACCTTTAGGCTCTCCAATGTATTTTTTACAGCCTTCACATCTGCTTTTGTCGTCCTTGCATCGGCAACTTTTCTCATCCACTTGGTCAGTTCTTCACTGGTATAAAGGGATGCTCCTTCCTCAAAGAAAGCTGCTTGAGATACTTCTAAATCTGGATTATAGGTAACTGAAATGGCCTTGTATTGATTCCCCATCATGTGGATATAGTGTCCAACCTTAGCAAATAGCTCCGGTCCTACTTTCTGTAAATCTGTCTAGGATCTAGCTGACTTTCATCTGTCGGTAAATCATATTGATGAGCCAGTTGATGATAGAGGTCTTTTTCACTATACCATAAGGCAACCGCTTCTCTAGGTCGATAACCCCAGGCAACATTCTCATTCTCTTGGTAACTGGACAAGCCTTTTCGATGGTTTACATAATATTCTGTTTGAAGTTGACTAGCAGGCAATTGATAAGGATCTACCAAGAGCTCCTCTAAACCAGCCTGGCGACGGTACAGATTAATCGTATCAACGATTTCTAACGCTTTTAAGACGTTATCTAATCTAGTGACCTTTCCACCTGTAAGTTGGTCCTCTTCACGCCCACGACGGTAAAGAGACAAGGCTTCGACAGCGCTTTGGTCACCGGCCGTGGCCCACTCTTGTAGCAAGGTCTCATAGCTTGCCTGTTGAAGATTGATGGGACTTAGCATTGCAGCTTCACGGACTTGTTCTAACTCTACTTCTTTTAGGGAAATTTGATGGGCTAGTCGCTCAATTTTCTCCTGTGCGCCAGCAATCTCACTGGAAACCTGCTTTAAGACCTGAGGCACATTGGCATGAGTTTCTGTCAGATTAACTACTAATGCTTGAGCTATCTTTAATTCGTTTTGCGCCTGCTCCTCTTTTTGCTGTGCGTTGGCTAATACTGTCTCATCATTCTGGATGGGTTGTTTGGCTTTTCTCAATTCATTTCGTGCGATATCAACGAGTAACTGTTGGGCAGCGATTTTATTCTCTTGATTCTTGATGGCAGAACAGACTTGGCGATCGGCTTCTGTTGCTTGGCGTACCTTGTCTTCTTCCAAAGTAACAACTGCTTCTGCAACCGCAACTTCATTTTCAGTTTTGCTAATGGAGCTTTGATTGGAGTTTTGAATCCTTGTTTCAGTATTCTGTAAGTTAGCTTCAGCAGCTTCAAGACCAGACTTGGCTACATTGTATTCAGATTGAGCCTGGTTCAAGCGCAAACGTTGGTCTTCTACTCTTTTTTCAGCTTTTAACAACTGTTCATTTAAGATATTCATATCCATAAAACTTGAATCCATTCCAGTCATATCCGTCGACTGCTGATCAGCAGCATCCTTCTGAGTGATCTCCTCCGCTTGCGCCTTATGCCCAGCCAAAGCTGAAAAGAGGGTTGTCGCAGCGACACCCGTTGTAAAGACTGATTTTCCTATTTTTTTGCCCATTGCAATCCCCACCAAAACTTTTTCATATCTGTTCTCTCTTCATAAGGATACCACATTTTGTTACCAATAACTAGTAGGATGGGAAAGATTTTTTCTTATTTTAGTGCAAAAGAAAAACAGCTGTCGCTGTTAGTCTTCTTGTTTAATTTGCTCCAACATCTTCTCTTCTTCTGCTGTCAATTCATAGTTTTCTAGCAGATCAGGGCGACGCTCCAAGGTCTTTTTCAAACTCTGGTAAAGACGCCATTGACGGATATTTTCATGGTGACCACTCATGAGGACATCTGGAACCGTCATCCCTCGGTATTCATAAGGCCGTGTGTATTGAGGATACTCTAAGAGACCAGACGAAAAACTATCATCCTGGTGGCTGGACTCTTTTCCGATCACCTCTGGAATCAAGCGGACTGTCGCATCAATCATGGTCATGGCTGCTAGCTCACCGCCCGTCAGAACATAATCTCCCAGAGAAATCTCATCTGTCACCAAGGTCTTGATCCGTTCATCGTAGCCTTCATAGTGACCACAGATAAAGATCAATTCTTCTTCCTGAGCCAACTCTTCTGCATACCTTTGATCAAAGGTCCGACCAGCTGGATCTAGCAAGATCACGCGCGGGTTCTTTTTCTCAATGGCATCAAAGGCATCAAAGATCGGCTGCGCTCGTAGAAGCATACCTTGCCCACCACCATAGGGCTCATCATCGACGTGGCGTGCCTTCTCCGCATATTCACGAAAATTATGGTAGTTTATCTCTAATAGGCCTTTCTCACGCGCTTTGCCGACGATCGAGTGCTCCAAAGGCGAAAACATCTCTGGAAAGAGGGTTAAAATATCAATCTTCATCGTCTAACCCTTCTAAGATGTCCACATCGACCCGATTACCCGGGATATCGATATTGAGCACCACTGGTGGGATATAAGGCAAGAGAAGGTCTCGTTTGCCTTTGCGTTTGACTACCCAGACATCATTAGCACCTGGTTGCAGGATTTCCTTGATCTGACCGATTAGCTGGTCATTTTCATAAACATCAAGGCCGATGATCTCATGGTAATAAAACTCGCCCTCATCCAAATCCGTCAAGTCTTCTTCCGCAACCTTGAGGCTAAAGCCCTTGAATTTTTCGATGGCATTGATATGGTACATATCCTTAAACTTGATGATGTCGAAGTTCTTGTGCTTGCGGTGGCTAGCAATGGTCACTGTTTGGACGAACTGATCCTTCTCATCAAAGAGGGCCAATTCAGCTCCTTTTTTAAAGCGCTCATCCGCAAAGTCTGTCACAGACAAGACCCGCATCTCTCCTTGTAAGCCTTGGGTATTTACAATTTTCCCAACGTTAAAATAATTCATGATTTCACTACATTCCTCTTTTAATTAATTTATCTTTACAGTTCTCTAATAAGAGTTGCAATTTTTTCCGATTCTGACCAGTGTAGATAGTGGTGGTTTCCACCTAGAATGAGTTTCGTATTTGAATTCCAATATTCTGAATCTCTGTACTCTTTTTCTCTGTACGCCTGACAAAATACGAAAACAGGAATATTATCTGCTAAGGTCAAACTATCAAAATCTTCAGCGGTAATATTTACTGATATCTGAAATCCAGGAACTTGCTTTTCCAATTCTAAGCCCTTTTCTTCCATCAATTCCCAAATCAGTCTATCAGTTTCAGGTTCAAATGTTGCATGAGTTAGTCCCTTAAAATAATTTTCCGGACCACATTCTTCAATCATCCTCATTTGCTCTTCCATTTCTGGATAAGGATTTTTTGAAAAATCAGCAAACATTATATTTTTTGTTGTTGGTTCAATTGCTATCAAAGCTTGACACTTAATTGGTTTACTCAGTAACTTTAAAGCCAAAACACCACTTAAACTATGAACACAAAGTATATAATCGGAAATTTCCAACCCTTTCAGGATTTCGAATACTGCTTCAACAAGATTGTCCAAATTAATTCCTGTTTGACTATGAATCGGACTCCTGCCTGTATTCGGAAAATCAATCGTTAAGTAACCTATTGAGGAAGGAAGTTTTTCAAGGATTGGTAGGAAATTTTCATAACTTGGTATCAAACCAGCACCATTTAAACAAACTAGTATTTTATTTCCCTTTTTATAAGTAACAGAGAGACAACCAATCTTTGTAGTTACTTCAAATCGGTTCATATCAAAATAACTCCTTCTAAACAACAATTCACTTAACATTCTTAGGTTTTATTTTATCACGTTCAATAGATTTTCTCAAATGGACTTTCTTGCTAAAAAGCCTTCCAAATCTTGTTCATGCTGATACTTGATGGCTGCCTTCTTGTCTTTTTCAAAAATGGTCTTCGTTAGGTCGATATGGTTGATAGCTGCAATTGCCACTGTGTAATGAATGATATCTGCCAACTCCTTTGCCAATACCTCGTTTGAATCTTGGACACCTTCTTTTCTACCTGAACGTCCATTTAAAACCTCAGCGACTTCTCCAACTTCTTCCACTAGTTTGATAAAAAGTCCTTCTTCTGTTCTAGATTGTTGATAATGATCAAGTAAGTATTCCTCTAGTTGTCTAACTGTTAAATCTCTCATTCCTTCTCCTTGCAACAAAAAAACGGGACAGAGTCCCGCCTTTTATTTTTCGTCAATAACGATTCTTACTTTTTTATCTTCAGTTGGGACAGAGTAGACAATCGTTCTTATCGCAGAAATGGTGCGACCTTTCCGACCGATCACTCGACCAACATCGCTAGGATCAAGGTCAAGGTGGTACTCCAAGAATTCAGGAGTATCTTCGATCTTGATGGTTAAGGCATCCGGTTGTGAAATCAAAGGTTTCACAATTGCAATAATAAGATTTTCAATCGTATCCATACATCAACCTACTTTTTGATTATTTTGAGAATTTAGAATCGTGGAATTTCTTCAAGACACCTTCTTTTGAAAGGATGTTGCGAACTGTATCTGAAGGTTGAGCTCCATCAGCCAACCATGCAAGAACGCGGTCTTCTTTCAAAGTAACTTGGTTTTCTTCAACAAGTGGATTGTAAGTTCCAACTGTTTCGATGAAACGTCCATCACGTGGTGAACGTGAATCTGCTACGTTGATACGGTAGTAAGGTTTTTTCTTAGAACCCATACGAGTCAAACGAATTTTAACTGCCATTTTTATAAGTCTCTTTTCTATATTTTAATTTTCGGTGAAATAGACAAGCTATTTAGCACATGATCTATTATAACACATTTTATAGACCTGTCAAGAAAAAAACTTGACACTATTAAAAATTTTTTAATCGATCTCAAAGTAATAAGATCCTTCATCTTTGGAATCCGATTCAATCACATAGTTCCCAGAAGGAAGACCGGATACATCCAAGTGCTTCCCTTCAAATTCTTGGCGAGGGAAGTTACCGTAACGGTAAAGGAAAACCCCTTAATTTGGCGGTAGGTAGCATAATCCAAGGTCAGAATCCCTCGAAGATCTGTTTCTCCTATTTTTTCAGCAGCCAGTAAGTCTCTTGCCAATTGATCTTCAAAATCGGGATTTTGGTTTGGTAACTGAAGACGAACCTCGCTTACCTCGAGGCCTTGTTGATGAAATCGCTTTTTTATCTCTTGCTTTAATTGTTGAAATCCTTGAGATTCCGTAAAGGCTCTTTCAAAAAACGGGGCTACTAACCAACTGTTGTAATGTTGAGCCAGTTCTCCTGCCGTGTCATAGTTTTTCCCAGTTTCTTCTTTTGATAGATGAGTCGCATCGGGAAAGTCAAACTGGACCGTCTTTCCCTCAACCCTTTCTTGATAGCTATAGGCATATTCGGTCGACATCCCATGGAGTTTAGCTGCTTTAAAATGTAGGTCTCCTTTAAATCCCGCTTCCTGATAAAAGCCGGAAATTTGCTGTTGGATTTCTTTTTCTTCTTGATTACTAAAATAAAAAAGAAAACAAATCAAGAGAGCGCCCCCTATGAAGTATGCACGAATCAGGTAGCCGATCCATTTCTTGATCCTACCCTTTATTTGTTTTAATTTATTCATTCCTCCATGATAACAAAAAACTAGCCCGAGAGCTAGTTTGTAATGGAATGAAATTTGAACAAAGCTTATTCAGGTTGTTAAAGAGATGCTTATATTTGATGCTCCTCCACATCACCGCTACATTCAATCCAGGGATATTGCTTCATCAGATAGGTCCAAAAATGATGCCACTCCTCTTTCTGATAGCTGATAGCGAGATAGTATTCCTTGTAGTCAAAATCCCTTAACACAAGAAAATACTTAGGAGGAAGAAGTGATTTGTTTCTACCAGAGTACCTACTATAACTATACTTTTGAAATTTCTGAAGTTGGATTTTCCAAATGTCCTCATCTATTCTCAGATAGTCGAAACAAGAGCGATAGGTTATCAAATAACCCTTATATACTAGTAACTTCAACCTCGGTTCACTAAATGTTGATTCCTTCTCTATCTCCAGCAAAGAGATTGATTCGTTCCATTGCTGCGAAAACTCTCTGCCTTTTCTGCTTGTTTTACAAATCAGACGAACAAATTCGAATACTTGCCGAATGAGAATGAAAGAAACCGTGCAGCCTAGCATTATCCACGCTCGAAACCCTTTTCTTTCCTGAACAGTAGCTTGGTCCCAATCCATCCCATTCAATAAGCATAACAAATAGAAAGCTGCACCAGCTAATAGGAGGATATAAGCTAGTTGAATAAGAAATTGAAAAAATAAATTTCTTCTAATCATTTAACCCCGTTTACATCTCCTTCTTTTCAGGTCAATTCCATTTCACCTCTAACTGAAAACAACTGGTATCAGTACTAGGCTAATCTTTTCGCAAGAGAGCCAATAACGCCTCATAAGAATCCACTTCATAAGTCGGCACTGCTGGACTGGTATTTTCTTTATGATTCGGATTGTACCAGACGGTATCAATCCCCGCAGCATTGCCTCCAGCGATGTCCGCCGTCAAAGAATCCCCAATCATGAGAGCTTGTTCCTTAGCAAATCCTGGGATTAGGTTCCCAATTTTTTCGTAAAAGGCCACTTCCGGTTTTTGAGTTCCTAATTGTTCAGAGATGAAGATTTCTTTGAAATAAGGTGTGATGGCTGACTGCTTCAAGCGCCCTTGCTGAATAGCAGTAACGCCGTTGGTAGCACCGTAGATCTGGTAACCTCTTTCTACTAGCTTAGCTAACATGTCTTCTGCTCCTGGGAAAGTCTGTCCCTGTTGACTAATGTAGTCCTGGTAGCGCAAGGCCATCTCTTCACCATCTACTTGTCTTCCAAAATGGGCAAAGGCGATGGCAAACCGGCTGTTAATCAAGTCTTTCTTGCTAATCTTCTTTTGCTCCAAATCTTTCCAGAGGCCTTGGTTCATGGGTTTGTAGTAATCCTTAAAGGCTTGAATATCTTGAACCCCCTGATCTTGGAGAAATTGCGTTAAGGCCACTTCCTCCGCTGTATCAAAGTCCAACAAGGTGTGGTCTAGGTCAAAAAGTAAAAATGTATATGTCATTACAAACGATCCTTCAATTTTTCTACAAATAAATAGGCTGCTGGGCAAGTGAGGGTATTCTTGATAGTCAGATGGTTGATCTGGTAGATTTTCTTGCGATCTGTATGAGGAAATTCTCGGCAAGCCTTGGGACGCACATCGTAGATGGAACAGAGATTATCACCACCCAAGAAAGGGCAAGGCATGGATTTAAAAACCTTATCTCCATCTTCATCGACTTGAAGAAATTCCGCCTCAAAAGCGGGAAGCTTCATCTTGAAATACTTGGCGATGCGCGAGATATCCGCTTCCTTAAAATCGGGACCTAGGGTCTTACAGCAGTTGGCACAGGCTGTACAATCAATTTCTTGAAAGACTTCATCGTGAATCTCTTGGGCTATTTTATCTAGATTTTTAGGAGGCTTCTTTTTCAGATTCGCCAATACCTTGCGGTGCTCCTTTTGTTTTTGAAGCGCTAACTGATGGTATTTTTCTAAGTCAATTTCTTGAGACATAAACTACTTTCTAATTGCTAAATGGATAAGAGCATTATACCATAGAGGCCGTAAAAAAAGATAGATTCATCAATCTATCTTTTTGCATTAATCCGTCACGGCACCTGTTCCATCAAGACTCCAAGTGTTTTCTACATAGGAGGTTAATTGAGCTAATGTTTTTTCATCTCCAAGACAGGCAATGTAATGCATCTTCCCATCTATTTGAAAAAACCAGCAAGTAACATGTCGACCCGACTTAAGAATCATGTTTAATTGGGTGGCTACATTCCCTCCAACTTTGCTAGTAGATCTCCACGATTTTACTACTTTATTTATTTCGTTCAAGTCATTCTCAAATCTTTGAGCCATCACTTCATTAAAATCTTCCTCTTCGGTGACACGCGCTCTTTCTCTGGTAGTAGCGTTCAAAATAATCGCATTATCCACGTTTTTATCTGCGTATTGGATATTATCTCCACCTTCTTCATTTGTATATTTTACCCAATCACTTGGAATATTGACATACCCAAAATCTGCTGATCCAATTCGTTTCGTTTCTGCGAGACTCTCACTATTATCTGATAGTTCTTCCTTTACCTTGCTACTTGATTTTGTTGCTTCTTTCACCACATTCTTGGAGCTAGACGCTGCAGATGATTTACTGGACTCTTTCTTTGGACTGGTACAAGCAGAAAGACTAACAACAGACAAAAACGTAACTGAAGCCAGTAGGAACTTATTTTTCATATTTCTCTCCTTTATGATAGATTATATACACTAGTCTAACATCTTATACTCTATTTTAAAAGGACCATTTAAATTTCTGACCCAAAAAACAAGAACTAATTCAAACTGATGAACTGTTTGAATTAGTCCCTGCTTTCTTAAGGATATACAACCTGAGAGATTCTTTGCTAACCAGGCTATAAGAAGTTGATTATTACAAGATGCTGTGCTTTATCACAGCTTCTCAAATTTCATCTATCAGCAATTGAAAATTGGTGACAATGAAAGCAACTTCCTCACGAATGCATTAGGCATTTGGACCTTTCTCATCCAAACTCCAAGTTTCCTCAATGTAAGGAATAAATTGAGCCAAGGTTTCTGGATCCCCTTCAAAAGACATCAAGTATACCTTATCATCCTTTTGGAAGACCCAAGTAATGAGGTACTGTCCAGATTTAAGGATAATATTGAGCTGCAAGGCTTCATTCCCTGAGACAGTGGTCTTCGCTCCCCACATTTTCTCTACTTCTTTGTTGTCATTCCAATAGTAAGCAATTCGGTTCGCAATCAACTCTGCGTTGAAGACTTCCCCTTCACCGACATTTGCTTTCTCTTTGGTATACCCGTTCATGGTAACGATGTTGTAGGCACTTCCATCCGTAAATTGAATGCTGTCTCCACCATCTATATCTGTAAATTTAATCCACTTGCTTGGGATATCGATATAACCATAATCTGGAGAACCAACCCGTTTGGTTTCGACAGAACTCTTGGTATCATCCGATGATTTGATTCTACCTTGCTAGAGGTTTTTTTACTAGAGGATTTTTTGCTCTTTTTTACCACCTCAGTGGAACTAGATTCAGATGACAATGGTTTTCTAGACTCTTTTTTAGGTGTGCTACAAGCTACAAGGGCAACAGCTGATAAGACCGAGACGGTCGCTAGTAGGAACTTATTTTTCATCTTTCCTCTCCTTTGTGATGGGTTTTGATACATCTAGTGTATCACGTTCAATGAAGATTTGAAAGCGCTATTTGTCTAGTCCGATACAAAAACGCCCCTAGCGGGACGTTTGATTTGTTCGAATATTTCAAAGAGAAGCTTACTCCTCATCCATTGACAGAACTGACAAGAAGGCTTCCTGTGGTACTTCTACAGATCCGATAGCTTTCATCCGTTTCTTACCGGCTTTTTGTTTTTCAAGAAGCTTCCGTTTCCGTGAGACGTCCCCACCATAACACTTGGCCAAGACGTTCTTACGAAGAGCTTTGATATCTGTACGTGCAACGATCTTATGACCAATGGCTGCTTGGATAGGCACTTCAAACTGTTGACGAGGGATAATTTTCTTAAGCTTCTCAACGATTAATTTACCACGTTCATAGGCAAAGTCCTTGTGAACGATAAAGCTGAGGGCATCGACGGTATCGCCATTGAGAAGGATATCCATTTTAACCAATTTAGAAGGACGGTATTCAGACAACTCATAGTCAAAGCTTGCATAGCCACGAGTAGAGGATTTCAATTTATCAAAGAAATCAAAGACAATTTCCGCCAGTGGGATTTGATAGATGACATTAACCCGATTTTCATCGATATAGTCCATGGTCACAAAGTCCCCACGTTTGCGTTGAGCCAATTCCATGACAGCTCCGACAAACTCTTGCGGCACCATGATTTGCGCTTTGACATAAGGTTCTTCGATCGAAGCGATCTTGGTTGGATCTGGGAACTCAGATGGGTTGGACACATCTAGCACTTCTCCGTCTGTCAAATTGACCTTATAGATTACAGACGGCGCTGTCATGATCAAGTCAATATTGAACTCGCGCTCCAAGCGTTCCTGGATAACGTCCATATGAAGGAGACCCAAGAAACCACAACGGAAACCAAAACCAAGGGCTTGAGATGTTTCAGGCTCAAATTGAAGACTAGCGTCATTTAATTGCAATTTTTCCAAGGCTTCCCGAAGATCGTTGTATTTGTTTGATTCGATTGGGTAAAGACCGGCAAAGACCATTGGGTTCATTTGCTTGTAACCATGAAGGGGCTCGCTAGCAGGATTGGACGCCAAAGTCACAGTATCACCGACACGAGTGTCCGCAACAGTCTTGATAGATGCTGCAATATAACCAACATCTCCTGTCGCAAGGAAATCACGACCAACCGCTTTAGGAGTAAAAATCCCTACCTCTGTCACATCAAAGGTCTTGCTATTGCTCATCAACTGGATGGTGTCGCCAGGCTTCACCATACCATTAACCACCCGAACTTGAAGGATAACTCCACGATATGGGTCGTATACTGAGTCAAAGATCAAGGCTTGCAATGGAGCAGCAACATCCCCAGTAGGAGCTGGAACTTTCTCGACGATTTGTTCCAAAATCTCTTCAATCCCGATACCAGCCTTGGCTGAAGCTAGGACTGCCTCACTGGCATCCAGACCAATGACGTCTTCTACTTCTGTTCGTACCCGTTCTGGATCTGCAGCTGGCAAGTCGATTTTGTTAATGACTGGAAGAATTTCCAAATCATTATCCAGCGCCAAGTAAACATTGGCTAAAGTCTGGGCTTCAATCCCTTGAGCCGCATCCACTACAAGAATGGCTCCCTCACAGGCAGCCAGCGAACGAGAAACCTCATAAGTAAAGTCCACGTGTCCCGGTGTGTCAATCAAGTGGAAGATATAGGTTTCCCCATCTTTAGCCGTGTAATTCAACTCGATGGCATTAAGCTTGATGGTAATCCCACGTTCCCGTTCTAGGTCCATGCTATCCAAAAGCTGGGCTTGCATTTCCCGACTAGAAACGGTCTCAGTTTTTTCTAAGATTCGGTCCGCCAAGGTTGACTTTCCGTGGTCAATATGGGCGATAATGGAGAAGTTCCGAATCTTCTCTTGTCGTTTCTTTAATTCTTCTAAATTCATTTTTTCATCCTTATAAAACTCTTCAGTATATTATAACAAAAAAGATAGGCCTTTGCCTATCTTAATCCATTATTTTCAAAAATCGCTTCTGTGTTTTATTTCCTTCATAACCTATATGTTCATAAAAAACATGGGCATCTTTACGATGAGAGGCAGAACTCAAACGAATAAAGGAATAGTTATGAGTTCGAGCAAGAGCTTCAACTCGCTCCATCAATTGCCGACCAATCCCACGTCCTTGAGCAGATGGGAAAACAGCAAGTCCTAAAACATTTAAACCCGGATCGCTATATATACTCTCATAGACTTCTGCTTCGACATAGCCTAAAATACTTCCAGTTTGGTCCTCTTCGTAAACAAAGCAAAAAGTGACCCGAATCTGGCTGTTTGAATTTATCGATCTGAGCTGTTACTTTCTCAAGGGTCGAATCATACCCCAATGCCTGGTGGCACAAATCACGAATTTGACCTGCATCTTTAATTTGAACGGTCCGAATCATACTTTTACCTCCATGAAGTCTTTTCCTTTATTTTAGACCTTATACCTAAAAATATCAAGTTTTAAAATATATTAATAGAATATATTGTGTTTCTATTTAATTCGAATTAAAATAATTAATGAACAATAAAGGATTTCTATTTACTTTTTCGATTTAATTCGCTATAATGAATTGTAATGTAAAAAGGAGGTGAAGCTCTTGGCAAGAGGACGTGGAAAAGCAAGCCCACAAGATAAAGAGGCTTTGCGCATTATTTCCGAAAAAATAAGAGAACTATTAAAGGTTCAGAATAAGAAACAGGTCGATTTATCTCGTACTACTGGTATCCCAGCTAGTACCTTGACTGGCTATGTAAAAGGGACTTCTCTCCCAGTCAGTGAAAACTTAGAAAAGATTGCTAGTTTCTTTGAAATCCCCATCTCTGACCTAGATCCTCGTTATGGACAACCAGATACCTTGGAGGATTCTAAGATTGAGTTTATCTATAAGCAACTGGATGAGGATTTTCAAGATTCACTCTTAGAGGAAGCCAATCGCTTGTTGGTTTTACAGGCTGAACGGAAACGTATCGAGAAAAAATACACACCATATACGGTCTTCGATAGTTATGCTGCAAGTCAAAGTGCTTCTAAGGGAGATTTGGTTTGGTTTGATCAAAAACTGGCCTATGATCTAGCACTTTGGATTCATACAGACTCGCTGGAACCTAAATATCCAAAGGGATCTGTTGCCCTAATCAAGCAAACTTTCTACGATACTGCTGGTGCCATCTATGCTATTGAGTACGATGGGCAAACCTTGATCAAGCGTGTCTTTCGTGAAGCACAAGGGATTCGTCTCGTTTCTCTCAATAAAAAGTACAGTGATAAGATTATTCCTTTAGAAGAGGAACCGAGAGTCATCGGAAAAGTCATTGCTAGCTTTCTACCAGCTAAGGAGGATGAGCTATGATTCGATTAGTTGCTATTGATTTAGATGGGACACTTTTATCACCAGACAAAACCATTAGTCCTGCTAATAAGCAGGCTCTTTTGGATGCTGAAGCTGCTGGTGTAAACGTCGTCATCTGTACAGGTCGCCCTCTCTCTGGTGTTCGTCCAATTTTTGAAGAAATCGGCTTCAAAAGTAATCACTCCTACTCTGTGATTAATAATGGTTGTACAACTGTTAAATCATCAGATTGGTCTGTTATCAGTTATGATGCCTTATCTGAAGAAGATTTGGTTTATCTCGATCAACTGACTCAGGAGATCCATCCTCAATTAAGTTTATTCGATTTAAATCGCTATATCATTTTGAATCGAAAACCTTCTGAAATAGCTAAAATGGATGCTAGCATCGTTTCTGCAGTCCCCGTGTCACTTGCCCTAGAAGAAATTCTTGAGGCACAACCGATTTTCCAAGGAATGTTTATCGATCAGAAAGAGCAGATTGATGTCTTTCAAGAAACCTATGAAGAAGTATTAGCCCAGCGCTTCCACACTATTCGCTCCCAACCGATCTTATTTGAGATCCTTCCTAAAGGGGTAAATAAAGCGACCGGCTTAAAGGCACTGGCTGAATACTTGGGAATACCAAGGCAAGAGGTCATGGCTATCGGGGATGAGAACAACGATATTGAAATGATTGAGTACGCGGGTCTTGGAGTTGCTATGGGCAATGCTCCAGCTGCTATCAAAGCCTTGGCTGATGTTACTACAACTTCTTACGAAGAAGACGGTGTCGCTACTGCTATCAAGCGTTATGTTTTACAAGCTCAGAACTAGAAAGGAAAAACAGATGAAATACCCAACATTATTAGAACGATTTTTAACCTATGTCAAAGTCAATACTCGCTCTGATGAGACTTCAACAACAACTCCTAGTACAGCGTCTCAAGTAGAGTTTGCAAAGAAGGTACTACTCCCTGAAATGGAACGAGTTGGATTACAAAATGTCTATTATCTTCCAAACGGTTTTGCTATTGGAACTCTTCCAGCAAACGATCCAAGTCTCACACGTAAAATTGGCTTTATCTCCCATATGGATACAGCTGATTTCAATGCTGAGAATATCCGCCCACAAGTCATCGAAAACTATGATGGTGGCACTATTGCGCTTGGTGATTCTGGTTATTCGCTAGATCCTGCTGACTTTGCTAACCTTCATAACTACAAAGGTCAAACCTTGATCACTACTGACGGTATGACACTTCTTGGTGCAGATGATAAATCAGGGATTGCTGAGATTATGACAGCCATCGAGTACTTGACTGCTCACCCTGAAATCAAACACTGCGAAATCCGTGTTGGATTTGGACCGGATGAAGAAATTGGAATTGGGGCAGATAAATTTGATGCAGAAGACTTCGATGTAGACTTCGCTTATACAGTGGACGGTGGTCCTCTTGGTGAATTGCAATACGAAACCTTCTCTGCTTCAGGAGCTGAAATTACCTTCAAAGGCCGTAATGTTCACCCAGGAACTGCTAAGAACCAAATGGTGAATGCACTCCAGTTAGCCATTGACTTCCACAATCAACTCCCTGAAGAAGACCGCCCTGAAAAAACGGATGGCTACCAAGGGTTCTACCACTTGATGAATGTGGATGGAACTGTTGAGGAAGCGCATGCTAGCTACATCATTCGTGACTTCGAGACAGAGAATTTCGAAGCTCGTAAAGCCATGATGGAAGACATCGCAAACAAGATGAACCAAGAACTTGGTGCCGAACGTGTACTTTTGACACTTAAAGACCAGTACTACAACATGAAACAAGTCATCGAGAAAGACATGACACCAGTCAACTTGGCTAAGGAAGTCATGGAAGATTTGGGCATTACGCCGATCATTGAACCTATTCGCGGTGGTACAGACGGTTCTAAGATTTCCTTTATGGGAATTCCAACTCCAAACCTTTTCGCTGGTGGCGAAAATATGCATGGTCGCTTTGAATATGTCAGCCTTCAAACCATGGAACGTGCAGTGGATACCATCATCGGAATTGTTAGCCATTCCTAATCCAGTGTTTTGTTTTTAAAATTTCTTCTGTTAAAACAACCAAAGAATTTCAGATAAAATATTTAATCTACTTTGGAAACTTTCCTTAGGTGAGTACGGACGTCAGCGAACTTCGAAGAAGTTCCATGACTTAGTTTTTGAGCCTAAGGTCTCAAAACTCTCGATTGCCTGAAACAAAAATTGTTTCAGGCACTTTTCTCACTGCGGAAAGTTTTTAGAACTACTTAACTGTATCAAAAAAATGAGCTCATGTTTTTTTAAATAGTCAGCTAACTATTTTTATATAATAAACAGTATGTTTTTATCCTAAAAGAGCTTCGGTTATCTTGACCGAAGCTCTTATTCTATTCATCCAAATATACTACCTGACCAAACTGGCTGTTAATCTGGTTTTGGTAAGTCTCATAAATTGAGAGAGGGATTCGCAAGCAAGTATCTGCTTCATGTCCTGCAAAAGGACGATGTGTCAGAAGGGCTACTTTTCTTCCCTTTTCATGCTCCTGCTTCAAGCAATCTATCAGTCTAAGAATCTGGCTCGAATCTTCTGGAGCGCCTTGATCAACCAATAAGCTCCATTGACTCCAATCTGGCACCTCATCTTCGCCACAGATCGAATTATAATAAGAAACCTTTTCACCAACTTGACCGAATCCAGCTGTTAAATCCAAAGAACGTAATTTAGCTCAGGACATAGTTGCTCCTTCTCTTGTCGCTCATACAAGTAAAGATTATATAAAAACTGGAGATAGAACGGATCCATTCGACTCAGGTCACTCACTTCTTCCCTTTCGAAGCCTCGATGAAAAGCTTCTAAGATAGATGAAAAGCGATATGGCATTCGTTTGGCGATCCGTTGGATGAGTTCATCGTCCGAAATCTCTTTTAGAATATGCTTAGGCCATTGATTCGAACCGAAATTTTCAACAGCTTGCTGATAGGCTTCTTCCAAACTACTACCAAAACCATGAATTGCACCAACTGAATGAATTTGTGTATTGAGAACTTTTGTCACCTTTTCCATTGGAAAGACGGGTAGTTTAAAGAAAATACGATCTAGAGTGGGTTCAAACAGGGCTGTAAGACCCTTCATCGTAGGATGAGGAAGGTCCAAAAGGTGGTCGCCTAATTTTAAGCATAAGGCCTGGTAGTAAATCGAATAACCTAAGGCCATGGACATGGTCGAGAAGGAATCCGAAGCAAAAGGATTGACCTCAAGAATATAGAATTGGTAACTCTTTGGATCTAGCGCAAACTTGATGGAGGTCGCTCCAACCAATCTCAGATGTCGAACAATCGACAAAGCCGCCTCCCGCAAGGTCTGGTGCTCTGTATCCGTCAAGGTCAGGCTAGGGATGACTTGATAGGAATCACTGGAATGGATCCCCACCGGGTCTACACTCTCAATATTTCCCGCAAGATAATAATTATCCTGTCGATCTCGGACTACGACATATTCCAACTCCTTGAAACCAACTGTCGAGAACTCCAACAAACACTGACCTTGTGGCGATACTTCTAGCCCATTTTCGACAGCCTCACATAAATCATCCAAGTTATTAGCGATCCGACGGCCTTGCCCATGCTTGCTGGCAAGTGGCCAAACAACAATAGGAAATTGAATCTGCTCCGAAAACTCAATGGCCTCTCTGACTGTCGAAACCAAGGAAGAGGAAGGAACTTGATAACCCAAGTCCTGTAAAAATGACTTTTGGTCTGCCTGATGGTAAAAGGCTCTGTACTGCCGAAGCGAAGTTCCTAGAGTACGGATCTTGTGCTCCTTAAGAAACCCAATTTCCTCCAATCGGAATAATAAGCCAAGGAGTTGCTTGTCCGCAAAAGACAGTAGTAAGTTTCTTGTATTTGTTGCTAGAAGGGCTTCTTTTAGACTATCCAACTTTAAACGAATAACGGAAACAGCATCTCCAGCTTCTTTGGTAATCTCGTTCTCATCTCCACAATAGAGGATTTCTGTTTGGTAGCCACGTTCTTTTAATAAGGGACAAGAAGTGAGTGCTCCAAGCAAACTGACATCATTGAAGGATTCTGCACACAAAAGTGTTACTTGATTCATGACCATAACTCCTCCCTTCTTTCGTCTAATTTACTTTCAATCAGATCCATAAATTCATCATAGAAATAGAGACTTTCTCTTGGTCCTGGACTGGACTCAATATGATAGAGGACACCAATCAAGGGAAGATAGCGGTGACGAAAAGCCTCGATAGAGTGATCATGAAGCTCCTCATGGGTAATCAGAAAATCACGTGGAAGGGTATCACGTTCAATGTTGTACTGGTGATTCTGGCTAGTAATTTCGACCTTCCCAGTAGCAACCTCTTTTACTGGAATGTTGAGTCCTCGATGAGGCCTTTTTAGGTTGTTGAGGCTCCCTCCGTGGGCAAGGGCCAGTAATTCTGCCCCCAAGCCGATTCCCATAATCGGTATATGAGGGTCAATTTTAGCAATGACCTGGCAAATACTATCAATATGATGGGGATTCCCTGGACCACTGGATAGAATGATCCCATCCGGCTGCAAATCCTTCAATTCTTTCAATTTAAGGGAATAAGGAACGACCGTTACATTACATCCTCTCGCGATTAATTGACGTAAAACCGAATGACGCAAGCCCAGATCGATCAAGACAATACTCTTACCAAATCCTGGTGCTGCATAAGGTGTTTGGTCGATACTTGACGGACTTGGTCAAAAGGTAGGACGGTTGCCCGAAGTTGATCTAGGATATGCTCAATCGCATCCCCTTCATTAACCACTGTAGCCTTCATACTCCCATACTTAGAAACAATTTTAGCCAGCCTTCTGGTATCGACTCCTTGAATCCCTGGAATGTTGTGTTTCTTAAGATATGTATCCAAGGACAACTGTCTGCGCCAATTACTGGGATGGCTCGCTAATTGGTTCACTACCACAGCTAGACAACCTGGAAAAATCGATTCGTAATCATCTCGATTGATTCCTGTTGTTCCAATAACTGGAAAAGTAAAGGCTAAAATTTGACCCTTATAGGATTGATCGGTAATCAATTCTTGATAACCCGTCATGGCAGAATTTAAGACCAATTCCCCACTGACATAGGTATCAGCTCCAAAACCAGTTCCTTCAAAAACCGTCCCATCTTCTAATACTAAGAGACGTTTTACCATAAATTCTCCTTACAGACTCCAAAAAGAAAAGTGAGAAAAGACCACCTTTTTGTAGACTCTCTCACTTCTCCTTTCTATTTTCTAACTCTATTATTTCCGTCCAGCTAAAACCGCTTCGATGATAGCCATGCGGACAAAGACACCGTTGGTCATTTGCTCCACGATGCGTGATTTAGGAGCTTCTACCAAGTGATCAGCAATCTCCACATCACGGTTTACTGGAGCTGGGTGCATCAAGATAGCTGAATCTTTCATACGATCATAGCGTTCTTGTGTCAACCCATGCAAACGATGGTAGTTCTCTTTTGAGAAGAGAGACTCATAATCATGACGCTCGTGTTGCACACGGAGGAACATCATGACATCAACCTCTTCGATCACTTCATCAATCGTCACAAAGGTTCCGTATTCTTCAAACTCTGCACTTCTCCACTCGTCTGGACCAGCAAAGTAAAGGGTTGCTCCTAAGCGTTTCAAGATTTGCATATTTGATTTTGCCACCCGTGAGTGATCCAAGTCACCAGCGATACAAACCTTAAGTCCATCAAAGTGACCAAACTCTTGATAGATGGTCATCAAGTCTAGTAAACTTTGGCTTGGGTGTTGACCAGATCCATCTCCCCCGTTGACAATAGAGGCTGTGATAGTTGGACTTTCAATCAATTGCTTGTAGTAGTCTACTTCTGGGTGACGGATGACGCAGATATCAACTCCGAGAGCTGACATGGTCAAAATGGTATCGTACAGAGTTTCACCCTTGTTTACAGAGCTCGTTTTCACATCAAAGTCAAGGAGGTCACAACCTAATTTCAACTCAGCCACTTCAAATGCTTTGTGCGTACGTGTTGATGACTCAAAGAAGAGGTTAGCCACGATATGTTGCTCATCATAATGAGCTTTTGCTCCATTTTTTTAAACTCAATACCACGCTTAATCAAGGCCATAACTTCTTCGTTTGATAAAGCTTCCATTGAGACAAGGTTTTTAAGTGCGATTTGATTTGTAGACATGTTGTAACTCCATTCCAAAGATATGCATATGTGAAAACAATACAGGAAGCTTCCTCAGTCACTCCTGTATATAGCGACGATTTGAAAACTACCTTATTCACTCACCTCGATCAAGATGCGATCTTGACCATCCAGCTCAGTCATCTCGACAATGATTTCCTCTGATCGACTTGTTGGAATGTTCTTTCCAACATAATCTGGTCGGATCGGTAATTCTCTATGACCACGATCCACTAGGACTGCCAGGCTGACACGCGATGGACGTCCACGACTGACAAGATTATCGATGGCTGCTCGAATGGTCCGACCTGTATAAAGGACATCATCAATCAGGATGACATCTTTGCCAGTAATATCTACTGGTAAAACGGTTGAATCTTCTGTTACTTTGATATCATCACGGAAAGGCTTGGTATCCAATTCACAGACTGGAACTTCTATTTGTTCTAGCTGTGCTAACCTTTCTTTGATGCGATTGGCAATGAAAACGCCACGAGTTTTGATCCCTACCAAAACAATTTGGCTCAGATCCTTATTCCGTTCGATGATTTCATAAGTGATGCGAGTAATCGCTCGCTTCATGGTCAAATCATCAACGACTTCTTTGATCTTCATCTTTTCCTCCTAATTGATAGAAAAAAGCCTCCCTTTTCAAGGAGGCTTCAGAAAAATATCAAGAGATAAGATCTAGAACGCATCTAGTTCACCCCTTATTTTGATCAGACTCCTTGCCTGCCTCACGGGACAGGATTAAAGGACTATTTAATTATCCATACTATATCACAGTTTATAGTGGGATGCAAGAAAAAACTTATTATTTTCTACGAATGTTCGGATTTACATCCACAAATCTTTTATTTAATGATGATCTATTCCTTTTTTCCCAATCTTCTTCAAGGCAAACAAGCCACATCCAGCTAGTAAATAAGCGACAAAAATGATGGTCGCCATCTTAACCACATAAAGCCAACCAAAACGATTGACATTGATAAAGAAATAAGGAAAAGGACTGTCTTTTGCCCCTGGAACTGGCCACTTAAGAACCAAACCGTTGAGAAGAGCAAAGACCATATAGAGCAAGGGAAGCAAGGTCCAAGCTAACGGATCCGACTTACGGTACTGTTTGGGTTTATCAATGACCAGGGTATCAAAGAAAAACATCAAAGGAACAATGTAATGACAGAGGAAGTTTTCCAAACGGTAAAACTTCTCAGGTGTCGCGATCGGTGCTAGCATAAAGTGGTAGATGACACAGGTGATCATGATAGACATGGTGACACCACCCTTCAAGCGAAGGTAGCCCTGGGTTTGGGTCGAACGACCACGAAGCATGCGCCAAACCATATCTCCCATGAAGAACATGACCAACATATTAGACAATATGGTGTAATAAAGCATCATCCCAAAGCCACCATGCTTGGTCAGTTGCAGATAAACACCGATGACACTTAAGATAAACAATAGAAAACGATAACTAAACAATAGTTTGAATTTCATAGTATTCTCCTGAAAGAAAAGGGCTAAGCCCTTCTTCTTATTCTTAAATCTTCTTCACAAATTCTGATTTGAGTTTCATTGCGCCAAATCCATCAATCTTACAATCAATGTTGTGGTCGCCTTCAACAATGCGAATGTTTTTCACGCGCGTTCCTTGTTTCAAATCTTTTGGTGCACCCTTGACTTTCAAGTCTTTGATTAAGGTGACAGTATCCCCATCAGCCAATTTGTTTCCATTGGCATCAATCGCAACGACACCATCTTCTTCAACGACTTCAGCTGGGTTCCATTCATAAGCACATTCTGGACAGACCAAGAGGGCTCCATCTTCATAGACATATTCTGAATGACATTTTGGACAGTTTGGTAAGTTATTCATTTCAATCTCCTTAGCAAAATTAACTCCCATAGTATACCATGAAAGGGAAATTTTGACAAATACTGCTATACTGTAGCATTTTGTATAAAACAGGAGGCAACTCGGCCTCCTAGAATCGATGATAAAGCTTAAACTTCTTGTAATTCCTGAATGTCTCGAATCACGCGCACGCCTGCTTGACTCTTATTCTGTAATTCTTCGTCCGAGTATTGCAAGGTATTGATCAAGATACTTTGCATGCCGATACTTTTCGCCACAGCCACATCTGTAGTGAAGTCATTCCCTACCATGACCGTTTTATTCGGATTCAACTGGTGATCTTTGATGACTTTCACGAGAAATTCGCGCTGAGGTTTGCGAATCCCTGCATCAGACGACAGATAAATGTCGTGGAAAATCTCTCTCAAGCCAACTAAATCAATCTCTGGGTTGGTAAAGTCCGCTTGCGCATTGGATAAGAGATAAATCCGACACCCTGCAACCTTCATATCTTCTAAGACTTCTTTCGTATACGGATAGAGCTCCAATCGTTTACGAGAGAGGACACGGAAGGTCCGAGCAATCAAGCGTCCCCACTCTTTGAGATGATGGACACTGGCTCCTGTTGGATGACTCTCTAGATAGAGTTGAACGAAAATCACGGTCAAGTCTATCTCCGGATAAGTGACCTTTTTTTCCTTAGCGATACCTTCCTCCGCTTGCTTCACCAACTCCTTATAGCGGACTTGCAAACTTTCCCCAGTATAATGAGCTCCATAGGACTGGTAGATTTGGGCCATGGTCTCCCACAAAACTGGACTCGACTCATCGGTTTCGATATCGACTAAGGTTCCATAAATCAAAGATATAGTTTTTAAATGCGTACTTTTGCTGATTCATCTCTTTCTCCCGTTACAAACATGGTAAAGGTGGCCTTACAGACATTGGCACCTTCCTGATTAGTAATATCGACATCGACAACCCGAGTTGTCCGCCCACTGTGGACACATTCCCCGTGAATCGTTAGGACATCTCCTAGGCGCCCTGCTTTCAAATAATTGATGGAAGACTGCAAGGTCACACCATCTACTCCCTGTGAAATAACGACCAAGCCACTGATCTGGTCACACAAGGTAAAGAGATAGCCACCGTGCGCGTTTCCATAATAATTAAGTGATGATTCAACGACCTTGGTTGTCACAACAACATGGCCATCTCTCATGGTTTTGATCTCGTAATTTTCAAATGCAGCAATGGCATCAAAGTGAAAATCCTTCATGTTAAAACCTCTTCCCTCTATATAAGGTATTCCTAAACTCTTCCATCATACTATTTTTTTCCACTTCTTACAAGAATAAGAAAAGAGCTGGTGTACCCAACTCCTTAATAGCGAAATTTTTCCCAACCATCATCTGTCCGTTTACGATAGTAGTACTCGGATAAGTCTGGATCCTCCATCACTTCTAGCAGAGGAAGCATGTCGTAGGACAAGTCCAACTTTTCTAATTGATCCTTCTCAACCCAAGAAACTTCTCCTTCATCAGACGATCTTAGCTGGCCTGTAAATTCTGTCGCTTTGTAGCAAAAGACGATGTAGCGGATGCCATCCTCTAACTGCCAGTTTTTTACAGCGACTAATCGGGGGTTGAAAATGGTGAGGCCAGTTTCTTCTTTAATCTCACGGATAACTGACTCGACCAGACTCTCGCCTTCTTCAATATGGCCACCTGGAAAAGCATAGCCAGCCCAGTGAGTCTTTTCAGGTGAGCGGTATTGGAGGACGACCTTCCCATTTTCAAGATCTTCGACCATGCAAAGATTGCACAGTATAGTAGGCGTTGTGCGTGACATATATTTCCTTTCTATGATATTGACAATTAATCAATATAAACTTTTTTCTTTATCTCTTTTTTCATCACAAACGGATTTACCAGCTCATGGTATTCATCGAAGGCATCTAAAAGGGAACCTCTCTGAAAGACAATTGACTTCTCTTTTAAATAATATTCCGAGTGTATCGTTACTGAACCATGACCATCAAAACTAAAGAAAAACACAATGAATAATACTAAGATTAGGCTAGCAAAGAAACTAAACAGTAGCCCCACTACATTCTTCCAATTGACTGCGTGAGTTCGATAAAAGCGATACCAGATATGACAAAAAACTATCACAGCTCCTAGATATAACCAAGGATTCCACAAGAGCGGAGTAAAGGCGTAACCATTGTAGCCTAATACAAAGTTAGCAAAAACAAAAAGTAAAAGAATTAGATACAGGATCCTAAACAGATTCAAATACTTTCCCATAATTAACCTCTCCTATGTAAACATTGGTCGAGATTTAAAATAAAACGAATAGCGTGCTCCCCTTAAATAATGATCAACAGAATATGGACGGCCAACCGTAGCCAATGATCAATCAGAGGCGTATCCGGATCACTATTTTTACTATCCAAGAATAGGCTGAGAGATAACAAAAGTAAAAGAATGGCAATGATCAATCTCAGAGAGAGCATCACGCCCCCAATAGCAAGAGCAGCTAGAAAGCCAAAAAATGGCAACGGACTAAATAAAAATGACAATAAACTGAAATAGAGCATAAATGAAGAGAGTATCAATAAGCCGTAAACAATCAACTTAGTAAAAATTGAGACTCTTTTACCTTCTCTTTTCATTTTTGATAGTGAATAAATGACATAGATCATATAGATAAAAAGTAGCATATTGAATCATTCCTATGTTTTATAGATTATTTTAATAGTTTAACCAAAAGCCAATCAAAATACAACTAAAGACACTAACTTATCAGTAGTCTCCTGTCTCTGATCAAAGTTTCTTGACTTCTGCTGCTACCTTTTGAAGATGCTGTTCCCGCATGCTAGCGGTGTTCACATCTCGTCCGACTTCACCCAAGATGCAGACACGCTTGGTTTTAATCCCACAGTGGTTCAAGACGGCATTTTTCAAAACAGAGATACCATAACTATCAGGAATGTTGAGAGGGCCTGAAAAGATCTTGTACCACCAAGTAGGCGCCATCGAAGTCGCATAAATACTAGCCGTTTTGCCTTTGAGTAACTTCTTAAATTGCTTGCCTCTCAGGTAATTCCAGATAAAGCTTCCCTGATCATTGGCCGAGTATGCAATCCAGGTGTGAAGACCCGATCAATCCAACCTTTCATAAGGCTCGGCATACTACTCCACCAGATGGGATAGACAAAGATCAGGTGATCCGCCCACTGGATCCATTCTTGAGAACGAAGGATAAAGGAATCTTCCTCCATCCGCTTTCGATAACCATAGCGAAGAACAGGATCAAAGTCCTCTTCATTGAGATTGATCACTTTAAGCTCGTGGTGCTTTAAGTCAATAGTTTCGACAATGGTTTGAAAAATAGCCTGACAGTAACTTTCCTTATCCGGATGCCCATTGATGACTAGAATTTTCATACTTTCCCTCCTTTTAATCCAACGCCTTGACTTCCAACATCATATCGCGGATTTGCGCTGCTAACTCAAAGTCAAGCACTTCGACGGCTTCTTGCATCTGGCCTTGCAACTTCTTGACCAGTTCCTTGCGCTCTTGGCGGTTGAGACTGGTGATATCTACTTCCTTGTCTTCTTCCTTAGCTACCGCCTTGGTAACAGAGATGAGGTCACGGATTTCCTTCTTAATAGTTTGTGGCACAATACCGTGTTCTTCATTATAAGCCATCTGGATTTTACGACGACGGGCTGTTTCATCGATGGCTTTTTGCATAGACTGAGTCATGGTGTCCGCATACATGATCACGTGCCCCTCACTATTACGGGCTGCACGACCAATGGTTTGAATAAGGCCACGTTCATTACGGAGAAAACCTTCCTTATCCGCATCGAGGATGGCAACTAGACTCACTTCCGGTACGTCAATCCCTTCCCGAAGAAGGTTGATTCCGACCAAGACATCAAAGACACCCAAACGCAAATCACGGATAATCTCCGTCCGCTCCAAGGTCTTAATGTCCGAGTGCATGTATTTGACCTTGACCCCCATTTCCTTGAAGTAGTCGGTCAAGTCTTCTGCCATCTTCTTGGTCAGAGTGGTGACAAAGGTCCGCTCACCACGTTCTACACGCGCATTGATTTCACCCAAGAGATCGTCCATTTGTCCCATGGTAGGGCGCACTTCCACCTCAGGATCGAGAAGACCGGTCGGACGAATGATCTGCTCGATGATGGTATCGGTTTGTTTCATCTCATAATCACCCGGTGTCGCAGACACATAGACGATCTGGTGGACATGGCTTTCAAACTCCTCCCGACGCAGTGGCCGGTTGTCCAAGGCAGATGGCAAACGGAAACCATAGTTGACCAGCATCTCCTTGCGCGAGCGGTCTCCATTGTACATGCCCTTGATCTGTCCCATGGTCATGTGACTTTCATCGATCATGATGAGGAAATCTTCTGGGAAGAAGTCAAGAAGGGTGTAAGGCGGCTCTCCTTCACTCCGGCCATCCATATGCCGAGAGTAGTTTCAACCCCATTGGTGTAGCCCATCTCCCGTAGCATTTCAATATCATACTCGGTCCGTTGTTTCAAGCGTTGAGCTTCTAGGAGTTTTCCTTCTTTTTCAAAGACCTTCAACTGCTCCTCAAGTTCCGCTTGAATTTTGGCGATGGCCACTTCCATATGGTCATCATTGGTCACGAAGTGAGTGGCTGGGAAAATTGCCAAGTGGTCCACATTTCCCAGAACCTGGCCTGTCAAAGCTTCAATCTCCCGAATCCGCTCAATCTCGTCCCCGAAAAACTCCACCCGGAAGGCATGTTCATCACGCGAAGCTGGGAAAATCTCTACCACATCTCCACGAACACGGAATTTCCCCCGTTGAAAGTCGATGTCATTGCGCTCAAACTGGATGTCCACCAGGTCATTGAGCAGTTTATCACGAGAAATCTCCAGACCTGGACGCAGGCTCACCACGCTATCGGCATATTCCTTCGGCGAACCCAAACCATAAATACAAGAGACGGAAGCTACAACGATGACATCGTTACGCTCTAACAAAGCTGAGGTTGCTGAGTGACGAAGCTTGTCAATCTCATCATTGACCGAGCTATCTTTTTCAATATAGGTATCACTCGATGGCACATAGGCTTCAGGCTGGTAGTAATCGTAGTAAGAGACGAAATACTCGACAGCATTCTCTGGAAAAAATTCCTTGAACTCCCCATAGAGCTGACCTGCAAGCGTTTTATTGTGGGCGATGACCAGGGTCGGCTTATTGACTTGGGCGATGACCTGGCTCATGGTATAGGTCTTCCCAGTACCAGTCGCCCCCATCAGGATTTGCGCCTTCTCACCACCCTCAATGTTATCCACCAACTGTTCAATGGCCTGCGGTTGATCCCCAGACGGTTGGTATTTGGATACAAGTTTAAATTTGTTATTTACTTTTCTATCTATCATGACCGTTCCTTTCGTTTATATAGTCATTCATTTCTTGGTCTGAGAAAACCTCTCCTCTATCCACGGCAATTCGTATGATTTGGTTCTTTGCAACATATTTTCTCTTCTTTGGTAACTGAAAACCGAGCTTTTTATCGTATTTGATGGCCGTCTCACTATCTTTGAATAAAATCATCAGTACCCGATATCTTTTTTTATCATCCAATTCGGATCGGTAGTCAAAAAGTATTCAATCCGCTTCAAAAAATAAAGAAAGGATGATGAACGCTTGATATCGGCTATGGGACTTGACCAATCTTTCATGACAAGGTCGATATCAGATAAGGGGATTTCAAAGGTTTTTCGGCCAAAAAGTTTCCCATAATAGGTGAAGGTCTGCTCATCTACTTCTATCAATTTCTTTGTTTTTCTAAAATTCATGATTCCATCTACCGCTGAAATACCGGTATATAGTGGAAGCAGAAGAAGGAAAAGGAAAAAGAGTTTACCAAAATAATTCTCATACCAAAAATCATTTAAAAGGTAAGGAATAATTAAGCACAATGAACTGAGAGAAAAAAACAGGCCCCATGCAATTTGAACTTTAAGCAAGCCTCTGTCAAACTTAACAATCATCTTTTTCCCCTTTCAAGTAGTTCTTCTTATTTTACCATAATGAAGGATATTTCTCTGACTTTTGAAGAGAGGATCCTGGTACAGAAAAGAGAGTGGGCCAGAAATCGGTAATTCGTTAGAATTCGATTATGTCGTCCCACCTCCGCACAGTTGAGTAGGGCTGTAAAATCTGATGAAATCAGCGTAGTAGAGCCCACTCAACCACTGCGTCTTGCTAGACAATCCAAAGACAATTGAGAGGCTAGGACTTTTGTCCCAGCCTCTCATATTCATCATTATTTCCTATCAGCCATTACACAGAGGTTAGTCATCAAACTTTTCTTTCCTCTCCCCTAAGAGATAAACAACCACTAAGGATACTAGAAGAACCAGAGTTGTGATGATCGAACCTTCTGCACCAAATTCCCCTCCGGTCAACCAGTCAGGTCCTGACCCCATGGTAAAGCTGAAGATAGACGCATCTGCTCCTGTCCCACTAACTTGAAAACCAAGAAGATTTCCTTGTACATAGTTCCAGGTCCCGTGCTGAGCGACCACTAGCCAAATACTATCGGTGTAGATAAAGAGCAGACCAGCTAGAAACCCATCGAGGATGATATTCAGTACGGATAAGAAGGTCACACCTGCATTCCCCAGATGGAGAAAGCCAAAGAGACTACTAGAAATCGCGATCGCTAAGGGTAGATTGGCTCTTGATGCAATCCGAGTTAGGAGCCAACCCCGCGTCGCTACTTCTTCTGTACCACCTTGAAGGAGCCAAAATGGGAATAAGCCTAGAATAAAAAGAATGGGTTCTAAACTTAATTCATTTAGCTCAAAAGTTCCGATTCCCCCCACCTGGTAGACAAGGGCAATGACTCCCATTTGAAGAAGGGAAAGCAAAATCCCCCAACCTAGATACTTGAGCCAGTTCTTTTTTATAAAACCTAAAGTCGATAAGGGATTCTTCTCAATAAACTTCACCCAAAAAATAAAGAGTAAAAGAATAAATACGAAACTGAAGAGCTCATAATAGAGAATGTAATGGTAGAAGAACTCTTGAACACCTGCTCCCCCATTCCCTGGTGAAAAGAGCTCTGTTAAAAACTCTATGACTAGAGAAAATGGTCCTACAAACTCACTCCCAAACCAAAGCCCACCTTCAACAAATAGGAAGGTTAAAAATACATAGAATAGTGTAGAAACAAGTACTGGCCATGAGGTGTTAGTTTTTATATCTTGAATAATCTTCCCTTTCTTCATGATCAACCTCCATTTATCTAATAGGTCCATTGTAGCAAAGAAAATCTAAGACTGCAAGATTAAATCATGTTAGATAACCTCACATGAGATGGTTGAAATTCTTGATTTTAGGTTTTATTTATGATATGATAATACTTGTAAAAAATAAATGATTGAAATTCATACTTGTTTTCAGTATGAATTCTTTATTTTTTTGAGCCCTTTTGGGTATCCCTTCCATTGCTCTACTCGAGACAACTGGATTAGATATAAAGGAGAACGAAATGAAGAAAAAACTAGTAGCATGTTTGCTTTTCTTATTTCCACTATTCGCCTTTGCGAGTCAAGCACAGGCTGAAACTGTAAAAGTCGTTTTCGATACAGCATATGCGCCCTTCGAATTTAAAGACTCAGACCAAGTTTATAAAGGAATTGACGTTGAAATCTTGGATAAGGTCGCTGAAATTAACGGATGGACCTTAGAAAAATCGTTCCCAGGCTTTGATGCAGCGGTCAATGCAGTTCAAGCTGGTCAAGCCGATGCCATTATGGCAGGGATGACCAAGACCAAGGAACGTGAGCAAGTCTTTGCCATGTCTGATACCTACTATGATACAAAAGTCGTGATTGCGACTAAGAAAGCTAACAAAATCACTTCCTATGACCAGCTCAAAGGAAAAACGGTCGGAGTCAAAAACGGTACAGCTGCTCAACGCTTCCTTCAGAAGAACAAGGACAAGTACGGATATACGATCAAGACATTCGATACCAGTGATTTGATGAACAATAGTTTATCAACCGGTGCAGTGGATGCCATTATGGACGACCAACCTGTTATCGAATATGCCATTAAGCAAGGCCAAGATCTTTCTATTAATATGGAAGGAGAAGCTGTCGGAAGCTTTGCCTTTGGGGTCAAGAAGGATGGTTCTCATGAAAACCTCATTAAACAATTCAATACAGCTCTTGCTCAAATGAAGAAAGATGGTACATTGGACCAAATTATTGAAAAATGGACTGGTAGCAGCCAATCATCATCTTCAACAACAACTACTACCGCTAGCACTTCTGCTGTTCCTGAAACGAGCACTGAAGCCGGCCAAAAGGCGACTCCCAAAGAAGAAAACCTACAAAATTTCTAGTGATTCCTCTTTTGCTCCCTTTGTCTTCCAAAATGATCAAAGTAAATACACTGGAATTGATATGGAATTGATTAAGGCCATTGCCAAAGACCAAGGCTTTACTCTAGAAATTAGCAACCCTGGTTTTGATGCTGCCGTCAGTGATGTTCAGAATGGAAATGCGGACGGAATGATTGCCGGCATGACTGTGACAGATGCTCGTAAGGCAACTTTTGACTTCTCTGACCCATACTACACAACGAATTCGATCCTAGCAGTTCAAGAAAGTAGTAAGATTTCTTCCTACGAAGATCTAAAAGGAAAAACAGTTGGGGTCAAAAATGGGACTGCTTCTCAAACTTTCCTCGAGGAAAACAAGAGCAAGTATGGCTATAAAATCAAAACCTTCTCAGATGGGGCTTCTATGTATGACAGTTTGAACTCAGGTTCTGTAGCTGCCATCATGGATGACGAACCTGTTATCAAATACGCCATTAAACAAGGACGTAAATTCAAAACACCTATCGAAGGTACTCCAAGTGGTCAGATTGCTTTTGCTGTCCAAAAAGATTCGAACCCTGAATTGATTGAAATGTTCAACAACGGTTTGGCCAACTTAAAAGAAAGTGGCCAATACCAAAAGATCTTGGATAAGTACCTTTCAAGCGATAGCGAAGAAAGCACAGAATCTACTTCAGTGGATGAAACGACTATCTGGGGCTTGCTCCAAAACAACTACAAACAATTGTTAAGTGGACTTGGGGTCACTATTGCACTAGCACTTCTATCATTTGCGATCGCTATGGTGATCGGAATCATCTTTGGAATGTTCAGTGTGAGTCCTTATAAATGGCTTCGTTGGACAGCTGAGATCTTCGTCGATGTCATCCGTGGTATCCCACTGATGATCCTTGCTGCCTTCATCTTCTGGGGAATTCCCAATTTGATCGAGTCCATGACGGGTCACCAATCCCCAATCAATGACTTCCTTGCAGGTACCATCGCTCTCTCCCTCAATGCTGCTGCTTATATTGCTGAGATTGTTCGTGGTGGGATTCAAGCCGTACCTGCCGGACAGATGGAAGCTAGTCGAAGCCTCGGGATTTCTTATAGCAAGACCATGCGCAAGATTATCTTGCCTCAAGCAACTAAACTGATGCTTCCAAACTTCGTCAACCAATTCGTTATTGCACTGAAAGATACGACTATCGTGTCTGCGATTGGTTTGGTCGAGCTCTTCCAGACTGGTAAGATTATCATCGCTCGAAACTACCAAAGTTTCAAGATGTATGCGATCCTTGCCGTCTTCTACCTCGTCATCATTACCTTATTGACACGCTTTGCAAAACAATTAGAAAAGAGGGCTAACTAATGGCTAAATTAAAAATTGATGTCCATGACCTCCACAAATATTACGGTGAAAATGAGGTCCTAAAAGGCATCTCAACAAAATTCTACGAAGGAGATGTGGTTTGTATCATCGGACCATCTGGTTCCGGTAAATCCACCTTCCTACGCAGTCTCAATCTTCTCGAAGAAGTAACCAAGGGACAGATTACCGTGAACGGCTATGATCTTACTGATCCAAAAACCAACATTGATATCGTCCGTGAAAATGTCGGGATGGTCTTCCAGCACTTCAACCTCTTCCCTCATATGAGTGTCATTGAAAACATCATGTTTGCTCCTTTGGAGCACAAACGCATGAGTCGTGAAGAAGCTAAGGAATTAGCGATGGAACTCTTGGAAAAGGTTGGACTGGCTGACAAAGCTGATGTCTCTCCTGATAGCTTGTCAGGTGGTCAGAAACAGCGGGTGGCCATTGCGCGTGGTCTCGCTATGAAGCCAGACGTCATGCTCTTTGACGAACCGACTTCTGCTCTTGACCCTGAGATGGTCGGAGATGTACTAAACGTTATGAAGGACTTGGCTAAACAAGGCATGACCATGATTATCGTTACCCACGAGATGGGATTTGCTCGCCAAGTAGCCAATCGTGTCATCTTTACCGCTGATGGGGAATTCCTCGAAGATGGCAAACCAGACCAAATCTTCGACAACCCACAACACCCACGTTTGAAAGAATTCTTGGATAAAGTCTTAAACGTTTAAATAGAAATAAAAACTGGAGTTAAACCTCCAGTTTTTGAATGTATACAAACGATTGTTTTTACATAAAACGGCTAGATGATTTTTCAAAAAAATGATTATTTTTTTATAGATATTTAAGTAAATGTAAAACTTTCTGTCGTGAGAAAAAGTGATAGAGACACTAGTGTCTCTATCACTCGGGAGTTTTGAGACCTTAGGCTCAAAACTAAGTCATGGAACTTCTTCGAAGTTCGCTGACGCCCGTACTCACCTAAGGAAAGTTTTTAAATTCACTTTGTCTTCAATTTGAAACTGGAATAAACAACCAGTTTTTTTCTTCTTCCAAATATGAAAAATTATTAAGAAATTTCATTTAAATAACTTGCTAAATGAAGCAAAAAAACTATACCATAGTAGAGTGTCTTTTGACCAAATATGTGACTGAAGGATGATTATGAAAAAATTATTAGAAAAGGTTAGTATCCTTTCTTTATCTCTTGTATTAACAACGTCTTTTTCGATTTCTAGCGCACTTCCCTATATGTTTGAATACTATAAGGATCTCCCTAAAAGTCAGATCGAACTCTTGGTATCCCTTCCATCCGCTGGGATTATGCTCACCCTCTTCCTCAACACCTTTATCGAACGCTTCTTGGATGAGAGAAAGATGATTATCACAGGACTCTTGGTTCTCTCAATCTTTGGAATGGTCCCTTTCATTAACCAAGCTTATCCTATCCTCTTCATCTCTCGTTTCATCTTTGGGATGGGAGTCGGATTGATCAATGCTAAGGCTATTTCAATTATCAGCGAACGCTATCATGGACGTGAACGAGTCCAAACTCTTGGATTCGTGGTTCTGCCGAGGTCGTAGGGACAGCCCTCGTCACTTTATTGGTCGGCTTCCTCCTCCAATTCGGCTGGACTTCTAGCTTCCTAGCCTACGGGGCCGGCTTAATCGTTCTCTTTCTCTTCATGACCTTTGTCCCTTACCAACAGCAAGAAGAAAGTCAGCATACACAAGCCAATCAGAAAGAACCACTCCAAAAAGAAGAATGGAAGTTAACTATTATTTTGGCCATTGTAGCCGCAATGATTGTCCTTTGCAACGTCGGAGTAACTCTTCGCATTCCAAGTATTGTCGCCTACACGTTCAAGGATCAGCATAATTCAGCCAGCTTCATTCTAAGTGCTATGCAATTAATCGGAATTCTAGCTGGTCTCACCTTCTCTGGCCTTGTACATTTGTTCAAGAGCAAATTGATCACTTATGCCGGGATTGCTTACGGATTCTCCATGATGGCTGTAGCCCTTTCTCCAAGTATCCCTCTTCTTGCTCTATCCGCCCTCTTCTCCGGCTATACGTATAGCACTGCTCTCACCATGGTTTTCCAAATCTTGTCAGCCAAAATTCCTGCGAAACGATTAAACCAAGTGACCTCTGTAGCCGTCTTGGGCTGTAGCTTTGGAGCGGCCATTACACCTTTCGCTCTCAATACCATCGGTCTCATCTCAGACAGCAACGCTTTCATCTTTACCGTATTAGGTTTTGCTATGGCTCTCTTGGCCTTCTCTCTTCTCTATCTTTTAAAAGATCAGCAGGATTAAACACAAAAGACTGGACAAAGATCCAGTCTTTTACTGTCTTAATTACTAGAAAGTTGGGCAGTTTGCATTTTGTAATAAACACCTCTTTGAGCCATCAACTCCGTATGATTCCCATGTTCAACGATATTTCCATCTACCATGACTAGGATGTGATCCGCATTTTCAATTGTAGACAGGCGATGGGCAATCACAAAGCTGGTCCGACCCACCATTAACTTATGAAAGGCATCTTGAATAAGCAACTCTGTCCGCGTGTCGATGGAAGAGGTCGCCTCATCTAGGATCAGGATCTTAGGTACTGCAAGAAAGACCCGAGCAATAGTCAGAAGCTGTCTTTGTCCTTGAGAGAGGGAGTCTCCAGCATCGGCTAGATAGGTATCATAGCCATCTGGAAGCTGTTGAATAAAGAAATCAGCATTGGCAGCTTTTGCTGCTTGGACCACTTCTTCCCGACTTGCATCAGGTCGACCAAAGGCGATATTCTCATGAACCGTTCCAACTTTGAGCCAAGTCTCTTGGAGCACCATCCCAAACTGCTTGCGATAGCTTGCTAGACTATAGCTATTTACAGCTTCATTATCTAAGCGCAACTGCCCCTGATCCACATCATAGAATCGCATGAGAAGATTAATCAATGTAGATTTCCCAGCCCCAGTTGGACCAACAATGGCTACCTTACTAGCCGGCGGGATAGAAATGGAAAGATCCTTTATGAGTGTCTGATCAGGGCGATAACCAAAGCTGACATGATCAAATTGGACAGCTCCTTCGACAGCGTCTTCTTGCAAGTCTCTCTTGCCACTTTCTTTCACTTCCTCTTGGTCTAGGATACTATAGAGACGCTCTGCACAAGCTAAGGCGCTCTGCAGTTCAGCAAGGACAGAGGAGATGTCATTGAAGGGTTTAGTATACTGATTGACATAGTTGAGAAAGGTTACCAACTGACCAACAGTAAAGCTCGTTCCAGATAGGATACGGACGGCACCAAATCCCGTCACAAGCGCATAAATTAGAGCATTGACAAAGCGCGTCGCAGGATTAACGGTGGAGGAGTAAAAAATCGCTTCTTGAGAGCAACCAGCATAGTCGCCATTGATCTCGATAAACTTCCTATGAAATGCAGCCTGAGCATTGAAGGCTTGAAGCAAGCTTTCTTGACTAAGAGATTCTTCAATCATTTGCGTCTGAACCCCACGCGCCTGGGTCTGCATCCTGAAGAGATGGTAAGAACGCTTGGCAATAAAACGGGCGATAAAGAGTGATAAGGGTGTCAAGATTAAGACCATCCCCATCATCATCCAATCCAATCGGGCCATACTGGCAATGGTCACTAGAATCGTAAGAAGACCAACAAAGAACTGACTGAAGACCATGAATAAACCATTGTTTAGTTGTTCAACGTCAGTGGTCAAGCGACTTACCAAATCCCCAGTACCTTGACGATCCAGGTAAGATAAAGGTAGGACATGCACTTTCTGGATGACCTTCTCCCTTAAATCCTTACTGTAGCGATAGATCTTCTGATTGTAAATTAAAGGATTAAACCATTGAATCAAGGTTGCAAAGAGGATCACTAGACCTATTTGCAAGATAAGTGGGAGTATGAGGTGAGCTGCATCAGGGAGGACCACTAGGTCCACTGCCCGCCCGATCAGGATAGGGATATAGACGGTTAACAAGACTTGCAAGATGGTTCCAGACTGGCTAAGATTAGCCAGATGGGCTGCTTGGCTAAGTCAGCAAGCAAGCGCCGTAAATATGTCTTTTGTTTCATTCTGCCCCCTCCTCTCTCTTCTGTTGGGAGAAATGAATCTCTTGGTATAAAGGATTGGTTGCCACCAAGTCCTCATGACTTCCTAGGCCGACTTGACAACCTTTATCTAAGACGAGAATTTGCTCAGCACTTCGTAGACTATTGGTCCGCTGCGAAATGAGAATGAGGCTTGTCTCCGTCAATTCCTCTTTTAGAGCCTGTAAAAGTCGTGCTTCTGTCAAATAGTCCAAGGCAGATGTAGAATCATCCAAGACCAAAAATGGTGCTTTGCGAAGGATAGCACGTGCTATGGTCAAACGTTGACGCTGACCACCGGAAAAATTCCGTCCAAAAGCTTCTACGGGAGCCTCTAGTCCTCCCACTTTCTCACGGACGAAATCAGCTGCTTGCGCAACTCCCAAGGCCCACCACAACTGCTCTTCATTCGCTTCCTCATTTAATCCCAGCGTTAGATTGGAACGAATACTTCCTTTAAAGAGTTCTGCTTTTTGAGGAACTACTGCTACCCAGTCACGCCACTGACGAAGGGTCTTGGGACTCTGACCATCCTTAAAGAGACTTACACTCCCGTGGCTTGGGCTATAAAGATGCCCTAGCAATTGAACCAGAGTGGACTTCCCTGATCCTGTCCCTCCAATAATTCCCAAGGTTTGACCCTTGTTCAGGGATAAGTGAATCCCTTCTAAGGATGGTTTTGCGGCTAAAGGATAGGTAAAGACAAGGTCTTGGATCTGTAGCGCCAGCTGAGGGTCAGAAACAGATACATCATCCAACTCTTGATCCAGCTCTTCACTTTTCTCATCAAAGACCTGGACTATCCGACCAGCAGCAATATAGCTTTGGTTGAGCGAGGTCACCAACATCGCTAACTTCAGTAATTCCGTCAAAATTTGAAGCAGGTAATTGACCAAAGCGACCAACATTCCTTGACTGAGGGTCCCCATTTGAATAGAGGCTTGCCCTTGCCAAAGAATACAAATCAAGGTTCCATTCACGACGAGGAAAGTCAAGGGACTGATTAAACTAGACCATTTAGAGACCACTAATTGCCACTTCGTATAGTCTTGGTTGACCTCATTAAACTCTGCTTCTTCGTGAGCTGCCTGCCCAAAGGCGCGGATAACCCTCATCCCTTGTAACTGCTGACGCGTAATGGTAACCATTCGGTCCGTAATTTTCCTGATGCGCGCATAAAGAGGATTGACCAGACGAGACATAAGGACAATGATGAGGGACAAGAGAGCAACCATACCAATAAACCACAGGGTCAGTTGCGGACTAATGGTGAAGGCCATAAAAATCGAACCAAAAACAACAATTGGCGCACGGAGAAATAGACGTAAAAATAGATTAATCCCCGTTTGAATCTGATAGGTATCACTGGTTAAGCGTGTCACGAGACTTGAAGTGGTTAAACGGTCTCTTTGCTCTTTAGACAAGCTGAGAATCTTCTCATACAGGTCATTAGTCAATTCCTTGGTATAGCCTACTGCTGCTTTTGATGAATAATATTGGGCCGTTATCGCTACAAAAACCCCAAAACCAGCAAAAACAAATAAGAGACCAACCAGTCCAAATATCCCCCCTTGATCCTGACGGGGGATGAGCTGATCGACCAGATGGGCAATTAAAAGTGGAACCAGTAATTCAAAAGTTGCTTCTAACAACTTGAAAAACGGTCCCAGTATGGTTTCTTTTTTATAATTCCTGAAGTATTTCAATAAGTCTTTCATACTAGTCATTTTTCTTTCTAAAGGATGTACTTATTTTACCATAATTTAGAAAGATAAAAAAACTCCCCCTGCAAAGCAGAGAGAGTCGAATAATGACCTGATGTAGGCCAGCAATTTTATTCCGTCTTCGTTCCCTTGTTTAAGATCTTGCCCATTTTCCCCAATCCAATCACTAAGATTGGGAAAGAGATGAGTGTTATCAGGCCTAGCACAAGAAAAACAGCTACAAATCCACAAGTATCAATCAACCAACCAGTCAGTGGGAAGATGACGATCATGGAAAGACTAAACATCATGGAATTGATACTCAGCATGGTTGCTCGTACACTAGAAGGCAGATAAGTTTGTAAATCATTGTAGTAGATGGGTTGATAAACTGCGTATAGTGCATTTGTCAAGAGATAGACACTCAGATAGGCGAATGGAGTCTTGAAAGCTACCAAAAACAAGGCCAACCCTGTCAATGCAACCAAAACCGGAAAGACTTGATCACTATTCCATTTTTTCCCGATTTGACTGGCTAAATAGACCGCTAGGAGATTGAATCCACTACCAATCAACATAATAAGCGAAACTTGCCAACTGGCTAAGTCACTGATTTTCTGTTGGTAGTAAAAATAAAACATACACATGATGGTTCCTAGTAGCTGATAGGTGAGCATCCAGTAAAAGAGCACTGGTTTCTCCTGCCATTCTTGTTTCACTACCACTAATATCCGTTTTAAGGTCAAATGATTTCTTTCACCACTCTTGCTCTCTGGCTCCTTCATCAGAAAAATCAAGAATATGGAAAGCAAGGAGAGTCCAATCGCAATCAGGTAGGTCCAAGCCAAGGCTCTATGAACAAAGAAGCCTGCCACAACGGTACCTAAAGTTCGGGTGACCTCGGCCACGCCAGACAAAATGCTAGAAATCTGAAGATAGCGGTCCTTTGACCCGCTTCTACCGCAGAATCGTATAAGAAAGCGGTGCTGGTTCCCGAGTCAAAATTATAAGACCAAGCACTGAGCATCATAGAAATCGCATAGATCCAAAAATTCCCCTGACCAAATAAAATCAAGATAGAGGATCCAATGCTGGCCAAGCGAGCCAAATAGAGATTGGTCTTATAACTAAATCGGTCGGCCAACATACCGGATGGGATCTCACATAAGAGACTTGTCCCATGAAAGATACTCTCTAATAGACCGATTTGAAGCAAGGAAAGACCATTTTGGATGAAGAATAAAATCCAAAAACTGGTAATTCCAAAATAAGATGTAAATTCCAGACCTGCTAGGAGTGGAATATTGCCTTTGTAAGTTCTTTTAAACATTGTTTTCTCTCTTTCAATATGTAATATGATTGTTTCTAAAAGACTTACTGAGATTTGCCTACATTTTCTCCACCTCTTTCATTTAAAGTGAGAGTGGGACAGAAATCGGTAATTCGTTAGAATTCGATTTCGTCGTCCCACCTCCGCACAGTTGAGTAGGGCTGTAAAAGCTGATGAAATCAGCGTGGTAGAGCCCACTCAACCACTGCGTCTTGCTCGATAATCCAAAGACAAATGAGAGGCTAGACTTTTGTCCCAGCCTCATAGCTATTAAGGTTTGATACGGTGCAACATACGTGGGAATGGAATAGCTTCACGGATGTGTTTAGTACCAGCTGCGAAGGTTACCATACGCTCGATACCGATACCAAATCCACCGTGTGGGACTGTACCGTATTTACGAAGGTCAAGGTAAAATTCATATTCTGTCCGATCCATACCGAGAGATTCCATCTTAGCGACAAGGGCATCGTAGTCTTCCTCACGCATTGAACCACCGATGATTTCTCCATAGCCTTCTGGTGCGAGCAAGTCTGCACAAAGCACGCGATCTGGGTTACCAGGAACTGGCTTCATGTAGAAAGCTTTGATGTCTGATGGGTAGTTGATCACGAAGGTTGGTACACCAAAGTGGTTTGAAATCCATGTTTCGTGTGGTGAACCGAAGTCATCTCCATGTTCAAGATGTTCGTAATCCGCATCTTCATCGTTTTCATGCTCTTGCAAGAGATCAATGGCTTCATCATAAGTGATGCGTTTGAATGGTTCTGCAATATAGCGTTTCAAGAGCTCTGTATCACGTTCCAATGTTTCCAAGGCTTGAGGAGCACGGTCCAAAACGCCTTGAAGAAGAGCTTTAACATAAGCTTCTTGCAAATCAAGTGACTCATCGTGTGTCAAGTATGAGTACTCAGCATCCATCATCCAGAACTCAGTCAAGTGACGACGAGTCTTAGATTTTTCAGCACGGAATACTGGACCAAAGTCAAAGACACGACCAAGCGCCATAGCACCTGCTTCCAGATAAAGCTGACCTGATTGGCTCAAGTAAGCTGGAGTACCGAAGTAGTCTGTTTCAAAAAGTTCAGTTGAATCTTCTGCAGCATTTCCTGAAAGAATTGGGCTATCAAACTTCATGAAGCCATTCTTATCAAAGAATTCATAAGTTGCATAGATGATAGCGTTACGGATTTGCATAACAGCAACTTGTTTGCGTGAACGCAACCACAAGTGACGGTTGTCCATCAAGAAGTCTGTTCCGTGCTCTTTTGGAGTGATTGGGTAATCTTGAGATTCACCGATCACTTCGATGTCTGTAATATCGAGCTCATAACCAAATTTAGAACGCTCGTCTTCTTTGACAATACCTGTTACAAATACAGATGTTTCTTGGCTCAAGCGCTTGATGGTGTCAAATTTTTCAAGACCTACTTCTTCGCCAAATTTTTCGATAAAGTTTGGTTTGAAAGCAACACCTTGGAAGAAGGCCGTTCCGTCACGCAATTGCAAGAATGCGATCTTCCCTTTTCCTGATTTATTCGCCACCCAAGCACCGATGGTCACTTCTTGACCGACATAGTCTTTTACTTCGATGATGGTAATCCGTTTTGTCATAATAGATCTTCCTTTTCTCATTGTACTTGTCCGAAGACATGCTTACCTTTCATTTTACCATAAATAATAGCTGATAGCTATCTCTCACAAGCTAAAAATCCGTCTTTTTTAACGAAAGCTGACTTTTTTTAAGAAAAGTCAATCAACTTTTTCAAATTCTTGAACCGATTTAAATATTTTATCCTATATTTTGATTTTTCAAAGGAAAATTCTATCCTTTTAGGTCTTTCTAGCAGTCGTTTTTGACAAGTCAAAAGCTTACAAGTTATACTAACAGTATGTATAAGGAGGAAAATATGAAAAAGAAAATTCAACTCACTACGGGATTGTGTGCAGCTGTTTTATCCCTCAGTCTCGCGACAACCACATTTGCGGATGAGCATACAACACCTGTCACTTCTCCTATCACTGAACGACAAGATAGGCTTGCTCCTATTTCAGTAACTTCAGATAGTTCAGTTGCTACAGTTACAAACGAAGTAACAGCTCCACTTCCTAGTGAAGAAACAGTAACCCCAACAGTTGAGGAATCAACCCCAGCTCCTGCTGAAACACCAGTAGATCCACGAATCTCCGAAATTCGTGTTATCCATCGTCGTCGGACTCTGAAACCAGACTTTTCTCCAATTGCATCTTCAACAGATGTCGTCTACAAGACAGTTGAAGCCCGCGCTTTTACTGAATATGACGTATCTGGTAATGGCCCAGCAACCGTTACAGACGAAAATGGAAAAACATGGTATCGAGTGCGATATTCTGAGCTTGATATTAAAGATGGATTCCATTACAAGAGTGCTCCTGAAAAAGGAACTGCTACCGCGCCCGTTATTGAAGTCATTCATCTCTATGACGATATCGATTTGAATCCTGAAGTTGTAAAACGTGCTCGTTTTGTAGACGATAAGGGACAAGAAATTGCTCCTTCTCAAGAAAACAGTGTCGAGCGGAGCCTTGATTTGGCTTATGAAGCTGGTCTCCCAACAGCACCCGCTCAGATCCAAGCTAATGGAAAAACTTATACCTTCCAATCTGCTGACAAAGGAGAATTGACCTCTCATAAACTCCATGTTTCTAACCTAGTTACTGTAACCTATTTCTATAAAGAAGTGACAAGCCCTCTTGTTGAGAAACCGGTGACTCCTTCTACTCCAGAAAAACCTGTTCAGAAACTTCGTCTTCCAAAAGGAAATAATGGAGCCAAAACACGCGTACCTGTTAGCAAGAAGGCTCCAGCAAAACCATCTACTCCAGAAGTGAAAAAATTCCGCCTCCCAAAAGGAAACAATGGGGCTAAGACCCGTGTCCCTGTGAAAAAGGCGAATACTATTCTTTCAGTCGATTACTTATAATGCCATAGAAAAGAGGCTGAGACAAAAGTCCTAGCCTCTCAATTATTTTTGGATTGTTGAGCAAGACGCAGTGGTTGAGTGGGCTCTACTACGCTGATTTTATCAGCTTTTACAGCCCTACTCAACTGTGCGGAGGTGGGACGACGAAATCGAATTCTAACGAATTACCGATTTCTGTTCCACTCTCTTAATTTTTAATTTTCCATAAATTGATGCAAGCGGCGAACAGCTTCTTTCAGGGTCTCCAAGTCAGTCGCATAACTAAGACGGACATTCTCTGGAGCTCCAAATCCAGCACCTGTGATGAGGGCAACTCCCACTTCTTCCAGGATGGCAGTTGCAAACTCCGTCACATCCTTATAACCTTTCATCTCCATGGCTTTTTTGACATTTGGGAAGAGATAGAAAGCTCCCTGTGGCTTGATCACATCAAAACCTGGAACTTCGCACAAAAGAGGATAAATGGTGTTCAAACGCTCCTCAAAGGCTTGACGCATCACCTCTACTGAGTCTTGTGGACCTGTCAAGGCTTCAATCGTAGCATACTGAGAAACAGCTGTCAGATTGGAAGTTGTCTGACCGGTTAGTTTACTCATGGCTCCAATAATTTCTGGGTCACCAACCGCATAACCAACTCGCCAACCTGTCATAGCATAAGCTTTGGAAACCCCGTTGATGACCACGGTTTGTTTGCGGATGGCTTCGGATAAGCTTGAGATTGGAACGAACTCATTCCCGTTATAGACCAGGCGACCATAGATATCATCTGCAAGGATGAGGATATCATGCTCAACAGCCCAATTTCCAATGGCTAAGAGTTCTTCCTTGCTATAAATCATACCCGTCGGGTTAGATGGAGAATTCAAGACCAAAACCTTCGTCTTTTCCGACCGAGCTTCTTCCAATTGTTCAACGGAAACTTTAAAATCATTGACTTGGTGCCCCTTGACATAGACAGGAACCCCTTCCGCCATTAGGACCTGGTCTCCATAGCTGACCCAGTATGGTGTTGGGATAATGACCTCATCACCTGGATTGAGCACAGCCATAAAGAAGGTATAGAGCGAGAACTTCGCTCCAGTCGCAAAGGTGACTTGGTTTGGTGATACTGAATATCCATAGTAGCGTTCGAAATAGGTATTGACGGCAGCCTTTAATGCTGGCAGGCCAGAAGCAACCGTATAAAAGGAAGCCCGCCCATCCCGAATGGCTTCTACTGCAGCATCTTGAATATTCTCAGGAGTGTGAAAATCAGGCTGGCCCAAGGTTAGAAAGAGGATATCTTTTCCTTCTGCCTTTAATTTTTTCGCTTTGGCATCACTTGCCAGGGTGACACTTTCTTCCATCTTTAATACACGATCAGAAATTTTCATACCTTACCTACTTTCTTTCTGGGACCAGTTCCAGACGAACCAATTTAGACTTAGACTCTAGCAGAAACTTGCTACAATACCTATATTATACACCATAGATTAGACTTGGAGCAAGATTTTACTAAAGATTCCCAGAAACTTTACTACTCCTTACTATTCGAGAAAAAAATAATTTGATACTAAAGTTAACAGTCATTTTTTCTTCTGTTGATAAATCCATTATCTTGTCACCCGCCTGTAATCTATTTGATATTAAGGCTTAATAGCGTCTAATACTATTTATTGCTAAAATGATAGTATGAAGAATTTAGAAAAACTATTTGAAGAAGCCCAAACAGAATTAAAAACTATGATTGTCTTTCACAAAGCGGAACGGACTTTTCGTGCAGCAGAGTCTCATGTCTTTAAGGATCATCAGTTGACCCCTACTCAGTTTTCCGTTTTGGAAACCTTGTACAGTAAGGGGGATCTCCGTATCCAGAACCTGATTGACAGTATTTTAGCGACCTCTGGAAATATGACCGTCGTGATTCGAAATATGGTGCGTGATGGATGGATCAAACGCGAAATCGATCCAGATGACCGTCGTGCTTGTATCGTTTCTTTGACAGAAAAGGGCCGTAAAAAAATTATCGAAGTTCTTCCTGATCATATACGAAATGTTCAAAAAGTTATGGGTGTCTTTAGCGAAGAAGAGCAAAAACAACTCCAAACTCTTCTGAAAAAATTAAAGGGCTCCCACTAAATTCTAACCATTCAATTAGTCGTGTTCATAGCCAACTAACTACAGTTGCTAGCTATGAATACGTTTTTTGATTCTCAAAAACAAAATGTACTAGCCGCTGTTGACTAGTACATGAGATTAGAGGTAATCCTCTTAAAAACTTTCCTTAGGTGAGTACGGAGGTTAGGTGAAATTATCCAGTGGATGATTTCAGCAATCCAGGAAGTTCCATGACTAAATCAAGATACTAAGGGCGTCTGCGGATAAAGTCAAAATAGGAAGTTTGACTCAGAATCTTTCGATTCTAGGAGGACTTATCTTTTTGACAAAATTCGTAGCCCGTGTTCAATTTGTATTGAGCCCCTTCGCTCTTTAATTTCTAGGCTCAAGCTAAAACAGTTCCCCAAACTGTTTTACTCTCAATAATTCCGGGTGCCTGAAACATAATTGTTTCAAGCACTTTTCTCACGGCGGAAAGTTTTAGCTATGACTAAACAACTTAAATAAGTTCATTTATTTAAATCATATAGCTATTTTTATGTAAAAAAATAGTTTGAATACATTTTTAGGTACTAGCCAACAATGACTAGTACCTTCTATTTTACTCATATTTCACAAAGACTAATTGTTTTTCAGTTGATAACTCAGACTGGTATGCAAAGCCACTAAAGGTTAGCTGCTTCATCTCTTCTACCTTTGTAATCTGCTTCTCTAATAAAGCTGTCACAAAAGCCCCACGCGCTTTCTTTGAAATGGTTGAGTGAACCTTCAACAGCCCATTCTTCTCTTCAAGGAATTTAAAAGTCACCATCCGATTTTGAATCTCCTTAGAAAAGACTGTTTCAAACTCACTTGAAAGTAAAGAAATAATCAGATCTTCATCTTGAAGGGCTTGATTATAGCTAGCCTTCCAAAAAGTCTTTAAGGATTTCCCCTGGACCTTGAGCTTCATCAGAAAATCCAAACGATGGGGAGCAATCAGAGCAAGGGCCGGTATCACTCCATAAAGAGCTGAGGTAATCAAAAGGTGCTCTTGTACGTAAGCTTCTTCTTCCTTTGTCCAGTCTGTTCGGCGAATATTCCGATACATGAGGCCGTCAAAGAGCCTCAAAGCAGGGTATGTCTTAGCTGTACCAGACTTGAGCGATTGGATCCGCTTCTCTTCTTCACTTGCTCGCTCTTCTGAAATCTTATAAAGTGAAGCTAACTCTTCTAGAGATAATGAAGCCAATGCATCGATGACCTCTTGAGTCTCATTTGATACAGGATTCCCCGTTTTTTCTAGGGTATCCAGATTCATTTCTTTTGCAGTTGGAATTAATAGTTTCATAGAATTATTGTACCATATTTCATTTTCCCTTGACATAAAATCATCAACATGTTATCATCTAGTTGCGAAAACTAGATATCAAAGAGGTGACAACTATTTATTCAACTACAGTTATCCCAAGTGGGAAGAAATTCCTGATATTGACCTTTATTTGGATCAAGTCCTCCTCTATGTCAATAAGGTTTGTGCGCCTTTTATCTCAAAAACAGACAAGGGCTTGACAGCCTCCATGGTCAATAATTACGTTAAACACGGTTACCTGCCAAAACCAGATAAGAAGAAATACAAGCGACAGCAGGTTGCCCGTCTCATTGCTATTACGACCTTAAAAACTGTCTTTTCCATCCAGGAGATTGCAGCAACTTTGAACCTCTTGCAGAGTCAAGCTGATTCTGCAGACCTCTATAATAGTTTTGTAGACTTCCTACATGAGGAAAAAGAACCTTTGGCGCCTATTATCGAATCTGCCTGTCGTACCGTGCTACTCTACCAAGAAACCCTATCCTATATCCATGTTCATTCTGAGGAGGAAAAATAAAAGTGAATTATGCTAGTAAATTAAGTAAACGATTATCCTTTGGAGAGGAAGTCGCAAATAGTGTCACCCATGCAGTCGGTGCCGTTTTGATGCTCTTTCTCTTACCAACTTCTGCAATTTATAGTTATGAAACGCATGGGATTCTATCAGCTGTCGGGACTTCTATTTTTGTCATCAGTCTCTTTCTCATGTTTCTCTCATCGACCATCTACCATGCTATGGCCTATGACTCACCTCAGAAGTATGTCCTTCGAATCATCGATCACTCCATGATTTATATTGCCATTGCGGGTAGCTACACACCCGTCGTCCTTTCTCTCATGAACAACTGGTTAGGATATGCCATTATACTGATTCAATGGGGAACGACTATTTTTGGGATACTCTACAAGATTTTTGCTAAGAAGGTAAATGAAAAATTCAGTCTGGCCCTCTATTTGATTATGGGTTGGTTGGTGATTTTCATCATCCCGCAGATCATTAGCCAAACAAGTCCAACCTTCTGGGGCTTGATGCTGATGGGTGGCCTATGTTACACAGTTGGAGCTGGATTTTACGCCAAAAAGAAGCCTTACTTTCATATGATTTGGCATCTCTTCATCTTAGCCGCTTCTGCTCTCCAATACATCGCGATTGTGTATGTTATGTAAGAGACTGGGACTCCAAAAAATGGGAATCTAAGAATATTGACCTATATTTTTATTTAATACAATTCAAGCGATGCTGAAAAATTTTAAATAATACACTAGTAGGTTCGTTTAAACAAATACTGAAACTTTATCATCAATCAGGGACTCTCAAAATGGGAGTCTCTTTTATTATTCTTTACTTGCAATTTTAACCCCAATTGACTACAATAAAGAAAAATTGTACGGGGACAGTTATGACAACCAAATACCAAAAGATTTTTACAACATTGAAAAACCAGATTGACCAAGGAATCCTAAAAACTGGAGACCGCCTGCCTTCTGTTCGCCAACTGGCCAGTCAGTATGCCTGTAGCAAGGATACTGTCCAGCGTGCCTTGCTTGAGCTCAGCTATAAAAACTACATCTATGCTAAACCCCAAAGTGGCTACTATGTTTTGGAGGAAGAGACAGTGAAGCATACCGACCTGCCTCTACGTCTCAAGGAGGACCGTTTCCAAGCCTTTGAAGACTTTCGGACTTGTATCAATGAAACTTTGATAGGACGTGATAATTACCTCTTCAACTACTATGAAAAACAGGAAGGCTTAGTAGACCTCCGTCACTCTATTGCTTCTCTCCTTCGAGAAGATGCGATATACACCCAAGAGCAACAAATCATTATTACCTCAGGAACCCAGCAAGCTCTCTATCTCCTAAGCCAGGTAGCCTTTCCGAACCAAAAAGAAGAAATCTTAGTAGAGCAGCCAACCTACTATCGTATCAATAAGCTCATCAAAGATCAGGACTTGCCTTACCAAAGTATTAGTCGTTCGCCCAAAGGAATTGACTTTGATCAATTGGAAACGATCTTTAAAACGGGCAAGATCAAATTTTTCTATACCATTCCGCGCCACCATTACCCGCTGGGACATAGTTATAGCAAGCAAGAGAAGGAACAGATATTAGCCTTAGCAAAGCTTTATGATGTCTATATTGTCGAAGACGATTACTTAGGGGATTATGATCCACATTTTTCTCCTAGCTTTCATTACCTGGATGCATCCGACCGGGTCATCTACATCAAGTCTTTTTCTACCAGCCTCTTCTCTGCCCTTCGGATCACTTCTATGGTCCTGCCCCAAGCCCTCCTAGCCCCTGTCTTAAAATTAAAGGGAACACTTGACTACGAGAGTAACTTGGTCATGCAGAAGGCCTTGAGTCTCTATATTGACAATGGCATGTTTGCCAAATAAAGGTCTCCTTCATCAACAGCAAGCCATCCAAACAGAGCAGGCTACTTCTCTTCTCTATCAACATTCTCTCCCCATTCCCGCTTGGCCTGTCATTGGAGGAGTCTTGCTAGATTTGAGACAAGTTTCTTCGATTGCACGACTAAAACACAGTGGACTTCCCCTTCGCTTTTTTGAATCAGCCTATATCCAAACTTGTCCCTATGCCTTTGCTCGCATTGAACAGGACAAACTGGAAGAAGTATTGAGAAAGATCCAAGCTTATCTGTGATGCATCCTCACCAGATTATCTTATGATTTATTTTTATATATAAAACTATGTTACAAAAAAATTACATTTATTACAAAAAAACTTGACATCTGTAACAATAGGAGTATAATCTAAGTCAGAAAGATATAGAGGTGATCTTATGAAACAATCTATTATTCGTTGGACTGCAGCCTCTCTTGTGGCTGCATCACTTGGACTTGCTTTGGGCGGATGTGGCACAAAAGCAAAAACTACTTCTTCCTCCGAAAAAGCTTCTAGCTCAAAAGTTGAGAAAAAACCAAAAGCTAGTTTGAACAAGAAAACTACAGTTTCTTCTTCTCAGACAAAAGAAGGAGGCGATTCTTCAAATCAAGCAAGTAATACACCCGCTTCATCTGAAACAAGTAAGGCTGGAGATACCGCTTCAACTGATCAAACTGTCGTTCCTGCAGATCTTGTCGGTACTTGGGTAGGATCTAGTCCTCAAGCAGATAGCATCAAAATGACTGTTGAAGCCAATGGGGATATTACAACTGTTGTTAGCTTTAAAAATGATAGTGAACCAACCCGCACAGCTACCTATACTGCAAGAGCTATTCAAGCATCTGGAAATGTCTATTATTGGGACTCTGAAGGACTTAACGGGGCAGATGCACTTCTTCCAGGCATTACCGGTTTAGGAGTTGCAAATTTCCGTTTCAGACCAGGATTTATCTTAGAGGAAGGACACTATACTCCGATAGCCTTTACTACAGATATTAATACAGATTTTGACTACAATAATTACAAAGATTTCCACTTCTCATTGACCAAAGAGCAATAAGGACAGGAAATTCGCCACTATAAAAGAGGCTAGGACATGAGTCCTAGCCTTTCAATTGTCTTTGGATTATCGAGCAAGACGCAGTGGTTGAGTGGGCTCTACTACGCTGATTTCATCAGCTTTTTCAGCCCTACTCAACTGTGCGGAGGTGGGACGACGAAATCGAATTCTAACGAATTACCGATTTCTGTCCCACTCTCTTTTTATGTTTCAATCGCTTTTCCTCATGATTTGGGATTAACCTTACTTCTTAGTCAGGGCCCAGCTCTTAGCCACAAGCTCAAAGAGAAAATCATCCTCTACTCGACCATCCAAGGGAATGCTGATCCAGTACTTCTTATTCATATGATAAGCCGGATAGAAATGGGGTCCTTCTAAGAGTTGGCTGACAGGATCCTGTTTAATATTTAAGACCTCAATCTTCCCTTCCTGCCTCGCATCTAGCTTAGACCAGTCTATCTTCATCAAAACGCCAAACCATTTGAGATCCTTTGATGACGGAAGACACCCGAGTCCGGAGAACGGTCCCAGAGGTATTCGATGGGACGGTCATAGTGCTGGCTGATCCAATCCACCAAGCGCTTGGTCTGAGGATACAAAAAATCTTTGACAGCAAAACAGGATCTTCTGATGTCTTCTAAGGCCTGCTGGCAAGCTTCTCTGACTTGGCCAACATATTGACCAACCATCTGGTCCATATGAAGCTGCACATAGTCGTCGCCTGTCTCCTGATCCACTAGCCAAAAATGCACTTGCTTACTTTGGACAGTCACATAAAGTTTGAAGTCTCCATCCAGGACCAGTTGATCATAGTGAAACTTCTCTCCCTGCTTTGAAAACCCATAAGCTAGGGCTTTTTCTTTGTCTATACTGTATTTCTCAAAATAATCTGGTAAAAACACGCTCTACTCCTTTCCCTCCAGTATACCAAAAATCAAGAAAAAAGAGCTGAGATTTCTTCCTCAACTCATATGCATTTAAAAGACAACACGAGTTCCATGGACCTGATCCACCCCTGGAAGGTCAAGGAAAAGCTGTCGATTCTCCAAAGAGATACCACCACCTGCCAAGATTTCTAATTGGCCATCAGCTAACTGAGCATACTCTTTGTAGCGCTCTAAACGAAGTTTTAAGTCTGTTTCTGGACTTCCAGCTCTCGTTAATAGTCGCGTCACGCCCACTTCCTTCATCCAGTCGATACTCGCAGCTTGATCTTCTAAAGGAATCTGGTCAAATGCCATATGCATGGTCAAGTCAAATCCTTGACTGGCTTCGATGAAACGAAGCATGGCATCTTTATCCAGCTGATTGTCAGCAGTCAAAACCCCAACAGCCAAGCCATCAACACCCAGGTCACGGGCAATTTTCCAGTCTTCTAACATAATGTCTAGCTCTTGCTCAGAGTATACAAAATCTCCACCTCGTGGACGAATCATAACGATGACCTTTGCCTGATAATCTTTAGCAAGCCTCACAGCCTCTTTGATCACAGCATAGCTTGGAGTCGTACCTCCAACCGCTAAGTTATCACATAATTCTACACGACGCGCTCCTGCTTGAAAAGCCTTCTCTAACAGTGTTATGTTCTCTGCACAAAATTCATATAACGGCATCCTAAATCTCCCTGTATTTGAAATCGTTTTCTTGTTCTACCTTACTCTTTTTTCAATGCTTTGTCAATTAGAAAAACCATCGGCCTCATCAGAAACCAATGGTTGATGCTTAATAGGAAATTGGAACAATAATTTGTAATACCATGTTCCCTTTTTCGACCTTCGCAGAATGAATTTGGTAGCCACTTGTCGGCAAGGTCACTTGGATTTGATTCCCTGTCATAGTAGCTCCTGTGCCCTCTTGGTTAACTTTTTCAGCAATCTTTGAAGCAACCAAGCTACGTGGAATCGGCAGATGGCCAAGACGGGCCCGTTCTAAGTTCAAGGTCAATTGTTGATCCGTCACACTAGCTGAAAAGTCCATGCTCACCATGGTTTCCACCGGTCCCAGCTCAATCGGAACCTGAACATTGATATAGTCTCCATTCATAGCAACTGCTGTATTGAGGAGAGTTTCATCTGTCATTTCCCCTGCCATGGATTTAATAACTTGGCGCAATTGAGGAGAATTCAGTTGAAGCTCTGTTTGCAGGCCAGAAGCAGTCACGTCTGCTGTAGAGAAGCCTTCTTGAGCTAGATCTACCAGCGAAGTATTCACTGTTACATTTAAATTGCTCTTGAGTCGAAACCTTTGCTGGTATCAAGAAAACTGCTAAGACAATCACTAGGAGGAAGGTCAGTCCGATGAGTCGTTTGATCCATTTCCACATATGGTCACCTCTTTTCGTTTTGATGGATAGAAGAGAATTCACCTCTATCACTATTGATCTATTCTTTTTAAAATACGACTTCTATTCTACCCTAATTTTTCAAAAAAAGCGAACGAGAGGAATAAGGTGCACATAAGAAAAGAGGTGGGAAAAATCCCAACCCCTATTTGAATGTTAATGGAATTGCATCCCACCATCCACGATGATGGTTTGTCCTGTAATGTAGTTTGAATCAGGACCAGCAAGGAAGCTAACCGCTGCAGCGACATCTTCAGGTTCTGACAAACGTTTAAGGGTAATATCTTTAGCGAATGTTTGCATCCCCCATTCGTCATCTTTACCAGCGTTCTTACCAACTTCATGAGCGATATCATACATCATTGGAGTCTTAACGATACCAGGTGCATACGCATTGACAGTAATACCTGAATCCGCCAAGTCACGTGCCAAAGTTTGAGTGATACCACGAACTGCAAACTTAGTACCACCATAGACAGTCAAGTTAGGGTTACCTACAACACCTGCTTGTGAAGTTGCATTGATGATTTTTCCGCCATGGCCAAGCACTTTGAATTGAGCTTGTGCAGCTTGAGCACCCCAGATGACACCACCAACGTTGATGGCAAAAGTGCGTTCAAATTGTTCTTCTGTAATCGTATCAAGTGGTGTAGTTGGTGCAACACCAGCGTTGTTAACGACGACGTTTAAGTCTCCGAAATGATCCACAACTTTTTGGAAAGCTGCAGCTACTTCAGCTTGTTTGGAGACATCAGCAACAACCGCAAAAGCATTCTCTGCCGATAACTCAGCTACTGCTTTTTCTGCTGTTTCAGCATTGTAGTCTAAGACACCGACCTTGAAGCCATCTTGTACCAATCGTTTTGCAATCGCAAAACCGATCCCTTGACCTGCACCTGTGACAATAGCTATTTTAGACATATGATTCCTCCTTGGTATCCCCGATACCAGCAAACGTTCATAGAAGAACAGCAAAGGTTGACAGTCAGTTTTGTATGAATCTATCATAAGTTCCTTCCAAAACTATGGTAACAGTATACTCCTTTGTGAAAAAAGTGTCAAACTCTAGCCTGTTACTTTCTAAAGTATTTTACAATCTATTTTTATCTTTATTTAGTAATAGATTAACTGATCTAAATAATTTTTGATAAGGGTTTTATATCTTGAAAAAAACACTCATATTGCTTATTGTTTTGAGCCTTATTTCATGCTACACTAATTATAAGAAAATCAAACAATAAGGAGATCAAACAATGAAAGAATTCATGGATAAATTGAATAACCTACCTAAACCAGTTCAATACATTATTGCGATCATAATTTTCTTTATTGCGTTTTACATTTCTTATAGCTTGTTTTAAGTTAGAACGTACAAAGCTCTCTTTATCTGATACAGTATTTTAAAAGAGAGTGGGACAGAAATCGGTAATTCGTTAGAATTCGATTTCGTCGTCCCACCTCCGCACAGTTGAGTAGGGCTGTAAAAGCTGATGAAATCAGGGTGGTAGAGCCCACTCAACCACTGCGTCTTGCTCGACAATCCAAAGACAATTGAGAGGCTAGGACTTTTGTCCCAGCCTCTTTCATTTTTTAAAACATTTTAAAGACTGCTACTGCTAGTACTGCTCCAATGATTGGCCCAACTACTGGGATCCAAGCGTAACCCCAGTCGCCATCTCCTTTGTTAGGAATAGGAAGGAGGCTGTGCATGATACGAGGACCTAAGTCACGAGCTGGGTTGAGAGCGTAGCCTGTAGTTCCACCAAGAGACAAACCAATCCCCACAATCAAGGTACCAACAGCAAAGGTACCAAGCCCTGCTTGAAGGTCATAAAGACCAAGCGCAAAGATCATTAGTAGCAAGACAAAGGTTCCAAGGATTTCACTGATGAGGTTTGAAGTAGTGTCCTTAATTGCTGGACCTGTACTGAAAGTTCCAAGGATATTTCCAGGATTTTCTTCTGCTAAGTAATGCGGTTTGAACTGTAACCAGACAAGGACTTGCCCTACCATGGCTCCGGCAAATTGAGCAAGGATATAAGGAATGACAGATGCCCAAGCTAGGCCACCATTAAGAGCAACCCCAATTGTTACTGCTGGGTTCAAATGGGCCGGACTTAACTTACCAGAGATGAAGGCTGCGACAGCAACCGCAATCCCCCAACCAAGAGTAATGACGATCCAACCTGAGTTGTGGCTTTCGTTTTTGGAAGAACCACTCCTGCTACAACCCCATTTCCCAGAAGAATGAGGATTAAGGTTCCTAAAAATTCACCAAATAATTCTTTCATATGATTTAATTCTCCATTATAAAGAGGGGAAGGTTAGACAGTCTTCTTTCCAACCCCTTTTTTGTTTTTCTTAGTTTTTTAATGCTGCCAAGTCATTGTTTTCCAAAGCGACTTGCAAGTCTTTGCGGTAGTCAGCTTTTTCTTCTTCTTCCCATTCATAGAAGCGGCCCATTTCATCCAAAACAGGTTCGATAATCGCATCTAAGCTATCCCGCATGAAGAGCATATGATTGGTACGACGAAGGAGGAAGTCAACTGGGCTAAGTGCCAATTCATTGCGCATTGCATAGTGAAGTGACAAGGTATCAGCCAAACTCAATCCAGGTGCCTGTTCCACGCTATGAGCAAGGGCGAAGACCTTAGGTGCATTGGATCCGTATAGGTTAGCTAGGTAGTGAGCTTCCTTGCTATCCAAGCCACGAGATACGCCAAGTTGAGCAAAGGCTTCGATTTCAGAATCCACGTTCGTTGGGTTAATTTCTCCACCTGATACTGGATAGGTTTAGAGTTAATCAATTTGAACTGACGGTCGAACTCTTCCTTAAGAATGGTCAAGACACGCTCCATCGCTCCTTCAGCCATCTTGCGGTAGTCTGTAATCTTCCCACCAGCAAGGGTCAAAAGACCATTGTCATCGCGATCCAGGCTTGATCCACGAGAAACAGCAGATGGATCCAAGTGTTTTTCAGAAGTGCTGCCTTCCAAGTGGCTGATTGCTGATTCAACATCTTCACGCGATTTTTCTTTAGAAAGATAGCCTTCAACTGTTGCAATCAAAGCATTAAAGCTCTCATCACTGATAGTGCCGTTGTTTCCACCATTGTAGTCAGAAGCACTGTTTCCAGAGATCAACGGACGGAGACCAGCCCAGCTACTTTCGATATCATCGATGGTGATGTGAGCTTCTGGGAAGCGGTTATTCACGATTCCTAACAAGTAGTCGACATCTTGTTGAGTTACTGTTGGATGCTCTAAGTCACCAGTGTAGTCCGTGTCAGTCGTTCCGAAGTAAGTTTTGTTTTCACGTGGCAAGACGAAGACCATCCGACCGTCTCCTAGACCAGTATCAAAGTAGACTGGTTGAGAAACTTTGATCTTGCTTGAATCTACGACCAAGTGAACACCCTTGGTTGGACGCATCTGTGAATGCTGCTCTCCATTATTTGAGAGATTACGCACTTTATCGCTCCAAGGTCCAGTTGTATTAATCACCAAACGAGCCTTGATTTCAAAAACTTGATCAGTCAAGAGATCACGCGCCACTACACCTGTAATCTTGCCAGATTCATCAAAGAGGAATCCTTCTGCTTTTACGTGGTTGGCGATGAGAGCCCCATCTTGATTGGCACGTTTGATATTTTTCAATCACCAAACGAGCATCGTTGTTACGGAAGTCTAGATATACCCCACCACCGACAAGACCTTCTTGTTTCAACTCAGGCTCACGAGCCAACACTTCTTCCTTGGACAAGACTTTGTTGGCAGCTGGTGTATTGCTTACACCTGCCAAAAAGGTCATAGAGGTCCATGGCTACCTTGAGACGGAAGAGGCTAAAAAGTTGCCCCATCTTCATCATAGACTGGTAAAAAGCATTGGGTCTGGTTTTTGGAATATGAGGAGCAATTTGTTGGACCACTGCACGTTCTGATACCGTATCTGATACCACTTCTACGTCAAATTGTTTGAGGTAACGAAGTCCACCGTGGACCAATTTTGTTGAACGGCTTGATGTCCCTTCCGCAAAGTCCTGCATTTCAATCAAACCTGTTTCAAGACCACTTGCTGCTGCTTGCAAGGCTACACCAGCACCAGTGATTCCCCCCCCGATGATCAAAAGATCCAGGGTGCGTTCTTGCATTTTCTTAATCGATAATTCACGAGTTTTCTTTGAAAATTCCATCATTCTTCACTTTCTATCCTACTGGACTCTTGACTAGTCTTCAATTTCTGCAAAGAGTTGGGTAGCTTTAACAGCTTTCTTCCATCCCTTGTAGAGTTGTTCTTTACGAGATTCGTTCATAGAAGGCTCGAAGAGTTCACCAGTTGCATTGAGTTCTTTCAATTCATCTAGGTCTTTCCAGTAGCCGACTGACAGACCAGCAAGGAAGGCTGCTCCCAAAGCTGTTGTTTCCAAATTTTTGGCACGAGCGATATCAATACCGAGAATATCTGCTTGGAACTGCATCAAGAAGTTATTCATAGCTGCTCCACCGTCCACTTTAAGGACTTGAATAGCCGTCTTAGAATCAACTTGCATGGTATCAATGATATCCCGTACTTGATAAGCGATGGATTGAAGAGTCGCCTTGATAAAGTCTTCTTTGGTTGTTCCACGAGTCAAGCCAAAGACAGAACCACGAGCATTTTGATTCCAGTATGGTGCTCCTAGACCTGTGAAGGCCGGTACCACATAAACTTCATCGTTGTTGTGAGAATCACGCGCATATTGTTCAGATTCAGGTGAGTTTTCCACCATACGAAGACCATCGCGAAGCCATTGAATGGCACTACCCGCGATAAAGATAGATCCTTCTAAGGCATAGTATACTTTCCCGTTAATTCCATATCCAATGGTAGTTAGCAAGTTATTTTCAGATAGCTGCATCTCTTCACCTGTATTCATGATGATGAAAGATCCAGTACCGTAAGTATTTTTGACCATACCAGGTTCAAAGGCCAACTGTCCAAAGAGGGCTGCTTGTTGGTCACCCGCCATACCTGAGATAGGAACTTCTCCACCGTAGAAATGGAAAGGAGCTGTTTTTCCATAGATTTCAGAGTTAGAACGAACTTCTGGAAGCATAGCCTTAGGAATATTGAGGATTTCTAAGATCTCATCGTCCCATTTTAGGTCTTTGATATTGTAGAGCATGGTACGAGCAGCATTTGAATAGTCTGTTACGTGAGAAGCTCCGTCTGTCAACTTCCAAACCAACCAAGTATCGATGGTTCCAAAGAGCAATTCTCCTTTTTCAGCCCGTTCTTGTGCTCCTTCTACATGGTCCAAGATCCAGCGGATCTTAGTTGCTGAGAAGTAGGCATCAATGACCAAACCTGTTTTTTGGTGGAATTTTTCGACATACCCTTGGCCCTTAAGCTGTTCAGCTAAAGGAGCAGTTTGGCGAGACTGCCAGACAATGGCATTGTAGATTGGAAGGCCAGTATTCTTATCCCAAACAACAGTTGTTTCACGTTGGTTGGTAATTCCGATGGCTTCGATTTGTCCAGGCTTGATACCACTTTCGATAAAGGCACCAGCGATAACAGACTGAACAGAGTTCCAGATTTCATTTGGATTGTGTTCAACCCAACCAGCTTGAGGGAAAATTTGCGTGAACTCTTTTTGGCTAGAGCTTACTTTTTCACCTTTTTTATTAAAAATGATGGCTCTTGAACTTGTTGTTCCTTGGTCAATGGCCATAATGTATTTTTCTTGTGACATGAACTGTCCTCCTGGGAAAAAGAAATATTCTTTAGGAGACGTACTCCTTACATTGTCTAGTATACAAAATAAACCGCTTTCATGATCATCAATTTTTTTAAGAATTTTAAAAAATTTGAGTAGATGGATTCAGAACCCTTGTTTCATAAGGATTTTTTTAAGACTTACAAAAAAATGAAATTTTTTTAGAAAAAAATCTAATAAAAAGCTAGGCAGAACAATTCGTTTAGAATCTGTTCTGCCTAACCTCAAATTTTTTTAATTACTACTAATTCAGTTCAATAATATCGTAAAAGTCTCATCAAGCATTGAATATCTTTATTAACCTTCTTCTTGGTAGATCATCTGGCGAATGTTGGCCAGATCGATCAGATCTAGGTCATATTTCAAATAATAGACAGGGATCCTCTGGGTAAGACTAATCGGATTGTTGGTCACGATCAAATCGTAAGTTGAAGATGGATCAAAGGCTTCAATGGTAATAAAACGATTGTACTCTAGATAGCGCTTGAGGGTTTCAGTCATCCGTGTATAGCCTAGATAGCCCACTGTTAAGTCTAGACCGATCTTAATTTGTCTCCCACTATTTCTGCGATATACTCCATTAATTGGAGCCACTCCCACTTGATTTTTTTATCCAGCGCTGTCCCTTGGCAAAAGATGGGAAATTTACGAAAGATAGTATCTGCTACTTCTCTATAATCATGACTACTAAAGACATATGGATTGTGGTTTTCAAGTTGGTACTTATATTTATCATGAAGAAGGTAGCCTGTAAAAAGATAGACCTGTCCACAAATTTGGCTGAGCTCATAGGTCACAGGGCCTTCGATATAATCCCCTAACAACTTCCGGGTTTTCATCTCTTGAATGAGTTGCGTTGTCAGATGACCAATTTCGCCTCCAAAGCCTAAAATATACTCCATCGTATGAAGCGGAAGGATCCGATGGGTGACAAGGAAAGCAAAGAGGACTAGCATCTCTCCATCATCATGGCTAAGAGCAATGTGCTTCCCAGAAAAGAGCTGGTTTACCCGACCAAACAACCGTTGGTAAAAAATATTGTCTGTATAGCCCTTCATCTTCTGTTCAATTTCCTGAAACTGACAGGCATTGATCTTGAGTCGTTGCCGGGTAATATGGGACCAGAGAACAAAATCCAAGCGTTGTCCTTGAGACAACTGGGCACCACAGAGCTCTTCTAAGGTTTCAATTTCGCTTTGTCTTTCTTTCTTGTCAAGTTCTTGTTTCCAGTCTGCACTAGCCCATACCTTCCGTAGCAAACCAAAATAAAAATAACGAATCTTATGTTCAGGTCCCTTGAGTCGTCCATTGTAGATGGAAAATTGAAACTCAGTTAATATTTTGTTTAAGCCCGAAATATGGCGCCCTAATGTGGCTTCACTAATCAAGAGTTCCTGAGCTAATTGCTGGGCTTGAAATTGGCCATGATAAAGTAAATAGATCAATAGTTGGTACTTGATAGCATTGTCCAAAAAAGCCCGCCGAATGTCCCGCCCCTTGGTATCCGAACCTACAAGAAGGCGAAGATTTTCATCTTCTACCTCAATGAAAAGGGCCAGCTGATTCTTTTGGGCCTTGTCATTAATCAGTGCAAGATATTTGTTCAAGGTTGCTTTGGAAAATTCCGTCTCAGCCATCACTTCTGACAGACTACTTGGGGAATGCTGTTGCAGATGTGACAAGATTAAAAACTGTCCACCCTCACTTTTTTCCATTAAATCAGCTAAATGCATTTTCAGAAAACCCTTCCATTATTCTATCTTTAGAGTACCATAATTTGCCCAAAAGAAAAAACAATCTGTTTCTATCCTCATTATAATAAACAAAAAGAGCCCTAAGGCTCTTTTAACTAGTAGTTCAAATGCTTATCAAGATCTGCTCTGATCTAAGCGATTTAAGAATTCCATGGTTGGGCTGTCCTGGTAAAGTTCTTTGAGAGGGATCTTATAATAGGCAGAAATTTCGTCCGAAGTCACACCGTAACGAATCAGGAGATTATAAATACGATTTAAATCATGACGTAATTCCTCCGTGATGAGGACATTATCTCTTGTTTCTTTTGTTTTCCAAGAATAAGATGGCAGAACTTCTTTGGTTTCTATTAAGATAGTTTGTAATAAGGTTCCCCCATGACTATTCTTCTGAGAGATATCTGCCCCAAGTTCCAACATTTCTCGAAAACCTTGAAAGACTGGTCCGCCTTTTCCTTAGACGAATGCATTTCATATTGGCCTTTCCAACGTTTGATCATGCGCCTGCAGTCAAATACAGCTCTTCCACCGGCTGTTTGGATGACCGGTTGACAAAATGGATTCAGCTCTGTCGGCTCTTCAATAAAGTTAAGATCTGCCCCTCTATCAATGAGTAAGTCTGCAATATCTAGATGTCCCGATTTGATAGCGACTTGAAGAAGGGATTGCCCTTGATCTCTTTTGGGTTTGTCACCCGAAACAGCATTGACTTCTTCTGGATTTTTATCCAATATCTGACAGACGGCCTCTAGATCTCCTCTTCGCAACAACTGAAAAGTTTTTTGCATGGTCTTTCCCCCTTGAATGATTGATAAGGATCAGACTGTGTTAATACGATGATCCTATCTCTAAGTTCTTCGTTAAACTAATTATATCATTTTACAGACTCCTCTATGAAGTACTATATGATGGAATACGTTATTAGCTAAAAAGTTTTATTTTATCATCTGATAAAAAAGAAAACCTCCCACCGAAATTAGATGAGAGGTACAACTCTATTTCTCTGATTTTCGAATAGCCACTAGCCAAGAGGATACTAGAATTTCGAAAATAACTAGAAGGATAATCTGAGGAAGAGAGCTCTGTACCAGCATGAGGACAGCTAGACTATCAATCAGCATATGGGCAAGGATACAAGGAACAGCTCCTTTCGAGTACTCCTTGAGCGCTCCAAATAGGAAAGTATTCCCTAAAATCATCAGGTAAAAGATGAGGTAGTTGGACGAACCTGCTGTAATCCAAGGGAGTTGATAGATAGGAATATGCCAGAGGAACCAGACAATGGAAAGAAGCATCATTTTAGGTATAAAGTGCTTACTAAAGGAAAGATGATCTTGTAAAAACCAACGCCAACCGACTTCTTCTAGACCGCCATATAATAAGGTCCAAGGGAAGTATAGGAAGAAGGCCAAGAGGGAGTTCCCAGTAAAGCGAACGTTCATAAGAAGGATGGAGATCCCATAATAGATGACGGGGATGAAGAAAGCTAGGATCCAAGATAGGGAACTTTCTTTTTGAAGAAAGACCTTTTTGAAAAATTCACCCAAGGAGTTGACTTCACTCAACACCAGAGAAAAGACAGCCGCCACAATCATGGGAATCAAGTTCATTAGGATAAACAGTAGTGAGGCACCCATACTACTTCCATCCGGGAAAAACCAAAGGATAACTTGCCCCACTATAAAAGTAGCAAGGAGGGCAGTCAGTGCATACCAGATAGCGACTGATTGTTTTGAAATAAATTTGCTCATTTTTCCTCCTTTACAGTTATATACTTCTTTCTTGCAATCATAATTGCTAAACAAATAATAAGAATTTTACTGACTAGAGATAGCCATACCTCTTCATTCACTATCATCTGAGACAAGGAATTGATACAGGCATGAGTCATGACACAGAGCCATAAATTTTTCGTTTTATGATACAAGGCCGATAAGATAAAGCAATTAGTTAGCAGACCTACTAGAAACGGAAGCAACTGAATGACAGCTAAAGAACCATCAATGTAAAAGTAAAAAAGATGCCAGCTAGACCAGGCTAAAAAGGTGATAAAAGTAGCTGAAAGATAAGGTATTCTTTCCTCCAAAGTTGGTTGAAAGAAATAACGCCAGCCAATTTCTTCAATCCCACCAAAAAGAAGGGCCTTGAAAGAGCACCACTGGCAAGACCAACGATTGAGTGGTAATCTTACCACCTAAGATAAAGGGGAAAAAGTCGAGTAGCAAGAAAACAAGCACCAAACAATAATTTGCTAAACTGTCTTTGACTTGAAAAAAATCTTTGAGAAGTTGTTTAAAACTAGATTGATGGTAACTAATGCTTGCAATACTGCCCCACAAAGCTGATGACAAACCACCTACAATAACAGCAATGCTCCCCATTGGTGATGTAAAATCAACCTTGACTCCTCCTACTCTTAAAAACCAAACCAGAAGGCTGACTCCTAATACTTGACCAAAGGTTCCTAACAAATACATAGATAGGGCTTGCTTTCTACTCATTCGTGATTCCTTTTCTATTCTTTCATCTAGTTCATGACTCTATTAGATTTGGAGCATCCTACTAATCCGCATCGACCCAAAGATGGTATTGTTCACAATGGAGACATCGAAAGAGATAGCCACACATAGAACCATCCTTGACTAAGTATTCAGCCACATCCTGAAATTCATCACGCTCCTCATATTCTTCCAAAACTCGCTCTGCAATGCCCATCTCTTCCAGTTCACGAGTGCCAACTGTCCCCATATAGGCACAGTAGTCTTGGCAACAGGAGAGCCAATATTCGCCTGCCAGCTACTATAACCTGGAGTTTGACAGAAGAGGATCTGGTCTTTTTCCTTATTCATGACCCCTTGCCAATCAGCATCTTGGATAAACTCTGCTTCAAACTTTTGGGCAGCACGACCAGTAGAAATACAAGTTGGACAGAGATGTCTTAGCTCTTCTACACAATAAGGTCTCAAAGCATAATAGACGGTGTGGTCTTCCCCACACGAAGGGCAGGTCTTAGGCTCCCCTTCCTTAAAGGAACCCGTCGCTAGTGGATCCGGATGATAGCGGAAGGTTGGCAATTCACTGACTTTCTCCTTATGAGGCTTTTTTTCTTTTTCGGTCAAGGGACGAGAGAGAGCAAAGCGATCTCCATGACTTAGACTCATCTTTTCTAAGGTGAAAAGTTTCTTTACTTGCTTGCGATCAGACTTGTCTACTAACTCTGAGAAGAGAGCATAGGCACTGGCATACAAGCCCAACTCCTGATACACATCCACCAAGACCTGCTTAGCTTCTGGAGTTTCCTGTACGGTCAGCCAATCTGCAAATTCATAGAGAGCCAGCACGCTGGATGAATCCTTATCTTGCGCTTGGAACTGCTTTTTTAAGTAGATATATTCTTTCATAGAATCGTTCATAGAATTGCTCACTTTCGTTTTTACAGAGAATCAAATCCTAGTTTTGTTTCCTTCAGGTGATTGTATTCTAGCGTTGAAAATGTACTTTAAACCCATACTTACCAGCATTTTGCTTGAGTTTTTCAACCAACAGTTCATTCCGCTTGCTTTTACCGAAAAAGAAGGGAATGGTCTTTCCATTTCTGAGTTCGATATAGAAAGCATAGCGACTCCCACCACCAGCGCGACCACGGAGCAATAAGTAGGTTATCTGCTTCATCTCTTTCAATGGGATCATACGACGGCAGAAACACAAAGGCACATGAATGTAGAAGATGCCATGGTTAATATGGAAGGGCGCAAAGAAGGGACCACCACTACGTCGGCTAGCCAACCAGCGACGAACGAATAACGTAATGCTGAAGAAGCCAATAAAACCAACACTTAACAATACTGGTCCTGATCCCAAATTTGCCATTCCATTTCTCCCTCCATAAATTCTAAATACACAGTAAAATTGTTGACTTGGCCTTAATCAGTATGCTTTTTAGTCTTGGTTAATAAGATGATGATACCCACTAAGAGAAGAATTCCAAATCCGAAAGCAACTAGTTCTAAATCTTTTAATCCTTCAATAAAGGGTAGGACATACATACTTGATTCTACTAATAGAAAACCGATAAGAATAAGGGCTAGAGCAAAGAAGCTCCGTTTTTTATTCATCTTTAGCTCCTTTCCTTAGCTGGAATTCCATCAAACTTAACTAGCTTGAAATTCTATTTGGTTTCAACCCATTTTTCATTGTCCATGATAAAGGGCTTAGCCAGACCTTCACCCGTGTAATCTTGGTATTTGGTCTCCAAGTATTTGTAGACATCTTCTTTGGTTGCAAACTTAATGGCTTGGTAGGGCTCTTCAAAGGTTAGCTTTTCGACAAAGAGATAGCCGTCCTTAGCAGGCACCAAGACACCGACGTGCCCGACAAAAAGCGTGTTGCCATCTAGGTTATCATGAACGATGACAGAAAGCATGCGCGCATTTTCATTGAACTTGAAATTGGCAAAATACTCTTCCATCTTCTTGGCATGGACCTTGACATCTGTTGTCGCCTCAGTCGGAACCCGTGAATAGAGAATGTTAAAGGCTTCCTTGTCTGCCTCATCGAAGACCTTGCCTTTGTCAATAGCATCATTATCCACGAACAAGAGTTCACTATCCGCTTTCATCTTAGGAATCTCGATACGATTCTTTAGCAAGGTATAGCTATTGATCCGGCAGTTGGTCCCGACGAAATCGCCCTTCTGCTTGGTCCACAAGTCACTAATTTTTTCTACATTGTAGTCTGTTTTCTTGAACTTGCTGAAGTTACCCGTCAAACCGACCGAGCCGACAATGCTATCATAGTCCGTTACTAGACCCAGAAACTTGTCTACACTTTCCTGATCCAAATAAGCAGACAAGAGAGCCCGCACTTCTTCGACGCTTTCCTTGCTATTAAGGTTGCTGTAAGTTCCCTTGTAGTGCTCCTTGTCTGAAATGGACTGCTGAACAGTAGAGCTCTCCTGCTTTTCCTTGGATTGCTTTTGATTGGTCCCACAAGCCGCTAAAGCAAAGATCGCCAAAGCACAGCTAGTAAGGAGCATGAATTTTTTAAATGGTTTCATAAACTGGGTCCTTTTCTATATACTAAGATGTTTTATAACATTGAATTGCGATTTATAACATGATTCATTTCTTTTTCCTATCGAATCTCCTTCTCCTATATTATAGTTTAAAACGGACTTAGCTCCAACTATTTTTCACGAAATGATGAAACTTTATAGGTAGCAAAAAAAGAGCTGGCAGACTATCCAGCTCTTCAATATGTTACATTGGACTTGTTTTGTATTCATCCCTGTTCAACTAGCAATTATTGGTAGAAAAGGTGTTTTGATCATCATTATGCCTCTTTTCATCATTTTCTATCCTAGCTATTTTATATTCATCAGCCTCTTTTAAGTTCTTCAAATCAAAATTAAAATTATTGTTTAATTCAACCAATCTACTTGAGCATGTTCTATTGCGTACTCAGCTTCTTCTTGAGTAAATTTTCTTTTTATGACAAGTAATTCTAATAACTCCTCTTTTGACATGTTTCCAGGGTTTGCAATAGCTTCCACTTTTTTCACAGCTTCCTCCTTCCAATCGAAATTAACTTGTTCTATAGCATAGTCAGCCTCTTCTTGAGTAAACAGTTCAACATTTATAAGTTGCCAAACTAACATTTCTTTTGAAAAATGAAACATTTGAAGTGATTTTGCTTTTAAAACAGCTTGCTCTTTCCAGTCTATATTAAGTTTATTCATAGCGTACTGGCAAGCATCCTCTGAATACCACCTTGTTAGATCTTGTTCAATTTTCTGTTTCGATAAATGAGAATTTTCTGACAAAAAGAGAGCTTTTACATATGCATCTGTAGATTTATTTGAATTTTTATAATCATAATACTTCGTACTAGAACTTGAAGTCGTACTAGAACTTGAAGTAGAGTATTTTTCATAATCATAATACTTGGTACTAGAACTTGAAGTAGAGTATTTTTTTCTACAGGATAAGTCACTCTTGATACTGAACGTGAACTTTTTCCATTCATTATAACTTCTTTGATAACTATATACCATAATAGCTATCCATCCTACGAACAATCCAAACATCGCAAAAAAATAAATATCAAAAAAATTTTTTTCATAATGAATACCTTTACTTGTTTTTTTCTTCAATGGAATCTTTCATCCCTCTGGAACTGCTTTCATTAGTATTATATCATGAAATATTCTTCTTTTTTTATTTACTAGTGTAAAAGACTTTATACTAGTAAATAAAAAAAGCGACTGCTAATATTTTTAACTGCAATCACTCGCTCAATTGTGAGATAAAAAATAACAAAGGATTATTTAATCTTATGTTTGTTCATCTTTTCTTCAAAGACTTCTGTCATGATGACACGCAATTCTTCCCGTTCTTTTTCAGGAAGGTCTCCTTGACGCTTGGCCACGGCATAGAGTTCAGGATAGCGCATAGCCACACGTTCAATCGTCTTTGTTGTCGCATGCCCTCTGACAAAGAAAGGAATACGCTTAATCCATTCTTGCGGTACAAGAGCGAGCAACTTCTTCGCCGCTTCCTTATCAGAAATCTCAGCCGTGCTCAAACCTTGGTTGATTTGTTCTTGTTCTTTTTCTGTAAAATCTTTTAATTCCATAGCAAACTCCTCATTTGTTTATCTAAGGCCACATTATACACCTATGTAGAGGAAAGTACAACTAAAGGAGCCGAAAAATAGAGGAAAGGCAAGTCATCCCTCACTCTATCTCTTAGTCGTTAAATCTTATGAAGTATATTAATTTCTGATTTACTTTAGAACACCTTCCTTTTGTTTTAAGTGAGAATCACTGTTCAACTAGCGATTATAGATAATAATCGTGTTTTAATCATCATCATGCCACTTTTTATTAATTTTCTATCCTAGTTATTTTAGATTCATTAGACTCTTTTAGGTTCTTCAGATCAACACTAGAACTATTGTTTAATTCGACCAATCAATTTTAGCATGCTCTATTGCGTACTCGGCTTCCTCTTGAGTAAACTTTTTGTTTTCAACAAGTATTTCTAACATCTTTTCTTTCGTAATCTTGCCACCTCTTACATAAGATTCCGCTTCTTTCACAGCATTCTCCTTCCAATCGAAATTTACTTGTTCTACAGCATAATCAGCCTCTTCTTGAGTAAATAGTTCAACATTTATCAGTTGCTCAGCTAACTTTTCTTTTGAATAACGATACTTTTGAAGTGATTTTGCTACTAAAACAGCCTGCTCTTTCCAGTCTATATTAAGCTTATATACAGCGTACTGGTTAGCGCCTTCAGAATAATTATAAATCTTTATTTTATCTTTGATAGCTTGCATCGAAATAGGAGAATCCGCTGACAGATTTTTTTAGCTGTTTCATATGCCCTTTTAAATTCTTTTTTTCTACTAAAATTGGAGAAAAAAAGTTTTTTTAACAAAGCAAATTAAATAATAATTCGAAATTATCATTATATTTATCAATTGGATTAGAGTATTTTTTTCTACAGGATAAGTTTCTTTTGTCCATGAATAACTCGAATGATTATGAGCATTCTCATAAGCTCTATAATAACTACTTAACATAAGAGCTATCACTCCTACCATGGATACTAAAATTGCAAAAATAAATATCAAAAATTTTTTCATCATGAATACCTTTAGTTTTTTTGCCTAATTAATTTGGTTATTTGTTCTTATCGACAACCAAAAATTTCATCCTAGTCACCTTTTAGTTGCACTTGCGTATGGGCTAGCAAGTCTCCTAGATGCCTCTTATCTTTCCGAAACATCGTCATTGCCAGTAGCAAAACTGCGAGTAGAGTCGCCGAAATAGAAAGGATAATGGAAAACATATCAAAATCACTATAGAAGCCATGAATCGTGCCTATATGACCAAGTTGCCAAGGTAAAAATTTGATGACATTTCTAATCAAGCTTGCCTGCACTGTTTTTTTCTGGTAGACCAGTTCAAGTCCAGCTTTTACCTTCCCAAAACTGCCATCATTTTTATAATCAAAGAATGTGAACAGGAGCGTGATTGGCAAAACAGAGGAGAAAAATACAAGCCACTGCGACTGAATTTCTGTAAACTCTGGGACGCCATTAAAAAAAATAATGTAAATAAGCATCGAACCTATAAACAGAAGAGCTAAATAAGCTAGAATAAAAAGATAATCGAATAGAAATTCTATCATTCTTTTTTTAACCGAAATAGGATTGATTGCTAACATCTTCATCTCCGTCTCCCCCTTTCTCATCTCCCATTATAATATAAGGGCACAAATAAAGAAACCATTTATATAAAGAGGCTGGGACAAAAGTCCTAGCCTCTCATTTGTCTTTGGATTGTCGAGCAAGACGCAGTGGTTGAGTGGGCTCTACTACGCTGATTTCACCAGCTTTTATGACCCTACTCAACTGTGCGGAGGTGGGACTACGAAATCGAATTCTAACGAATTACCGATTTCTGTCCCACTCTCTTTCTTACTAATTTTCCCTATAAATAACAAAGCCATTTGGCTGAATGATCAATCGACCATCGGATATATTCCCAAGACTGATCAGATCTACTTGTTCTCTTTCTAGGACAACGTCTTTCTTGGAGTGGTTAAAGTAGGCTTTGAGAAACTGACCTTCATGCTGCCATTCTACTGCCACCACATCCGGCTCCACTTCTTCTAGACTCACTTGACCATGTTGGATCAACTCTGCTACTTCTTTTCGGAGCTGGATCAAGTCTTTCATAAAGTTCAGCATATCATTGTCCGCTGACACGCGCTCCCATGGCATGACACGACGGCAATCTGGGTCTGGACCACCGATGAGGGCAAGCTCCGTTCCATAGTAGATACAGGGTGTTCCCCGTTGAAGATAGAGGAAGGCCAGAGCAGACTTGACGGACTGGAGATCACCTTTGCCTGTCGTCAAAATTCGCTCGGTATCATGCGAGTCCAAGAGATTAAACATAACCTCAGAGATCTGCTGCCTGTAGTACATAGACTGGCTATTGATCTCCCAAATGAAGCGCTGGGTCTCCTTATGCCCCCGCAGGAAATAATCCTTGATACTTTCAGAGAGCGGGTAATTCATAACGGCATGGAACTCATCACCATTGAGCCAAGGTTGGGACGAATGCCAGATTTCTCCGAGGATATAGAGGTCTGGTTTCTTGGCTAAGACCGCCTTGCGGAAATCTCGCCAGAATTGATGGTCGATCTCATTAGCCACATCCAGTCGCCAAGCATCAATATCAAACTCTTCAATCCAGTAAGTCGCAACCTTCAAAAGATAGGCCTTCACCTCAGGATTAGCCGTATTGAGCTTAGGCATATAGCCTGCAAAGGCAAAGCATGGTAAGACAAGTCGCGACTATTCCACAGATTTTCTGAGGAGACAGGGAATTCTTTGATATGGAACCAGTCCTTGTAAATCGAATCCTCCCCGTATTTGACCACATCCTGCCATTGGGGTGAATCATAGCCAATATGGTTGAAGACGGCATCCAACATAATCTTTATCCCACGCGCATGGGCCTCTTTCACTAGCTGGCGGAAGGTGTCCTTATCACCAAAATGTTGATCGATTTTAAAGTAATCGATGGTGTCGTATTTGTGGTTGCTTGGAGATTCAAAAATCGGGCAAAGATAGAGCCCTGTAATCCCTAACTCCTGCAAATAATCTAAATGATCAATAATGCCTTGCAAATCACCACCAAAGAAATCCAATACTTGAGGAGCAATAGAAGCATCCCAAGGGCGGACGCCTTCTGGGGAAATGGCTGGATTCCCATTAGCAAATCTCTCAGGAAAGATCTGGTACCAAACCGTCTGAGCCACCCAATCTGGAACAGCACACCCATCAATCTCATGGATAAAAGGAAGCTTAAAGCCGTTCATGACGAAGTCCAGGTTCTCCTTGTTGTAGGCTACCACACCCCGATCTCCATACAAAATCTTCTCTCCCGCCGTGGACTCTAATTCAAAGAGGTACTGGATCCGTGCATGGCGAACCGATACCGACACTTGCCAATAATCAAAGAGGTCGTCTGTCGTCACCTTGTCCATTTCCTTAGTTGCCTCATAAAGATCCTCCATAAAAATAAAGGGATCCCCATAGTGCAAGACAATCCGTTTGATATCTTCTTTCTTGGTCCGGATGCGAATGTGAAGCTGGCCGTCCTTATATAGATAGGCGTACTCCGATTCAGGCCTATGATAAATAGCTGTTAATTCCATCTGTCTTGTCTCCTACTATACTCTCTTTTCATCATTTACCAGTTTATGCAAACGATTACACAAAATCATTTTCTAGTATACAACTTTATAAATAGGTTTGCAAGTCAAATTCTGATTGAACAAAATGCTCTATTCTGCTAAAATAGAGCTATTATAAATATAAGGAGTTCCTATGCAGAAAGAAATTAAAGGCTTATACACCATTTATGGTATGTGGTTGTTTTTCGGGATCATTGGGATGATTTTTATTTCCTTCAATCTTCCGAGTGCTCTTCAGAAAAACGATACAGTTGGGATTGTCTTTTCAATCGTATTCGGTATTATTTTCTTAGCGATGATTCTTGGATTTGGCCATTTAATCCGAGTCGCACCAAAAAAAGTGCAAGCAAAATACCAGGATATCTTCAATCACTATCCAGAACTTGAAGAGAACGTGGAATTATTCAAAGAGAATGCGACTGCTGTCGATAAACTGAACCAACTCTACCTTTACCGCGAAGCTATCTTCAATACAGAATATGGACGATTCGTTAATCCTATCTTTCTCAATGAAATTCAGGCACTCGGGGTTCGAATCAAGTGGGTCCGTAACGGAAAGGTACGTTCGAAAAACCTCTTCTTACTTGAGAGAGAGGGAGAGAAAGAATTCGAGTTCGATTTAGGTATGGTTACACCTGTAAAATATGAACAGTTAATCCTCTTCTTACATGCTGTAGTAGATGTCAAACCAGATCTTGAGTTCTTCAATGAAGTTGAAGATTAATTGGCAAAAAGTTATTCATTAGTTCTGCTTTTCATTAAAGCTCGTCACACAAAAAAGCCCTACAGGGCTTTTTTATATGCTTAAATCCTAGCTTTATTCTTTAGATGTATGCCTCTTTCCAAGATTCAGCGCTTGCTCTTCTGACATTTCAATTACATTCGCAAAATTAGTGTTTCTCGGCATATTATCCTTTGAATACCAATAAACATCCGCACTCCCATTTCTGGCCACATAAACTACTGGAGCAAGTTGACGACTTGGTGCAGCAGGCTCGACTGGCTGAACTGGTTGCGCAGCTTCTACTGATTGATTCGGTTGAGGAGCTTGACTTGGTTGCGTATCTATTTGTCGATATCTATTAAGATATCATGACTATCAGCGGAATCTTCGGCAAAATCTAACAAGTCTTCTTCCTCATTAGAAAGTAGCTTTATTGTTTTAATTCATCGTCTGGTAATTACTGATAATTGGCAATCATTCCCATGATTTTTCTCCTTTGAATCTTTTAGGATTATACTGATGTTTTTAGCTCTATTTCTATCGAAAATGCTATAATGGAGCTAAGAAATTGTTTCATTATATGTTAAATAGGGGGAAATAGTCATGTTCACTTCTATTGTTTTAGGGTTTTATGCTCTTTTCTTTCTATCCTTATCCTTTACTATCTATCTCTATATCAGACTCGTAGTTGCGGTTAAAAAAGGCAAAGACATCCCCAAATGGATTAATAAACTTGGCCATGCTGTTCAAGGAAGAATTCACGTTGACTATGAAGAAATCACTGATGCCAATGCCCTAAAAGAGATTCATTGGTTCTTGCTGATCTATTTAATCGTAAATCTACTCGTATTGGCTGGTTTCTACTATCATGTTAATAGCTTTCCTCAAGCCATTTATGAATGTTTGAAAAAACAATTTTTCATCGTACTTGTTAGTATGGTTTTAAAAAGTCTTGGAAAATTTGTTGTACTAGCTATAAGAAAAAACTTTCATAACAGTCATGTCTATGCATCAACCAATGCTTTTATCGGGACAGCTTTTTTAACGAGTTATGTTTTTATGTTTTGCATGATGATGAGTGGCCTTCCAGCTCAACCTGTTCCAGTAACCATTCAAGATACCACTATCATTATCGGGGAGACCAAGGCTTCCGAGCTTTTAGACCAAGGCTATACCTTTGGAGATAAAGGCGCAGAGAGCTCCATCACCAATCCCAAAAACGACCACTTCTACTACGGTCAGCTTCTCGAAGTCAAGCGGGATAATCAGTCCTTTGGCTTTATGAGCCTCACTCCCACAGGTAAAGATACTGATCAGCTCAAAAATTGTGTCATCACCTATTACAGAACACCTAAGGATAGCAATCAACTAGAAGAAATTTCCATCAATCATATCAAGCTAGCAAATCTCAAGCTCCAAGACTTTCAAACACGAAAATTAATCGATATCTTTAAAGTCAATCCTGCTGATTATAATGTCTCTGATAAGGATACCAACTTCATTCTGACTATTCAAACAGCAGATTACGACCTCTGGAAAAGGTATCGGATTGAAGCTAAGTTTAATTCAGATGGTTCCCTAGATAGCTATGGTGTTAGAGCCCAGCACAGCATGTGGGAATGATTCACCATTTCCCCCTTTATCACATAAGCATTAAATTGGAAAAATATCGTCGACAAGTTTATAGGTTTCGATGAATCGAAGGCCAGAGGAACCTTTATCTCTAGTGATTTCTTGATAAATATCTTCTAAATTTTGGGCAGGTGCCAGCATCCAAAGACTAAAAGGTCTGAGTTTCACCTGTCCAATTTTTTCAATATTTTCTAATAATTGCCCTAAATCTTTGTGATTGAACCAGCAGTCTGTAACGAGAGCAAACTTTGTATTGTCCATCTTACAGGAGATTTGACTGGTCAAAAAATCATCGATGGAGGGCTTTTTTGTTTGTAAGAGGCGTGTGCAAGCCAAATGATACTCAAGCTTTCTAGGACTCTGCTCAACCATAGATACAAAGATAAGACCATACTCATCTTGGAACTTAACAGCAAGAATATCTCCTTCTTCAAAGTAAGGTTTGCGTTTAGCTTTTGCTTTAGGGACCTTTAGAGGTCTAGGATTTTCAGTTTGCAACTGGATAGCAAGTTTTTCCAAGACTTTTTGCCTTTGCTTCAAAGCCTTTGGATCTATTTCCATCCAAAATGGATCAGCCCCTTTTTTAATAAGCTCCAAGGTTTTATCTCTGATATCGTCTGTCAGATGACCAATCTTCCACAGTGAGTAAGCAAGAGCAGTCCAATAAATTTCTGTAAAAAAGTCTGTTTGACAGTAATCTTTCTCCGCATCGAGGATATCCTTGATAATATTGGCTACATGATCACCATCTCTATAGCGACCAACTACCTCATTGTAAATGTCATACCCTTGATCACTGTCAATGATTTTAACGCCATCAATAGCCATTCTCAACTCCTAATGCTCAATCGACATCTTATTGATAAATCTCAAAGCTTATTTAATCTTATGCTTGTTCATTTTCTCTTGGAAAATATCTGTAAGAATTTGTTGCAATTCTTGAGCTTCCTTTTCAGGAAGTTGGCCTTCTTGTTCAGCTACTGCATACAACTCCGGATACTCAGGCGATACTCTCTTAACAGTACGTGTAATGGCATATTTTCTAACAAAAAATGGAATCCGTTTAATCATATCTTGAGGAATTAATGCGATAATCTTATTTTACAAGATAGGTTTTCCTGATTTCCATTTTCATGATAGATATTTCTCCTTAAGAAGCTAGATAGTGCTAGATGTTTCTCTTTACTGCTCAATCCGTCTACTCAAGCAGTGGCATACACTCATAAAGAACTTTGTTTGACTATTGAATATCTTCCATCGCTTCTTTCACATATTCTTCGACATCTTCAATCTCTACAAACAGCGGGTCTAAGTGGCATAAGAAGTGCCAATCTTCGGTGCCGCGTTTTCTGTAGAGAATCGCTTCGCCGTCTTCACTTCCGAAAAAGCTTCTGTCAACTTCATACCCTTTGTTTTCTAGGAATACTTTTGCCTTGCGGAAGTTTGCTTCTCGTGCTTCGACATAAGCTTTCACTTCATCGTTATTCACGACATATGCATCTACTTTTGTAGCTCCTTCGATCATTTTATCGTTTTTAACGGATAGATTCGAAATTTCTTTCCAAATAATGTCCACATTTTCCTCAGAATTAAACGAAAATCTAGATAAAGGGACAATATTTCCATTGAAGACAATCTCCATATAATCCGGTAGATTTTTTGGATTAAAATACTCCACATCAAAACTATCTTCTTTTTCTAAAGTATATCCCGGGATTTGCGCTACAAAGGCTCTTCCCTCTTCTAAAGAATCAAACACGACTAAATCTTTTGAATAATTGTTTTGGTACAATTCTAATAGATACATCATTAATCCTTTCAATATTTAGATAGAAGATAGTTTTTTAGCAAACTAATATACTCAACACGTGAGGATAGAGATTCAAGCATTCTTTTTACTAAATAGGATTGATTGCTAAAAATTTCACCAGCTTACCTCCTCTTGTCTCATCCTCAATTATAACACGTTTCCACTCACATATCAGATATTTATTATTGGACCAAATAACCTTTTGAAATAGAAAACAAGCTCACCAATTCATCAAGTCTATATTTTTTATGAGATTCTTCATTAATGCTAAAAAGATTTACAGTTTAAATTTTATTAAAAATCCTTGTTTATGACCTTACGTAACGATGTATAATAAGTATGAGGAGGTGGGTAATGATGACTAAATACAGAGCAATTCCGGAAGGATTTATGACGGTTGGGGAACTTGCTAAGAAAATGAACGTTACTGTCCGTACTCTACAATATTATGATAAAGAAGGGGTGCTTTCCCCATCGGCAGAAAGTGAGGGTGGTCGCAGGCTCTATACCGATAAAGACTTAGTGTTACTCCATCAGATATTGTCTTTAAAATCATTAGGTTTTTCTCTCAAGGATATAAAGGGGCGTTTGATCTCTTTGAAAACACCTGATGATGTTGCCAATGCTCTTACAGAGCAAGCAGATACTATTCGTAAAAATATTGAACAACTTAAGGATTCTTTAGTCGCAATAGAGCAGCTAAAGGTAGAAGTTTTACAAATACAGACGGTCAATTTTAAGAAGTATGCAGACATCATCGTCAATCTACAGATGAAGAATGACTCCTACTCTCTTATCAAGCGCTTTGATGATGATACGCTCGACCAGATACGCAGTCGATTTGACAAGAAAAGCGGACTAGACTTTATGGACAGATTGAACCGCCTAAGTAATCAAATCGTAGAGCTTCAAAAAGAAAACATACCAGCCGAAAGCGAACAAAGCCAACAGGTTGTGAAAGAATACTGGGGCTTGATTATGGAGTTTACAAATGGTGATATGAGCATGCTTCCTAAGTTGATGGAAGTTGGTACTATTGATACCGCCTCAAACTCTTGGGAAGAAAAGCAAAAAATCGTCAATGATTATATAGGACCCGCCCTACAAGTCTATTTTTCAAGGCTTGGAACAAATCCCTTTGAGGAGGTGGAACCATGAAAGACGCGATAAAGATTTCTGGATTAAAGAAAAGTTATGGTAGCAAATTGGTTCTTGGAGGCCTCGATTTTCAAATCAAACAAGGAGAAATATTTGCTCTGCTCGGAGTAAACGGAGCTGGTAAAACAACAACGCTTGAATGTATCGAAGGTCTGAGAGAATATGATGAAGGCAAGATAGTTGTAAACGGGAAAACCGGAATTCAACTACAGTCCTCCTCTCTACCCGCTCACATCAAACCGATGGAAGCCATAAAACTCTTTGCAAAATGGAATCATACACACGTTGATGATGTTATGCTAAAGGCCCTTGGCATAAAGAAATTGAAGAGTCGCAATACATAGAATTATCCACTGGCCAAAAAAGAAGATTACATCTTGCTCTTGCACTTATCAGTAATCCAGATATTATTTTTCTCGATGAACCGACAGCGGGACTTGATGTTGAAGGACGACTATCTCTCCATAAACAAATCCGAAAGCTCAAATCACAGGAAAAGACAATCGTCTTGGCAAGCCACGATATGGCCGAAGTTGAAACCCTATGTGACCGCATTGCCATTTTGAATAGTGGTAAGATCGTTTTTTGTGGTACTCCTTCAGAACTGACAGAAAAACTTGGAAGAAAATATTTCATCCATTTAAAAACACAGGAAGGGGAGGATACATATGAAACAGATACGATCGAGGATACCTTGATTTCATTATTGGAAGAATGCAAACAGAAAAATATCCAGATATTGGATATCAAGGTTGATCGTGGCACACTGGAGCAGCATTTCATCGAAATGGCAAGGAGGGGTTTGGAATGAATGGTTTTTTATATAGCCTAACATTGCAGTGGAAATTGGACATACGAAGTAAGTCTCTCTTGGTTACTTACTATATTGTACCGCTTATTTTCTTTCTTCTCATGGGTGGTATTTTTACTTCCGTTATGCCTGATATGGGTAGCACACTTATACAGTCAATGATTGTCATGAGTGTTTCAATGGGAGCCTTTCTCGGTTTACCGCCTTCCTTGATTGAAACATACGGAAGCGACATAAAAAAGATTTATAAAGCAAATGGTGTGCCTATTCATTTAGGATTGGTGACCATGGTTCTCTCTGCCTTTGTTCATTTGATGATTACCTGCATGGTGATCCTACTACTTGCTCCAATTTTATTTAAAGCAAATCTACCAAGTCAATTTCTCTTATTCTTTCTCGCGCTTGCCATCTACATTTTTGTATCGTTGAGTATCGGAAGTATACTGGGCCTTACTGTTAATAATCAAGCAAAGCTGACTATGATAGCACAACTTATCTTTTTACCATCAATTATGCTCTCAGGAATCATGTTTCGTAGCAACTTACTACCTGATTTTCTTCAAGCAATCGGGCGTCTTTTCCCCGCTTCTTGGGGATACCGCTTGATGCTAGATTATGGTTTTGGTCTTGAAAATCTTTGGTATCTGATTCTTGTATCCTGTATCTCAGTAATGACTTGTATCCTCCTCTTGAATCAGCAAAAATCTAACTAGGTGCCTGAATAAATCAATAGCAACATTAACTTTTAAGCAAAAGCGACGAGATTGTTACTTATCCCGTCGCTTTGCTGTTTTTCAGTAGTTTTTATCTAGTTTACTCTATGTCATTTTTTCATGCAGGACAGTACAATGGTCCTAGTGGTTGCAGTAAGAATATCACTATCGCTGCCTAAAATGTTAGAGTCAATTATGGCATATCAGATTCATTACACATTTCCTGCTTCAACCGTATAAGCTAAGGACCAACCATGCTTATCACAAGCAACTTGAGCAGAATAGGCAAATAACTCCTTATGTTCGGCCTTGTGAAACCAACCACACTCGGGATCCGTCGTTGAGATTTTCTTTTCCTTAGCCTCACTTTCTTTTGCGGGCTTTAAGGACTTTTTTTCGTGTTTTTTCCTATCTAAATCAATCTCAACTTCCAATTGTTCACTCATAAATTTAGCTTGTTGGTCTACCATTTCCTTACGATACTTGTGACTATTAGCTGCAGCTTTGACATGGGTACCATCCACAAATATTTCAGAAGGATCAATTAAGCCAGCATACAAAGTATGGTTGAGAACTTGGGAAAAAATCTCAGAAATGAGTTCTTTATCTTGAAAACGACGGTTGTAATTCTTTCCATAGGTAGTAAAATGAGGGACCTTATCATCTAAAGTTAGTCCAAGAAACCAGCGATAGGCCACGTTTACTTCAATCTCTTTCATGGTTTGGCGCATGGAACGAATACCATAAAAACATTTGATTAAAGGAATTTTGACTAACATGACGGGATCAAGACTAGGACGACCGTTATTTGGACTATAGGTATCTTCTACCAAGTCATAAATAAAGTCAAAATCAACCTTTGAATCTACTTGTCGAAGAAAGTGATCTTTTGGGACCAATTCGTCTATTGTATAGAAACCATATTGCTTGCGATTATAATCAGGTTTTTCTTAGTGAAACATAGGGAACACCTCACAACTCTTCTTACCTCTATTATACGACTTTCCAAAAAGAAAAGCCTACGATAGGCTTTTTCATCTGACAATATCTTTATACATATCTGGTCTTCTGTCTCTAAAGAGACCCCAATTCAGGCGCTCATTCGCTCCCTTGCTAAGGTCATAAGTAGTTAACAAGATAGCTTCGCCTTGTCGTTCTGCTTGACTTAAAATAGCTCCTGTTTCATCAGTCATAAAGGATGAACCGTAGAAATTAAGACTAGAACTTTGCCCCCCATTTTCCTCACAAGGAGTGACTTCTTCTAAACCATAACGATTGGCTGCAATAACTGGCACAATATTTGCTGCTGCGTGTCCTTGCATGGTACGTTGCCAATGACCACAACTATCAGTATCCAAAATAGGCTCTGAACCAATGGCTGTTGGATAAAAGAGCAATTCTGCGCCATTTAGTGCAAGGCAACGGGCTGTTTCTGGGAACCACTGATCCCAACAAATGCCAATACCAATCTTGGCATAGCGAGTATCCCAGACCTTGAAACCTGTGTTTCCAGGAGTAAAGAAGAATTTTTCTTGATAATAATGGTCATCTGGTATGTGTGTCTTCCGATAAACGCCTAGTACTTCTCCATCTGCATCAATGACAGCAATGGAATTGTATAACACATTACCATCTTTTTCATAGAAACTGATCGGTAAAACGACCTTTAGTTCCTTGGCAATCACTTTAAAATGCTGAATAGCCGTATTTTCTGTCACCGAATGGGCATACTGGTAGTAGTCATACTGACGTTCCTGACAGAAATAGGGACGTTCAAATAATTCAGGCAAGAGAATAATTTGGGCTCCTTTGTCTGCAGCTTGTCGAACTAAGCGTTCAGCTGTTTGGATATTGGTTTCCACATCCTTAGCGCATTGCATCTGAATAGCTGCAACCGTTACATTTCTCATCTTTTTCTCCTATTCTGGAATTTGTTGGGTAATACAGTGGATATTTCCACCACCTAAAAGAATATCTCTTGCAGGAATTCCGACAACTTCACGGTCTGGAAAACACTGGCTCAGAATATCCAAGGCCACTAGGTCGTTTTCATCCTGAAATTGCGGCACTAATACAGACTTATTAGCAATGTAAATTCACATAGGAAGCTGCTAGTCTTTCACCTGCATAACGCTCCTCTTCGCCTTCTTCATAAGTATAGCCCGGCAAATCCTCCTCTGTAACTACTTGATGAATAGCTGGGATTGGAAGTTTATGAATAGTGAAACTCCGTCCTTTTGCATCAGTTTCCTTCTCTAAAAGAGCTAGATCTGCTGCAGACATAGCATATTGAGGATCATCTTGGTCATCCGTCCAAGCTAAAACAAGCTCTGCAGGACCAACAAAGGCAGCAACATTGTCGACGTGTTCATTTGTCTCGTCTTGATAAATACCGTAAGGCAGCCAGATAACTTTTTCAACACCAAGACTCTCTAGTAAGGTCTTTTCAATCTCCTCTTTAGTCAGGTGAGGATTGCGACCAGGACTGAGCAAACAACTTTCAGTCACAAGTATAGTTCCTTGACCGTCACTATGAATAGCTCCGCCTTCCAGCACAAATGGTTTGGCATCGTAAACAGGTATATCTAAGACTTCTGCAAAGCGACTGGCTACTTGGTCATCTGCTTCATAGTCTTGGTAAAGACCGTCAACAGCACCACCCCAGGCATTGAAAGACCAATCTACCGCTAACTTTCCCTTTGATCATTGAGGAGAATAGTTGGACCAGTATCACGTGCCCAGGCATCATTTGTCTGAATATCTAGATAAACAACATAGTCTCCAAGATAGGATTGTGCTTCAGATAGATAGTCCTCCTCAACCAAAAGGTAGACTGTTTCCCCCTGAGCAATCGTTTTGATAATCTGGCTAAAAGCTTTTTTTGCAGCCTTTCCTTGAAAAGGCCAAGAACCTGGTCGAGTAGGCCATATCATGAGAGTCCCATGATGGGGTTCATACTCTGCAGGCATCCGATAACCTAATTTCTTTGGGCTGTCCATCATGATAATCTCTCCTTAAAGTCTTGGTAGCCAAATGCTTTGACTAGAATGCACTCACCCTCTTTATCCATGAGATACAAACTTGGAAGCCCAATGCCGTTAAAGGTATTATTTTTGACAAAGGAGTAAATAGCCATGTCTTCAAAATAGAGGCGATCACCGATTTCAATCGGTTTTTCAAAGCTGTAATCCCCAATGATATCCCCTGTAAGACAAGTATTTGAAGAGAGTCTATAAGTATAAGGTTTTTCTTGCGCTTCAAAACCATCTCTCAATGGAGGGCGATAAGGCATCTCAAGAACATCTGGCATATGGCAGCTTGCTGAAGCATCTAACACCAAGGTCTCAATCCCGTTTTCAACAATATCTAAGACTTCTGTCGCTAGATAGCCCGCATTAAGGGCAATAGCTTCTCCTGGCTCGATATAGATGTCAAGGTTATAAGTTTCTCGAATGCGTTTAATCTCAGAAATCAGTAAGTCCACATCATAGTCATCTCTCGTAATATGATGACCACCGCCCATATTGAGCCATTTAACTTGATGCAAATAGGCTCCAAACTGCTCTTCTACTGCTTTCAAGGTTGTCTCTAAATCATCTGCCCCCTGCTCACAAAGAGTATGAAAATGAAGCCCGTCAACCAAGTCCAGCAAATCACTAGGTATCTTGTCTGAAGTCACTCCAAAACGAGAGCCAGGAGCACAAGGATCATAAAGCGCGTGGTCACCCTGCGTTGAACATTTAGGATTGAGGCGTAGACCGACACTGATACCAACTTCACGACAACGTTGACCATATTTTCGTAATTGTCTCTCTGAGTTAAAGACAATATGATCAGATATTTTAAGCAACTCTTCCATATCTGATTCCTTGAAAGCTGGCGCAAAAACATGGACTTCCCCAGGGAACTCTTCTCTAGCTAACTTAGCCTCATAGAGTCCACTAGCCGTCGTACCTGACAGATACTGACTAATCAAAGGATAGGTTTTATAGAGGGAATAAGCCTTTTGAGCCAGTAGAACCTTACAGCCAGTTTTTTCTTGAACCTCTTGTAAAATGCGGCAATTCTCTTCTAATTTTCCTAAGTCAATGATATAAGAAGGCGTTGGTACTTGTTCTAATTTCATTAGTCCACCATTTGTGGATTTTCAACCACAACCCATGGCAAACCGTATTTATTCAAAGCTTCCATGAATGGGTCTGGATCCAACTCTTCAAGGTTATAAACTCCTGGTTGTTTCCAAGTACCATCCATAACTAATTTTGTCCCAATCATGGCTGGAACACCAGTTGTGTAAGAAATAGCTTGTGAACCAACTTCTGCGTAACATTCTTGATGGTCGCAAACATTGTAGATGTAGATGGTCTTTTCAACTCCATCTTTGACACCAGTAAAGATACATCCAATATTAGTTTTACCAACAGTACGTGGGCCAAGGCTGGCAGGATCTGGGAGCAAGGCTTTCAAGAATTGGATTGGTACGATTTCTTGTCCGTTAAAATTAATTGCATCTGTACGAAGGAGACCAACGTTTTCCAAGCATTTCATGTGCGTTAGATAAGATTGACCAAAAGTCATAAAGAAGCGAATTCGTTTAACACCTGGAATGTTCTTTGCTAATGATTCGATTTCTTCATGGTGGAGGAGATACATGTCTTTTTGACCAACTTGAGGGAAATCATACTCACGTTTGATAGACATGGCTTCGACTTCTACCCATTTTCCATCTTCCCAGTAAGAACCTGGTGCAGAAACCTCACGTAGATTGATTTCTGGGTTAAAGTTTGTCGCAAATGGATAACCGTGGTCACCACCATTACAGTCTAAAATATCGATATAGTGGATTTCGTCAAAGTAATGTTTGAGTGCATAAGCTGAAAAGACGCTGGTTACCCCTGGATCAAAACCAGATCCAAGCAAGGCAGTCAGACCTGCTTCCTTGAATTTCTCTTGGTAAGCCCATTGCCATGAGTAGTCAAAGTAAGCTGTAAAACCAAGTTCCTTACAACGTTTCTCATAAATAGCACGCCATTCAGGGTCTTCTGTGTCCTCAGCCTCATAGTTGGCAGTATCGATATAGTGGACACCTGTTGCTAAACAAGCATCCATAATAGTCAAATCTTGGTATGGTAGAGCTACGTTCAAAACAGCTTCTGGTTTGTAGCTTTCAATCAAGGCAATCACTTCTTCTACCTTGTCAGCATCAAGAGCAGCTGTCTCAATCTTAGTATTTGTTTTGCCTTCTAATTTAGCCTTCAAGTCATCACATTTTGACTTGGTACGGCTTGCAATCATAATCTCTTTAAAAGTTTCGCTGTCTTGACAAATCTTTGAAATAGCAACCTGGGCAACGCCCCCACATCCGATAACTAATAAACGACTCATTTTCTTCCTTCCTCTTCTTCTAAAATGTCTTCTACATACTTAGGCAACATAAAGGCACCAATATGTAGGTTTGCAGTGTAGTATTCTGTGAAAAGCTGGCGTTTTTTCCAACCTTCCTTGTCAAAATCTTTGACAGGGTGGTATTTTTTAGATGCAAACCCAAATAACCAATAGCCTGCAGGACTGGTAGGGATATGTGCCTGATAAACTCGACTGATTGGAAAGGCTTGATTAACCTTACGGTGCATGCTTCGACAAGCTGACTCATCTTCGTCAAAGAAGGGACTACCATGCTGATAAATCATGATTCCGTCCTCTTTCAAGGCTCTGTAACTATTGCCGTAAAATTCCTTGGTAAAGAGCCCTTCCGTATGGCCAAATGGATCAGTCGCATCGTTAATGATTATGTCGTAATCATTTTCACAGTTTCTCAAAAACCTTAGTCCATTTGGTAGTAAATAGTAACACGAGGATCATCTAGCCCAGCAGCAAAATCTGGAAAATATTCTCGACAAACCTCAACCAGCATCTCATCTGGTTCTACAATATCGATTTGTTCCAATTCTGGATAGAGTGTTAATACTTGGGCAACACCACCGTCACCACCCCCAATAACCAAGACTTTCTTTGGATTGGGATGGACAGCCATAGGAACGTGAACTGTCATTTCGTTGTAGACAAAGTCATCTGCATCCGAGAACAAAACGTGCCCATTTAAAATCAAAATCTTCCCAAAAGCTGGTGTATCTAATACTTCTATATCCTGCCATTCACTTTTTCCAGCGTAGAGTTGTTTGGCAGTTCTCAATGATAATTTCACATCTGGAGTATGAACTTCAGAAAACCATAAATCCATCTAGTTCTCCTTTCTCTTAATAACGTTGATATGATTGACCTCTGGATCTTCCGTTCCTTGGAGCGAACAACCACGTTCTTTTGCGAATTGGATATAATCGACAAGACCTTGTGTAATTCGTTCACCAGGTGCTAGGATAGGAATCCCAGGAGGGTAACACATGACAAATTCCCCACAGACTTGTCCAACGGACTCGTCCAAGGTTAAAGCTTCTTCTCTCTGAGTAGAAGGCTTCCTGTGGAGATAGCACCAACTCTGGTTGGATATATTCGCCAGCGATCAAGTCCTTCCCATCTCGTGAGTAGAGTCTCTTGATATCAGCCAAAGCACCTACCAAGCGTTCAATGTCTTGAATGCGGTCACCAATTGAAATGTAGGCCAAGATATTGCCGATATCACCAAACTCAATTTGAATGTCATATTCATCCCGTAAGAGATCATAAACTTCAATCCCTGTTAGACCAATACCCTGAGTGTAAACTGACAGCTTGGTTACATCAAAATCACAAACCGATACACCATCTACTAGCTCTTTTGAGTAGGCATAGTAGCCACCGATGGCATTGATTTCACGACGAGCGTACTCAGATAGCTCAATGACCTTCTCAAATGACTCTTTACCACGAAGGGCCAAATTGCGGCGTGAAATATCCAAACTAGACATTAACAAATAGGATGCTGATGTTGATTGGGTCAGGTTAATGATTTGACGCACGTACTCAGGATTCATCTGATCGCCAACTAAAAGAAGCGAACTTTGAGTCAAGCTACCACCAGACTTATGCATAGATACGGCTGACATATCTGCTCCAGCGTCCATAGCAGATAGAGGAAGTTTATCTGTAAAGTGAAGATGAGCACCGTGTGCCTCGTCTACTAAGACTTTCATTCCTGCAGCGTGGGCCATCTCTGTTAGCCCCTTTAAGTCTGAACAAATCCCATAGTAGGTAGGATTGTTGATTAAGATAGCCTTGGCATCCGGATGGTCCTTAATAGCTTGTGCCACACGATCATTTTCAAGCCCCAAAGCAATACCGATTTTGGGATCCACACTCATCTCGATATAGATGGGAATAGCTCCACATAAAACGAGTGCATTGATGGCTGATTTATGGACATTTCGTGGTAGGATGATTTTATCACCTGCTTTACAGGTGGAAAGAATCATGGTTTGCACGGATGAGGTTGTCCCGCCAATCATTAAAAAGGCATGGGCAGCTCCAAAAGCCTCTGCTGCTAGCTCTTCTGCATCTCTGATAATCGAAATAGGATGCCCAAGATTATCCAAGGGCTTCATAGAATTGACATCAATACCAACGCATTTTTCCCCTAAAAGTTCAACTAACTCTGGATTCCCACGGCCACGCTTATGACCTGGTACATCGAAAGGAACAATCCTTTTCTTTCGTAACTTAACTAACCCCTCATAAATGGGAGCTTGGTTCTGATTTAACATTATGAAGACATACTCCTTTACTTTATTTTCTACACCTGAGCTAAAATCAGGTGTTATAGGAAACTTATGAAAAAAGAGCAGGTTGGCACCTGCTCTACAATCTACTGACGTGTTTATGTTTGTTTCTTTTGAGTATGTCTGTTCCTGATGTTTCCTAACTCTCTAGTAGCAAATATTACGTACTTTATTGATCGTTTCACAAGATGACGTGTGCTTTCACCACACTAACAAATGTATACGAATTAGAACTAATGTCCTAACATCAACTTATAAAAGTAGGCTTTTAACCCTATCAATAATGTGGCTTTTCAACCACGCTTCGGCATTCAACCCTGCCTGTCCGTAGGCGTTTTTTACTCGGGTTTATATTTGCTAGAAAACATCATCTCATTTTCTAAGCTTCATCAATATATCATGTTTTCAGAGACTTGTAAAGTATTTTTCGAACTTTTTTTAAAACAATTTAATATTTAGTTCGTGTAATTTATTCAACCCAGAAATAGAAATCGTTTTTAAATTTAAATCAAAAAAACAAAAAAAGGAACTAAATAAATTAATTCCTTTAGATAGGCATAAGCAAATTCAACTATTCAAAATCGTATTTACTCATCACGCGCTACTTTGGCAGCTAGTTTAAAATCAGTCATCAAATAATTTTCATCTAGACGGATAAGACTATAATACTCATTCCAAAATATAGAGTCAATGTTACTTGACCACTGTAATCCATACCATAATTGAGTGGAATCACTTGTATTTGATGGTGGGATTGACCATAGATGCTTTTTGAAAGTTTCTTGAACACGTGGAACATCAAGTCGACTAGTCAAGTCGAGTTCATCCAATTTCAAAGTGATAGCCGGTAGATTTTTTGGAATAAAATACTCCACATCAAAACTATCTTCTTTTTCTAAAGTATATCCCGGGATTTGCGCTACAAAGGCTCTTCCCTCTTCTAAAGAATCAAACACGACTAAATCTTTTTTATAATCACCTTGATACAATTCCAATATAACCATCGATAACCCTCCGTCATTCAGTATCGGTCCGCATAACGCCTATCTATTATTTTATTACAACCGTTTCTTCCCATCGTCTGAGCACATCTTTCAAAGGCTCATCAAGATAGGTATAGGTCTTATCCTTAATCCAATCAGGAATACCATATGCGGCCTCTGCTATACTCCCGGTAATGGCAGCAAGAGTATCACTATCCCCACCAAGAGAGATGGCATTCCTAATAGCATCTTCAAAGTCTGTACTTTCTAGAAAGGCAATGATAGCCTGAGGAACTGTATCCTGACAGGTTTCATTGAAATGATAGTTAGGACGAATGTCATCGAGTGATGGAGAAAGGTTATATCCGTACTCTTTCTCTATGTATTCCCTGATGCGTCTCTTACATTCTGTAGGGTTATCGTTGATCGGTTTTCCATAGTCGCCACTGTAACCTCCAAAGTAATAACGACACATAAAGATAGCATCAGACGTCGCCATAGCTCCCTTGACCCCCTCTGGATGGTTATGAGTCACCTCTGCAGAAAGTCGTGCAAGAGCTCTTCTGGACGGCCAAGCTCCTGTTCTGGCACAGAAACTACAATCCATGACCCAAGCACAAGGAGAAACACGCATGGCTGAGCCATTGCCAAAGCTATTATAGGGGGAGCAATCATTACTTTGAATCCATGTATTAAACCTAGGCCCGTACCCAGCATCGGGATACATTCTGCTATATTTCTTCATGGCATCAATAAAGTCATCCTTCTGACCACCATTTAGAATTGCTTCAGCAACAGCACAGGTCATAATAGTGTCATCTGTGAAAAAACAATCCTCACGAAATAATGGAAAGTCTTTCGTTTTAATATTGCCCCATTCGTAAACAGAACCTACAATGTCTCCAACTATTGCTCCTAGCATAAGATTCCTCCTTACAGCATATCAGATTTCCAATGGATCGTTCTTTAAAAATGGTACCACTAAATCAATCCACTCTTGAGGAAGATAAGCCGATAAATAGCCGTGGTTATAGCCCTTTGCTTCATACAGGATCGTATTTGGATGTAGCTGCTGAAATAATTTCGCTGATGCTTTCACACAGTTCAATTCTTTTTCACCATAGATATACAGAACCTGCGCCTTGCTAGCAGAAATTGTGTCCTTGAGCCTGTATCGCCCCATATATGTTTTGTAAATGGTCACCAATGTTTTGATAGGTGTCCTTGGCAAATCCTCCAAATAATAATCTTTTATCTCCTCTGGATAAGCCAGTTTAGGATAGAGTTTGTCCATCATGCTTAATTGAAGTTTGCAAGAGAATTTACTGAACATCAATTTACCAAATAGAGCTACTAGAAAGATGCTGATTTTAGCCAACCTTGGTTGAGGAATACAGAGGCTTCCATCCATGATGGCCTTCTCAGCTATCTCGCTGTCTAAGGACAAAAGCTCCATAGCAATTTGACCACCAAGTGAAACGCCACCGATCGCAAACACCTTTCCACCACAGTTTGCTTTGATATAGTCTAGGATCTCCAAAGCGGAATCTTCAGTAGAAACATAATCGAGTGGATATTCTTCGCCGTGGCCATTCAAAGTAGGTAAAATAACACGGTATTCTTCTGACAAGATTCGTGCTTGACGAAGATAGTTCCACCAAGAACTCCCACCACCATGTATGAGCAAGATAGCAGGTGAATTCCTATCCCCAAATTCATGGAATTTCATGTTTAAACTCCTTACTATAGGACTTTAACTCGTAGTGATAAAAATCATCTGTTTTAAAGATAGTTAGACATATTTGAAATTGAGCAAATAATCCCGACATTTCTTCAAATTGATATTCCAACGTTTACATTATTCAGTCTTCTTCTTGTTCGAATACCAACTAGGAATGATTTACTTCATATCATCATACCATTCTAAAATCTCCTTAGCTTGATGTTGCATTACTGCTATTTCTTCAACTCCGTATGGTACAGACCATGACAGAGCACCAACTAGGTTACTTAGAGTATAGATGGCGAGAAGTTTCCAAAATAAATCCGGAACCTTATGATCAAAATATCCATCTATCATACCAGACGCAAAAGAGGGAGAGACTTGAGCAGACCATACAATACGATTGAATTCCTCCCAAGGATCTCCAAGATCAAATCGATCAAAGTCAATGACATAAATTTTACGATCTTCACCAATCATGAAATTTCCTATATGATAATCTCCATGTTGGAAAACCTGAGGTCTGTCTTTTAACAATTCTCGATTTGCATTTAAAAAATCAATAAAAATCTGACCATTTTCGTATTGAACGGGGCATTCTTTATATTTTTTGATTTTGTCATCAATTTTACGATTAAAAAAGACTTCCCAATCTTCACGAACTTCTGTAACAGGAAGTGAATGAATTTTTCGAAGGATTCTTCCTACTTCTACTCCGTAAGTGTATTGTTGTTCTTTCGAAACAGTTAAAATGGTTTCTCTTGCATCATTCCCGTCTATCCATTCGTGTAAAGAATGTACTTCGTCATCGCAGAGTTCAATGCTAATCGGTTTACACATCGGAACTCCAAGAGAAGCCACCTTCTCCATCATATCAAATTCAAATTTTTTTAGAATCTAACTTATCCTTATCAGAAACACGCAAGAAATATTTTTTTGCTGATTTTTGATCTGTCACACAATATTTTTTTATCATCTGACCAGCCTTTATTTATGCCTATCTTACTAATAAAATTCATCAAGCACTCTCCGATTCACTTTCCAACACTTCTTGCAGTTTTCACTAGTAACCCATCCAGTTCGTCTACACTTTAGTCACCTAGATCAAGATTTAGATAATGGAATCTAGTCAATTTTTCTCAATAATGTTTCCAAGTTTATCAAATACAAGACAGGAATGATCATTTAGTGGAATTATGGGAACATCAACAAGTTCTTCAGCTCTATCCTTATTAGATTTATCATTCCATGAATCATAATGGACACTAATTAAAAACTGACTAAAAAAGTCCCAACCCATTTTTTTAATCTTTTATCTGATGATCTGAATTATCATTAGGTGAAACATAGACTTTTTCTCCTAATAATAGGGCTCCTGCAGAAAATCCCATAACTTTCGCCCCTTTATTTAGCATACGATCGATATAATTTTTGAACTGCAGATTGACATAAGTAGCTATATATTTTCCCGTATTTCCACCACTGATGATGATTAGATCAGCATCTAAATAGCTATCAAAATCAATCTGCTCAGTGTCCAAAAGTAAGTAATCAGTGTTTAGGTTAGAAAAATGGCTTTGGAAAACTTCCGTGTACTTTTTCATATAGGGTTGCCAATTTTCTCGATAAACTGTAAAAATGACAATTCTTTCGATCTTCCTTGACGACACAATTTTATTAACAATCGTATGGTTCTTTATCGGCGGATTTCCACCCATCAAAAAAATTTGTTCGTCCAATCTTTCGCACTTTCTAAAGATACATAAATTTTGACCACGTTCTGAAATTATAATTTCTTCTTAAAATGAATAATTCTATTTGCCTCCTGAAATCCAATATTGAGATGAAATCTTATAGAATCCGTATTTGTTAAAGTACAGTCACTTGCAAATTCCTTACATCCTTTATTTTTCGCCCATTCCTCACACTTTGTACAGAGATTTTTAGCAATATCCTTTAAACGATATTCCTCGTCGACAATAATCCCTTCTAAGAATCCAACAGGACTATATTTACAACCTTCAACATAATCAAATCTGAGTGAACATAATGCTAGACCTACAATTGTGTCACCTTCAACTTCAGTAAAGATTGCAGTATTTTTGCCATTCGTATATCTTTTTACTTCATCAATAGCTTCTTTATCGGTCAATTGGGGCCATAATTGTTTCATTAGTTTAGCCGTTTTTATAGAATCTTTTGTGATTTCATCCATATTGATGTTCCTCCGCAAATTACAAGCAAGTTTTTTGAATCACGATGTTACTTTGTTACTCATTGATTGATACCAATACCATCCCCTTCTACTTTTCGACTGTCTAAGATCGGAAGAGCAGAGCCACGAACTCAGCGGTTCGGACTTTCCGTATCATTTCGTCGGTTTCTCTCCTCATTCTACGAGTCCTATCCCATGGGCGGAGCATCTACTTCTTTCTACTTCGCTGATGCCTCAGCTCGTAAAAGCAGTGATACCGCCTCAACATGGAACGAGTGAACACTAAGTATGTCAAGTAGTTGAGTTGTATGCGGAAACATATCCACTAAACTATTTAACGATAGCTTGAGGTTATCGTTAAAAGGTATTACCTCGGCAAACCGTAATTTTCCAGCTCGACAAGCTGATTTTTAAGCTTTAGTTATCGGAATCCAAAGTTCCATTTTGTAGTCTTTGCTGTGCATATCACCTTCATAGTAATATTCAAAGTCAGGTTTTTCTGAATGAATATAGCCATGCTCAGGGAAGAATACTTCCATTGCATATTTCCACACGTTATGAATGCAATCCGGAACAGATCCTGTTAACTCTACAACGGCATACTCTGCTTTTTCAACTTCTAAAACATCTAAACCCATGTTTCTTGCTTTGTCTACATCATTAACAATATAACCCGCCATATAGTTTATTGTACTCGGGTTTTCCACATCAGGGCAAACACCTACACTCTGACCGCTCCCCAAACTTGCAAGTTCATCGTGGCTATATTTTTCATATAGTTTACCCCAGACACTCGGACATAGCGATGAATTGATGTTTTGTTCATTTACCCCTGCAACTGTAAAGGCTTTTTTCTTTTGAATTGTTATGTTCATGCTTCTTCCTCCTCTTACACTTAGTGCTAATTGCACTCGTGAGACTAATTTGAATGGTTTCCCATTTCTTACCTCCGAAGGAGTAAATCCATGAAAATTCTTAAAAGCTGTTCCAAACGAATCTGATGACTCGTATCCAAATTTGAAGGCAACATCAATAATCTTTTCGTCCGTATCTCTTAATATAATGGCTGCTTCCGTCAATCTTCTGCTTCTTAGATATTCTGAAAGCGTTGTTTCGGTCAGAATAGAAAACAAGCGGCTGAACATTGAATAAGAGTATCCTGATAACTGAGTTACTTTCTTTTCGTCAATTTCATCATCAAGAACTGTTTCAAGATAATTAATCGTATTGTTAAATGACTTGATAATATTCATTTCAATCCCTCCTTTCTTTCGGTTTATTTTAGTATAGAGGAAGACTTCTTTTCCTACCCTACAATATCTGTACTAGTTTTATAGGTTTCATCTCATAAAAACTTGTACCTTGCTAAATTCAACAAATTGAAGCTTGTTTGTCTCATTTGGCTTTCTTGGGTTTCTTTTCTGGCAGTTCCGCATACATACCTTTCAGTAGTTCAGTAATCAAATCCATATCCTCAAATCTGTCGAATGCATACATCAATGTCTTTGAACCCTCATACGGATAACGCAATTCTGAGTCTGCAAGAAGTTTGTCCGATGTCGGCGTTCTCTTTAAAAATAGTTCATTATCGCAAATGTCACCTATCAGCTTACCGTTAAAATATATAAGGTATCCGCCCATCATGGATCTTATGACAATATCACCTGCTGCGGAAAAAATCTCACGAACAAATTCATTAAATTCATTCACTATGATTACCTCCTTCAAAATCAAATATTCCTTACTTTATGGCATACTCTTTCCCTATTTATCCTCAAAATTTCAGCAATCCATTTTCATCAAATTGAAAATTTGGTCCCCATGAAACTTCCCAATAGTATCCATCTAAATCCGAAAAATATGCGTGATATCCACCCCCAAAAAATTCCTGTGGCTCTTTTACAATTTTTCCACCTGCTTTTCATTACTAATTCTAGTACTCGCCAATATAGTATAAATTATATAACCAATAAAAATGATAATAAAAATAACATAGCAGCCAGTCTTACAACTTACTACTTTTCATATGATAATTTACAAATGTCTTTCCAGCCACTCGATCTTTTTAAAATCCTTATTGTTATTGTGATCATTACGATAGGAGTCTTGAGAAGAAGCTTTGTAAATACTTAGATACTGCTCCAGACTTGGAAGACGAAAAGTGATGCCTTCAATGTGAATAAGCTCTATATCCGATTCCGAAACTCCTGCAAAATCAGGTAAGGAATCGATACTTCCAAATTCAACACTCACTCGATCCTTTTTGAATTCATGCTCATGAATATCTATTAAGACATAGCCTATGTCTTTCATCACTTTCATTATCTTGTCCCAGTCATAAATTCTGAGATGATCAGGTGCTTCCCAACCTCTAGGGTCACCAGGAACATGAATGTCAATGTCAGACGGCCCCCAATTTTCTTTCGTTCTAAACTCCAATCCCAAAGACCCCATCAGTGTCGGTGTAATTCCGAATCGGTTTAAATGGAAACAAATGGTTTTAAATTCTTCAAATAAGAGACTCATGTTTACTCAAAAGCTTTCATATAAATGTTCGTTATTTCTACTTTATTACCTTGAACAAAATCATCTTCATTTTCTAGAGTATATCCAGTTATTTTGGATACAAATTCTTTTCCTTCTTTTAAGGACCCAAATGCGACTAAATCTTTAGAATAATCATTTTGGTACAATTCCAATAGATACATCTTTCATTCTCCCAATATTTGAAAAAAACTAACCAATATTTTTAAGCAATTTACAATCAAATTATTTATCCTTAATATACGTATTTATCATATAACGAAGATAATTAAGTTTGGTTTATCCTGGATCTACATCTATAGAAGTTATTTTTGTAACCATCATTATTGTATAAAAAAACTCTAATTGTAGGGTTAAATCTACTAATTCAGAATCGGAGGTCATCGCATATTCAACAACAAAGCCGGTTTGATCATTAAATTCATAAACTTGTAGTTGGGAGTACTCATAATTCGGATGGAAATTACATTCTACACCATATTCATCAATTTTATCAAAATCATTTAATTGTAATGACTCGTCAATATATTCAAGTAACTCTCTTACATCATCAACTTTTTGAACCATCAACACAATCCATAATATCTCTATAATTATTTAGATGAATTGCTCTTAAAAATCTTTTTAAGTGCTTCAATTACTTTTTTTCTTCATTTTGGTAGTTTTCTTTGTACTCAAAAATCATCGAATATTCCCATGATAATAATTCCTTTTTTTGTAATCAAGTTTAAATCTAATGAAAATTAAAAAAATGTTTCTCAAACAAGCTTACACACTCAGCGATTCGGACTTTCCATATTGTGTCGTCGTAAACTCCTTACTCTACAATAGCTATACCCCAGGGCACCTTCTCGACCTTCGGTCTCACCTTGTCGCATGGGCCGATCATCTACTTCTACTTCGCTGATGCCTCAGCTCGCACAAGCAGTGATACCGCCTCAACATGTGGTGATAGAATTCTTCTATAGTAATGGATAAGGTAATAAAAAGTAATTTTAGAAATTTAATGTGGAAATAAATATTAACTATAGTAAAAAAATTAGCTTTCTAAATACTCTTCAGTAATCGGTTTTGTACTCTAGTTTATAAATAAGAAATTCTGAACTGCATGTAAGCTTTTATAAATTCCAAAGTCTAATCCTTTCTGAATATTTAATGGAATTTCTATAGTAACTTGATTTAATGACATAATTATAACCTACCTCTTAATTCTATCGTTCTAGTTTATTCAAAAATAAAATCAGCAATTCGTTTAGCAGCTTTTTCTGTTGCCACTTCAATGTCAGTTTTAGTCCAAGTGTCATTTAAATAATTAACAAGAGATTTAGCTATTGGGAACTTACTACCTATATATCCATGACCACTTGTGATGGTATTCTCTCTTTTTGTTCTAAACCAAGCATCTCCAATTCCACGATTAATTTCGGATTCAAGGAGAATTTTATTACCAAGCTTCTCAGCATAATCTCTAAATTCTTCCTGGCTTTCTAGTCCAGCATCTGACATAATTTTTTCTCTATTCAAACCACTTTGCGGCATAATGTGTTCAATATCAATATTTCCATTTAAATTAAAGTCCATACCTTTTTCCAATGAAAACAGGAATTCATTTACATAAAGAATAGAATTTGAAACACCACTTTCAGTCAAAGTTTGTTTAACGTCTTCATAAACAAAATTAGTATGAATATGGTTCTTTATTTTTGAAATAAGTTCGTCGATTGAAATTGAATCGACTTGACTGTACATCAGATTAATTTCTTCTAGGAAGCCTTTAAAAAGTTTATGGCTATATGAGAGTTCAGATAATTCAATCAAAACTCCAAGTCTAAGTAAGTATTCCAGATATGTGTTGTCTTGTCTGAAAAATAAATAACTACTAACAAAAGGTCGTAAATTACCGTTTAATTTGTTTATCAATTGACCATTGATAGTATCAGATACTCGTTCAAAATTATTTAAGATTGTATTTAGTTCAGCAGTAAACAGAACATCTTCATTCAATAGATGTTTATTTTTTGAGAAAAAGGCTCTTATACCAGGATTTCTTCGATCAGCACTGTTTTGTTCTGAAAGTTTTACGAAAATATAGTGAGTAATTAACGCATTTAAGTCTAATCTAGATGAATCTGTACGTTGTACAATCTCTTGCCAATTTTTTTCGAAGTTTTTCCTATCTGATGCGTTTGCGGTAGTCTTAGATACGATTACTTCAATTGGTGTCAATGGAACACCAGTCCCATTTAAAGAATTGAAAATATTTATTGCCTGATCAGTATTATAACTTGTAATAGTAATCACTTGGCAATTATCAATAAAGTGGTTAGCAAAATTGATAAGAGTAAAAACATTCAATTCGTTACACATATTGTAAAAATATCTAAAGTTTTTATAAAAGTTGGTATAGCGGTTGTCTTTCTGGCGACGATAGATTTGGTGAACTCAATCTTTAATAGATATAAAATCTTTACCTAGCAAGATAGTAGTCATCTCATTAGCATATTTTTCTGAAATCGAATGATTTAGATACTTTATTCTATCATCGCTAGGATAATACAGTCCATCAACGAAATCATCTTTTTCGTCATCTGAAACATTGAAAAGCATTGTGACAATCTGCTCTTTAAGACCATTAAGACGTTTCACTAATCTGCGTGCATCAGTATCTAGAGTCGGTTGAAGTTCAAGCTCCTTATCAATCTTCAATAAGATTGCCTTAAGAAGTAACATAAATGTAGTTGTTCTTTGCTGGCCATCAATCAAGGTTACTTCATGCTCTTCTCCAGATTCTTGAGCAATGAGAACAGCTCCAAAAAAATAATTGTCCTGGGAACTATCATCGAAATTTTCCATATGAAGATTAATATCTTCAATGAGTTGTTCACATTGTGGTACTTGCCAAGCATAGGGTCTCTGATAGGTAGGAATATAAAATTCTGATTTTTCAAAATAAGATTTTATTGTTTGTAAAGCCGGTTGAATATCGTTTCTCATTCAGATTCTCCAATAATTTTTTCTTATGATATTATATCACGGAAACGCTATCATTTAAACTCTAAGTATATCCGAGCTATCTAACGATTTAATAGTATTTTTAATGATTACATTTTTTTGAACGATGACATGTTGTACCATTATAACTTGAAATCTATCTACATCCCTAAATAAAATCCTTGAAAGATTAAAATTTCAAGGATTTTATTGAATTAAATTGTATCATCTAACTTCTACTTATCTCCCTGAATCAAACCTTGCTTAAGTTTCATTAATAGGGGATACGTTTATTCCCGTTAATGCCTAGTCTATGGTAATAACTCCGTACCCCCTAGGGTTTATGGAAATAGATTGACAGCCTATCAGGCTATCACATCAAGATACTCAACTTATATTCTCACACCGATACTTCCCCAACACATAAGAAAAAGCCTTACCTACAAGGCTTTTCATAACCCTTTTCGTTACAAGGTTTTTACGCTTTTACAAGCAATGCCACACATTCGGCGGTTCGCTGTTGCCGTATCGTTTCGTCGTAAACTCCTTACTCTACGACAGCTATCCCATGAGCGGAGCATCTACTTCTACTTCGCTACTATGTAGCTCGTACAAGTAGTGATACCGCCTCAACATGATGCGTTTGCGGAAACAGATCCACCGGCTGGACTTTCTTCAATTCATAACCCAACTCTTGGTAGAGTTTGATATCACGCGCCATGGTGGCGACGTTACAGGAGATATAAGCAATCCGGTCAGCGCCTGTTTGGGCACTTGCTTTAATAAAGCTTTCGGTCAAGCCCTTGCGTGGTGGGTCGACTAGAATAGCAGTTGGTTGGATGCCTTCCTTGAGCCAATTCTTCATGGCATTTTCAGCTGTGTCACAGACATAGTGGGCATTGGTGATACCGTTTAAGCTAGCATTCTTCTGGCTATTTTTCCACGGCTTCTGGGATGACCTCCACTCCATAGACTTCCTTGACATGCTTGGCAACTGATAAGCCAATGGTCCCAATTCCGGAGTAGGCATCAATGACCACATCGTCTTCTCTTAACTCCGCAAAGTCAATGGCTGTTTGATAAAGCTTTTTCTGCCATTTCTGTATTGACCTGGTAAAAGGCTGGTCCTGAGATTTTTGAAGCTATTGCCCAACATTTGATCGGTAATATAGTCTTGACCATAAAGCATACGCCATTCCTTTCCAAAAATGGCATTGGTATTCTGGTCATTGATATTTTGCATAACGGATTTGATGGCTGGAAATTGCTTGATCAACTGCTCGATCAACTGGTCCACACGGAAAACCTTGGGACGAGTGGTCACCAAAATGACCATGATTTCTCCTGAATGGTGACCTCGGCGGACCACCAGATTGCGAATCAAGCCAGACTGTTCCTTTTCATCATAAGGCTTGAGGTCAAACCGACGAATCAAATCCCGAAGTGCCAAGACTACTTGGTCAATGACTGGATCTTGGATATAGAAGTCTTCGATCGGCATCAAATCATGAGAGTTCTTCCGAAAGAAGCCTGTCTCTACCTGACCATTGACACGACGAACAGGCACCTGGGCCTTGTTGCGGTATTGAACAGGATGGTCCATCCCCAAGGTCAAGGGCACTTCGATATCAGAGATTCCTGCCATCTTGTAGAGGCTATCCTTGACCTGTTTGGCCTTGAATTTCAGCTGCTCCGGATAAGCTAGGTGGCCCAAGTCGGCAATACCACTTCGCAAGTAAGCCAGGTCTAGCTCTTCATTGCGGTGAGGAGATTTCTCTATATACTCTTCAACTTTTCCGTAGCCGATCTTCTTATTGACCTTGAGCACGCGCATGCGAATGACTTCTCCTGGCAGGGCATTCTCCACAAAAAAGACCAGGCCATCGACCTTAGCCACTCCTGCTCCTTCGTGGGTCAAATCAACAATCTCAACGTCTACAATTTCATTTTTCTTTAACATGGTGTTCAATCTTTCTACAAATTAAAAGGGATGGAGTTTTCAAACTCCTATCCCTTAATTATATCATCTTAAGCCCATTTGGGACAATTTCTTTTTATAAGCATCGAAATCGACCAGCAAGCCTTGACCACCATACATATCATAGGCATCGACCCAATCCCCATTTTCTGGAATGGTAATGCGTTCAATCCCCTTGCTGGCACTTCCGACTAAGCCAATCCCATTTGTCAATAGGAAGGAGAAGGGTACATTGGTAGAGGTCATAGCAAAGACCTTTCCTAGTGCTTCAGATCCAGTAAAGAGCTTGGTTGGATCCTTGATTTGGTGCACAATGGCAGACATGACTTCTTGTTGGCGTCTGGTCCGGCCAAAGTCACCCTCATCATCTTTACGGAAACGAGCATAGTTGAGGAGGGTCCGTCCGTCCATCCGTTGTTTTCCGACCTTGATGGTTTGCTGCGGAACGACACCGTCTTTCATGTTCAAATCATCTGGTACTTCAACCTCAGAGACGGTTTCACCATCAATGGTGGAGAACTGAGCATTCATCTCCACCCCATTCGGGAAGAGAGTGTCAATCGCTGTCGCAAAGGTTTGGAAATCGACCATGGCATAGTATTGGATATCAATGTCAAAGTTATCCTTAAGCATTTGACGGACCAATTCTGCTCCTTGGTTGTTATTCTGCTCTCCAATGGTAAAGGCTGTATTCAACTTCTGGTCATAGTAATCTTGATATTCTGGATCTGTTTGTTGGCTTACGCCATCGATATGTACCAGAGTATCTCGCATAAGCTGACCATTTTCACCTTGCCGTCCTTGTTGTTGACATTGACCACCATAATGGAGTCCGTTCGAGTCTCAGACGAGCTTTCCCCAATCCGACCATCCGTTCCCAAGATCAGGATATTGACCCCGTCTTTGGTCTTCTGGCCGTTAAAATACTCTTTAACAGCTGGTTGGGCATTGGTACCACCAGGTTTGCTATTCAAGCCTTTGAGAAACATAAAGACCATACCACCAAGGACTAACAAGAAGAAGATGGCTATCCATTTTAAAATACGTTTGAAGCGGATCTTTCTTCCCTTCTTACGCGTGGGAAGGGCTGCTACGTCCTCTCGATTCTTTTTATTGGTTTTTGGTTTGTCCTTCCGGCTACGTGATGGATAGACTGGTAATTCGTCAGAATTTTCTTCTCCTCTACTTGAAGGAGAAACTGACTCTTCTGCTCTTTCTGAAACGGGATCGTCTTGGAATCGTCCCTCTGATTTATTTTTCAAGTACTTGTATTCCAACTGCTCTTTTTCGTTCAGGTAATGGTAGTTGGAATAAAGATAATCCAATCTCTTTTTTTCATGATAGGATAGGTTTTCTGATTCTCTACTCATACGTTCTCCGTTTCATTGTCATTAAGCACAAAGACCGAATAGCGGCCTAAGGTTTTGATAGATACCCCCAAGGACTCCAGTTCTTGATAGGCAGAAGCAAACAGTGCTTCGTCAGCATCCACCACATCGATGATAAAAAAATACTCCCCTAGGGCCGTCTTCAAAGGACGACTTTCAATTTTTGTTAAATTTAATTCTCTTGAAGCAAATGTAGATAGGGCCTGGCATAAGGAGCCCGCAATATTACTTGGTAAGGTAATCGCCAAACTATCCTTACTAGCAGCTTTCTTCAGCGAGCGACTGCCTTCAAAAGGTCGCTGACCAAGAATCCAAAAGCGGGTGAAATTTTGATCCATTTCCTGAATATTACTAGCTACCACTTCCAAACCATATTCATCCTTGGCCTCCAAAGGCGCAATGGCTGCGATAGGAAGTTCCGGATGTTGAGAGACATATCGAGCCGCATAGGAAGTCGAAGTTGTCATCTCTAGTCTGGCTTGAGGGAAATGCTCCTGTACATAGGCTTTCCCTTGGGCTAATGCTTGAGGATGCGAATAGATCACCTCAATGGCTTGATCCTGCTTAACTGCCAAGAGTTGTTGCTTAATGGGATAGACCACTTCTGCAATAGCCTGAAAATGAGCCTGGTGAAAGAGGTAGTCAATCGTCTCATGGACACTACCTTCAATAGAGTTCTCAACAGGGATAACCGCATAATCTACTTGGTCGGACTCATAAGCTTTGATCACTTCTGTGATAGACCCGTAAGAGCATAAGGTAGCCTCTTCAAAACTTTCAAGGGCTACATGGTGGGTAAAGGATCCCTTAGGACCGAGATAAGCTACAAGCATCGGATGATCTCCACAATTTCTTCTGGTGTCTTATCAGCAACATCAATCACATGTGTGGCTACTTCTTCATAAAGGGGCAGGCGTTGCTCATACAAGACACGAAACTCTTCTGGTTTTTTATTAAGAAAGAGGGGGCGCTTAGTTGCAGGATCCGCAGCCAGTCTTTGATAAAGCCACTCAAAATCAATCCGTAAATAAATATTACAAGGATTCTTCTTGAGAAGCTTGCGATTTTCTGGTTTCAGGACAATCCCTCCACCAGTTGAAATGACCGAGCTCTCTTGATTGAGTAACTCATGCAACAAAAGCGACTCTTGCTGGCGAAAACTGTCTTCTCCATAGCGAGCAAAATAGTCAGAAATCGGCATTTCTAAGCGTTGGACCAAGAGTGCATCCATATCTGCAAAAGCTGGATCCAATAAGAGCCAATGGTCGTTTTCCCTGCTCCCATAAAGCCGAGTAGTACTTTAGGCATGAGACACCTTTTCTAAATCTGCGAAGAAGGTAGGATAGCTGGTATTAATAGCTTCAGCACGCGCAAGCTCCACTTCACCATCGCTTACAAGCAAGGCTGCAATAGCTCCCATCATACCGATTCGGTGGTCACCAAAGGTTTGCAGGCTGGCACCATGTAAGGGCGTTTTCCCCCCAATAATCATCCCATCCTCTGTTGGGGTGATGTTAGCCCCCATAGCATTTAGACTATCTGCCACTACTTGGATGCGATCCGTTTCCTTGACTTTCAATTCTTCAGCATCTTTGATAATGGTTTGGCCAGAAGCCTGGGTAGCCAAAAGAGCAATGATTGGAAGCTCATCTATCAAGCGAGGAATCAAATCACCCGAAATTTCCGTCCCATGGAGATCAGAAGTCTCTACGACAAGCGTCGCAGCTTTAGCAAGGGGATCAACATCCAAGATTTGAAGCTTGCCTCCCATTTTTTCAATAACCTCTAGAATACCTGTACGAGTCTCATTGATGCCGACATTCTCTAGATGAATCTGACTATTAGGGACAATCAAACCAGCTACTAACCAAAAGGCTGCACTGGAAATATCACCTGGTACCGTCACCTCACAGGCTTGGAAGCTTTGAGGCCCACGTAGGCGAATTTCTTTGCCCTTCACGCTGATATGGCCACCGAACTGCTGGATCATATCTTCGGTGTGATTCCGTGTCAGTTCTTTCTCCAAAATAACTGACTCCCCTTCTGCTTGCATGGCAGCAAATAGAAGAGCCGACTTGACCTGAGCAGAGGCTACTGGTAATGAATAGTGGATTGGTTGTAACTCTTTTGTTCCATGAAGGCGAAGGGGCAACATGTCTCGATCTGTTTGACCCTGAACAGTGACTCCCATCTCTCGAAGGGGGATCGCCACTCGATCCATTGGCCGTTTAGACAAGCTGTCATCTCCAACCATGGTGACTGGAAAGGACTTCCTGCTAAGACACCCGCTATCAATCGAGTGGAGGTGCCTGAGTTCCCCATATCCAGATCATTCTTAGGTTGTTGAAAGGCTTCAAAACCTTTCCCCTCGATGGTGATCACTTGACCATCATCTTGGATAGAGACGCCTAGGTCTCTAAATACTTGAATAGTGGATAAGACATCTTCACCACGTAGGATATCATAGACCTTAGTGGTTCCATGCGCAAGGCTTCCAAAGATAATCGAACGATGACTGATCGATTTATCCCCTGGAACACGAATGATTCCATTTAAACCCTTACAATTCGTTTGTAATTTCATGGCTTACCCCTTCAAGCTTTTCTAAAAATTTTACCATAAAAAACAGCCATTTTCAACGTTCACTTGGAAGGTCCTCTAAGATGGGAAAGAAAAAGAGGTGGGCTCTCCACCTCTCCCTTATTTAAATAAATCTTGAACTGGATCAAAAATAATCCGTTCAATATCTCCTAGATAAACAGACAATTGCTGTTGTTTGGTGAAAAACTCATTTACAATTGGGTTTCCTTGTAACTTCCCAGCAAAGTCCTGCATTTTCTTTTGTTGGTCTTCAGTTGGCATTTGTCCAGACTGGATGACTCCATGAATTTCTTGTTGGAAAGCCAGGTAGTCTCCGAATAACGCTTTTGCATCGGCATCGGCATCAATGGCTTCCTTACTAGCAAGGACAGCCTTGTATTCTGGTAAGTCACGAATTCCGCGTGACAACTCATTGGCTAGATCATAAATATTTGACATGTGATTTCTCCTTAACAATTTGATTTTGTTCTATTATACAAAGATTCTGGTAGATCTTGTGTTAGAAACTGCTATTTTTGTAAAAATCCTACTTGGGACCTATTTAATCACCACACTATAATCCGTTTGCTCGGTGATTAGGGCTTCAGCCCGCGCTTGATCTGCAGCCGTCTTAAAGGAAATCTGGAGAATCCCGTAGACATCTTCTCGGTTTTCCTCATTGATATGAATATTGACCAAGGAGGTACCACGAAGCAATTCGAGGATCCGAAGGATGACATCTTCTTCATCTGGGACATCCACAAAAATATCGAAGGTGCTTTCCACCCCTCCTCTCTTATGGATCTGCATATGTTGCCGTTGCTCTCGACTATGGTCAAAGAAGGACCAAATGGCATCTTCTTGTCCTTGGCGAATCATCTCAGCAACTTGGTCAAGACGATCCTGAAAATCCGCTATCCGATCGAGAACCGAAGCTGGATTAGATAGCAGAATGGAGGTCCACATACTGGGCTCACTCTCCGCAATCCGCGTCATATCACGAAATCCTCCTGCAGCAAAGCGACCTGCTAAGGCATGCTCTTCTGTATAAGCAGCTGCTTGTCCCATCAGGGTAGCTGCCAATACGTGAGGAAAGTGGCTGATCTGAGAAGTAACCCGATCGTGTTCCACTGGATCTACCTCGATGAAACGGGCTTCAAGCCCTGAGAGGAGATCCTTCAATTCCAAGACAGCACTTGGGTCTGTCGTAGCTGTTGGCGTAAATATAGTAGGCATTTTCAAAGAGGGTGGAGTCAGCTGAGGCAGCTCCCGTCTTATGACTCCCCGCCATGGGATGCCCGCCGACAAAACTGACTGGGAGATGTCTAAAAGCATTTTCGCCAGCTTCTACAATGGCCCCCTTGGTGGAGCCCACATCCGTCACAATGACTCCTTCTTTCAGTGGCATTCTCGCCAGTTGCTGAAAGGTTTGAATGGTTTGCTTGACAGGTAGGGAGACGATGATGACATCAGCTCGAGAAGCAAACTCTTCCAAATCAGCCGTCACCTCATCAACAATTCCCTTCTTTAGAGCAATATCTCGTGAGGCTTGACTACGATTATAGCCTAGTAAAGTCACTTGCGGATGAGCTTTCCGGATCCCCATGGCTAACGAAGTGCCAATTAGTCCTAGACCTACAATATAAACAACCTTTTCTTCCATCTATTTCTCCAGTTAGAAAGCTTTGGTATAGGCCCGATGACGCTCGACAGCTTCCTTCAATTCTTCCAGATTATCAGAAGAGAACTTGTCCAAGACTTCTGTGGCTAAGATCGTTGCCACCACAGCCTCCATGACAACCCCTGCAGCTGGAAGCGCCGTCGGATCACTTCGCTCCACCGTTGCCTTATACGGTTCGTGCGTTTCAATATCGACACTCATGAGGGGTTTATAAAGAGTTGGGATTGGTTTCATTACTCCACGGACGATAATCGGCTCTCCATTGGTCATGCCACCTTCAAATCCGCCCAGATGATTGGTTCGACGAGTATACCCATCTTGCTCAGACCAGATAATTTCGTCCATGACTTGACTGCCTTTTCGACGACCTGCTTCAAAGCCTAGCCCGAACTCTACACCTTTAAAGGCATTGATAGAGACAACCCCTTGAGCGATCTTGGCATCCAATTTCTTGTCCCATTGGACAAAAGAACCCAGACCGACAGGCACACCACCTACAATCGTTTCGACGATCCCTCCGATGGTTTCCCCTTCTTTCTTCACACTATCGATATAGGCCTTGATTTCCTCTTCTCGCTCTCGAATGACGATGGAAACTTCTGACTGAGCAACCGCTTCCTTGATTTGGGAAACCGTTAGATTTTCCGGAACCTCTACTTCGATGCCACCGAAATTGACGATATGGCTGGCTACTTGAACCCCAATCTCTTCCAATAAACGTTTGGCTACTGCACCTACTGCTACACGCATGGTTGTTTCCCGAGCCGATGACCGTTCCAAAGAATTTCGCAAGTCATCAAAGCGGTACTTGATCCCGCCGACCAAATCGGCGTGGCCTGGACGAGGCTTGGTAATTTTCCGGAGTCCCTTCTTCTTTTCCTCCACATCACTGACAGACATGATCTCCAACCATTTTTGATGGTCTAGATTGGTGACATTCAAGGTGATAGGACCTCCCATGGTCAAGCCATGGCGAACACCTGACGTGATCTCGACCTGATCGCTTTCAATCTTCATCCGTGCTCCACGACCGTATCCTCCCTGGCGGCGTTTTAATTCGACGTTGATATATTCAGCTGTCAAAGGGAGCCCTGCTGGCACTCCTTCGATAATAGCTGTTAGTCGTGGTCCGTGTGATTCTCCTGCTGTTAAATAACGCATGATATCTCCTTTGTCGCTTTCTAGTGTAAGAAGTCTCTCATTTCTTCCAACGGGACTGGATGGATCTGACAGGTTCCAATTTCTGGTACCAAAACGAGTTTCAATTGATTTCCCCTCGCCTTCTTGTCTAAGGTCAAGGCCTGATAAAGCTTTTCCTTATCCCAAGTATGGAATTCTACTGGTAAGCCAAATTTTTGACACATTTGCCGGATAGCCTGCGTTAAACCGGCTTGAATCAATCCCTTGGCTTCTGCTACCTTAGTGACTTGCACCATTCCTATCGCTACGGCTTCTCCGTGCATGATCTGGCCATAACCGGCTGTTGCTTCGATCGCATGGCCAAGGGTATGACCAAAATTCAGATATAGGCGAATGCCCTGGTCTAACTCATCTTCGACGACCATCTTGCGCTTTACTTGACAGGAATGGGCAATCAGGATTCTGCATGCTCATAAATAGACTCAATGGAGCCATCCATTTGATCCAGTTCTTCCCACAAGGCAGGATCTTCGATGAGACCGTACTTAATGACTTCCCCCATGCCCTCGATCAACTCGCGCTGGCCAAGAGTCCGCAGCACTTCAGGATCGATCAGAACCCCATCCGGTTGGGCAAAGGTTCCTACCATGTTCTTAGCATAGAGTGTATTGACTCCGGTCTTACCTCCGATAGAGGAGTCAACCTGCGCTGTCAAACTAGTCGGTACTTGGACGAAATGGATTCCCCGCATATAGGTGGATGCTACAAAGCCAGCTAGATCACCAACAACACCACCACCAAGAGCGAGGATGCCATCTGATCGTGTCATCCCATTCTTGGCTAAGAATTCATAGACTTTTTGAACGGTCGTCAGATTTTTACTAGCTTCTCCTTCTAGGAACTCAAAGCTAATTACTGTAAATCCTTCACTTTCAAGGCTTTTTACCACCTGACTTGCATAAAGAGACCCTACATGGTTGTCTGTTATGACTGCTACTTTTTGAGCTTTCCATAATTGACTGAGCCAGGTTCCAACCTTTTGGACCGCTCCATTCTCAATGACAATCTCATAACCATTCTTTGGTAGATCAACATTCACCTTCATAAGGATCTCCTTTCAAATCCATGTGAAAAAGATTACAATTTCACTATTGTATAAAAATAGAAAACAGAGCATACTTGACTAAGTTTTTCTGTTTTCTTCCATCATTTTTCTAATACATAATCTGGGTATTCCAATTTCAAGGCTTGCCAGACTTCCTCTTCCGGGAAAGTTTTATCCGTCATCAGTTCGAAGGCAACGGCAGCTTGATGGAAGAGCATTCCCAAGCCATTTAAGGTTTTTGCCCCTTGTTTTTCAGCTAATTGAAGAAAAGGCGTCTTGGCAGGAAAATAAGCTAAATCAGCCACTAGACAACCTTTAGGAAAGATAAAGTCTTTCGGAATAGGGAGAGAAGACCCGTCCATTCCAAGTCCTGTAGCATTGATCAATAAATCCGTCCCCTCTATCGTTGCATTCAACTGATCCCGACTGGATAAGTCATGAAGGACAATTGAAACATCAAGAGTTTCGGATAGTGGAGCAAAGATAGCCCGATACTTATCTAAACTTTCTGTACGAACAAATAAATGAATCTCGCCAACTCCTTGCCGAATAGCCTCTACAACAATAGCAGTCGCAGCACCACCCGCTCCTAAAAGGACAAGTTTCTTATTCTTTATCGAAAAAGTCTTAGGAAGACTCTTTAGAAAACCAAGTCCGTCTGTGTTGTAGCCTGTTAAACGACCATCTTTCTGAACAATCGTATTGACCGAACCAATAAGTTGTGCGCTTCCATCTACCTGATCTAAATGGCAAGACCTTTTTCTTGTAAGGCATGGAAATATTAGCGCCCAACATATCCAGTACCCGTAACTGTTGAAGACTTTGTTCGACTTGTTCTTCTTCCACTTCCCAAGCAAGATAGACTACATTGGTCGCGGTTAGTTGATAAGCCTGATTATGAATAAAGGGTGAGATACTATGACGAATGGGCTTGGCAATCACGGCAGCCATTCGCGTATAGCCATCAATCTTCATCTAAGATCTCCCGAATCTTGTGCATGCTGGACAAGCTAATTTGTCCTGGTGCACTTTCCACTCCTACACTAGCATAGGACCAAACAGAACCGGTTAAATCGGCAGCGATGCGAGAGATTCGGCCGATTTTCCCCATAGAAATGGTAACGAACTCTTGTTCAGGATTAAGTGTCTTAAAGCCACGTGTATAGTTCATTAGGTCCAGAACATCCTGCTCGGTATGAGCCATCACAGATACCTTGACCAATTTCGGTGTAAAGCTGGTTAATTCAGACATAATCTCCATCATATTCTCAGGGGTTTCCTGGAAATTATGGTAGCTTAAGCAAAGATTGGAATAATCCATCATCTGATTAAACTCGGCCTGATGACCAAAGTACTCAAAATCGACATAATCCGGATGGTAGATGTTGTTGATATCATGGATAAGAGCTACGTACTCTTCACCAGAAAGCTCAATTTCTCCTCCCTGCTCCCGGGTCCGTAGCGTAAATAAAATCTCACGACCTGCAAATTTTTCAAAGATGGCAGGCGCCACTTGTAAGATATCATTTTTGTCCAAGTAATCCGCACGCCATTCAATCACATCTGCATCTTGATAACGACTGGCATCAATGGCCTGTGCTTCTTCAAAATTTCTTGGCATTACAGAAACGACTAATTTCATTGATCCACCCTAATCGTAAATACTTTTAAGTAATTACTACTTTCTTCTTTTTCGTTATATCGAAAATCAGCTGGAAGTCCGACCTCACTGATATACCGATGTTTCCGGCCTTTAAAGCCCTTTTCAATTTCTTTCTTAAATTTATCCCGACTGACATTTGCAGCATTCGTACTAGCAATCAAAATTCCTTTTGGTTTCAAGATTTCTAGGGACTGCTCGATTAGTTTGTGGTAATCCTTCGCAACTGAGAAGGTACGCTTCTTATTGCGAGCAAAACTCGGCGGATCTAAAACGATCACATCATAAGTCAAGCCATGACGCTTAGCATACTTATAATAATCAAAAACATCCATGACGATAAAGCGGTGCTGGTCCAATGCTAGACCATTTGCCACAAAATGAGCTTCAGATAGTTCACGACTCCGCTTAGCCAAATCAACAGAGGTTGTTTCTACTGCTCCTCCCATAGCCGCTGCTACCGAAAAAGCCGCTGTGTAAGAAAACATATTGAGCAAGCTTTTACCTGCAGCTAAGCCATCTACTAAGCTAGCACGCACATCGTGTTGGTCTAAGAAAATCCCTGTCATCAAGCCATCATTCAGAAAGACTTGGTAGCGAACACCATTTTCCAAAATCAAAAACTGCTCTGGAGCTTCTTGACCAAAAAGATGGGCTGACTCATAACCTGGATCCTTGAAACGGATTTTTTCATATCCTCCCAAGACCTCTGGAAAGACTTCTTGAAAAGCCGCAACAAGCAGCTCTCGGATTTGATAAACAAAGGTATTGTAGATGGAAAAGACGGCATAATCTCCATAAAGATCAATGGTCAAGCCACCAAATCCGTCACCTTCTTGATTAAAAATTCTAAAAGCTGTATCCAATTCCGACTGATAGTAAGACTGACGTTTTGACTTAGCCTCAGCAAATAGCTGACTAAAGTAAGGCTGATCCAAGGTGATTTTCTTGGTAGAAATGACCCAACCAAGACCCTTGTTTTGCTCTGAAAGATAGCCTGTCCCTAGAAAATGACCTGAAGCTGTGACCAGCTCAACCACCTCATTGTCAAAGGGGAGTTGACCAAAATCAATCTTCTCTAAAATCTTATAACCTTTATGGATTTTCTTCTCAACTTGTCGGTTAATTGTCAGCTTTTTCATACTCTCTATTGTATCAAAATTTTCAAAAATTCACAAAGTCTCTTCCTTAAAAATACGATTAACATTGAAGATTTAAAACTCTTATTTGACATTCTCCTAGCTTTTGTTGACTAATTGATTCATCATCTCAGACTTTAACGTTTTGTACCGAATTAAGCACTTGCTTTATTTTCAAAACGTTTTAAATTATGGTATACTGTTGTAAGAAAATTTTTAGGAAATAAGGCAAGGAAGTATATTTTTGTGAAAAAAATTACCAAAACGATACTCGATGCTATGAGTACCAGACTAGGATTTGTCTTTACCCTACTGTTGCTTTATTGGTTTAAAACCATGTGGGCCTATACAGTAGACTTTAATCTAGATATTCAAGGCTTCTATCAGGTTTTTCTCGCAGTCATTAACCCGATACCCTTAAGCCTCTTATTGATCGGTCTCGCTTTTTATATTAAGAGAACAAAACTCTTTTATTTGCTATCTTTTAGCATCTATGTCATTTTATTTATCTGGTTGATTTCCAACTCGATTTATTATCGTGAGTTTACAGACTTTGTAACGGTTAATACCATGCTGGCCTCTAGTAAGGTTTCCGCCGGTCTTGGAGCTGCAGCCTTAGAATTATTCCGTCCCTGGGATATTATCTATATTTTAGACTTCCCGATTCTAGCTTTCCTCTTCTTAAAGAAATTGGTCAAACTAGATCACCGTCCCTTTAACAAACGGGCAAGTTTTGCAGTGACTTCGCTCTCTGCTATGCTCTTCTCTGCCAACCTTTTCTTGGCGGAGATTGACCGTCCGGAATTGTTAACGCGTGGCTTCTCCAACTACTATGTGGTTCGTGCGCTTGGTTTACCTGCCTTTTTGGGTTACAGTGCCAACCAGACTTACATGGCCAATAAAGAACGCTCAAAGGCTTCTGAAGTTGACTTGAAGCCAGTTGAAGAGTATGTTGCTAGCCATTATGCTCAACCAAACCCTGAAACCTTTGGTCTTGCTAAAGGTCGTAATGTTATCTATATCCATTTGGAAAGCTTCCAACAATTCTTGATCGACTATAAATTGAAAGTCGATGGCAAAGAATACGAAGTGACCCCTTTTATCAACTCGCTCTACCATTCAAACGAAACCTTTGCATTTGCTAATGTCTTCAACCAGGTAAAAGCTGGTAAAACATCGGATGCAGAGACCATGATTGAAACGGGCTTGTTTGGTTTGAACCAAGGTTCCTTTATGGTGAACTACGGTGGGACCAATACTCAGCAAGCAGCTCCTTTCATTCTTTCTAAGAATGGCTACCAATCCAGTGCAGTTTTCCACGGAAATGCCGGAAGCTTCTGGAACCGTAATACAGCCTACAAACAATGGGGCTACCATTACTTCTTTGATGCCTCCTATTTTACCAAGCAAGATGATACCAACTCCTTCCAGTATGGACTTAATGACAAGATCATGTTGAAGGATTCCATCAAGTACTTGGAACACATGCAACAACCGTTTTATACTAAGTTCATTACCGTTTCCAACCACTATCCTTATACGACGAGTCTGATTGGTGACGAAATTGGCTTCCCTCTTGCAGAGACGCAAGATGAAACCATTAATGGCTATTTCGCAACAGCCAACTACTTGGATGCTTCCATCAAGGCCTTCTTCGATTATCTCAAAGCTTCTGGTCTTTATGAGAACTCCATTATTGTTCTGTACGGGGACCACTACGGTATTTCTAATTCTCGAAATCCAGCTCTGGCTCCTTTGCTAGATAAGAACTCTGAGACTTGGTCTAGTTATGACAATGCCATGTTGCAACGCGTACCGTATATGGTAGTTATTCCTGGTATGGACAAGGGGAAAGTGATTGAGACCTATGGTGGAGAGATTGATATGCTTCCAACATTAGAACACTTGTTAGGAATTGATTCTAAGAACTTCCTTCAAGTTGGTCAAGACTTGTTATCTCCAAATCATAGCCAAATCGTAGCTTTCCGTTCTGCTAACTACTTTGTGACTCCTGAGTATACAAGTTACAGTGGCCGGACCTACTACACCAAGACTGGTGAAGAAATCACCAATCCAGACGAATCAACGAAAGAGCAACTGGATAAAATCCGTGAGGCAGCGAATCTACAACTCAAGATTAGTGATAGTATCCAAACAGGAGACCTCTTACGATTCTATACAGGAAATGATCTTGGTAAAGTCAACCCGGATGACTACTCCTACAACAACTCGATGAAAGCATTGAAGAAAATTGAAAAAGAAAAAGGGGATGCCTCAACCAGCCTCTATAGCCAAAAAGGCAATCAATCAACAGTAGATCTCTTCAAAGCGCCAAGCTATAAGGAACTCCACCCTGAACAGTTCAGTTCTTCTTCTTCAAGTGAAGATTCCAGCTCAAGTAGCTCAAGCTCATCTTCATCAGAAAAAAAATGAGAGTGGGACAGAAATCGGTAATTCGTTAGAATTCGATTTCGTCGTCCCACCTCCGCACAGTTGAGTAGGGCTGTAAAAGCTGATAAAATCAGCGTAGTAGAGCCCACTCAACCACTGCGTCTTGCTCGACAATCCAAAAAAAAGAGGCTGGGACAAAAGTCCCAGCCTCTTTTTTTTGTTTATTTCTTCCATTCAAAAACAGAAGCTGTTAAATTCTCTACATAGAATGGACGTTTGTTTCGGCTATTTCCAACAAGGAGCTCAAGATGATTTGCGTTCTGGAGATAGAATGGTAGTCCACTGGTGTTAAAGATAACATAATAGTGTTTATCCCAGGTCAATTCAAAGACCACAACACCACTACCCATATCGGCAGTATGGACAAAGACATGTTGATAAATCTCCTCATAAGATTCGAGGGACAAGGCAGGTAGGGTCTTCTTCAAATGAATGATTTGACGCACATAGTCGATCGTATCCTTATTAACAGATACTAAATCCCAATCGACTTGGTTGACAGCATCAGGTGCATTATAGGAATTCATAGCCCGTTCTCGATCTTCCTGTGTCACTTCTCCATCTTCGCCCGTTGCAACTAGTTTGGTTCGTAGAAACTCTTGTCCAACCTGCATAAAGGCCATCCCTTGGAAGAGGAGATTCATGGCTGTCGCCATTTCTACCTGCTTCTTAATTTTTTCCTGAGAATCATTTGGGTGGACATAAGAAAGTAAATCGTAGAGGTTGTAGTTGTCATGGGCTTCTACATAGTTGAGGACCTGGCTTGGAGTTAGGAAGGATCCCAACTCTGCACTTCCCAGAACGGAACGCGCAATGATGTCTTCTGTAGACTTCCGACTAACATAGCCACGTTTGATGGATCCGAAGACTTCAGCTCCCTTTATGGCATCTCGAGAGGTATCATTAAAGAAACCGACTTGGGCCATTTGATAAGCATTGTCCTTTTTGGCCTTATCTTCTGGAGCCAATCCTGTCCCCATATCCCAACCTTCTCCATAAAGGAGAATCCGTGGATCAATCGCGTCCATGGCTTCACGGATTTCATTCATGGTATCCACATCGTGAATCCCCATCAAGTCAAAGCGGAAACCGTCAATCTTATATTCTGTTACCCAATGAGTCAAGGAATCAATCATGAATTTGCGGTACATCTCATGCTCACTGGCCGTCTCATTCCCAACTCCTGTACCATTTTGGAAGGATCCATTTGGATTCATCCGGTAGTAATAATCAGGAACGGTTGTTTGGAAAGCTCCATCTTCTGTCGAATAAATATGATTATAGACCACATCCATGACGACCGAAATACCCGCTTCATGATAGGTGTGTATCATTTCTTTAACTCGCGCATGGTGGTCTTAGGATCGTGAGGTTTAGTCGAGTAACTAGTCTCTGGAGCAGAGTAATTCTGCACATCGTAGCCCCAATTGTAGAGGACATTCCCGTCTTCATCATAGGTCTTATAGCGGTCGGTCACTGGTTGCAGTTGAACTACATTGACCCCTAATTCCTTGATATAGTCAAAGGCTGTGGCATCGCCTTGGGCGTTCTTCGTCCCAGTCTGGTGAGCTCCTCGGTAGGTTCCTCGATAGGCTTCATCCACACCGGAAGTCGGAGAGATGGTCAAATCCCGGACGTGCATTTCATAGACAACCGCCTGACAAGGATTATCCAGACGCCAGTCAGCCTTTTCATAAGCTTCTGACTGAAAGGCAGGGAAGATGCAATCCTGATGAGAAAGAATGGCAGATTTCTTCCCATTTTCACTGGTAGCGATCGTATATGGATCACGCGCAATCTCTGTGTGGTAATCAAAATAAACCTTATACTGATAGGCTAGTCCACTGAGGTTTCCCATGACATCTGCATACCAGACACCACAGTTATTGCGAACATGGTCGCTAGATTCTCTCTGACCACGAACCATTGGGACAACCTTCCAGACCTTGCTGTCATTGGCGACAGAATCATAGATAAGAAGGTCTACTTTATTGGCAGTAGGTGCCCAAAGTTTAAAGCGGTAATCATCATCTTGCTGGCGATATCCCAACCAACCCTGATAGCCCCATTTTGCATCAAATTCTTGGTAATGGGTCGCCATATCAAAAGCGTGTGGCTTCCGACGGCTGTATTCATGACTGGTCATTGCAGCCTGCAAGGAATAATAAACTGTGTCATCTCCTTGAATCAACCAGACTTCCCGCACTTTCCCTTCTGGCAAAGCTCGATATGGTATTCATCCGACTGACTAAGCCAGTTTCCTTCCTTGATGATGACATGGCCAATGTGTTGAGGTGTCTCACAGTTATAAACTAGGAGCCCCTCAACTCCAAAATAATCGAGCTTGGAGAAAGACACTTCCTCTCCCCATACTCCTTCATGCCACTTCCACATATCACGGGCAAAATAATCACCTACGGGATGATGGTAGTGGATTTTTACTTGATACTGATGCATCCTCTTGTATTTCCTATTTCCTAATTAACTAAGTAAGAAGAAACTGGCATTGCCCACTCTCAGCAATGTTTCTCCATTATTCTTCTAATTTATATTCTGAATGAACCAGAGCATCGTCATTAATTTCATCGATGTTGGCAAAAAATTCCAAGTGATTGTGGAAGACTTCCAGTTCTACTGGCGTATCGCCACCATATTCACCATCTAAATTGATTTTAAACTCTTCCTTGTTATCCAAAACTTCAATCTTCAATTTAGAAGTCTTGAGGTATTCAATATTTGAATCGTTGACGTGTTTTCCACCATTAACAGCTTGCATAATGAGGGACAACATATCAAATAATTTAGCAGTTTTCACTAAAATCAAGGTGAAATTCCCATCATCAAGTTTAGCATCTGGTGCCACACTTTCAAAGCCACCGATTGAATTGGTCAAAGCCACGAAGACAAGCGAAACTGGTCCAACATAGACCCCATTATCGTGCTCAATCCGCACCTTGCGTGTTTTATTCTTAGGGAACTTCTTCACTGCCTCCGCTACGTAAGCAAAGTAGCCATAGCGCGACTTCACCTCACTCGGCACACTAAAGGTCAATTCAGACAAAGTCCCTGCAGCGGCAATATTGATAAAATATTTACTTCCGTAAGCACGGCCAATATCCATTTGAATGGTTTGATTCTTCTCAATGATCCGCGCAGCCGCTACTGGATCTCCCATCGGAATCTTCAGAGCACGTGCGTAATCATTGGTTGTTCCAGTAGGAATAAAAGCCATCTTTGGACGGTGTTCGAGGCTAGCAACCCCATTGACCACCTCATTAATGGTCCCATCTCCTCCTGCAGCAACGATCAAATCAAAACCTGCTTTTGCAGCCCGTTCTGCTTCTAATTGGGCTGATAAGGGCTCAGGAGTGGTCTGATAGGCACTTGTTTCGTAACCTACATCCTCTAACACATCCAAGACTTCTGCGATGTTCTTTTTAATGATTTCCTGACCAGAAGTCGGATTATATATCACTCGTGCTTTTTTCATCTTATTTTCCATACATGCCTCTATAAACTTTCAAGCCAGGCTTCATCCTGTATTTCAATCGATAATTCCTGCGCTTTGCTTAATTTACTTCCCGCATCGCTACCTGCAACTAATAGGTCTGTTTTCTTGGACACGGAACCTGTAACTTTAGCCCCTAAGGCTTCTAATTTAGCCTTAGCTTCCGAACGTGTCAGACGTTCCAGTTTACCGGTTAAGACAACTGTTTACCAGACAATGGTGCATCTGCCGCGACCTTTTGACCTAGGTAATCTAAGTTTACCCCAGCTTCCTTAAGCTCTTCTAAAAGAAGTTGAGAACCTTCTAGAGCAAAGTAACGCTTGAGACTTTCTGCAACTACCATTCCTAAACTGTCTATCGCCGCAATCTTTTCAACCTCTGCCTCTGCTAAGGCTGGAATGGAATGGAATTCTTGGAGCAAGAGCTGGCTAGCCTTACTTCCCACATGACGAATTCCCAGACCAAACAATAGTTTTTCAGCAGAATTTCCCTTCGATGTCTGGATTGCATCTACTAATTTTTGAGCAGATTTTTCTTTAAAGCCATCCAATTGTAAGAGATCATCCACGGTCAGGCGATAAATACCTGCTACATCTTGAACCAGTTCTTTAGCAAACAGTTTTTCAACCACTGCTGGCCCCAAGCCTGTAATGTTCATGGCATCCCGGCTAGCAAAGTGAGCGAGTCCTTCTTTTATTTGAGCCGGACAGCGGGGATTGATACAACGCAAGGCCACTTCATCTTCAAAATGAAGGAGCTCGCTCTGACAACTCGGACAGTGGCTTGGAATCTCTAATTTTTCTTCCGATACGCGCTTATCCATGACAACTCGCAAGACAGCTGGGATAATGTCCCCGGCCTTATAAACAATGACCGTATCATCCTTGCGAATATCTTTCTCAGCAATGTAATCCACATTATGGAGAGTAGCTCGACTAACCGTCGTCCCTGCTAACTGAACTGGCGTCAAATTAGCCGTTGGTGTCACCACTCCTGTCCGACCCACTGTCCAATCAACTGACAAGAGTTTTGCTTCCTTCTCCTCAGCTGGGAATTTGTAAGCCACTGCCCATTTGGGAGCCTTGACAGTAAATCCAAGTTCTTCTTGAACAGCTAGATCATTTACTTTAATCACGACTCCGTCAATATCATAAGGAAGCTGGTCTCGCATGGCTGCCACTTCTTGAATATAAGCCCAGACTTGCTCGATACTGGTCGCTGTCTTGTGATGAGGATTGACGACAAAACCGAGGCCGTTTAATTTAGCTAATACCTTTTCTTGAGTCGCTTGATCAGTAGGACTAGCTTCCTGGTAGAGGAAGGTTGCGAGCTTGCGCTCTGCAACAATCTTTGTATCCAACTGTCTAAGAGTACCGGCTGCAGCATTTCGAGGATTCGCAAACTCTGCCTCTCCATTTTCTTGGCGGGACAAATTTACGGCATCAAAAGACGCACGGGGCATGTAACATTCTCCGCGAACGGTTAATGTAAGAGGTTGCGGTAAGACTAGAGGAATATCGCGAACTCGCTTGAGGTTCTCGGTGATATTTTCTCCAATGCTCCCATCCCCCCGTGTAGCACCCGTTTCAAGGACACCATCAACATAAGAAAGTGAAATAGATAGGCCATCAATTTTTAACTCACATACATAGGTGACAGATGGAAATTCCTTGCGAACCCGTTGGTCAAAGGCAACCAATTCTTCATAGGAGAAGGCGTCCTGTAAGCTATAAAGCGGGTAAGTATGCTGGTATTTTTCAAATCCTTTGAGAATAGTTCCTCCGACCCGATGGGTTGGACTATTGGGTTGGACCAATTCTGGATGAGCTTCCTCTAAAGCAACCAATTCCCGATAAAGCTGGTCGTACTCATAATCCGATACGGAAGGAGCATCTTTTGTATAATATTCTTCTGCATATTTGTTTAGTAAGTTTACTAACTCTTTTATTCTGGTTTCCATATCTCTATTTTACCATAAAAACGCTTTACTGTGCCCTTTCTGACTACTTCACATGCGAAAAAATATCGTTTTTCAGAAGGGATTGGAATCGGTCTGGACATCAAAAAAGAGGCTAGGACAAAAGTCCTAGCCTCTCAATTGTCTTTGGATTATCGAGCAAGACGCAGTGGTTGAGTGGGCTCTACTACGCTGATTTCATCAGCTTTTACGCCCTACTCAACGGTGCGGAGGTGGGACGACGAAATCGAATTCTAACGAATTACCGATTTCTGTCCCACTCTCTAGTGGATTATTGAGTTAAATCAATTCGTTGGGCAATCTTTTTGATCAAAATAGCTCCAACAATCAGGGAAGCAAATTCACCCAAACCAGTTGTCAACCAATTCAAGAAGAATGGTGTTTTGTTTAGAATATGCAATTCTAGGGCAATCGTAAACATAGAGAGGGCAAAGAAAATTGAGAATAAGAAATGATCCTTACGAATCCATCCATTAAAGAGATCTGTCTTTTCATAGCGTTTAAAAAGATAGACTCCAAGTGTAACGAAGACCAAGGTAGATCCACCACCAACGATCACGTCGACAATTCCATAACTCAAGAAGTTAGAAATCATACACCCAATGGTAACAGACCAAATGTATTTCCGATTGTAGAAAGCCATGAAGTTGAGCATTTCAGAAACACGGAATTGAATCTCGTTGCTTCCAATCGCATTCAACGGGGGCGTAATGGTCAAGGCCACATAGAGAGCTGCAACTAAGGCAATCTGTGCCAAGTCACGAACAGTATAGTTTTTCATCGTTTTTCTCCTTTAGCGGTTTTTCCCGCGTCTAATATGCTTGGTGAAAGAAGCTAAGCACCAAGGGTTGAGTTTCGCTAATGAAGCTCATCTGAACGAGTTGCATTCAACAAATCAACTCTATAAGTATAGCACAAATAAGGGAATTATGATAGACTAATTGTATGAAAAAAACTAGTCCATCGAATCTTTGATAATGAAATTTTTAGCCTACCTGATTTTTTTGGTGTTGCTACAACGATTGTTTCTGTTGCTACTCGGCTAATTGTTTTTCCAACTGACAGACCAGGAACAACTAGCTACCTTGATTGGAAATATTGCAGGAGTTCTTTTTGCCTTTGCTACCAACGATACCATTGTCTTTAAACAAGAAAGAAAAGGCTGGTTGAAACGGTTAATTGTCTTCTCTTTTGCTAGAATGGGGACACTCGTGCTGGACCTCCTGATGACTACCATCTTTGTAACCCAGTATCCACAAATCATCGGTCAGTTCGTCAATATGAATCGGACAGCAATTAATACCATCGAAACCTTTGCCGCCCAATTTATGATTGTCATTTTGAACTATGTCTTTAGCAAACTATTTATCTTCCGAAATAAGAAGTAAGTTCCAAATAACTAAGAAAAACCGTCAGAACTCTTATGGTCTCTGACGGTATTTTTTATACTTCCAGACTAGCTGCTTGGGCGCTCAAATAAGAGATTTTTCCTTCCACACCAAAATACTCCTTGACCAAGCCTTTTAATTCGTCCATTGCTTCTTTGGCTCGTTCTACTTGGTCTTCAGTCACTGCCTCCATCACAAGAATAGCCTGTCGAGTCTCTTCTGTCAGCATGGTTCTTTGAGCTTCCCGCCAATTCAAACAACGGCAAACAGCACCTTCTTGATCATAATAAATGATCTCTTCCGGCAAAGCAGGAGCGTCTTCCTCCGCTCCTAGTGGGAAGAATGGCTCTCCCCCCTTAGCTTTTCCTAAGGATAAGCCTCCAGCTAACTTTTCCATATCTTCTCCACCACAGGGGGATAGCATAGGCTAGCGAAACACTATTGTAGAGATCAACCAAAGGATTAATAGGATAAAACTCCCGTCCTTGCGACACACGTTTCAATAAGGCTTCGATTGACGAACGTGCACCTTTTTTGGTCTTAAATTTGGTAAAAGCCTGACGCCATTCCTGAACGACTGGACTAGCAGTGAACTGATCTTCATCAATGAAGACTTTTGATCGTGCAACTCCCTTGTCGAGCAGATCCTTAAAATAAGGATCCTTGCTCTCATCGATATGGTTATCAATACCTTCTACTGTCATCACCACTACTTGTGCTTGGGGAAATAAGTCCCAAAACTCTTGATCTACTGTAAATTTCATTTCTTTTCCTCACTATAGTTTCTTTTTTGACCTTTTTCACTAGCTCCCAATCCGCTGCTACGTTTTCTCTCATTTTAGCAAGCCATTCTTCTAATTGAAGGATTTCTGCCTTTGAAAAACCTTTTAAGGCAGTGTTTTCAGAATAAGCATGCTCAGAAAGGATAAAAGGATAAAGCGCTTGTCCCTTTTCCGTTAGAATCCATTTTTTTATCTTTTGATTGGAAGGATCAGTTAATTCTCGGATGAGACCTTTATCAGCTAATTTTTTAACAGAGCGGGCTACTGTTGAGCGATCCACTTTTAATAAATCGGATAACTCCTCTTGAATAATTCCTGGCTGCTCTCCAATTCGTACTAAATATAGGTATTGGCCTCTTGCCAGTTCCAAATCTCGGAACTCAATATTGGCAATCGAATCTAAGGCTCGGGCTATGATGCCAATCTCTCTTAGAACCTTCATCTGTTCCTCCTTTCTTTATGAATGATTCTATCACATTTTTATTGCAAATGCAACAAAAATAACAACCAGAAAAAAGCCGGCTGAAAACCGGCTTGCTCCTATTTTATTCTTTAACATCAGTCCTGATTTTTTCTCAAGTTTTTAAGATGGAAACGACGCTTGAGAGAAGCTTCCTTTTGGTGAAAAGCTACCTTAGAAGACTTGTATTTGGCTACCACATCCCCATCTTTTGTTTCAAATCTCGCTTCAATGGCATATTGAATACTAGCATTTAAGATACAGCCAATAATCAACACCTTAGCTACCAGGATAAACCAGAACATAATGACCGCTAAAAGGACTGACCCGAAGAAACGAGCATCTAGGAAACTCGTGATGTAGTGGTCGACATATTTCCAGAAAATATTCAAGGTCAAATAAAGGACTGCCGTCACAAAGATGGCTCCCGGAAAGACATAGCGAAACTTAGGAATTTTGATATTGGGTAGGGTGTAATAGAGCAAGAGTAAGGTTAAAAAGAGCAGGAAGTAAACCGAAGGTCCTGAAATATTTAAGAGGCGAAGGTAGATACTTTCGTCAAACTTGAAAATCTCATAGACGGAACGAATAATCATCCGGCCAAACATGGTCAAAACCAGAGATAGACCAAACAGACCTTGCAGAGCAAAACTAATCAAAATACTGAAGATTCTCGCCCAGATAATCCCCCTCTCCTTCTCCACTCCATAACTTTTATTGAAGGCTCTCTGCAGGTAAGCAATACACTGTGAGGAGACCCACAAAGCCGAAATGATGGAGAAACTCAGTAAACCAGTAGACGGCTTAGTAAGCACTGATGAAATCACTTGCAAGACAATGCGGTACATGGAGGCAGGTAATACTTCACGCAAGGTCAGCAAAATCTGAGTCGGACGAATCTGGAAGTAAGGGAGGATATTGGCTGCAATCAACAATAAAGGGAGAATGGAAATCAATAAATAATAGGCCACTGCTATACTTGTGATGTCCGATTCAGAGGCCATATAAAAGCGCAAGAACCCCTTAATAAACGGTCGTTGGCCTAGCCATTTTAGAAACTTTTTCATATCTATCCTCCCCTAAACAAAGTTATAAAAAGAGAAAAGAGCGAAACCGTTATTTATCTTCAGCTCCATTCTTTCCTCTCTACTTGTTTTAATAGGTTCCTTCTTCGCCTTGACTGGTCAAAATAACCGGTCCATCTTTAGTAATCACAAACTGATGTTCGTACTGACAAGAAAGTCCACCGTCAAGGGTTTTGTGGGCCCAACCTGTCTTCATATCGGTATCGATTTCCCAAGTTCCGGTATTAATCATTGGTTCAATGGTGAGTACCATCCCTTCACGTAAGCGCAAGCCACGTCCTTCACGTCCGTAATGAGGCACCATTGGTTCTTCATGCATGGTTGGTCCTACACCGTGACCGACCAAATCGCGTACTACACCATAACCTTTGCTTTCAGCATATTCTTGAATGGCAGCTCCGATATCACCTAGACGATTTCCGACAACCGCTTGTTCAATCCCCCTATAGAGACATTCTTTGGTGACATCCATGAGATCTTTGACTTCTTGGGAAACATTCCCAACTGCATAGGCCCAGCAAGAATCAGCCAAACCACCAGAGTAGTTTTCTGTATACTTTTTCACCTGTGCAACATTATCAAAGTCCAACTTTGAGACATCAACAACAGACTTGTCTAAGGGTTCAGACAAGACCATATCCACCTTTAAGAGATCACCGTCTTTTAAGACATAGTGGCGAGGAAAGGCGTGAGCTACTTCATCATTGATCCCACAACATGTCGCATAGGGATAGTCCATCAAACTTCCTTCTACACCGATCTGAAGGGGCAAGACATTGGCTTCTTTACAGCGACGTCGAACATACTCTTCTACTTCCCACAGATCGAGACCTGGTTTGATCAAATCCCGAAGGCCAATATGGATACTAGCAAGAAAGTCTCCTGCTCGGTCCATAGCTTCGATTTCACGCTGTGATTTCAATGTAATCATCTATTTCCTACTTCCATTCTAATTAATTTTCAAAGTGACGGTGGCCTTGGTAACTAACTGTAAATTCAAATACAAATCAAAATCTATAATAGCCGATCGTCTAGTCTGTCGGACAATACGCGTTTCAATCCGCAAGGTATCGTCCACTTGAACAGCTTGGAGGTAATAGACCAAGAGCTGTTCGATGATTAAATTTTTCCCAGAATTCAACATGAGCTGGCGAGTGACTGTTGTTAGAACTTCAGTGAGAACGCCATTCGAGAGAACACCACTCTTTCTAACATACTCGGTTCAACCGTCAATTCAAAATGATTGGCTTGAAGAACTACTTTTTGACTGATTTGTTCACTAAAGGTTGGCAAGCCTGACAATTGCTCCTTGCTCATCCGGTCCATGACCGCACGACGAGTAATAACCCCTAATAGGGTCTGATTGCTGCGAATAACAGGAATCATCTCAAAATCTTCTGCAATCATGCGTTGACTGACATTGGCGATACTAGATGATAGGTTTGTCGTAAAGACGCTCCGGGACATGACCTTGTCCAGAGTTGTCTGGGGCGTCTTGTCTCCGGCATCTCGCATGGTCACTACCCCAACAACCATCTGGTGTTGATTGACGACAGGAAAACGACTAAACCGGCTTTTTCTTACTAAATCTAGATAGTCACGTACGGTATCTGTTTCCCGCAAAAAACCATATTCATGCATAGGCGAATAGACTTGTTCGACCGTTAGAATATCTGTTTTAATTTGCATGTTGGCGAGAGCACGGTTGATCATGGTCGCCACGGTATAGGTATCATGCTTGGTTCGTAAGATAGGAGTTTGACCACTGCGACCCAGTTCCAAAATAGAAGGATCGACGTCAAAACCACCAGTTACAAGAACAGCATTGTCGTGTTGGAGGGCCAGGCGTTGGATATTGGTCCGGTCTCCCACAATGAGGAGTCCACCTTCAGAGACATAATCTAAAATATGCTCTTCTGTCATGGCCCCGATATAAAACTTGTTGAACTCTCGTTCCAGTCCTTCTTTTCCTGCCAATACTTCCGAACCGGTAATTTCTACAATCTCTCGGAAAGTCAGATGTTCTAGAACTGCCTTTTTGGACTTGACACGAACTGTCCCACTACGAGGTCTCGTTTCAACAATTCCACGATTTTCAGCTTCTTTAATCGCCCGATAAGCGGTCCCATCACTCACCTGCAAATAATTCGAGATACTTCTCACACTGACACGTTTGCCAATGGGTAGTTTCTCCAAATAATCTAAAATCGCTTGGTGTTTACTCATTGAGATCTCCTCTATCTATGCAGAACTCGTAATAATCCCGCATCTTTCGGGTATAGCGGTCACTTCCCTTGAATTGCCGTTTCAAACTATAACCGGCATGTAAAGCCACCTGTTGACTGGCAATATTTTCAACATGGGTAATGATTCGGACTTGTTTGAGATGAAATTCCTGAAAGGACAAGAAGGTAATCTCCTTGACAACCTCTGTCATGAGGCCTTGACCCCAATAGTCCTTGTGTAAGAAATAACCAAGTTCTGCTTCTTTCTTAATTTCATCCAACTTTTCAAACTTAATCGATCCAATCACACGGTCTGTTCCCTTATCACAAATCGCCCATATTCCTAAAGGATTCTTTAGAAAATAATTGGCCAAGACATACTGGCATTCCTCTAGGGACGTTTGTGCTGGGAAAATAAAAGGCAAATTCTCTGGATTGGAGGATATGGTATAAAAGTCAGCGGCATCACTATATAGAAAGGGCCTCAAGAAGAGGCGCTCTGTTTCAAAACATGAAAATGCTGCTAGTTGCGTCCAAATGTTCATAAAAATCGTTCGTTATGCTTCATCAATCAGCTCGACGTCAGCTCCCAATTGTTGCAATTTTTCAATAATATGCGAATAGCCACGAAGGATAAACTCAATATTGGTAATTTCCGTTCTACCCTGAGCCATCAAACCAGCAATCACCAAGGCAGCGCCTGCACGCAGGTCTGTCGCTTTAACTGGAGCACCTGTTAATTGATTTGGTCCTTGGTAAACAATGCGATCACTAACTGTTTCAATGGTAGCACCCATTCGCATCAATTCAGCCACATGGTTGACCCGCTTTTGATAAATGGTATCTACGATGCTTCCCTTTCCATTAGCTGTCAAGAGCAATGGAGTCAAGGGTTGTTGCAAATCAGTTGCAAATCCAGGGTAAGGAGAGGTTTTAATGTGAACAGCTTTCAGATTTTCTTGCTTTTCAACAAACACACTATCCTCAGAAATGGTCATCCGAACACCCATTTCTTCCAGCTTAGCGATAAAGCTTTCCAAGTGTTCATAAAGGACATTGTTGATTTGAATCCCTTCTCCAACAGCTGCAGCAAGGGCGATATAGGTCCCTGCTTCGATGCGATCGGGGATCACTTGGTGACGCGTCCCGTGGAGAAAGTCTACTCCTTCAATGGTAATGATATCTGTACCTGCGCCACGAATGTGAGCCCCCATATTATTGAGAAGAGTCACGACATCAATAATCTCAGGTTCACGAGCAGCATTTTCAATAACGGTACGACCTTCCGCTTTAACAGCCGCTAGAATGGTATTAATAGTTGCTCCAACGCTAACCGTATCCATATAGATAGCTGCGCCATGGAGACGCTCCCCATTTGTGGAAAGGTTCATACTCGAACCATCCATGGTCATCTTAGCGCCCATCGCCTCAAAGGCTTTCAAATGCAGATCAATGGGACGTGGACCTAAATCACATCCCCCTGGCAAACCTACGGTTGCCTGGCCATAACGTCCCAAAAGACTTCCGTAGAAATAGTAAGAAGCGCGAAGACTGTTGATTTTTCCAAATGGCATTGGCATATCTTGTACACCACGTGGATCGATAATAAGAGTCTCCCCATCTCGCTCCACCTTTGCCCCCATGAGGGTCATGATGTCAATCAAGCTAGCCACATCTGAAATATCTGGAACACCATCAAGGGTCACAATTTCGTCTGCTAAAATAGTCGCTGGAATGAGGGCTACCACGCTATTTTTGGCACCACTAATGGTCACCTCACCTTTTAAAGGGCGACCACCATTAATTATAATTTTTTTCATGTAAATTTGTATAAGCTCTTTCAATCATTCGGTAAAAAATTACCGCATCTATTATATCATAAAAACGCTTCATTTTCCACTACTTCTTATCTTTTGATTGGTCAATCCACTCCTTAGAAAAACCTCGACTATATGTTTTTACTATTTTTTTATATTTTTTTGCTAACAACCCTATTTTATTTATGTGTTCTCTTGTTGTTTTTTTTTAAAAAAAGCAGCCCTTTTCGGACCGCCTTTTCTGAATTTATTTCACTTCATTTCCTAATTCATATTTACTGCCTTTTAAAGCTCGACTCAAAGACCACTTCCAAGGTTTCCCTTCAATGGTTACTTGTTTTTTCTCTAAATCAACTTTTACTTCTTCTACGCCTTTTACAGCAGATAATTTTTCAGTGACAGCATTGGCACAACCTTGGCATTTCATTCCAGTAATTTCGTATGTTTTTGACATAATTATTTTCCTTTCTTTTACTCGAGGAGATGATTTTTCTCCAAGTTCTTACAATTTTTTTCTCTTTAATCTGAGAGCATTCAGTACAACCGATACTGAACTAAAACTCATGGCTAGACCTGCTAACATCGGGTTTAAGAGCGGGCCACCAAAGAGATAGAGAAGCCCCATCGCCACCGGAATGGCTAAAACATTGTAGATAAAGGCCCAGAACAAGTTTTCCTTGATGGTCTTAATCGTGTAACGACTAATTTCCAAGGCTCGGACAACATCCATTAATTGCGGCTTCATGACGACGATATCGGCACTTTCCATGGCGATATCTGTCCCAGATCCCATGGCAATCCCGATATCCGCTGTTGCAAGAGCTGGTGCATCGTTGATTCCATCTCCCACCATGATCACAGACTTGCCTTCTGCTTGCAATTCTTGGATCACCCTGAGATTTTTTTCTTGAGGAAGGACTTGACTGATGACCTGCTGGATTCCAGCCTTCTTGGCAATAGCCTGAGCAGTCCGTTCATTATCCCCAGTCAGCATGATGACCTTCTTGCCCATTTTTTTCTAGGCTAGCAACCATTTCTAAACTATCTTCCTTGATCCGGTCTGCTACCCCAAATAGGGCCAAGAGTTGTCCATCTTCAGCTAAGAAAATCGGGGTTTGTCCATCCTGAGTTAAATCTTCCAAATCAGCCTCGGCACGATGAATATCGATCCCTTCCTCATCCATGAGCGTTTGATTCCCAGCCAGATAAACCTTCCCACCATAGTTAGCAATGAGGCCCCTTCCTGTTAGACTAGAGAAGTGTTCCATCTCTAATAAGTCTATATGCTCTTCTTTCGCAGCATCCAAAATAGCTTGTCCTAGTGGATGTTCGGACTTGGCTTCCAGAGAAGCTAGGACTTGTAAGGCATTCCCAGCTTGTCCATAAGTATAAGAAGAAGACAACTGAGGCTTTCCTTGAGTGATGGTCCCCGTTTTATCGAAGACCAAGACTTGTGCTTGATGAGCTAACTCAAGGACATCCCCTCTCTTGTAGAGGATCCCATGCTCTGCCCCTAATCCTGTGCCTACCATAATGGCTGTCGGAGTAGCCAAGCCTAGGGCACATGGACAGGCAATGACCAAGACACTGATCGTTACCGTCATGGCAAAGGTGAAGGTTTCACCCATGATAAAATACCAAAAGAGACCAGATAAGAGGGCAATCCCCATAACTACAGGGACAAAAACTCCTGCCACTTTATCAGCAATCTTGGCGATTGGTGCTTTGGTTTGTTGGGCATCTTCCACCAGCTGAATGATTTGTGCTAGTAAGGTATCCCGACCAACTTTTTCAGCCTGATAGACCAAACTTCCTTGACCATTGATGGAACCAGCGTAAACTAGACTCCCTTCAGTTTTTTGGATTGGGATTGATTCACCTGTCAGCATGCTTTCATCAATGGCTGATTGTCCGGAGACCACCTGACCATCAACGGCTATTTTTTCACCTGGCTTGACCAGGATCTGATCTCCAATGACCAAGCCTTCTACAGGCAATTTCACTTCTTTTCCATCACGTAGGACCGTTGCCTCTTTAGCCGCCAGATGCATGAGCTTTTTGATGGCTTGTGAAGTACGCCCTTTAGATAGTGTTTCAAAATATTTACCTAGAGTAATCAGGGTCAGAATCACGGCTACAGACTCAAAGTAAAGCTGATGTACGTGATGGTGGTGACCAAGCAAAATGTGATAAGTTCCATAAAGACTATAAAGAAAGGCTGCGCTAGTCGCCAAAGCCACCAAAGCATCCATATTGGGATGGCCTTTTAGAAGGGTCCGGAAGCCATTTCGATAAAAGGCTCGTCCGAAGATCATCACAGGAATGGTCAAGAACAAAAGAACAAGAGTATAAGCCACAGGTGCTCGATCAGGTGAAACAAATGCAGGTGCTGGTAAGCCAATCATGGGGCCCATCGCTAGATAAAAGAGTGGCAGGGTGAAGATGGAAGACCAAAAGAGGCGTTTTCGGATCAATAGTAGCTTGTCACCTTCTCTCTCTTCTTGGCTCTTAGCTGTATCTGGATTATATACTACTGCCTCATAACCGGCATCCGCTACCGCTTTTGAAATAGCCTCTGGACTTAGTGGTTCCCCTTTGTATTCCACTGTCATTTTTTCAGTGGTTAGATTCACTGTCGCTTTTTCAACACCGTCCAGATGATTGACAGCTTTCTCCACATTGATGACACAGGATGCACAGGTCATCCCATTGACGACAAAGTTTCTTCTTTCATTTCTCTTCCTCCACATGACTGACACAGTGACATTGGCCTGGCTGGCAATCACATTGAACCCGCTCCACGCTTTCTTTGGATGCGAGGATTTCTTGCAAGTCCTTGATCTGTTCTTTGGTCATTGGTGTTTGCTGGATCAGTTTTCCCAATAATTGGCTATGCTTGGTCAAGCAGATCTTACTTAAGACTGCTTGGACAGCTTTTAAATTGGACTCTTCTTCATTGAGAAGGGTCTGATAGAGATAGGTTCGACCTTCTCTTCGACTCGTCAGGTAGCCTTTATCAGCCAATCGTCCCAAAAGGGTTTTCACTGTCGAAGCTGACCATTCCTGCTTGGTGGAGAGAATATTGGTTATTTCTGTAGAAGTCGCTTCCCCCTTAGTCCAGAGAACTCTCATGACTTCCCATTCCGCACTTGAAATCTTTGCCATTGTTTTTCCTTTCTATCTCCTATCAAAGACAATATATTTACATTTGTAGTTTAATTATACACCTTCTTTTTTTCTTGTCAATAGTTTTGTTTACATTTGTAAATTTATTTTACAAAAAGAGAGTGGGACAGAAATCGGTAATTCGTTAGAATTCGATTTCGTCGTCCCACCTCCGCACAGTTGAGTAGGGCTGTATAAGCTGATGAAATCAGCGTAGTAGAGCCCACTCAACAACTGCGTCTTACTCGACAATCCAAAGATAATTGAGAGGCTAGGACTTTTGTCCCAGCCTCCTTTCTATCTACTTAGTTAACCGCTTCTTTCAAGTCTTCCACCTTGTCTAAACGTTCCCACGGAAGGTCAATATCTGTACGTCCCATATGTCCATAAGCCGCTGTTTGACGGTAGATTGGACGTTTGAGGTCAAGCATTTGGATAATTCCTGCAGGACGAAGGTCAAAGATTTGACGCGCTGCTTTCAAGTTTACTTTCAGCTACTGTTCCTGTACCGAAAGTATCGATACGGACAGATACAGGTTGAGCTACCCCAATCGCGTAAGCCAATTGCACTTCTGCTTTCTTAGCAAGACCTGCAGCAACGATGTTTTTTGCAATGTAGCGAGCTGCATAAGAAGCTGAACGGTCAACCTTAGTGGCATCCTTACCAGAGAAGGCACCACCACCGTGACGTGAGTAACCACCATAAGTATCTACGATGATTTTACGCCCCGTCAAGCCTGAGTCCCCTTGAGGACCTCCGATAACGAAACGACCAGTTGGATTGATAAAGAACTTCGTTTCATCATCAAGATACGAAGCTGGAATCACTTCCTTGATGACCTTGTTAATTACATCCTCATGGATTTGTTCATTGCTGACTTCTGGATCATGTTGGGTTGAAATAACAACCGTATCCACGCGCACAGGCTGGTCATTTTCATCATACTCAACAGTAACTTGGGATTTCGCATCTGGACGAAGGTAGCTAATTTCACCAGACTTACGAAGCTCTGCCAAACGACGAACCAACTTGTGGCTCAAAGAAATTGGCAATGGCATGAGTTCTTCTGTCTCATCTACCGCAAAACCAAACATGAGACCTTGGTCACCAGCTCCAATCAAATCAAGTGGATCTTGATCCGCATTCCCACGAACTTCTAAGGCTTCATTAACCCCTTGAGCGATATCTGGAGATTGCTCAACCAAGGATGGATGAACTCCCACCGTCTCCGCTGAGAAACCATACTCAGTATTGGTATAACCAATCTCAGCAATGGTATCACGAACCACTCGGTTAATATCGACATAAGCATTAGTTGAAATTTCACCGAAAACATGTACGGAACCAGTATAAACAGCTGTTTCAGCAGCAACGTGTGCCTCTGGATCTTGCTCTAGAATAGCATCCAAGATAGCATCTGAAATTTGGTCTGCAATCTTATCTGGATGCCCCTCAGATACCGATTCAGACGTGAATAATTTACGTTCTGACATAAAAATGTCCCCCCTTAAAAAATAATCGTTATAGAGTTACAAAGAACTGGTAGATTCTTTCTACCACCTTATCGGGACCATATAACCTAACTATTATAACACGATTTTGCACCAGTTTTCCTTTTTTTATTAAAAGAAAAAGATATAGTTTGAAACTATATCTTTTGAACTTAACCGCTATCCAACTCTAATCCCTACAGTAGCAAGGTCCCTATTAATACAAGGATAGTGGAAATCATAGATGGAATTTGAATAGCTAACCAAGCTGGATCACCAGCAAAAAGCATGGACGCAAAATAGAGAGTTACTGAAACAAATAGCATCGTCTTATTAGCCGTTTCGTTCCAATGCCAAGCAAGACTGTCGCAGCAATGTAACAAGTAAGGTAAGAGCCCAAAAAGAACAAAAAGACAATCGCCCATCCTCCCATTAACACAGCACTACCTATAAAAAGCATCAGTAAGCCCATATTTACGAAAAATACAAGAGTTAGAAGGCCCCTATTAGGAACAGAATTTTCTGGGGCTTGCTCCATTATTGATGGCTGAGCAGGATTTTCTGGACCTTGATCCGCCATTTGTGGTTGAACAGGATTTTCTAGACCTTGATACGTCATTGGTGGCTGAGCAGGATTTTCTGGACCTTGATACGTCATTGGTGGCTGAACAGGATTTTCTAGGCCTTGTTCTGCCATTGGTGGCTGAACAGGGTTTTCTGGGCCTTGATCCCCCATTCGTTGCTGAATAGATTCTTCAGGCATTCCGTCTTTGTCTTGGTTTGTTTCACAATTTAGCTGTTGATCTGTCATAATTTTCTCCTGACATTTTTCTAAAATATTTTGCTTTTCTTAAAAAGCTGGAATAAACGATTTTATAAGTGATATTCACTGAATTCTTCCATGCCTCTAATGACATTTTAAAAATATACAAGTTGATAGAATTTCTTGACTCGATAAGATCATTGATCAAGCAAATACTGATTTAAAAGAGTTAACATCCCTGTTTAATATCTCAATACTTCTTTAACTTCTTTCGCTAGGATTGTTCCTATTAAAACAAGAATAGCCAAAACTATCGGTGCAACTCGGAAAACTCCCCAGTCTGGATCATAAGCTAAAATAATGGACAGTATATAAAGTACGAAACTCGTATAGAGTAGCGTTTTATTTCCTTTCTCCATCCCTATTCTAAGAAAAATGGCCCCAATAGCAATACTTAATAAGTTTGGTCCTAGAAAAATTAAAATGAAAAGTCCCCAAGCATTACCCGAAAGTGCAAAGTAAGAGATAAACAATACAAGATAGATAATGGATAAGTAAAAGGCGACTGAAAGAAGAATGGAAGTAAATTTGATTTTTGTTGGATAATTCTGGATAGATGCCGAATAAAAACCATCTCCACTTATCCTAATCGTATCTTTAGTTTCTTCAAAATTATTCTGCTGATTTGGCATAGCATTCTCCTCCCTTTTCTTATTACTTTATTTATGTTTTCTCTTAAAACATTTATACACTATTTCATCATTCTTTTCATTAACCGTAAGACAACTGGAATCCTACCAAGGAATTGCAGGATAGTGACGCCCAAGGAAACCAACGGAACGATCGGATACCAGTTATGCTCTTTTCTAATCGAAGAACATAATCGTACCCGATCCATTTTCACTACCTGCTATCCAAACAGTCGAAATATAAAGAAAGGTTATAAAATAAATTAGCCCGGATACCATTTATTTCTAGACATTTATTTAACTCCACTTTCAAAGTAAAGTATAAATTGATTTATTACCTCTCATTATACCACAATTTGTAACCGCTTCCTCCATGTTTTCTCGCTATATAAAAAAGATAGGATTTTTGAACCGCACCCCACAAGTTAGACAGAAAAAATCTAACTTTTGGGGTGTTTTATTATGAAATTGACATATAAGGATAAGGTTCAGATATATGAACTTAGAAAACAAGGGAGAAGCTTCAAAGAGCTTTCAAATATATTCGGAATAAATATTCCTAATCTTAGGTACATGATTAAATTGATTGATCGTTACGGTATAGAGTTCGTCAAAAAGGGAAGAATCGTTATTATTCTCCTAAATTAAAAACGAGAAATTATTGATAAAGTTCTGCTTGAAGGTCGTTCACAAATAAGGGTGTCTCTAGATTATGCTCTCCCAAACCAAGGAATGCTTCCAAATTGGCTGGCACAATACAAGAAAAATGGGTATACTATTGTTGAGAAAACAAGAGGGAGAGCACCTAAAATGGGACGCAAGCCAAAGAAGAAACCTGAAGAAATGACAGAGTTAGAACGTCTTCAAGCAGAAAATGAGTATTTGAGAGCGGAGAATGCCATTCTAAAAAAGTTGAGAGAACTCCGATTGAAGGAAGAAAAAGAGCAAGAAGAAAAACGGAAATTGTTCAAGAATTAGTAACAGAGTTTTCTTTAGATATCCTTCTAAAGATTATTAAGCTTGCCCGTTCATCTTATTATTATCACTTAAAACAGCTGGATCAAAGCGATAAGGATGATGAAGTTAAAGCTGAAATTCAGTCAATTTATACTGAGCATAAAGGAAATTACGGCTATCGCAGAATGACTCTTGAATTGAGAAATCATGGCTTCGTAGTGAACCATAAGAAGGTGCTGCGTCTTATGAAAGTACTTGGTTTAACGGCTCGAATTCGCCGTAAACGGAAGTATTCTTCATACCAAGGAGAGGTTGGCAAGAAAGCAGATAACCTTATTCAACGTCAATTTGAAGCAATCAAACCAATGCAAAAGTGCTACACAGATGTGACAGAATTTGCCATTCCAGCAAGCAGCCAAAGCTTTATTTATCACCAGTTTTAGATGGCTTTAACAGCGAAATTGTCTCCTACAATCTTTCTACTTCGCCGAACTTACTACAAATGAAAGCTATGCTAGAACAAGCCTTTACAGCGAACCATTACGAAAATACAATTCTCCATAGTGACCAAGGATGGCAATACCAACACGATTTCTATCATCATTTTTTAAAGAATAAGGGAATTCAACCATCTATGTCACGTAAGGGAAATAGCCCAGATAACGGTATGATGGAATCTTTCTTTGGCATTCTTAAGTCGGAAATGTTTTATGGTTATGAGAATACTTTTCAGTCACTTGAGCACTTGGAACAAGCTATTGTCGACTATATTGATTACTACAATAACAAACGAATTAAGGTAAAACTAAAAGGACTTAGTCCTGTACAATACAGAACTAAATCCTTTGCTTAAATTAATTGTCTAACTTTTTGGGGTCAGTACATTTTCGCCCTATCTTCTATAATTACTCTCCATTATCAAACATTACAGTTCCGAAAAAAACCACTATAGCTATTACAAGAGGCATAAACAAAAATATTCCCCCAGCTGGGTCATACGCTAAAATCATCGAAACAAAATATAAAACTGCGGATGTATAGAGAGTTGTTCTATTCCCCATCGTCTTTCCGTTCCAAAGCAGGAGGGTCGCAATGATAATACAGAGAAAATGGAGCTGTAGCATAATTGTCCATTCTATAAGTACGATTGCGCCGAGTAGAGACCATCCTAGGTATATAGTTGCCAAAACAAGTGCAATAGATAGTACTAGCGTACTTCCGACTCTTTTTTCTGGCTTCATCTCATTGTTAGAAAGGAGACTATCTCCTAAAACATATGCCTCTTTATCTTTATTATTTTGGGGATTCTGCTCTTCCCCCACCATGGGTGGCTGAACACCCCCCTCAGGCACACCTTGATGCTCTTGGTTTGATTCATACTTTGGATCTTGGTCTGTCATCGCTCTTAGTCCTCTTTTATAAAGTTACGTTATTTGGTGTTTCATACTCCTATTATACCCCATTTGATGATCTATTGCATCGGCTATGATGAGTGATAAATTTTATCTATCAGCTTGATAAATTATCCATATTATTCAAATGATTTGTTTCGTGTTACAATGACTGTATTATTTTCTAATCAGTAAGGTAGCATTTCTTCTTCCCTTGCTCATTAGAGAGGAGGAAATCATTTTTGGATTGGTCAATTGTTGAACAATATTTTCCACTCTACCAGCAGGCCTTTTTCTTGACCTTTCACATTGCCTTCTGGGGAATTTTAGGTTCATTTCTTTTAGGACTGATTGTGAGTATCATACGACATTATCGTCTACCGATTTTAAGTCAACTAGCTGGCTGTTACATCGAACTTTCTCGAAATACACCTCTCTTGATTCAGCTCTTCTTCCTCTACTTTGGCTTACCAAGGATAGGAATCGTCCTTTCTTCAGAAATCTGTGCAACCATTGGTCTTATCTTTTTAGGTGGTTCCTATATGGCTGAGTCCTTCCGAAGCGGTCTAGAAGCTGTCAACCAAACCCAGCATGAAATCGGATTATCTATCGGACTAACACCCAGACAAGTCTTTCGCTATGTCATCCTACCGCAAGCAACTGCAGTGGCTCTGCCTTCCTTTAGCGCCAATGTCATTTCCTGATTAAGGAGACCTCAGTATTCTCTGTAGTCGCTTTAGCTGACCTCATGTATGTAGCAAAAGATTTGATCGGACTCTATTACGAGACAGACATCGCCTTGGCCATGTTGGTCATTGCCTATCTGCTCCTCTTACTACCGATTTCACTTCTCTTTAGTTGGATAGAAAGGAGATTACGCCATGCAGGATTCGGGAATTCAGGTACTCTTTCAGGGAAATAATCTCCTTCGAATACTCCAGGGCTTGGGTGTGACCATTGGGATTTCCATTATCTCTGTCTTCCTATCCATGATCCTTGGAACCCTCCTCGGCATCGTGATGACTTCTCACTCAAAAGTCATTCGTCTACTCACTCGCTTTTATCTCGAATTTATTCGAATCATGCCCCAGTTGGTCTTGCTCTTTATTGTTTACTTCGGTTTGGCCCGCAACTTCAACATAAACATTTCTGGTGAAAGTTCAGCCATTATCGTCTTTACCCTTTGGGGAACAGCCGAGATGGGAGATTTAGTCCGTGGGGCCATCACTTCTCTCTCTTCCAAAACACCAGTTTGAAAGTGGACAGGCCTTAGGACTAAGCAAGGTCCAACTATATCGCTACATCATCATTCCACAGGTTCTCAGACGATTGCTTCCACAAGCTATTAACTTGATTACCCGTATGATTAAAACAACCTCCTTAGTGGTACTCATCGGGGTTGTAGAAGTTACCAAGGTCGGTCAACAAATCATCGATAGCAACCGCTTGACCATCCCTACCGCTTCTTTTTGGATTTATGGAACCATTTTAGTCTTGTACTTTATCGTTTGCTTCCCTATTTCCAAATTGGCAGGACAGTTAGAAAACCACTGGAGGAATTAATATGTCTGAAACCATTTTAGAAATCAAGGATCTAAAAAAATCCTTCGGAGATACCCCTATCCTCCAAGGACTTTCCCTAAAAGTTCAAAAAGGGGAAGTCGTGGTGATCTTGGGTCCTTCTGGTTGTGGTAAGAGTACCCTTCTTCGTTGTATCAATGGCTTAGAAAGCATCCAAGCCGGCGATATCCTCTTGGATGGTCAATCCATTACTAAAAACCAAAAGGACTTCCACCTGGTTCGCCAAAAGATTGGGATGGTCTTCCAAAGTTATGAACTCTTTCCCCATTTAGACGTCCTCCAAAACTTGATCCTAGGCCCTACAAAAGCTCAAGGACGGCCTAAAGAGGAGGTCATCCAAGAAGCAGAAGAGTTACTGGAACGAGTCGGACTCTCAGACAAAACATAGTTACGCAAGACAGTTGTCTGGTGGACAGAAGCAACGGGTAGCCATCGTCCGCTCCCTCCTCATGCATCCAGAAATTATCCTCTTCGATGAAGTGACAGCCTCTCTAGACCCTGAGATGGTCCGGGAAGTCCTAGAACTCATCAACGACCTGGCCCAAGAAGGACGGACCATGATTCTGGTGACCCACGAATTACAGTTCGCACAAGCCATTGCCGATCGGATTATTTTCTTGGATCAGGGCAAAATTGCCGAAGAAGGAAGTGCTCACTCCTTCTTTAGTAACCCACAAACCCAACGAGCACAAGAATTTTTAAATGTATTTGACTTTAGCCAATTTGGCTCATATCTATAAAGGAGATTTTTATGAAATTCATTAAACCAATTTTAGTTCTATTCACCTTCGCCCTTGCTCTGATCTTTATCACTGCTTGTGGCTCCAGCAAAACTTCTTCTTCCGGCTCTAAAGCACGTACCATTGAAGAAATAAAGAAAAGTGGTGAGCTTCGTATCGCAGTCTTTGGGGACAAAAAACCATTTGGTTATGTTGATAATGATGGATCATACCAAGGTTACGATATCGAACTAGGAAACCAATTAGCTAAAGACCTTGGTGTCAAACCGAAATATGTATCAGTGGATGCGGCTAACCGTGCGGAATACTTGATCTCCAATAAAGTGGATATCACCTTGGCCAACTTCACCGTAACAGATGAGCGGAAGAAACAAGTAGACTTCGCCCTTCCTTACATGAAGGTTTCACTCGGTGTGGTATCTCCTAAAGATAAAGTGATCACGGATGTGAAACAACTGGAAGGAAACCTTGATCGTAACCAAGGGAACTACTGCTGAAACCTACTTCGAAAAGAACCATCCAGAGGTGAAACTTCAAAAATATGACCAATACAGCGATGCCTATCAAGCTCTCCTAGATGGACGTGGCGATGCCTTCTCAACAGACAACACAGAAGTCCTTGCTTGGGCTCTTGAAAACAAAGGTTACGAAGTTGGAATTACTTCACTTGGTAATCCAGATACTATCGCACCAGCTGTTCAAAAAGGAAACAAAGAACTCCTCGATTTCATTAACGATGACATCCAAAAGCTTGGAAAAGAAAACTTCTTCCACAAAGCTTATGAAAAAACTCTTCACCCAACCTACGGCGATGCTGCAAAAGCAGATGACCTCGTTGTTGAAGGTGGCGAAGTGAAATAACAAATAAGAGAGTGGGACAGAAATCGGTAATTCGTTAGAATTCGATTTCGTCGTCCCACCTCCGCACAGTTGAGTAGGGCTGTAAAAGCTGATGAAATCAGCGTAGTAGAGCCCACTCAACCACTGCGTCTTGCTCGACAATCCAAAGACAATTGAGAGGCTAGGACTTTTGTCCCAGCCTCTTTTTCTAATCAAAAACTATTTTCCCTAGTATCCTTTGGTCGTTTCACCCAAAAGAAAGTAGCTAATAGGACATCGATGGTTAAACAGACAGAGAGGATCTGTAGAGGCCAAAGCAATCCATAAACAGCTGATAGACCATAGAAAATACTTGCCGAAGCCCAGAGAAGTCGAGATTCTATTGCCAAAGCGAACTGGCTTGAGACAAAGCCGATGGTGAATAAAACCAAATGGATACCCGTTGCATAAAAAAGGATGAAGGCAAAAGGACCGGTCAGGAAGAGTCCGATGATACCCAAGCTGTAATAAGTAAGACCCAGCCATTTGGGAAGAGCAAAAAGATACGAATAAAGAGACGATGCATTTCCTTTATTGGTTAAGACCCCGTTAACAGGCTGTCTAGAGTTCTCAAACGACTGATTGCTATTGTCGTCTTGCTCCAAAGTCACGTCCACTGTAGGCCTTTCTTGCCCAGTCTCTAACCCCTTTGTTACTACTCCTTCACCATTATCACTCGATTGGTTCCCAAATAACATAACAAGGGGAGCGATAACTAATTTTTCTTTCATTAAGACGAATACATTAGGATACCCAAATCGTTTTGGGTAAGAAAGCAAATCGGATAATAAGGACGAAGATTCCTTATTTCCGGAGATTACTTCATCCGATTCCCATTGACTTTCTAACTGCTCAGCTGACTCTTCTTCATCTCCACTTGCAGCACCATCTTTGTCAGTATAGACACTTGACCGCGTCCCAAACAGCTTCTGCAAACTTTCCTTCTGTCTATATACCAGATAAAGGGAAATGACAGAATGGTAAAAAGGAATGGGTGAAGTCGACTTAAAACGAGTAAGTCTAGCGTGACAGAAGGGAGATAGTAACAAGCATAAAGGAAACTGAGAACAAATAGGACCTTCTGACTCTTAATGACGAAGAAACTGGACAACAAGATGACAAGCAGGACTTCTTGGTCCACTCCTTCAAATAATCTCCAGTAAATGTCAGATTTTGAATGATCCAATATATTCCACAAGCGTAAGACAACAGGAGTCCGATCTACCAATTGTAAGATACTGATCCCCAAGGAAACCAACGGAACGATTGGATACCAAGTCCCTTCCTGACCAACCAAAGAACGAAGACGAGGCCACTCCACCTTATTGATCATGATCAGGACAATGGCTAAACTTGGAAGTTGAGAAAGTCTCATCACAACCTCCGTACCAAACAAAGCAATGGGAACTTCTTGTGGCCAAAAGATGCTGAGGACAAGTAAGAACGCATAGGGAAGAAGACCTTCCGCCTTCACCTCATCTTTCCAAATCTTTACTGTGAGAAAAACTTGAATAGCCAGCCATAAAACAATCTGAAGAATTGACAACCAGATAATAGGGGGAGATTCACCGTTTCCAGGCTCTCCGGATAAGAACATAGATACTTGAAAAAGAGCCCCTAGAACCTGGACTAGGAAGAGAATCAGGTAGCAAATTTTACGGTTCATCACAATCTCCTTCCTCTAGACGAATCAGTGAAGCGTGAACTCAAAAACGAGCTTTCTTTTTAATTGTAGCTAGTGAGACAGTAATTCATTCTTAAATAAAATCAGCCTCTGCAATAGCTTCTTTGACCACTTCCAATGGGAGATGGACCAGTTCTACTTCTTTTTCACGGTAGAGGTACTCAGCATATTCATCGATACGGTATTGATGGATATAAACCACCCGCTTGCAACCAACTTGAAGCAACTGCTTGGTACAATTGAGGCAAGGGAAATGGGTCACATAGGCTGTGAAACCTTTGGGAATCCCCCGTTCTGCTCCCTGTAAAATGGCATTGACTTCCGCATGGAGGGTTCGGACACAGTGCCCTTCCACCATGAGACAGTCATGATCCAAGCAATGTTCTGTACCAGAGACAGAGCCATTGTAGCCCGTCGCAACCACCTTATGATCCTTGACCAATACAGCACCCACCTTGGCCCGCTTACAGGTTGCCCGATTTGATATTAACAAAGCCTGTGCTGCAAAATACTCATCCCAGGCTAATCGCTTGTGTCCCACAGTCTTATCCTCCTTCATAAACCTTCTAATTTTTTTCATTATAGCACGAAATCAGCAAGAAAAAAAGATGACACTGTCACAGCTGATTCCATCATCCAAAAAAGAGATCCATGCGGATCTCTTTATCAATTATTTACCAAGTTTTGCTTTAGCTGCGTCTGCAAGAGCTGTGAAAGCTGCTGCATCGTTAACAGCCAAGTCAGCAAGCATTTTACGGTTAACTTCGATCTCAGCCAATTTCAAACCATGCATCAATTGTGAGTATGAAAGACCGTTCATACGAGCTGCCGCATTGATACGTGTGATCCACAATTTGCGGAAGTCACGTTTCTTTTGACGACGGTCACGGTATGCATAGTAGTAAGAGTTCATTACTTGTTCTTTTGCAGTACGGAACAAGATGTGTTTAGCTCCATAGTAACCTTTAGCTAATTTAAGAATACGTTTACGACGTTTGCGTGATACAACGCCACCTTTAACACGTGCCATTTATATTTCCTCCAATATTTCCTAGAATTCTTTACTTACAAATACGCGATTATTTCAAGCGAGTAAGCATTGCTTTGATACGTTTGAAATCTCCTGAATGCACCATCGATGCTTTACGAAGATGACGACGTTGTTTCTTAGTTTTTTTCCGTGGAAACGGTGAGAAGTGTAAGCACGGAAACGTTTAAGTCCACCAGAACCTGTACGTTTGAAACGTTTAGCTGATGCGCGGTGTTTTTTTGTTTTTGGCATGATATTTTTCTCCTTTTTTTAACTTTCTGACAGATTATTTCTTGTCAGTTGCTGGTGCCAACTGCATGAACATTTGACGACCATCCATTTTTAGCACGTTGTTCGATGATAGCAATATCTTGAGTTGCTTCAGCGAAGTCGGCTAAAACTTTTGCCCCAATCTCTTTATGGGTGATCATACGACCCTTAAAGCGAATGGAAACCTTCACTTTGTTTCCTTTTTCAAGGAATTTGCGAGCATTGCGAAGTTTTGTATCGAAATCACCCTTGTCAATAACTGGGCTCAAACGAACTTCTTTCACGGTCACAACGCTTTGTTTTTTGCGTTGTTCTTTTTGTTTCTTCTGGTACTCAAATTTGAACTTACCGTAGTCCATAATTTTCGCAACAGGAGGTTTAGCTTGAGGTTGAATGAGAACCAAGTCCACATTAGCGTCGTCCGCAAGTGCTTGCGCTTCACCAAGTGGTTTGATACCCAATTGTTCGCCCTCAAGACCGATTAAGCGAACTTCACGTACACGAATTTCATCGTTGATGAATAAGTCTTGCTTTGCTATGGTTTTCACCTCTTTTTTTATTTTAGAGAAAAACAAGAGCGGACTTGCTAACGCAAACCCGCACTACATGATTATAGTTCATTTCTGAAACTTGATCCGTAGGGGCCAGACAACGTTAGTCGCAAGGCGAGAAGTTCTCACTTCTGCTTTTCTCAACTTTTATATGATATCAAGTTTATGATGGATTGTCAAGGATTTTTTTTGCTTTTTCTTCAATAAATGCAACCACTTGATCAATCCCGACGCCAGTCGTATCAAAATGAATGGCATCTGCTGCTGGTTTCAATGGAGAAACCTCTCGGTGACTGTCTTTGTAGTCCCGCTCTGCAATTTCTTTTTTCAATACTTCTAAATCTGTTTCAATGCCCTTGCTCAAATTATCCTTATAGCGACGCTCTGCACGTTCTTCTACAGAAGCCACTAAAAAAAACTTCAACTCTGCATCTGGCAAGACAACCGTTCCAATATCGCGACCATCCATCACGATTCCACCTTGAGCTGCAATCTGCTGTTGTTGCGCTACCAAGCGTTCACGAACAGGTGCCAAGGCAGATACCCAAGAGACATTATTGGTCACTTCATTGTCACGGATAGGATGTGTCACATCGACATCTGCTACAAAGACCATCTGTTGGCCATCTTCAGAGCGTCCGAAACTAACTGGATAGCGATCCAACAGTTCTATCAAACTTTCCACATCATCTTCTGAAAGGTCATGACGAAGAGCCAAATAAGTAGCTGCTCGGTACATGGCACCCGTATCCAGATAGGTGTAACCTAGCTCTTTAGCAATAATCTTAGCAACAGTTGACTTCCCGCTAGATGCAGGACCATCAATCGCGATTTGAATCTGTTTCATAGCTTATCCTTTATTTAATCTTGACGACATCTCCTGGGTTGGCATACCATGATCCAGTAGACATGTGAGATGGATTCAGTTGTTCCAATTCAGCAATCGAAATTCCAGCACGCGCTGCAATCGCTGCCTCTCCTTCACCAGCTAGGACTGTAATCGTTCCTTCTTCAGATTCTTCTGCACTTGCTTCCTCTGTCTGTTCTGCAGCTGGAGCACTGCTTGCCGCAACGACTGTTGTTTCACCATTATAGAAACCGCTCATTTGTTTCTTCTTATCGCTGCCACCTGTAGAAAGGTAAATTAAGAAGCAGACCATCGCTACAATAATAATAAAGAAAATAATCGCCAAGATGGTCAACAAGCGATCAGCTTTCATCCCATTTAATTTGTTTGTTCGTGTCAATGTTTCTTCTCCGTCATCATAAATTTCTTCTTCCCATGGCTCTTTCGGCATAACTTCCTCCTTGTGTTTCCTGTTAAAATCATTACAATATAGATATGAAAATAATCTTAATACCTGAACGTTGTATCGCATGTGGCCTTTGCCAAACATACTCGGACATTTTTGACTATCACGATAATGGCATTGTTAAGTTCACCTCTGAGGATGAACGATTGGAAAAAGAATTTCCTACCGATGTAGCCATCCAAGAAGCTGTTAAAAATTGTCCGACTCGAGCTCTTATCAAAGATTAAGAGCTTTTTTCATTATCTGCATAGTAGAGTTGATAATAGTCCACATGGATAAAGTTATCAGTCAACTCAATCTCACCCTTGAAATGATCATTCAAGGCCAAGGCATTGATAAAGTATTTTTTGGGCCATTTACGCATACAGAAGGTCCGACTTCTTGATCCATCATTGAAAATCAACTTGATGGAATTCTTTGTAACTTCCACTTTTTCAATCGATGAAATCGAAACTTTTATAGGAGTTAATGGGTTCGCCGTGATAATCCGTAGAATCCCATCATCGTAGATCGTAAAATAGCGATGCACTCCTACAGCCAGCAAGGCCATGAAGAGAAAGAATGAAAAGAGTACCACCGTCGGGATACTGGAACTCTCATACATCAGAGCTAATCCAATAAAGACGGGTATAACCGATAAGGACCAATAGGTAATCAGCATGGATAAATCAGGCTGCCAATGGTATCGGATTTTCCCAAAAATCTTAATCATATCCGGAACCCCCTCCTACTAGTTTAGCATAAAATCAACAAAAATAGAACAGGAAAGCCTGTTCTATTTTTAATAATTTTAGCAATCAAATAACTAAATGACTGATTGATAAAAGCTGGTCTCTTTCCATTAATTTTTCGCCGATGGTACCTCGAAGAAAGATTGGGATAGATAGCCTTTGCCACTGATTAAATCATACTCGACCATCTTCAAATCTTCAGCAATCTCTTTGGCTTCTCCTTCTAAAGCTTTTTTATCAACACTTGCTTTCTTCAAAACCTCAGTCAAGAGAGCATAGTAAGGTGAGACTTTAGAGTTGGTCTGTTCAAAGACCATAGCAGAGAAATCACTTGAATTGACTAAAGGATAGTCCAACTTCGGAGCATCGAAATTACTCCAAATAAAGTAGTCTGTTTGGTATTGACCTTCTGGATAGTTCTTAAAGGCAGATTCTGGATACAAACCAGGCAAATGATCTCCGTAAAAGACAACTGTAATCTTTTTATCGATTTTGGATAGCTTTTCTAGGAAATCTTGGGTGGCGCTGTCAGTGAATGTTAGTAACCTTGAATAATTTGTCAAACGAGTATTCACATCTTCTGAGAAATCTTTTCCAGAAGCTGTTAGATCCGATGGTTCCCCTGCAATAAAAGGTGCATGATTTTGCATTGTGATGACTGAGAAGAATTGACTCTTCTTAGGATCTAAATCTTTTAGCACTGCATTATAAGTTGATTGGTCGCTGACATGAATTTCCTGATAACCTACATTGTAGTCCTTTTTATCATCTATGCTTACAAACTTATCAAAAGCTAGCCTATTGTATATAACATTTCTTGAATAGTTTATTTTCGATTCGAAATGTATGATTTCTTTGTTTTTAGGATTAAAAGAATCACTAATCGAAATTAAATGTTGCATTTTTGGAGCAACATCTGAGTATAGAACAGAGACAGTAGGGCTGATATTATAAAATGGTAAGCCTGTTAAGGTTTGAAATTCCATATTGGCCGTACCACCGCCATAGCCATCTGACTTCATTAAGCCACTGGTCACTTTTGACTTTATGTCTTGAATGTTAGGAATGGGATTTCTAGAAATCGTAACTCCTTCGATTCTGCTCGGGTCCGAGAAACTCTCACTCAGAACATAAATGATGGTCTGTTGATCGACAAATTCATTTCTTGTTTGGTTGAATTCAAAGCTTGCACAGAGTATTTTTTTTCAATCTCTTGTATTTTTGCTTTACTGTATCCTTCAGGTTTTATCATGACTTCTGTTGTCAATTGATTAAACCATACATAAGCTAGCGATCGATACCTTGCATTAATCGAATTTCCCAGCCATTTCGTATCTTGAAAATTGTTCAGTAAGGTAATAACTGGCACTTTCTGCGAAATCACACCATTCTCTTTTTGGTCAAAGATAGAATAGACTTTATAACCAAATAATAGAAAGGCCAAAAGAGTGAGGTAGCGAATTATAGTTGACCGTATAATTTTTCCTGTGTAAATATATCGTCTTCCGAGAATGTAAGTAATCGATAGACCAACAGCAACTGCTATGACGATGAACATAAAGGATACATCCACAAAGCTAAATAAGACTGATGGTTGAGATAACCAGACTAAGTCACTCGGTAAAATTGGCTCTCCCCTCATACTAAATTTAACAGCATTGGCAACAACAAAAGAAATAGTACTAAAGACTACAACAATAGTCGTAAACCAATATCTATTAATTAGTATATACAGAAAAAGGAATAGAAACACAAGACATAGTATAGGGAATAAGACTCCACCAGGAAAAATCGAATAGCCAACTAATAAATCTCCTGTTCCAAGTCCAAGTTGCACACCTGTATTCGATAGGATAGCTAAGCTAATGCTAGTCATAATAGCCAGTGAAAAACTCGATCTATTTTTAACTAAATCTATTTGACCTTTGACAAAAAACAATCCGATAAGTGTTAAAAGAATAGAGAATCCAAGCATTCTAAACTCGATAAACCAGAATTGCGATAGGGAATACTTGCCTCCTCCAGTTTTTCCAATACCATCAAACAAATACCAGGACGTACGATAGAGAGTCGAAGGAATTTTAGAATCCGTTAAAACAAAAGTTGTTAAGATACTAGAATGCAATAAGTATTCAAATAGTTTTCCAATTGGTCTCGTTTTTCTTTTAACGGCCTTATTATCAAACCACTGTCTAGTCGTTGAAAATAAAAGTGAACTAGCAACTAATACAGACACAAAAACAATTGAATTAGTCTGCCAAAAACCATTCTTGGCAAAATCAAATACCTTATACTTCGGTACATTAATATGAAGAGCAACTTCAACTGAATAGGAAAGAATTAAATAGACACTATAAGATACAAGGATCTTTAAGGCAAAAATTCGCTTTAAATCATATTGAGAAATTAAGGCAACTAAAATGATTGTTGCAAGCCCAAAATAGATCCCACAGTGATTAATTAGTTTAATAACGGAACCCGTTGCTCCTATATTTTCAGCAATAACATGCTGAATTAAATACGTATTAACGACAAGGAATGACACAAGGAGAGCAAGAGAATACAATTGTGTTCTCGTTAATTTTTGATAGTTTCTTATAAGAAACTCTTTTAAATTAAATTTCTTTTTTCTCTTCATTTTTCTCCCCATAACTAAGATGTTAAAATTATAATAATTAACCCTGAATTTGTGTATAAATACCAATACTTATCGTTAAAATGTTTAAGAAGATGAGGGCATATTGTAACGAAATAATAAAAGTCGAATCTTCATTTTGAGTAATTTCAACTAATCCCAATTTTTTTATGGAACCATGAACCAAAAATAGAGCGGTAGAAACATTAAAAATATAATAATAGTAACGACCTTGAACCCCCACCAACAACAATATCACCTGTGTGATATACTCGAGGATCTCCAGAAATCGCAACAATAATTAGGGTTGCAGTACCTAAAAAGTAAAAAGCAAACTGTAGTATTTAAAGAATTTAGGCAGTTCAATCTTATTTCTAAGAATAATAATAAATAGAATAAAAAAAGAAAGTGAAAATTGAAACTGCGATTAAAAAAATGCTGATTTTTCAGCGACATACTTTAATGGATCTGAAATAAAATCATTAATAATTCCGTGAGGTGCCAAGAATAGTGTTCTCAATAATGGCAATGGATGAGTTAAGAAATAAAACAGGCCTGGTCCTTCACCTGAAATTGAATTTCCAGATGGGAATAATTTAATTATCCCAACATAAATAAATGAGATAAATAGATTTAAAAAGAAAAAAAGCAAGGAAGAAAATAACCTCATTTTTATCTTTGTAATATCTATTTGGTAAAACAGAGAATAAACTTCCGGTTAAAATAAAAAGGAAATTTTGAGAATGCAAAAAAAGTAATGTCGTACATTCAAAAGCAATTGCATTTTTTTCTATCAACTACATCTTCTCCAGAAAGAACATTTTGTTAGTAGTGCTAAAAGTAACTAGACTAGCACCAAAGTATAAATAATCATAGTGATAACCTGCAATGATATACAAGACTGCTGGGAAAGTAGAAAAAAAGATAAATAGCTTCTCTAAAAAAACCTTACTAATTTTTTTAATGCAAGATAGGCTAAAATTGCAAATGCAATA